>Ga0272442_10000046_pt1 | contig 187542 bp, 144 predicted proteins | sample SSMForm2O_FD_200262 | JGI IMG/M metagenome (GOLD analysis project Ga0272442, IMG submission 200262) | Marine sediment archaeal communities from Little Sippewissett salt marsh, Falmouth, MA, United States - SSM-Form-2O | ecosystem: Environmental > Aquatic > Marine > Wetlands > Sediment ...
TGGGATATCTTCATCATGAAGCTCGCACCGTGAGGTGCGGGCTACCGTGACTACTTCTGGCGGCTCGGGGCCGTGTATTCCTTCTGAAGGACTGCCATTCCAGGCCACAACTCGAATTCCTGTGCGCGGAATCCGCGCATACCCGAATCTATTACTCCTGTTATTATTGACATTTAGTAACTAGATCGGTAATGATGTGCGTATTCCGCGCATATTGCGCATTCCGAAACGGGAGGACAACTCAATGGGCAAGATGGAAGCAGCGCTCCGTGACGAGATCGCGCGCCTGGCGCGCAAGGAGATCCGGACGGCCACCACTCCGCTGGCCAGGCAGATCAAGGAGCTCAAGGTCCAGATGCGCGGGCTCAAGCGAATGGCGAGCAAGGCGGTCAAGGACCAGCCCAAGACCGGCATCACGCTGAGCGCTTCGGCGGCCGAGATCGAGGCGGCGCGGATCGGGCCGCGCTGGATCAAGGCCCTGCGCAAGCGCCACAAGCTGTCACAGAGCCAGCTCGCAGACCTGCTCGGCGTGTCGATGTCCGCTATCGGCTCGTGGGAGTACGGCCGGGCCAAGCCGGCCGGCGCCAACCGGGCCGCCCTGGTCGCGCTGCGCAAACTCAAGCCCAGCGAGCTGAAGCAGACCATGCGCGGCGACAAGCCCACGCCCAAGAAGAAGGCCAAGAAGAAGGCCAAGAAGAAGGCCAAGAAGAAGGCCAAGAAGAAGGCCAAGAAGAAGGCCAAGAAGAAGGCCAAGAAGAAGGCCAAGAAGAAGGCTCGTAAGTAGCTTCGCCTGGGACTCAAGTCCCAGGCAGTCTTGAAATGCCCTCCACACCCCCCCCTGGACGCCGGGTGCGCTCGCGCGCTACACAGGGACTGGGATGAAGGAGCAGCCACCAGAGCATCGAGCGCGCCGCGAGCGCCTGCATCAGGAGTACGCTTCCACGGTGCAGATGCTCGACGCCTCGCAGCTCGCCTTCATCGGCGAGCACCGCGAGTGGACCCTGGACGAGGTCCGCGAGGTCTGGGCCGCCGGACCGATCCCGGGATCGCGGCCGGCGATCAATCACGTGTACGTGCACGTGCCCTTCTGCAAGTCGCTCTGCCACTTCTGCAACTACCAGCGGCTGCGGGTGTCGCGGCCCGAGACGATGCGGGCCTGGCTCGACGGCGTCCGCGCCACCCTGGAAGTTCTGGCGCCGGGCCTGTCCCACCACGAGTTCCACACGCTGTTCATCGGCGGGGGCACGCCGTCGGTGCTACCCGGCGCCATGCTCGAGCAGCTGCTCGACGCCCTGGACGGGGCGATCGGGTTCCACCCCCTGGCCAGCCGTCAGCTCGAGCTCGACCCGGCCACGATCAGCCGCGACAAGCTGCGGTTGCTCGTGCAGCGCGGCTTCCAGAGCTTCTCCATGGGCATCGAGACCCTCGACGCCGAGGTCAACCGCGCGCACGGCCGCGGACCCCAGGGCGCCGAGCTGGTCGCGCAGCGCTTCGACGACTTCGCGGCCGAAGGCGTCGAGAAGGTGAGCTGCGACTTCCTGCTGGGGCTCGCCGGCACCACGCCCGAGCGCATCCTCGAGGAGATCGAGTTCGTGCTTGCGCGCCACAGACCGCACGGGATCGACGTGTACCTGCTGATCCCCACGCCGCAGTACCTGGCGCGGCACTTCGGCGGCTCCGAGGAGCGCTTCCGGACGCACCTCGACGGCTTCCAGGCCGCGGCCCCGGACGCGCTGGCCCGGCTGGCGCGGCGGCTGGGGTACCGGCTGCGTGGCGGGCCGCACCACGGGTACGCGCTGCGGCGCAAGCTCCGCGCCGCGGATCTGCTGCGCTGGGACCGGCTGGTCCGCGGCTGGTCGCCCTTCAGCTACGCCCAGCTCTGCGCGGAGCAGCGCAAGCCGCTCAGCCTGCTGGGCCTCGGACCCTCGGCCCGCTCGCTGCTGTTCGGCCGCGCCCAGCTCGAGTACCGCGAGCCAGCGGGCGAGGAGACGCGGTTCACGGGCCGCGAACTCGATCTTCGCGGCGAGGCCAGGAGCTTCCTGGTGTACCGCCTGCGGGACGGCGACAGGGTCGACCGGGCCGAGTTCCGCGCCCTGTTCGGCGCGGACGTGGCCGAGGTGTTCGCCGGGGCCGTGGCTGCCTGGAGCGCGCTGGGCCTGGCCTCGCTCTCGCCCCGGGAGCTCGAGCTGCGCGCCGACGACCGGCTCGGGCGGATGGCGACCCTGCTGTGGCTCGTGCCAGAGGCGGATATCCAGTACGAGATCACCCGCCACCAAGGCGCCAGAGTTTGACCGTTCGTACCCGGATCGGCTAAGGTGTGTGCATGTCGAGAAGGCCACTGATCACGGTGCTCCTGCTCCTTGCAGGCCCGCCGCTGCTGGGCGGCGGAGCGCGCGCCGGGGACGCGCCAGAGTCGGAGACCAAGGAGGAGCCCACCGCGAGCCTGGTGGCCGAGCCGCCCGTGTCGCCGGCCCCGCCTGAGCCGCCGCCCTCGCCGACGAGCATCGCCTTCGTGATCGACGCCTCGGGCACGATGAACCGGCAGCTCGGCAGGAACGAGCACACCCGCATCGCCTCGGTGCGCATCAGCGTGCGCGAGGCGATCCAGGCTCTGGCCTCGCACCCGACCTTCGAGGTCTGGGGCCGGGTTTACGGCCCCGAGGGCTGCCACGCCACCCGCGCCCTGCCCCCGGCGTCACGGGGCCGCACCGGCCCGATGCTGCGGGCGCTGGCCGCGGTCGGCGCTCATGGTCCGGCGCCGCTGGTCGCGGCGATCGCCGAGGCCGAGCAAGCGCTGCTCCGCCGCTCCGGCCGGCGGGTGCTGATCGTGATCACCGACGGCCGGGACAGCTGCGGCGGCGATCCGGCCGACCTGGCGCCGCAGCCCGGCATCGAGCGCCACGTACTGGGCCTGTCGGTGCGGCCGTCTACCGCGGGCGAGCTGCTCGCGATCGGGGAGTACACCGAGATCCGCTCCCCCGCGGATCTGACCGTGGCGCTCGGCCGCATCGCCGGCGACCTGCTGAGCGCACCGCCGGTGACCGCGGACAGCGCTCACTCCACCTCGCGGTAGCTCGGAATCACGAACAGGTCCTTGAGCACCTCGTCGAAATAGTCCGGCATGTACTTGATCCAGAGCTTGATCGGCAGCTCGGACAGATCCGGGTTCGCCGGCGCGATGGCCACCGAGAACAGGTACTCCATCAGCCAGACCACGTTCTTGGCCAGCGGGCTGCGGTAGCGCTGGGTCAGGCGCTGCCGTACGAGCCGATCCTCGTGCATGCAGCGGCCGATCTCGGCCTCCAGCGTCTCCTGGTACGAGGAGACGATGATCTCGAGATGGAGGTCGGGCTCGGCTTCCTCGACAAAGGCGCGCAGTGCACGGTTGGCGTCTCCGCCGTGCAGTCCGCGGCGGGCCAGCCGCTCCTGCGACTCCTCGCCGAGGGGCTGCGCCAGCAGCGCCTCCCGGTCCGGCAGGTGGCGCACGATGAGGTTGGTCGCGTTGTACCGGCCGGAGTGGATCTCCTCCTCGATGATCGTGGTCCGCGGATCCGAGTTGAGCCGATCGATCACCGCGGTGACCGTGGGCCCCTCGGCCATCACCCGCAGGCCGGCGACGTCCTCGATGCGGAAGCTGACGTTCTCCGGGAACAGCCGGCCGCGTTGCACATCGGCGCCGATCCGGCGCTCGGCTCGCTCGAACTCCCGCGCCATCTCATCAGGCGAGGTGACGAGCTGGGCCTTGGTCACCCCCAGGCGCCGGGCGCGCTCCTCGGCCAGGCTGTCGGCCCGCATCTTGACCTGCTCGAAGAGGAAGTCCGTGATCCGCCGCGCGCCCTTCTCGGCGATCCGGCGCACCCGCTTCATCCGGGCCGAGCCCACGTAGTACTCGCGGTCGAGCTGCTCGGCGGAGTACAGGTACCCGGCAAACGGGCTCTCGAGGAAGTAGCGCTCCGGGTGCTCGTCGTAGCGCCTGATCAAGGTCTGGATCCGTTCGTTGGTGTACGGCGGGTTGCGGACCATCAGGTCCTTCAACTCGCCCTTGGTCCGCACCCGGCGCACCGCGACCCGGGCGTGGGGGTGCAGGCCGGAGAAGAGGTGGTCGGAGAAGCTGCGCAGCACGCGCTCGACGTACACCGCGTTGTAGTTGATGATCTCGGCCAGCCGTCGCACATCGTCGGGTTGCGGACGATCGAGCAGCCAGCGACCGATGATGTCGTGCAACTCTCTGCGATGCAGAAAACTAGTGATCAGGATCATCGCAGCTCAGCCCACCTTGATCATTGAATTGACGTTTCCGTCGCCGTAGCCGTCGCCGTCGCCGTCGCCGTAGCCGTAGCCGTAGCCGAAACGCCCCCCGGCACCCCGAGGACTACCCCAGACTCCTCCGCCTCCGCAGCAGCAGTAGCAAGGGCACCAGCACCAGCCCCGTGACCAGCGAGAATCGCCCCGTCGCGGTGCAGCCGCCGCTGGAGCCGCCGCCGCCGGGATCGGTGCAGCGACCGCCCTGGCACACCTGGTCCCCCTGACAGTCCCCGTCGTCGAAGCAGGCATCGCCGTCAGCGTCCGAGTCGACGTCGATGTCCACGTCCGTGTCCGCGTCGATATCGCCATCGGTGTCAACGTCGCTGTCCACGTCGCTGTCAACATCGCTGTCCGTGTCCGTGTCCGTGTCCGCGTCGCCCGTGCTGGCCTCCTTGCACTGGCCGTCCGCCGGATCGCAGTACTCCCCTGGATCGCACAATACGTCGAGGCAGAGGTCGAGCACGCACTGCTCGTCGATGCAGCGCTCCCCGGCCGGGCACTCGATGTTGAAGCAGGGGTCGTGCTCGCACAGGCCGTCCACGCACACCCGGCCGGCGGCGCAGTACACCTGGTAGCACGGATCCTGCACGCAGGCGCCGCTGTCCTCGTCACAGATCTGCCCCGCGGGGCAGCTGATCCCGGCACAGCCGTCAGGCACGCAGGCGCCCTCCTCGCACTTGCGGTCGGGCGGGCAGACGATGCCGGCGCAGGAGTGCACGCACTGACCGTCGCGACAGAACTCGTCGTCTCCGCACTGGCGGCCCGCGCAGGGATCGGCCTCACAGACGCTGTCCACGCAGCGCTGGCCGTCCGGGCAGCCCGTGTAGTAGCAGCTGTCCTCGTAGCAGGCGCCGTAGCGGCAGGTCCATCCCTCCGGGCAGGTCACGCTGTCGCAGGGATCCACGCAGGTGTAGCTCCCGTCGACCTCCCGACAGACCTCGCCCTCGGGGCAACTGATCCCGGAGCAGCCCGAGTCCACGCAGTAGCCCTCGGCGTTGCAGGCCTTGCCGGCCGGGCACTCTCCCATCTGGCACGGCTCCACGCACTCGCCCCACAGGCACACCTGGCCCGGCGGGCAGAGATCGCCCTCGTCGAGCTCTCCGTCGCAGTCGTTGTCCATCCCGTCGCAGACCTCGCCGGGCACCGGACCGCATTGGCCGCAGGCGTTGACCACGCCTTCGTCGACCGCGCCGTCGCAGTCGTTGTCCAGGTAGTCGCAGCGCTCGGGCTCCTCCAACACCTCCTGCTCGCAGAGCAGCACGCCGCCCTGGCACACGTAATGCCCGTCGGCGCAGGGGCCGAGCTTGCCGGTCTGGCAGGGCTGGTCCATCTGCGGATCGGTCTCGTCGGTCTCGCCATCGCAGTCGTTGTCGACCCCGTCGCAGATCTCCTCGGTCGCATCGTACTGCTGGATGCACTCCACCACGCCGCTGGGCAGGCATTCGGTGAGCCCCTCGCCGCACAGCCCGAGCAGGCCCGTGTCGCAGACCTCGCCGTCGGTGTCCTCGTCGATCGCGCCGTCGCAGTCGTCGTCCAGGCCGTTGCAGACCTCGTCCTCGGGCAGGCCGGCCGAGCAGTTCTCCCACACGCCGTTGTTGCAGACCTCGGTGCCGGTGCCGCAGACCGTCTCGCAGGGCTGGGTCAGCTCCTCGTCGATCAGGTCGTCGCAGTCGTCGTCCAGGCCGTTGCACTTCTCGGCGGTGGCGAAGAAGCCGATCTCCTGCAGCGCCTGCTGCAGCTGAGCCTGGTTGTCGGCCTGGTAGTAGTTGTCGGTGCCGCCGGCCTGGGCCATCGCACTCAGCTGGCCCGGATCGACGCCGCTGCCGAAGCCGATGACAAAGGTGCGGATGTCGTAGGTCCGACCGCCGGCGGCCACGTTGCGCAGGTTGGACACGTTGGGCACCGGGTTACTGGGGCTGCTCGAACCGCCCGGCCCGCAGTTGCTCTGGCCGTCGGTGATCAGGATGACGTAGCTCGTTCTCGGCACCGGGTCGGTGGGTAGATAGGTCAGATAGTAATCACGCGCCGCATCCAAGGCCTGCGGTATCGGGGTGTTGCTGTTGGCGTCGATCGGGTTGAGCGCGTTGATGATCTGCTGAGCCGTCGAGGGGATGTTCGACACCATGCGCCCCGCACCGCAGTTGTTGTCTCCGGCGAAGACCATCAGCCCGAACTGGATCAACCCGTCGAATTGACTGACCATGTACTCGATCGCATCCTTGGCGATATCGATCTTCCTGTCGGTACCCCAGCCTCCGATGGTGTGGTCCATGCTGCCCGAGCGGTCGAGCACCAGGAGGGCGTTGGGCACCTCGCAGGCGGCCTCGGCTCGGGGGGCGAGCACGGTCAGGGTGGCGACTGCGATGACGAGGGCGATGAGCAGACAGCGGCTCATGGCATCGCTCCTTCCAGCGGACGGCGCGCACTCTACCCGCGGCGGGCGGAGTTTTTCCGCCGCTAACCCGCTACACATATGTCATGTTTCATTTTACGCTCCTGGCTGGAGGTCGCAAGTCCTAATGCTGCGTTGTGCGAAGGTTATTGGCTGGGGCGCGTCGTGTACCAAACGGGCGCTTGACACAGTGCGGCACAGGGGCGTACCGTGACTCGAGCGGAGGGCGGATGAGCGAGCGCATCGGCTTCACCACCACGGTCCCGGTGGAGGCGATCCTGGCGGCGGGCGCAGTGCCCGTGGATCTGAACAACTGGTTCATCACCTCGCCCGAGCGGGACCGGCTGCTCGAGGAGGCCGAGGACCGGGGCATCCCAGCCTCGGCCTGTACCTGGATCAAGGGCCTGTACGCCGCAATCAGGCGCCGCGCCGTGGACCGGGTGATCGTGGTGCTCGAGGGCGACTGCAGCAACACCCATGCCCTGGCCGAGCTGCTCGAGCACGAGGGCGTGGAGCCGATCCCCTTCCGCTTCCCGTACGACCGGGATCCGGAGCGGCTGGCGCAGGAGCTCGGAAACCTGTGCCAGGCGCTCGGCACCTCGGTCGATGCGGCCGAGACCGTGCGCGAGGAGCTGCAAGGGCTGCGGCGCGACCTGCAGGCGCTGGATTGCGCCGCCTGGGAAGGGAATCGCCTGCCCTTTGCGGTCGTTCGCGATCTGCAGCTGGCTTCCAGTGATTTCCGCTGTGATATCAATGTGTTCCGCGCAGAGGTCCGCGAGGCGCTCGAAAGGGCAGAGGTCACCTCCGTCCCCCCTTTGGACGCTGGAGTGCGGGTGGCGCTGGCCGGCGTGCCCACGGCCTTCGACGACCTGGTGCAGAGCGTGGAGCAGGCCGGCGGTCGCGTGGTGCTCGACGAGATGCCCCGCCAATTCGCCATGCCCTTCCCTGAGGCGCGCTCGCTGCTGGAGCAGTACCTGGACTACACCTACCCGTACGATGCCTTCCACCGCCTGCGTGACCTCGAGGCCGAGGTTCACCGGCGCCGGGTGCAGGGCGTGGTGCACTATGTCCAGGCCTTCTGCCATCGCCAGATCGAGGACGTGGTGTTACGCGAGCGACTGGGGCTACCCGTGCTGACCCTCGAAGGCGACAGACCCGGCCCGCTGGACGAGCGCTCGCGCGTCCGATTGCAGGCATTCCTGGAGGTTCTGGGCGACTAAGCCTCGCTTGACCCTTTACTTCTCGGCGTGATAGTACAACAAAAATTCGTGAGCGCGGGAATGGGTGCGCGCGCGAATCTGTTGTACGGACGCTCACGCGCACAGCGCGAGCGGGAGTGGGAGGCAGATGCGCCTCTGGATGATGGGTCTGTACATCGCCGGCGAGACCGGCACCGCCGCTGCCACGGCCACGGCCACGGGCACGGGCACCAAGACCGACATCGTCAGCCTGGTGGCTGGCTCCGGGCCCGTGGTCTTCGCGGTGCTGGTGCTGCTGATCCTGTTCTCGGTGGGCTGCTGGGCGATCATCGGCTTCAAGTTCGCCCAGGTCCGGCGGGCCCACGCCGAGTCGGCCCAGTTCCTCGACGCCTTCTGGCAGACGCGCAAGCTGGACGCGATCTACGAGAGCTCGGAGCGACTGCGCCACAGCCCGGTGGCCGAGGTCTTCCGCGCCGGGTACCAGGAGCTGACCAAGCTGCGCAAGCGCACCAAGGACGGGCAGAGCGGCGGCGCCGGGGAGTCGCAGTTCGAGGCGGGCGGCCTGGAGAACATCGAGCGGGCCATGCGCCGCGCGGCATCATTCGAGAGGACCCGGCTCGAGCGCTTCGTGCCCTTCCTCGCCACCACCGGCAGCACCGCGCCCTTTGTCGGCCTGTTCGGCACGGTGTGGGGCATCATGAACTCGTTCCAGGAGATCGGCGCCAAGGGCGCGGCCAGCCTGGCCGTGGTCGCCCCGGGCATCTCCGAGGCGCTGATCGCCACCGCCGCAGGTCTGGCCGCGGCGATCCCAGCGGTGATCGCGTACAACTACTTCCTCGCCAAGATCAAGGAGCTGGACTCGGAGGTCGAGAACTTCGCCAACGACTTCCTCAACATCGTCAAGCGGGTCTTCTTCCGCTAGAACCGGGCGGAGGTTACGCGAATGGGCATGGGCGGCCCGGGCAAGATGGGCACCACGGCGATGTCGGAGATCAACGTCACGCCGCTGGTCGACGTGATGCTCGTGCTGCTGATCATCTTCATGGTCACCGCCCCGATGATGCAGCAGGGCGTCAAGGTCGACCTGCCCCAGGTCCGCGGCGAGCAGTTCCAGACCGAGAAGGAGATACCGTCCCTGACCATCACGCGGAACGGGCGCTACTACCTCGGCAAGTACGAGATCAAGGCCGAGGAGCTAGAGGCCAAGCTGTCCAACAACGAGCGGCTCAAGCGCGAGAAGAAGCTCAACGTGTACTCGGACAGGGACGCGCCGTACGGCATCGTGGCGCTGGCGCTGGCCGCGGTGCACAAGGCCGGCATCGATCAGGTGGGCCTCGTGTTCGAGAACCTGAGTGTGCGGATGACGCACGACGGTCCGCAATACGTGCCCACCGGGCCGCCCAAGATACCCAAGGTGAAGAAGGCGAAGCCAAAGTGAGCGAGACCGCGGAACGCATCCACAACCCGCTGCGGGCGCCCGCCGACCGCCGCCTGACGATCATGATCGCGGTCTCGCTGGCCGTGCACCTGGCCCTCTTCGCGGCGATCGTGATCAAGCAGCGCCTGCTCTCGGGGAGCGGATCGCGGTTCTCGGAGAAGATCATCGCCGCCCGGCTGGTCAAGCTCGGCACGCCGCCGCGCAAGCTGAAGCGCCGCGAGATGCCGCGCAAGGTCGTCGCGCCGCCGCCCGAGCGGGCGTCCGCGGCGCTTCCCGGGGCCGAGGGCAAGGCCTCCACCAGGCGAAGAGCCAGCCGGGTCGACTACGACAAGGAGATGAGCGCGGCGCTGGAGCAGATCCGGGCCCAGGTGACCGAGGAGGACAAGCGCGAGGACCTCCCGGACGACCTGCCGCTCACGCCGGGCAGCCCGGACGGCGTGCCCGAGGGCGACGTGATCGATCCCAAGCTGGCCAACATGGCCAACTCGTACGTCGCGCGCATCGGCTGGGAGATCCGCAAGAAGGGCGGCTGGAGCGTGCCCAGGCTGATCCCACGAGACGTGGCGCGGGGTCTGACCGCAACGGTGGTGATCAGGTTCGATGCGTCCGGCACCCTGCTCGAGCGAACGATGGGCGACAGCTCGGGCAACGACCTGTTCGACAACGCCGCGCTGAGCACGGTGCGGCGCGTGAAGCAGGTCTCGGCGCCGCCGTCGGACCTGCCCGATCCGATCCGCGAGGAGCTCTTGAGCGAGGGACTCGAGATCCTGTTCACCGGGCGAAGCGTCAGGCGCTGACTCGACGGAGCGCCATCGAGGTGAGAATGAGAAAGCACCTGGCCTGGCTGCTGCTGCTCGCCGCGACGGTCCCGGGGCCGGCGCGAGCCCGCCTCCAGGTGGTGATCGACGACCCGAACTTCCAGCCCTTTCCGCTGGCCATTCCGGACCTGAAGAACCTCGGCGGCGGCGCCGAGGGCGAGAAGCTGGCCAGGCAGGCGGCCGAGATCCTCCGCGGCGACCTCGAGCTCTCCGACTTCTTCAAGGTCGTGCCGCCGAAATCCTATCTCGAGGACCCGCGAGCCGCCGGGATCACGCGGAGCACGATCGACTTCGGCGCCTGGTTCCAGGTCGGCGCCGAGGGGCTGATCAAGGGCGGGCTAGAGCTCGCCGGGGACAAGGTGCGACTCGACCTGCGGCTCTTCGAGGTGGCCCGCGGCGAGCAGTCGCTGGCCAGCAAGTACTCGGGCAGCCGCAGCCAGCTCTCCCGCCTGATCCACCGCTTCGCCGACGACGTGGTCAAGCATCTCACCGGCGAGCGCGGGTCGTTCTCGACGCGCATCGTCTGCGTGCGCAAGTCCAAGGGCATCAAGCAAATCTACGTAATGGACGCCGATGGCCGCAACGGCCGGGTGCTGACCCGAAACGCGTCGATCAACATCCTGCCCACCTGGAACCACGACGGGGCACGGATCTTCTTCACCTCGTACATCGCGCACAACCCGGACCTGTGGGTCATCCCCGCGGCGGGCGGCAAACCCAAGGCGGTCTCGCAGCACCGGGGCCTCAACGTGGGAGCGAGCGCCTCGCCCAACGGGGAGTGGATCGCGCTCACCCTATCGCGCGACGGCAACTCCGAGATCTACAAGATGCGAGCCGACGGCAGCGGGCTCAAGCGCCTGACCCACTCGATGGGCATCGACTCCAGCGCCGCCTGGTCGCCGGACGGCTCCCGGATCGCCTTCGTCAGCTCGCGCAGCGGGAACCCGCACATCTACGTCATGGGCGCCGATGGCTCGGGCCAGACCCGGCTGACCTTCGTCGGCACGTACAACCAGACGCCGGAGTGGTCACCGCTCGGCACCAAGATCGCATTCACCGCCCGCGACGAGCGCAATGTGTTCGACCTGTTCGAGATCGACGTTGACACGCGTGAGGTGACGCGACTGACCCAGGACCAGGGCAACAACGAGGATCCGTCCTGGGCGCCGTCCGGACGGTTCCTGGTCTTCAGCTCGACCCGCGACGGGGCGCCGGCAATCTTCCTGATGAACGAGGACGGATCGCGGCAACGACGCATCACACGCGGCGCTGGCGGATTCACCACGCCAGTCTGGTCGCCCTGGACCACCGGGCCTTTCGGAGAGAAGCCATGATCCGGCCGGTACGCCAGCTGACACTGCTTCTGTTGATGAGCCTGCTCGGCCTGCTCTCCGGCTGCCCCGAGCCGCCGAAGGCCGAGATGGATCTGGCCAACCAGGCGCTGGAGGCAGCCCAGGCCGCGCGGGCCGCGGACTGCGCCGCGGCGACCTTCCGCAGCGCCCAGGAGATGATGGAGCGAGCCCGGCTCCAGCTGAAGCGCGGGCAGTACGACGAGGCCAAGACAACGGCGCTGGCCGCGCGGGAACTGGCCGAGAAGGCCAAGCGCGAGGCCGAGACAAACCCGGACTGCCTGAAGAAACCCGAGGACGCGGGCAAGGAGCAGGGACCGAAGTCCGACGGAGATGCTGGGCCGGTGACGACAGACGCGTCGCGCGGAGCCTCGCCGCTGGACGATCCGAACTACGAGCTGAAGCGCGTGTTCTTCCCCTACAACGAAGCCTCGGTCACCGAGGAGGCGGCTCGAATCCTCGCCGACAACGCTGAGTGGATGAAACGGCACCCGACCGCCAAGATCCAGGTCGAGGGCCACTGTGACGAACGCGGCAGCGTGGAGTACAACCTGGCGCTCGGCGAGCGCCGGGCCCAGTCGGTGCGCAAGTACCTGACCGACCTCGGCGTTAGGCAAAGCCGAATCTCGATCATCAGCTACGGCGAGGAGAGTCCCCTCGACCCGTCCTCCACCGAGGAGGCATATTCGCAGAACCGTCGCGCAGAGTTCCGAAAACGTTAGAGGATAGGCGTGCCCGACAACACCATATGCTACGTGGTCAAGCGACCCGACGGCTCGCTCTCACGGCCGATAACCTTCGATCAGCTGCAGGGAGTGGCCTCGACGGGCATGCTCGAAGGCTGCCTGGTGGCGATCGAGGGCACCGAGGATTTCGTTCCCCCTGAGGTCGCCCTCTCCGACGAGGTCGAGCTCAGCGAGGATCGGGATGCCGCGCCGATCGAGGAGGTCCCGGCTGCCGGGGCGCAACCGGAGGGCTTTTCACCGCTGGAGGCGCTCGCCGATCCACCGGAACACACGCCGGCCGAGCCCGCGCTGGGGGTCACCGACGACACCGAGTACGCGATCAAGAACCCGGACGGCCTGATCCTCGGTCCGCTCGCGATCCAGGAGGTCACCGAGCTGATCCGCAGCGGAGGTCTGGCGCCGGGCGATCCGGTGTCGCTCGACGGAGGCGAGTTCGAGCCCGCCGAGGAGCACCCGGAGCTGATGGTGCTCTTCGAGCGCAGGAGACGCGAACAGCCCAAGACCGCGCCGCCGGCCGAGCCGGAGCTGCCCGGCGAGCCCGCAGAGGACGGCTGGGATGCGCCGACCGAGGAGGCGCCGCCGATTATTCCAGAAGCCGGCGGCGACCAGGCCGAGGCGGTGCCGGGCCTTGCGCAGGACGCAAGCGAGGATGGAAGGGCGCCGGACGTCGTCAGCGCGCAGCCCGCGCCCGCGCCCATGGACGCAGACGCGGCGCTGGCCGCGGGCTTCACCTCGCCGCAGGCGGTGTGGCCCGATCTCTCGGGCGATCTGGCACAGCGCTCGCTGCCCTCGATCCTGTTCCAGATCCACCGTGAGAAACGTGACGGCGTGCTCGAGATCGAACGCGCCGGTGCAACCAAGCAGATCTACTTCCAGCGCGGCGCGCCGGTGCGCGTCCACTCGACCGTACTCGGCGAGCGATTCGGCGAGATGGTGGTCCAGCGCGGCCTGCTGAGTCAGGCGCAACTCGAACAGGCGCTCGTCTCGGCCAAGTCACATGAACGCTTCCTCGGCGCAGAGCTCGTCCACCTCGGTCTGCTCACCGCGCCGGTGCTGTTCGAGATGCTGGGCAATGTGACTCACACGCAGATCATCAACGCCTTCACCTGGACCACCGGCGCCTTCGTCTTCGAGCCGCAGCCGGTGAACAGGCCGGAGCAGGTCGCCACCGAGGTCGACCCGATCCACATGCTCCGCGACGGTATCGCGCGCCACTTCGACCTGCGCAGGTTGAAGGGACCGGCGTGTCTCGGTCCGCTGCTCGATCGCAAGGCGGAGATCGCCGATCCCTCGGGCGCGATGCTGCAGCAGCTCAAGCTCCCGCCGAGGGAGTTCCGCCTGGCTTCGAAACTCGAGGGCGGCGTGACCCTGCGGGAGATGCTCAAGAGTGTGCACCACGAGGCGCACGAGGAGCTGCGCGCCGCGCGCCTGCTGTTCCTGCTGGTGGTCACTGACGTGCTGGCCTTCGAGGAGGAGGAGCTCGATGTCGGCGGGTACGGCCAGGCCAGCAAGACGCCGGACTTCGGCAATGTCGATCTTTCGGACGGCGACGCACCGGTCGCCGGGGGGGCGGCTGCTGACGACGGCTTCGGCAACGTGGATCTCGGGGCGGTACCCCCGCCAGAGCCGGGAGCAGCCGAGGAGCCGGAGCCATCGCCCTGGGATGCGGCGCCAGCAGAGGAGCCCGAGCTGGCACCCTGGGACGCGCCGCCGGCCGAGGACGCGGAGCCGGGCGTAGCGGAGGAGCCGGCCCCGCCATCGCCCTGGGATGCGCCGCCGGCCGAGGACGCGCCGCCCGAGCCCTGGGATGCGCCGCCGGCCGAGGACGCGCCGCCCGAGCCCTGGGATGCGCCGCCGGCCGAGGACGCGGCGCCCGAGCCCTGGGATGCGCCGCCGGCCGAGGACGCGGCGCCCGAGCCCTGGGATGCGCCGCCGGCCGAGGAAGCGGCGCCGGAACCCGAGGCGAACGCCGCAGCCTGGGAGCCGCCCGCAGCTCCGCAGGAGGGTTTTGGCCTGCCGCCGGACGCGCCAGCACCCGCGGCACCGGCCGAGCCGGAGGGTGGCTTCGCGCCCCCCACGGACGCGCCAGCACCCGTCGAGCCCGAGCCCGAGCCTGCCGCCGCAGCGCCGACGGAGCAGACCAGGGAGCAGATCCTCTTCGAGTTCTCGTCCCTGGCATCGCGCCTCGACGAGCAGAACTACTTCGAGGTCCTCGGCTTGGCCCAGGACTGCGACGAGGAGGCGGTACGCAAGGCCTATGTCGGACTGGTCAAGACGTACCATCCCGACTCCGGACCCGGAAGCGGGGACGCCGAGGTGCGCGAGCTGAAGGAACGGATCTTCGAGCGAATCACCGAGGCCAACGAGGTGCTGGCCGATACCGAGCGGCGGCAGGCGTACATCGCCCACCTCGCCAGCGGCGCCACCGAGGAGCTCCACGACGGCGATCAGGTCGACATCGGCCCGATCATCGCCTCGGAAGAAAAGTTCATGGAGGGGCAGCGGCTGCTCCGCGGTGGTCGCTATGAGCAGGCCGTCGAGATTCTCACCGAAGCGGTGGAGCTGTACGACGGCGAGCCGGCGTACAAGGCCCACCTCGCCTACGCCAGGCTGCTCGCCCTGGGCGAGCCGGGTCAGCAGGCCGTGGCCCGCACCGCGCAGGAGCTCGTCGCCGTCCTCGAGGAGGCCCCGCACCTCGAGGATGGCTGGATGTTCCTCGGCCACGTGTACAAGCGCGCCGGCCAGATGGATTACGCGCTGCAGAGCTTCGAGCGGGTGCTCGAGCTCAACCGCCACAACAACCTGGCGAACAGCGAGGCCCGCGTGCTGCGCAAGCGAATCGAGGAGAGCAGCAAGAAGGGCAAGAAGGGCCTGTTCGGATTCTGATCCTCGTCGTTCAGAACACGCCGATCGAGAAGTGGAAGGCGCCGAAGGGCTCCCCGAGTTCCTTTCGTCGATTGAGATTGAATCCATAGTCGAAGGCGATCGGCCCGACCGGCGTGCTGAAGCGCAGGCCCAGGCCCGCCGCGTACCGCAGGTCCAGCGGGTTGAGGGTGAAGTGCTCGGGGTACAGCCAGAGATTGCCGATGTCGACGAAGGCTCCCGCCTCGAAGCCGAAGATCAAGGCCCGGCGCAGCTCGGCCTTGAGCAGGAAATAGGCGTCGCCACCCTCGGAGACCGGCGGCCGCGGCACGCTCTGGCCGCTATAGTCCTTGAGTGGCCAGTCTTCGGTGTACAGCGAGCGCTCCGGGACAGAACGCAGATCGCCGCGCCCGCCCAGGAAGAAGCGGTCCTGAACCGGGGTGGGAATGCCGGCCTCCCGGCCATCATCGCCTAGCTCCGACAGCAGGTTGTGGATCAAGCCAGCACGCGCCGACAGCGCCAGCCGCAGCCGGCTCTCGCGATGCAGCGGAATATACCCGGTGACCTGTGCCTCGCCCTTGAGGAACTCGCCGTCCAGATCGGGGAACGTGCGCTTGTATTCTCCACGGACGGTGGCCAGGATGCCGGACATCGGATCGAAGCGATCATCTCGCAGATCGACGATCAACCGGACACTTGGCGAGTACGATCCCGTCTCGCCAGAAGGCGGGAGCTTGACGCCGCTCTGGAGTTCCTCGGGCAGATCTCCGATCTTCTCGCTGGCCAGAAGAACGTCATAGTAGGTGAGCTGGAACTGGATGTTCCCGGTGATGCGCTCCGTCGGATCGGTGAACACGCTCACGGACAGCGAGTGCGAGTCGAGGGCGAAGGCTGGCTGGTTCTCGTGATGGAGCACCGAGACGTCCACCGCCGTTCCGAGCTGGAAGCGGCGGAACACGAGCAGGTAGGGGTAGCCAAGCCCGAGCAAGATGTCCCGCTCGAGCCGCTGGTGCCACTCCAGCTCGTCGAGAAAATCACCGAAGGCCTCCTGTGGATCCCGCTCGTTGGGATCCGCCTCTGCCGCGCTCGGGATGAAGAGGTATCGAGTCTGGAAATTCACCTGCGCCGAGGCCCGCGCGCGAAGTCCGCGGCCCAGCAGGTTCAGCTCCTCGTAGAGCACTCGCACCGAGGGTCCCTTCTCCGAGGACACCCCGCCGGCGAGTTCGAACACCGAGTCCGGACGCTCGCGCACCTGCACCACGAGGTTCTTCTCGGGCTCCGGGCGCTCCGGATCGAAGGGCACAACCGTGGCGTGATAGAACAGCCCGGTCCGGATCAGCCGCTGGCGGCTGCGGGCCAGCTCCGAGCGCAGCAGCAGGTCGCCAGGCCGCAGCGCCAGACGGTTGACGACAAGGTCCTCGCGGGTCTTGATGTTGCCGCGGACCAGGATGCGTCCGACACGGACCCGGGGGCCGGTGTCGATGCGGAACACCACGGGAATCGCGCCCCCGGCCGGAAGCTTCTCCCACTCGGCCTCGACCGCGCAGAAGTAGTAGCCCTCAGCGCGGCAGCGGCTGCGGAGGGTCTCGCGCCCCTCCTCCAGGCTCCAGGGATCGAGCCCGGCGCCGTCCTCCAGCGGCACCGCCTCGCGAAGCTCCTCGAGGTCGAACTCGGCTCTGGCGCCGACGATCTCCACCTTCCGGACGCGCGTGCACGGTCCCTCCTCGATCGGCACGATCACCGCCAGCCGCTCGCCCGTCTCGGAGTATTCCAGCTCCTCCTCGCCGACCTTCACGTCGAGGAAACCGCGCATCTTGTAGAGCCCGGTCAGGGCGTCGCGAGCCAGCTCGAATGCGCCCCTGACGTAGGTCTCCCGCCCCGGTAGCTGGCTGCGGTAGTCGCCCTGCTCCGCAGGATCCTCACTCCCGCCGCTCCTTCGCTCCGCGCCCCAGACGTCCGGATCCACCGGCTGATAGAGCACCGACCGCGCCACCTCCTCGTCGAGCACCTCCTCGATCTTCTCGCGCAGGGTGTCATCGTCGACGGAGTCGTTCCCCAGGAACTCGATCCGCGATAGCCGGACCCGCTGGCCCTCGACGATGTTGAAGACCACGGCCGCGCGGTCGGGACCGAGCCGCTCGCGCCGCCCCTCGACCGTGGCCCGAGGAAAGCCCTGGCGCTCGTAGTACTCGGTCAGGCTGCGCGCCATCGAATCGATCACATCCGCGGACAGGCGTTCCTCGCGCTCCGGGTGCAGCACATCTTTGAAGTCGGCGTCCGCGATCTCGAGATTACCCTCGAAGCCGAAGTCGATCACCGGCCCAGCATCAACCTGCAGCAGCACCCGCGCCGTACTGCGCTGTCGTGAGATCTCGATTCCCGGATGACCGACCTGGGCGTCGAATCGCCCCAGCGAGCGATAGAAGATCTTGATCGCCTCGCGGTCGCGATCGAGCAGGTCCAGGTCGAGCACGTCCCCCTCTTCGAGCTCCATCTCCTCGGTCAGATCCTCGGCGTCGACGGCGATCCGGCCCATGATGCGCAGCTCCTCGACCCGGAGCGGCCGGCCCTCGATCACGCGCACCCGCACCTCCACCTCGTCGTCGCCGGTCTCGGGATCGACGAGGACCCGCGCGAAGTGATAGCCGGCGCGTCGGTACGCCAGCTGCACCGAGTCCACTCGCCGCTCGACCTCCTCGAGCACGAACTCGTCACCCGGCGTGACGCGGAGCAGCCGCTGGATCTTGGCATCCGGGAAGAGGTCGTTCCCCTCGACGTCCACCACCCGGATCCTGGGCTTGGGGCGGCAGATGATAGTCAGATGCAACCCGTCGCCGCGCTCCTCTCCGAGGATCTGCACCTCGTTGAACAAGTCGAGCTGGAACAGGCGCTCGACGCTGCGGCGCGCGGCCGCCAGGCTGAACGGCTCGCCCTCGCGGATCTCGATCAGGCCCTCGACAAGGGCCGCCTCGACGCCCTTGGGCAGCTGCAGCTCCACCGCCTCGACGTGGCGTCCGCGCAGCGAGGTGCTTCCGGCCGCCGAGGCGGTGCCCCACGCCGCAGCGAGGAGCAGCGCCACGGTCATGGCGGCGGTGAGGGACCTGACCATCTCAGAACTCCAGCCGGTAGCGCAGCTCGAAGCCGAAGTTGCCGCTGGAGAGTACGCTGTCGTTGTCCCACTGTCCCGAGAGTGCGAGGTCCTCGTCGAAGTGGTACTCGAGCTTGACCTTCTGGTCCTTGGCATCGCCCACGCTCGACTCGAAGGTCAGCAGCAGATCCTCGGTGAGCTCCTTGCCCACGAGGACCCGCGGCAGCAGCTGGCCGCCGCGGTCGGTCGACGACCAGCTCGGCATGATACTGAAGAAGTCGAGCTGCAGGGCCTCGCGCAGCTGCTCGTCGAGCCCGGTGGCGGCGAGCAGCGCATCGCTGCTCACGCTGACCAGCGCCTGCTCGGCCACACCCTCCTTCTCGGGATCCGCCAGGTCGGAGAGCTTGACCCGGGTCATGATCAGAGACCAGATGTCCTCCTCGGTCAGCGGAGGTCGCGAGGTGAGCGTGCGCTCGAACTTGCCCAGCGTACCCTCGAAGTGCAGCTCCACATCGTAGATCTGCTCCGTTGTGCTCCCGGTGGTGGTCGCCTGGATCTCGCGGATCTGGCCCGTGGCGGTGAGATCGAACCAGGGATCGATGCGGTAGCGGTCGGTGAAGTCGAGGAAGGCGTGCGTCAGCTCCATCTCGTGCTCGCGCAGACGGAACTCGCCGCGGAGCAGATTGAGCGTACCGATCAGCCCCAGCCGGCTCTCGGTGCCGGTGAGCGTCAGATCGCCTGATAGCTCTATATCTGCGATATTATTACGTATTCTAAGTTCATCGTCGGCGTGCAGGCGGATGGCAAACTCCACGAACTCCTCGCCCGGCTCGAAGTCGCGAGCGAACTTCTGCTGCGCGAACATCCGCTGCAGGCTGGGCACGAGATCCTTCCAGCGCAGGTCCCGGGAGTAGCGCGCGCGGACCACCTCGAGATCGCCGCCGAGGCGAACATGCTCCTCGGTGCCGTCGACCGTGAACTCACCGCTGATGCGGGAGGGGATGTCGCGGGGCACGGCGATGTCGCAGTCGTCGAAATCGGCGCGGAGATGGATACCGAAGGGCACGTACGAGATCTCTCCGTTGACGATGCCGGTGCCGCCGCCGAGCCGCGTCCGCACGCCGTCGAGGACGACCCGGCTCGCGCTCAGCATCACCCGCCCGTCGATCCGCTGGAAGGGATGCGGGAAGTGCTGGAACATCAGCTCGCCGTCCGCGACCTCGACGGTGACCAGCAGATCCGGGCCGCCGAGGGCGCCCCGCACGGATCCGCGCACCGCGCCGCGACCCCGCGCCGCGACGAAGACCCTCGGCTCGAGCGGCTGCAGGAAGCCGATGCCGATCTCTCCGGACAGCGCGACGTCCCAGCCGCGGGCGGCAGAGATCTCGCCGGTGGCCATCACCTCACCGTCGAGCATGCGGATCCGCGTCGGCTCGAGGATCAGGCGGCCGTCCTTCATCATCCCCTTGAGCCCGTCGGCCAGGGCGAACTGGAACACGCCCGGGAAGAACTCCTCGGCCAGCTCGACCACCGGGAACTCCACGTGGCCCTCCCAGGCCTTGGGCACCAGCAGCGGACCGCCGATCTCCACCCGACCGGAGAGCCTCCCGGACAGGGGCAGGCCGGCCAGCGCCGCCAGATAGGCCAGGTCCAGCTCCGAGGCGCTGACGATGGCCCAGAAGGGTCGGTTCGCACCGAGCTCCACCTCGGACGAGAAGCTCAAGCTCGGACCGAGCAGGTTGCCCTCGACGAAGACCCGTCCCTCCCGCAGCTCGACCACCACGCGTGAGGCGCGCTTTACCGGCTCCGCGTCGGCCAGCCGGAGGCCGACCAGCTCGGTGGCGGCGCGAACCTCGGGCCGGTCCACGGTCCCGCGCACGAGGGCCGAGCCACGCAGCACTGCGCGGAGCGGCACCGGGCCCTCGGAGAAGCGGCGCAGGCGCGATACCTCGAGCCCGGCGAGGGAGAAGGCCAGATCCAACCGTCCGTCCGCCTCCACGCGGCCCTGCCCGGTGAGCTTGCCGCCGGCGAGGTCCAGCGCGGCCGACTCGACGAGCAGCCTCCCCTCCCGCAGCGCCAGCCCGAGGTCCAGCCGACCCGGGCCTTCGCCGGCGATCATCACCTCGCTGCCCGTGATGCGAGCCGAGCCCACGGGCGCATCTAGCGGCCCCTCCAGCGACGCCTCGCCCGTGACGCGGCCCGTGAGCTCGGGCAGCGGCCAGGCGAGCACACGCGCCAGCGACGCGAAGTCGACAAGCCTGCCCTCCTCCAGCTCCAGGTCGGCCTTCAGCGCGGGCTGGCCGTCTAGAAGCAGCTGGCCTGCCGCGCGGATCCGAGTCTTGCCTCGCCGGATCATCAGATCCGGCAACACCACGCGGTGCCCATCCCAGGCCAGCTCGCCGCGCGCGTCTCCAAGGGTCAGCCGACCCACGCGGAGCTCACGGCAGCTGCCCCGGGCCCAGACCCTCGGCTCGAGCAGCTGCCCGGAAAGCTCCGCGTCGATGGCGCCGCGGCCGGCCACGTCCAGCCCGACCGGCGTGGCAGCATCGGCCAGCTCGAGCTCTCCCTCGACCACCTGCAGCGCGATCTCGCCATCCCAGCCAATGCTGCCCGAGAGCGGCAGCCGGCTGGCACCGAAGCTCAGCTCGAACTCCTCGAGCTGCAGGCCTCGCCGGCTGGCGCTCAGGCGCCCCTTGACCTTCGAGTCGGGCCACGGCGTCGGCTCTGCGCGCTCCAGCACCAATCCATCGACACCGAGCTCGACGCGCCCAAAGGCCTTGAGCTCCGGGGACAGGCGAACCTGGAAGTCGGCGCGACCGCCGAGCTCCGCCTGCACCGGAGGCTGGTCCTGCCCGGCGAGGGAGGCCAGACGCCTCACGTCGATGCGCTCCAGCCGCAAGCCAACCCTGGCGCTGGGCGCCTCCTCGGTGCGGTCCAGATCCACCGAGACCAGAACGCGCCCGCCGGCCCCGGTCCAGATCGCGTCCTTCAGCGCCAGCTGCTTCCCGTCGACCAGGAACCGTCCGTGCACGTCACCGATCTTCCTGTCCTCGACGACGAAGCCGAGTGCGTCAACCTCGCCTTCGACCTCGAGCGACGAGAGCGGGCCGCTGACCTTGCCCGTGAGCACGAGCCGGCCCTCGGCCCGCGGCAGCTCGGGCGCCAGCGACCGCACCAGGGCCCAGGGAAGATGGAGGATGCTGTCGAGCGCCAGCTCTGGCGATCGCTCCTGACCTGCCTCACGCACCTCGCCCGACGCAAACAGCGACAGGTCTCCCAGCAGCACCTCGGCCCGTCGCACTTCCAGCCGACCGGGCACCACAGCGGCTCGCAGACCGAAACGCTCCAGCGGCAGGTGCCGCCCGGGGAGGTCCGCGAAGCCACTCCGCGCTGAGATCTCCGCCAGATACTCCTCCCCGGTGCGCGTCGCGCTGGCCGCCACCCCCTCTAGACTGATGAACAACCGATCCGGCAGGTTGATGCGCACCTCGCCGTCCGTCACCTCCAGCTCGTCGAACCGGAAGTCGAGGGCCGAGGTCGCGCTCCTGGGCCGCTTGAGCAGGTGGTCCAGGCCGGCCACGGTTCCGTCCTCGACGCGCAGGGTCACCCGCGGCGACTCGATCTTGACCCGCGTCGCCGAGAGCGTGCCTCCGAAGAGCTGGAGCGGCTTGAGCTGCACCTCGACTCGCCGGACAGCGACCAGCTCGCCCTCCTCGGCGTGAGAGAGGCGAAGCCCACGCGCCTCGATGGTCGCCTCGCGCAGCTCGACCGAGAGTCCTTCGATGTCGCAGTCGAGTCCGAGGGCCGCGTGAAGCTGCTCAGCCACGCGCATCGCGAGCCAGTCGGAGAACAGGTCGGTCTGGAGCGAAGCGAGGAGGAGCACCGCCAGCAAAGCGGCGAGCAGGAACGAGACTACGGCCAGGCGACGACGCAAAGCCCGACCTCTCGTTGTTCCCGGCAGGCTCGCCTACTGGAGCCTGCGAAGCCTCTCTACGACGTCACGGTGGGTCTTGTTCCTCTTGTAGACCCAGGTGAAGCACTTCTTGGCTTCCTTGCCCTTGCCTTCACCTTCCAGCGCGCATCCGAGCTCGTAGTACAGCTCCAGCTTCTGCGTATCCGTGATGCCGGGGGCGTTGAGCCCCTGCTTGAATGACCGTTTGGCTCCCCTCAAATCGCCCTTCGCATGCAAGCAGACACCGATCATCCGACGGCAATCGGCCTCTCGGTCGTCACTGGCACGTGCGGCGATCTCGAACTCACGGATCGCCTCGTCGTACATCCCCATCCCGTGGTAGGCCGCGCCCACATCGAAGTGATCCTCTCGCACGAGCTCTTCAGTGGCGCGCGTCTGCGTGACGTCGTCGCCATCATCCTCGAATTCCTCTGCCAGCTCGCGCGCGATCGAATCCATCGAGCCGGACGGGTTGCCGGATGGGTTGTTCGGGCTGTTCACCGCGCCCGCCGCCGCGCCATCCGCGTCGGCGCTGCCGGTGACCTGTTGCAGCAGGGCTCTGGCCTGCTCGTGATCCGGCTTCTGCTCCAGGATCTCCTCGAGGAGCCCCTGAGCGTCATCGAGCAGGCGCTGCTCGATGAAGAACCGCGCTTCCTCGATATCGTCCGCGAACTCGTCCTCCGGCTCCTCCTCCTCCGCCGGCCCCGGGTCGCTCGCCGGCACCGGCGCGACCGCGCTCTCATCGAGCATGAACGAATCCGGATCGATTCCGAAGGCGCCGCTCGTCTCCGAGAGCTCGAGCAGGTCCATCTCGATCTCGGGCCCCGATGGCTTGGCGCCGTCTGCCTGGCCGTCGCCCGACAGCTCGAAGCCCGGATCTTTCTCGGCGCTGCCCACATCCTCGGGCTCGTCACCGAGGAAGAAATCTCGCTCCGCATCGCTATCGAGGCTGAAATCGTCATCCGCGGCGCCGCCCGCCGCGTCGTCCACCCCGAGGGCGATCGGCGCGTTCCCGTCGTCGAGGCCCAGCTCGAACTCCTCGGCACCGCCGTCGAGGCCGACCAGTCCATCGCTGAAGTCGTCGTCGGCGGAGAGCTCCGTGGGCGCGGCGAACAGCTCGTCGTCGGAGAGCAGCGCACCGTCATCGTTCGAGTCGGTCAGATCCGCGCCGCCGAGGTCGGCGAAGTCATCTTCACCGCCGAGGCTGAACTCCTCGGCGTCGCCGTCGAGATCGGCCAGCCCACCACCACCGGCACCGCCGTCGTCGTAGCGGCCGGAAAGGGCTCCCGCGGTGGGGTTGTTCGGCGCAATCTCCTTGGCCTGGATGGCAAAGGCGGCGGCCCGGTCGGCCTGCCCCTGACGCTCGGCCAGATCGACCAGGGCTGCGAGCTGCTCGACCGCTTCGTCCGTCTCGCCCGCAGTCTTGAACACCTCGACAAGCTTCTCCCTTACCGGCATGGAGCTCGGCTGCTCCTGGAGCGCGCCGAGCAGGTGGCTCTTGGCGCGGTCGAGCAAGCCGTACTTGATATATACATCGGCCTCGGTCAGCCGCTTGGCGGTCGCCGGATCGAGGACCTGCTGCGGCGCTCCCCCCTTGTGCGGCTCGCTGATCTCGACCACGTCCGACGCGTCGAGATCGATGATGTCGGATTCGGTCTCTACGGGCGCCGGCTCGGCGGGTAGCGGCTCGGCGGTTAGCGGCTCGGCAACCTCGAAGGGCATGGCCGAGTACTCCTCGGTCGACGAGGCCGCCGGCGACGGCAGGGCGCCGCCCTCTAGCGCGCCACGCGCCTCGGGATCATCGGGGTCGAGCTCGAGTATCTTCTGGTAGATCTCGTCTCGATCCGCGATCCGCCCTTCCGCCTCGTACACCTTCACCAGCTCCCGGTAGACCGAGAGCACCTTGGCGTCCTGGTTCAGGCTGCGGAAGGCCTCGACCAGCAGCAGCAGCGTTTCGCTGTCCTGCGGGTTCTCCTGGAAACAGACCTGCAGCTTGGTCAGCGCTCGCTTGATCTCGCCGCGCTTGATGTAGATGTTTGAGAGCTCGCGCGCTCGGGAGTGGTCCTCGGGCCGGGCCTGGCACAGCAGCTCGAGCACCCGGATGTAGTCATCGAGCTGATCGGTGCCCCGCAGCTCCGCGGCGATCCGTTCGTACTCCTCGATCGCCTCCTCGCCGCGCTCCGCGCGCACCAGCGCCTGGGCATAGCGCAGCCGCGACTGGAAGTTGTCCGGATCGAGGGCGGACATCTGCTCCAGGACGCCGAGCGCCTGCTCCACCTGCCCCGCCTGCTCGTAGTGCTCGACGAGCCGCTGGAACTGCAGCATCGCGTCGCTGACGAGGCCGAGCTGCTGGTAGAGCTCGGCCAGCCGGAGCGTGCCGTCGAGGTAGTCCGGATCGACCTTGAGGATCTGCTTGAAGACCGCGACCGCCTTGAGATAGAAGCCCTGCTTGGAATAGGAGTTGGCGACGTAGAGATAGGAATCGATCGCCTCGGACACCTTTCCCACCCGGGCGTACAGCTCGGCGACCTTGAGGCGGATGCGCTCCTCGCGGGGGTCTGCGTCGAGGATCTTGTTGTACTCGCGAATGGCCTTCTCGTGCTGGCCCTTCTGCACGAATTTCTGTGCGTTCGCGATTAGCTTGTTCTTGTTGACCGCCAAACCTACCTCATCCGTACGGGCGCGCGTACCCGTCGACCCCACGGCCTAGAGTACTTAATTTATTCGATTATTCGATACCTGTCAACGAATGATCACGAGACCCGTTCGACGTAGCTCCGCGTCCGCGTGTCGATGCGGACCGTCTGGCCTTCCTCAACGAACAGGGGCACTTGGATCACCCCGCCGGTCTCCAGGGTGGCCGGCTTGGTGGCACCGCTGGCCGTGTCGCCCTTGACGCCCGGCTCGGTGTGGGCAATCGCGATCTCGACAAAGTTGGGCATCTCGATGGCGATGGAATTGCCGTTGTGTAACAGGACCTGGACGACTGTGTTCTCCTTGAGGAACAGCCGGTCCTCGCCCAGCTTCTCCGCCTCGATCGCGGTCTGCTCGTAGTTCTTCTGGTCCATGAAGTGATACACGCTCCCGTCCTCGTACAGGAACTGCATCTCGCGCTCCTCCAGGTCCGGGGTGTCGACGGTCTCGCCGGAGCGGAAGTTCTTCTCCTGGACCCGGCCCGTGATCAGGCTCTTGTACCGTGTCTTGACAAAGGCCACGCCCTTGCCCGGCTTGACGTGCTGGGCCTCGACGATGATGAAGGGCTCGCCGTCGATCTCGATCTTGAGGTTCTTGCGAAAATCCGAGGTTTGATACATCTTCGAGGAAATCCTCCCTGGCCGCCTCTGTGTGGAGCTTACCTGGGCTCTGGCGTAGCCGGCGAGCCTAGCCGAACTCGGCCAGCACCTTCGGAACGATCGTCCGCATCAGGAATCGACCCCGACCGAGATCGCGGGAGGATCGCAGCGCCACGAGCAGGCAGTACTCGTCGTTGAGCAGCCGGACCAGAATCGTCGCCCGGGACGAGCGAAGCACGAACTCCTCGACCTGGCCCAGGCCCAGCTCGTCGGACAGGGAGATCATCTCCTTGACCCGCTGCGCGATCTCCACCCCGACGCCCTCGAGGTCGAGCTCGGTCTCATCCTTGCTGATCGTCTCAACGGGCAGACCGTCGAAGCCGAGGACCATCCCGGCCTCGGCGCCGGCCACACCATCGATCACGGACTTTATGTGCTCAGCGAAGGACATGCTTGCGCTCCTTGCGTATCTGCTCCAGCAGACTCTCGAGCCACTCGATCGTCGAGCCCTCGGCCTCTGGCGCCGGATCGCTCCGGCCCAGCTTGTTCTCGATCTCCGTCAACCGCCGGCGGATCCGCTGATCCGCCGGTGCCTGCTCCACCAGCCGCGCGTAGATCTCCCGCGCCTGGTCCAGGTGACCCTGCCGAAGGTAGATCTCGGCCAGGGTCGCCGTGGGGATCGGGTCAACCCCGCGCTCTCGCTCCGTCGTCCCGATCGCTGCCTCGCACGCGTTCGTCCGCGCGACATCCATGATTTTCCTAGCCTACCGCGTGGCGGCCTGTCAAGCCGGAGTGACGAGAAAACTGGATGGCTGGGGTCGCTGGTGCGCTCTACAGGCAGGTCGGCCAGAAGGGACAGCACCGGCTATCTAGTTTCCCGTCGCCGTCGACATCCTCCACCGGCGGGAAGATCGAATCGTACAGGCCGCGCGCGGCGCGGCAGTCCAGGTACGAGTCCTGCCCGGGGATGCAGGGGAGGTTCTGGGGCTGGGTCTCGCAGCATTCGGCCTCGTTGGGCTCCAAGAACAGCCAGCCCTCCTCGACGCTCACGCGGAACATGAACTCGTTGGACTTGATCTCGCGGCCGCCCGTGGTCGTGCCGTAGAACCTGATGATCGTGCGGAAGGAAGGCGCGTAGCGCCGGCCGTCATCGGGATCATCGTGATTCAGCGGGATCTCCCAGAACTTCGCGGCAGCCACGCGCTCGCCGACCTCGCGCGGGACCAGGGGCACGCAGGTGATGTAGCGCCCGCCGGGCGGGATGGTCACAGTAATCATCTCGCGATAGCGATCGGTGATGCCGAGCTCCCAGGGAATCGAGCCCGGGCCCAGGTCGAATCCCAGGTCCTCGCCCCAGTCGTAGCGAACCTCGTACGACTCGAGCGTGACCATGTTCGACTCGCCCTTGAGATTGTACACCTCCCGCGTCTCCTGGAGCAGGTTCAGGATCTCGGGGCAGATGGTGTAGCTCCCCCGGATACCGATGTCCCAGGTCCCCGTGTCCAGGGTGTCGACCTCCAGCCGGATCGAGCCCGAGCTCGCGGTCATGTCGACCTCGACCTCGCATTCGTTGTCCGGGTCGAGCCAGACCGCGTTGGTGACCATCAGCGACTGGGCATCCTCGATACAGCCGACCACGCCCCCGACCAGCAGCATCGCCGCGCCGATCACCATCAGTATCTTCGTCGTCCGTACGGCTCTCATGACAGCACCCTCCCGCAGGAGTCGTCCGTTCCTAACGCGCGCCAACGACGGAGCGCGTCCTGTTAACAATACGCGGAGTCAGGAAAACTAGCAACTCGGTCCGCTCGTCCGAGACTCCATGCGCCTTGAACAGCCAGCCCAGGATCGGGATGTGCATCAGCAGCGGCACGCCCCACTCGCCCTCTGTGGACTTGCGGGTGTAGATGCCGCCGATCACCGTGGTCTCGCCGTCACGCACCAGAACCTCGGTCGCCGCCTCCTTCTTGAGGATCGTCGGATCGCCGAGGGCGCCCGTGCGCGAGAAGTCCGGCTCGTTCTTGGTCACCTGGACCTTCATCATGATGCTGCCGTCGGCGGTCACGTGGGGCTCGACCGAGAGCTCCAGGCTCGCATCGACGAACACCGTGCTCACGCCCGACGCGGACACGACGCTGATCGGGATCGACACACCCTGCTGGATCTTGGCCTTCTTGTTGTCGAGCGTTGTGATCCGCGGCGAGGAGATGATCTTGATCTTGCCTTCCCGCTCCGAGGCCGAGAGCCGCAGCGCCAGGTTGAAGGTGTTGGCCACGCTGCCGAACAGGAAGCCGAGCGCGCCACCGGTTCCTCCACCGGCGGCCGCCGGCAGGTTGACCACGTAGTGGGGCGTGGTCGAGGTTCCACGGACGTCGTTGCGGGTGTCGTCCGCGCCGCCCGAGATCCCCCAGTTGTTCGGGAAGACCAGGCCGGTCGGATTCCCGTTGGCCGTGCTCTGGCTGTAGTCGAAGCCCCACTGGATGCCCACGTCGCGCTTGAAGTCGGAGTTGGCCTCGACGATCCGCGCCTCGATCAGCACCTGCGGCGTCTGCGTGTCGAGCCGCGCGACCAGGCCCTCGGCCTTGACCAGCACGTTGACCACGTCCTTGACGATGATCACGTTGGTGCGCGCATCCACGCTGGCCGTGCCGCGATCGGAGAGCAGGTCCTTGACCTGGTTGATCAGCGTGTCGGCCTTACCGTAGTTGACCGGAATCAGGCGAACCTTGAGCGGCGCCAGCTTCTGCTCGGCCTTCTTCCGGGCCAGCGCCATCTCCTTTTCCTTCTCGAGAACCGTCAGCGGAGCGACGCGGATGATGTTGCCCTCTCGCTCCTGCCCCAGTCCCTTGGTCTTGAGGATGATGTCGAGCGCCTGGTCCCAGGGCACGTTGACCAGCCGGACCGTGACCTCGCCCGCGACCTCGTCGCTGGTCACGATGTTCAGCCGAGAGACCTCGGCGATCAGACGCAGGATGTTGTGGATATCGGCATCCTTGAAGTCGAGGCTGATCCGGCGCCCCTTGTACTTCTTGGCTTTGGCCACCACGCCGGCGTGCAAGCCGGTCTCGGCCGAGTAGCCCGCCGCGCGCGCCGGCGCGGCCGGCAGCACGCGGGCCGGCTCCGGCGAGGCCTTGGCCGGATCCTCGAACTCCCAGACCAGCCGGTTGCCCTCGCGCACCAGGCGGTTCGCCGTCTCGCCGGAGAGCTGCACCACCACGCGGGTGCCGTCCGCCTCCCGGAAGGAGGAGACGGCCTTCACCGCGCCCGGGAAGGCCGTCGTGTCGAGGGTCCGCTCGAGCCTCCCGGGCAGCTGCGCGTCCGAGAGGACCAATGCCAGCTCGCGACCGGAGTTGCGCTCCACCTGGTAGTCCAGCGCCGAGTCGGCGCTGATGACGACTCGCGACACCTGCTGCGTGCGAGAGAAGTCGACGCCGCTGATGCGGTGGCTGGCCTCGACCTCGCGCCGGGGAGCGGCGGCCGTCTTGGCCGGAGCCGCAGGCGAGCCGACGCTGATCAGCAGATCGTTGCCGCGCGGCTGGACGTCGTACTCGGCCTCCTTTGCGAAGTGGATCACGATGCGCCCGATGCCCCCGCCCTCGTCCGCGAACTGGGTCGCGGCCAAGCGGGAGACCAGGCCGTCAGCGGGCTCCACCGCCTTCGCCGACAGCGCACTGACGTCCGCGCCCGGGAGGTCGATCACCACCCGCGGAGGATCACCGAGCTTGAACACGGTGAACTCGGGCGCTCTCGAGCCCTGGACGGTGAGCAGTGTACGGCCGTCCTCTGCCTGGGACACCTTCACCCCGCGGAGCACGTTCGTCCCTTCGGAGGGTGACGCCCAGACAAGGCCGGGGAGCACCATCAGCACAACGACGGCGAATCCAACGGCAGCCCGAGCCGAATGCGCGCTTCTCTCAATCCTCAAACCGGGTCTCATCGGCCCTCTCCTTTCGTGCGGCCAAACGGCCGTCACGGACGGAGCTCTTCCTTCTCCAGGGGAAGACGCATCGAGATCTTATTGACGATCCGACGCCCGTCCACCCCGCGATACTCCTCGCTGACGACTACCTGATCCCGCTTGATCTCGGTCACCTTGCCCCAGTTCCTACCGACCAGGGTGCCTCGCTTGATGATGTAGCCCTTCTTGTCCGGAGTCTCCACCATGGCACGAGGGTTGGAGATACCCCAGATAATGGCCACCAGACTCAGCTGGCCGATCTCGAACTTCTGCAGCGGTCCGATCGGCCCCTGACGCGTACCCTTCTCCGGCAGCATCATCGCGAAGTACGACTTGAATGGATCCCGCTTGCCGATCGGAGTGTACACGTAGCCCAGCACCTCTACGGGCTTTTCTTCCTTGGCCTCGGACACCACAGGCGCCGCCTCGGCCGCTTCCTTGGCCTGCTTCTTGGCCGTCTTCTTGGGCGGACCGTCGCCGAACATGCCCTCGACGAAGTCGCATCCGCTGACCGCGAGGGTGAGGGCTAGGAGAACGCCAAGGCAGGTTGTCGAAGGAGAACGCATGACTCTAATGCCCCCCCTTCTTCTTCTTCCCTTTTTTGCCCTTCTTCTTGCCACCGCCGCCCTCCCTGGGCTCGACGAACCGGAAGGTGGTCGACAGGCAGCTCGCGGAGAGAACGATCTTGCCGTTCTTGTCCTCTGGATTCGTGAGAATGATCTCCCCGATGTTCACGATACGCGACAGCTTGGCCACCTTGTCGAAGAAGACCGCAATCTCGTGGAATGAGCCGGTGACCGCGACCGCCACCGGCACCTTGGCGTAGAAGCCCACCACCTGCTCCGGCAGGGGCTCGAACAGGTGGATCGTCAGCCCCGACTTCTCGCCGAGGTTGGAGATCTTCTGCAGCAGGCTCGGGATCTCGCTCTTCTTGGGCAGCAGGGCGAGAGACTCCTTGAGCTGCTGGTCGAGCTTCTCGACCTCGCGACGGTACTTCACCAGGTTCTTCGCGATCTGCTTCTTCTCCTCGAGCTCCTGCTCCAGCGTGTTGAGCTGCCCCTGCAGCTTTCGCTGTTGCCCCTTCTGCCCGTCGTAGACCACGAAGTAGTAGATCACCACCACCAGGGCGCAGATCATCACCAGCGCCAGCACCTTCTGCAGAGGTGGCGTCTTGGCAAACTTATCGAGAAAGTCACCCATCCGTTAGACCTTCCCGCCTAGCTCGGCTTCGCGAACACGACCGAGCAGGTCAGCTCGAACTTCTTTGTCTCGATAGCCTTGGCTTTCTTGTGCTTCACCGAGATCAGCTTCACCGCCTCGAAGAACTCGGACTTCTCGAGCTCCCGGAGGAAGTTCGCGATCTCCTCGTTGTTCATCGCCTCGCCAGTCATGGCGACGGTGCTGCCGCGCTGCTCGACGCCGTGCAGCCAGACCTTCTTCGGGATCCGTGAGGAGAGGTCGTCCATCATCCGTACCGGACCCACCTTGCCCCGCTTCAGCATGTCGATCACATCGAGGCGCTTCTGCAGCTCGGCCTTCTTCTCCTTGATCTGCTTGACCTCGCCGATGACGTTCTCGAGCCGCTTGATCTCCTTCTTCACTTCCTGGATGTCGGACTTGGCCCTGGCGATCTTCTTCTCCTCGAAGTCGTACCAGAAGTACAGAGCGACTCCGACTCCGAACAGGATCACCAGGAACAGAAGGAGCTGTTGCTGGCCGTATTCACGCTTGCGCGCGGCCTTGACCGGAAGCAGGTTGATCCGGATCATTTGTCGCCGGTCCTCCTAAGACCCAGGCCAACCGAGACGGCCGCCATCGGCGCCACGTCCCTCAGGTAGGCCGGGTCGAAATGCTTCTCGTTGACCTCGATCCCGCGGTAGGGGTCAACCACCTCCACCGGGACGCCGACCTTGTTCTCGATGGTCTTGGTCAGCGCCGGGATCTTGGCCGTGCCGCCCGACAGGAAGATCTTGCTGAACTGCGCCTCGACGCTGGTCGCGGCGTAGAAATCGAGCGACCGCTGGATCTCGGCGGCCAGGCTCTGGGAGACGTTCTGGATCACGCTCTCCACCTCCTGGGGCACCACCGAATCCGAATCGGCGCCGACGTCGCCGCCGAGCTTGAGCGCCTCGGCCTCGTCGTAGCTCACATTGAGCTGCTTCTGGATCTCCTCGGTGTACTGGTTGCCGCCCATCGAGATGTCGCGGGTGAAGGTGGTGGTCGCGTTGGCCACCACGTTGATGTTGATCACGCTGGCTCCGACGTTGAGCAGCACGATCGTCTCGGAGGGCGGGAGCTCGTAGTTGGCCTCGAACATGTTCATCACCGCGAAGGCGTCGACATCGACCACCGCGGGCTGCAGGCCCGCCTCCTGGGTCACGGCGGTGTAATCGTTGATCATGTCCTTCTTGGCGGCGACGAGCAGGACCTCCATCTGCCCCTGGTCGTTGGGGTTTGGATTGAGGATCTGGACGTCGATGTTCACATCATTGATATCAAAGGGGATATACTGCTCGGCCTCCCACTGGATCGACTCCTCGAGCTCCTCCTCGGTCATCACCGGGATGTTGATCTTCTTGATGATCACCGAGTGGCCGGACACGCCGATCGCGACCTGCTTGCGCCGGATCTTGAGGCTGCTGGTCAGGCTCTGGATCGCCTCGACGATCGCGGTGGAGTTCATCAGCGCGCCGTCGACGATGGCCTCCGGCGGCAGCGGCGCCATGCCGAAGTTGACGAGCTGGTAACGGCCCTTCTTGCTGTCCTTCAGCTGAACGAGCTTCACCGAACTCGATCCGATGTCAAGGCCAAGCAAGAGCGGTTTCTTAGCCATGGGCCCCTCTTCCCCGGTTACCCTACTGCCGGCGCTGGCCAGTACTGAATATCCAGCTTACCATGCTGCGAAGACCTGTTCCAAGGTCTTTCATTCCTCATCATCGCCACCGGTACTGAAGACCTGGCCTGCATCCTCGAGCTTGAGCCCGAGGGCCAGGATGATCTTGCGCTTGGTATCCATGCGACAGCTCTTGCCGCTCTCCACGCGATCGATGGTCAGGGCAGACAGGCCAGCCTTGCGGGCGAGCTCGGCCTTGCTCATCAGCCTCCGCTCCCGGAAGTTCTTCACCCTGTTCGGCTGCTGCCGGGATCGCTCCTTGCCCTTGGCGTTCCTTTCGGGTCTCTTCATCATGGCATCTTGATCCCGTGGAGGCTTGCTACTCATCTTCGCGGACCCCTTTTTCGACGCACCCAGCATCGCAAAGAGAGAAGGTGGTGTCAAGCATTTTTTTACTCTTTGATACTACAATTAAGCATAATTATGCTTAATTGCATTATATGTTGTGTACAGCACCAGATCCACCCCCAGGGGTGGTATTCAAGTATGCGAAAAAACTGTGATCCGACTAGAACTCGAGCATCAGCCCGGCAAGGAAGCTATTGTCGGAGAGGTTGAACCCATCTCCACCGAAGTTATTGACCCAATCAAAGACACCTTCTACGAAAATATAGGTATTGTTCACCCCAACTTCCACGTCGAAGGTGGCGGCCGTGTCGGGCTCGATCACGTCGAGCTGGAACTGCAGACCCACCGAACCATGCAGACCGAACTTGCCCCCGTACGCCTCATTGCCTTCATGGCTCGACACGTCGCCCACGCCGTCCAGGATCCACCAGAAATAGTACGCCAGACCGCCCTTGACGTACGGCACCAGGGGCACGGCGTACTCCTGCTGGAACCAGTCGAAGCGGTAGATCAACATCAGGTAGCAGGGGATCACGTTGAACACCGTGGTGTCGTCGGTACGCTCGCCGGTCTCGGGCGAGAGCCCCTTGCCCACGTGCTGGGCAAAGCCGACAGCACCTCCCACGCCCAGCGTACCGAACACCTGGAGAATCTCCCAGTCGAACTCGATCTGGGTCATCAGCGACAGGTCATCGCCGTACACGTCCTTGAAGGGCGTGGCGTTGCTGAACTCGGAGTCGATGCTCGGGTAGTACGCGCCGAACTTGACCTCGAAGGCGAAGTTGCGCGGCGACTCGGCCGAGGCCGGCAGCGCGGCGAGGCCCAGACCGAGCGCCACGAGCAAGCCGAGCACGCGCCTTAGGCTTCGCCTCTTCCGACCCAGGCCGAGTCCGATCAGCAGCACGCCGAATCCGCAGATGAGCCACAGGCCGCCGTCTGCGACCACCCGTGCGGCGAGCGCCAGCGGCTCGAGCGCAGAGCGCATCACGGTGCGGCGCTCGGCGTCCGCGCCGACCAGCGCGGCCAGCACCGGGCCGAAGCGGTAGTACTGGGCCACGAAGGCTCGCCCGCTCGGGCTGCCCATCAGCACCCGATCGCGAAACCGGCGCAGCGCCCGGACGTCCGGATGATCCTCGTCTCCGTACACCGCGGTGGCCACGAAGCAGAACCCGCCGCCCTCCTTGCCGCCCTCGCGGCGGTAGTGCTCGAAGCCGTCGTCCACCGGCACCGGGGTGCCGGTCAGCTCCGCAGAGGCCTCGCTCTCGTTGCCGGCAGCGTCCACTGCGCGGACGCGAACCTGGTACATCACACCATTGGTCAGGCCGGTGATCTGGTAGCTGGTGACAGAGAGCAGGTCCGAGTGGGCCCAGCCCTCGAGGGGGTCGGTGTCGGTATCCGTGTCGCTATCGCTGTCCGTGTCGGTATCCGTGTCGCTATCGCTGTCCGTGTCGCTATCCGTGTCGTTATCGCTGTCCGTGTCGCTATCGCTGTCCGTGTCCGCATCGCCGTCCGCGTCGCCGTCCGCGTCACCGTCCGCGTCCGCGTCCACGTCGCCGTCCGCGTCGGTGTCGGCATCCGTGTCCGTATCGCCATCCGTGTCAGCATCGCTATCACCGTCCGCGGCCAGCCACAGCAACGCGTCGCTGTCCATGATCTGCCAGTACACCCGGTAGTTCAGATCCTCGGTCTCCTCCTCCTCGGGTGGATCCCAGCTCACGCGCAGGTTCTCCTCGCCCGGGCTCACGCTGACGTTGAGCGGCACGCCCGGCGCCTTGAGATCCCAGCGGACCGTGAGCGAGCCGCTTAGGTCCTCGATGTTGGGGCTGTACGGGTCGTCGACGATCTCGCCGTTCTTGAGCTCCACGCCGATGGTCGCGCTGCCGTCGGTCTCGCTGCAGCCGGATTCGCCCATCACGTCCGAGGGCCTGATCTTGGTTGCGCCCGCGCTGGGAAAGGCGATGCGGCTGCTGGACGAGAGCTGGATCTCGCCCGACTCCTTGACCGTTCCCTGGACCTTGACCTCGTAGTCGAACTCGATCCGCAGGTCACCCGTCACGTCGGAGTACGAGAGCCAGAAGTCCTCCTCGGGGTACCAGGTGAAGGCGATCACGTCGGCATCGTCGGTCTGGCACTCGGTCTTGGAGATGAGGATGTCGTCCGTGCCCTGGGCGGTCTCGAACTCGATGTCATAGGCCCGCGCGTCATCGGCAAGGGCCGCGAGCACGAACAGGACCGTTCCGAGAAGGACCAGATATCGCTTCACTTGGCGCACCTCCGCTATATCCCCGGACCTGGTCCCAGCAAGGGCCGTGCCACCCGGGGCCGGAAACGAATCGCGCCGGAATCTATCAGAAAAGCGCTGAGTTCGCCACTTTACAAGTGTCGCCCGCGCCTGCCGGATTGACATTTCTGCTCCAGCGGGCTGCTGGCGAGGGACAATTTGTCAATGTATGTGCGCTCCGCCCGCGCCCGTGCCCGCCCTCGCGTGTAACCAGTCAGCCCGGGTGCTTCTCGGCCACCAGCTCGGCGATCTGCACCGCGTTGAGCGCCGCGCCCTTGCGCAGGTTGTCCGAGACGATCCACAGCGCCAGGCCGTTGGGCACGGAGGGGTCCTTGCGGATCCGACCCACGTACACCGGGTCGGTGCCGGCCGCTACCAGCGCCATCGGGTAGCGGGCCTCGCCCGGCGCGTCGAGCAGCTCCAGGCCCGGGAAGCTCGCGAGCAGCTCGCGCGCCGTGTCCGGCTCGAGCGCCTTGCCGGTCTCGAGCCACACCGCCTCGGAGTGGCCGGAGAAGACCGGCACGCGCACGCAGGTGGCGGTGACGCGGATCGCGGGGTCGAGGATCTTCTTGGTCTCCTCGACCATCTTCCACTCCTCCTTGAAGCTGCCGTCGTCCATCGCCGCGTCGATCTGCGGGACGCAGTTGAAGGCGATCTGGTGCGGGAAGCGCTCGATGGTCACGCCGCGGTTGTTGTACAGATCCACGACCTGGCGCGACAGCTCCTCCATCGCCGAGCGGCCCGCGCCGCTCACCGCCTGGTACGTGGCGACCACGACTCGTCTGATCTCCGCCGCGTCGTGCAGCGGCTTGAGCGCCACCACCAGCTGGATCGTCGAGCAGTTGGGGTTGGCGATGATCCGTCGGGCAGGCAGCGCGTCGATCGCCCGCGGGTTGACCTCGGGCACCACCAGCGGGACGTCCTCGTCCATGCGGAAGCGGGAGGTGTTGTCGATGACCACGGCGCCGCTCTCACCGGCCTGCGGCGCCCACTCGGCGCTCACCGGGCCGCCGGCCGAGAACAGGGCGATCCGCACGCCGTCGAAGCAGCCCGGTTCCAGCGGCTCCACCGTGACCGCCTTGCCCCGGAAGCGCACCTCCTGGCCGGCCGAGCGGCTCGAGGCAAAGGCGCGCAGCGCGGCCACCGGGAACTCCCGGGCCTCGAGGATCGACAGCATCTCGCTACCCACCGCGCCGGTGGCGCCGACGACCGCCACGTTGATCTTGCTGCCCTGGCCCATAAAAACTCCGCGCAACCCGCCCCCAGCGGCGCAGTGTACGGAGCCGGGGATGGCCTGTCAATTACCGCTCGTCACTCGGGTGAAGCCTCCCCCTTGCGCACGTCCGCACCGCGGACGTAAAGCGGCTCCAGCGTCTCGGGATCGTCGCGCTCGCCAGCGAGCAGCCGGGCCCGGCCCAGCCGGGCCACGAATGCGGCGCGAGGTAGGTCGAGCTCGGCCGGGGCGAAGCGGGCGCGCTCGCCGAGGCTGGCCTCGAGCTCGGAGCGGTACCGGGCCGCGCCCGTGCCGAGCAGCAGCGGCGACCCGCCCGACCCGGCCGCGATGCGCGCGGCCAGGGCCTCCGGATCGATCGCCTCGGGTCCCTCGACCCGCGTCCCGTGCTCGAAGCGCGCGGCATAGACCTGACCTCGCCGCGCATCGAGCAGGGCCCACAGCAGCCCGGCCTCGCTGCCCGCGCTGGCGGCCAGCGCGTCGAGCGTGGGCACCGCGACCAGCGGCAGGTCCAGGCCCAGGGCCAGCCCCTTGGCCGCGGACAGGCCCACCCGCAGCCCGGTGAAGGAGCCCGGCCCGGCGGACACGGCCAGGCCGTCGAGGTCCGCGTACTCGACGCCGCACTGCTCCAGCAGCGCCTCGAGGCGCGGCAGCAGCGTGCGGCTGTGCCCCTGCCGCTCGGCAGAGCAGCTCTCGCCGCGCAGGCCCGCGCCGTCGAGGAGGGCCACGCTGCCTTGAGGGGTGGCGGTCTCGAGGCCGAGGACGAGCATGGTTTGGGTTCCCGCGCCGGCCCGCCCCGGGCTAACCGGCGAAGATCCGCGCCACATCATTCCAGGTCGCCAGCACCATCAGCAGGATCAGCAGCGAGAAGCCGACCAGGTTGGCGTACTCGCGGACGCGATCGCTGACCGGCTTGCGCCGGGCGCTCTCGATCAGCAGGATCAGGATCTGGCCCGAGTCGAGGATCGGGATCGGGATGATCAGATTCAGCAGGCCCAGGGCGATGCTGATCAGCCCGAGGATCCTCAGCCACGGCGCCAGGCCCGCCTCGGCAGCCCGCGCCGCGACCTGGAAGATCATGATCGGACCGCCGAGTCCCTTGGTCGAGATCTCGCCGGTGATCATCTTCCAGATCCCGCGCACCGTCAGCTCGACGAAGCCCCAGGACTCGAACCAGGCCTTGTACACCGCGAAGCCGAGGCGCTCCTGGTTGGGCACCATCACGGAGGGCCGCCGCTCGTTGTGGAACAGCGAGTACGCGCCCACCTCGTAGACCTTGACCTTGCGGCCCAGCTCGTTCTCCTCGGATTTCCCCGTGATCGACAGGCTCAGCTCGATCCCCTCGCCGATCCGGCTGAGCACCAGGTTCACCGGCTGGCCCTCCTGTGCCACCTGGTTGGCCACCTGGGCGAAGTCGTCCCAGGCCGGGACGGCCTTGTCCTGCACCTCGACGATGCGGTCGCCGGGCTGGATCCCGGCCTGGGCCGCGATGCCGTCCTCCTTGACCCGGCCGATGAACAGATCGCCGGAGCGGATCCCGCGCAGCGCGTCGCCGCCCTCGACCGCCGCGGGCAAGGTCATGCTCAGCGAATCGGGCTCGGGCCGCTCGGCGTCCGGCTCCAGCTCGTAGCGCGGGAAGGGAAGCCGCGCGACCTTCAGCACCACCGGCCGGTCCCGGGCCGCCTCGAGCATCCGTCCGAGCTGATGGAATCGCTCCACTGGCTCGCCGTCCGCCTCCAGCACACGATCGCCGGTACGCAGGCCCGCCACATGAGCCGGGGACGCCGGGTCCTCCACGCCCAAGATCGCGGGTCGGAACATCTTGGAAATCCCGATCTGGTACATGACGTGCTTGTCACCGAAGCGATCGGTGAGCTCGCGCCGCGCCGGGCCGACGAGCAGCTCCAGCGTCCGTCCGTCGCGTTCTACGGTGAACTTCTTCTCCACCTCGCCGCCGGCCTGGATCCGATCCTGCAAATCCTCCCAGTAGCGCACCGGGTGACCGTCGACCGCAGTGATCCGGTCGCCGATCTCGAACCCGGCCGCCGCGGCCGGGCTGTCCATGAACACCTCGCCGATGAAGGAGCCGGCGCGCTGGTCGATGCCGAGATAGACCAGGAAGAACACGAGCAGCGGCAGGATCAGGTTGAACACCGGACCGGCGGCGTAGATGATGATCTGCTTCCAGCGCGACACCTCGCGCAGCGCCCGGCCCTGCTCGCCGACGTCGACCACGTCGTCCGGGTCCTCTCCCAGCGCCTTGACGAAGCCGCCGATCGGCAGCCAGCCGACCTGGTACTCGGTCTCACCGCGCTTGAAGTGCATCCCCGGGAGCGGCCGGCCGAAGCCGAGCGAGAACTTGAGCACCTTGACCCCGAAGGCCTTCATCGCCAGGAAGTGGCCCAGCTCGTGGACGAAGATCAGGATGCCCAGCAGCAGCACCGCACCGACGATCTGTACAATCACTCCCGGCCTCCGCTCATTGCCCCAGCGACTCGACCCGATGCTCGGCCCGGGTCCGCGCCTCCTCGAGGAACTGCTGCACGTCACCCAGCGATGCGGGCTCGCCGGGCGGTGTCTTCTCCAACGTGGCCTCGACCACCGCTGGGATCAAGTCGAAGCGTAGCGTACCGGCGAGGAAGGCGTCCACCGCCACCTCGTCCGCCGCGCAGAGGGTGATCACCGCGGCGTGTCCGGCTTGCAGCGCCTGGCGCGCCAGGGCCAGGCAGCGGAAGCGGGTCAGATCGGGCGCCTCGAAGGTCAACGTGCCCAGCTCGGTCAGATCGAGCCGCTTCAGGCCGGCGTCGATCCGCTCGGGGCAGGACAGCGCGTACGCGATCGGTCCGCGCATGTCGGGGCTGCCCATCTGCGCCAGCATCGAACCGTCGAGGAACTCGACGATGCCGTGCACCGCTCCCTCGGGATGCACCGCCACGCTGATCCGCTCCGGCGGTACATCGAACAGCCAGCGGGCCTCGATCACCTCCAGGCCCTTGTTCATCAGCGTGGCCGAGTCCACGGTCACCTTGGCACCCATCTTCCACACCGGGTGGTCCAGCGCCTCCTCCGGCGTGACCTTGGACAGCGATTCGAGCGGCCGGTTCCGGAAGGGTCCGCCCGAGGCCGTGAGGATCAGCCGGCGCACGCCCACGGCCTCGCGGCCGCCCAGCGCCTGGAACAGGGCCGAGTGCTCGCTGTCCACCGGCCGGATCTCCACGCCGTGGGCCTCGGCCTCGGCGAGCAGCATCCCGCCGCCGAGCACCAGCGCCTCCTTGTTGGCCAGCGCCAGGTCCTTGCCCGCGCGCAGCGCATCGACCGCAGGGATCAGGCCGGCGGAGCCGGCCATCGCTGCCATCACCAGCTCCGCGCCCTCGGCCGCGGCCGCCTGGCGCGCCGCCTCCGGGCCCACCTCGACCTCTATCCCCTCGAAATCCGGATCGCGGCTCAGCGCCTCCCACGCGCCGACCTCCTCCAGCGCCACGAGTCGCGGGCGGAAGTCGCGCACCTGGCGCCGCAGCTCCTCGATGCGCGTGCCCCGCGCCGCGAGCGCCACCACGCGGAAGCGATCCGGATGCCTGGCGATCACGTCCAGCGTGGCGCAGCCGATGGAGCCGGTCGAGCCGAGGATGCTGATACCGCGCATCGCCTGCCTCCCGGCCGCTACAGCGGATGCACCCAGAGGGCGTAGAAGTAGACCAGCGGCGATGCGAGCAGCACCGCGTCCATCCGGTCGAGGATGCCGCCGTGGCCCGGCAGGATCCCGCCCGAGTCCTTGACCTGGAAGCCGCGCTTGATCACCGACTCGATCAGGTCGCCCACCTGACCCACGGCGCCGCCGAGGATCCCCAGCACCACGCAATCGGCCACGCTCAGGGTGTCGAGGTACAGCGCGCGGCTGACGAACAGCCAGCCCACGCCGGCCAGGACACCGCCCAGCGAGCCCTCCCAGGTCTTCTTCGGCGAGACCCGCGGGAACAGCTTGTGGCGCCCGAGGAAACGCCCGGCAAAGTAGCCTCCGGTGTCGTTGAGCCAGTTGACCCCGAGAATCACCAGAACCCAGCGCCAGCCCTCCTCGAAGCCGCCCAGGTTGCGGATCAGCGCCAGCACGCCGAACAGTCCACCGACGTACAGGGCGCCCAGCGTGGTGAACACGGCGCGGTCCACGGCCTCGCGCGAGGCCACGGTGAAGAACAGGTGCGCCAGCATGGGGATCACGAACACGACCAGCACCAGCAGCAGCCCGAACAGGCCGGCATCGAGCCCGCCGAGAACGTCGGCGCGCACCCGCGTCTCGGCCAGCACGAACACGCCCGCGCCGAAGAGCAGCCCCAGCAGTATCAGCAGCAGGCGGGCCGGGAGCGCACCGAGCGTGATGCGGCCGAACTCGTCGAGGCCGATGCCCGAGACGATCCAAGCCAGCAGCCACCAGCCCCAAGCCGGACCGACGATCAGCAGGGCCAGCAGCCCGGGGACCGCGACCGCGGCAACGGCGAATCGAGCCGCGAGGTTACCCATGGCCGCTCGCCTTCTGCGCGGACTCGCCGATCAACCCATAGCGCCGCTCGCGGCCGGCAAAGGCCTGCAGGGCGCGGACCAGGTGCCGACGCCGGAAGTCGGGCCACAGCGTGCGGGTGACGTAGATCTCGGCATACGCGATCTGCCACAGCAGGAAGTTGCTCAAGCGCTGCTCACCGCTGGTGCGAATCACGAGATCCGGATCGGGCTGGCCCGCGGTGAACAGGCGCGCGGTGAAGGCGGCCTCGTCGATGGCGTCGGCGTCGAGCCTCCCCGCGGCGACCTCCCCGGCCAGGGCGCGCGCCGCCCGCACGATCTCCTCTCGCCCGCCGTAGGACAGCGCCACGTTGAGCACCATCTCGTCCCTGTCCGCCGACTCGGCGACCACCTCGTCGAGCATCGCGCGCACCGGCCCGGGCAGCCGCACGAGGTCGCCGATCGGGTTGAGCCTGATCCCGTTGTCGACCAGCCGCCGCCGCTCCTGGTTCAGATAGGTCGCGAGCAGCTCCATCAGGCCCGCCACCTCGTCGGGAGGGCGCCCCCAGTTCTCGCTCGAGAAGGCGAAGAGCGTGAGCACCTCGAGACCCAGCTCGCGGGCGGCGGTGACCACCGCGTCGACCGAGCGTGCGCCGCGCCGATGTCCCTCGAGTCGCGGCAGGCCCCTTCGCTCGGCCCAGCGACCGTTGCCGTCCATGATGATCGCCACGTGGCGCGGCAGGGAGGTCAGAATTCCAAGACCTCTTTCTCCTTGGACGCCACCATATCGTCGACCTTCTTGGTGCCCGCGTCGGTGCGCTTCTGCACCTCGTCCAGGGAGCGGTGGAGGTCGTCCTCGGAGATATCCCCGTCCTTCTGGATCCCCTTGAGCAGCTCGTTGGCGTCACGGCGATGGTTGCGAATCGCCACCTTGCAGTCCTCGCCGGCGCGCCGCACAACCTTGACCAGCTCCTTGCGCCGCTCCTCGGTCAGCGACGGGATCGGCAGCCGGATCAGGTTTCCATCGTTGACCGGGTTCAGGCCCAGATCGGCCTGGATGATCGCCTTCTCGATGTCGGCGGTCGCGCTCTTGTCCCAGGGATTGACCACGATCATCCGCGGGTCGGGCACGGCCAGCGTGGCCATCTGGTTCAGCGGCGTCGGCGTGCCGTAGTACGCGACGCGTACGCCGTCGAGGATCGTCACCGACGCCCGACCGGTGCGAACCCGGGAGAGATCCCGACGCAGGGCCTCGTGGCTGTTGCCGATGGAATCGCTCAGGTCCTTGACAATCTCGTTCTGCATCCTCGCCTCCCGGACCGACGCGCGGTCAGCTCCGCTCCTCGGGGGCATCGTCGGAGACCAGCGTGCCCACGTCCTCGCCGCTGACCGCCCTGCGGATATTGCCCTTGACCGTCAGGTCGAAGACCACTATCGGCAGCCCGTTCTCCTTGCACAGCGACACCGCGGTCAGGTCCATCACACCCAGGCCGCGGCGCAGCACCTCGTGGAAGGTCAGGCGGTCGAAGCGCTCGGCGCGCGGGTCCTGCACCGGGTCTGCGTCGTACACGCCATCGACCTTGGTCGCCTTGAGCAGCACGTCGCACTTCAGCTCGATCGCCCGCAGCGCCGCCGCCGTGTCGGTGGTGAAGTACGGGTTGCCCGTGCCGGCGGCGAGGAGCACCACGCGGCCCTTGTCCAGGTAGCTCTTGGCCTTGCGCCGGATGTACGGCTCGGCGACCTGGGCCACGGGCATCGCCGAGAGCACCCGCGTCTCGGCGCCCATCCGCTCCAGTGCGTCCTGCAGAGCCAGCGCGTTGATCACCGTGGCCAGCATGCCCATGCTGTCGCCCTGGGCGCGGTCGATGCCGGCCTTGCTGATCGTGGCGCCGCGCACCATGTTGCCGCCGCCGACGACCACGGCCACCCGGGTTCCGGTGAGCGCGACCTCGCGGATCTCGCCGGCGATGGTCTCCAGCGTCGCCGGGTGGAGGGGCTCCTTCGATCCCCCGGCCAGGGCCTCACCGGAGAGTTTGAGCAGAATCCGCTCGTACTGCTTTCCCACCGCGCCCTCCCTCGCGACGTGCCGCGCCTGCGCCTATCGCTCCCCGGGCCCGGTTACTCCTGGCCCTCACCGAGATGGAAGCGCGCGAAGCGGCGAATCTCTATCTTCTCGCCGATCTTGGCCCGCAGCTCGTCCTGGAGCTGCTCCACCGTCTTGTCGGTATCCTTGACAAAGGGCTGCTCGAGAAGCACCACGTCCTTCTGCCATTTCTTCAGCTTGCCCTCGACGATCTTGTCGACGATGTTCTCCGGCTTGCCCTGCTCCAGGGCCTGGGCCCGGTAGATCTGCTTCTCCTTGGCGATCAGGTCCTGATCGAGCTCGGCGGGGCGCACGCAGAGCGGCGCTGCCGCGGCGACGTGCATGGCCACGTCCTTGACGAAGGCCTGGAAGTCATCGTTGCGTGCCACGAAGTCGGTCTCGGCGTTGACCTCGAGCAGCACGCCGAGCTTGGCCCCCGGGTGGATATACGCGTGGATCATGCCTTCCTTGGCCGCGCGGCCCTCGCGCTTCTTGGCCGCGGCGAGCCCCTTCTGGCGCAGCCAGTCGACCGACTTGTCGAGGTCGCCGTCGTTCTCACCGAGCGCCTTCTTGCAATCCATCATGCCCGCGCCCGTACGGTCGCGGAGCGCCTTGACTAGCTTTGCTGTGATCTCGGCCATGGCTCACTCCTTCGCCTCGCTGTCGCCCGCCTTCGCCTCGCTGTCGCCCGCCTTCGCCTCGCTGTCGCCCGCCTTCGCCGTCGGCTCCGGCGTGGCAGGCCCGCTCTTCGCCGCCGGCTCCGGCGTGACGGGCACGGCCCTTGCCGCCGGCCTCGGCGTGTCAGGACCATCCCTGGGCACCGGCGGCGAGCTGACCCGCCTGGGCTTGCCCTTGCGCCGCACCTCGGTTCCGCCCTCGGCCTCGAGCCGCTCGCCCGGCACCACGTCCCGGGCCGGCGCCTTGGGCTCGGCCACGGCCTTCTCCTTGGCCAGCTTCCTGCCAGCGAGCACCGCGTCGGCCAGCGCCGCGGCGAACAGCCGGATCGAGCGGATCGCGTCGTCGTTGCCCGGCAGCGGGAGGTCGATCCGGTCCGGGTCGCAGTTGGTATCGGTGATCGCCACCACCGGGATGCCCAGGCGGTTGGCCTCGGCCACGGCGATGTGCTCCTTGCGGGGATCGACCACGAACATCAACGAGGGCAGGCGGCCCATCATCTTGATCCCGCAGAGGTTGCGGTCGAGCTTGAACAGGGCCTTCTCCTTGCGCTGCGCCTCCTTCTTCGACAGCAGCTCGAAGCCGCCCTCGGCCTTCTCCTTCTCCAGCGCCAGCAGGCGGTCGATGCTGCCCTTGACGGTCTGGAAGTTGGTCAGGCAGCCGCCGAGCCAGCGGTGCACCACGTAGTACTGCTCGCAGCGCTCGGCCTCCTCGCGGATCACGTCCTGGGCCTGCTTCTTGGTGCCGACGAACAGGACCGAGCCGCCCTCGGAGACGGTCTTGATCACGTGGTCGTGAGCCTCGCGGAACAGCCGCATCGTCTTCTGCAGGTCGATGATGTAGATCCCGTTGCGCGGGCCGTAGATGTACGGCTTCATCTTCGGGTTCCAGCGCTTGGTCTGGTGCCCGAAATGCACTCCGGCATCCAGCATGCTTCTCATGGTGACGGTCATCGGGAAACCTTCCTTTTCTGGCTTTCGGGTTGTTCCGCCGCGCTCGTGCGGTTTCCTCCACCCATCACCGGCCGCGTCTTCAGCGGCGAGGCACCCGGGGTGGGCCGACGCGCGCGTGTGTTCTTCGCACTCCACCATGGAGGGCGAGAGCGCGGTAATTAGCACGGATACGCGGGCAGGGCAAGGGAAACCTGTGGAGGATCCTGCAATCGCCGCCCCGCGAGCGCTCAGACGAGCTCCGCAATCTGAAATGGCCTGATCCAGAGTACTTGCGTGCGGCCAAGCACCTCCTCGTGCTCGAGGCCGGTGTTGACCACCAGGAACTGGGCAGGCTCGTAGGCCTGGATGAAGCTTCGCGAGGATCGGGGCAGGCGTGGGCGGCTCATGGCCTGGGCCTTGACCTCCAGTCCGAGCAATGTCTCACCTTGCTGGACGACGAAGTCCACCTCGGCACCCGACTTGCTGCGCCAGTAGCGGAGCGTATCTCGCGGCGAGATGGCCTTGAGCAACTCGCTGCAAACCCAGTTCTCGAGCAGCGGCCCTTGATCTGTACGGCCGCTCCATTCGGTGAAGGTCCCGAGCACGGCGTTGCGCAGCCCACAGTCGACGAAATAGAACTTGTGCCTGTGAGTCAATTCTGCTCGCTTTCCACCGAAGAAGGGCGGCACCATGCGCAGCGCGTGGCTGTCCTCCAGGATGCCTAGATACGACGACACGGTCCCCCTGGACACCTCGCAGATCGAAGCATACTCGGCGACGTTCATCAGGTTCCCGATCTGGCGCGCGAGTAGCTCGACCAGGCTGCGAAAGGCGTCTGGTCGCTCGATACCGTACAGGTCGGAGGCGTCGCGATAGAGGAACGCATCAACCAGTCGGCTCAGGATCAGTTCCTTTTCCGCCGAGGTCCGGACCTCCGGGAATCCCCCGAACACGGCCAGTTCCTGCCACGACTCGTCCAGCTTGAGCTCTCGCACAGGAGGCGGCAGGTTGCTCAGCCTGTCGGTTGCCTCACCAAGGCTCAGCGGAAGCAACGTCAATCGGATGGCCCGGCCTGCGAGCGATTCCCTGGTCCTCGCCATCAGATCGTAGCCAGCGCTGCCCGTAACGAGGACCGGAACTCCGGGCTTGCGGTCCACGATGCCCTTGATGAACAGCCCGGCGTCCTCCAGATGCTGCACCTCCTCGAGGAACAGAACCGAGGCCCGATCGATCAGCGGCTGCATCTCCTGCATGAAGATCCCTGGCGAGCCGCAAAGAGACCGGAGCGCTGGCTCCTCACAGTTCACCACCAAGGCATCCAGACGCAGCGCCAGTATGGTATGCCAGGCCAGCGTCGACTTGCCGGCTTGCCGGGGGCCGATGACAAGGCATGCCTTGTTCTTCACCAGACCCTCGCTCCTCAGCCGCTCCTCGAGCTGGCGCGGGATGTACTCGGCTGGCAGTCTGGCGCGGATCGAGGTCTCCCATTGGGCAGGATCATCGATCCAGGGATTGTCGCCGAGCAGCAATCTCGTAGCTACCGAGTCCATTGCAGTAGATTTTGGCAGGCCTAAATATAATTGTCAATGGCATTTAGCACGATTAAATGAAATTACCAATAACATTTGGCATGGCTGATTGAGAGCGACAGGGTACTGGTCGGCAGTACCAAGCAGCATTACCAAGCGGCTGGCACCTACGGCAGCAGCATTACCAAGCGGCTGGCACCTACGGCAGGTCGCACCTACGGCAGCAGCACCTACGGCAGGCACCTACGGCAGGTCGGTCCTGCGGATGACCTATCAGATCCTCCGAGCAACGGATCAGACCGGGCCGGCCGGCCCCCGGGGCCGGCCTCCAAGGATCAAGGTTTAGGGCTGTCCTGGCCGCGCGCACCGCCCACCGAAGTCGTCGTAGCGGCTCGTGGGGGCGTAGAGGTGGCGATACGCCGCGCGCGCGAACTGGGGGTAGTAGTGCAAGGACCCGCCGCGCAACACGCGAGACGACCCGGAACCCGGGCCGGCAGGGTCGGTCCGCGGCCAGGTCTCGTCCCCGTAGTACGAGCCGCTGTACCAGTCCAGGCACCACTCCCACACGTTGCCCGCCATGTCGCACAGCCTGAAGGGGCTGTTCCCGTCCTGCTTGCTGCACGCGGGCCAGGCGCCACCCGTGCCGCAGCCGGCGCCGCCCTCGTCGATCACGGCGTGGTCGCAGTCGATCTCGTTGCTGCCCCACGGGAAGGCGGCGTAGTCGTCGGCGTCGTTCATCGGCCCGCGCGCAGCATACTCCCACTGCGCCTCGGTGGGCAGGTCGCCGCCGGCCCACTGGCAGTAAGCGCGCAGGTCGTCCCACGAGACGCAGACCACCGGATGGTCGGGCGTGCCCGAGGGATCCCAGTCGCAGCTCGGCGCCCGGTGCCCGGTGTCGTTTCCAAAGGCCTGGTACTCGGCCTGGGTCACCTCGTGCACGTCGATCCAATACGAGGTCAGGTGCACCTCGTGCTGCGGCTTCTCTTCGGAGGAGCAGCCCCACGAGCCGTTGAGGTCGTCGCGGCAGCCCTGCCAGAAGGTGGCCCCGGGAACCAGCACGTACGGGCCGCCGCGGCCGTTCCACGAGTCGCACTCGTCGTACCCGGAGTCGTTGACGTGCAGGTTCTCGCACTCGCACCCGTCGCCGCCCTCGCTCCCGAGGTCCCCGTTCACGTCGCTCCAGCCCGACGAGCACCCGGTCGCGGAGCACTCTCCGCCGCTGCACTTAACGACGGCGTGCGGGTACTCGTCCGCGCAGCGGTGACCGCACTCCCCGCAGTTATCCACGTCGGTCAGAGGGTCGTCGGTCGCGCACTCGCACCCGTCGCCGCCCTCGCTCCCGAGATCCCCGTTCACGTCGCTCCAGCCCGACGCGCAACCGGTCGCGGAGCACTCACCGGCGGTGCACTCGACCGCGGCGTGCGGGTACTCGTCCGCGCAGCGGTGACCGCACTCCCCGCAGTTATCCACGTCGGTCAAAGGGTCGTCGGTCGCGCACTCGCACCCGTCGCCGCCCTCGCTCCCGAGGTCCCCGTTCACGTCGCTCCAGCCCGACGAGCACCCGGTCGCGGAGCACTCTCCGCCGCTGCATTTAACGACGGCGTGCGGGTACTCGTCCGCGCAGCGGTGACCGCACTCCCCGCAGTTCTCCACGTCGTCGTCAGTCAGACCGCAATTTCTGTCCGTGGGATCGCCGTCCTCCCCGTTGGGCACCCCGTCGCCGTCGAAGTCGAGGTGCGCGGCGTCCGGGTCGTACGGGTTTTCCGGCTCGTACCGGTCGCCGCAGCAGAGGGACGGCAGCGCGAGGGGGAGACACAGCACGCAGAGGATCCGGCAGCGCATCAGAACCTCCCCTGCACAACGATACCGCCCGGCGCGAGCGCCACGCCGGCCGACGGCTGCTTCTCGTACTCCACCTCGGGCATGGTGGCGAAAAGGTAAATCGCCACGCCGAGGCCGGCCGCGGACAGAACCGCGCAGGTCCCGCCCAGGCCCAGCTCGAGCCGGGCCCGATTCTCGCGGTCGTTGGCCTCGGCGAGCTTCGAGGCGAAGTCGCTGCCCCGGGGCAGGTCCAGGTACTCGCGGTGCAGGTCCTCGCCCTGCTCCCGGGCCTGCGCGCCGAGCACGAGCAGGGCCGCGGCCCCGCCGCCGGCGGCCAGGCCGGCTACCAGGGTGCCGACGCCCCAGCGGAGGCGCGTGGAGCGCACCTGCTCCAGGCGCTCGACCCGCGGATCCTTGACCAGCTTCAACGACACGACCTGGTCGCGGCCCGGGGCCACGGCCAGCTTTTTCGCGGCCGCGATGTAACCGGGCAAACGCGCCTCCACCCGCACCGGGCCCGGCCTGACCCGCACGACGAGCGGCGAGTCGCCGTAGTCCGTACCGTTCACGACCACCCCGCACCCCTCGGGCTCGGTGCGTACCTCCAGGCCAACGGTCTCGCGCAGCAGGGTCTCGCGCAGCTCGAAGGCCTCACCCGGGTTCTTCCTCGCCTCTTCGGCGTCGAAGCTGTACTCGCCCTCCTTCACGTCGTACCCGGCCCGCTCCAGCCGCACCGTGTGCCTGCCGGCCGGCACGTCAACGAGGATCAGCGGGGACAGGCCGCGCTCCGCGCCGTCCAGGTACACCCGCGCGTCAGGCGGCTCGGTGAACACCTTGATCTTGACCCGCTCCACCGCACCCACCTCGACCTCGACCCGCGACACCTCGTCAGGCCGCACCACCACAGTGGCGCGACCGGTCCTGCCCTCGGCAACGAGCTCCAGCTCGTGCACCCCGGCGAACACGCCGTCAATGGTCAGCGGCGTGCCGCCCTGGATCCTGCGGCCGTCCAGCTCCACGCTCGCGCCCGGCGGGATCGATTTGACGTGGATCATGCCCCGGCCCTCGATCGCGGCCGGGCCGCCCTCCAGCACCAGGGCGCCGGCTGCCCGCCGCGCGGCCACGAGCAGGCCGTCGGCCGTGCCCGCGGCCTCGCGCACCCTTTTCAGCACCCGGGCCGTGCGCATGTCGAGCAGGGTCAGCTGCACCGCGTACTGTCCGCCCAGCCGGGTCACGCCGCCGCTGGCGGCCAGGTCCACGCCCAGGGCGCCGGCGATCTCGGCCAGGCAGCTCTGCTCCTCGCAGCCCATCAGCTCCTTGGCCTTTTCCAGGCCGAGCATGGCCTTGACGTCGGCAGCGCTGATCACGCTGAAACCCGGCGTCTTGGCCAGCTCCAGGGCCACGATCCCGGTGATCTGGTCGGCCAGGGACTGCTCCACGCCCAGGGCGCGCAGCTCCATCACCGCCAGGCTGACGCCGGGCCGGCCCGCCCGTGGAGCGGTGGTCTCCTCGGCGTGCACCCTCGGCACCAGGGCCGAGGCCACGAGCAGCGGTATCAGGATCCAGGAAAGCACTCGGGGCCCGCTGCGCGGGCAGGGTAGCCGTGCGCCCCGAATAATGCAGGAGCCGGTGGTCGACTTCTCGTTCGGATCAGCCATTGCCTCCGAGCTCGTACATGGTCTTTAACAGACTAGTAGAACCGTACTCGGCAAAGGTCAACCCCGGCCGGGGGAACACCAATACTGCGCGAACGAGGCCCCACCTACAGCAAGGACGAGGATTGAGCGGCAAACCTCGCGACCTTGACAACTCCCGCCTCCCCCCGCTAGCGTGCCGCCACCATGGCGAAGAAATCGAAGAAGACGGAAGAGAAGCGCAGCCGTGGCGGCGTCCTGCGATACCTGATCATCCTGGTCCTGCTCGGCGGCCTGGGCGCGTCGTACTGGTTCCTCCGCGACTCGGGCGAGGCTCCTCCGGAGAAGGTGGCCGACACCCTGGGCCAGGCCCTGGTGCGGCTGAAGAACCAGGCCGTCTGGGTCGCACCCGAGGGACCGGGCGATCTGCCCGCGGCCGGGCGCAGCCTGCCCTCCTGGGACACCGTGGTCGGGCTGAGCAAGGCCCTCGACGGCGCCGACGAGGAGCGGGTGGCCGAGATCCTGAAGCAGGCCGGCATCAAGGCCCTGCTGGTGGACCGCGGGTTTCCCTTCCGCGCCCGCCGCGCCGACGCGGTGCTCAACCGGATGACCCGGCTGCGCTTCTGCGAGAGGTTCAACGCCACGCTGATGGCCGACGGCTGGGCGCTGTACGAGCTCCGCGACAAGCCGAGCTACAGCCTGGCCGAGAAGAAGGCCCTGATCGACCTGGCCCGCGCCGGGCTGAACGAGCCGGGCAAGATGCCCGAGGACTGGGTCACACCGGCGGGTCTGAAGAAGCGCGAGGGCCAGGAGACCGAGGTCCTGCTCACCGTCTGGCGCGGACCGCGCTACCGGACACTGGGCCGCTCGCGGCACCGCAGCCCGGTCCGCGCGGTGCTCAAGGCGGCCGAGCGGGCCGCGCGCAAGTGGCACGGGCGGGCCCGGGCCAAGGGCTGGCCGCCGCTGGCCGAGGCGCTGCCGAGCTCGATCCGCCTGCAGCTCGACATCGGCTACGACCGCGGAGCCTTCGTCGACCGCACCGACCGGACGCTGTTCTACGGCTACGAGCTGGGCCTGGCCGGGCTGTACCTCAACCGCGGCAACAAGACCAAGGTGCTCCCGCCGCACTACCCGGTGTGGTTCGGCAAGGAGTACTACAGCAAGGTCTTGAGCGACGGGCGCAAGCTGGGCTCGCTGTTCAAGATCACCTGCGGGAGCAGACCCGGGGAGCAGGCCCCGGCCGAGCGGCGGGACGAGCATGCCGCGTGCATGAAGCAGTGGCACTACAAGAACCAGGACGTGAACTTCGGCCGCTTCGCCGCGATCAGCTTCCGCGAGCGCGAGCCCGAGGGCCAGCTGATGGACCTGTACCGCGGAGTGCCGCTGGTCCCGACCGGCAGCCTCAACCGCGAGCGGGCGCTTGTCGCAGTGGAGCAGTGCGCCGACAACCTGGCCCGCAGCATCTTTCCCGACGGCAAGCTCTGGCCGCACGGCCACAGGCACGAGCAGAAGATCGGGCCCGAGCCGGGCAAGAGCGTGTACCGCTACGCCCCGGTCTCGGATTACTACTCCAAGGACTACAACATGGTGCGCCACGTGCTGGTGCCCTTCGTGCTCGCCCGCTCGCAGCGCTTCCTGGACAAGCCGCTCTACCTCGAGCGAGCCAAGCAGTCGCTGGGCTTCCTGCTCGCGCACAGCAAGTGGGAGGACGACCGCGCCTTCCCGTACTTCAAGGAGAACGTGAAGATGGGCGCCGCATCGGTGGCCGCGCTGGCGCTGGTGGAGGTGAGCAGCCGGGAGAAGCTCTCGCCCGAGCTGGACAAGCTGACCCGCGGTATCGGCGAGTTCATGCTGTGGATGCAGGACGACAACGGCCACTACAAGCAGTACCACGTGCCGCCGGGTCACCCGTACTTCGGCCGCGAGACCTCGATCTTTCCCGGCGAGATCCTGCTCGGCGTCAGCCGGATGTACGACTACACCAAGGACGAGCGCTACCGGAAGAGCTTCGAGAAGGGCGCAGAGTTCTACCACAAGTGGTTCAAGGACAAGGAAGCCAAGAAGCGCGGTGACGGCACGTACGGCGAGGGCGATCGCATCGACATCCTGCAGTTCACGCCGTGGTACATCATGGCCGTGGCCGACTTCTACTACCAGACCAAGGACGAGAAGTACGCCAGGTGGGGCATCGAGGTCGGCCACTGGGCCGTGGACACGCACCAGGTCCTGCCGCCGCGGGCGATCTACCCCGACCACGTGGGCGCCTTCTGGCAGCGCGAGCGGGAGCAGCCGGCGATGCACGGCTGCGTGTACACCGAGGGCGCGGCCGCGGCACTTGGACTGGCCAAGGCTATCGGCGACGCGCGGGCCGCGGCCAAGTTCCGCAACGCCACGCTGTGGGGCTGCCGCTTCGCGCTGCAGCTGCAGTACATCCCGGGCGACAGCGACTACTTCATCAAGCGCAAGGCGCGCTCCGACGGCGCCTTCCGCTACTCGGTGACCGACGACCACATCCGCATCGACTACGCGTACCACGCGATGTCGTCATTGACCCAGGCGCTGATGTACCTCGATGACGACGAGTGGACGATCGTCACGCCCGAGCCGGATATGCATTTGCCGGCGGCGTTTCCGGAGAATTAGGTTGAAAGTCGAAAGTCGAAAGTTGAAAGTTCCGCGCCCGGTTGGACCGGGGTACGGGCGTGTAATCCGCGGAGCGTGCGCCCCGCTCTACATGCCGTCGTGCCCGCAGCTCCAGGCGCGAGACTTCAGACTTTAGACTTTCAACTTTCAACTTCCAACCCGCCGCGCCGCAGGCGCGGCGCTAGTCCTGGTCGAAGGTGTACGACTCCAGGCGCTCCAGCAGATCCTCGACATCGAACAGCCGGCTCTCGTGGATCCGCCGCCGCTTGACCGCGTAGGTCTTGTCCCCGCCGGGCGGCAGGTGGTCCAGGAACTGCTCGATCTTCTGCAGCTCGTTGCGCAGGATCGAGCGCGCCGTCTCCAGCTGGTCCACGGTCTGGTCACGCAGGATCCAGCGCTTGCCGTCGCGCTCCCGCTCGGCGAGGAACTGCTTGAGATACTCGGTGTCGGTGCCCATGTCGTCGAGCACCTCCTCGACGACATCGATCGGAACCTCGTCCGGACCGCTCATCCCGAACGCCCTGTCTTGCGCCGCGGAGGACGCCCTGCTACGCTGACTTCGTGATGAGCCAGCAGATCATCGAGATGGTCCGGGAGCTCCGCGCCGACGCCGTCGGCGCCTCGCGCAACCGCAACTTCGAACGCTACGAAGGCGAATCCGGGCGCCGCGCGCTGCGCCTGCACCGGCTGCTCCGCTCCCTGGAGCGCGACCTGTCCCGTTGCGCTCTGCTGGCCGCGGCCCGCCACCGCGGCGGAGTGCGGATCACGGTGCGCCACACCGCGCTCTCGCTGACCCGCACCGTACACCTCTCCGAGGCAGAGCTCGGTCTGCTCGACGACGCGCCGGCGCTGGCCGGACGCATCAGGCGCGAGCTCGACAGCTAGCAACATCGGCCGTTCGCCTCCCCGATCCGCTGCCATTCTAGAAAGCCTGGTGGGCCGAGGTCAACGACCATTCTCCACGTGACATCCGTTCACACCTGAGGTATCGCTTCGCCCGAAAATCGCCACCGGGAGGACGGCATGGCACACCGCATCGAGGTGGCCCTCAAACCGGGGATGACCGACGCCGCGGGCACCCGCGTGGCGCACCGCATCCGCGAGGATCTGGCGCTGGGCGTGGAGGCGGTGCGCACCGTGGAGGTGTACACCGTCGACGCCGAGCTCGACGCGGACGAGCTCGAGCGAGTGGCGCAAGGCCCCTTCAGCGACCCGGTGATCCAGGAATACGCCGTGGACCGGGCGGCCGCCCCACCCGGGTTCGACTGGCTGGTGGAGGTCGGCTTCCTTCCCGGCGTGACCGACAACGTGGGCCGCACCGCCCGCGAGGCGATCGAGTTCTGTCTCGACCGCAAGCTCGGCGCCCACGAAGGCGTGTACACCGCCCGGCAGTACCTCATCGCCTCCGACGAGCTGGCGCGCCCCGACGTCGAGCGCATCGCCACCGGCCTGCTGGCCAACGATCTGATCCAGCGTTCCACCGTGATCGCCGCCGAGGACTTCGACCGCGAGCGCGGCCTGCCCGCCGAGGTGCCCAAGGTCACCGACACCGTGCCGCCGCGGGTGGAGGCGATCGACCTCGAGGCACCGGACGAGGAGCTGATGCGCATCAGCCGTGAGGGCACGCTGGCGCTGTCCCTCGAGGAGATGCAGACGATCCGCGACCACTACCGCGACCCGCAGCGCCGCGCCCGCCGCGAGGCCGCCGGCCTGCCCGCCGCGCCAACCGACGTCGAGCTGGAGTGCCTGGCCCAGACCTGGTCCGAGCACTGCAAGCACAAGATCTTCAACGCCGAGATCGAGTACACCGACGAGCAGGGCCATCAGGAGACCGTGGTCAGCCTGTTCGACACCTGCATCCGCGGCACCACGAAGAAGATCCGCGAGGCGCTCGGCGACGACGATTTCTGCCGCTCGGTGTTCGTGGACAATGCGGGCGTGGTCGGCTTCACCGACGACTACGACCTGGTGATGAAGGTCGAGACCCACAACTCGCCATCGGCGCTCGACCCGTACGGCGGGGCCCTGACCGGCATCGTCGGTGTCAACCGCGACCCCTTCGGCACCGGCATGGGCGCGCAGCTGGTGTTCAACACCGATGTGTTCTGCTTTGCCTCGCCCTTCTACGAGGGCCAGATCCCGGCCCGCCTGCTGCATCCCAAGCGCGTGCTCGAGGGCGTGCGCGAGGGCGTGGAGCACGGCGGCAACAAGAGCGGCATCCCCACGGTCAACGGCTCGGTGCTGTTCGACGTGCGCTACCTGGGCAAGCCGCTGGTCTACTGCGGCACCGGCGGGCTGCTCCCGGCGCGGGTGGGAGGGAAGCCCGGCTGGGACAAGACCGCCAATCCCGGCGACCGCATCGTGATGACCGGCGGGCGCATCGGCAAGGACGGGATCCACGGCGCGACCTTCTCCAGCGAGGAGCTGCACGAGGGCAGCCCGGCCACGGCGGTGCAGATCGGCGACCCGATCACCCAGAAGCGGATGACCGACTTCCTGCTGCGGGCCCGCGACGAGGGCCTGTACCGCTGCATCACCGACAACGGCGCCGGCGGGCTCTCCTCGTCGGTGGGCGAGACGGCCGAGTTCTCGGGCGGCGCCGAGCTGCATCTCGACCGGGCGCCGTTGAAGTACGCCGGCCTGATGCCCTGGGAGATCTTCCTCTCCGAGGCCCAGGAGCGGATGACCCTCGCCGTGCCGCCCGACCGCTTCGACCGCTTCATGGAGCTGGCCGGAAGGATGGAGGTCGAGGCCACCGACCTCGGCGAGTACACCGACTCGGGCAGCCTGCGCTGCTACTTCGGCGGCAAGGTCGTCGCCGACCTCGACATGGGCTTCCTCCACGAGGGCGTACCGCGGATGAAGCTGCAGGCCCGATTCCAGCCCGAGCTCGAGCCCGAGCCCGCCCTGCCCCTCCCGGCCGACCTGGCCGGAACCCTGATGCAGATGCTGGGCCGGCTGAACGTGTGCAGCAAGGAGTACTGGGTCCGGCAGTACGACCACGAGGTGCAGGGCGGCTCGGTGGTCAAGCCGCTGTGCGGCTCGGACGAGGACGGGCCATCGGACGCGGCCGTGGTGCGGCCGCTGCTCGACCGCTTCGACGCGGCGGTGGTGTCGCACGGCATCTGCCCGCGCTACTCGGACATCGACGCCTACGGCATGGCGGCCAACGCAGTGGACGAGGCGGTGCGCAACGCCGTGGCCGTGGGCGCCGATCCGGATCGCATCGCCGGCCTGGACAACTTCTGCTGGTGCGACCCGGTGAAGAGCGAGAAGACGCCCGACGGAGACCACAAGCTGGCCCAGCTGGTGCGCGCGTGCAAGGCGGTGTACGACGTGTGCACCGCGTACGGCGTGCCGCTGATCTCGGGCAAGGATTCGATGAAGAACGACGCGGTGATCGAGGGCCGTCGCATCTCGATCCCGCCGACGCTGCTGGTCTCGGCGCTGGGCCGGTTGTCGGATGCGCGCAAGGCCGTGACCATGGACGCCAAGAATCCCGGCGACCGGATCTACGTGCTCGGCACGACGCGCGCCGAGCTCGGCGCCTCGGAGTACTACGCGATGCACGGCGCCGTCGGACGCAGCCTGCCGCAGGTGCGGCCCGAGGAGGCGATCTCGCGCTTCCGCGCGCTGCACCGTGCGATCGACCGGGAACTCGTGGCGTCGTGCCACGACTGCTCGGACGGGGGCCTGGGCGTGGCCCTGGCCGAGACCGCCTTTGCCGGCGGCCTGGGTCTGCGGGTCGATCTCGCCGCGGTGCCGCGCGCGGAAGTCGAGCGCGAGGACCTGCTGCTGTTCTCCGAGACGCCGAGCCGTTTCGTGGTCACGGTGCGGCCCGAGCACGCCGCGGACTTCGAGGCGGCAATGCAGGGGACGGCCTTCGCCGCGGTGGGCGAGGTGATCGAGGACGACGAGTTCACGCTGGCCCCGATCACCGCCGAGGGCGAGGGCGTGTTCACCACGATCGGCAAGCTGAAGCGGGCGTGGAAGACCACGCTGGAGTTCTAATCGGCTCGCAGTGCGAGCCGACGTTGTTGGTCATTGGTCAGGGCGGTTGCGCGATGCTGGCTCGAGACCAATGACGCGCGCCCGATAGGGCGCGCAAGAAACGCGGGGCGCAGCCCCGCCAACGGAGCACCGATGGCATCCAAGGTACGCGCCCTCGTCATCACCGGCAACGGGGTCAACTGCGAGCGCGAGATGGCACACGCCTGCGAGCTCGGCGGCGCCGGGGCCGAGATCACCACGATCTATCACCTGATGGCCGGTGAGGTGCGGCTCGACGACTACCAGTTCCTCAACCTCGCCGGCGGCTTCCTCGACGGCGACGATCTGGGCAGCGCCAAGGCCGGAGCCAACCGCTGGCGCCACGCGCACGTGGCGGGCGGCGAGCAGCGCCTGATCGAACAGCTGCTGGGTTTCGTCGAGGCGGACAAGCTCGTCTTCGGCGTGTGCAACGGCTTCCAGCTGCTGGTCAAGCTCGGGCTGCTGCCGCGCCTCGGCGGCGACCTCGAGCAGCAGGTCACGCTGACCTTCAACGAGTCGGGCCGCTTCGAGGATCGCTGGGTATACCTGGCCGCGGATCGCGAGAGCCCCTGCCTGTTCACGCGCGATCTGGCCGAGGGGCTGTACCTGCCGGTGCGCCACGGCGAGGGCAAGTTCGTGGCCCGCGACGCGGACACGCTGAGCACGCTGGAGCAGCGCCACCTGGCCGCACTGCGCTACGCCGAGCCCGACGGCCGCACACCGACGCAGAGCTACCCGCTCAACCCCAACGGCTCGACAGCCGCGATCGCCGGAATCTGCGACCCGAGCGGCCGCATCTTCGGCATGATGCCGCACCCCGAGGGCTACACCCACCGCACCAACCACCCGCGCTGGACGCGGATGCCCGAGCTGCCCGAGGAGGGCGCGGGCGTGGCGCTGTTCAGGAACGCGGTGGCGGCGCTGTCCTAGCGCCCCTCCTTGACACCCGGCAGATCCCCGCCCTATCCTGCGCCTCGAAGGTGAGCGCAACGCAACGGAGGACGCCATGCCATTCTGCCCCGAGTGCCAGGCCGAGTACACCGAGGGCGTGGCCAAGTGCGCCGACTGTGACGTCGCGCTGGTGCCCACGCTGCCCGAGGAGGACCTGCGCGACTTCGTCGAGTTCTACGCCAGCTTCGACTGGCTGGAGGCCGGACGGATCGGCTCGATCCTCGAGCAGAGCGGGATCAAGGCGCTGATCCGCGATCTGGCCAGCTCGTCCTTCCCCACCTCGGTCGGCCGCACCGGGGCCAAACGCATTGCGGTGGGCGCAGACAAGGTCGAGGAGGCGACCCAGCTGATCAAGATGGCGATCGTGGACGGCGGAATCTCGCCGGACGGACGGTTCATCGAGAAGAAGTAGGGTCGGGCCGCTACTTGCCCTAGGGTACTGCCGCGGCGGGCATTGCCGCGGCGGGTGCTGCCGCGGCGGGTGCTACCGCGGCGGGTGCTGCCGCGGCGGGCACTGCCGCGGCGGGTACTGCCGCGGCGGGTACTGCCGCGGCGGGGGCTGCCGGCGCCTTCTTGAGCACCAGCCACCCGTCCTTGTCGCCCGCGGCGAGGGACAGATCGAACTGCTTTCCGTCGGCTTGACTGAAGCGTATCTCCGCGCTCTTGCCGTCCGCGGCCTTGCTCGCCGAGACCAGCTTGGCGCCCTTGTACGCGACGATCACCGGCTCGGTCAGCTGCTGCGCGGTAGCCGCGGCGTACGCGTCCTTGACCTCCATCTTGAGGAACTCCTCGCCGGGCACGAGCACCTTGGGCACGCGTTTCTTTGCGTTCTTCGGGTCCTTCTCGATCGCCGCCTTGGTCTCCTCTTTCATCGTCTCGATCGAGTCGGCGAACCTCTCCTGGGCCTCGGCCGACATCATCATCCACAGCCCATCGAGGTCCTTCTCCACCCGCACGCGCACGAACTCGGTGAAGAACCTGGCCAGGTCCGGCGGCACGCCGGCCGGCGCCACGTCGGACGGCGCAGCCTTGGCCTCCTCGAGCTTCTTGGCCGCGCCGGCCAGTGCCTTCTCGGCCTCGGCCACGGCCTTCTCGGCCTCGGCCCTGGCCTCGGCGTCCCCGCCCTTGTCCGGGCAGCCGGCGACGATCACAGCCAGAACCACTGCGAACCCGATCATTCTCCTCATGGCGGAGTCCCTCCTGGTTTGCCTGCCAGATGGCGTGATCATAGACGTCCGGGAGGCGCGGGGCAAGCGGGAAAGGCCCTGCTCCCGGCTCCGCAAGAGACAGCGGTGCCCTTGAAGCGCCCCCGGTGATGTGCTATCGAAATTCTGGGAGGCGGGGCCAATGGAAGAGAATCCCAAAGAGATCCTGGTCGTCGACGACGAGCTGTTCTTCACCACGATCGTGGAACGAATGCTCACGTCCAAGGGCTACAGGGTACGCGCCGCCACCAGCGCCGCCGACGGTCTGCTGATGGCCCTGGAGCGGCAGCCCGACCTGATCGTCTCCGACATCATCATGCCCGAGGTGGACGGCTGGACCTTCCTCAAGCACGTCCGCTCCCAGCCGGGCCTGGCGTTGATCCCGTTCCTCTTCCTCACCGCGATCCCCGAGCCCGAGCGGGCACGGATCCGGGGATTCCGCATGGGCGCCGACGACTTCGTGGAGAAGGCCAACCTCAGCGACGAGCTCATCGTGCGGGTCGAGGCGATCTTCTTCAAGCAGGAAGAGCTGCGCGAGCAGCACCAGAATCGGGCCGACTTCGGCGGCTCGCTCGCAGCACTCGGCGTGGCCACGGTGCTGCAGGTGGTGGCTCAGGAGAACAAGACCGGCAAGGTGATCTTCGAGGGCCCCGGCGGCAGCGCCGAGATCGCGGTGATGGAGGGCCATCCGCTGTGCGCCGAGCTGCCGGACCTCGGGCTGTACGGCGAGGACGTGGTGTACGCGGTGCTCGGCTGGGAGGCCGGCAGCTTCAACTTCGTCGCGGAGCCGCCCGAGTGTCACCGCAACATCGAGGCCTCGATGCAGGGCCTGCTGCTCGAGGGCGCACGCCGCATCGACGAGGGCTTGGTGGGCAGCGCGTAGCTCACCACCCCGGCCCTTCCCGCTCGTCAGATCATCGTTCCGTGAGTGCCGCCGCCGGATCGAGCCCGGCCGCGCGCCGCGCCGGGAACAGCGCGCCGAGCGCACAGCACAGGATTGCCAGCAGCGGGCCGGCCGCCAGCAGCCAGCCCGGGAAGAGGAAGAAGCTGTCCGGCTTGTACGGGAAGTCGGGCAGCTGACTCACGGCGAGCGCATCGGCCAGCGCGGACGCACAGAATCCCCCGAGCAGCCCGAGCAGCCCGGCCAGCAATCCCACCACCGCGGCCTCGGCCAGGATCAGCAGCGCCACGTCGAGCCGCGTGCCGCCCACCGCGCGTAGCAGGCCGAACTCGACCCGCCGCTCGACCACGGTCAGCGAGAAGGTCAGCGCGATCACCACCGCGGCGATGGCGATCATCGCCAGGCCCACCAGCGACAGCAGCACGGTCACGCCGGTCACCGCGGCCTCGACCCGCCGCGCCAGCTCCCGGCTCTCGGACGCCACCTCGTGACCGAGCTTCTCCACTGCCTGGGCGATGCTCTCGGCCCGCGACGCCGACTCGGCGACGAGGATCGCCGAACGATAGGTCGAGGCCTCACGCTGGCCGGCGTAGCGCCGGTTCATCTCCTTGATGAAGGACAGCGGCGCGGTGGCGCCGAGCAAGATCGAGTGCCGCGAGAAGCCGATGAACTCGACGCCCACGGTCTTGACCTTGGCCGGATCCGGCGTGCCGGCGAGGTACGACTTGCCCAGCACCAGGTTGAACTTGAGCCCGCGCATCAGGTCCTCGGTGACCCGCGGCAGGTCGTGCATCCGGGCGAAGGACGAGTTGTACAGCTCGAGCAGGTGCGGCGAGGCGATGATCGGCACCCGCTGGCCCTCCTTCCAGCTGAAGCCGGCCGCCCGGCCCAGCTCCTCGTCCACCGCGCGCTCGTCCACGCCGGTGACGATCAGATCCGTGCGCACGCCCTTGCCGAAGAACTTGCCCCAGGCCATCACCGGGAAGCGCACGTTCATCGTGGGATAGAGCGCCTTCACGCCCGGAATCGCCTCCAGCTTCTTCAGGGCCGCGTCATCGAAGCGCTTGCCGCCGAGGAAGCTCGGCCGGTCGATCTGCAGCACGCCGAGGGACATCCCCCTGGGCTTGACCTCGAGCTCGGTCTCGGGCAGGTCGCCCGAGAGCTGGCCCACGACCCGCTCGCGCACGCCCTCGCCCAGGGCGAGGAAGAACACGAAGGCAGCCACGCCGACCAGGATCGCGGCTCCGGCCAGCAGGTGGTAGCGCAGGTTGCGCCGCAGGTTCTTCCTCACCAGCCCGCCGAGCTTACCCACGCGCATCGCTATCGATCCTCACGCCCGGTGAGCTCTCCGCCCTCCAGCACCAGCACCCGATCCGCGCGGCACGAGACCCGCGCCTCGTGGGTCACGAACACCAGGGTCAGGCCCTCGGACTCGCGCAGGCCGACCAGCAGATCGAGAATCGCCTCACCGGTCTGCTGGTCGAGATTGCCGGTCGGCTCGTCGCAGAGCAGCAGCCGCGGTCCGCTGACCAGGGCGCGAGCCACGGCCAGCCGCTGCCGCTGGCCGCCCGAGAGCCGGCCCGGGTACCCGTTGCCGGCCGCGGGCAGATCGACCCGCTCCAGCGCCCGCCGGGCCCGCTGCTCGGCGTCGGTCCGCTCGCCGGACTCGAAGAAGGTCGGCAGCAGCACGTTCTCCAGCGCGGTGAGATGCGGCAACAGGTGGAAGCCCTGGAACACGAAGCCGATGGTCTGGTTGCGAAAATCGGCCAGGGCCCGATCCGAGAGCGTCTTCAGCTCCTTGCCATGGATCGCGACCCGGCCATCGAAGTCGCGGTCCAGCCCGCCGATCACGTTGAGCAGCGAGGTCTTGCCCACGCCCGAGCGCCCGACCAGGGCGATCGCCTCGCCTTGCGCCACGTCCAGATCCAGGCCGTCGAGCACCGCACCCGCACCCGGATAGGATTTGCAGAGCCCCCGGATCTCGATCATCGGGCCGCGGCCTCTCTCCCCGGCAGGAAGCTGGCCTCCACGCGCAGGCCGCGCGGATCCACCACCGCGGCGCCGGCCACCCGGCCGAGGCCGAGCGCGGCGCCCTGCAGCCCGGGGCCCGAGAGATCGAGATAGAAGAAGCTGGCCTCGCGCTGCTTCAGCCGCTCGGCGATCCGCGGCGGCAGGGTCTTCGGATCGAGCGGGCCGGAGCCCGGCTTCAGGCCGGCCAGCCAGTCGCGGTACATCGAGAGCAGGAGCAGGCTGCCCTCAAGCCGCCACAGACCCTCGAGTCCATCGGGCGCGAGATCGATCCGCCCGAGCTTCAGCGCCAGGCCGCCGGCCACCTTGTCGCCCACCCGGGCCAGCGCCTCGCGCGTGCGCTTCACGTCCCGGACCTGGACCACCAGCAGCTCGCGCGCGGCCTTGTCGCGGCCGAAGCCGAACAGCCCGCCGCTCCGTGCCGGTATCGAGGCCCACACCACCTGGCCCGAGAGATTGTCCACCAGGTCGCGGTCCCACTGCAGATCCAGCGCCTGGGCCTGCTCGCGCGCCACGTTGATCATCCCGCCGACCAGGTCGGGGAGCTGCTCCTGCATCCGGTTGAGCAGCTCGCGCGGACCAACCGACAGCCGGGCGAAGAAGCTCGCGCCGGGGGGAACCCACGCCAGCAGGTCCCCGGGCGGCGCGGCCGGGGTGGCCACCGCCCGCACGTCTGCCACGGCCGACGGAGCGAGGAGCAGGTAGCCCACCAGATCCATCCGCTGGTTCTCCACCGAGAGCCCGAGCGCGATCGCCTCGAGCCCGCCGGGCGGCTCACCGGCGCCGGCCTGGCCGGCCGCGGCCGAGCCAGCCGCGGCCAGACCGCGGATCGGTACGTAGAGCACGCCCGAGGCCGGCGACACCGCCTCGAAGGCCGCCTCGAGGCCGGGCTCCCGGGCGGCCAGCGACTGCGCCGGATCCAGCGCGAGGACCTCATCGAGCAGCGCCAGCGTCCGCGGCGCCAGGTCCTTGTGCGAGCCGAACAGGGACAGCTTCCCGCAGCCGGCGAGCAGCAGATCGTCGTCCACGTACGACGCGGCCGCGGCCTCGCTGCCGCTGGCGAACAGCTCCGCAGTTCCTGCGGTGGGCTGCGCGATCAGGCCGAAGCGCTCCAGGATCTCGGGCAGGCGGCGGCGCAACCGCTCCGGCTCGGCCACTCCGGCGACGAGGTACCCGCAGCCATCACCGGCCGAGACCAGCAGCGTACCGCGGTGCGGGTCCAAGCCGAGCTCGGTGAAAACCCTGGCCTCGAGCGGATCGAAGCCGAGCTTGCCCGAGGCCAGCCCGCGAACCGCGCCCGCGGCGAGCTGGCTGCCCAGGTCCGGGCCGCCGGAGAGCATCTTGGCCACGCCCGAGCGCAGCTCCTCGAGGTCGGCGATCAGCAGCAGACCCTCGGCATCGGGCAGGATCCACTGGCGCAGCGGCCGCGCCCCGCCCGGCAGGCCGAGCACCAGCCCCGCCGCGCCAGCCAGCAGGAAGAACAGACCCCCCAGGAGCAGGGGTCGGCTTGCGGAAGCCCCCTTCAAGCGCTCCTACTCTCCGGCCGCCCCGCTCGCTGCGAGGTGCAGCTTGCGGTACTTCTCGATGTTGATCAGAAAGGCTCCGACGACCATCGGGTCGAACTGCGTGCCAGCGAATCGCTTGAGCTCGGCGATCGCCACCTTGTGCGGCAGGGCCTTGCGATACGGCCGGTCCGAGGTCATCGCGTCGTACGTGTCGCCGACCGCGAGGATGCGGGCGCCGAGCGGGATCTCCTCACCCTGCAGTCCCTCGGGGTAGCCGGTGCCGTCGAACTTCTCGTGGTGGTAGTACACCAGGGGCACGATGTCCGAGAGGAAGCCGATCGGCTCGAGGATCCGCCGCCCCATCACCGGGTGCTGCTTGAACATCTTGTATTCCTCGGCGGTCAGCTTCTGCGGCTTGTTCAGATCCTCGAAGCGCATGCCGAGCTTGCCGATGTCGTGGAGCAGCGCGGCCTGGCGGATCGTCTCGGTCATTGCTTCGCCCATGTCGAGGCCGTCGGCGATGACCTTGGAGTAGGCCGCCACCCGGTCGGAGTGGCCGTGGGTGTACGGGTCCTTGGCCTCGAGCGCGTGGGCGAAGCTCTGGATCGTCTGCTTGAAGGTGTCCTGCAGGTCCTGGTACAGCCGGGCGTTCTCGATGCTGACCGCAGCGCGGCTGGCCAGCACGGTCAGCAGCTTGCGCTTGCCCTCGCTGAAGCGCTTGCCCTTGGTGAAGCTGAACACCTGGAGCAGACCGATCACGCGGCCTCGGGCTCGCAGCGGGAAGGCCATCAGGCTCGACAGCCCCCGGTCGGTGGGCGGCCGTTCGAAGATCGAGACCGCCTTGATCCCGTGGTAGAGTACGGGCAGCTCGTCGGAGAAGTGCGCCAGCAGCTTGTCGATGTCGGGCAGACCGAGATCCACGGCCTCGCCGTCCTCCTCGACCTCGGGCGCCACGCGGCGGATCACCTCCTCGTACCCGCCGGTCTCGACATTGGACAGCATCAGCTGCGCGGCGTCGGCGCTCGTCTCCTGCATCGTGCTGTCGAGGATGATCGCGAGGATGCTGTCCAGCGAGAGGCTGGACGAGATGGCCTCGGACAGGCGGTACAGGCTGACCGTTTCCTTGAGCTGGATGTTCTCGAGCTTGAGCCGCTGCTGCTCGAGGCCGCGGCGCACGATGTGCACGACCTCCTCGACCTTGAACGGCTTGAGAATGTAGTCATACGCGCCCTTCTTCATCGCCTCGATCGCGGTCTCGACGGTGCCGAAGCCGGTCATCATCACCGAGACGATCTCGCGCTGCATCTTGGCGATCTCGTCGAGCAGCTCGAGCCCGCCGAGCTTGGGCATCTTCATGTCGGTGAGCACGATGTCGTAGTGGGAGTCTGCGAGCTCGTCGAGCGCGGCCTGGCCGTCCTCGACGGCCTTGACCACGTAGCCCTCCATCGAGAGAAAATCAGTAAGGATCTCGCGGATTACCTGCTCGTCGTCGACGACGAGGACGCGGGGTGATTCATCGGTGAAGGTGTACTCCATCGAGCCCTTTACTGCCCCCGCGTCGACTGCTCAAAACTAGCACGCGCTCCTGCCTCCGTCAATTTCTCGGGGACGGTGCTCCGAAGGGATGCCGACCTCGCTCCCAAATTGACACCCCCCGACCCTCATGCTACCTGGATTGAAGGGCGCTGCGGAGGATTATCTAGGGATGCTGCAGAAGTTCAGCACCGAGAAGCTGATCGATCTCCTGATCGAGCAGGAGCTGATCAACGACGATCAGCGCAAGGAGGTGCTGATCAAGGAAGGCCAGATGCGCGCCCGCGTGCTGCGCAGCAAGGCCAAGTCCCTCACCGCCCGCCGCAAGATGAACTACGAGGTCACCCCGGCCGAGCTGGTCGCGGCGTTCAAGTTCCGCAGCCAGGAGGAGCCCCCCGAGGAGCTCAACGAGGACCGGCTGACCAAGCTGATCGCCGAGGCCCTCGGCGTGCCGTACCGCAAGATCGACCCGCTCAAGCTCGACATGAAGCTGATCACCTCCACCCTCTCGCGCCCCTTCGCACGCAAGAACGCCGTGGTCCCGCTGGCCAGGGACGGCAAGCGCCTCACCGTGGCCATCGCCGATCCCGGCGACGTGGAGCTGCTGGAGAACCTGCGCCGCGTCACCGGCTGCGAGATCGAGACGGTGATGACGGCCAAGACCGACATCCTCAAGGTGATCACCGAGGTCTACGGATTCCGCACCTCGGTCAAGGCCGCCGAGCGCGACATCAGCGGCGGGGTCGATATCGGCAACCTCGAGCAGTTCATCAAGCTCAAGGCGGTCGAGGACATCGAGGCCACGGACAAGCACGTGGTCAACGCCGTGGACTACCTGCTGCACTACGCCTTCGACCAGCGCGCGAGCGACATCCACATCGAGCCCAAGCGCAACAACTCGTCGGTCCGCCTGCGCATCGACGGCGTGCTGCACGAGATCTGGCCGCTGCCCAAGCCGGTGCACGCCGCCTTCGTCTCGCGGCTGAAGATGCTGGCCCGGCTCGACATCGCCGAGAAGCGGCGCCCCCAGGACGGACGGATCAAGACCGGCGGCGCCGTCGGCGAGACCGAGCTTCGCATCTCGACGCTGCCCGTGGCCTTCGGCGAGAAGGTGGTGGTCCGCGTCTTCGATCCGCAGGTGCTGATCCAGGACATCGACGGGCTGGGCTTCTTCCCCCGCGAGCGCGAGGTGTACGAGAGCTTCATCAGCCAGCCCAACGGGATCATCCTCGTCACCGGCCCCACGGGCAGCGGCAAGACCACCACGCTCTACTCCACGCTCAAGATTCTCTCCACCGAGGACGTCAACGTCACCACGATCGAGGACCCGATCGAGATGGTGATGGACCAGTTCAACCAGGTGGCGGTGCAGCCCAAGGTCGGTATCACCTTTGCCAGCGCGCTGCGCACGATCCTGCGCCAGGATCCCGACATCATCATGGTCGGCGAGATCCGCGACAAGGAGACCGCGGAGAACGCGGTGCAGGCCGCGCTGACCGGCCACCTCGTGCTCTCCACGCTGCACACCAACGACACCGCCACCTCGATGACGCGGCTGATCGAGCTCGGCATCAAGCCCTTCCTCGTGGCCAGCACCGTGATCGGCGTGGTGGCGCAGCGCCTGGTGCGCCGGATCTGCCCGCAGTGCAAGCAGGACACCTTGCTCACCCGCGATCAGATCCAGGCGCTGAACATCCAGATCCCCGAGGGCCAGGAGCAGAACCTGCCGGTGCGCTACGGCGACGGCTGTGCGGCCTGCCGCGACACCGGCCTCTTCGGCCGGACGGGCATCTTCGAGGTGATGCCGATCACCGATCGCATTCACCGCCTGATCATCCAGGAGTCCTCGTCGCTGGAGATCATGAAGGCGGCGCGGATGGACGGGATGATGACCCTGCGTGAGTGTGCGATCAAGAAGCTGGCCGAGGGCGAGACCTCCTTCGAGGAGGTCCTGAGGATCACAACCGAGTAACGACGCCGGGGGCGGAGCGTGGGAGCGCAAGGGTCCAAGGTGAGCCAGATCCGCGAGCAGGTGCTGCGCCGCGCCGCGAGCTGCCCGCACGAGCGCTGTCCCCTCAACGCCAAGCTGCGCCAGTTCCCGCTTCAGACCCACGGCGCGCTGGGCTCGCCGTACGTGCTGATCGGCGAGGCGCCGGGCGAGTCGAGCCTGGAGGCGGGACGGCCGTGGACCGGGCCGGCGGGCCAGGCGCTGCGCACGATGTTCAACTCGGCCTGCCTGCGCCACGACCTGACCGACCTGCAGCTGGAGGACGTGTTCTTCCTGACCGATCTGGTGCGCTGCCATCCGCTGCGGCCGGGGGGCGGCAATCGTGCACCGCTGGCTCCGGAGTGGCGCGCCTGCGCGCCGTACCTGGCCGAGGAGCTGGGCGCCGACGAGCCCAGAGTGGTGCTGGTCGCCGGGTACCGCAACGCCGCACGGATCAAGGCCGCGCTGGACGTCGACACGACTGACTTCCACGCCGTCGGCTGGCAGGGCGCGGGCGGCCGGATCTACCGCTTCCAGCACCCATCGCCGATCAACCCGACCTCGAAGACCCTCGGCTACCGCGTGGCGGTCACCGAGCTGTTCTCCCGCGTCCTCTCCGACCGCCTCGACCAGAGCGCTGGGGGCCAAGCATGAGAGAACCCGTCGCCGAGCTGGCCCTGCTGTATAGGGCTCGCTACCCGCTGGTCTACCTGCTCACCTGGGAGGAGATGCGCGCCGAGCGGCTGGTCCAGGAGGCGGTGGACGAGCTCAAGGTCGCTCGCATCTCGTGGAGCCCGGTCTCGGGCGCGCCGGCCCTCGACGACGGACTCGAGGACCCGCGGGCCTTCATCAAGGCGCTCACCGAGGACCGCGCGCTGCCCGGGATCTACATCTGCCGCGACTTCCACCTCGCGCTCGAGGATCCGCTGGTCGCCCGCCAGCTCCGCGAGGCGCTGCCGCTGCTGGCGCGGGGCAAGAAGACCCTGGTCGCGCTGGCGCCGCTGCTCGAGCTGCCGCGCGAGCTGGAAAAGGACTGCGTGGTGCTCGACCTGGCCCTGCCCGAGGCCGAGGAGCTGGGCCAGATCCTCGACGCGCTGTACAAGCAGACCGGACGCAGCCTGCCGGCCGAGCGCCGCGAGGCCGTGATCCGCGCCGCTCGCGGGCTGACCGAGCAGGAGGCGATCCGCATCTACTCCAAGGTGCTCGCCGCCGGCGACCTCGACTTCTCCGACCTCGGCCGGATCGTCGAGGAGAAGCGACAGGTGCTGCGCCAGCACGATGCGCTGGAGTACTTCGAGCCCAACGAGAGCCTCGACGACGTCGGCGGCGTGGCCGAGCTCAAGCGCTGGCTCGATGAACGCGCCTCGGCCTTCGAGGATCGGGCGAGGGAGTTCGGCCTGCCCCAGCCCAAGGGACTGCTGATGCTCGGCGTGCAGGGCTGCGGCAAGAGCCTCGTCTCCAAGGCGGTGGCGGCGCTATGGAAGCTGCCGCTGATCCGCTTCGACCTCGCCGCGGTGTTCTCGTCCCAGCACACGGCCGAGGAGAACATGCGCACCGCGATCCGCGTGGCCGAGTCGCTGGCGCCGATGGTGCTGTGGGTCGACGAGATCGAGAAGGGCTTTGCCGGAGCCGGCGCTTCAGACCAGGCGACGGTGGCGCGCGTGTTCGGAACCTTCATCACCTGGCTGCAGGAGAAGACCAAGCCGGTGTTCGTCATCGCCACGGCCAACGAGGTGCACAACCTGCCGCCCGAGCTGCTGCGCAAGGGCCGCTTCGACGAGATCTTCTTCGTCGACCTGCCGGATATCCACGAGCGCGAGCAGATCCTGGCGGTGCACCTCAAGAAGCGCGGCCGCAATCCCGCAGACTACGACCTCAAGGCCCTGGCCAACCGGGCCGAGCACCTCAGCGGCGCCGAGCTGGAGCAGGCTGTGCTCTCGGCGCTGTACTCGGCGTTCAGCGCGAACCGGCAGCTCGACATGGACGACATGATACGCTCCGTGGAGGACACCGTGCCGCTGTACGCCACGTACGAGGAGCGGATCAAGGAACTGCGCGAGTGGGCTCGCAGCCGCGCGCGCTGGGCCAGCCTCGACGTTACCCTGGTCGACATGTTCAAGAAGAAGAAGAGGAAGAAGTAGACCGCATCACGAACAGCGGCGGAGGCATGGAATGAGCAAGAACATTGCCGTGATCGGTGCCGGCTCCTTTGGAACCTGTCTGGCGATCCTGCTGGCGGGCAAGGGCTACCGCGTCCGCCTGTGGGTCTTCGAGGAGGATCTGGCCCGGGAGATGGCCGAGCAGCGGCGGAACTCGATCTACCTGCCGGACTACGAGCTCCCGAACAACGTTCAGCCCAGCAACGACCTGGAGCAGGTGCTCCAGGACGCCGAGCTGATCTTGCAGGTGATGCCCTCGCACGTGGTGCGGAGCGTGATCGAGGACGCGTACCGCTACTTCCCGGCCGACGTGCCGATCGTCAGCGCCTCCAAGGGCATCGAGAACGAGTCGCTGATGAGCGTCGACGAGATCATGTTCGACACCCTGCCCGGACGGTTCCACAAGATGCTGGCCTACATCTCGGGGCCCAGCTTCGCCAAGGAGGTGGCGGCCGGGATCCCCACGGCGGTGGTCGCGGCGAGCCGTGAGCTCGAGGTGGCCCAGGCGGTGCAGGAGGTCTTCAGCACCCCGACCTTCCGTGTGTACACCTCGCAGGACGTGATCGGCGTGGAGCTCGGCGGCGCGCTGAAGAACGTGATCGCGGTCGGCGCCGGCGTGTCCGCGGGCCTGGGCCTCGGCCTCAACACCCAGGCGGCGCTGGTCACCCGCGGGCTGGCCGAGCTGACTCGGCTGGCCGTGCACAAGGGCGCCAACCCGCTGACCCTCTCCGGACTGGCCGGCATGGGCGACCTGGTGCTGACCTGCTACGGCGAGCTGTCCCGAAACCGGACGGTGGGCTTCAAGCTCGGCCAGGGGATGAAGATCGACGAGATCCTGGCCTCGATGAAGATGGTCGCCGAAGGCGTCAAGACGACGAAGTCGACGTACGACATCTCGCGACAGGAGAACGTCGAGATGCCGATCACGGACCAGATGTACCGCATCATCTACGAGGACGCCAACCCGGGCGACGCGGTGTTCGCGCTGATGACGCGCAGCCTCAAGCACGAGCTCGAGCACGATCTCAACCCGCAGTAGACCGAGGTCAGGGTGAGCCGCCTCCGAGCCCCGTTCACAGCCGCGCTCCTCGCCGCCCTGGCCGGCACGGCAACGGCCGGGCCCCGGGTGCCCGTGCAGCGGCTGGTGCTCGGCCCCCGCGATGCCTCGGGATTCACGGCGCACACGCCGCCGTCGCGCTACACGCGCGATACGCTGGAGACCCATCTCGGCGACCGCGCGCGCCAGTACCTCGGGCACGGCGTCGAGGAGCTGGTGACCTACGCCGGCAACGTGGCGCCGGGGGTTCTCGACGTCAACATCGAGATCTACGACATGGCGTCGGTGCTCGGCGCGTTCGGCATCCTCTCCTGCCAGCGCCGGCCGCAGTCCCCGCAGGTCGAGATCGGCACGCTCGGCTTCGCCGCGGGCAAGGCGATCTGCTTCATCAAGGATCGCTACTACGTGCGGGTGGAGGCCACCGGACGCATCCCCAAGAAGCCCGACAAGCTGCTCGCGGTGGCGCGCGCCCTGGCCGGGCGCATCACCGAGGAGAGCCCGCTGCCGCGCCTGGTGCAGGCCTTCCCGTCCGAGGGGCGGGTGCCGCGGACCGAGGCGTTCCGGCCCGGCGTGGTGCTGGGCCAGGATTACCTGCGGCGGGCGTACGTGGCCAGCTACAAGGTTCGCGGCGTGAGCTTCGAGCTGTACCTGATCGAGGGCGAGAACGCACATGACGCGACCGATCGGCTGATCCGCTACCGTGAGGCAATCCGCTGGCGCGGCCGGCTCAATGCCAGCAGCCCGAAGGTGGGAGAGGACGCCTTTGCCGGACGGGACGGGTACTACGGGCCGGTGCTGTTCGCGCGCTCGGGGCCGTTCATCATCGGCGCGGTGGGCCGGGCCGACGGCCGCGCCGCCGCGCTGCTCAGGCAGATGGCGTCGTGGCTGGAGCAGGACGCCAAGGGGTTGTAGGGAGGCGCGATGGGTCGCGCCCCTACTTCTTCCCGCCGATCTCGACCGGATCGATCTCGATCTCGCCGCGCTGGATCCGGTTCAGGTCCGCCTGCATCTTGGCCACCAGGTCGACGCGCCAGACGCCGCCCTCGAGCACCATCGGCATGGCGTCCTTGCCGCCAGCCTCGTGGAACACCACGGTCGCGTGCGACTCGGTCAGTGCGATCTCGAGGATCCGCGTGTTCGAGGCCTGCCCGCCGATCTCCCGCAGCATGGCGGCGTACGGATCGGACTCGCCGGGTAGCGCCAGGTCTTCCTCGATCAGCTGGCGGCTGTCGCGGCTCAAGCCTTGACGGAAGGCGGCGCCGTCCTTGCGCTCGGCCGCCTCGAGCCAGCGCTGGAAGGCCCGGCCCACGGCCTTGGCCCGGGTCACGTCGCCGGCAGTCGGTGCGGCCATGTCGTCGGCGTGGTCTGCTCCGGCTGCGGGAGCCGGAGCCCTGGCCGACGACGCCGGCTCGGGCTCCGGCTTCGGCTCCGGCTCCGGCTCCGGCTTCGGCTCCGGCTTCGGCTCCGGCTTCGGCTCCGGCTCCGGCTTTGGCTTCGGCTCCGGCTCCGGCTCCGGCGGTGGCGGCGGGACCTCGGGCCCGGGCAACCGTGGCGCGTCTGCCGCGCCGCTCCCCTGCTCACAGGCCGCGAGCAGCAGAAGCGCGAGAACGAGGACCCGCTTCACTAGAACAGGACCTGCTCCATGCACTCCGGCGGCAGGGCGGTGAGGTACCCGTTGATCGTGTCGCAATCCGCGGATTGCCACTGCGAGATGCACGATTCGAACTCGGTCTCGTCGCGGATGCCCTTGCAGTCGTCGCAGTCGAAGAACTCGCTCCTGCACTGGGCCTCGTCCTGGATGCTGCAGCTGTCGAGCCGGGTGCAGGCCACGTCGACGAACTCCTTGCACTTCTGCACGTAGGCGGGATCTTCCTCCTCGCCGCCACAGTCGCCGAAGCCGCTGAGAACCACGGCACAGGCGAGCATGATCACGACGGACAGCATCAGCTGCCAGGTCGCTGCCTTTTCCGGTACCCGCATGTCCTTCTCCTCTCGAATAGCCGGTTTCTCCAGACTTAGTAGCCCAGTTGGCTCCCCACGACAAGGCTCGCGTCCTTGCGGGTTCCGTTGACCTTTTCGCATGCGGGAGGCATAGTCAACCCGATTCGAAAACAAGATACTCGACCGCGGGAGACCCGAAGATGCCACGACATACTCTGCTCGCGACTGTTGCCTGCTTCGCTCTCGCCGCGTCCGGCTGCGAGACCTCGCTGCCGGCCGGCAACCCGTACGATCCGGACGTCCCGGCCCACGAGCGCGAGCCGGGCAGGCTGGCCGGCCGGATCGTGCCGGCGCTCGAGGTCGATCTCGAGCAGGCCGCGGTCCGCGTGCCGACCGCGGGCAAGATCGTGGTCCCGGACAGCCAGGGCAACTTCGAGATCCCGGATCTGACGCCCGGCGTGCACGAGCTGCGCGTCGAGGCGCCGCGCCACTCGGTGTGGCGCCAGACCGGGTTCTACGTGGACACCGGCACGCGGGTCGATCTGGGCGAGATCCGGCTCGTGGCGGCGCGTGGTGCACTGAGCGGCGCCGTGAAGCTGGAGAAGATCCCGGGCGTGCCGCTGGACACCCACGGCGGCGTGCTGGTCACCGCATTGCCCGCCGATGAGCCGGGCCGGCTGGCCGCGGGCGAGAGCGGCAAGAGCGTGTCGAGCAATCCGGACGGCTCGTGGATCATCGAGGGCCTGCTCGTGGGCGAGTACGCGGTGCAGGGCAGTCACGCCGAGTTCTTCAACTGGGACACGCTCACCGTGAAGGTGACCGAGGACGATGTGACGCCCGTATCCGAGATCGTGATGCGCTCGATATCGGGCGTGATCGAGATCGACGGCGGCGCCGCCTTCACCAGTTCCGAGGAGGTGACGCTACGCGTGCTGGCCTTCGAGGCCGACGAGATGAAGCTCTCCGAGGATCCGGATCTGGCCGGCGCCGAGTGGCAGACCTTTGCGGTGGAGCAGAGCTGGACCCTGGGCGGCGAGGACGGCCCGGCCGCGGTGTACGCCCGTTTCCGCAACCACGACGGTTTTGTCACGCCGGTCGTCAGCGACGGCATCGTGCTCGATCGCGAGCCGCCGTCCGACGCGCGCGTGCTGATCGCCGAGGGCGCGGCGTCTGTCACGCAGCGCCAGGTCTCGCTCGATCTGCTGGCTGCCGACGCGCTGTCCGGCGTGGCCGACATGCGCATCGCCCTGGACGGCGATATCACGGACGAGCCGTGGGTCGACTTCAGCGCCCAGCAGCTGGTGGAGCTGCCGCTGGGCCAGGACGAGGTCCCGGACGGCCTCGAGCGCACGGTGTACGCCCAGTTCCGCGACGGCGCGGGCAACCAGAGCGACGTGGTGGCCGACACGGTGGTGCTGGACAGCACGGCGCCGCAGAATCCCACGCTCATGATCGACGGCGGCGCGGCCCTGACCGCGAGCCGCAACGTGACGCTCACGCTCGGCGCCGAGGGCGCCACGCGGATGATCGTCTCCAACGACGCCGGCCTGGCCGGGGCCGAATGGATGCCGTACGCGCCGTCGCTGGGCTGGGTGCTCACCGCGGCGGAGGAGCAGAAGACGGTGTACGCGCAGTTCGCCGACGACGCAGGCAACCAGAGCCCGATCGTGGAGGACGGCATCGAGCTCAACACGCGCGGCGGGATCAGCGGCGTGTTCCTGCTCGAAGGCGCAGGCGCCAACGGCAACGCCGGGATCACGGTGGAACTCTCCAGCGACCCCGTGCGCACCGAGACCACGGACGCGCTGGGCGCGTTCGCCTTCGCCGACGTGCCCGTCGGGGTGTTCTCGCTCACCGCGAGCCTGGAAGGCTTCGATCCCATGCTGGTGGCGTACGTGCCGGTGGACCCGGGCCAGACCACGGACGTGGGCACGGAGATCCTGCCGGTCTCCCGCGGCAACCTGCGGGGCACGGCGCGGCGCGAGGGCGCCGAGGTGGACGAGCACGGCGGGATCTTCGTCGAGATCGTCGGCGAGGACTTCAGCGTGGTGACCAACCCGACCGGCGACTGGACGCTCCGCAGCATCCCGGTGGGGCAGTACGCCCTGCGCGCGACCGCGGAGGGCTACGGCGCGGCGATGGCCACGGACGTGGAGGTCGCGGCCAACGAGGAGCGTATTGTGGACCCGATGGTGCTGCCAGCGGATCCAGGCTCGGTATCGGGCAGCGTGGCGCTCGAGGGCCAGGCCTCGCCCGACCTCGGCGGCGTGGAGATCCTGGTCGCGGGGCATTCCGCGCTGACCGGCAACGACGGGAGTTTCACGGTCACGGCGGTGCCCGCGGGCGTGTACACGCTCACCGCGCGCTCCGCGGGATACGGCGCGGTGCAAACCGTGGTGGTGGTCGGAGCGGGCGAGCAGACCGACGTGGGGGTGCTCTCGCTCTCGATCGCCCGGGGCGCGATCAGCGGCAGCGCCACCCTGGCCGGCGCCACCGACAACAGCGGGATCACCGTGGAGGTGGACGGCACCGGCTTCGCAGGAACCACGGGCTCGGCCGGCCTGTACCGCATCGAGGGCATCCCGGTGGGCGCGTACTCATTGACGGCACGCAAGGATGGGTACGTGGCCAAGGCCGTGGGCAGCGTGACCGTGGAAGAGGACCAGACCGTGCTCGCCCCTCCGGCAGAGCTCGTCCGCCAGCGCGGGGACTTCGTGATCGAGGAGCGCGTGAGCGGCGATCAGGAGTATCTCGACGACCCGGCCGTGACGCTGGTGTTCCTCGAGCTGCCCCAGGACGCCGCGGAGATCCTGGTCTCAGAGGATGCCGGCTTCGCCGGCGCGACGTGGGCCGCCTTCAGCGGCACCGAGCACGATTACGACCTGCAGGGCGCCGACGGCACGGCCACGGTGTTCGCCAAGTTCAAGGACACGCTGGACCAGGAGTCCGCGGTCTTCTCGTCCACGGCCGTGCTCGACCGCGCGCCGCCGCTGGCCGGATCGAGCGTGTTGATCGACAACGGCGCGGAGTGGGCCGTCAACCCCGATGTCTCGCTGACCCTCACCGGGCTGGATGCGACGAGCGGCGTGGAGCTGATCACGATCTCGACGGACGGCGTGTTCGACGACGAGACCGACCAGGCGTACGTCACCTCCACGCTGGTGCGGGTGGACGACGCGGCGGACGGCCTGAAGACGGTGTGGGTGCAGTTCGTCGACCGGGCCGGCAACCGCAGCGCCGCACCGGCCGAGGATTCGATCTACCTCGATCGCGCCGGTCCGGTGAACCCGACGGTCACGATCGACTCGGGTGACGCCTTCACCACCGATCCGCTGGTGACGCTAGCGCTGTCCGCCGAGGACGCCTGCACCGCCGACTACCCCGGCGGCGGCTGCGTCACCGGCCTGGCCGAGCCGGCGCAGATGATGATCGCCAACGACTCGGGCTTCGCGTCCGCAGCCTGGGAGCCGTACGCCGAGGAGCGAGCCTGGTTCCTCAAGCCGGGCGACGGGGACAAGACGGTATTCGTCAAGTTCCGCGACGGCGCGGGCAACGAGACCGCCACCTTTGCCTCGGACGACATTGCGCTCGACCGCACGCCGCCGGGCGGCCTGGGCATCGCGCTGGCCGAGCTCGCGCCGGACCCGCTCCTGGGCAATGGCTACACCAACAACCCGGATGTCGAGGTCACGGTGACGGCCGCCGAGGCGACCGAGATGTGCGTGTACGGCGACCTGGCCGGTACGCCCGCCTGCACCTGGGTACCCTACTCCGGCGCGGCGCGCAGGCTCACGCTCGCCACCGCCGAGGACGGGATGAAGACGCTGTACGCCCGCTTCCGCGACGACGCGGGCAACGAGGCCGGGCCGGTATTCGCGCAGATTCACTACGACGGCACGCCGCCGGACAGCGCCTCGTTGCTGATCGAGGGCGGTGCGAGCCACGTGCCGACGGCCGGCGTGGAGCTCTCGCTCACCGCGGCCGACGCGAGCTCGGGCATCGTGCAGATGCGCATCGCCGACGGCGTCGCAGCGGGCGGCGCCTGGGAGCCATACGCCAACAGCCGGCTGTGGGGCCTGCCCGCCGACGACGGCCCCAAGCAGGTGACCGCCGAGTTCCGTGACCGGGCCGGCAACACGCTGGCGACGACGGCGGGCGTGACCCTCGACGCGACTCCTCCCGCGCCGGTGACCCTGGCCGTGTCCGGCAACGGCGGTGAGCCGCTCGGCTTCTCGCGGGACGGCACCGTGGACCTGACGCTCACCGCGGACGACGCACTCGACCCGGACAACCTCGGCTACTGCGTGGCCAACGACGTGAGCTTCTCGGGCGGTACCTGCGGTGTGCTGGGGGCGGGCCCGCCACCTCTCACCCTCAACGGCTGGAACCTGGTCGCCGGTGACGGCGTGCGCCCGGTGTACGCCAGGGTCTGGGACCGCGCCGGCAACGAGGTGGTGGCGAGCGGAGCGATCGTGGTCGACAGTCGGCCCCCGGAGTCGGGCGTGCTGAGCGCGGAGGAGAACGACTCGCGCCCCGACAACGGGTACACCAACGACCGCAACCTCACGCTGCGGCTCGCGGCCGCCGGGGCAACCCAGTACTGCGTCAGCGGCGACATCGAGGGCGCGGGCCTCTGCGGCAACCCCGACGACGCGGGCTGGCATGACCTGGTCGACACCATCGGCGTCACGCTCACCGATGTGCAGGGCGAGCACTCGATCCTGGTCGAGATGCGCGACCCGGCGCGCAACACTATACCCATGGGCGCGGTGGGCGTGGTGTACGATAACGTCGCACCGAACACCTGCGAGCTGAGCATCAACGGCACCACGTACGATCTCAACGACCAGCCCCAGAACGACGAGGCGCTGACCCTGTTGGAGGACGTCGACCTGCTGGTCAACCCGGCCGACGCGACGAGCCCGATCACCGACTTCCAGGTCAGCAACGACGGTATGTTCGGCGATGCGGTGTGGCGGCCGTACCCGCCGCTGAACGTGGACGGCTGGCGGCTCTCGCCGGCCGCGGGCAACGGCGAGGCGCGCGTGGTCTGGCTCAAGTGCCGCGACGCGGCCGACAACACGGCGACCAGCCAGGACGCCATCGACCTCGACAACACGCCGCCCAGCGCGCCGGGCGTGGTGATCGACGGCGGCGCCGAATACACCACCGACATCGGGGTAGAACTCCAGCTCTCCAGCGAGCCCGCGGGCACGGCGTACGCGCGTTACAGCGTCGACCCCGTGGCCTGGCCGCCGTGGGAGGCGTACCCGGTCGCCGGCACGCCGACCCTGGATCTGATGGGCCCCGAGGGCCTCAACACGGCGTACGCGATGTACCGCGACAAGGCGGGCAACCTCTCGGCCGTGGCCTCGGACACGATCTGGCTCGACCTCACCGACCCACAGCCGCCGGGCATGCTGGTCACGCCGGGGCTCGACGACGGCGGCACGTACTACACCGACACGCTCACGCCCACGGTCTCCTGGGACGCCAGCGTGTCGCCCGACGTGGACCACTACCTGGTGAGCATCAACGGCGCCGACTTCCAGACGCCATCGCTGTCCTTCGGCGCGCCGGCGTTGACCGAGGCCTCGCACAGTTGGTCGGTGCGCGCCGTGGACGCGGCGGGCCGCGAGAGCACCGCGATCAACGGCGACAGCTTCGTCTGCGACGTGACCCCGCCCACCGCACCCCAGTTCGCCGAGCCGGCGGACCGCATCGTGGACGCGCCCGATTTCAACGTGACACTCGCCGTGGAGAGCACCGAGGCCAACCTGGCCCGCTACGAGACGCGCTCCACGGCCAGCCCGAGCTGGACCGACCGCGGCGCTGCCACGAGCTACATGCTGACCCTGACCCAGAACGCGGAGAACCGGCTGCGCGTGCGCGCCGTGGACCGGGCCGGCAACGCCAGCGACGAGGACTTCCTCGACGTGATCGAGGACTCCACGCCGCCCGACGCACCCACGCTGCTCACCGCGGACCAGGTGGTCAACGCGGACATCTTCAACGTGTTCCTCGATCCGACCAGCACGAGCCACCTCGACCCGAACTTCTCGCATTACGAGCTGCGCGGCGGCCAACTCGGAGACTGGACCCCCACGGCCTCGACCGACCAGTTCGCCTTCGGGCTGCGGCAGGGCGACGGCGTGGACTGCGGCGGGTCGGTCTCCTGCGCCAACCTGCTGGAGCTGCGGGCGGTCGACGCCGCCGACAACGTAAGCGGGGTAGCCTCGGTCACGATTGCCGAGGACTCGGTGCCGCCGCCCGCGCCGCAGCTCACCCCCGAGCATGGCATCGTGCGAGGCGGCCTGGCGCATCTGTTCCTGAACGACCCTCCGCCGGCCGATCCATTCGAGGAGCCGAACTTCGATCACTACGAGGTCAAGGGAGGCACGCTCGACGACTTCGTGCCGGTCTGCCCCGAGCAGACGCCGCTCTGCCGCCCGCCGAGCGGCCTCGTGGGCGAGAGCGACCGCTTCGTGTACCACGATGCGGACCAGGACCAGACCGCGCTGCCAACCGAGATCGTGGGCTTCAGCTTCGCGCTGGAGCCCAACCAGACGAACAGCCTGGCGGTACGCGCGGTGGATTTGGCAGGCAACGTCAGCTTCCCAAACGAGGCCGAAATCCAGGATCTCTCGAAGATCCGACTCACCACGGGTCCGGCCACGCGCGAGGTCCCGACTATCCATGGTGACCGGATCGCCTTCGTCGAGAACACGGAAAGCGGCTCGGAGCTGGTGATCGTCAACCGCGGCGCGGACGGTCAGTTCGGCACCCTGGACGACGCCGAGTTGAAGATTCCGATCGACACGATGTGGCAGGCGAACCCGGCGGTTCATCGCGACCGCGTGGCATGGACCCACCAAGACGGCGGCACGCTCGGCGTGTGGGTCCGCAACGCCGGCCCGGATCGGCACTTCGGCACGCCCGACGACGGCCCGCCGGCCGCCTGCGGCGGCTGCGGCGGCCCCGATGTCCGCATCACGCCCGTGGGCCGAGATTCCGAGGCTCCGCGGATCAGCGACGGCCGCATCGTGTACCAGGAGAGCAACGGAGGGAACCTCAACGACATCGTGCTCGTCGAGCCCGGCGCCTGCGGCGGGTACTGCGCCTCGGGCAGCAACAACGAGCTGCGCCTCACCGACGACGTCAACGACGACATCACTCCGGACATCTTCGGCGACACCGTGGTCTTCCTGCGTCGGGGGACAACCGACTGTGAGCTGTGGGTGGTCCAGGCCGGCGCGGACGACGACTTCTTCACCGCCGGCGACAACCACCGCGAGATGCTGCGGGACGACGTGGCCTGCAACGGCCGGCCGCGGGTCTTCGCCCCCCTCGACGCCAGTACGCCGGCGAATGGAAACACGATCCTCTTCGGCCGCGGCGGTTCAACGGGCGGCATGTCCCTGCACGCGCTCGTGCCGGGCGACGGAGATCCCTCGCTGTTCGAGGCCGCGGACACCGAGATCGCCTTCCCGGATGCCGACTGGGAGAACAGCTGGGACGTGCACGCCGGGCGCATCGTCTCCGGCCAGCATTCGGGCGGTCGGATCGCCCTCTGGGAGGCCGGGGCGGACCGGGCCTTCGGCAGCGCGGACGATGCCTACGAGTACCGGGACGAGTACTATGGTGTGTTCCGCCAGGTCGCGCTATACAACGACCAGCTGGTGTACCGCTCGCACGAGTACGGGTACTACGACATCATGCTCGAGGAGCTGTCCTCCACACGCTGGATCTCCAGCTCGCACCGCGACGACCTGCTGCCCACCATCAGCGGCGCAGGGGCGGGCTACGTCTCCACCTCGGGCGGCGGGCTGAACTTGCTCGAGCTGGACGGGTACCGCCTAGTCAACAGCGGCGATGGCTCGCCGCCGATGTGGAGCGACAACCACCCCGTGCTCTCGGGCAACCGGTTCGCCGCGGCGATCCACACGGTCCACGTGTGGGAACCTGGAGGAGATGACAAGCTGGGCACCGCCGATGACAGCTGGACCGAAGTCAACCCCGGAGGCCATCTGTATCTCGGCGCTCAGGTGCGCTACTCGATCGGCTCGGACAGCCTCAGCCTGGACCTCGACGACGACGTGGCCGCCTGGCTGGACGACAGCCCGCAGGAGATCCACGTGGGCTGGGCCGGCGCGGACGGGATCTGGGGTTCGGGCGGAGACGACTGCGAGACCGCTGTCACCGGCTGGGTGAACCAGCCTCACCCCCGGGTCGGCGGCGATCGACTGGTCTGGGACCAGGACGGCAGCATCTGGATCCGCGAACCCGGACCCGGCGGGCTGTGCAGCGCCGGCGACGACGTGATCACCGACGTGACCACCCCGCTGGGCGTGTCCCTGGACTCGGTGGACTTTCCGGACATCGACGGCGAGCGAGTGGTCTTCCACGCCACGGCCGTCGGGGTGCACCGGATCTACCTGCTGGAGCCGGGTCCGGACGGGCTGTTCTCCGGCACCGGGGACAACCGCCTGACCGAGCTGACACACAGCCCGTTCGAGATCCAGAACCCGATCATCTCGCAGAGCTGGGTCGCCTGGCTCGACGAGCGGGGGCCGACGCGGGAGATCTACCTGCTGTACATCCCAGACCGCGGAGAGCAGAACATCACCCGCTTCCCCTTCGGCCGGACCCAGTTCGACATGTGGAACGGCCGGGTGGTGTGGAGCGACCTGATGCTCGGCGCCTTCGATATCTGGTACTACTCGCCGTAAACCAGCTCGCCGATCAGGTCATGATCCAGCGCACGGGTGATGTGCACCGGCTGGATCCGCCCGGCCTCGGCCTGGCCCGCGTTGACGTACACCACGCCGTCGACCTCGGGCGCCTGGCCCGCGTGGCGGCCTTCCAGCAGCAGCTCGGTCTCGGCCGAGTACCCCTCGACCAGCACGTCCAGCGTCTGCCCCACGAGCGCGCGCTGCTGCTGCCGTGAGATGCGCCGGCCCAGCGCCATCACCTTGCGCCAGCGGTTGTACGAGTCGCGGCCCGACGGCCGCTCCATCGCGGCCGCGGGCGTTCCGTGCTCGGCCGAGTAGCGGAAGGCGCCGAGGTGCTCGAAGCGCGCCCGCTCCAGGAAGCGCATCAGCTCGTCGAACTCCCGCCGGCCCTCGCCCGGGTGGCCCACCAGCACGGTGGTGCGCAGCGCGATGCCCGGCACCTGCTCGCGCAGGCGCTCGACCAGGCGCCGCGCGTACGCGCCGTCGTACCCCCGTCGCATCGCCTTGAGCACGCGGTCGGACACGTGCTGCACGGGCACGTCCGCGTACGGCACCACGCGCTGCAGCCGCGCCAGCGCGCGCACCAGCCGGTCGTCCACGCGCCGCGGGTACAGGTACAGGCAGCGGATCCACTGCAGGTCCTTCACGCTGTCGAGCGCCTCGAGCAGATTTGCCAGCCGCGGCTTGCCCGGCAGATCCTCGCCGTACGCGGAGAGGTCCTGGGCCACCAGGTTCAGCTCGACCACGCCCTGCCCCACCAGGCGCCGCGCCTCGGCCACGATCTCGCGCACGGGACGGCTGCGCTGACTCCCGCGCAGCGCCGGGATCAGGCAGAAGGCGCAACGCCGGTCGCAGCCCTCGGACACTCGCAGGTACGCCGTGCCCGGCGGCGTGGTCAGCTGGCGCGGAGCGCGCGCCGGCGGCAGGCCCGACAGATCGCCGAGACAGACCCGCTGCTCCCCGGCCAGCATCCGTCCGAGCTGCGCGGCCTCGTCCGGGCCGATCAGCAGATCGACCTCGTGGAGCTCTTCCGCCAGCTCGGCGGGGTACCGCCGCGGCAGGCAGCCCGCCACCACCAGGGTCTTGCAGCGCCCCTCGATCTTGAACCGCGCCGCCTCGAGGATCGTGTTCACCGACTCCTCGACCGCAGAGCCGAGGAAGCCGCAGGTGTTGACCACGATCAGCGAGGCCGTGGCCGGATCGTCGGAGTAGGCGTATCCCGCGCGCGCGAGCGAACCCAGCATCAGCTCGGAATCGACCCGGTTGCGGGCGCAGCCCAAAGACACCAAGTGCGCGGTCTTTTTCAGGGATCCCACCGCGTCTGCACCTCCGCCCCGCAACGGCTACCCGATCGCGGGCGACCTGTCAAAGCTTGACAACCCAGGATCGCGGCATCTAGTCTCGACCTGAACATCGTTTCACCTCTCCACGAGGGCAGACCTTGGCCGCGCGAAAGCCTAAAGACACCAAGAAAACCAAGGACAAGGCTCGCCGCCCCGCAGCTTCGACACCCACCGGCGGCAACCGCACCGGCGAGGTGCTGGGCCTGGTGCTGATCGGCCTGGCCGTGCTGGTGGCGCTGGCGCTGTACTCGTACCACGCCTCGGACAGCAACTGGATCGGCCCGGTCGGCACCTTCATCGCCGAGGTGCTGGTGACCCTGTTCGGGTACTCCAGCTACGTGGCCGCGGTGGGCCTGGCCGCCGTGGGCCTGCTGATGCTGCTGGGCAAGACGATCCGGGTCAAGCTGTGGGAGGGCGCCGGGTACCTGCTGCTGACCCTGAGCGTGGCGTCCCTGCTCTACCTCCACGCCCCCGAGGGCAAGCAGATCCACTGGGGCGGCGCCACCGGGATGTGGATCGGCTCGGGCCTCGACTATGCCTTTGCCAAGGTCGGCGCCACGATCCTGCTCGGGCTGGTGGCGCTGCTGGCGACGATCCTCGCCACCAACTTCTCGCTGATCCACTTCGGCGTGGCGATCGTGGACGGCGCGCTGGTGGGCGGCGCCCGGCTGCGCACCTTCGTGGTGGTCACCCGCGAGCGGCGCAAGCGCCTGCGCGAGAAGCAGAGCGAGCTGCAGGACAAGAAGCAGGACTTCGCGGCCGAGGCCGAGGCCGAGCTACGCAGGCGCGCACGCCGCGAGCGCCTGGCCGAGCTCAAGGACGAGCGCGAGTTCAAGCTGAAGCAGGTGCAGAAGGAGATCGACGACAAGGCCCAGGAGCTCGAGGAGATCGAGCGCCAGGCCGCACTGCGCCGCGCCGAGGAGGAGGCCGAGCAGGCGCAACAGGAGCAGGACGAGGCCGAGCCGGCGGCCAAGCAGACCGAGGCGGGCCAGGACGCGGGCGATGCGATCACCGTGGCCGCGGCCGAGGCCGGGGCCGAGCCAGCGCCGGCGCTGGAGGTGGAAGCTCCGCCCGCCGAGGACGACCGGCCGAAGATCGTCGAGTCACCGGCGATGAAGCAGAAGAAGCGGCGCAAGGCCGAGCAGAAGCGGTTCTTCTTCGAGGAGTTCGGCGACTACGAGCTGCCCTCGCTCGACCTGCTCGACGAGGTGCCGGACAGCCAGATCAAGCGCGACGAGAACGAGATGTTCGAGATGGCCAAGCGGCTGGAGGCCAAGCTCGAGTCATTCCAGGTGACCGGCAAGGTGGTGGAGATCCACCCCGGCCCGGTGGTCACGATGTACGAGTACAAGCCCGGCCGCGGGATCCGCGTGAGCAAGATCGCCAACCTGGCCACCGACCTGGCCATGGCCCTGGAGTCCGAGAACGTGCGCATCATCGCGCCGATCCCGGGCAAGGCCGTGGTGGGCATCGAGGTGCCGAACCGCGAGCGGGAGATCGTGTACTTCCGCGAGATCGTGGCCTCCGAGGAGTTCGCCAGGCCGCGAGCCAAGCTGACCATCGCCCTGGGCAAGGACATCCGCGGCGCGCCGGTGGTGGCCAACCTGGAGAAGATGCCGCATCTGCTGATCGCCGGCACCACGGGCTCGGGCAAGAGCGTGATGCTGCATACCCTGCTCTCCTCGGTGCTCTTCCGCTGCTCGCCCGACGACGTGCGGCTGCTGATCATGGATCCGAAGATGATCGACATGATCGCGTACGACAAGATCCCGCACCTGATGCTGCCCGTGGTCACGGACATGAAGAAGGCCTCGCTGGCCCTGGCCTGGGCCGTCGAGGAGATGGAACGACGCTACGGCCTGATCGCGAAGTACGGCGCACGTAACATCTCCACCTTCAACAAGCGCGTGGACAAGCTGCGCAAGGAGGCGGAGCAGGCCGCCAAGGCGCGCAGCGGGAACAAGGCCAAGCGGGTGATAGTGCTGCGCCGCACGGCCGAGGCCGCCGAGGAGGACCAGCAGGCGATCCTCGAGGCGTCGGGCATGGAGGAAGCGCTGGGCGCCGGCGCCGAGAACGGTGCCGAGGACGCCGCCGTCGCAGCCGGGGATGACGCCGACGCCGGAGCGGCGAAGGGCGACGACGCCACGGTGGACGGCGGGGCGGTGGACGATGCCGAGGTCGAGGCCAGGGCTCCGGACCCGATCGCGGAAGAGGAGGAGATCCCGTTCAGGCTGCCGTACATCGTGATCATCGTCGACGAGTTCGGCGACCTGATGACCGTGGCCGCGCGCGACGTGGAGACCTCGATCCAGCGGCTGGCGCAGAAGGCGCGCGCCGCCGGGATCCACCTCGTGCTGGCCACTCAGCGGCCCGACGCCAGCATCATCACCGGCGTGATCAAGGCCAACTTCCCCAGCCGCATCGCCTTCCGCGTGCTCGACCAGCTAAACTCCCGCGTGGTGCTCGACCAGAAGGGCGCCGAGGTGCTGCTCGGCCTGGGCGACATGCTCTACCTCGGGCCGGGCACCTCGAACCTGCTGCGCGCCCACGGCGCCTTCGTCACCGAGGACGAGGTTCGGCGGCTGGTCGAGTTCCTCAAGAACCAGGGCGAGCCCACGTACAACGAGGAGATCCTCAAGCCGCGCGAGGACGAAGCAGAGGACGGCGATGACGAGGAAGAGGGTCAGGACGAATTCTACGACCAGGCCGTGTTCCTGGTGACCAAGAACCGCAAGGTCTCGATCTCGTGGATCCAGCGTCAACTGCAGATCGGGTATAATCGCGCCGCCCGGCTGGTCGAACGGATGGAGAAGAACGGCGTGGTCTCGGAGCCGCAAGGAAGCAAGGGCCGCGAGGTGCTCGCGCCGCCGCCGCCCGAGTGAACAAAGCCGCTCCTGGGAACGTTGGCAAGATACCGGAGGCTGGCATGAGGCTCGCGGCCCACCTCACCCTTGTTTTCGCCCTCAGCGCAACGGGCTGGCCCGCGCGCGCCGCAGGCGAGGACCTGACCAAGCTGGTCGCCGGCATCCGCGCGTACTACGGCAAAGCCAAGGACTTCAAGGCGGGATTCGAGCAGACCGTGCGTACCAAGTTCGAGCCCGGCGCCGCCGAGACGCTCAAGGGCACGCTGTATGTCAAGCGCCCCGGCCTGCTGCGCTGGGAGTACGAGAAAGCCGAGGACGGTCCGCTGCTCGTCTGCGACGGCAAGACGCTCTACCAGTACGACGCCTTCGACAACGCGGTCGAGGTGGTCAAGGACTTCAAGAGCAACGACCTCACCGCGGCGTTGAGCTTCCTCTGGGGCAAGGGCGACCTAGCGCAGGAGTTCAACATCGAGCGCTATGCGGGCAAGAAGACCTACGGCGGTCCGGGCGACACCGTGCTGCGGCTGACTCCGAAGAGCTTGCCCTCGCAGTTCAAGGAGCTGGTCCTCGTCATCGAGCCCGGGACCTCGCAGGTCAAGGAGAGCGCCTGGACCGACGGGTACGGCGGGGAGAACCACCTGAAGTTCACGCGGGCGTCGATCGACAACCGCCTCGACGACAAGCTGTTCCGCTTCGAGATCCCCAAGGGCGCAGACGTGATCGAGCGCGCCGTCGGGGCGCCGTGAGCCGGCCCGCACCCCGTCTCTGGGACATCAGCCCCGCGATCCGAGCCGACCTGCCCGCGTGGCCCGGCGACACGCCCTTCAATGCGGAGCACAACGCCCGGATCGGGCCGGGTAGCCCGGTCAACCTGTCCACGATCACCCTCTCGGCGCACCTCGGCGCGCACGCCGACGCGCCGCTGCACACCGCGGACGGCACCGCGTCCGTGGCCGAGCTGGACCTCGCGCCGTTCCTCGGACCCTGCCGGGTGCTCGATGCGACCGGGGCGCGCGGCCGGGTTGCGCCCGAGCATGTCGCGCCGCAGCTCGTCAAGGGGGTAGCGCGCGCGCTGCTCAAGACCCGCGCCGATGCGCCGCCCGAGGCATGGGATCCCGACTTCACCGCCGTGGCACCCGAGACCATAGCGCGGCTCGCCGACGCCGGCGCGATCCTCGTGGGAGTCGACGCTCCGTCGATCGATCCATTCGACGCCGACTCGCTCGACGCGCACCGCGCCGCGCGAGAGCGCGGCCTGGCCGTGCTCGAGGGGCTCGTGCTCCACGAGGTGCCGCCCGGCGAGTACGAGCTGATCGCCCTGCCCCTCAAGCTCGCCGGCCTCGACGGCTCGCCGGTCCGCGCCGTGCTGCGCGAGATCCGCTAGGGAGCCCCGAAGGGGCGACAGCAATAAGCCCGGGGCGTCAGCCCCGGGAAAACGACACGCCCCAACCTGTCCGGAGCCCCGAAGGGGCGACAGCAATAAGCCCGGGGCGTCAGCCCCGGGAAAACGACACGCCCCAATCCGTACCGAGGATCCGAGCCTTCCTCCTGTCCGGAGCCCCAAAGGGGCGACAGCAATAAGCCCGGGGCGTCAGCCCCGGGAAAACGACACGCCCCAATCCGTACCAAGGACCCGAGCCTTCCTCCTGTCCGGAGCCCCAAAGGGGCGACAGCAATAAGCCCGGGGCGTCAGCCCCGGGCTCTGCTGGCATCACTTCACATTAGGGCTACGCCAAAAACAGCCTTCAGAAACGCCATTCGGCATCTTCGCGTCGACTCCGAGGTACAACAAGCTCTCGTAAGCGCTACATCGTACCGGATACCAGATCTCCTTACCGACTCTCCCATTCTTGCCGCGTAAAGAATGTCTGGATCTGTCGGCATCCATCAGCAGCGTCTTCAGAATCCGCACCGTTTTCTTGCCAGGATAGTTCTTCAGCCCCCGGGCCGCGTGGGCCCTCTCCGAGCCGTCCTTGCTGCTGGTCATGTGGTAGAGCTGCTCCCTGTACTCCTCGTCTGCCGGAATCACTAGTTGCACGCTGCTGCCGGCCCGAAGAGCCCTGTACGCTTCCCAGCCCTGATGCGGATCGCTTCCAGAGATGTTGTTGTCAATAATATCGACGATGAGACACCCCTCGAAGTACATGCAGTCTCGATGCACGGATTTGTCCTCAGCGGCCCTCCTCTTGACGACCCCGAGGATCTCGGCCCCATCCTTGAGGAGCTCACCTTCCTTGGTGATGGCCACTCCGAGATCACCTCTCATCAGCGGCTTGCGCAGGTTGATCGCATAGACCGGACATGGCTTTCCCGCAGCATTGCCGTTGCTGCGGGTGACAAGAAAGACGACGAACCGGTCAGCCGCTTTCACAGCGTCCTTCAGTTCCTCGGCCGTCGGTCGTTCGAATGACCGGCCGTGTCTTCTCGCGACCAGGGGAGTGCGAAAACTGACGAGAGTGACGCCGTCGTCGATATCACCGATCTCGCATTCCGCCGGTGGCGGCCCACGGATGGTTTCATTTAAAATGAGCTTCGCCATGACGAGCGTTCCTATCGCTTCCGTCTCTCGCCCGTATGAAACGCCAGCGACGGCGTAGACCCCGATGGATTCACTGCTATCCACCAGCCATTCGATGCTGTTTCGCTGGTGTCTATGAGGTGACCTCGGGCTCCTCACCCCAGCAGGTACCTCTCATTGAACTCGATCCCGTGCTCCCGCATCAACATCACCAGTTCATCCCGGAACGACATGGTTCGGTGGTGTACTTCCTGGCTCCGAATGTAATCCGTGACTGCCCTTGCTGCAGACTCGCTGACCGAGAACACGCCGTACCCATTCTGCCAGCGGAAGCCAGTGCCGAGGCGATCCCCCTCATTGACCCACTTCGAACTATTGGCCTTGATCTTGCGCACCAACTCCGAGATCGACACAGATGGTGACAGGACGAGGAACAGGTGAACGTGATCCGGCGCACCGCCGATCTCGAGTAGACAGCAACCCAGGCGACGGACGATCCCACCGATGTACGAATACAGATCAGTCTCCAGCTCCTCTGCGATCAACGCGCACCTTTCCTTCGTGGAGAACACGACATGCAGGAGAACTCGACTCAATGTGCTGGCCATGATGCACCTCCAGTCTGCACCGGGCGTCGGGCCCGTGCCGCGGTAGAGGTATCCGCAAGGGTCGTGCCAGGATCGAAGTGTCAGGATTATTCAGGTTTCGCGATAGTGGAAATGACAACCGTCCGGAAACCTGGACTGCGGAGTCCGGAATCCGGACGATCTCTGATCCCGGGGCTCACGCCCCGGGCTGATTGAGGTCGCCCCTTCGGGGCTCCGGGCTCGGGGTGCGCGGTCCGCGATCCCGGGGCTCACGCCCCGGGCTGATTGATGTCGCCGCTTCGCGGCTCCGGGCTCGGCGCGCGCGGTCCGTGGTCCCGGGGCTCACGCCCCGGGCTGATTGATGTCGCCGCTTCGCGGCCCCGACAGCTGGTCGATCCGGAGCAGGTGCTCGTACAGCTCGGTCATGGTGACGAAGCGGTAGCCGCGTCCCCGGAGCAGCTCGACGAAGCGAGCGAAGTAGTCGAAGCCCCGATGCTTGTTGATTCCCCAGGCCAGCCGCATCCTCGCCGGCAGTCGGGAGTAGCTCTGCTCGTTGACGATGAAGTCGTGCAGGTGCGTGTTGAACACCACCACCTCGGGCAGGCCGAAGGCGGCGACCAGCGCGCGGTTGAGGCGCCAGCCCAGCAGCTTGAGGTAGCTCAACGCCAGCGGCGCGCGCACCCGGGGAACCGCGGCGAAGGACAGCTCGACGATGCCGTTGTGATACACGAAGGGCCCGTTCGGCAGACCGAGGTTGTTGAACTTGCCCGGCCGGTACGAGGGGAACACGCTGGCGCTGAAGCAATAGCCGAGCTCGGCGAGCAGCTCCACGTCGCCGTCGCGCAGCACGCCCTGGGGCGCGCGGTAGCCCAGCGGGCGGCGCCCGAAGATGCGCTCGAAGGCCTCGGCGCTCCCGCCGATCTCGCGCCGGCTGTCGAAGTTGCCGGTGTCGTGGGTGTGCGAGTGCGCGTGGACATCATCGGCCAGCAGCCGCAGCAGCTCCAGGCTCGCTGGGTAGCGCTCGAGCACGCTCGTGGGCACGAAGGCCGAGACCGGAGTCGCGAGCTGTCGGCACAGCGCGGCCAGGGCCTCGATCCGCTCGGCGTCGTCTCTGAGGATGTTGAACGCACCGATACGATCGCCGTAGTCCAGCTCGAAGTCCAGGGTCACGCAGGCCAGCCGCTCGCCGGCCCGCAGCACCCGTGCGACATCGGAACGAAGGGGCACGATCCTACTTCTCGACCACGAAGGGCCCGATCAGCAGCGCGTCCAGGCCGGTGCCGAAGAAGCAGCGGATCGCATCGTCCGGCGTGCACACGATCGGCTCGCCCCGGACGTTGAAGCTCGTGTTGAGCACGGCCGGCACACCGGTGATCTCGCGGAAGCTCTCGATCAGCCTCCAGAAGAGCGATTGGTTCTCCCGGCTCACAATCTGCGGGCGGGTGGTGTCGTCTCCAGGGTGCATCGCGGCCTCGATGTCACCCCGGGCGTCCTCGGGCACCTCGAAGGCCACGATCATGAACGGGGCCGCGTCGGGCCGGCTCAGGTACCGCTCGGCGTGCTCCTCGAGCAGCGACATCGCAAAGGGCCGCCAGGGCTCGCGGAATTTGACCCGGTCGTTGATCCGGTCCCGGGCCGCGGCGTCCCGCGGATCGGCGAGGATCGAGCGCCCGCCCAGGGCCCGCGGACCGGCCTCCATCCGCCCCTGGAACCAGCCGATGATCTTGCCCTCGGCGATCATCCGTGCGCCCACCCGTGCCACGTCCCGCGAGCGCCGGAAGGTAATCTGGTTGCGCCGCAGCGAAGCCTCGATCTCGTCGTCGTCGAAGCCGGGGCCCCAGTGCAGATGGTCGAGCTTCTCGCGCGGGTCGTCGCCCGCTTCCACGCCGGCCAGCATGGCCGCGCCGAGCGACGCACCCGCGTCGTGGGAGATCGGCTGGACGAAGAGGTGCTCCGCGATGCCGGAGGCATGGATCGCGCCGTTCATCTTGCAGTTGAGGGCCACGCCGCCGGCCAGGCACAGGTTCCGGCTGCCCGCCAGCTCCAGCGCCCTCCGCGCCAGGTGCAGCCCGGCCTGCTCCAGCCGCCGCTGGACGGCAAAGGCGATCTCGCGGTGCCGATCGGTGAGCGCCTCGCCGGGCCGCCGCGTCGGTCCGAACCGATCGACCAGCTGATCGCTGAAGAACCCGCCCTGGCTCCGCGGCCCGTAGAAGATGTAGTCGCTGTCGAGCGCGATGCCGTCCGGCGTGAGCGCCAGCACATCCTCCATCGCGTTCCGCAGCGCCGGGTCCTCGCATCCGTACGGAGCGAGGCCCATCAGCTTGACCTCGCCCTCGTTGGGGTTGAAGCCGAGGTACTCGGTGAAGGCACAGTAGAACCAGCCCAGCGAGTGCGGGATGTTGATCTCCTGGAGCAGCTCCAGCCGCGTGCCCTCGCCGCGGTAGATCGTCACGGCGTTCTCCTCGCCGTGCCCGTCGAAGACCAGCACCGCGCTCTCCTCGAAGCCGGAGCAGAAGAAGGCGGTGGCCGCGTGGCAGCGGTGGTGCCGGAAGAACTCGAGGGCCGGGAGGCTCGACGGATCGTATCCCACCTCGCGCAGACCGAGCACGAGCTTCTCGGTTATCGCGCGCGGCTGGTACCCGAGGAGGCTCCGCAGGCCGCCGATCCAGGCGGTCCCCAGACGGGCGGCTCCAGAACGGCCGACCCGCCGCGGAGCCCGTCCGAGCCGCCCGACGCGCTCCGCCAGGAATGAGCGCGCGAGGAACAGGGGAAAGCGCCAGCGGTAACGGTCCGCCGCCCACCCGTAGGCGATGCGATCGATGTCGGCCAGATCGAGGCCGCCCTCCTCGAGGCAGTACGCGATGGCCCGGCCCGGGAAGTACCCGCGCGCCTGCTTGACGCGAACGAAGCGCTCCTCCTCGGCCAGGGCCACCAGCCGCCCATCGCGCAGCAGGCAGGCCGCCGGATGGCCGGACACGTCGGCGGCGATGACTCCGAGGATGTTCATTGGATCGGCTACTGGAGCTGCGCGATCACCGCGCCAAAGGTGGAACCCTCCTCGAGATCGACCACCGCGATCGAGTGCTCGTCGAAGTTCGCCACCAGCGCCACCGTGCGGCCGGGCTCGCCGTCGCCGGAGAGCAGATCCAGCTGGGCGACGACCATCTCGTACGGCCCGTAGCCCACCGGCGTCGCCTCGCGCACGAGCAAGGTCTCGGCGTCGAGGATCCACAACCGGCCCTCGTCGAAGCAGGTCACCAGCACCAGGTCGCGCCCGGGCGCCTCGCGGGCGAGGTAGCGCACCCCGGCCGGCGAGGCCGGAAGGGGCAGTGCGTCGATCAGCTCGTCTCGCGGCTCGCCGGTCTCCTCCTCGATCGCCGTATTGAAGACGAGCAACGAGTCCGGTCCGCGATTCGCCACGTAGAGCCGGTCGCCCGAGACGTCGAAGCTCAAGCCCCGCGAGTCGAAGCCACCGCCGGTCGTGTTGTTGACCGCCGTGCTCCGCCAGCCCCAGCCGTCGTCGCACCCGTCGGGCAGCGAGCAGCTCTCGTCCTCGCCAGGATCGCAGACCTTGCACTCGGTGCACAGCGTGCCCGGATCGGGCCTGATGATCTCGAGCGCGTTGCTGAACCGGCTCGTCAGGTACAGCTCGCCGGTCAGGGGGTGTATCGCCATGTCCACGGTGCCGCCCGGCAGGTTCAGCTCGCCGGCGATGATCTCCTCCTCCGGCTCGAGCGGCTCGCCGGCGATATCGCGGTCAAGGGCATCGAGATCGATAAACACCAGCTCGCCGAGCGCCAGATGCTCCACGGCCAGCAGGGGCACCTCGCGTCCGCCATCGGAGCCGTCCGGGCAGGTCACCGACAGGCCGGGGAGGGCCCGGAAGGGGTCCCGCCGCTGGGTCATCACCCTCCGGCTGTTGGTCAGCGCGCCCCAGACCTTTCGCTGCTCACCCCCGTGTCCGGGAACGGTGGTCTCGTCGATGCGCAGCACCTCCACCGAGTTGCCCTCGCGGACGGGCACGTAGCCGCGGTAGAAGCTCGTCCCGTCGGCGTCCGTACGCGGCTCGCCCTCGAGGACGAGGTTGCCGCCGAAGGAGTCGATCAGCAGACGCGTCTCGGGCGGGTCCGCCGACACGGCGCCGAGCACCCGCGAGTTCGGGAGCTCCTCCTCGAGCAGCAGGACCGCCACCGAGCCCCGGCGGAACTCGACGTTGAAGTTGGTGTTGACCACGAAGATCGACTGTCCGTCCGGATGCAGGGCCAGACCGATCGGATAGTGCAGCTGCCCGGCGGGCGGATCCTCGCCGGCGATGTCCGTGGAGCACCCGACGGCGAGCACGGACAGCGCGGCCACCGCGAGTGCGCCGCTGACGGTTCGATGGAACAAGAGCTGCCTCCTATCGCTTGCGAGCCCGCTTCTTGGTCTTCTTCGGCGCCTTCCTGGTCTTCTTCGGCGCCTTCTTGGCCTTCTTATTGCCACGAGACGCCTTTTCACGCAAGACCGCCTGTGCGGCCGCGAGCCTGGCGATGGGCACCCGGAAGGGCGAGCAGCTCACGTAGTCCAGGCCCACCCGGTGGCAGAAATCGACCGACCTCGGCTCGCCGCCGTGCTCGCCGCAGATGCCGAGCTTGAGCTTCTTCTTGGTGCTCCGACCGCCCTCGACGGCCAGCGCCACCAGCCGGCCCACGCCCTCCTCGTCGAGCACCTGGAAGGGATCGTACTCGTAGATCCCCTGGCCCACGTAGTCGGGCAGGAACTTGCCCGCGTCGTCGCGGGAGAAGCCACAGCCCATCTGGGTCAGGTCGTTGGTGCCGAAGGAGAAGAAATCGGCGCTCTCGGCGATGCGCGCCGCGGTGACCGCCGCGCGCGGAACCTCGATCATCGTGCCGATCAGCACCTTCACCGTGCCCGGCTTGACCCGCTTCTCGGCGAATACCTCGGCGATGACCTTCTCGGTCAGCGCGCGCTGGGCCATCAACTCCTCGGCCTTGCCCACCAGCGGGATCATGATCTCGGGCTGCACCTTCACGCCCTTGCGCGCCACCTGAACAGCCGCCTCGACGATCGCCCGAACCTGCATCGCGCTGATCTCGGGGAAGACCACGCCCAGCCGGCAACCGCGGAAGCCGAGCATCGGGTTGAACTCGTGCAGGCTCTCGACCTTCTCGCGGACCTTGTCCAGGGACACGCCGATCGACTCCGCGGTCCAGCGCTGTCCCCGCTCGTCGTGCGGCAGGAACTCGTGCAGCGGCGGGTCGAGCAGGCGGATCGTGCACGGCCTTCCCTTCAGCGCCTTGAAGATGCCGATGAAGTCCTCGCGCTGTATCGGCAGCAGCTTGGCCAGAGCGCGCTCGCGGCCGTCGGTGTCGTCGGCGAGGATCATCTCGCGCATCGCGGTGATCCGGTCGCCCTCGAAGAACATGTGCTCGGTGCGGCACAGCCCGATGCCCTCGGCGCCGAAGCGCACGGCCACCTCGGTGTCGTGCGGGGTGTCGGCGTTGGTGCGCACCTTGAGCCGCCGGGTCGTGTCGGCCCAGGACATCAGGGTCTTGAAGTCGCCGACCAGCTTGGGATCGACGGTCTTGATCTGGCCCTCGTACACCGTACCCAGGCTGCCGTTGAGGCTGATCCAGTCACCCTCGCCGAGGCGGATCTCGCCCACGGTCATCGTCTTGGCCTGGTAGTCGACCCTGATGTCTCCGGCGCCGGCCACGCAGCAGGTGCCCATGCCGCGCGCCACAACTGCGGCGTGGCTGGTCATGCCGCCGCGTGCGGTGAGGATGCCCACCGCTGCGTGCATCCCGCCGATGTCCTCGGGCGAGGTCTCCACGCGGACCAGGATCACGGTCTCCCCGCGCTCGACCCAGGCCTCGGCCTCGTCGGCGGAGAAGACGATGCGACCGGTGGCCGCGCCCGGGCTGGCCGGCAGCCCCTTGGCCAGCAGCTTCGCCGCCTTCTCGGAGGCCAGATCGAAGGTCGGGTGCAGCAGCTGGTCGAGCTGCTTGGGTTCGATCCGCATCAGGGCCTGCTTCTTGGTGATCAGGCCCTCCTTGACCATGTCGACCGCGATCTTGAGCGCCGCAGCCGTGGTGCGCTTGCCGGTGCGCGTCTGCAGCATGAACAGCTGGCCCTGCTGGATCGTGAACTCCACGTCCTGCATCTCGCGGTAGTGCCGCTCCAGGATCTTCCGGATCTGCAGCAGCTCGCGGTAGGCCTTGCGGTTCTCCTGGGCCAGCTCGCGGATCGGCAGCGGCGTGCGGATGCCGGCCACCACGTCCTCGCCCTGCGCGTTCATCAGGTACTCGCCATAGAACAGGTTCTTGCCCGTGGCCGGGTCGCGGGTGAAGGCCACGCCGGTGCCCGAGGTCTCGCCCAGGTTGCCGAAGACCATCGTCTGCACGTTGACCGCCGTGCCGAGCAGGCCGCGGATGTCGTTCAGCTCGCGGTACTTCACCGCGCGAGGCGTGTCCCACGACCTGAACACCGCATCGATCGACTTGCGCAGCTGCTCCGCGGGGTCGGTGGGGAAGGCCTCGCCGGTGTGCTTCTTGTACAGCGCCAGGTACCCCTGGACCACGGCCTTGAGGTGGTGCACCTCGAGGTCGGTGTCGAGCTTGGCGCCCACGCGCTGCTTCATCCCGTCGAGGATCGCCTCGAACTCCTCGTGGGGCACGCCCATCACCACGTCGCCGAACATGTTGACGAAGCGGCGGTACGCATCCCAGGCGAAGCGCGGGTTGCCCGTGCGCTGGCCTAGGGCCTCCACCACCTCGGGGGTGAGGCCGAGGTTGAGCACGGTGTCCATCATGCCCGGCATCGAGTCGGCGGCGCCGGAACGCACGGACACCAGCAGCGTGTTCTCCGGGTCGCCGAACTTGGCGCCCATCAGGGCCTCGAGCTTGGCCAGGTTCGCCTTGACCTGCTCGGCCATGCCCCGGGGCCACTGGCCCTTGGATTCGACATACGCCGCGTTGGCCTCGGTGGTGATGGTGAAACCCGGCGGCACCGGCAGGCCGAGACGGCACATCTCGGCCAGGTTGGCGCCCTTGCCGCCCAGCAGCCATTTCTGCTGGGCGCGCCCCTCGGTCTTCTTTCCGCCAAAGAAGTAGACCCACTTCTTGCGTCCCCTGGCCATTCAGCTATCCTCCCATCGTTCCGCTGGAACCATCTTGGACCTAGGTCCGATCCGTTTACTGGCCCGCATCCGCTGGCGCACCACCCGGCTTCGGCGCCGGCGGCGCCGGCGGCAGGGAACGCCCCAGCAGCTTGAGCGCCTCGGCCGCGCGCCTGCCGTAGGGCCGCAGCTTGACGTACGCGCCGGCTGCAGCCTTGGCCTTGTCCGGCTCGTCGTCGGCCAGATAGTGACGCATCTTCCGGAAATGCGGCGAGGCGTAGCTCTTGTCGCACTTCAGCGCGGCATCGAGCGACTTGAGCGCCTTGGTCTTGTTCCCCAGCTGGAAGAAGCTCTCCGCCAGCCCCTCGTACAGCAACGGGTCGCGCGGTCGCGCTTCGAGGCCGCGATGGAAGGCGCCTGCCGCCTCCTGGGCCCAGCCGAGGTGCAGCAGCATGTTTCCCGCGGTCAGCGCAGAGCGAGGCCGCTGGGACAGCACCGCACCCACCGCCTTCCGTCCCTGGTTCCGCTCGCCGCGGGCCATGCGCGCCAGGGCCACCACGGTCTCCACGTCGGGATGATTGAAATCGGCCGGGACACCCCGCCGCATGATCTCGATCGCCAGGTTGGGGTCGCCGCTCTTGGCGTTCTCCAGGGCCGCGCGCACCGGATCGGATACCCGCACCTGCCGGACGGTGACCTTGAGCGGCTGGGCCGGCAGCTCCTCGGTCGCCGCGTACGGACCCTCCACGGTCACGCGCAGATAGTGGTTGCTCGCGCCGTCGTACTCGTCGTGCAGCGGTGCGCCGCCGCCGCCGGTGATGTGCTCGGTGATCCCGGCCTGCTCCACCTTGGCGTAGAGATGCTCGTGGCCGGAGAAGACCAGCTTCACGCCGTACTTCACCAGCAGATCGCGCAGGGCGTCCCGATGCGCCGGATAAGCATCGAGCCCATCACCCTTGTGCGGGCCCACCGGCCACATCGGACGGTGCATCACCGCGAACATCGCCCGTGAGTTCTTGGCGCCCCGCTGCAGCTGTCGCTCGAGCCAGTAGTACTGCTCGTCGCTGATGCGCATCGGCGCGCCGAGCTCCTCGGTGTCGAGCAGGAAGAAGGCGCAGCCGCCGATGGCGACCACCCGTCTCAGCGGCCCCATCTCCTCGGTGTAGATCCGCTCGGACAGGGCATCGAACACGTCGTGGTTTCCGGGCACGGTGTAGATCGGAGCACCGAAGCGAGCCACGGTGTCGCGGAACTCGCGGTACCCCAGCCGCATGTCGTTCTCGGACAGGCCGTAGCCGTCTATGATGTCGCCGGTGTGGAAGATCACGTTCGGCTTTTCCTGGGCCACGTGGTTGGCCAGCGCGGTCAGCACGTAGGGCTGGGCCCCGGTGCCCACCGGCCGGCTGTCGCCGAAGACCACGAAGTTCAGCGGCGGCGGACCGACGGGCTTGGGCGGCGGGCCACCTCCGCAGGCGCCGAGCAGCCCAGATACGAGCAAGGCGATCACAGTGCTTCGAAGCCAACGCATCATTTCAACTCTCGTTTCCCCGCACGACCAGCCGCGAGCCGAGGTGGGCGGCCAGCTCGCCCACCGCCACCCGCTGCTGGTCCCAGGTATCCCGGTCACGCACGGTGACCGTGTCGTCGTCCAGGGTCTGGAAATCGACCGTGCAGCAGAAGGGCGTGCCGATCTCGTCCTGCCGCGCGTAGAGCTTGCCGATGCCGCCGGTGTCGTCGTACACGGCGCGGAAATGCTCGGACAGCATCCGGCGCAGCGCGCGACCCTTTTCCACGATGCGCGGCTCGTTGCGCTTGAGCGGCAGCACCGCGGCCTTGATCGGCGCCAGGCGCGGATCGAGGCCCATCACCACCCGCGGCTGGCCCTTGCCGGTGTCGCGCTCGGAGTACGCCTCGCAGAGCAGGGCCAGCACCGAGCGATCGACCCCCGCCGAGGGCTCGATCACGTACGGCGTGACGTGCTCGCGGCTCTGCGGATCGAAGTAGGTCAGGTCCACCGTGGTGTCGCGGTTGAGCCGCTTGCCGTCCTCGCCCGTCGGCCCCTTGGAGTGCGACTGCAGGTCGAAATCGGTCCGGTTGGCGATGCCCTCGAGCTCGGACCAGCCTATCGGATACTCGTATTCCAGATCGACCGTGGCCTTGGAGTAATGCGCCAGGTCGTCGGCGGGCACGTCGTAGCGGCGCAGGTGCGACGGATCGATGCCCAGACCGATGTACCAGTTGTAGCGCTGATCGACCCAGTGCCGGTGCCATTCCTCGTCCTCACCCGGCCTGCAGAAGAACTCGATCTCCATCTGCTCGAACTCGCGGGTGCGGAAGATGAAGTTGCCGGTGACGATCTCGTTGCGGAAGGCCTTGCCGATCTGCGCGATGCCGAAGGGCAGCTTGCGGCGCATCGCGGTCTGCACGTTGGCGAAGTTGACGAAGATGCCCTGGGCCGTCTCGGGCCGCAGGTACACCAGCGACGACTCGTCATCGCTCACCGGGCCGACGTGGGTGCGGAACATCAGGTTGAACTGCCGCGCCTCGGTCAGCTCGCCGCCGCACTCGGGGCAGGCCTCGGTGCCCGGCTCGAGGTGATCGGCGCGGAAGCGCTTCTTGCACTTCTTGCAGTCGATCATCGGATCGTGGAAGGTCTCCTCGTGGCCGGAGTAACGCCACACCGCGCGCTTCATCAGGATCGCCGCGTCGAGGCCCTCCATGTCGTCGCGGTCGTACACGTTGGCCTTCCACCACTCGCGCTTGACCGCGTTCTTGAGCTCCACACCCATCGGACCGTAATCCCAGGTCGACTCGAGGCCGCCGTAGATCTCGCTGCTCTGGAACAGGAAGCCCCTGCGCTTGCACAAGGAGACGATGGTGTTCATGTCGGGCGCCGGCATCTTGTTCTCTCCGCGGGTCGCAATCTCGTATACGCGAGGCGCGCGCGGGCGCGTCCGCGACGGAGCGGCACGGATAGCACAGTGTTTTCAGCAGGTCAAGGATGCGCGGCGAGTCAGGGCTGGGCTCCGGCGATGGGCAGCTCGCACAGCACCAGCGGGTCCACGTAGATGCCGTGCAGCTTGGCTCCGAAGTGCAGATGCGGGCCGGTGACGCGGCCGGATTTACCAAGGGTTCCGATGACCTGTCCCGGCTGCACGCTCTCGTTGGCCGCGACCTTGAGGCTTTTCAGGTGGAAGTACACCGTGAACAGGCCGCCGCCGTGGTCGAGGAACACGGTCAGGCCCGAGTAGAACAGATCGCCGGCCAGCGCCACCCGGGCGCGGTTGCTGGCGCGGATCCGCTCTCCGCCCACGCCGTCGAGATCCACGCCGTAGTGCCGGCTCTTCTCGACCTTGTTGAACATCCGCTTGGCGCCGAACTCGCTGGTGAGCCCGGTGTGGATCGGACGCTGGAAGTTGACGCTGTACAGCGGCCTGTCCTTTCCGCTGCGCCAGGCTTGCTTGATCTTCTTTCTGTCACGCCGCGCGCGCGCCCGGGCCGCCCTGGACAGCTTGGTGAACTTGGACTTGACGGAGAGCTGGCTCTCGGAGAACTGCCGGTCGTGCACCGTGACCTCGACGGCGTGCTCGCGGAAGCGTCCGTCGCCGAACTCGGCGCGGATCGTCACCGTCTCGGCGTGCGGTTTGCTGCGCACCGAGATCGGGGCCAGCGCCTGGAACAGATCCTCGCGGATCTCGAAGAAGTGCAGCTCGTCGCCGAGGAACCTGCCCGTGACCGTCCTCACCGCAGGGTCGCCGCGGTACACGAACAGCACCGGATCGCCCACGCGCGGCTCGGCCGGGTACACCGAGACCGCGGGCGAGGGCGCTGCCGCCGCGAGCCGCGGCGCCGCGATCCACAGGGCCAGGAGCACGCAGGCGACCAACCCGGACCCGGCCACGACTGCACGCGCGCGGGAAGACGCCATCAGCGTCGTTTCTTCTTGCGCCGGGACTTCTTGCGCGACTTCGACTTGGAACCCGAGTGCCCCGGATCACCGTGGTACAGCACGCGCCACGGCGCCTGCCAGGCCATGCGGAACTCGGGCCAGTCCTCGTCATCGGTGTACAGGAAGGCCAGCTCGCCCGAGACCTCGATCAGCACCACGTCACGCAGTACGGCCAGCACCTGTCCGTCGGCGCCCAGCGCGTCGTCCACCCCGGCCAGCACCGGACCCGGCTCGCAGCCGTGGCCGACGGCGAAGTCGTCGTCCAGCTCGAGCACGGCCTGCCACTCGCCGTCGTCATCGAGCTCGGTGGCGGCCAGGCTCAGCCCCTCGGTCACCAGCAGCTTGGGCTCCTCCCAGTCGTCGGAGCGATGCAGGATCCACAGCCCGGGCTCGGACCAGCTGGCGCGCACGAACAGGGCCTCGCGACGGGCCTGGTTGTCCTCGCGGGTGTCGTCGTTGCCCAGCAGGCCCACGCAGCGCGGCGTTTCGTCCTCGTCCTCGCTGTCGTCGAACTCCGCGGGCGCGCCGTCGCCAGCCTCGGCCGATTCGTCCCCGGCCGCTGCCGTGGAATCCGGTTCCTCCTCGGCCAGCGCCGGGCCCGCGCCGAGCCCCCCCAGCACGGACAGCGCCAGCAAGGTGGCCAAGCAAGACCTGTCAAGTAACCGTAATAGCCAATAAATAAGAGGCAACTTGAAGCACCTTTCATTCCACGATCAGGCCGGCCCGGACTTGTCGGGCCGAAAACTTTGTACCCTAATGATTTATCATCCCTGCCTATTCGCGTCAACATCGTGCTAGATTCGTTTCATGCGCTGCTCGCGGATGCTGTTGCTGCTTTCCCTTCTCGCCACGCCGGGCGGGCCGGCCCTGTCCCAGGAAGGCGGGTCGCGCCAGCGGCTCAAGAACGGCGGCTTCGAGCAGGGTCTGCAGGGCTGGAAGGCCTCCCGCGGCCTGCACCTGGTCGAGGATGCCGGGCAGGCGCACGCGGGCGAGCGCTGCCTGGTGGGCGTGGTGCGGGCACGGGGCAAAGGCCAAGTGCTGCGCCGCACCGTGGACCTGCACGCCGACCGTATGTACCGCCTGCAGATCTGGGCCCGCGCCGACAACCGCAACAAGCTCACCGTGTGGCGCAAGATCGGCGAGGAGCGAAACGTGGTCGCCTCCTGGGACCGCGTGCCCGGCGAGTGGCGGCGCTACCGGGTCAACTTCAGCGTGGAGCGGGATGGCCCCACCGTGATCGGCATCGTGGCGCCCTCGTCGCACGACGCCACGCCTGGCCGGATGTGGGTCGACGACATCGCGCTGCTCGAGCTGAAGCTGATCCCCGAGGTCGAGATCGCCGGCGGCTCGGACTTCCACGACGCCCCGGTGATGGCGCAGGCCGGCGAACGCAGCGCCTGGGCCGCCTGGCTGACCCGGGCCGGCGACCGGGAGCGCCTCGAGGTGGCGCTGGTGGAGCGCACGGGCGCGGCCGTGGCGGTGAGCCGCCGCTGGACCGTGGACACCGGCAAAACCACGGGCCTGCTCCACCCGGTTATCGCTGCCGGCGGCGACGGCGCCGCCTGGCTGGCCTGGTCTGCCGAGCAGGACGACAACTGGGACGTGTACGCGGCGCGGCTCGGCAGCGACGGGCCCCGGCCGGCGATCCGCGTGACCCGCCACGCCGGGGTCGACATCGCGCCGGCGATCGCGCTGCTGGGTGACGCGTCGTGGATCGCCTGGGAGAGCAACCGAGACAGCGCTCGCCAGATCTATGTCACGGCGCTTCGCGGGACGGGCGCAGAGCAGCCGCAGCGGCTCTCCGACCCGGCGCACAACAGCTACGCGCCGGCGCTGGCCGCGACCGCCCCGGGCGCGCTGTGGGCGGCCTGGCACGCCTTCGACCAGGGCAGCGCCGACCTGTTCGCCCGCCGCCGCGAGGATGGGGGCTGGTCCGCGGTGCAGCGGCTGACCCACGCGCCGGGCCTCGACCGTGACGTGGCACTGCACGCGCACGGCGACGCGCTGTGGCTGGCCTGGGAGCACGCGAGCTATGCCGGGTACGCGCTCGGCCGCGTCACGGTACAGCGCGTCGTGGCGGCCCGGCTCGACGCGCGCGGGCTGCGCATGCCGGCCGGGCTGCCCCGCACCCGGCTGTGGAAGCTCGCGGTCACGCCGAGCCTGTTAGTCGACGACCGCGGCGCGCTGTGGGTGGCGGCGCGCGTGCCGCGCGATCGCAACTCGGGCTGGGACGTGCTGCTGTGGCGCCACGCGGGCAAGGCCTGGGGCGAGCCGCGGCACCTCTCCCTCAACAAGGGCCTGCGCCGTCGGCCCGGCTTGGCCCAGCTCGGCGACCGCATCGCCGTGCTGTACCAGGCGGACGACCTGCCGGGCCGCTGGTCGAGCCAGGCCGACAGCGTGCGCGGGCACAGCGGCGTGCGGCTGGCCGCGGTGCGGCGGCCCGAGAAGCCGCGCCGCACCAGGGTCGCGCTAGCGCCGCTCAAGGAGCCGGCCGACCCCTTCCGCGCGGCCGCGGAGCGGCGCAGGCTCGGCGAGGGGCGCGCGGTCGCCCGGCTTCAGCACGGCGGCCGATCGTTCCGGCTGCTGTTCGGCGACCTGCACGAGCACACCGACTTCTCGGTGTGCCACCGCTCGCGCGACGAGGCGCCGGCGCACACGTACCAGATGATGCGCGACATCCTCGGCTGCGACTTCGGCGCATCGACCGACCACGGCAACAACTTCAACGGGTACTTGTGGAGCCTCAACGGCAAGCTGGCGCGGGCCAACCACGACCCGGGCCGCTTCGTGACCTTCCTGGCGCAGGAGTGGACCTCGGGCATCGAACGGGTCACCCCGCAGCACCCCTTCGGGTACTTCGGCCACCGCAACCTGATCCACGCCGACCCCCACGCCGCCGCCTGGCACGTGGCCGCCGAGGGCGGCACGCCCGCGGAGCTGTGGGCCGCGCTGGCCCGGGAGGAGCAGGACTTCGTGCTGATCCCGCACCAGATCGCAGACCTGGGAAACGTGCCGGTGGACTTCGGCTACCACCACGAGACGCACCAGCCGGTGGCCGAGATCTTCCAGATGCGCGGCAGCTACGAGTGCCTGGGCTGCCCGCGTCAGGCCCGCAACACCGCGCCGCGGGGCTACTTCCTCCGCGACGCCTGGGAGCGCGGCGTGGTGATCGGCGTGATCGCCAGCCCGGACCACGGCGGCGGCGCGGGCAAGGCCGCGGTGTGGGCGCGCGACAACACGCGAGCCGGACTCTTCGAGGCGCTGCACGCGCGGCGGACCTACGGCACCACGGGCGCGCGGATCCGCCTCGACTTCCGCGTCAACGGACATCTGATGGGCGAGGTGGGCGCTCCGCCCGACGGCCCGGTGCACATCAAGCTGCGCGTCGAGGGCGCCGCGCCGCTGCGCGCGGTGGAGGTGCTGCGCCGCAGCGAGGTGGTGCTGCGCGCCGAGGTTCGGGGTGAGCGCTGCGAGCTGAGCTTCGAGGATGCGCCGCCGCCCGGGCCGACGTACTATTCCCTGCGCGTGACCCAGCGCGACAACGAGATGGCCTGGTCTTCACCGGTGTGGCTGGGGCGGCTGCCGAGAAAGCGGTGCGGGCGAGCCGGATTCCGGCCGACGGCGTGCCCACGCAGGCCATTGGCCCGCGTGCGGCGCGGACCTTCGTGCTCGGACTTCGCATGCCAGAGTACCGGAACCGGCGAGCCGTCCGTTGCCTACTGAACGTATCCCATCGAGCGCAGCTCCTCGATCAGCGCCGGATCCAGATCACCGGCCTTGACGCTCTCGCCGTCGACCCTGATCTCGCGCTTGAGGATCTTGAGCAGCCGCGCGCCCACGCCGTCTTTGTGCTGGGCCCAGACGTTGGTCAGCTCCTTGGGGTCGGTGAGCACGTTGAACAGGTGGAACACCTCCTTGTCGAAGCTCACCGAGGGCAGCAGCTCCTTCTTCTTGACGTGCTTCATGAACATCGCCTCGTCCGCCGGCATCTGAAAGATCAGCTTGTACTGGCGGGTGCGGATCGCGGCGCGGTGGATGCCGTAGCAGGCGTACTCGGAGATGACGTAGCGCGGGACCGGCACCTTGGCGCGGTCCCTGAGCGCGTCCAGCATCGAGACGCCATCGAGGCTCTTCGGATAGCGCGCGCCGGTCAGCTCGGCAAAGGTGGGAAACAGGTCGATCTGCTGCAGCAGGGCCGAGCTGTGCGTGCCCCGCGCCTCGGGCTTGATCCACGGCGCGCGGATCACCAGCGGGATGCGCAGGTGCGTCTCGTAGTGGTGATGCCCGTGACGGTAGATCCCGTGCTCGCCGAAGCTCTCGCCGTGATCCGCGGTGAACATGATCGTGGCGTCGTCGTAGAACCCGAGCTCCTTGATTCCGGCAATCAGCTTGCCCAGCTCGTCGTCGGTGTAACGGATCAACCCGTCGTACGTGGCGACCATCTTGCGCCACTGCGGCTTGGGGTAGTTGTTCTTGTACTCCCAGTGCGGCTTGTCGATCAGCTTGGCGTCCCGATCCCGCTTCTCGACGTACATCGTATCGTACGGCGGCCAGGCGAGGTACGGCACATGCGGATCGAGCGTGAACAGGAACAGGAAGACCTTCTTCTTGCCCTTGTGCTGCTTCAGCAGCTCGAGGCCCATGCGGAAGACCTCCTCCGCCTTGGGCAGGCCCTTCCAGTTCTTCACCGTGTCCTCGTACACGTCGAAGCCCTTGTTCAGGCCGAAGGCCGAGCTGGCGTTGCCGTTACCCACCACGGCCAGCGTGGTGTATCCGACCTTCTTCAGCTGCTGGGCGAAGGTGCCCACGTCGGTCGGCAGCTTGTCGTTGTGCCCCTGGGTCCGATGCTCGGCGGTGATGAGGCCGGTGAGCATCGAGGTGGTGGCCGCCTTGGTCCACGGCGCGTTGGCGATGTACCGGGTGAACACCACGCCCTCGTCGGCCAGCTTGCTCAGCACCGGCGAGGTGTCGCGCGAGTACCCGTACGTACTCAGGTTGTTCGGCCGCAGCGCGTCGACCACGATGTAGATGATCGGCTTGCCCGCGGCCGGCCCCTCGATCGCGCCTTCCGGAAAGGCGGGGCGCTCGAAGCCCGGGAAGTAGTTGGTGGGCTTCTCGTCGGCCGGCGGCGGGGTGCCGGCCAGAGCAGTCGAGGCGAGAAGAAGCGGAACCAGGGTCGTTCGGTTAAGCATTACGGACACAAACCTTTCGTATCCTAACCCACCGCGCCAAATACCACCTGCCACGCTTCCGCGCAACCTCGCAGACGTCGCGCGGTGCACCCAGGGTAACACAGGAGGAGGAAAGAGGCAGGCTCTCATGCGCTCCTCCTTGGAATGCCAATTCAAAGGCGCTAGACTGGCCCTGCTCGCCGAGCCAGAAGGAGGGCCTGGATGCGGAGAGCGGGCGCCGCGATATCCGGACTGATGCTGCTGTCCTGGCTGTCCGGCTGCGCGGACGGATCGAGCGACCCGGAGCGCGTGTGCGAGCCGGGCTCCACGCAGGCCTGCGTCTGCGCGGACCTGTCGGACGGCCGCCAGATCTGCAAGGACGACGGCAGCGGCTGGAGCGACTGCATGGCCTGCAGCGGCGACTCGGACACGGACGTGGACACGGACACGGATGCGGACACTGACGCGGATACGGACGTGGATACGGACGCGGACTCGGACAGCGACTCGGACACCTGCGTCGAGGGAGCGCGCTGCGACGGGTACGTCATCGAGTACGTGCACGGCGACTGCACCGAGGAGCGGATCGCCCGATGCGCCGAGGGCTGCGAGGCGTCGATGTGCGTGCTGAGGTAACGGGATGAGCCGGACGATGACAGCCAGACGCCTGCTGCCCGGCCTCGCGCTGCTGGCCTGCGCGCTGCCGCGGCCCGCCGCGGCGCAGGAGGATCCCTACCCCTGCACCGAGGAGCGCCTGTCCCGCGAGCTGTTCTTCATCCCGTACCATCTCAACATCGCGCGGGAGTACGACGGCTGGCGCCGCCGGGAGGGCACGGCCGAGAACGACCCGTACGAGGAGCACTACCTCAACAGCGCCTTTGGCAGCGGCGCCGACCTGTTCGTGCTCGACGGGCTGCAGGACACCGAGTACGCCCAGTGGCCCTTCGAAGGCCGCGAGCGCGAGGGCGGGCCGTACTACCACTACGGCCTGATGAACGAGCTGGTGACGGGCTGGCCGGTGAAGTACATCCTCGGCGTGCACGACTACGACAGCCGCGCCTGGGGCTCCACCACCACCCACACCGACTGCGGCAACCTGATCAAGGTCGAGCTGGCGTACGATCCGGACGCGCTCGAGCTGCTGGCCCTGGGCCAGCAGACCGGCTCGGTCACGGGCGTGCCCGGCGCCTGCCGCCCCATCGAGCCGGGCCTGATCACCTGCCACTTCAACGACTCGGCGGGCAGCTTCCACTTCAGCACCAAGGCCCACATCTACATCCGCCCGCTGAAGGCCTTCGCGGCCAGCGGCAACCCGCTGCAGGCCACGCTGACCGTGCTGCGGGAGGGCCTGGTGGTGGACGGCAGCGCGGTGATCGACAGCCTGCGCGACGTGGGCGCGCGGGGCGATCCGGCGCCGCGCACCGCGGCCCAGCTCGCGGTGGGGTACTGGGCGCTGGCCCAGGACATCGAGGACACGCTGCTCGCGGTGGCCCGCGAGAAGCACGCCGCGCAGGGTCTGGCCGCGGTGGACGAGGGCGGCCCGCACGCGCTGTTCCTGGAGCGGGACGTGGAGATCCACGCCGGCCTCGACGACAGCGCCTTCATCGACCGGACCCTGGCGCGGGCGCTGCGGTTCACCCGCAGCGGCGCACGCTTCTGGACGCTCACCAACGAGCCGCGGCCCGACGCGCTGCCCGCGTCGCCGAGCGAGGGCGGCGTGTTCGCCGGTACCTACAGCGCGGCCAACGGGACGTGGTCGTCGCGGGTGCGCTACTTCGAGGTGAGCGGTCGCGGGATCAGCGGCTGGATGTACCTGCACCACAGCGCGTCGGACACCACGGTCGACTACTTCTTCTTCGAGGCCTGGCTCTCAAACAACCCCTTCGTGCATGCGGAGAGCGACGAGGCCCTGGTCTGCGACGCGGACGGCAAGACCGTGCTGCTGCGAAGCGGCGGCGCGGACCGCACCGTGGGCACCTGCGAGAACAGCTGCAACGCACAGGGGCAGTGCCTGATGGCCGACGGTACGCCGTACGACGTCTTTCCGCCGCCCACAGCCGGCAACGAGCTGGCGCCTGCGGAGTGCGAGCCCGGCGAGGGCCGGGCCTGCGGGAGCGCCCTGGTGCGCGACCTGTGCCTGGACCGGTACTGGAGCGGCTGTCCCACGCCGATGTGCGAGCGGCCCGAGGCCTCGGACTGGATGGTGTGCCAGTAAACCGACGGTCCGGCGCCCGGATCCGGTGTCACTGCTGGTTGAGCTTGACGGCCTGCTCCGCGAGCAGCGACTTGAGACGATCGAGCGTCACCGGGCTGCGCGGGTACCAGCGCACCGTGGATGCAGGACGGACCCAACGAGGCAACGCCGTTACGCTGTCGCTGTAACGACGTTATTTTGTCGTGTTCGCTCCCGGGTCTGCGCGAGGTCGCGGTGGGGCAGGATCCGCGGGCGCCGCGCGCAGCCGGTGGCGCAGCCTCTTCCCGCCCGACTCGGCGGCCAGCCACGCCGCCCCCGGCGGCGGCGGATCGAGCACGATCCGGCCGAAGGCGTCGGTGGTCGCCTCGGTGTGCAGCAGCTCGGCGCCCCCCGCGTCGGTGAAGACACAACGCACCGCGGCGCCCTCCACCGACAGGCTCATCGCGAAGCGGGTCGTCACCGGCTCGTCGACGAAGATCTCGCGCTCGCAGTGGGGGTCACGCACCACGTCGGGGAAGAGCAGCGACTGCGCCGGGTTTATCGGCGCGAGGATCCAGCTCTCGAACCACCAGAAGCGGTCGGTTCGGCGGTTCGGCTCGTCCGGCATCGCGCCGTAGTATGCCATCAGGATCGCGGCCGCCGGGATCCAGGGAATGCCGAGTGGAATCTCGAGCAACTCGCCCCAGGGCGACCACTCGTAGCGAATCTCCGAAGTCTGGTAGACCACGCTGCGGTGGACCTCGACCGGCCGCCGCGCGCCGACCCAGATCTCGATCCGGCCGCCGGGAAGCTCTGCGGCTTCCAGCCGCAGCTCGGGCTCGCCGACCTCCCGCTTCTCGGTCTCGAGCCGCTTGGGGAGCCCGCGCTCGTAGTGGCGGATGCTGGCGCAGCCCGACCCGCCCAGGCCGAGGAGCGCCAGCAGCGCCGCCGTCCACCGCAGTCGGCGGCTCACTGGTCGATCCCGTAGGCCACGAAGGGCGCCCAGTAGAAGGGGTGGCGGAACTCCTCCCGCTGCCGCAGCCGGAGCTGGGCCTGGCGCAGCGCGCCGGCCGCGCCGCGCTCCAGGAAGTGCTGGTAGAAGTCGAGCATCAGCAGCGCGGTCGACTCGTCGGCGACCTGCCACTGGCTACCGAGCACGGTCTGGATCCCGGCGGCGAGGAAGGCCCCGGTGATGCTGCCCAGGCCATCGCCACCCCCGGCGCTGACCGAGGTCTCGCAGGCGCTGAGCACCGCGAGGTACGCCCGCGACAGGTCGAGCCGCGCGATCTCGGCGGCGCTGAGGTAGCCGTCGGCCGCGGCGGTGCGCGTCAGCAGCAGGCTCGAGGCGCCGGCCGCCTCGCCGCCGGCGAGCAGGCCGTGGGTGGCGAGGTGGAACACGTTGAAGCCGGGGTAAAGATCGTAGAAGCGCGCCTCGGTGGCGGCCGCACCGGTGAGCAGCCGCGACTCGTCGAAGATCCGCGACACGCTGCGCGCCTCGGCCTCGGCCATCGGGAGGTCGGGCCAGGGCGCGGGGTACCGCGCGTTGCCGAGCGCCAGCATCCGCGGCGGATCCGCGAGCAGCGGGCGGCTCAGGATCGTGCGGTAGAGCGTGCCCGAGGGCAGGTAGGTCAGCGCGAAGCGCTCCAGCAGCAGCCGCGGATCCCGGCCGCCGTGCAGCACCGCGAAGGGGGCGTTGGCGAGGAAGCCGTGGGGCACGATCGTCAGCGAGCGGATACCGTCGAGCGGCGCCTCGAAGGGGCCGATCAGCCGGCGGTAGAGCTCCGTCGCGTCGGCGGTCCAGTCCCCGGCCCGCGGATCCTTGACCCGCGCGACCAGCCGCTCGACGAGCGCCCGCAGCTCGGCCGGGCGGCCCGGCAGCGTCTCGACCCGCAGGGCTCCGCGCGTGAGCAGGAAGGCGTGCACCGCCTCGCGGCCCACCAGGTAGGAGAGCATCGCCTGGCCCGGCTTCAGCGCGCGCCGGATCTCGTCGGCGGTGGCGATGAGGTTGCGCCCCTTGACGAAGAAGTGCATCGGCAGGCCGCGCTCCTCCATCACCTGCAGCGCGCGCTCGACCTCGGCCTGATCGCGCCAGAACAGCTCGTCCTGGCGCCGCTCCGCCGCGCGCAGCCGGCCGGCCTGCCCCTTGCGGATCCCGAGGGTCAGACCGCGGGTGCCGTCGCCGCCAGGCGCCGCGGCCAGCACCCGGGCCAGGTCGAGCGGCTCGTCGGAGCCCGCCGCCTCTGCGGCGGCCGGCTTCGGAGTGTCCGCCGCGCCGGCGTCCTCGGCGAGCAGCAGGCGCTGCCCGAGGAAGCGCCGGCTCTTCTGCAGCTCGAGCAGGTGGAAGGCCTCGCCGGGCTCCCCGGCGGCGAGCCGCTCCTCGGCCATCACCAGCAGCTCGGCGCGCCGGCCCTCCACGTCGTCCAGCGCCATCAGGTCGCCCCGGGGCAGGGTGGCCGCCTGGTAGCAGCCGGACGGCGCGGCCGCCAGCGCGGCCGCCAGCGCGGCCGCGGCGATCGGGAGCCGCCTTCGCCTCATCGCGGCTCCCGATCGAGCATCGCCCGGGCGCGTCGGGCCACGGTCCGGTAGCTCAGCTCGGCGGACGGATCGAAGGCGCCGGGCACGCGGCGCAGGTCGTAGCCGAGCTGGCGCACGTTGTGCTCGCCGCCCCACATCGTCAGCTGGAGGATCACCATCCGCGCGCGCTTGCTCGTCCACATCACGAAGTGCATCAGGTGTTCGTTGCAGTACACCAGCACGATACCGTCCTCGGCGAGGCGCTCGTTGACGAGCGGCGCGAGCGCCGCGGCCACTGCGTGGTGGTACTCGAGCAGCGCCGGATCGTTGCTGCCCTCGAGGAAGGGCAGCTCGGGCCGGTTGAGGAGATACTCCAGCACGGCCGGGTGCAGCGGCGCGGGCTCGAGGCCGAAGGCGAGGTCCGACGCGATGCGCACCCGGAAGCGCCGGGCCGGCTCCTCCAGGTCGGGGCGGAACACCAGATCCTGGGGCGCGGAAGGGCAGCCCGGGAGCAACGGGATGGCCGCGAGCAGCGCGAGCGGCAGCAGGCGCCGCCCGTACGCGATCCGAGGCGGGATCGCGATGCCACGCTCCGGCGGCCGGGGGTGTCGTGTCATGGCCCCTCCCCGGACGCCGCCGGCCCGCTCCCGGGGTCTTCGGGGGCGGAGCCGCCCGCCGGGACGGCGAGGGCCGGCGCGGCCCGCAGCGCATCGAGCCGCGCCATCACCTGCCGCGCCAGCTGCTCCACGACCTGCCGATCCCACAGCGGGTCGAGCGCGATCTCACCGAGCGCGGCGGCCATCGCACCGCTCCAGCAAGCCTCGCCGCCGGTGCACAGCAGCGCGTGGGCCGCGGGGCGCTCCTCCCGCCCCTGGACGTACACGCCGAGCAGGATCGACGCGGTCAGCGAGACCACGCCGGCGCCGAGCATCCCGCCGAGGAAGGCCTGCTGCTCGCCGTCCAGATCATCCATGCCGATGAACAGGGCGGTCGGCGCAACGGTCCCCGCGATCCCGAGCGCGATCAGCGGCAGGAAGCCGAGGGTCATGCTGAAGACCTCGGAGCGGGCCCGCAGCGAGTGCTCCAGCCGGACGCGGCCCTGCGCGTCGGCGTGCCGCGCCAGCGTGCGCCGCTGCCGCTGCAGCACCCGCCCATCCGCCGCGTCGATCCACTCCACCCGCAGCGCGACGGCCGGGAACGGCCGCGTCGCGGCGGCGGCGAAGCGCTCTTTGCAGCGGCGGGACACCGCGTCCGCGTGCTCCCCCAGATCGAGCGCACGCCACGGCACGCCGCGGCCGATGTCGGTGGTCTCGTACTCGGGCTCGCCGACCCGCTGCCCGGCGCCGAGGCTCACGGGCGCGTCCTCCTCGGCGATCCGCAGCACGAGCTGCGCGCCCGCCTCCCGGGCGGCCGCGAGCGGATCGGCGGCGGCGCTGACCGGGCGCCAGGGCACGGCCTCGTATCCGGACCGGATCGCCGCGGCCTCGAGCGCTCCCATCAGCTGGCCGCAGGGCAGCTGCAGGAGGGCGCTGCGTGCGGTCATCGCCGGGCCGGCGGGCGCGCTGCGGCAGCCCTCGGGCGCGAGAAAGGCGATGCGGTGCGCGTCCCGCAGCGGTGCCCCCTCTTCCGGTGGTGCCTCCTCTTCCGGCGGTGCCTCCTCCGGTGCCGGCGCTGTTCGCGGTTCAGCATCGAGCTGGTAGGCCTGGGTCGCGCGGTAGGCGATCGCGCGGCCGGGCACCCAGCAACCGGGCGCGGCGAGCAAGCAGAGGCCGGCGAGCAGCGGCAGCGCACACCGGTCCCGGCGTTCTTCTCGACGCAGCATCCTCGCAGTCCTTTCTGCTCGTCGAGGTCGGGATACCGTCAATATACCAGCGCGTCCGTGGGGATTCCAGGCCTTTCTCGGGCCGTTCCTCGATCCGACCGCATGAACGTCATTCCGGATGCATGTGATTCAGCGCGGGTCACCGCACGTCGTCCCCACCGACGGTCCGGCGCCCGGATCCGGTGTCACTGCTGGTTGAGCTTGACGGCCTGCTCCGCGAGCAACGACTTGAGACGATCCAGCGTTACCGGGTATCCCTGGATCGGGATCTGCATCCAGTCGGAGTATTCCAGGAGCTCGTCGGGATGCTCCTCGACGTACCGGTCGAAGTACCCGATCCCGTCGAGGACGATGGCTCCGCCGGTGTGCTTGGGAAAGTTCTCGTTGGCGAGCCCCCGGTCCCACTCGAAGAAGACCCTGTCGCGGAACTTGATCCATCCCGGCACCATCCACCAGACCTTTTCCTCGCCGGCCACCTCGTGGGCGATGCGCTCGCGCTCTTCTGCGCTGGCGATCATGTCCATGCAGTGGGTCGCGTCGATCCGGGCCACTCCCGGCCCCTGCTCGTCGACCAGGACCTGCATCGTGCGGGTGAGGTTGTTCACGTTGACATAGCAGAACTGACCGCCGTACACCACCAGGACCTTGTCGGCCTTCTGCTTGGCCAGCTGGATCTTCTCGACGAGCTGGCGCTCGAGCTCGCGCATGTTCTCGTGAAGACCGGGCGTGGTGAACAGCATGTGCTTGGCATCCAGAAAACCCTCTTTTTTCAGGTGGTCCAACTCGAGGCTCAACACCCCGCACGAGACGATGGCGATATCGGAAAACGACACGTTCTCCATGTCCGGCACTCCTCTCCCCACTCGAGTTGTCACCTTTGTGACGGGTAAGTCATCAACTCGCAGCTCGATAGTGCCCTTCGGGGACGGTCTCTACAAACCTACCAACTGCGAACCAGTGCTCGGTATTGCCGGCATTTCAGGAGCAGCCAGACTTGCAGGATGATTCCCCATAAAGACCAATCACCCGGTATTACTGTCATTTCTGGAACATGTAGGTTTGTCAAGACCATCCCCCAACCTCAGCGAGGCTCCACCGGCGGCACGGGCGGCTCGCACACCGGGCTCGACGGCTCGATGTAGAGCGCGCTCAAGATCTGCAGGCACAGCAGGTGGTTGAGCAGCGCGTCGCCGCGGGTTTGGGCGGCGCGGTCCTGCTCGGCCCGCAGCTCGCCGAGGAAGCGCTCCACCGCGGGCGGGTCGAACAGCCCGGCGCGCGTCACCGCCCCGGGCGAGAGAAAGCGGTCCACCAGCGCGTCGACCGCAGCGCGCTTCTTGGGGTCGGTGTACGCCGGCGGCGCCATGAAGGCGAACTTCTCCCGCCGGTACAGCGAGTCGGGCAGCACGCCGCGCACCGCCTCGCGCTGCACCCACTTCTCGGTCGTGCCGTGGATGCGCAGCCCGGGCGGCACCTGCACCGCGGCCTCGGCCACGTGGTGGTCGAGGAAGGCCGGCCGCGACTCGATCGAGTTGGCCATGTCCATTCGGTCGCCGCCCCAGTCGAGGATCTGGCCCTCAAGCATACACACCGAAAAGTCAATGAAATCGGGTCGGACGGAGTTTCTGGTGAGCACGGCTCCTAGAGACTGTCCGGCGCTGCACTGGCTACCGGCGCTTCGACTCGTCGGCGTTCAGATCCGAGAACAGCGCCTCGGCGTTGCGGGCAACGTAGTCTCTGAACTTCGGCGGGAGCTTGCTGGAGCGCTTGACCGAATACTGAACAGCATCGAGGTCCAGCTCGGCCAACGCGTACAGTGAGCGATCCTGGTGCATCCAGTGGTCGACGACCACCACGGCGGAGAGCACATCCCGCGCGAGCTGCCCGACCAGATCCTCGGGGAGTACCTGCTCGGTCGTGGCCGCCAGGTAGTCCTTGGCCATCGACGCGGCAAAGACCTCGACCACCATCGCCACCTCGGCGCGCGCCCGGTTGTCCGCGGAGCTGCGAGCCAGGGCCTCGTTCTCGACGCCCGAGGCAACTCCCACGCCGCGAAACAGCCTGCGGCTGCCAACCTGGTACGCGCCGCCGCCGGCCATCACCCACTCCGGGTACTGCACCGGCTCGAGCGACACCACTGCACCGACCTCGGATGCGCGAGCGTCCGGCTTTGGCGCAGGCTCGGGCGCCGGCTCGGGCGCTGGCTCAAGGGCGGGTTTCGGCGTTGGCCTCGATGCGGTCTCGGCGGCTAGCTTCGGATCCGGCTCGGAGCGAGCGCTCGCCACCGATGTGCCTTCCGCCGTGCCTGACTCGAGCGAGGCAGCACAGTGGCCGATCACCTCCTGGGCGCGGGCGACCAGCTCACGAAACAGCACCCCCGTGGTGCACGACCCTTCTATCGGCGCCGAACTGATGCCGCCAGGCAGGTTGCTCTGGGTACGCGACTCGAGCAGCGTGACCGAGACCATGCAGCCGTTGGAGAGCTGCTGGACGTCGGAGTAGAGCATGTACTTCAGGCCGTGGGCACCGACCATCTCGGCGATGCACTCGGAGCTGGTGCAGCTCTCCAGGCCCTGCTGGTTGTCAGCGTCCAGGCTCAGCGCCTGGTTGATCTCGGAGACCACCACCAGCCCGGCGTCGCTGACCTCGTTCTCGATCACCCGCGTGAGCGCGACGGCCTCCTTTCGAGCCTCGGAGGCCTCGGACGAGAACCGGACCTTGGCCACGAACACCGAAGCGGGAAGCTTCGGGCCCGCCGCGCAACCGGCCGCGAGCTGGGAAGCCGCAAGCACCAGCAAGGCAGCCCGTCTCATGGCGAGGCCTCCTAGCGAATCGACGCCGACCGTCCTGGATCCACGTATATACAAGCAATCTAGCACCGCGCGCTCGCCCTCGCAAGGCACCGCCACTCGAGGCGTTCGTCTCCCTTAGAGGGAAAGGAGGATTTTCGGATCCGCCGTCGAGCGCGCGGCAGGCTACGGGTCTGGATCGTCCCCTGCCGACGATGCGGAATCGTCCGGATCGAGGAACTCGACCACCTCGGCCGGCTCGGCCGTGACCGGCCCGGTGGCCAGCACGGGTGCGGCGTCGAGCTCCTCGGCCTCCATCATCTCCACCACGCGGAGCAGGGTCTGCTCGATCTCCTGCTGCTCGGCCTCGGACAGGGCGCGCAGCTTGAAGGCAAAGGTCTCCTGCAGCGGCGAGGGCGCGGCCGCGGCGAGGCGCCGGCCGCCCCGCGTGGTCTGCACGATCACCCGACGCTTGTCCTCCGGGTTGCGCTCGCGCGTGACCAGGCCCTTGGCCTCGAGCCGGTCGAGGATGCCGGTGACCGTGGCCTGGGACAGCGAGACCTCGCGCGACAGCTCGCTGGGTGTGGTCGCACCGCCGCGGGCGATCTGGCTCAAACAGACGAGCTGGGGCCCGGTGAGATGGTGCCGGCTGGCCAGCTTGCGCGAGTACAGGTCGATCGCGCGGCTGATCTTGCGCAGCGCGCGCAGGATGCTCTCCTCGATCGCCTCGGCCACGGCAGCGCACCTCCATCCCGGATGCGGCCGCACCCTATCACTTAACCCAGGGGACGCAAACAGGTTTCCCGGCTGCGGGTTGAGCCGCGCGGCCGTCTATTGTACGAAAGGGATCGAGGAGGGGAACATGACCGACGAGAAGAACCCCGCCCCGTTCCACAAGATCTCCACCCGCATCGTCGAGGACGACGTGCTGGCCGACGTGCTGGAGATGGAGCGGCCGCGTTTCGTGGTCGACATCGAGGAGCTGCTGGAGCGCCTGTGGGAGGCCAGCCCCGAGATCACCGAGATCCTCGAGAGCAGCGCCACGCTGGAGGAGGCCCGCGACCGGCTGTTCACCCATCTCGATCTGGTGGACCGCGCGCTGTTCGATCCGGAGAGCGACGTGCACATCCTGGAGAAGGCCACGATCCGCGACTGCGTGCGCGTGTTCCGCAGCGTGATCGGTCCGGTCAACGAGAAGCGCACCGAGTTCAGTGCGCTGCTGTGCCTGTGGCAGCTCGCGCAGGGCACGCCGCCCGAGGATCTGCCCTGGGAGATCTCGGGCGGCTTTCTCACCGAGTTCATCCACCTCTGCCTCGGCGTGGCCGGCCGCTCCAACATCTACCGCGAGCGCGAGGGCATGAAGAAAGGCATCCCCGACTTCCTCCGCGCCGAGGGGCGCGAGGCCGCGGTCAAGCGCAACACCATGCTCGAGGACATGGCCGCGGCGCTGCAGAAGTACTTCCGCCGCTTCCCCAGCGGCCTCGATGACGAGGTCGTGGGCTGGCGGCGGAAGAACGTGAAGCGCATCCTCGAGTACTACAAGGCAAGCGAGGACGACTGGCGCGACTACCACTGGCACCTGCGCAACGTGATCCGGGCTCCCGAGATCCTCTTTGATCTGGTCGACGTCTCGCCGGACCTGAAGGAGTCGCTGCGCAAGGCCGCGTCCGTGCACCTGCCCATGGGGCTCACGCCGTACTACCTCTCGCTGATGGACAAGAACCCCTCCATCGGGTACGACCACGCGGTGCGGGCCCAGGTGCTGCCCCCGTCGGACTACGTCCGCCAGATGGCCGAGCACCGCCAGGACCGCGACGTCGTGTTCGACTTCATGGGCGAGCACGACACCTCGCCGGTGGACCTGGTGACGCGCCGCTATCCGCTGATCTGCATCCTCAAGCCGTACAACACCTGCTCGCAGATCTGCGTGTACTGCCAGCGCAACTGGGAGATCGACGAGTGCATGGACCCGGACGCGATGGCCCCCGAGGAGGACCTCGACCGGGCGATCGCCTGGATCGCGGACAACCCGGGCCTGGGCGACGTGCTGATCACGGGCGGCGATCCGCTGGTGCTCGACAGCGAGATGCTGGAGACGATCCTCGAGGCCGTGGCCGGTATCGACCACATCTACCGCATCCGCATCGGCTCGCGCACGCCGGTGGTGCTGCCCTTCCGCTTCGATGACGAGCTGATCGCCCTGCTCTCCCGCATCCACGAGCCGGGCCGCCGCGAGGTGGCCGTGGTGACGCATTTCGAGCACAGCTACGAGATCACGCCCGAGGCGATGAACGCGGTGCAGCAGGTGCGCCGCGCCGGCATCGGCGTGTACAACCAGCAGGTGTTCACCGTGGAGAACTCGCGCCGCTTCGAGTCGGTCAAGCTGCGCAAGGACCTGCGCGCGATTGGCGTGGATCCGTACTACACCTTCAACATGAAGGGCAAAGGGGAAACGCGGCGCTACATGGTGCCCGTGGCGCGCATTCTGCAGGAGCGCAAGGAGGAGGCGCGGCTGCTGCCCGGCCTGGACCGCACCGACGAGCCCGTGTTCAACGTGCCCAAGCTGGGCAAGAACCATCTGCGCGCCTTCCAGGATCACCGGCTGGTGATGATCCGCCCCGACGGCGCGCGGGTGTACGAGTTCCACCCCTGGGAGAAGAACATCCACCCCATGCCGCCGTACAACTACGTGGACGTGCCGATCTACGACTACCTCGAGGAGCTCGCCGCCCGCGGCGAGAACATCCGCGACTACCGCACGATCTGGTACTACTACTGATCGTTCAGAGCGTGGCCAGCTCGTTGTTGTCGAAGTTGCGGCGATAGTAGCGCATGTACTCGACCTTGCGTTCCAGCGCCTTGACCACGGCCACCGAGAAGTTGACGTTCTCGAACTTCTGCGCATTACCCAGGCCGCCCGGGCTGAACACGTTGATCTCCATCAGCCTGTCGCCGACGATGTCGAGCCCGGCGAGGAACATCCCATCCTGCACCAGGCGCGGCCGCACCATCTCGGCCAGCTCGAGCATGCGCTGGTCGACCTCGGTCGGCGCGGCCTCCCCGCCAGCGTGGATGTTGCTTCGCAGATCCCCGCCGCTGCGCACGCGCCGGTACGCTGCGTAACGTCCCTTGTAGCGTAGCGGCTCGCCGTTCATCATGAACAGACGCGTGTCGCCCTGCTCTGCCGCGGTCAGGTACTCCTGGGCCACCACGTACCCGTCACGCAGCACCGCGTCGAGCATCTGGTTCATGTTGGGGATATCCTCTGGCCGCACCAGGAACACGCCGGCCCCGCCCGAGCCCTGTAGCGGCTTGATCACGATCGTGCCCTGTTCCTTGGCAAAGGCGCGCAGGTCGTCGCGGTCGCGGGAGATCAACGTGCGCGGCCGCACCTCCTCGGGGAACTGCTGGAAGTAGACCTTGTTCACGGCCTTGGCCAGCCCGCTGGGATCGTTGAGCACGATCACGCCGTGGCGCATGGCCAGCCGGCCGAAGAGGATCCCGCCCTGCACGGCCCAGGGCCGCTTGGTCGCATCCTCGGAAGGGTCGTTGCGCAGCAGCAGCACGTCGAGGTCGTCGACGGTGATGCGCTCGAACCGCGCCTTCTCGCCTTGCAGGTCGGCGATGTACGCCTTGTGCTGCTTGTACTTCTGCTTGGGTGGCGCAGCCGCGCGGGCGCGTATGTGCTCGTCCGGATCGTAGGCCAGGTCGGCCACCGGAATGGTCCACACCTCGTGACCGCGCGACAGGGCGCACACGGCCAGCCGCGTGGTGGTATAGGACCCCCCCTCGCTCGCCAGCGAGTTAATCACAAATCCGATCCTCATCGCTCTTCTCCTTCCAGCAGGTCGAGCACCGACCGCCCCTCGCGCAGCCCGGCGAGGCGTCGCTTGGCGGCCTCGTCCTCCAGCCAGCGGGGCGTCAGCGGCGGCGGCGCGAGCACGCCCCGCAGCCGCAGCTCCTCCACGATCGGCACGTGGTGCGCCGCGATCTTGCCGATGAACAGTGGCTCGAGCGCACCGCCTCCAGCGAGATACTCGAGTACGTGAGCCAGACCGCGCAGGTACACCGCGTCCTTGACCAGCCCGCCACCGCGATGAATCCGCGCCGCAATGGTGAAGGCGGTCTGCTGGTTGAAGCCGTGCTCGCGGTGCAGCGCACGAAAGCTGTCGATGAAACCGGTGCCGCCGATCAGCAGCCGCGCCGCCAGCACCCGCCCGGCGAGCAGGCGCAATCGCTGGCGGGACAACGCGCCGCAGAGGTACTCGGCCAGCACGGCCAGGCCCTCCTGCAGCTCGTCGTACCCGGGAAGCCCGCAGTAGAGCAGGTGCATCGGCTGCGCGCGGCCATTGTAGTACGTCAGGGCGTGAGTCCCCACCTCGTGGTGCAGCAGCCCGGTCACCCGCGACGCCGGCGCCCTGAGCCGGCTGCCCACCAGCAGCTGGCCGCGCGAGACCATCAGCCCGGCATACATATCGTCGCGTAGCTCCACGCGGGCGGCGAACTCCGGATGCCGACTTCGGTAGTACGCTATCTCCTCCCGGGCGCGCTCGGCAAAGGCTGTCGCGTCGATCGTCTGGCGGCCCTCTCCAGCGCGGCTGCGCGGTGGGATGCGCTCGAGCAGGGATCGGGCCAGGGCCAGCAGCTCGTCGGACACGCCGCCGAAGAGCTGCAGGCTTCCGTGGAGCAACCGCGTCGAGCCGCGGTCGAGCAGCATGGTCAGCTGGCGATCGAGACCGAGCTGCTTCTCGCGGAACAGCTGGGCCAGCGTGGGCTCCTCCACCGCCTCCACCGGGATCGAGAACAGCCTGCGCTTAACCACGGCCGGGTCCATGGGCAGAGCGCGGTAGTAGAATGTCGGCGCCTTCTCGAAGCCGTGACGCTTGAAGGCGCGCCAAGCCGCGTGAAGATTGACCGGCGTCAGCTTGAGCAGCAGGTCGAAGGCGCCGGCCACCTCGGCCAGCTGGCGGTCCACGGCCCAGGTGGCGCGCGTCACGGCCTGACGGCCGAGCGCGAGATAGCTCACCGGTGCGGCCCGGGTGCGGGTTACGGCGAAGCGGTGGAAGGCGCGCCGCAGCGCCACCGCGGTCAGCCGCTGTACCCGACGCAGCACCATCGGGTACGGCTCGCCGCGCGGACCGCGATACACCGGCTGTACCTCGAGGCCGAGCACGCGCACGCCGGCCTCGCGCAGCGCGTTGCCCGGGCGCAGGGGCTTGAGGCCCTCGGGCGCGTCGACCGCGCCGCGACAGAGCCCTACCTCGGCCGGGTGCTTGAGTACGCGGATGCGGAGCAGCGCCGCCTCGAGCGCCTCCACGGTCGGCGCGAGGCCGTCGCCGCGCCCGGTCATCACGCGATAGCCCGGCACCGGCGACTCGGAACGCGCCCGCGGGTCGAGGGCCTCGCCCGAGGCGGCCCACACCTCGAGCACGAGGAAGGCGCCGAACCGCTCGACCAAGTCGCCGGCCACCGACCACAGCAGGTTCAGATACTCGCTCCGCAGAGCGCGGTCGTCCGGCACCACCAGGTAGGCTGCCTCGCCTGCGACGAGGCGGCGTGTGCCCGGATCGTCCCGACCGGGCGGCCGGCGGTACACGCAGAGGAAGGGCAGCGGCCGGTCGAGGTGCAGCCGTCCTCCGCCGGGCAGCTTCTTCCGAACCGGCCGGCCCGCGGCCACGTCGGCCAGGATCCCCTCGACCAGCCCGGACTCGAACCGCGTCGGGGTGCTCGTCGGTCCGCGGGTCACCGGGCGAGCTCCTCAAGCAGCCCGGGAACCGCGCTCTGCAGCGCCGCGCCGATGCGCCGGTGCAGCTCCGTGTCGAGCGTGTCGGTCCACTCGTCCACGAAGAACTTCTTCACCTCCACGGGCAGCGTGCAGACCTGGCCCTGGTAGCGTCGCGTCACCCAGCGGATGAAGTGCCCGCCCTGGAACTTGACGTTCTCGCGCACGTCGAGGTGGCGGCCGTCGAAGTCGAAGGCGCGCAGGTCGTCGGCGAAGCGGTCGATCAGCGGTCTGCAGGCGTCGCGGTCGAGCCACCGGGTGCCGAGGTTGATCTCCGGGTTCTGCCCGGGGTCGTCGGGCTCGGCGTCGGGCCCGCCGCGGCGGTGGCAGTACGCGTGCAGATCGACCAGCGCGACGCGGCCGTGCCGCGCCACCATTCCGTCGAGCAGCGCGCCCACCTCGGCATAGAAGGCGTCGTGCTGGCGCAGCGAGCGTGCGAGCAGCCCGTCGCCCGGCGGCTCACGCCAGATCTCGATACCCCAGGCGTCGCAGGGCCCGCGGTACACCGCCTGCTCACGCGGCCGGTTGAGGTCCACCTCGAAGCGCGAACGCGTGGCGATCACGCGCGTGGGCGCGAGCACGGTCCACAGGTCGGTGTATGGATCCTCCTCGCGCCGGCGGGTGACCTCGTCCACCTGCAGCCGCTCCGCCACCTCGTCGCGCAGCGCGTGGCCGGCGTGCAGCGCCGTGGCCACGAGCGGGCCCTTGCCATGAACGATCTCGAAGCCTTCGTGCATCGCGGTCTCGCCTTCGTCCGGGCGCAGTTTGCTGGGGAGCCTCGATGGAGTCAAGCGATCTCGGTCCTCGACGACACGTCCCGGCAGGCGACCTTGGTGCGCTGCCTTCCGCCGAAACCGCGACGCTTCATCTCCCGGATCACGGCGCCCAGCGCATCGAGCACGGCGCGCGTCTTCCATTCGAAGGTGATCCAGCGCGTGCGGGAGATCGAGATCTGGATCCAGGGGATGCCGCCGGGACGCGAGTTCAGGATGAACCCGCCGCGCAGGGGGTCGTTCAGCGTCACCGCGCAGTGGAAGGCGATGCCGAGCCGGGTGACGATCAAGGACAGCCATTCGGGAGGGCAGCTGTCCGGGCTGGCGCTCACGCAGACGCGCGGCCGATCCCGGCCGGGATCCGGCCCGACTGGCGGACCGAAGGGCGCCATGGTGTGGCAGTCCACTCCGAGCCACGGCCCCTCTGCGGCCGCGGCCAGCCGCCGGTGGAACGGGCGATGATGACGCTCGAGCAAGGTCTCGATCGTCTGCCCGTCCAGCGGCTCGGGGTACACCGGGATATTCCAGCAGGTACGCTGCTTGACCACGCCATCGGGGCCGCGGTCGTGCTCGGGCCGGTCGAGATCCACGATCGCGCGCGCCACGTCCGTGGTGAGCAGGGCCTGCACGTGGCGCTCCAGCGGCCCGTAGATCTCGGCGGCGCCCTCGTCCGAGTCGGCGACCAGATCCGCGTCGGTGAGCAGGCAGCGCTCATCGACCTCGGGCGGGATGGAGAGGCCGGCGTGGGGCAACGATAGGATCACGGGGAGGCGGCTCATCCGAGAGGCCCTCCGGCCTGGAAGAACAAGATGAAGGAGGGGATCCGGCTCAACCCCGTTTCAGGCTCGTGCGGGGTAAACTCTGTGTTTTACAAAGTCGGATCCCCTCGGAGCGGATCGCAGACCGGCCTCCGGAGGGGCGGACGCCGATCGGCCAACTCACTCCCAGTCCTCGGTCGGGTCGTCACCATCGGGCAACGGATCGTCCTCGTCCTCGGGTTCGGGCTCGGGCGACGGCGCCTCCTTGAGCGTGAATTTGGTCACGTTGAGCCAGGCGACCTTCTTCTTCTTCTTTCCCTTCATGAAACTCCGGCCCGTGGCCTCGACGGTCTTGCCAGCGCCGTCCGTAGCCAGCTTCTTGCCGGTCCGGTTGAGCACCACCCGGTACTCATTGCCGTCCTCGGCCATGAACTTGACCGAGACCAGCTGACCCTTGTTGCCGGTCTTGGCCTCGACCGTTCCGATCACGGTCACCGCGGGCGTGGTCTTCTTCTTGGCGGCCTTTTTCTTCTTCTTCGGCCCGGCCGCCGCGCCCAGCGAGGTCAGCACGAAGACCAGCGTAAGCACCGCGACGAGCGCCCCGCGTACCCGGTTCCCGTTTGCTGCTCTCATGTTCCACTTCCTCCTGCCGGCCCGACGCGGGCCGGGCTATCGCTTGGGTAGGATGTCAAGCTTGGCCTTACGCACCGACTTCTTCTTCTTCTTCTTCTTCTTCTTCTCCGGCTCCGCGTCCCGGGGTCGGGGATCGGCGTCTGCCGCGGGCTTGTCCTCGGGCATCAGACGTCCTCGTACAGGGGCTGCTCGAAGTCGTATCTCTCGTCGTCCTCTTCCAGGTCGAGCAGGTCATACGACTTCACGTGCACGATCTTGCGGTTGCCCTGCTCGATGAAGGCACCGCGTACCAGGATCGACTCGCCGATCATCTCCTGGAGGTCCTCGGTCTCTGCGAGCCCTCTCAGCTCGAACCGCTGACCATCCGAAGTCCGCACCGCGAGCCGGTACATCCCGTGCTCGACATTCATGCCAATGCGGATCAGAATGCCCAGGACACTTGCCTTTCGCTCAATCGGACTACCGTCCGGCATGGTGCCACCTCCCGGATCCCGAGGAGGCGCGGGCGGAGCCTGGGTCGCCGCCCGCACCTGAAGTTCAAAAGAAAGGGGCAATCGCGGAGTCGAAGCGCCACGTGTCTACTCCCAGGTCTTCACGCATCGAACCCGCACCTGCCCCAGAACACCGCTGCCGCCCCCATCTGACGGCAGAGGCTCGGGGATGATCGAACAGAATCCAAGTGGCGTGCCACATGTGCGTCCGAGATCTACCGCCAAGGTGATGTGCCGACACTTCGCACACTTGCAGCGGGTTAGCCAGAACGCCAACCTTCCCGGGCATGGAATTCGGAGTCTTGACATCTGATAATTTCGGATCTAGCATAGCGCTAGATATATTTTCGGAGTACAATAGTCCTATGATCGCCCGCGTGATCCTGGCCATCAACAACTCGGAGCTGCGCAAGCAGCTCCGCCGCATCCTGGCCCGACCAGACGTGCTGGTCGAGATCTCGCGCAGCAAGACCCGGCTGTGGCAGACGCTCGACGAGGTCACCGCGGACCTGATAGTGGTCTCGCGCTCGCTGCTGCCCGACCCGCCCGAGCACGTGCTCAACGTGGCGAACACGCTTCCCGATGCACCGGGCGTGGTGGTGCTGGTTGAGCAAGATGATGCGGCCGAGACCGCCGAGCTGCTCGCCGCCGGCTGCGAGGCCGTGCTGGACACGAGCCTGCCGTCCGAGAGCGTGCGCGAGGTGCTCGACACCCTGCTCGAGCGGCGCCGCGAGCAGTCGCGCCAGGAGCTTGCGATCCTGCAGACGCCGGCGCGGCCACGCCAGCCCCTGGCCAAGCCCAGCCTCTCCGACTTCGTCTCGGACAGCCCGGTGATGCAGACCTTCATGAGCACGGTGCGACGCGTGGTCACGGCGGACGTGGCCCTGCTGCTGCTCGGCGAGACCGGTGTGGGCAAGGAGCGCCTGGGCCGGGCGATCCACGCCGAGAGCCCGCGCACCGGCGGGCCCTTCGTGGCGGTCAACTGCGGGGCCCTGCCCGAGACCCTGCTGGAGAGCGAACTGTTCGGCCACGAGCAGGGCGCCTTCACCGGCGCCTCGCGCTCGCGCCGCGGCTGCTTCGAGCTGGCTCATAACGGAACGCTGTTCCTCGACGAGATCGGCGAGATGCCGCTTCACCTGCAGGTCAAGCTGCTGCGCGTGCTGCAGGAGCAGGAATTCCAGCGCCTCGGCGGCGAGAAGACGATCACCGTCGACGTGCGGATCATGGCCGCGACCAACCGCGACCTGGCGAGCGAGGTTGCTGTCGGCGGCTTCCGGCGCGACCTGTTCTATCGCCTCGGAGTGGTCACGCTCACCGTGCCGCCGCTTCGCGAGCGCCAGGACGACATCCCCGAGCTGGTCGACAGCTACATCGAGTACCTCCGTCCCCGCATCGGTCGCGAGGTGCGCAGCATCACACCCGAGGCGGTGCAGGCGCTCAAGCGCTACGAGTGGCCGGGCAATGTGCGCGAGCTGATCAACGTGCTCGAGCGGGCGATACTGCTCTGCGACGGAGAGGAGATCACCCTGCTCGACCTGCGGGACACCCTGGGCCCGCGAGCCGCGCCGGCCGTGGCCGTGGCGGCCGCCGAGCTTGGCGGTTCGCGAATACCGTCGCCCCCGACCTTCTCCGAAGCCTGGCTCGATCGGTCGTGGCGCGAGGTGCGGCAGGAGGCCCTCGAGACGCTCGAGCGCGCCTATCTCGCGGGGCTGCTGCGCGAGACGCGGGGTCGCGTGGGCGAGACCGCGAAGCGGGCCGGCATCCGGCCGCGCTCACTGTACGAGAAGATGCAGCGCCTGGGCCTGCGCAAGGAGCAGTTCAAGGCATAGATCAGCGGAGCACGAACAGGGGCGCTATCGCCTCGATGTCGGCCCGCAGCTCTCTTAGCATCGCCTCGATCCGAGTGGGCTGGTGGGTGAAGGTCCGCGCCAGGCAGTGCAGCGCCCCGCCCAGCGCGATCGCCGCGCCGGCATCCACGGTGACGATGCGGAAGCCGACGGGCAGGGCACGGGCGTAGGCCTCTAGCGCCGCCTGCTCTTGCTCCCGCGCGTCCGTATAGATCGGCATGACCACGGTGCCGTTGACGATCAGCGAGTTGGTGTAAGATCGGAAGATCTCATCGTGGTTGGAGGGCATCGGGATACGGATCACGGACAGTCGCCGACCACTCCGGAGCGTCAGATCCTCCAGGAAACCGGCGTTGCGCTCCAGCACCTCGGCGTTCTCCGGGTCCGCGGCGAGATCGTACTCGCCCACCAGGACCGTATCCGGGCCGGTGAAGGCGGCGAACATGTCGACGTGCCCGGTGTCCTCGCCGATCAGCCGCTCCACAATGGCGATCGACTCGCAGCCGAAGCTGCGCCACAGGTGGAATGCAAGCTCGTGGTCCTCGAACTCGGGATTGTCCTCCTCGATCTGGTCGGTCAGCAGGCACAATCCTGCGCCGTTGGTGATGAAGTTGCCCCCGGGCAGCTCGATGTCGGACTGCAGCACCTCCACCTCAAGCGCCTCGCCGAGCTCCGTCGGGATCCGCTCGTCGAGCGGCCGGTCCTCCATGTAGCGGCTGTCCACGAAGGCGACGCTGCCGTCGTGTCGCACCACCGGTGCCGGCCCGTAGTCACGGGTCCAGGCCGAATCGTACTCGAGCTCGATGAACCGCACCCGGGCCAGGTCCACATCCGAGCCCTCGAGATAGGTCTCGACATAGGACCGCTCATCCGCATCCTCGACCAGGAGGAAGGGCGTGGCCGTCTCGGCGGTCACGCGCGCGATCCCGGCCACCACGTCGGCCAGATCGTCGTCCCAGGCGAGCAGCACGCCGTCGGCCGGCTCGAAGTCGGCCAGGGCGCGCAGTTGCGACCGGCCGGTCGGGCTCTTGCCGCTGCCCGCCGATGGCGTATGAATGTCGAAGGGAGCCGAGCCGGCCCGCGGCGGCAGGAGAAACACCAGCACGACAGGCAGAAACCACGGCCAGAACAAGCGGTTGCGCACGAGATCCTCCGCGTGCGATCCTAACGGTGACGTGTGCCTGTCGTTGGCCGGGATACAAGACACGTGCCAGTTCGCGGGCAGCGCGCGCTCGCGGAATCAGTCCGAGTACGAATCGTCCAGGAACACGCTGGCAAGTTCGCCCCGTCCGACGCGCAGTAGGACGACGGCACGCGAACCAGTACCGGGCTCGAAGCGGTGGATCAGCAGGTGCGGTCGTCCATTCAGATGCAGGATCTGGTCGAAATCGGCATGAGCGACCACCAGCGGCTCGGGTACGCCGGAGAGGATCACGGCTACGAAGCGCAGCCAGCTCTCTGGCCCCCGACCCTGCACCACATAGACCAGATCCCCGTCGCCGTCGAGCTCCGTCTTCCACGACTCGAGCGTGATCAGCCCGGTGAAGGCCTGCTCGATCCCGCCTCGCCGCTCGATCGCGGCCACCAGCTCGCCGCAGGGGCAGTCCGGATAGCAGAAACAAGCGTTGAGCAGGACTTCGAGCTCGCCGCGGTTACGCGCGAAATAGGCCGCGAGTTCCCCGCTGTTACGAGCTGTAATCCGTTCACTGGCACGCTCGAGCTGCCCCGCGCCGAGCACCTTCGCCAGTGCTGTAGTGGTTCGGGCGAGCACGTAGAATCGGTCCGTGCCGTGCTCGCGGGCGGTGGTGAAGAACAGCAGAGGCTGCTCACCCTCGAATGACCTAAGCTCGAAGCCGGTCAGCACATCCGTTTCGATACGCCGCGAGCCACTGAACACGGCCACATGGAAACCCCGGCTTAGACGCACCAGCCTCGCAGCCTCGACGTGTGGCACCGCCACCGCAACCTCACCCTCGAGGCTGACACGCATGGCGGAGGAAGGAATGAGCCTGCGCCGCAACTCTGCCAGCCTTGTACGGAGGTCTCCCGCAGCTCGCAGGTGGCTCCGGTGCACCAGCCGGTCATACGAGAAGAACAGACCGCGATATTCCGCCCTGGTACGGGTGCTGTTGCCGATCTCGCCAGCCTGGGCTGTGCGTGCAAGGGCACCGATCAGCAGCAGGATGAGGGAAGCAAGCGTCCTACTCACCCGGCTAGCCCTCCTTACCGTCGATCCAGCGCAAATGGGACCTTGTCGGCAACAAGGTTCCACCCACCTACCGCACTTCGATCGGCAAGCAAGGCCGAGGCCAGATTGTCCTTGAACTGCCAGCGGGCTGACCGCCTTGCCGCTTGAGCAGGCAGGTGCGCTCGAGAAAATGGGCCGGCAAGAGCCACGCAAGGAGGAGTTCATGCGTTGGATTGCCGGGGAATCGCAGTCCCTGGCGGCGACGTGGACACTCAGTCGAGCATGCCCGGGACGCGCAGCCGCACGTTTCGATGGCTGTACCGACCGCTCTCCAGGGTGTGAAAAGCTCCGAGCACGACCCGGCAGTCACCAGCGCTGAGCTGGATCGTGTTCTTCTCCTTCCGGTAGTGGCTCCGCTCGATCCGCTGGCGGCAGCGGGTCACGGCCACGATCAGGCCCACCGTTGGAGGGTGGCCCATGGACTTGAGGACCTGCGACATCTCCTCGTTGTGCTCCTGGTCGGCCACTGAATAGCGCCAGCCCTTGCGCTGCCGCATCTCGGCCAGATCCACGTATGGGTGCGAGTGGAAGTCGCCCACGACGCGGTGCTGGGGGAACAGGGCGCCGGTGGCGTCGACTATCGCCTTGACGCTGCGGTCGTTGGGGAGCACGTACTTGGCTGTGCCCTCGGCCGAGAGCTGGGGCTGGCAGCGCATCACCGACACGTACCGGGTGATGGCGATCCCGTTGCGCCGCGCACGGGTGTACTCGTCGCGAACCATGCCGAGGCAGAGCCCGTACACCTCGTACCCCTTCCGGCGGTTGAGCTTGGGTGAGAGGTATCCCTCCAGGGCGCAGACCAGCAGGTCGTCCAGCGCCCTGGGATCAAGGATCACCTCCAGGGTGACCAGGTCCTGCTCGAGCACGTCGTGCCAGTGGAAGAACTCGTACTGGATGAAGGGGATGAGCAGGTCTAGGTCGCGGCCCAGGTCCTGGGCCAGTGCATGGATGTACCGCCAGTCGCGATCGCCGATCCTGAAGCGCCTCCGCGCCTTGGTCTCGGATACCTTGTACTTGTAGCGGGCGCACAGGCATTCCGGCAGGTGGGAGTCCTCCTGTAGATGGCGCTCCAGCGACCGGAGATGCGTCTTGAAACCGTGGAGCTTACTGCGCCGCACCAGAGTCTCCAGCAAGGGAGGTACCTCGGCAGTGATCAGCAGATCGAGCAGCGTACCTAGGCTCGGTTTCAACTCCTTTCCGTGACCGTCGTGGACCATTTCGAGGTCCGTACGGAGCCTCGTCGCGAGCCGCTCGAGCCTGGAGTACGGCATGGCCGTTACATCCGTCGCGAGCTGGGGCCTCGATCGCCGAGGAGCGGCAAGGCCCAGGGACTCGCTGACGGATCGAGTGATCCGGACGCATTCAGAAGACCAAGCCAGACTCCGAGGTCCGAGGATCCGGCCGGGCCTGTCGGGCCTCTGCCCGGCAGGTTCAGGACCGAGTAGTCGAGCATCAGGTTCGTCGCCAGCCGGTTCCGCGAATCAGGGCGATAGCTGATGCCCTGGGTGATGCAGTGAACGGCGCCGCCGTGCATGGTCAGATCTGACGCGTCCAGAGCCACAAGCTCGGTGAGGGGCGGCAGCGCCAGGCGATAGGCCGCGAACACGTCTTGCTCCAGGTCGCGTTCGGTATCGCAGGTGGGGATGATCACGGTCCCGTTGACGTACAGCGAGTTGAGATAGCTCCGGAAGATGCCGTCGTGGTTCGAGGCCATCGGGACGCGTACCACCGTGATCGGCCTGCCGTCGGGCAGCCGGGTACCCTCGAGGAACTCGGCGTTACGGTCCAGGATCTCGGCATTTTCCGGATCGAACTCGCGGCTGTACCTGCCGACCAGCACCGTGTCCGGCGCCGTGAACTTGGCGAACATGTCCACGTGCCCGGTCGGCTCTACCGCCAGGCGGTTCAGCACCACGAGGTCCTCACAACCGAGGTACCACAAGAGCCTCCTGGCGATGTCGTCGGCATTGAGATCCGGATTGTCGTCCTCTATCTGCTCTGTGGTTACGCAGAGGCCCTCGCCGTTGGCCATGAAGTTGCCGCCTTCCAGCGTCAGCCCGGACTCGACGACTGGGATCTCCAAGTGCTCCGCCAACGCGGCCGGAACCTGGTCGTCCAGAACCCGATCGGAGTAGTACTCATTGTCAACGAGCACGAAGCCGCCGTCCGTACGCCTGGCCGAGATCGGCCCGAAATCCCTGGTCCATATCGAGTCGAAGTCCTGGTCGATGAAATGTACCGACCCGCGGTCTAGACCGATGTCCTCCAGGTATTCTGCAGCTGAGAGCCAGGTGGCTGGATCCGGAACCAGGACGATCGCAGTAACGGGCCAGCGCAGCGCACGGATCAGGTCCGAAAGCACATCGGCGTAGTCGTCGTCCCAGGCGATGATCACGGCGTCGGTAGGTTCGAACTCGGCCACGGCCCGGTAACCCGGGCCGCTGCCCGGATAGGTTCCAGCGTCGTCGGGTGCGGATTCGGACCAGCTCAGCGTGAGCAGGCAGAGCGGGACGGCCCACGCGGGGGCAAATGCAGAGCGCGTGTACATGAAGCAAGTATGACGCAACTCCCGGGCCAGACGTCTCGGTCTCGGGCTGGCACGCCGGTTGCTAGACGTTCGGAACACCAGCAAGCTCTCTCGGCCGCGCGGCCGTTGGGGAGGATCGAGCCATGGACCGCAGACCAGAGCTGGAGCAGTCAGCATTGGCCCTGCTCGTGACGCCGCTCGCGCTGGCGTCCGTTCTCGGTGGACTCCTCGCCGGCTGTAGCACCGACGAGCAATCCCCCCGACCCGAGTGCACCACGAATACCGACTGCGCATCTGGCATGAAATGCGAGGGCGGTCGTTGCCTCGAAGCCCACGAGGAGCCCGAATGCTCGACCGATCAGGACTGCGGTCCGGACCAGAAGTGCCGCGGTGGTCGGTGTAGTCCAGGGGAATGGGTGCAGACCGGGAAGTCGACCGAGTGTATGAGGGACCTGGAACACCATGCTGACCCGGCATGCAAGGAAGGCGCCTTCCTTGCCCGGTCGGCCCACACGCTGACCATGGTGCATTTCGACTTATACAGCTAGCAGCATCGCACACACGCCCGGCAGGCGCTTCTACCAGGCCGGCGTGCCCGCTGCAGGAGGAATGGAGATGAAGCTCAAACCCCTTAGCGACAGGATTCTGGTGAAACGTGTGGCCGAGGAGGAGAAGACCAAGGGTGGTATCATCATCCCGGACACGGCCAAGGAGAAGCCGATGGAGGGCAAGGTGATCGCCGTGGGCAAGGGCAAGCTGAACGACGAGGGCAAGCGACTCAAGCCCGAACTCAAGCCCGGCGACCGGATCCTCTTCGGCAAGTACTCGGGTACCGAGATCAAACTCGACGGCGACGAGCACGTAGTCCTGCGCGAGGACGAGGTGCTCGCCGTGGTCGAGAAGTAGGAGGAATTCAGAATGGCTGCCAAGCAGATCAGGTTCGGTCAGGACGTCCGGGCCCAGGTGCTCCGCGGCGTGAACATCCTGGCCAACACGGTCAAGGCCACACTCGGTCCACGTGGCCGCAACGTGCTCCTCGAGAAGAGCTGGGGTTCGCCCCTAGTGACCAAGGACGGCGTAACCGTGGCCAAGGAGATCGAGCTGGAGGACCGGTTCGAGAACGTGGGCGCGCAGATGGTCAAGGAGGTCGCCTCCAAGACCTCGGACGTGGCCGGCGACGGGACCACCACGGCCACGGTGCTGGCCCAGGCGATCTACACCGAGGGCATGAAGCTTGTCGCGGCCGGTGCCAGCCCGATGGACCTCAAGCGTGGCATTGACGCCGCGGTCGAGGCGGTGGTGGCGTCGCTCGCCAATCAATCCAAGCCGGTCAAGGACAAGAGGGAGATCGCCCAGGTCGGCATGATCAGCGCCAACAACGACGCCACCATCGGCGACATCATCGCCGAGGCCATGGACAAGGTCGGCAAGGAGGGCGTGATCACGGTCGAGGAAGCCAAGTCCATGGAGACCACCCTCGAGGTGGTCGAGGGCATGCAGTTCGACCGCGGGTACCTCTCGCCGTACTTCGTGACCAATGCCGAGCGCATGGAGGTCGTGCTCGAGGACGCGATCCTGCTGATCCACGAGAAGAAGATCAGCAACATGAAGGACCTGCTGCCCCTGCTCGAGGAGGTGGCCAAGATGACCAAGCCCCTGCTGATCATCGCCGAGGACGTGGAGGGCGAGGCCCTGGCCACGCTGGTGGTGAACAAGCTGCGCGGGACGCTGCAGGCGGCTGCAGTTAAAGCGCCGGGCTTCGGTGACAGGCGCAAGGCCATGCTCGAGGACATCGCGATCCTGACCGGCGGACAGATGATCAGCGAGGACCTCGGGGTCAAGCTGGAGAGCGTGACGCTGAAGGACCTGGGCCAGGCCAAGCGGATCATGATCGACAAGGAGAACACCACGCTCGTGGACGGCGCGGGCAAGAAAGACGCGATAGCGGGTCGGATCAAGCAGATCCGGGCGCAGATCGACGAGACCAAGAGCGACTACGACCGGGAGAAGCTGCAGGAGCGGCTGGCCAAGATCGTGGGCGGCGTGGCCGTTATCCAGGTCGGCGCTGCGACCGAGACCGAGATGAAGGAGAAGAAGGCGCGGGTGGAGGACGCGATGAACGCGACCCGCGCGGCCGTGGAGGAGGGGATCGTGCCCGGCGGCGGCGTGGCCCTGATCCGCGCGATTCCGGCCGTGTCCAAGCTCAAGCTCGACGACGAGCAGCAGTTCGGCGCCGACATCGTAAAGCGGGCGCTCGAGGAGCCGCTGCGCCAGATCGCGCAAAACGCGGGTCAGGAGGGCTCGGTCGTGGTGGACAAGGTGAAGAGCGGCAAGGGCGCCTTCGGCTTCAACGGCGCCACTGAGACCTACGAGGACCTGGAGCAAGCCGGCATCATCGACCCGACCAAGGTGGTGCGCAGCGCCCTGCAGAATGCGGCTAGCGTGGCCGCCCTGCTGATCACCACCGAGTGCGTGGTGGCCGAGAAGCCGGAGAAGAAAAAGGCACCGGGCATGCCACCCGTCATGGATGACATGGGTTACTGATGCCGAGATGGATTACAGGTAACAACAAGGGGGGTCGGAGCCTCGGCGCGCCGGGGAGGGCCTGGATTCCTGCTTCCGGTTACAATACGGGGGAACCAGGATCCTCCCTGGCGGGCCGTCCGAGCTTGTAGCAGGATTACAAGGGCGGGATCGGCACCGTATCCGAGCCTTTGGAAGTCCTGACCGAGTGGTGCCGGGCTAGCCGCCTCCGCTGAATTCTTTGATATCGAGCTTGAACTCCTCACCGTCGGTAAGCGTGATCTGCCTGTCGGACGAGACCCAAAACTGGAGCTGCTCGAGGTTCAGCTCGGGGGGCAGAACCGTGGCGATGCAGCTTTCACCGGTAAGCGCCACTATTCGCTCCTGCCTGTCAGGGGCTCGGAGATACTGGTTTTTGCCCGAATCGAAGACGAAGCTGTATCCCATGAGCCTGACCACCACTCCGGAGCTTTCCCTCACTTCGCCCACGAAGTGACGCCGCAGGTCGCCGTTAAATGCGCGCCGTATCAGAACATGAACTTTCTCACCGGGTTGCAGGAGCATCTCCCAGCCCTCCACTCAGCAGCTCTGGACCACAGGCCTTCACCCAGTCACTTCTCGAAGTCCTGCAAGTTCCAGGCCCGACGATCCGCCATCCAGAACAGGAAGCTGGCACATTCGTTGCAACAATTTCCGTAATCCGCGGGAGCCACCATGCGTGTGGTGTTGCAGGGAGGTGCTTCGATGACGTCGAGGGCAGGCTGGAGAGCGGGCTCTGCAGCGGTTTTGGCACTCGCCGTCTGCCTGATGCAGGCAGCTATGCTGCATGGCTGCCGGAAGGGTCAAGACTCGACCCTCGCCGGTTGCGTCATCGATGCGGACTGCCCAGAGGGCTCCTCTTGCAAGGATGGACGCTGTCGCCTGATTCTCCCGGCCCCTCCTGAATGCCATGTGTCATCCGACTGTGCCGAGGGAGATGAGTGCCGCGGCAGCGAATGCGTGCCCGAGCAGGAGCCTGACGCCGAGTGCAAGAGCGACTCGGAATGCTCGGCCGACGAGGCCTGCAAGGACGGTCACTGCGTGATCCGCTCCGTTCAGGATCTCTGATGCCTATCGGTCGATAGCGGCAGCCAGGAGGCGATGGTGTCGGGCGCGCCTACCAATGGCGAGCACATCCTGCCGATGCTCGACGGCGCGGCCTCGGGAACGATCACTCTGCCTCCCGAACTCGAGGCCGAGCAGCGGATCGCCGCCGATCCCGGACGAGACCTGGAGGAGCGCCTCGAGGCGTACGAGAACATCATCGACTCCGAGGTCGGCGACACCACCCTGACAAGAGCGCGGAACATCGAGCGCGAGGTGGGCCTGCGCCAGATCTACCTCAAGTTCGACGGCGGCAATCCGAGCGGCACGCAGAAGGACCGCATCGCCTTTGCCCAGGCCATGGATGCGATGCGGCGTGGTTTCGATGCGATCACCGCTGCCACCTGTGGGAACTACGGTGCAGCCCTCTCCCTTGCCGCCTCCTTTGCCGGACTGAAGTGCATTGTGTACGTCCCGCAAGCGTATCGCCCTCGCCGACGCCAGGAGATGGTCGCGCTCGGAGCCGAGATCATCGAGGTACGCGGCGATTACGAGCTGACGGTCGAGGCATCTCGTCACCGCGCCGAGGCGGACGAGATCTACGATGCCAACCCGGGCGGGGCGAACACCCTGATCCAGCTCAAGTCGTATGGTGAGATCGCGCGCGAGATCTACGACGAGCTGCGAGACGCACCGGCAGCCGTGGCTGTCCCGGTGTCAAACGGAACCACGCTCGCAGGCATCCATCGTGGATTCCATAGCATCCACCGCCGCGGCAAGACCTCGCGCATACCGCGGATGGTCGCCGGCTCATCATCATACAAGAATCCGATCGTGCGCTCGTTCCTCAAGGGCTTGCCAGCCTGCACCGATCTCAACCCGGAACGGATCCGTGAGACCTTGGTGAACGAGCCGCTGGTCAGCTGGCACTCGATCGACGGTGACCAGGCTCTGGAGGCGGTGCACCAGACCGGCGGCTGGGCGACCAATGCCAGCGACCGGAAGATGATCCGCTTCTCCCGCCTGATCCGCGAGCGGGAGGGCCTTAATGTGCTGCCGGCCTCGACCGCCGGCCTGGTGGCGCTGCTCGAGCGACATGTCCGTGACCCGCTGCCCGGCGATCGGTATGTGGCCGTTGTCACCGGGAGGAAGTGATGACGCCCGATCGAGAGCAAAAGGCCGTCTCTCGGGTGCCGGCAGTAGACGCCGGAGCAAAGTCGTCGTCCGACGTATGGCCCGAGGGCAACGCGATCCTTTACTGCGAGGGCGCGTACGGCACGACCAGCGGCAAGACCGCCCACGGCCTGGTGCGGCGCAGCCACCGGTACCACGTCACGTCGGTAATCGACTCGACGCTCGCCGGCCGCGACGCTGGCGGAGCCCTGGACGGACGTATCGCGGGGATCCCGATCGTGGCCTCCCTGCCGGCGGCGATTGCAGCGGCGCGGCGGGCCGGATTTCCGGCAACCCATCTGGTCGTCGGGCTGGCGCCGGACGGTGGACGGCTTTCCGACAGCGCTCGGGAGCACATCGCACAGGCCCTGGTCGCCGGTCTGCACGTCGATTCCGGCCTACACGACTTCCTCTCCGAGGATCCCGAGCTGTTCTCGCTGGCCACGGGTCGGGCAGTGCGCATCCGGGATATCCGCAAGCCACCACCACGACACCGGCTGCATTTCTTTTCCGGCAAGATCGAGCAGGTGACAGGGCTCAAGGTTGCCGTTCTGGGCACGGACTCTGCCGTGGGCAAGCGCACCACGGCCTGGCTCGTCGTCGATGGGTTGGAGCAGGCAGGCTTCCACGCCGAATTCGTAGGCACCGGTCAGACCGCTTGGCTGCAGGGAGCACGCTACGGTGTCGTACTCGATTCGCTGGTCAACGACTTCGTGTCAGGCGAGATCGAGCACGCCGTGTTCAGCGCCTGGGAAGAGCAGCACCCAGACGTGATCCTCATCGAGGGCCAGGGCAGCCTGCTCAATCCAGCCTACCCGGGCGGCTTCGAGATCCTGGCTGCCGCGCGACCCGATGTGGTGGTGCTACAGCACGCGCCGGCGCGAGCTCACTACGACGGATTCCCGCAATGCCCAATGCACACTCTCAAGCGCCAGATCGAGGCAATAGAGCTGGTCTCGGGCAAACCGGTCGTCGCGATCGCGATCAACGGCGCGCAACTCACCGAGGCGAAGCTCGCCCGCGAGATTGCCAAGATCGGTGAGCAGACCTGGCTCCCGGTTTGCGCCCCGCTGCTTGAGGGCGTGGATCCCCTGCTCGGCTCGCTTGTATCCCGGATGGGGTACTGACATGACCCGTGACACCGGACCGTCTGGTGCGGTGCGGGCGTTCGACAGTCTCGAGATTGGTCCGGTCCGTCTCGAGGCGAGGCGACTGCGCTGCCCGTACACGGTGATCCGCGGGAGAAGAACCGAGTCCACCGAACTGGTCTGCCGCTGGGAGGAAGACGTGCTCGTCCCGTCCGAGCCGGCATCGGAGAACCTGGCGGCCATGGTCGCAGCGCAGGTGGCGCTCAATTACGGGCTGTTCTGCGACGCGATCGTGCTGCGCGGCCCCTTCGATTCGGTAGACCGGCGGTTCCTCGAAACGATGGCTCGCAACACCGCCCGCGAGATCTGGGCCAACAAGCTGATCGCCGACAATCCATTCCTGAGAGGGGAGGCGGCAACTCTATCACCTACGCCACTGCAAGAGTACCTGCGCGCCGAGCTCCAGTTTCCCGATCCCGAGCCCGCCGGGGCCCTGCCGCGATGGGACACGGAGGCAAGGCGCCACGCCGTGCTCTCGAGCGGCGGCAAGGACAGCCTGCTGAGCTTCGGCCTGCTGCGGGAGATCGGAGTCGAGACCCACCCGATCTTCATCAACGAGTCGGGCCGGCACTGGTTCACCGCGCTCAACGCGTACCGCCACCTGCGCGAGACCTACGCAGGCACCGCCAGGGTTTGGACCAACGCAGACCGGGTGTTCAACTGGATGCTGAGACGCCTGCCCTTCGTACGCCCCGACTTCGCCCGGGTGCGCGCGGACATCTACCCGATCCGGCTGTGGACCGTGGCGGTGTTCCTCTTCGGCGCGTTGCCTCTCCTGCGCCGGAGGGGCATCGGTCGGCTGGTGATCGGCGACGAGTACGACACCACCGTTCGCGCGAACCGCGATGGAATACCGCACTACGACGGCCTGTACGACCAGAGCCTATTCTTCGACAGAGCGCTCTCTCGCTACCTCGCACGCAAACGCTACAGCGTTAGCCAGTTCTCGGTCCTGCGACCGCTGTCCGAGATGCTGATCGAGAAGACGCTGGTCGAGCGGTATCCCGAGCTGCTGCGCCAGCAGGTCTCCTGCCACGCCACGCATCTCGAAGGCGAGCGCGTGCGGCCCTGCGGCCGCTGCGAGAAGTGCCGGCGTATCGTGGGCATGCTGATCGCGCTCGGCGCCGACCCAAGTGTCTGCGGCTACACGAAGACACAGGTAGCGGACTGCCTGCGTGCGATCGCAAATCACGGCGTACACCAGGAGCCACCCGGCGTGCAGCACCTGCTTCACCTGCTAGCCGAAGCCGGACATCTGCCCTGCGAGGCCGCCGCGACGAAAGGGGCGCGAGCCCGCCCGGAGCTGCTGAAACTGCGCATCGACGCCGCGCGATCGCCGCTCGACGCGGTGCCGCAGGACCTGCGCCTCCCGCTGCTCGCGATCCTGCTCCGGCACGCCGAGGGTGCGGTGCGACGCCAGGGACGCGTATGGGTCGAGTTCGACCCACTCGCCGCACCGGAGCTGCACGGCCCCTATGCCTTCGAGAGGCCCGGGGCGAGAGGCGACGACGACGCGGAGGCGTCCGGTTCCGCCGCCGCCTCGGGTAAGCGGGGCTACCTGCTTGGCGAGCTCACCTGGCCCGAGGCGCGGACGCGGCTGAAGGAGGTCGATTTGGCGCTGCTACCAGTGGGCGCGATCGAGCAGCACGGCCGCCACTTGCCGCTCGACACCGACGCCTTTGATGCGGAACGCCTGGCCCGCGAGGTGGCTGCGGCGTGCAGCGATCCCCTACCGCTCGTACTGCCCACCCTGCCGTACGGCGTCTCGTACCACCACGAGGACTTCTCCGGCACGATCGCCATCAGCAGTGACGTGCTGGCCCGGCTGGTCTTCGACATCGGCATCAGCGCCGCCCGCAATGGTATCGCCAAGCTGGTGATCGTCAACGGCCACGGCGGCAACACACCCGCGCTCCAACTCGCAGCGCAGAAGATCAATTGCGAGGCGCACATCTTCACCTGCGTCGATACCGGGGAGACGAGCGACGCGGACATCGCCCAGCTGTGCGAGACACCGAACGACGTCCATGCCGGCGAGATCGAGACCAGCACCGCCCTGGCCAACCGCCCGGCGCTGGTGCAGATGGGCAAGGCGCGACGCTTCGTGCCGCGGTTCTCGAGCCGCTACCTCAACTTCAGCAGCCGCCGTAGCGTGGAGTGGTACGCGCGGACAGCACGCATCTCCAAGCACGGCGTGCTCGGTGACCCGACCCGCGCCACACGAGACAAAGGGGAACAGATGTGGGCGGTGATGGTGCGCAACCTGCTGGAACTGGTAGAGGATTTAAAAGGAATGACGCTCGATGAGATCTACGAGAAACGCTACTGAGGAATTCCAGATGAAGATCACCCGGCTGTCGGCCTGGATTCAAGAGATGCGCCTGGCCACTCCCTACACCATCGCATACCAGACCGTAACGCAGGCGCGTAACGTGTTCGTGCGCATCGAGACGGACAAGGGCCTCACCGGCCACGGCTGCGCCGCGCCCGACGAGCCGATCACGGGAGAGACGGCGGAGTCCGTGCTCACCGCCCTCGACGATGTGGCCGCACCAGCGCTCCGCGGCTCGGACCCACTACGCACGGCCATGCTGCTCGTACGCCTCAAGCGGGTGGGCATGGCCAGCCAGCCCGCGGCACTGGCCGCCGTGGATATGGCCCTACACGACCTGCTCGGCCGCGCATGCGGTCAGCCCCTGTGGAAGCTGCTCGGCGGGTACCGCGACCGCATCCGTACCAGCGTGACCATCGGAATCCTACCGCTCGACGAGACCGTGGAGCACGCCCGCCGCTGGGTTGCCAGCGGATTCGACGCGCTCAAGATCAAGGGAGGACGCGAGTTGGACGATGACGTGGAGCGGGTCTTCCTTGTGCGGGAGGCCGTGGGCCGCGGGATAGCAATCCGCTTCGACGCGAACCAGGGCTACTCCGTCGCACAGGCGCTCGACTTCGTGGAACGCACGCGAAAGGCGAATCTCGAGCTGCTCGAGCAGCCCACACCGCGCAGCGAGCCCAACCTGCTCGGCAAAGTGACCCGGCGTGTGCCGATCCCGGTGATGGCCGATGAAAGCCTGGTCAGCCTGCGTGACGCATTCCGCCTGGCCCGGCGCGACCTGGTCGACATGGTCAATATCAAGTTGATGAAGGTCGGCGGCATCGCAGAGGCGCTGCAGATCAATGCAGTTGCCCGGGCGGCCCGGCTCGAGGTGATGGTGGGCTGCATGGACGAGGCGGGCCTGGCCATCGCCGCCGGGCTTCACTTCGCCCTGGCCCGGCCCAACGTGGAGTACGCTGACCTCGACGGACACCTCGACCTGATCGGCGACCCGACGGCCGAGGCGGTCGTGATCCGCAACGGCTACCTGTTTCCGAGCGGTAGGCCCGGGCTCGGCTTCGACCTGGAGGTCGGACGTTGCTGACCGAGCTTGCGAGAGAAGTCACGCCACAGGCGCCGGTGGAAGCCCCGCACGCGAGCGCGCTCGACAACATCGCCCGGCATGGCGTCCGCCCGCCACAGCTGGCTGTACTCGGCGTGGAACTGCACCCCGAGCACGTTGCGGAAGCGGCGATGGCCCAGGGCTTCGATCACCTTGCCGTCGAGCGACTCGGCCAGCACCTCGAGATCGTCTGCGAGCCGTTCGATCGCCTGGTGGTGGTTGCTGAAGGCGTTCAGCTCTGCCCCGCCGTCCGGCATCGGAGCGAATCGTGCCCACCGCAGGTGGAAGCGCACCGGGTGGAAGACCCAGGGTTCTGGCCACCGCGCCGGTTCCAGGGCGTGCCGGTAGTCGCGGTGCTGCGCGTCGGCCGGCAGGGCGAGCGCTGCTTCGGCCGTTGCCGCGCCGTACAGCTCGGACGGGATGTCCTGGACCAGGGTGCCTCCCAGGGCCACGTTCATCTCCTGCATGCCCAGGCACAAGCCGAGCACGGGGTATCCGGAACGGGCTGCGAGCAGCGGCTCCCAGCCGGGCCGATCGGAGCGACCGAGGAGGTGATACAGCAGGCTGACCTCGAAGTAGTGCCGCCGCGGATCGACCACTCGCGTGGTCAGCGCGGCCGGCTCGCCGTACAGCGCAGGCGGCACATCGGGCCCGCCGTTGAACACGATGCCTGCCGAGCCCTCGAACAGGCGCCTGAAGCTCTCGGTACAACCGTTGCGCCTGAACACCTCGTGCGCTTCGACCGCGCAGTCCACCGGCTCGAGAACGATGTCGTTGATCTTCAGCCGGCGCAGCAGCCGGCGGGAGTCCTCGAAATCTGCGCTGGCTTCGGTGCGGTGGATACCCACGAGCCGAAGCCCCTCAACCGCGAGCCGGTCGGGCGCGAGCAGCGCGGCGAAGCGGTTGAGCACCTTCTCGGTGGGCTGGGTCAGCAGCAGCAACACGGGCAGGGGAGGCTCTTCCTCCGCAATCGCGGCCGGCTCCAGCGTGGGAGGCGCCTCCGATGCCGATGAGCAGGCGAGCAGCGCCGTTATCAGCGGTGCGGCGACGACACATACCCGAGACCGGCGCTCGCTCATTTCCCCTTCCGCCTCGGCTCGGGTTTGATCACCGGCGCCAGCTCGCCGATGTGTTCCACATAGACCCGGGCCCTGCCTCTGAAGGTATAGCTGACGTTGCCGTTGTACTTCCAGTCGAGGTACTCCGACTCCCCTCCGCTTACCGTGGTCACGACCACGCGGTTGTCGAGGTACCCGAAGCCCAGCGCCTGGCCCCGCGGCGTCTTCCGGTCGCCTCGGTCCGGATCGACGGGGATCCAGCCGTACCCTGGCAAGTACACCTCGACCCATCGGTGGAACACGTTATCCACGAAGGCGTCGTCCCCGCGGGTGACGATGCCGCCGACGTAGCGCGCCGGGATGCCCGCGGCGCGACAGAGCGCGATCAGCACGAAGCTGTACTCGGAGCACGAGCCGGTACCCCGCTCGAGCAGCAGGGGCGCCGGGTCCCATCCGCCGGAGAGCCTGTAATCCAGCTTGTCCAACACGAACTGATAGATCCGCCGCGCCATCCAGTACGGGTGGGTCTCGTCGCCAATCGCACGGCGCACCGCCTCGATCACCACCGGGTCGCGCAGTCGGTACTTCCGGCCGTCGGACAGATACGCCTTGCGGATATCCGGCGGAATCGTGTTCAGCGGAAGCACGCGCTCGGGCTCGATCCAGAAGCGCGTGCGATTCAGCACCACATCCACCGCCATGCTCGCCTCGAGGTGCAGGCCAGGCTTGAGCCGATCCCGCCGAAAGCGGGCAACTCGCTGACCGAAGCGGTCGGTGAGGATCTCGTTCGGCTCGGGGCTGAACACCGGCTGGCCCAACAGGCCCTGGTGGTACCGATCCTCCGGGACCGCGATGTAGAAATCCGCGGAGAGCAGGTCGTCAGGGCCCTGGGTCATGAAGTGGATCACGTACTCCACGCTCAGTCGCTTCTCCTCCAGGTGCACCACCGGATCGTCCGGCTTCACAACGAGCCGGTACAGCTTGCCCGTCTGGTAGTCCACGCTCCAGGCGGCCTCGCCGTCCCAGGCAAGACCCCAGGGGTGCGGCCCTGGGCTGGCGATCACGCCGATCACCCTGCCCTGCTCGGGCTCGAGGCGGTAAATCTCGTCGTGATTGCGGTCCGCGGCCCAGAGGTAGCGGCCGTCGTACGTCAGGCCAGTGATCGCCGACGAGGGCGTCGGGATTCGCCGCACCGTGGTGCCGTCGATAGGATCCACGCAGAAGATAACGTCTCGCTTGGCATCGCCGAGATAAAGATACTCACCGTCCCAGGCAAGACCCCGTGGCGACCGCGCGGGCGCTCGAAACACCCGGTCGACCAGCCCGGTCTGGGGATGAAGCCGGAAGAGCTGGTTCTGGTCGCGGTCCGCGATCCACAGGTGCTCACCGTCCCAGGTCAACCCGGTCGGCCGATATCCCGGAGTGGGCAGGCGGGCCAGCACCTTGCCGTCGACCGGATTGATGCGAAACAGCGTGTTCTCCCTGCGATCGGCCACCCACAGCGCTTCCCCGTCGAAGGCGGCGCCCATCGAGCCGAAGCCGGGCAGGTCGAGCACGCGGGTCGCCTCGCCGAGCTGCTGCGCTGCCGCCGGCACCGCGAGCAGAGCGGCCAGTACGGCTTGCGCCAGGCCTGTCCTCGTCATCTCCATGATCACCTCCATCGCGTCACGACGCTGCTGCGCCGGAGCATTATCAAGTTGCAAGACCCGGGCCAGCCATGCCAGGCTGGGTGCGCCACAGGAGAATCAGGACACCCGGAGGCAACTCATGCCTAGCCGCAAGCCGCGCGACCCGGCCGTGCACCTCAACCTCAACGTGCGGGGGCTCAAGCTCTCGGCCACGCTGGCGATCAACGAGCGCGCCATCGAGCTACGCGGCCAGGGCAAGCGCGTGTACCGCCTGGGCCTGGGCCAGTCACCCTTCCCGGTGCCCCCGTCCGTGGTCGACCAGCTCAAGGCCAACGCGCACCAGAAGAGCTACCTGCCGGTGCGTGGCCTGCCAGAGCTGCGTTCGGCCGTGGCCGAGTACCACCGCCGGCGAGACGGCCTGCCCTGCACGGCGGACGACGTGCTGATCGGGCCGGGCTCCAAGGAGCTGATGTTCCTCCTGCAGCTGTGCTATTATGGTGAGTTGGTGGTGCCCGCGCCGAGCTGGGTCAGCTACGCACCGCAGGCCAAGATCATCGGCCGGCCTATCCGCTGGGTGCAGACCCACGCCGAGAACCACTGGCAGCTGCTGCCCGACGACCTCGAGGCGCTCTGCGCCGACGACCCAGACCGCCCGCGGATCGTGATCCTCAACTACCCCAGCAACCCGACCGGCCGTACGTACAAGATCGACGAGCTCAAAGGCCTTGCAGCGGTTGCGCGCAAGCACCGCGTGGTGCTGCTCTCCGACGAGATCTACGGGGAGCTGCACCACCGCGGCCAGCACATCTCGCTGGCCCGGTTCTATCCCGAGGGCACGATCGTCAGCAACGGCCTCTCGAAGTGGTGCGGCGCGGGCGGCTGGCGGCTGGGCACATTCACATTCCCCCCGTCACTGCGCTGGCTGCTCGATGCGATGGCAGCCGTGGCCAGCGAGACCTACACCTCAACCAGCGCGCCGATCCAGTACGCTGCGGTACGTGCCTTCGAGGGCGGCGCCAAGATCGTAGACTACCTCTGGCAGGCGCGCCGTGTCTTGCGGTCCCTGAGCAGGCGGCTCGCCAACCGGATGAGCGAGGCCGGTGTGCGCGTAGCGCCGCCCCAGGGCGGATTCTACCTGTTCCCTGACTTCGGTCCCCTGGCCGAGAGCCTCGCCGCACGCGGTATCACCGACAGCACCACGCTCTGCGAGAGGCTGCTCGAGCAGACCGGCGTGGCCCTGCTGCCCGGCAGCGACTTCGGCCGTCCACCCGATGAGCTCACCGCACGTATGGCATACGTCGACTTCGACGGTGCGCGGGTGATGGCGGCCGCCACCCAGGTGCCGCGCGAGGAGAAGCTGGGTGACGAGTTCATGTTCATCTTCTGCGGCAACATGCTCGCCGCCGTGGACCAACTCTGCTACTGGGTCAAGGGATGACCGGCGTCTCGTACCTGGTACTGGCCGCGGCCATCCTGTTGCTGCTCGGCCTGTGGGAGTCGCTGCGCCACCGCCGCAACCTTGCGCGCATCCCGATACGCATCCACGTCAACGGGACGCGGGGCAAGTCGAGCTTGACGCGGCTGCTCGCCGCGGCGCTCAACGAGGCGGGCGTCGTTGCCTGCGCCAAGACAACGGGCACCGTGCCCCGTCTGATCCTGCCCGATGGCCGCGAGGTGCCGATCTTCCGTCCGGCCGGGGCCAACGTGATCGAGCAGGTGCGCATCGTGTCCGCGGCCGCGGCCCACGGCGCGCAGGCCCTGGTCGTGGAGTGCATGGCCGTGCAGCCGCTGCTGCAGTCGCTCTCCGAGTTCAAGCTGATCCGCGCGACCCACGGCGTGATCACCAATGCCCGCGCCGACCACCTCGACGTGATGGGCCCGGACGAGGAGGACGTGGCCCGCGCCCTGGCCGGCACCATCCCGCCGCAGGGCAAGCTGTTCACCTCGGAGCAGCGCCACCTGCGCCTGCTCCACGGCGCGGCCGAGGACCGGGGCGCGAGGTTGGTGGTCGTGGATTCGGAGGCCATCGCCGCGGTGACCGAGGAGGAGCTGAAAGGCTTCCGCTACACCGAGCACCCGGACAACGTGGCCCTGGCCCTAGCCGTGTGCGCCGAACTCGGCCTCGACCGCGAAACCGCACTGCGAGGGATGTGGAAGACCCGACCCGATGCTGGCGCGATGACCGAGCACAGACTCGACTTCTTCGGCCGCGAAATCGCCTTTGTCAACGGCTTCGCGGCCAACGACCCGGAGTCGACTGAACGGGTGTGGCGCATGGCGCTGCAGCGCCACCCGGACGTGGCGCGGCGCGTTGCCCTGTTCAACCTGCGCGACGACCGGCCGGATCGCTCGCTGCGGCTCGGTCGTGCCTGCGCGGCCTGGCCGCTCGCCGATTGCTACGTGCTCACCGGCGGCGGCACGTATCTCTTCGCACGCGCCGCAGCCGCAGCCGGGCTCGATCCGGCCCGTCTGAGCTTCGCCGAGGATCAGCGGGTGGACGAGATCTTCGAGACCGTGGTCGGCCTCTGCGGGCGACGCTCGCTGGTAGTGGGCATGGGCAACATGGGCGGCCAGGGCGTCGAGCTGACGGAGTACTTCCGCAACCGCGCCGCACCCGGGGAGGTTGCATGACCGAGCTGCTGCCGCTCTCGATCGGCATCGGCCTGACCGTGAGCCTACTGTTCACCGAACTGTTCGGTCTGGCCGCCGGCGGCATGGTTGTGCCGGGGTACATCGCGCTTCACCTCGGCCGACCGGTGGATGTGGCGCTGACGCTCACCGCGGCGCTGCTGACCTATATCATCGTGCACGCCATCTCTTCGGTGGTGATCATCTACGGCCGCCGCCGTACCGTGGCGATGATCCTCGTCGGCTACCTGGTGGGCAGCTTCGCACGCTGGATCACCGAGGGCGCTACCGGCGGCGTGGACGAGTACGCCGTGATCGGCTTCGTCATCCCCGGGCTTATCGCGATCTGGATCGACCGGCAAGGCCTGGTGGAGACGCTTTGCGGCCTGCTCACCGCCTCGGCCGTGGTGCGGCTGATCCTGGTGTTCGCCGTGGGCTCGGAGCTGCAGCCATGAAGAAGATCTACTGGCGGCCGCAGCGCATCTCCCGTGCACAGCTGCTGCTGATCACCCTGCTCGCGCTGGGCGGTCTGCTTGCGGTGGAGGCGGTCCCGCGCGAGGTCAAGCAGCGCTTCTACAAGGAGAAGACCGGGGCGGCCCGGCTGGCCAAGCGCGCCTTCGACGAGATCAAGGCCGAGAAGCTCAAGCGAACGCCCGTGCTCGACGCCGAAGCCGACCCGGCCGGTTCGGGACTGATCGGCTCGCTGATGTCGGCGGTGACCACCAACATCGGGCACCTGCCGAGCAAGCAGACCTCGGTCAACCCCAACTTCGCCGCGGTGGCGGTGCACCTGCTCAAGCGGGCCGGCGTGGAACAGGACGACGTGGTGGCCGTGGGCGCCTCGGGCTCTTTCCCGGCGATAAACGTGGCCGTGTACGCCGCCCTGCAGACGCTGGGCGCCAGGCCGGTGATCATCTCCAGCGCCTCGGGCTCGCAGTGGGGCGCCAACGAGCCCGACTTCCTCTGGATCGACATCGAGCGACTGCTGTTCAACCGAGGCATCTTCGGCTTCTGTTCGGTGGCCGCGTCGCGCGGCGGTATCGACGACCGCGCGCTCGGCCTGTCTCGCGAGGGCCGCAAGCTGCTCGACCTTGCCATCGCGCGCAACGGGCTGCATGCGATCCAGGTCAAGAGCTACGAGGAGAGCGTGGAGCGCCGGATGGCGATCTACGACGAGCAGGCCGGCGACGCCGAGATCACGGCGTACATCAACATCGGCGGCGGCACCACCTCGGTTGGCACGCGTGTGGGCAAGCGGATGTTCAGGCCCGGGCTCAACCGCACCGCGCCACGCGGGGCGAGCGAGATCGACTCGGTGATGACCCGCTTCGTGCGCGACGGCGTGCCCGTGATCCACCTGGTCAAGATCAACCAGCTCGCCGAGCGCTACGGCCTGCCGCTACAGCCGATCACGATGCCGGCAATCGGCCAGGGAAAGATCTTCCGCCGCGAGGAGTACAACCTGTGGCTCGCCGGCGGCGTGCTCGCTGCGATCGTGATCGTGCTGTTCCTGTTCATTCGGCGGGACATCGGCTTTCGCCTAATGCGTACCTCGCGGGAGGACCGCCGGGCCAAACCGCCCGAGCCCATGGTCTGATTAGATTTCCAAACGGAGGGTAAGAGCATGAGCGAAGAGAGCAGGGCAATGATCAAGTCCGAGGTAAACGCGTACATGGCCGAGAAGTTGGGCGTGAGCAAGAAGCAGGCCGGCGACTTCATCGAGGCGCTCGCCGAGCTGGCCACCTCCCAGGCCCGGGAGGTGGGCGCCTTCACCATCCCGGGCATCGGCAAGCTGGTGCTGAGCCAGCGTGCGGCGCGCAAGGGACGCAACCCGGCCACGGGCGAGCCGATCGACATCCCGGCCAAGACCGTGGTCAAGATGCGCCTATTCAAGGCGTGCAAGGACGCCATCCTGCCGCCGCAGGGATAGCGCCACACCGGAGCGCGAGGATCCGCCTCTCGCGACCCCGTCGGCGGCTTGAAACCCGACCGGCCGGCACCATGTTGATGCTACCGGGGAGGGATCCGCAATGGACGCATCAGCGCTGACCGGGTGGTTGAGCAAGCTGAAGAGCACCGAGCTGTTCACGGTCTTCGGCACGACGATCACCATCGGCACGCTGGTGGCCGTGGCGATGATCCTCGCTGCAACATTAGTCGCCACTCGGCTGGCCAGCCGGCCCTTTCAGCGCGCACTCGTCCGCGAGGACCTCAAGGATCCGGGCACGCTGCGCGCGATCCAGCGGCTGGTGCATTTCGTGATCTGGTTCGTCGGTCTCGGCGTGGCCCTGGAGACCGTGGGCTTCGACCTGACCGCGCTGTTCACCGCCGGTGCGGTATTCGCCATCGGCCTCGGCTTCGCGATGCAGAACATCGCGCAGAATTTCGTCTCCGGCGTGATCCTGCTGCTCGAGCGCTCGATCAAGCCCGGTGACGTGCTCGAGGCCGACGGCCGCATCGTCAAGGTCGAGCGGATGGGCATCCGCGCCACCGTGGCCCGCACGCTCGACGAGGAGGACATCATCATCCCCAACTCGCACCTGGTCCAGGCGCCGGTGAAGAACTTCACCCTGGCCGACTCGCTCTTTCGCCTGCGCACCACCGTGGGCGTGGTGTACGGCTCGGACATGAAGCAGGTGACCGATGTGCTGCTGACCACCGCGCGCACGATCCGGAGCAGATCACGCGGTTCCACCAGGTCAAGCGCGACCTGCTCAACTTCCGCCGCGCGGTGTGGCCGCTGCACGAGGTGCTAAGTGCGCTCTACCGCGAGCCCCACTCGCTGGCAAGGACGGCAACGTGCTGACCAACAACCACGTGGTGGACAAGGCCAGCGAGATCCGCGTCAGCCTCGCCGACGGCGGCACCGAGTACGAGGCCGAGATAGTGGGCACCGATCCCAAGAGCGACCTGGCCGTGCTCCAGCTCAAGGGCACGTTCAAGGGCCTGGAGCCGCTCGCCTTCGGCGACTCGGACCGGCTGCGCCTCGGCGAGACCGTGCTCGCAGTGGGCAATCCCTTCGGCCTCTCGCACACGGTGACGATGGGCATCGTCTCGGCCAAGGGCCGCGCCGACGTGGGCATCGTCGACTACGAGGATTTCATCCAGACCGACGCGGCGATCAACCCGGGCAACTCGGGCGGCGCGCTGGTCAACCTGCGCGGCGAGCTGGTGGGCATCAACACCGCGATCCTGAGCAAGAGCGGCGGGTACCAGGGCATCGGCTTCGCCATCCCCTCGAACATGGCCCAGGCGATCATGAACAGCCTGGTCAATCACGGCAAGGTGGTGCGCTGCTGGCTCAGTGTGGCGATCAAGGACGCGACAGCCTTTGCCGAGCGCTACCGCAAGGCCGAGGGCCGCATCCTGCTGCTGCTCTACCGCCACGGCACCACGATGTACCTGGTACTGAGGAAGTAGCGGCCCACCGCTACGCCCTCACCCGCCGGAACAGCACGAAGGTCAAATCGTCCGGCTTGCAGGGCCGTCCCGCCTCGGCCCGCTCCATCCGCGCCCGGGCCGCTTCGGCCAGGCGCCGCGCCGCGTGCCCGAGCGGGCCCTTGCGCACGAACTCGACGATCTCCTCCAGCGCCAGGTTGTCGAACAGCCCGTCCGTGGCCAGCAGCAGGGTGTCCCGCGGCGCGAGCTCGAGCGCAGGGCCGATCTCGATCCGCATCTCGGCCGTGCCGACCACATTTGACACGACGTGCCGCTCGTCGTGGCGCAGGGCCTCGTCCTCGTCGAGCAGACCCGCCTCCACGGCGTAGCCCACCGGCGAGTGGGCGATGGTCTGCAGCTTGATCCGGCCCCGCTGCCCCAAGACCAGGATCGCCGAGTCACCGACGTGGTAGGTGCGCACGCCGCGGCCCTGCACCTCGGCCGCGGCCAAGGTGGTGGCCGCGCCCACGCCGAGCGCCTGGACCGCGGCGTTGGCCTGCTCGATGCCGTCGAGGATCAGCGGGCGCAGCGAGCCGTCGTCGCGAGCCGGCTCGGCGGCCACGGACCCCAGCGCGCGCATCGCGCTCCGCGAGGCCTTGGCGCCACCGGCGTGCCCGCCCGCGCCGTCGGCCACGGCCAGGATCGCCCCGTTCTCGCCGACCGCGATCACCGCGGCCGCGTCCTGGTTGGCGCCCTCGCGCTGCGGCGCCGGCCAGGAGCAGATCCAGGCCTCGCCGCCGGCCACGAGCCAGCACTCCGGGTCTGGCAGCGCGTCGCCGGCGGGTATCGCCCGATCCTCGCTCAGTCCCATTCCAGGCTCTCGAGACGGCGCCGCAGCTGACCCGCCGTGCGGAACTTCTTCAGGATCAGCGTGCGCTTCAGTCCGCAGACGATCTGCTTGACCGCGTCGGGCTGCCTCGCGTAGTGCCGCGGTCCGCCCACCGCGTCGTACAGGATGCGCACCAGGTTGCACACATCCTCCTCGATGTTGGCCGTACGCGTGTCGTCCCAGCGGAAGAAGTCGATCAGCTTCAGATCGAAGCCCAGGCCGCAGCGTCTCACGATCACGTTGCTCGTGTGCAGGTCGCCATGGTACTCGCGGCGGCGGTGAATGCACTCGATGCCCACGGCCAGGGCGTGGAGCAGGTGCAGCGCCTGGAAGGCGGCGATGCGCCTGCCCGGCTGGCGGCCGAGGAAATGCGAGAGCAGCTCGCCCTCGACGTACTCGGAGACGAGGAAGGTCACATCCAAGCCGCGGAAACGCATCGTCTCCTGGGTGTGGTACTGGATCAGTATCGGACAGTGCCGCAGCTTGTGCAGCTTGCGCGCATGATACTTGACAGCGCGGTCCCGCGGGTTGCGGCGGGGATAGAAGAACTTGGCCGCTCGCTCCACGCCGGTGGCGGTCTCGCGGACGCGATAGACCTCGCTCTCCCAGCCCACGCCGATGCGCTCGAGCACCGAATACTTGCGCACCAGCACCCGCCCCGGTGCGAGGTCGAAGGCGTCGAGGGCCCGGGCTCGTCTCTTCTGCGTCCGCGTCACCAGCGCAGCCTAGCACGACGGCCGGTCCGGCGAGAAGTGCAATCAGGCCCGTGAGGCCGGTCGGATCACTCGACCTCCTCGGCGTCGACCTCCGGCGCCTCGGCCTCGGCCGGTCCGCCAAAGGCCTCGCGCAGCCAGCCGAGGATCTGCCGCCGCTCCTCCTCGCTGGTCCGGTCGCCGTACGCGGGCATGAATGCGGCCCCCTTGGCGATGATCTCGAGGATCGCCGCGTCGGGCAGCTTGGCCACCTCGGGTGCGAGATCCGGGCCCCGGCCAGAGCCGCGTCCGTTCCCGTTGTGACAGCGGAAGCAGTCGACTTCGGCGTTGGCGTGCCCGTTGAACAGTACCTGCCCGGGGTGGGCGATACCGTCCTTGGCGAGCTGGACTCCGGCCGCGCAGCCGACGACGGCGACCGCGATCAGACCGGCTAGGACGAGGTGCCTCGCGCTCTTCTGGGCCATGCTCCTACCTCCTGGCTAACAGACAGACCGGTACCGCTCGGGATTCAGGATAGTACCCGATTCCGGGAGTTCAATGCCACGGAAAACACAATCAGACCCAAGCATTTGACGACCGACAGATCCGGACCTACATTGAGCCAGAGTAGCTGACTTGTTCGGTAGGGTTTTTCCCGCCGGCAGCCAGCACTCCCGGAGTGGGTTCCGGTAGGGGACGAGGACCTGTTGGGACAGATGATCCCCTGGCTGGTGTTCCTTGGCGCAGGCACGAACGCTGCAGCCGACGGGACAACCAATGACGATCCCTTCGCAGAGATCCGCGAGGAGCGAGAGGCGAGGTCCGCGGACGAGGAGGCGACACCGGCCCTGGCAGCCGAGCCGGTCGCGGATGACCCGGGCCTGGGTCTGGAGCTGATCGGCAGGCTCGGCGCCTCGGACCGCAACGCAGAGCCGGTCCTTTCCGGCGGCCTGGGCCTGGACCTGTTCCGGCGGGTGGTCACCGACTCGGGCACCTGGGGCAGCTTCGAGGCCCAGGTGCGGCTGGTCTGGGACAAACTGCAGAGCCCGAACTTCGAGGTGCACAACCTGTTCCTGGAGAAGCGCTTCCTCTTCGGCCGGCTCAACCTGGTGCTGGGCCACTTCCAGGTGCCCTTCAACCTGGAGGCCCTGCCGATCGACACCCACACTACGCTGATCCAGCTCGGCAACCGGCGCGCGCTGGGGCTCAAGCACGACTGGGGCGCGGGCCTGCGCGGCCAGCTCGCCGCGATCGACTACGACCTCGCGTACTCGCTCGGCTCGGGCATGCGCTTCGATCTCGACACTCGGGGCATGGCCACGGGCCGGCTGGGCTGGACCTCGGCGGCGGACACCCTGGGCCTGGGTCTCTCTGCCATTGGCGGCGAGCGCCAGGTCGCGACAACGCTTCGCGAAGCCGGCGAGCCGGTCACGGGCTGGCGTGTGGGCGCGGACCTGTTCTACCGCATCCTGTTCATGCGGCTGCTCGCCGAGGCCTCGGCCGGACAGGACCGCGGCCGGCGGGTGCTGGGCCTGCTGGTGCGGCTCGAGGGCGAGTCGTACGACGACCTGTGGCACGCCGCGATGCAGTACGGCGTGAACGAGAGCCCGGCCGTGCACGGGCCCGACCCGACCCACCGTGTGGAGCTGGAGGCCGCGCTGCGGCTGCTGCTGCTCAGCCACGGCTCCTTCCTGCGGATCAACGTTGCAACCCACGACCAGGGCGGCCCGTGGAGCCTCGTTGGAACCGCGATGCTGTATCTGAGATTCGATTGAGGAGCTGAGCATGCGCAGCGCCCCAGCCGTCGCGATCCTGGCGCTGGCCTTGACCGCGCTGCCGCCGGTACGCGCGATGGCGATCCAGGGCTGCACCCTGCGCGACCCGGACCGCGACATCCGGCGGCTGTTCCCCGAGGCCACGGACTATCGCAGCTTCTTCATCGCCGTGGCCGACCGCGGCGGCGAGGACCTGCAGCGCAAGCTGGCGCAGCGGCTGGGCCACGCGCTGGACCCGGTGTACGAGGCGATCGACGTGCCGTACGCGTACTACCAGGTGCTCGAGGGCAAACAGATCATCGGGTACGTGGCTGGCGTGAACCAGAAAGGCAGGTACGGCGGGATACAGCTGATCCTGGCCGTGGACCCGCGAGGCCAGATTCTGAGCTTGTACTACCAGAAGCTGTCCACGCCCGAGCGCAAGCAGTTCATCGCGACGGGCTTCACCGACCAGTTCAAGGGCCTGACCCTGGCCGATTTCTACTATCACGCCGGGTACGAACGCCTGGGGCTGAAGCGCAAGGAGGACCGGGTTGCCGCGATCGCGGCACCAGCCGACTCGGACGCGGCGCGCCACGATTTCGCAGCCACGCTGCGCGGCGTGATGAAGGACCTGATCCTGCTCGACCTGTTCTGGCTCGAGGACCGCAACGGACCCGTCTTCGACGAGGTGCAGAGGATCGTCGAGCAGAAGGGAGCGGGGAGATGAGACCGCTCGGTATTGTTGCAGCGCTGCTGCTGGCCGCCGGATGCAGCGAGTCCGGCGGTGCGTACCAGGAGTACGGCGCGGGCGTGGCTGGCCCGACCCAGCTCACGGCGATCGCGGCGATCGTGACCGACCCGGCCGTCTTCGACGGACAGACCGTGACCGTCAAGGGTGTGATCGCCTCGGTCTGCCCCTCGTCGGGATGCTTCATGCGCCTCGGCGCGGGCACGAGCCAGATCATGGTCGACTTCAAGGACGCCGGCTTCACCCTGCCGCCGGGCAAGGGCGGCGGCCAGGTGGCATGGGCCCAGGGCACGGTGCGCGCTGGTGACGAGCCGATGATCGCGGCCACCGGCGTGCGGATCATGGAGCCGTGATGGCCTTCCTGCGCCTGGGTCTGCAGAGTCTCCTGCGCCATCGCGGCCGCACCGCGCTCACCGTCTCGGGCGTGGCCCTGGCCGTGGCCCTGCTGGTCTCGCTGCAGGGTTTCAACGCGGGGTACGAGAAGGCGCTCAACGAGAACGTCGATCGCATCGGGTACCACGTGCTGGTCACGGCCAAGGGCTGCCCGTACGAGGCGGCCACGCTGATGCTCAAGGGCGGCACCGGGCTGCGCTACATCCGCCAGGAGATTGCCGACACCCTCGCCGCCGACCCGCGGGTCGAGACGGTCTCGCGCCAGCTGATCCAGCCCTTCTTCGACGTGGAGGGCGGCAGCTCGAGCTTCTACATGGGCGTGGAACAGGGCTTCAAGGTGACCAACCCCAGCTTCCGCGAGGGCGGCTGGTTCTCCTCGCTGCGGGCGCGCGAGGCGATCCTCGGCTTCGAGGTGGCCGAGCTCGAGCAGCGCCACGTGGGCGAGGAGATCCTGCTGCCTGACGAGAGCCTGCCCTTTGACCAGCGTGTCTTGAAGGTCGTGGGCATCCTCGAGCGCGTGGGCAACCAGACCGACGGCACCGTGTTCGTTCCGCTGCCCTGGCTGCAGCAGACCGTGAAGCGCGAGGGCCAGCTCACCGGCGTGGGCATCGTGCTCGACGATCAGAGCGTGATGCAGGTCGACCGGTACGAGAGCGACCTCAACGAGGACCCGGCCCTGGGCGAGGCCCAGGTGATCGGGCTCAAGGCGGCGCGCAACGCGATCATCGGCCTGCTGCAGAACGCGCGCGCGCTGATCCTCGCCGTATCCCTGGTCGCGCTGCTGGTGGCCGTGATCGGGATCATGAACACGATGATCATGAGCGTGCTCGAACGCACGCCGCAGATCGGCGTGATGAAGGCTGTGGGCGCCTCGAGCTTCGACGTGTTCCGCATCGTGCTCGGCGAGACCGTGCTGATCTCGGTGGCCGCCGGAGGAGTGGGCATCCTGCTCGCCTTCGTGGGCAGCGGCGCGGTGACTGCGGTGGTGCGGGAGCTGCTGCCCTTCACGCCCACGGGCGAGCTGGTCTCGCTCGGCCCGGCCATGCTGGCCCAGGTCGGCGCGGGCGTGGTGGCGATCGGCCTGCTGGCCGGGCTGATCCCCGCGGCCAAGGCATCGCGGATGGACCCGATCGAGGCCATCCGCAGCGGGGAGTGAGGCCATGGCGGCGAACGCGGCGATGCCAACAGACCCGGCCCGGTGCTGAGCTGCAGCGCGCTGACACGGCACTACCGGCGCGGCAGCGAGATCGTTCGCGCGCTCGACGGCGTGGACCTGGAGATCGCGGCAGGCCGGCTCGTGGCCCTGGCCGGCCCGTCCGGCTCGGGCAAGACCACGCTGATGAACCTGATCGGCTGCCTCGATCAGCCCACGTCCGGCGAGATCCGGATCCAGGGCCAGCGCGTGGACCGGCTGTCCCGGAGCAAGCGGGTGCGGGTGCGCCGGCGCAGCGTGGGCTTCGTGTTCCAGAGCTTCCACCTGCTGCCCGAGCTGAGCGCGCGCGACAACGTGGCCCTGCCCCTGCTCTTCGACCGGCGCCGGGACCGGCACGAGCGGGCCGAGGCCCTGCTGCAGCGCGTGGGACTGGGCGAGCGGATGAGCCACCTGCCGAGCGAGCTGTCCGGCGGCGAGATGCAGCGCGTGGCGATTGCCCGGGCGCTGGCCAACGAGCCGGCCCTGATCCTGGCCGACGAGCCCACGGGCAAGCTCGACTCGAAGAACGGCGAGGCCGTGGCCGCGCTGTTCCGCGAGCTGGCCGACTCGGGCGTGGCCGTGCTGATGGCGACCCACGACGCGGGCCTGGCCGGCCGCGCCGACGAGGTCATCCGGCTGCTCGACGGCAAGCGGCTCTGATCCGAATCACAGCCGCAAGCTGTCCCAGGCTGGATCAACCGAGACAGATCCGAGACAGGCACACGCGCGCTGCAGCCCGGCCGCGGGCGGGCCCCTCCGCATCCATCGAGTTCGCGCTCAACGGGTGTACTTCTTCGGGTTCTTGTCGAACTTCGTCTTGCAGCCCTCGCAGCAGAAGGCATAGTGCTTGTCGTTGTGCTGGGAGCGCTCGGACTTGGCGGTCACCGTGAAGGACTCGCCCATCACCGGGCAGGTGGCCTTGGTCCCCACCGCAGGCGCCTTGTCAAAGGCCTTGGGCGGAGTTGCGGACTTGGTCTTGAAGGCCTCGCAGCCGCAGCTCCCGCAGGCCGAGGCCTCGGGTGCTGCGAGCAGGACTGCGCCGAAGAGGGCCACCGATACGATAGCGAGCAACGTGGTCTTCATGTCTCATTCTCCTGTTCCGGCAACGCCGGTTCCTTCCCCCTCGCTCCTTGCAAGCAAGCAGCGTGCCGACAGGGTTCACAGCCGATCGATACGCGCTGCTCTTGAAATCTGCGCTGAATGATGCGATCTGATCGGTGTCTTCGTGGGAAGGGAGCCACCATGGCAAAGGTCGGCCTGGTCTACGATGAGATCTTCATGGAGCACATGCCGCGGGACTACCACCCCGAGTACCCCGAGCGGCTGACCAAGATCCACGAGGAGCTGAAGTCGCGCAAGCTGGACGAGAAGCTATCCCATGTCGCGGCGCGGGACGCCACGCGCGAGGAGATCGAGCGCATTCACACCTCGGCGCACTTCGAGTCGGTCGAGCGCTCCAAGGGCAACTGGGGCAGCTTCGATCCGGACACGTACCACGCTCCGCAGAGCTTCGAGGCCGCGCTGCGGGCCGCGGGCGGGATCTGCGCGGCGACCGAGAAGACGCTCAAGGGCGAGCTGGACAGCGCCTTCTGCCTGGTCCGCCCGCCGGGCCACCACGCCGAGGCCGGCCGGGCGATGGGCTTCTGCCTGTTCAACAACGTGGCCGTGGCCGCGGCCCATGCGCTGGCGACCCAGGGCATCGAACGCGTGCTGATCGTCGACCCGGACGTGCACCACGGCAACGGTACGCAGCACAGCTTCGAGTCGAGCCGCCAGGTGTTCTACATCTCGACGCATCAGTACCCGTTCTACCCGGGCACGGGCCACTTCTCGGAAATCGGCGACGGCGAGGGCCGGGGCTTCACCACCAACTGCCCGCTGCCCTGGGGCATGGGCGACGGGGACTACGCCGCGATCTTCGCCGAGGTGATCATCCCGCTGGCCGAGGCCTTCGAGCCGCAGCTGCTGCTGGTGTCGGCGGGCTTCGACACCTTCGAGGGCGATCCGATCGGCGGCATGCGCGTGACCGAGGCCGGCTTCGCGATGATGGCCGAACGCCTGCTCGGGCTGAAGGTCCCCACGGTCTTCACCCTCGAGGGCGGGTACAACCTGGAGGGTCAGGCGCGCTGCGTGGCCGCGATGATCGAGCGCATGCTGGCCCGCACCGGGCAGCCCGCGCCCGACGCGCCGGAGTTCTCCGGCGAGGAGGCGCATCCGGTGCGGGACAAGCTGGTGGAGGCGATCGGGGAGACGCTCAAACCGAGCTGGCCCAAGGTTTTCTGATCTCCCCTCCCCGCTCCGGGGAAGGCCGGAGGTGGGGTCCTACTCCTCGGCTTTCTTGATGAACCACTCGATCTGCCGGGCGATCTCGGGATCGAGGTCGATGAAACGGATGCCCATGCCCGTGCCGCCGGCATCGCGCGTTCCGGCCGTTACCACGCCGCGCGCCTCGATATCATCGCCGCCGCCGGGCAGGCTGAAGCGGACCATCACCTCGGTGCCCTCGGGGTGCGGGATCGTGCCGGCCAGGTGCAGTCCGCCCGGGCTGACGTCCGCGGTGCGCTGGAAGTAGGTCGCGTCCTCGCTGCGCTCCTCGACCCACACCTCGAGCGGCACGCGGTGCTCTCCGCGGCGATCGCCCTCACGGCGGTTCGGGCCTGCGTGCTTCTCGTCCTTGTGGCGACGGTCGTCCATGGTCCTTCCGGTCCTTTCGCACTTCGCGGACCGCTCGGTAGCATAGCCCGCGCCGCGCGTCAAGCCGCGGCGACATCCGCGCGACCGGGCCGGCAGTTCTTGACCCTGCACCGTCAAGGCGTGTAAAAGACGAGCCAATCCGGCTCCCGGCGAGGCTTCCGGGCGGAGGTGCCGAGGTGCTTTCGAACAAGCTGCAGCTGCTGCTCGAGAGCATGCGCCGCCTGGTGCGACGGGGCAACGTGCAGAACCTGTCCAGGCTGATCGTCAAGACGCGGCCCGCGGACCTGGCCCACCTGTTACGCTTCATGAGCGAGCCGGAGCGCGCCCAGATCTTCGCGCTGATCGATGATCTCGAGAGCTGCGCCGAGGTGGTCAGCGAGCTCGACAGCGCGATAGCCGCCGAGATCGTCGAGGGCCTCACGGTCGACCGCGCGGTGGAGATCCTCCGCGAGGTGCCCAACGACGACGTGGCCGACATCCTCGGCGAGATGGACGAGGAGCAGGCCGAGGCGCTGCTGGCCAGGATGAAGGCCCAGGAGTCCGAGCAGGTCAGCGAGCTGATGCAGTTCGGCGAGGACACCGCCGGCGGCATCATGAGCCCCGACTTCTTCGCGCTCGACGAGGAGACCACGGCCCAGGCCGCGATCGAGCAGCTGCGCTCGGCCACCGATGTCGAGATGGCCTTCTACATCTACGTCCAGGACGAGCACGGCCACCTCGTCGGCGTGAGCTCGCTGCGCCAGCTGGTGGTGACCAAGCCCGACACCCCGCTCTCGGAGATCATGGAGCCCAGCGTCGTGCGGGTGAGCACCGACACCGACCAGGAGGAGGTCGCCCGGCTGGTGCACCGCTACGGCTTCCTCGCGGTGCCGGTGGTCGACGAGCACAACGTGCTGGTCGGCATCGTCACCGTGGACGACGTGATCGACGTCATCCGCGAGGAGGCCACCGAGGACATCCTCAAGATGGCCGGCGCCGGCGATACGCTGTCCGAGGAGCAGACCCCGCTGCGCGCGGTGCGCAACCGTCTGCCCTGGCTGCTCGCCGCCTGGATCGGCGGCGTGGCCTCGATCTGGGTCATCGGCGCGTACGAGCACACCCTGCAGCAGGTGGCCGTGCTCGCGGCCTTCATCCCGGTGATCATGGGCATGGGCGGCAACATCGGCAACCAGGCCGCCACGCTGGTCGTGCGCGGGCTGGCCCTGGGCCGGATCAACCTGGCCCAGATGGGCAGGGTGCTGGGCAAGCAGAGCCTGGTCGGCGCTATCCTCGGCGTGCTGTTCGGCGCGCTGCTGGCGCTGGTGGCGCTGTTGCTCTTCCGCGATGATATGAGCGACGGGCTGACCCTGCTGCCCCTGGTCGTGGGCCTGTCGATCAGCGTGCAGATGGTGGTGGCGGCCTTCATCGGCACCCTGCTGCCGATGGTGTTCGAGAAGTTCAAGGTCGATCCCGCGGTGGCCACCGGCCCCTTCGTCACGACCTCGATGGACATCGTCGGGGTCGTGGTCTACTTCAACTTCGCCGTCCTGCTCCTCGAGCTCTAGTATCGCCCGGAGCCCGTAATGCACCGCACCAAGGGCGAGGCGATCCTGCTGCGCACGCGCCCGCTCGGCGAGGCCGACCGCCTGGTCACGCTGCTCCACCCCGGCCGCGGCCTGGTGCGCCTGGTGGCCAAGAGCGCGCGCCGGAGCAAGAAGCGCTTCCTCGGCTCGCTGGAGAGCTTCACCCGGCTGGAGGTGGAGTTCCTCGAATTCCCCACGGGCGAGCTGGGCCGGCTGGAGTCGGCCGCCGTGATCGCGGCCTTCCCGCGCCTGCGCCGGGAGCTCGCGGCGCTGGCGCAGGCCGCGTACGCCTGCGAGCTGGCCGAGCTGGTCGGCCGGGCCGGAGAGCCGAACGCGCCGCTGTTCGAGTGGCTCGCGCTGTTCCTGCACACCGTGGACGCGCGAGGACCGCGGGCGGACCACCTGCGCGTGTACGAGCTGGGATTGCTCGATCGAAGCGGATTCGGCCCGCCGCTCTGCGCCTGCGCGGCCTGCGGCAAGGCGCTCGACCTGGGCGCGCGGCCGGCCTTCGACACCGCCCGCGGCGGAGCGCTGTGCCCGGAATGCAGCGGTCCGGCCTCGCGGTCGGTGAGCCTGGGCACCCTACGCACGCTGGAGGCGAGCCGCGATGCCGGCTCGCAGCTGTCGCCTCGGGTCGGCTTCTCACGACAGGCGATCAGCGAGAGCCGCCGGCTGCTCGGCGATTTCCTGGACTATCACCTGGAGCGGCGGCCGCGGTCGAAGGAGTTTCTCGAGCAGGTGTGTCCGGAGGTGTGCTGAGGCGCCGGGCTACTCCAGCTCCCCGATCTTGTCCTCGAGCTCGGAGACCTTGTCCTTGAGGCGCTTCAGCTCTTCCTTCAGATGAGGCATGGGCACCATCCGCGAGACGGTCTGCTTGATCACCTCGTCGGCGCTGCGCTGTGTCTCCTCCAGGTTACGCTGCAGTCCCTCGAGCAGCTCGCCGAGCGCGCGCTTGCGGTCCTCGGCCGTGTCGCCCGCCGCCTTGATCAGGGTCTCGATCTTCCCCACGCGGCGACCGGCGCCTTCCTTGGTCTTGTCGATCAACCCGGTCACCGCTTCCTGACCCGTGCGCAGCAGGCCGACCAGGGTGTGCAGCGGCAGCACGCTCTTGCGCTTCTTCTCCTCCTCGAACAGGATCTGCGCCAGCGTGATCGAGGTCAGGTCTTCCTTGGTCTGGTTGTCCACGACCTTGACGTCGGTGCCCTCCTTGACCATCCGCGCGATCTCGTCCAGGGTGACGTAACAGCTCTTCTCGGTGTCGTACAGCTTCCGGTTGGCGTAGCGCTTGATCACCTTGGGACCGGCCATGGCGTTCACCCCCTCAAGCACCAAGGGTGCGAGTCGAGCATCGATCGTCTCCGACGCGCAGCGTCAAGGGGGCTTAGTAGCGCTCGCGGCGCACCGTGTCAAGATCCGGATTCGTCGCCTTCCTGCGGCCCGAGCAGATCGGCCAGATGCTCGATGATCTGGGCCAGACGGCCGTACCCCGCGCCGGGTCGCGACTCGAGATGATCCCGCTCCTCCAGCAGCGCCTGCCGCAGCGAGCCGAGCGCAGGCCCCGGGTCCCGGCCGGCGGCGCCGTCCCCCTCTCCGGGCAGGAACTGGCCCAGCAGATGCTCGACCGTGGTCAGCAGGCCGGCCAGCCCCTCGAGCGCCCAGGCCGCCACGGCCGCCTCGGCAGGCTCGGCCGCGCCGCTACCCCGCTCCAGCTCGAGCAGCCGATCCCGCAGCCCGAGCAGGGCTTCGCGGCTGGTCGAGCTCACCTGTCGCCGGGCCTCGCGGGCCGGCGCGACCCGCAGCAGCAGGGAGAGCATGCCGAGATCCGAGGGCGATGGTCGGGACATCAAAAGGGCATGGGACGGGCGGCCAGCCAGGCGAGCAGCGACAGGGCCAGCTTCTGGTTGTCGCTGCCGTCGAGGTCGGTGAACACCACCCGCCGGTCGACCGGGCCGTTGAACCAGGGCTGCTCGCTGTAGAGTACCGCCACGCGGCCCTTGCCGTGCTCGCTCACGGCCAGCACGGCCTTGCCCTCCAGCCGCGCCAGCGCCCGGGCCGGCGACGCGGCATCGAGGAAGAACCCCAGCGCGCCGCTGATCGCCTTGACGCCTCGAGTCACCGGGTGGGCCTCGAGGTCTGTCACCAGCTCGGGGCGACCGATCGAGCGCTCTCCGGTGAAGCGGATGCCAAAGGCCTCGATCAGCGTGTTGCGGGTCGCCGTGTCGGTCGGCGCCGGGCCGGCCAGCACGAGCAGACCCCCGCCGCCCTCGACCCAGCTCTTGATATCGCGCGCCTCCAGGTTCGAGTAGCGACGGCCCGTCCCCACCACCGCCGCGACATCGCAGGTCTGCAGCAGCGCCTTGGTGATGTTGAAGTCGACGGCCTCCTCGGACTCGAAGCCCTTGGAGAACAGGGTGCGCGCCAGCCGGCCGAATCCTTCTGGCCGTCCGGAGTCGACCGAGGCGCGGTCCAGGCCGGCGCTCTGCAGCCACAGCACCCGGGCCCGGGGCTGGCTCCGGGCCGGAGGCGCGCCGCGGTGCTCGGTGGTGCCCTCCCCGGCCGCGGCGGGCAGCGCCGCGAGGGCGAGCATCACCGACAGCAGGCTGGACATCGAACTCCGCATCCACCGTCCTCCGGATCGCGAGCGATTCTAGGCGGGCGGCCGGGCCTTGTCAAAGTGGCGACTTGCGCGCACCCGCTGGCCGCGGTTATTCTGTTTCCGGCTCCAGGGAGGTCCTGTCATGCGACGAGCCCTGATCGTGCTCGCGCTCGCCGCGATGCTTGCCGGCTGCGGCGGCGGTGACAAGAAAGCGCCCGAGCGTCCGCAGCTCGCGCGCCATCGCCAGATGGCCGTGCTGGTCCGGGCGCCCAGCGGCTCGGTGCCCGACGACCTGGGAACCCGACTGGCCGAGCGACTGGCCGGGCTGTACAGCAACTCCACCACCGGCGCGGTTCGCCACGGCGCCTTCAAGGAGCCGGCCGCGTACGACGACGCCCTGCTCACCGACCTGGCCCTGCTCGGCGTGGACGATCTCTTCGTGTTCGACCTGTACCCGGCGGCCGAGGCGGCCCACGGCAGGCTGCTGCTGGTCCGGGCCGACACCGGACGCGTCGTGGCCAAGCGCGTGCTGCCCGAGGCGGCCGACCTCGAGGCCGAGCTGGACGCCTTCTGCCTCGCCGAGCATCGCTTCCCGGACCGCCGACCCCAGAGCGATCGCTTCGCCCTGGGCATGGAGCTGTTCCGCCGCCGTCGCTGGCGCGAGGCCAGGTCGGTGCTCGAGGACGAGCTGAACCACAACGCGCTGGACACGCTGCAGGGCATCAAGAAACGCGAGGCCGTGATCGCCGCCATCGCGGACTGCGAGACCGCGATCAAGCGCGAGGACCGGCTGGTCGCGATCCGCTCGAAGCGATTCGAGATCGAGCTCAAGTTCCAGGGTGTGGCCCCGCGGTTCCAGACCTACTTCAAGAAGGCCCTCGGGCCCTCGGGGCTCGATCCGGCGCTACGCCCGCTGACCGACTCTCCGGCGCAGATCGACGTGCAGTACGATTCGGGCGATGACGGCACGAGCGTATCAGGAGCGATCTTCGTCAGCCTGCGCTTCGACCAGCGTCGCTACTGGGCAGCGGTGCGCAAGCAGGATCCGCCGCCGCCGAAGCGCACGATCGACCTCGACCCGTTGCTGCCCGTCGCCGGCGCCGCGATGCGCTTCCGCGATCTGGCGGAACGCTTCGCGCCCGCCGGTGACGGCGGTCAGCTGTCGGCCTTCCCGGTGGTGATCCGCATCGAGCGGGGGGACGGCGAGCATCTCGCCTTCCCCGCCCTGCCCGACGAGCGGAACAGGAAGCAGCCGCGTCCGCCGACCCAGCTCGCCTACGAGTTCATCGACGGCCGGGAGACCGTCAAGCTTCCCACGCTCAATCCGAAGGACACGCTGAAGCGCCACCTGTTCCATCTCGACGTGCCGGAGCTGATCGACGGATCGGCGACCGAGTACGCGCTGCTGTACCGCTTCTTCGGGCTGGCGTACTAGTCGAGCCGGAACCGGCGCTCCTCGGCTACTTCTCCTCGTCAAAGGGCACCGGGCTGCCGCAGGCCGACAGCAGGTCCAGCACGGCCATCGCCCGACCCAGCCGCGCGCCGAGCACCTGGGCCTCGGAGGCGAAGACCATCGTGTTGGCGTCGATCACCTCGAGGCTCGTCGCCACCCCGGCCTCCTCGCTGGCCTTGGCCAGCTGCTGCGTGGCGTGGGCCACCTCGAGCTGACGCTCGGCCAGCTTCAGCACCGCCTCGGCGTCGCGCAGCGCCTGGTACGCGGCCTCGACCTCGCTCTGGATCTTGCGCTGAAGATCCTGCACCGCCATCCCGGCTTGACGCTGCTTCGACTCCGCGGCCCGCAGCTCGGCCTCGCGGATCCCGCCGTCCCAGATCGTCAGCGCCAGCGTGGCGCCCACGGACCAGTTGAAGGGATCGTCGTCGAAGCGCTGCTTCTCGTTGTTGTCCAGCGTGGCCTGGCCGAAGAGATTGAGCGTGGGCAGGTACTTCATCCACACCCGCGTCAGCTCGTGCTCGGCCACGAGCAGCTCGATCTTCGAGGCGACCAGGTCCTTGCGCTGGGTCCTGGCCGCGTCGAGCCAGTGGTCGAGGGGCTTCTCTCCGGCTGACACGTCGAGCGCGGGCCGCGTCAGATCGATGGCGCCTTCCAGCCCGGTGAGATAGCGGAAGCTGGCCCGGGCCTGCTCCAGGCCGGCCAGGAATTCCACGCGCTGCGACTCGGACCGGGTCACCTCCAACTCGGCGCGCTTGACCTCGAGCTGGGTCGCGGTCTGCAGGCTGGCCCGCACCTCGGCGCTCTTGTGGTGCTGGTTGGCGGCCTCGATGCTGCGCTCGGAGACGGTGATCAGGTTCTGCACGGTGAGCATGCCGTAGTACGCCTTGGCCACCCCGTACAGGATCTGCTCGCGGCCGTACCCCACGCGCTGCACCACGGCGTCATACTGGTCGTACGCGCCCTGGATGAAGGGAATCGAGGTCGGGTCGATGATCGGGATCAGCAGCGAGAAGGTGCCGGTGAGCATGTCCTGCACCGGCACGAAGTTGTCGAAGGAGCTGCCCGAGTCGCCGCTGTCCTCGAACAGGCTCGGATCCCAGCCCTGCACGATCGTATTGTCCGGGTGCTCCATCGCCGCGACCATCGCGAGCTGACCGAGGAACTCCCCCATGTCCGCAAACCCGGACATGTCCGGCGTGTGGCGCTCGCCGAGATGCACCCAGCTCACGTCGGCCGAGATCTTGGGCAGGAACAGCGCGATCGCCGTATCTCGCAGCGAGTCGATCTGCACCAGGCTCTCGGCCAGCGACTTCCAGGTGATGTTGTTCTGCTTCGTGCTCTGCAGCGCCTCCTCGATGCTCACGGTGCGGCCGGCCGCCGGCGCCGCCAGCAGCAGCAGCAGCGCGGCGGCGAGGAATAGCGTGTGACCTCGAATCCTCACGGAGACCTCCATCAGTACTCGGGTGTCGGCTTGCGAATCTTGCGCGCGAACAGGGTGTACATCGTCGGCACCACGAACAGCGTCAGCAGGGTGGACACCAGCAGGCCGCCGATCACGGCCTTGGCCATCCCGGACCAGCCCTCCGCGCCCTCGCCGATCTCCAGCGCCAGCGGGGTCATCGCCAGCATCGTGGTGATGCTGGTCATCAGCACCGGCCGCATGCGGATGCGCGCGGCCCGGCCGATCGCGGCCAGCCGGTCCAGCCCCTCGTCGCGCAGCTGGTTGGCCGCGTCGAGCATCACGATGCCGTTGTTGACCACGATGCCGACGAGCATGATCACGCCGATCAGCGACGAGATGTCCATCGTGCTGCGCGTGAGCGTGAACATCAGCACCACGCCGATCGCGGCCAGCGGCACGGAGAAGATGATGATGAAGGGCTGGCGCATCGACTCGAACTGGCTGGCCATCACCATGTAGACCAGCAGCACCGAGATCAGCAGCGCCAGGCCGAGCCACTGGAAGGACGTCTGGAAGTCCTCGGCCGTGCCGCCGATGTGGTAGCTGAAACTCTTGGGGAACTGGTAGCGCTGCATCACCTCGTCCACGCGCGCGATCGCACCTCCGAGATCCTTGGTGTGCACCTCGCCCTGGTCGTCGGTATAGCTCTGGTGCAGGTAGCACGTGAGGCGCGTGAGCCGTCCCTGGTCGAGGCGCGTGATGTCCACCGGGCCCAGCCCGATCTCGACGTCGGCGATGTTGCTCAGCAGCACCACCGCGCCGGTCGGAGTGGTCACCGGCATCTTGCGCAGCTCGTCGAGATCGAGGCGGTGCTCCTTGGCGTAACGCACCACGATGTCGTGCTCGTCGCCGTCCTCGGCGTAGCGCCCGGCGATGCGCCCCATGAAGTAAGCCGAGATGGCGTTGCCCACCGCGGCGGTGGAGAGGCCGAGCTGGGCCATCTTGGTGCGGTCGAAGCGCACCCGCACCTCGGGCTTCTGGTCGGACATCGAGAAGTTGACCATGCTCGTCTCGGGCATTGCGAGCAGCTGCTCCTTCAGCTCGAGGCCGACCCGCCGCGAGACCTCGAGATCGTGGCCGCGGATCTGCACCTCGATGTCGCCCTCGCCACCCATCGGATTGAAGGGCGGCGCCACGGTGAAGTCGAGGCCCGGGATCTTGGAGAGCGCCCCGCGCACCGCGGTCTCGATCTGCTTCTGGCTGCGCTCCCGCTGATGGGGCCGCACCAGCGGCACGCGCACCAGCCCGGCGTGCACGCCCTTGCTGAAGATCGAGACGAAGCCCTTGCCCACGCCCACGTCGATGGCGATCATCTTGCGTTCCTCGGGCCGGATCACCTCCTCCAGCGTCTTCTCCATCTCCCGGAACACCTTGTACGTCTCGCCGAGGTTGTTGCTGATCGAGGTCTCGGCGTTGACGAACACGATGCTCTGGTCCTGCTCCATCACGAACTCGGTGGGCAGGGCCACGGCCAGCACCGCGGTGCCGCCCAGCGCCAGCACCAGCCCCACGGCCACCACCCAGCGGTGACCGCCGAGCACCCAGTCGAGCGAGCGCCCGTACGCGTTTCGCACCCGGGCGAACACGTCCTTCTTGTGCGCCCGCTCCAGCAGCCGGCGCGCCCGCTCCGATCCCAGCAGCCGCGAGGCGGCGAGCGGGATGAAGGTCAGCGCCACCACCAGCGAGACGGCGAGCGAGAAGCAGATCGTCACCGCCATGTCCTTGAACATCACGCCGGCGATGCCGGGCACGAACAGCACCGGCACGAACACCGAGATCGTGGTCAGCGTGGACGCGCTCACCGCGGTGCCCACCTGTCCGGCGCCCTTGATCGCGGCGTCCCAGCCCTCCAGCCCCTCCTCGCGCAGGCGGAAGATGTTCTCCAGCACGACGATCGAGTTATCGACCAGCATACCGATCGCCAGCGCCAGGCCGGCCATCGAGAGGATGTTCAGCGTCATGTCGGTCGAGTCCATCACGCCGAAGGTGGCCACCACCGAGATCGGAATCGCGGTGGCCACGATCAGGGAGCTGCGCAGGTTGCGCAGGAAGAACAGCAGCACGAGGAAGGTGATCAGCACGCCCAGCAGGCTGGTGGTGGAGAGATTGCCCAGCGACTGGTTGATGAAGTCGGCCTGGTTGAAGATGATCTTGAAGTCGATGTCCGCGGCCGCGGCGCGCTTGATGTCGGGCAGCGCCGCGATCACCGCGTCGGAGGCGCGCACCGTGTTGGCGCCGGACTGCTTGCGCACGATCATCCACACCGCGGGCTCGCCGTCCACCTCGAGGATGCGCTGGGTCTCGTAGAAGCTGTCCTCGACGCGGGCCACCTCCTTGAGGCGGATCGGCTCCATCGCGGGCATGCCGGTGGGCCCGACCTCGCCCCGGCCCATGCCCACCACCACCTTACCGATCTCCTCCACCTTCTGGTACTTGCCCTTGGTCTGGATGGTGAAGTCGAGCGCGCCCTGCTCGATCGAGCCGCCCGGCACCTGGGTGTTCTCCCGGTACACCGCGCCGATCACGGAGTTGACGTCGAGGCCGAAGCCGGCCAGCTTGAGCGGATCGAGCACCACGTGGATCTCGCGCTCCAGCCCGCCCGCGGTCTCGGCCGAGGCGATGCCCTCGAGCCGGGCCAGCCGCGGCTCGATCTCGTCCTCGGCGATCTCGCGCAGCTCGTCCAGCGGGTACGGCCCGCTGATCATCATCATCACCACCGGCTGCATCGAGGGATCGAAGGCGAACACGATCGGCTCGTCCGCGTCGTCGGGCAGGAAGCCCTTCACCATCTCCAGCTTGCGCCGGACATCGGTCTCGGCGGCCTCCATGTCCTTGGACCAGTCGAACTCCACGGTGATCAGCGACACGCTGTTCTTGGAGTCGGAGTTGATCTCCTCGGCGTCCTTGGCCGAGGACACGGCGCCCTCGATGGGGCGGGTGATCAGCGTCTCGATGTCCTCGGGGCTGGCGCCGGTGTAGTTGGTGATGATCACCACCGCGGGGAAGGTGATGTCCGGATACAGATCGAGCTGCAGCCGGGCCAGCGAGAACAGGCCGAAGCCGACCACGATCAGGTAGAGCATGCTGAAGGTCACGCCCCGGCGAACGGATATCGCGGAGAAGTTCATGCGCTGGCGCCTCCTCTTCCGCTAGTTCTCGGTGGCCTGGACGATCTCGACCACCTGCCCGTCCTTGAGCTGGTGCTGACCGCGCACCACGATCTGCTCGCCCTCGGCCAGGCCGTCGAGCACCTCGTAGCGGGAGCCCGTCCGGGTGCCGACACGCACGATGCGCTTGCTGGCCACGCCGCCGTCGGCGACCACGAAGGCCTTGCGCAGCAGCTCGTCTGGCCCCTGCTTCTTGAGCAGCTGGTTGTCCAGCAGCAGCGCCTCCTCGGGCGCCACCAGCACGCCCTTGCGCTCGGCCACCACCAGCTCGGCGCGGCCGTACATGCCGGGCTTGAGCAGCCGCTGGCCGGCCTCCTGGTCCACCGGGTTGTCCACCGTGACCTCGACGGTGTTGGTGCGCGTGCCGGTGCTGATGTAGGGCAGGATGTTGGTCACGTTGCCCACGAAGGTTTTCTCCGGGTACGCGTCGAGATGCAGCTTGACCTCCATCCCCGACCGGACCTTGGTCACGTCCGCCTCCACCAGCGCGAGCTCGGCCTTGAGCCGGTCCACGGTGAGGATGCGGCACAGCGGCAGCTGAGGCACGGCCATGTCGCCCTTCTCCAGCATCTTGTTGGCGATCACACCGCTGATCGGCGCGGTGATCACCGCGTTGTCCGCGGTGACGGCGAGCTGGCCGCGGCTGGCGTCGAGGGCGCGGCGCTGAGCCTGCGTGGAGAGCAGACCGGTCTGGATCTTGTCGAAGGTGGCCTGCGTGATCACGCCCGCGGCGAGCAGCTCCTTGCCCCGCTTGAGCTCGCTCTCCAGGTTGCGGATCTGCACGTCGAGCGCCTCCATCTGCGCCCCCAAGCCCTCGAGGCCCTTGTCGAGCCCCTCCTTGCGGATCAGCGCGATGCGCTGGCCCTTCTGCACGCGGTCGCCGTCCTTCCAGGGGAAGTAGAGGATGCGATCCGGCACCGGCGAGTAGATCTTCACCTCGGTGTACGGCTTGAGATCGGCCACGTAGCTGAGCACGTCGGCGATGTCGGCGCGGGCGAGGGTCTGCACGCGAACGGTCTTGTTCAGCGCCGCCCCCTCGCCGTCGCCGTCGCCGTCGCCACCCTGGCCCGCGGGCTGGGTGCAGCCGGCCGCGAGCATTGCCGCGGCCGCGGCGATCGCGGCCATGGCTCCGCGGCTGTGGTTCCGCATTCGCATCATCACTCGTCCTCCGTCCTGGCAAATCCCTCGCCGCCCTGCTCCTCGAGGAAGCGCAGCGCATCCTCGATGTAGCGCAGCTCGGTCTCGATATGATGGCGCATGTGACCGAAGAGCAGGTGCACGCTGGTCTGCCGCCGCAGCGTGCGCAGCGGCTCCTCGTCGGGCATCGGCCCGCTCATGTGCATCCGCTCGATGGCCACGATCTGCTCGAGCGCCTCGTCGACCTCGGTCCTGCGCTGCGCCAGCCGCTCGATGGCAACGGCGTACGGCGCATGCACCAGGTTCGCCAGCGCGACCTGGAACGGGTTCTTCAGCGGCCGCACGCCCGAGATCCGCTCGAGCACGCCGCTGGCCAGGGCCTGGCGGCCGGCCGGGTTGAGATGGTGCACCTTGCGCGTGGCGCCCTGCCCCTCGTGCTGGAGCTCGGTCTCGATCAGGCCCTTGCCCTGGAGCTGGCCCAGCACGCGGTAGATCGAGGAGAAGCCGATCTCGGTCCACTGGTCCATACGGCGCTCGCGGATCTTCTCCTCGAGACCGTAAGCATGGATCGGCTCCTCGGCGAGCAGGCCGAGAAGAACGACTTCTTTTTCCGTAATTCCAGCTAGTTCTGCGTTGTGCTGTTGCTCGTCCGCCATCCTGTGCCCCTGGTGCGCTCGAACACCATTACCCTGCAGCACCATGTTTTGTTTCACGGGCCCGCACGGCCCGCTCACCTGCGCGAAGGTGTATTATCCGCGGGCAATATTATCTGTCAAGTATATTCTCACAAAAGAAATATCACTCTGGTAGGATAACCCTCCCCTCCCTCCTCCTGAGGTGCCTCCTGAGGTGCCCTCCTGAGGTGGAGGTGCCTCCTCCTCCTGCTCCTGAGGTGCCTCCTTCTTCTGAGGTGCTTCTGAGGTGCCTTCTGAGGTGCCTTCTTCTGAGGTGCCACCCAAGTAGGTAGCGATCTCCACGGATCGAGACGAATCAAGGCCAATGCAGATCCGCCCAACTGTCCATGACGGTCCAGCGGTCAGCTAGCGGTCATTGACATCAGTATTCTGGTCTCTGCCCACGAATTGCCGCAGACTCCAAGACACTCGAACAGCCCTCGAACGGATAAGTGCCGTAGCCGCGCCTGGCACTGTCACCCGGGCGCAGAGGTGGGCACCACCGCATAGGGCAGCGGTGGTCGAAAGCAGAAAGGTGGGAACTCGACAGAAAGATCTCCAGCGCGGAACTGCTCGGATGCCCGGCGATACGCCTCGACGAACCGGCGATACGACCGATGATACCAGGACCTGATCCGTCGCCTCACTGCGTGACACAAGGGTGCGGGACTCCGGTTCTGAGATTCGGGACTGGAGTGAGGATCCTGCGCAAGAACCCGTGCCACACCTAGAGGACGGATCCGCTCGGTCTTGAGCCGATCTCGCGTGTCCTGCTCGATCTCATCCACCAATACACGATACCGCCGCTGCCGCTCCGACTCGGTCAGATGAGCCCAGCACGGCAAGGGTGTGAGCTTCACTTCGTACCTCTGCGCGAAATCGCTCGAAGCCAGCTCCCTGCCCTCGCGACGCGCCCAGTAGGCTGAAGTGCGATCATACCACCAGCCAACGAGCGGCTTGCCCTCCGTGAGCGCAGCCACACAGTTCACTCCAGGCCAGTCCCCGGGCCGCTCGACAAGGTTCTCCTTGCACCCATGCTCGAGGATGTAGCGCACCCGGCCAAGGAGCGCAGACTCATCCAGCACCGGAATGGCGCGAAAGCGCCGGCCCCAGAACTTCTCCTTCCAGTGGTGCAGTTCGCCGAGTTCCCTTGCGATGTTGCTCTTGAGGTAACCGATGAAGGCCGAGAGCACACCGAAGTCCGGCGCAGAGCCGAGAAGTTCGAAATGATTCGACATGAAAACCATGAGGTACAGGGCCACCCCGGGATAGCGCTCCTGGGCGCGGCCGATCACGCCGAGGATGATCTCATTTACCTCATTTGAGGGTCTCATGAGATAGCGTCTCTGGATTGTCCGCGAGGTGATCTCGAACACGGTGTGGGAGTCGGGCATGTGTCGTATTGGTCTTGCCATACCCGCTGAAATAGCAAAGACCTTGCCAAATCTCGTGGAGGTCGGCGCTTTCTGGCGGCCTTGCTCGTAACCATTCTCAATCACATACGATAAATCATGGTGGGCCGGTCCGATCGCAGCACTGTACTTGAGCCTTGAAATCGTTCAACAGTCCGGAATCCTGGACTATAGGGTCCGGATTTCCGGACGATCCTTGTTTTTCGATGCGGGTGGCACCTTGAAGGAAGGGGAAGGAAAGAAGAAGGAGGAAGGACGAGCAACGCGCTCAGCAACTCCGGCGGCGCAGCATCAACAGCAGCAACCCGATCGCGAGCCAGCCCAGCGTGCCGGCGCCCGCCGCGCTGCAGCCGCTGTCGGACTTCGGCTCCCAGCGGTTCGGGTCCAGCGGGTACGCATCGTCGGTGTCGGGCACGCCGTCGTCGTCGTCGTCCGAGTCGGCGCGATTGGGCTGGCCGTCGTTGTCCGAGTCGCGGGAGCAGTCCTGCCCGTTGTTGCAGGTGTCCGAGGAATCCGGAATGCCGTCGTTGTCGTCGTCCGTGTCGCGGCTGTCCACGACCCCGTCGTTGTCGTGATCGAGCGGTCGGCTGTCGCGCGCGTCGGGCACGCCGTCGTCGTCGTCGTCGCCGTCCCGGTGGTCTGGAATGCCGTCCCCATCCGCGTCGCCCGTGGTGCACTGGCCCTCGAGGCACACCTCTCCCGGGCGGCAGGTGATCAGGTTGCACGGATCGCCATGGCAGTTGCCCGCGATGCACACCTGTCCCGTGGGACAGGTTACGCCGGCGCAGGGATCGGCCACGCACACGCCGTTCTTGCAGATCTGACCCTCCGGGCAGTGCTGCGTAGCGCAGGCGTCGGCCACGCAGCGGCCGTCGATGCAGGAGTCGCCGGGCTGGCAGACCACGTTGGCGCAGGTCGACACGCAGTTGCCGGTCTCGTCACAGTACTCGTCGCTGCCCATGCAGATGACCCCCTGGCAGGGATCCTCGATGCAGCGCTTGCCGTCGCAGACCTCGGGCGGCACGCACTCATGACCCGGATCGAGGCAGGTGATCTCGACGCAGTCGCCGCCGCGGCACTCCTCGTTGCCCTCGCAGACCACGCCCACGCAGCGATCCACGCAGCGGCCGTTCCTGCAGGCCTTGTCCAGATCAGCGCAGTCGTCGTCGTTGTTGCACTCCCGGGGCACGCAGACCTCGTTGTCGCAGACGTACCCGGTGGGACACTCGCCCATCTGGCAGCCGCAGATGCACTCGCCGTATTGACAGATGCAACCCGGATCGCAGAGGTCGCCCTCGTCGACCGAGCCGTCGCAGTCGTTGTCCACCAGGTCGCAGACCTCGGCCGGCACCTCGCCGCAGCCGCCGCACGCGTTGGTCACGCCCTCGTCGACCTGGCCGTCGCAGTCGTTGTCCACGTAGTCACAGACCTCTTCCTCGGGCTGCGGAGCGGTGCAGTCGACCCACTCGCCGTTCTCGCAGCGCTCCGAGCCCACGCCGCAGGCGTTCTCGCAGATCCGCGACAGCTCCTCGTCGATGGCGCCGTCGCAGTCGTTGTCGATCCCGTCGCAGATCTCGTTCTGCAGCGCGGACTGGATGATCGCCTCCAGCGCCGCGGCCAGGGACACCGGATCGTCGGCGAAGAAGGCATGCCCGTTGTCGAGGTCGATCCGGCCCTGGTCGTCGACCGCGGTGCCGCCGGCCCTCGCCATCCGGTCCAGCGTCGGCGAGCCCTCGAGCTGGGCGCCGAAGCCCACGACAAAGGTATTGATATCGTATTCGGTGCCGTCGTACGAGGTCGAGCGCAGCCTCTCGGCCGAGCTGACCGGATTCCCGTTGCAGGTGTCCTCGCCGTCGGTGAGCACCAGCACGAAGTTGCGGTAGCACCAGGGCTCAGCGGCGTTGGGCAGATCCTGGTCCTCGTAGTAGTCCTTGGCCGCGGCGAGGGAGGTACCCAGCGGCGTGGCTCCGTCGCCGCGCAGCTCCTTGTTGCTGGGAAAGTTCTCCTGGCCGTCGATCCAGGCCAGGATCTGGCCCTTGTTGCCCTCGGCCACCGGAACCAGCACCTCGCCGCCATCGCGGCAGCTGCTGGCTCCATCGTAGTTGATCCTCCGCTTGCTGCTCTGGACCAGCATGCCCGTGAAGTCGTCCACCTCGCAGGGCGCTCCGTCCTTGCTGTAGAAATCGGCCAGCTTGATCTCCTCGCCCTCGTCCTGGTGGTAGCGCATCAGGCCGAACAGCACCTCGTCGGTGCCGTTGAGGATCGTGTTCAGCGCCTGCTTGGCCATGAACATCCGCGAGTCGTTGGTGTGTCCGTCGTTGTCGACATCCACGCCCTCGTGGCCCGCGCTGCCGTCACCGCAGGTCATCTCCACGGGATTCGAGAGATCCCAGGTCATGCTGCCCGAGGTGTCGAAGAGGATCATCAGGTGGTTCTTGTATTCCTGGGCCGCCGCCGGTCCGGCGGCGAGGCCGAGGATCACCAGAATCGGGATCATGATCCGGGTTCGCATGTTGCCCTCCCGCGCCGCGGCCGGCGCACGCCCGTATTGGGGTCATTCGATTATACGCGATCCAGATGCGGAGCGCACCAGCCGCGCCGCTGCGCCCGTCTCGCGGGCGTGCGCGCGGCCGCCGCAACGCCGCGCGCATGCTCGGGCGCAACGGAGAGGCTCGCAGTTATCCCAGTGTTAACAGCAGGTTGAACCAACTGCACTTGGCGATAACAGAAGCTTCACAATAGGCTATAATGATTGGTTATGAAACAACACCAGGCTATTCGGAGGCCACCAATGGACCGCCGACTTCACGTGCTGATCCTCACCCTCCTGGCAACGGGGCTGCTGTCCGCCTGCGACACCTCGCTGTCCCGCGACAACCCGTACGACCCGGACCTGCCGCCGCATCAGAAGCAGCCGGCCTCGCTGATGGGCCAGGTGGTCCTCGAGTCGGGCGATGCGACCATCGCCACGGTCGAGGTCCAGCCCGCGGGCAAGAGCGCCACGCCGGGCACGGGCGGGTACTTCGAGATCGCGGACATCCCGCCGGGCAGCTACACCATCCGCGTGTCGGCGGCGGGCCACTCGACCTGGATCCAGGCCGGGGTGCACTTCGAGGCGGGCCAGCGCGTGGACATCGACGAGATCTTCGTGCTCGCGGCCCGGGGCAACCTCGAGGGTCAGGTGATCCTGATGCTCGCGCCGGAGAGCGAGGCCGGTTCGCACGGCGGGGCCCTGGTCAACGTGCGGCCGGTCGACCATGGCACGATGGCCGCCAGCCGGCAGAGCGCGAGCACGATCAGCAACCCGGACGGCTCGTGGAATCTCAACAGCCTGCCGATCGGGCTGTGGGAGATCGACGGCAGCAAGGACGGGTTCGCGCCCTCGCCGCCGGTCGAGGTCGAGGTCACCGAGGACGGGACGACCCCGGCGGAGGCGCTGGTGCTGCGCTCGATCACCGGGGTGATCGCGATCGACGGCGGCGCGGACTACACCAACGACGGCGACGGTGAGGTCACGGTCGAGGTGCTGGCCTTCCAGACCGACGAGATGCGGATCGGCAACAGCGCGGATCTGGACGACGTGGACTGGGAGCCGCACCTGGCCGAGCGCCCCTGGACCCTGGAAGCGGGCGAGGACGGCGAGAAGGCGGTGTTCATGCAGTTCCGCAACCACAGCGGGTACGTCACGCCGCCCGTGCACGACAGCATCGTGCTCGACCGCGCCGCGCCAAGCAATCCCCTGGTGCGCATCGCGCCCGAGGAGGACGACGAGTACGTGCAGCAGGCGAGCGTGGCCGTGGCGCTCGAAGCGGACGACGCGCTCTCGGGCGTGGCCCGGATGCGCACGGCCGTGGACGGTGACGTCACGGACGAGCCCTGGGTCGACTTCGAGCGGCGGCGGGCCATCGTGCTGCCCGTGGGCGACGATCCGGACGGCGTGACCGCCACGGTGCAGGCCCAGTTCATGGACGGGGCGGGCAACGAGAGCGACATCGTACAGGACTCGGTGATCGTGGATTCGGTGGCGCCGGCCAGTCCGTCGATCGCGATCAACGACGAGGCTTTGCTGACCGCATCGCGGGCGGTCACGCTCACGCTGTCGGCGGACGGCGCAAGCGAGATGAAGGTCAGCAACGATCCGGGCCTGTCCGGCGCCTCGTGGCAGCCCTTTGTCACCAGCCTCGGCTGGGGCCTGACCGAGGGCGACGAGGACAAGACGGTGTACGCGCGATATCGCGACGCCGCGGGCAACGAGAGCGTTGTGGTGCAGGACAGCATCGAGATGAACACCAAGGGCTCGGTGAGCGGGACCTTCACGCTCGAGGGCGTGGCAGCCGGAGGGTACGGCGGGACCACGGTCACCCTGACCACCACGCCCGAGCAGAGCCAGCCCACGGACGCGGACGGACAGGTGAGCTTCGCCAGCGTGCCGGTGGGGATGTACACCCTGCGCGCCACCAATCCCACGCACGAGGACGTGGTGGTGCCGCTCGTGGCCGTGGAGCCGGGAGGCGACACCAACGTGGGCACGCGGATGATGCTCGTGGCCCGCGGCAGGCTCGAGGGCGCGGCCACGCGCCAGGGCGCGGCCGCGGACGGGCACGGCGGGATCCAGGTCGAGGTGGTGGGCGAGCCGGGCAGGCTCGGCTTCACCGCGCCGGACGGGGCCTGGGCCATCGAGGGCGTGCCCGTGGGCCAGTACACGGTGCGGGCCACGGCCGAGGGCTATCTCGCGGCCGCGGCCAGCGACGTGAGCGTGGTCAAGGACGCGGTGACCACGGTGCCGGCCCTGGCGCTGAGCGCCAATCCGGGCTCGATCGCGGGCTCGGTCACGCTGGAGGGGCTCTCGGAACCCGCCCTGGGCATCGCCGAGATCCTGGTCGCGGGCCAGACCGTGCCCGCGGCCGGGGACGGCGGCTTCGAGGTGCTGGACGTGGCGGCCGGCACGTACACCCTGACCGCGCGGGCGCCGGGATACGGCATCGAGCAGGTGATCGCGGTGGTGGCGCCGGGCGCGCAGACCGACCTGGATCCGATCGCGCTGCGCACGGCACGGGGTGACCTGGCCGGCACGGCCGAGCTGGAAGGCGAGAGCGAGCACGCGGGGATCCTGGTCGAGGTCCAGGGCACGGGCTTCTCGGCGATCAGCAATGCGCTGGGCGAGTGGACGATCCGCGGGGTGCCAGCCGCGCAGTACGCGATCCGCGCATCCGCGGCCGGGTACAACCCGACGATCACGCCGGACATCACCGTGCTCGAGGACGAGGAGGTGGTCGTCCCGCTGATGACGCTCACGGCCAACCCGGGCTCGCTCAGCGGCGTGATCGAGCTGGAGGGCCTGGCCGCGGGCTTCTGGGACGGCGTGACCGTGACGATCGAGGGCACGGGCCTGTCCGAGGTCACGGCCGCCGACGGCAGCTTCGGATTCGCCGCGGTGCCGGCAGGCACGTACCCGCTGACCGCGATGGTCTCCGGGTACAGCACGGCGCGGACCGTGATCACGGTGCTGGCCGGGCAGCCCACCGATGCGGGGCTGATCCCGCTGTCGATCGCGCGGGGCGCAATCGCGGGCCTGGCCACCCTGGCCGGCGAGGGCGATCACAGCGGCATCACCGTGGAGGTCGATAACCAGGGGTACGCCGGCGTGACCGGGGTCACCGGCAGCTACCGCATCGAGGGCGTGCCCACCGGCACGTACTCGCTGACCGCGCACAAGGACGGGTACACCACGCGCCAGGTGGGCGCGGTGACCGTGCTCGAGGATCAGACCGTGACCGCGGCCGACGTGCAGCTAGTGCGCCAGAGCGGGGACTTCGCGATCCGCGAGCGGCTGACCAACGACGAGAATTACCTCAACGACCCGGCGGTGAAGCTGGTCTTCACGGTGATCCCGGCGGACTCCACGAAGATCATCGTCTCCGAGGACCCGGCCTTCACCGGCGCGAGCTGGGAGAACTTCAGCGGCCTGGAGCACGACCACGACCTGATCTCCGGGGACGGCACGATCAACGTGTACGCCAAGTTCCGCAACCCGGGCGACGTGGAGTCGCCGGTGTTCTCGGCGAGCACGGTGCTCGACCGCGTGCCGCCGTCGGACACCTCGACCGTGCTGATCGAAAACGACGCCGCCTTCAGTACCAGCCCCGACGGCCAGGTCACGCTCAATCTGCTGGGGCAAGACAGCGGCAGCGGTGTCGGCTGGGTGCAGATCTCGGTCGACGGCGCGCTGGACACCGAGCCGGACGTTGCGTACCAGACCCCGATCACCGGCGTCACACTGGACCTGCCGCTGGTGGACGGCAACAAGTCGGTGTGGGTCGAGTTCGTGGACCTGGCCGGAAATCGCAGCGCCATGCCGGCGAGCGACTCGATCTACCTCGACCGGGTCGAGCCGGTGGACTCGTTGATCCAGATCAACGGTGGCGCGGCCTACACCACGGGCGCGCTGGTCTCCCTGACCCTGTTCGCCCGCGACGCCTGCGGGCCGGGGCATCCCTCGGGGAGCTGCTTTGGCGGATACACCGAGCCGGCGCAGCTGATGGTCAGCAACGATCCGGGGTTCCAGGGCGGGCTGTGGGAGGCGTACGCCGTGGACCGCAACTGGTTCCTCAAGCCGGGCGACGGCACCAGGAACGTGTACGTCAAGTACCGCGACGGAGCGGGCAACGAGTCGCCACGGATCTCGGCGAGCATCATCCTCGACGGCAACCCACCGGGCAGCCCGCAGGTTGTGATCCTGGGCGGCGAGATCACGGGCACCCCGAACGTGTTTCTCGGCCTCTCCGCGACACACGGGCCGACCGAGATGCTCGTGGCCGAGGGCGGCGACTTCAGCGGCGCGACATGGGAAACGTACGACGAGACAGATTACCCGGTCACGCTGTCCTCTGGCGACGGGCTGAAGACGATGTCGGCCCGCTTCCGGGACGAAGCGGGCAACGAGACCGCCACGGTCCAGGACACGGTGATGCTCGACACGGCCGCGCCGGCCGGCACGGTGACGATCGAGGAGGGTGAGTACGTGGCCGTGCCCGGGATCACGCTGCTGCTCACCGGCTCGCCGGACGCCACGCGGGTCTGCGTGTACGGCGACGTGAACGGCGCCTGCGATCCGGCCAGCGAGTTCCTGACCTGGACGGTGCTGGCGAGCCCGCTGCCCGCGACGCTGACCTCGGGCGACGGGAGCAAGACGGTGCGCGTGGTGCTGGCCGACGACGCGGGCAACAAGGGCTCCGAGTTCACGGACAGCACCGTGCTCGACGGCACGAAACCCTTCGGGCTCTCGGTGGGGATCGCAGGCGAGGGCCCGACCGGGTACACCCGGACCTCGGCGGTGACGCTGACCCTGGCGGCCACGGATACGACCAGCGGCGTGGTCGAGATGATGCTGGCCAACGACGCGGCGTACACCGGCGTGGACTGGCAACCCTTCAGCGGCGGCGCCTCGTGGACCCTGGCGGGCGGAGACGGCGACAAGGACGTGTACCTCAAGGTGCGCGACCGCTCCGGCAACGAGGAGCAGACCAGCGGGCAGATCGTGCTCGACCGGGCCGCGCCGAGCATCGGCGCCGTCGACTTCCTGATCAGCGACGGCGCGGCGTACTCGATGTTCACGGCCGTGACCGTGGACCTCGCGGCCTTGGACAACCTGACCGCGGGCGGGGATCTGGTCTGGTGCCTCGCGAACGATCCGACCTTTGCCGGCGCCACCTGCGGCGTGGGCCTCGACCTCGTGGACCGCGCCTGGAGCCTGAGCCCGGGTGACGGCGAGAAGATCGTGTACGCCAGGGTCGAGGACGAGGCCGGGCACCGGACCGTGGCCAGCGACGCGATCGAGCTCGACAGCCAGGCGCCGACCGGCGGCTCGCTGATCATCGACGGCGGCGAGTACACCGCCTCGGCCAGCGTGAACCTGACGCTGTATGCCGACGACGCGTTCCAGATGTGCATCTTCGGCGACATCACCTCGCCCTGCAACGAGGCCAACGACGGCGAATGGACCGACTTCAACAGCACGGAAACGGTCGACCTCGCCGCCGGGGACGGCCTGAACACGGTGCGGGTGAAGTACCGCGACGAGGCGAAGAACGTCACCGGCGAGGCCTGGGACACGATCACACTCGACCGTGGCGCGCCTTCCACGGTGACGCTGACCATCGTCGGCGAGGGACCACCGGGCTTCTCGCGGCTCGCCCCGGTCACGCTGCAGATCGCGGCGGCCGACGCCACCAGCGATGTTGTCGAGATGATGGTCTCGGAGTTCGACACCTTTTCCGACGCGACGTGGGAGAGCTTCTCGATGACCCGCGGATGGACGCTGTCGGAGCCGGACGGCCCCAAGACGGTGTACGTGCGGGCGCGGGACCAGGCCGGCAACTTCAAGGACACCAGCGCGGCGGTCACCCTCGACCGGGCGGCGCCGAGCTTCACCGCCGCCTTCGACCTGGATGGCGACGTGGGCGAGCCGTCCGGGTACTCGTACGACGCCACGGTGGCCGCATCCTTCACGGTCACCGACAATGTGGACAACGACGATCAGCTCGACTACTGGCTGGCCAACGAGCCCCACTTCGCCGGTGCGACCGCGGCCGACGTGCTACTTGGCGGCTCGGTGAACGTGCCGTGGATCCTGGCCGCCGGAGACGGCGTGCGCACGGCGTACGTCAAGATCGCGGACCGCGCGGGCAACGAGGCCACGAGCAGCGCGACGATCACGGTGGACGGCGAACCGCCGGCCAGCCTCAGCCTGGTGCTCGACCCGACCGACTACGTAACCGGCGCCACGGTGACCGCTCATATCGACGCGGTGGGCGCGAGCCAGTACTGCCTCACCGGCGACCTCAACGCGCCGCCCGCGCCCGACTGCCTGGACGCGGCCAGCCCGGGCTGGCTCGATCTGGTCCCCTCGGTGTCCGGCGTCACGCTCTCCGCCGGGGACGGCGACAAGACCGTGAACGCGTACTTCCGCGACGACGCGCGCAACGCGACCGGCCCGGCGACGGATACGGTGATGCGCGACGGCACTCCACCGAACTCGCCCTGCACGATGACCGTTACCAACGGCAACGTGGTGTCGACCACGCGCTACGTGCGCGACAGCTTCCTCGACCTGGCGATCTCGGCCGTGGATCCGGATCCGAGCTCGGGCCTGACCGAGATGCAGCTCGCCAACAACAGCGGCTTCAGCGGCGCCACGTGGGTGCCGTACGCCACCGCGGCCAGCGCACCGCTCACGAGCGGAGACGGCCTCAAGGAGGTATTCCTGCGCGTGCGGGACCGGGCGGGCAACACCCAGCTCACGGAGTGCAGCTCGGTCTCGGCGGTGCTCGACACCGAGGCGCCGACGGCGGGTGTGTCCACCACGGACGGTCTGTACCGGGACGGGCTGACCTACGTGGTCCAGACCGCGCTCAACCTCGACATCAGCTGCCAGGACATCCACTGCCACGAGCTGTACATCGACGGCGATGTGGTCGACGGCGCAAACGTGCGCGACTGGGTCGACTTCACCAGCTTCAGCTCCACGCAGGTCGTCCTCGACGGCGCGACCGAGGGGATCAAGGACATCCGGGTCTGGGTTCGCGATCGAGCGCTGAACGTCTCACCGCAGGCCATGCTGCGGGTCTACCTCGACACGGCCCCGCCCTCGTCGGCGGGCGCCTCGGTCGAGCTGTGGGGTCCGGCGGCCAACGGCCTGAGCGAGGAGTACACGCGCGATCGCGCGGTGACCGTGATCCTCAGCGGCTTCACGGACGTGGGCAGCGGCCTGCACCAGATGCAGATCTCCGAGGACATCGGGTTCGGTGACGCGCTCTGGGAGCCCTACCGCACGCCAGTCACCCGCACGCTCAGTCCGAGCGAGGACACGAAGACGCTGTACGTCCGCGTGCGCGACTGGGCCGGCAGCACGACGGCCAGCCCGGTCTCGGCCACGATCACGCTCGACACCATCGCACCGACGGTCAATCTCGACATCACGGGCACGGCCGCCTGGGGCGGCAGCGACGAGTACACCCGCGAGCGGCTGGTCGACCTGACGATCGACGTGAACGACCTGGCCGGCACCGGGGCCTTCGAGATGGAGCTGAGCCGCGACGGCGGCTTCAGCGGCAACTGGATCGGCTTCAATTCGCCGATGAACGGATTCGACCTGTACGACCCGACCGTGCCGACCTGCCACAACCGCGGCGTGTGGCTCAACGAGATCCACACCGGCAAGCACTACGCCGAGCTGGTCAACACGACCGGCCGCACCGTCGATCTGACGGGCTGGTCGTTGACCAGCGGCGTGGACGGAAGCCCGGCCACCTGGACCATCCCCGACTTCCAGCTGCCAGCCGGGGGGTACGTGGCGCTGCTCGAGGGCAACGATCCGAACACGGACACGGTCCTCCACTTCGCCGCACCGGCCTGCCCCTGGGGCGGCGGCGCGGCGGGTTATGCCATCCTGCGCGACGGCGAGGGCAACGCCGTGGACTTCATGCGCTTCAACGGCTCCGCCGAGCCGATCCCCGCCGGTGCCGAGTGGATCGAGGACACCGGGCTCACGGTGAACGACGGCGTGCTCGGTCGCACCAGCCTCGAGTTCGAGCGCGAGCTGGCCTCTGACTGGTGCAGCCAGACCGACAGCGCGCCGGCGCAGAACACCGATGACTGCGGCCTCGCGGCCGGCGACTGCGAGGGTGTCGCGGGGAACCGCCCGATCCACGTGCAGGTGCAGGACCATGCCGGGAACGTCGGCTACGCCGAGGCCGAGATCGTGCTCGACATCGATCCGCCCGAGGGGTCGGTGGAGATCGACGGCGGCGCGGACTGGGCCACGAGCTCGGTGGTCAACCTGGGGATGGTCTTCTTCGATAATCTCTCGGGCCTGTACACGATGAAGCTCGGCCAGGCCGCCGACACGTACGGCACCCCGCAGGAGCCGGTGGACGTGCTGACCTACACGCTCACCGGCCCGCAAGGTCCGAACAAGGTGTACGTGCGCTACATGGATCTGGCGGGTAACTTGAGCCCCAGCTTCGCCGACGGGATCGAGCTCGACACCGAGGTGCCGACCTGCAGCGCAACGCTGCGCGGGTTCCGCGCCGACGGCACGCAGAGCCTGCCGCTCAACGACACCGACACCGCCCTGCGCACGGTAGAGATACTCTCCTCGAGTTGCTCCGGCGGGCCGACCGGCATCGCCGTGGCCGACGAGAACGAGGGGCTCAACTGCGCCACGGCCAGCTACAACACGTACGCGGCCACCGCCTTCGTCACCCTCGGCGACGGAGACGGAGACAAGCGGGCCCACGTGTGCTACCGCGACGACGCGGGCAACGTGACCGCGTCACCGGTCCTGAGTACCCAGATCACGCTCGACCAGACGCCGCCGCTGGGCAACTCGGTGTTCGTGGCGCGGACCGGGGGCGATCAGCCGGACACGCACACGCCTGACGAGGACGTCTGGGTCTACCTCTCGTCGAGCGGGGCGCACCAGATGCGCTACCGCGACGATCCGAACTTCACTCCGGGCACGGACTGGGAGGCGTACAGCACCACCCCGCAGGACGAGAGCTTCGACACCTACGCCTTGAGCCTCTGCACCACGGACCCGGCCGGCTACGCCGACGGGGTGATTCGTACCGTGTACGGCCAGTTCCGCGACGAGCTGTTCAACGAGTCACCGGTGGTGACCTACGACATCGTGTACGACCGCTGCAGGCCGGACATCCCCACCGTGACGATCAATCCCACGCCGGGCGCCCACGGCGCTTTCAGCAACAGCCGCGATGTGGTGGTCGGCATCGCCAACCTCGAGCATGCGAGCGGGATGTACTTCTACGGCATGAACGGCTCGGCCTGCTCCGGGTATTCCTCGCACCCGGTGGTCGACCTGGCGAGCTCCGGGACCCTGAGCTTCACCAGCGACGGACTCAAGCGCGCCTGTGTTCGTCTGGTCGACGACGCCGGCAATGTCAGCTCGGACGACGGCGAGGACACGATCACCGTGGATACCCTGCCGCCCACCGCGCCCACGCTCACGCCGGGCAACTTGGTCAACGCCAACTACGGCTGCGCCCGCATCAGGCCGTACGGCGTGACCGAGCTCAATCACTGGAAGTGGCAGGCCCGCAGCAACGGCGGGCCGTGGCGGGACGTGACGCTCTCCAGCAGCAAGATCGAGTTCGACCTGCTGCAGGACACCGACAACACGCTCGAGGTGCGCTCCGTGGACCAGGCCGGCAACCTCGGGAACTCGAACACGGCCTTCGTGGAGGAGGTCTCGAGCACGCTCATCGCCACCCCGCTCACCGTGCGTCACATGTGCAACAACGGCCAGTTCGCGATCCTCAAGGAAATGAACTTCTCGAACTACCCGCACTACGCCGCGCTGCTGGGTGGGTCGGAAGCCACCCTGCTCAACGTGCCGGACATCGAGCTGCTCGACATCGCCTCCACCAGCCTGGTCCAGTTCAGCGGGGAGAGCGGGATCGCGAACACCCTGGGCGGTCACACCGACCCGAGCTACGGCCTACACCAGGCCATGGATGCGGCGTGCACCATGGACAGCAGCTGGGTGCTGTTCTCGCAGATGCAGAGCAACGCCGGGGATCCGTCGCACGGCGATACGTACCTCGTGGTCTGGCCCGACCCGCTCAACAATCCCGACAGCCTCGCGGATCGCGTCGGCCCGATCCTCAACCCGGCCGATTCGGACAATGATGTGGCGATCAACAACATCGACGTGCTGCAATGGACGGGAACCAGACACAGCTTCCGCATCCTCGCAAGCGACACCCAGGTCTTCCTCGACTACCTGCGCAAGATCGTGTTTGACGACGACGGCACCTACGATCCTCCCCCATTCCCTACTGCTACTGTGTACCGCACCATGGACAGCTCGTTCTGGATGGGCATGCGCGGCCTGGCCTTCGGGGGGAGCCGGAGCCTGTACATGAAGTACTACAGCAGCGGCCCGGCTCGCTGGAGCCTGGTGCGCAGCCTCGCGGTCGATACGGCGGGAGCCGAGTACCACTACTATCCCGCGAGCAGCAACCTGACCACCGCGATGAGCAAGCAGCTGTTCGGGACCGTGTTCCGCCCCTCGCAGTGGGGGCACGTCACCGGCGACGAGGGTCACCAGGGCAGCCTGTACCTCATCGACAAGGACATCGTGTACAAGCGCGCCTATGACGCCGCGGAGACCGAGATCGGCACTCAGGGCGCGGGATCCAGCATCTACTACGAGCAGCGGGGCGTGAGCCCCGCCGCCGAATCGGCCTGGACCGACTCCGACAACCCCAAGCGCTTCCGGCTCAACGAAGACTACTACGACACATCGAGCATGCAGGCCTTCCGCTACACCATCGACACCAGCAAGCCGATCTTCGGCACCGGGCAGCACGGCAGTGGCGATCCGATGGTGGTCTACCACACCTCGGGCATGATCAAGGGCGTGGTGATCGGGTACAAGAACAACTCGGGCTGCGCGGAGTAGCGCGCCGGCCGGCCGCGCGAACCTTCCAGCTTGACAGCACGCTGCCGCGCGGCCAGGATGCGGGCCCAGCAGGGAGGCTCGCGTTCGGCATCGTGGGCGGCGCGCGCGAAACGAGCGCGTGATCCGCGGCCTGGAGGTCGAGTGACCATGACACGCGTCAACAACTACAACGCCGGTCCCTCGGCCCTGCCGCTGGCGGTGCTGGAGCAGGCCCGCGACGAGCTGCTCGACTTCGACGACACGGGCATGAGCGTGATGGAGCTGTCGCACCGCTCGCTCGAGTTCGACGCGGTCCACAACGAGGCTCTCGATCTGGCGCACGAGCTGCTGGGCCTCGACGAGCGCTGGAAGATCCTGCTGCTGCAGGGCGGCGCGACCCAGCAGTTCGCGCTGGTGCCGATGAACCTGCTCGGCGGAGAGAGACGCGCGGACTACCTGCTCAGCGGCTCCTGGAGCAAGAAGGCCATCACCGCGGCCCGGCTCTACGGCAAGGCCCGCGCGGCCGCCGACACCGAGGCGGACGGCCGCTTCGAGCGCGTGCCGCGTCAGGACGAGCTCGACCTCGATCCGGGCGCAACGTACTGCCACATCACCACCAACAACACCATCTTCGGTACCCAGTTCAGCAGCTTCCCCGAGACCGGCCCGGTGCCGCTGGTCGCCGACATGTCGAGCGACATCCTCTCACGACGTTTCGACCCGGGGCCCTTCGGCCTGTTCTATGCCGGCGCGCAGAAGAACCTCGGACCGTCCGGCGTGTGCCTGGTAGCGATCCGCGAGGACCTGCTCGAGCAGGTGAACCCCGACCTGCCGCCGCTGTTCTCCTACGCCGGGCAGGCGGCCAAGAACTCGCTGCTCAACACGCCGCCGACCCTGGCGATCTACCTGCTGGGCCTGGTGCTCAAATGGGTTCGCGACCAGGGCGGCGTGGAGGCGATGGAGCGACAGAACCAGGAGAAGGCCGAGCTGCTGTACGGCCTGATCGACGGCAGCGGCGGGTTCTACCGCAACCCGGTGGAGCGCGGGGACCGCTCGTGGATGAACGCGGTGTTCCGGCTGCCCGACGAGGAGCTCGAGCAACGGCTGGTCGCCGAGGCCACGTCCCATGGCTTGGTCGGCCTCAAGGGTCACCGCTCGGTCGGCGGGATCCGCGTATCGATGTACAACGCAACGAGCGTGGAGTCGATCCGGCAGCTCGCCGGATTCCTCGAGGACTTCAGGGCCCGCAACGGATGACCCCGCGAACCCGACAGCCCCGGGTCGCGGTCTGCCTCTCGTCGGGCTTCTTCGGGTTCTTCTGCCACGCCGGGTTCCTCGCCGGCCTGGAGCAGGACGGCGGGATCACACCGGCAGCGCTCGGCGGCTCATCGGCCGGGGCCGTGGCCGCGGCGCTGCGCGCGACCGGGATGTCCCACGACGAGATCCGCGGGCGGCTGCGCGCGATCAGGACCACCGACTTCCTCGATCTGGCCGGGCCGCGAACCTGGTTCACCCGCGGCCCGGGCGTGGTCGACGGCCGCCGCATGCTGCGGCTGCTCCAGTCGCTGCTGCCGGTCGACCGCTTCGAGGACTGCGCGATCCCGCTGGTGGTGTCGACCTACGACATCAACGACGGAGAGCTGCGCCGCTTCTCCGAGGGGCCGATCGCCCCGGCCGTGGTCGCCTCGAGCTCGGTGCCGTACATGTTCGCGCCGTGGAGGCACTCCGACGGCCATCTGCTATGGGACGGCGGGATCGTGGACAAGACACCGGTGGATGCTGTAGCCGGGCTGGTGAGCCCGGTCGAACGAGCGCTGGTGCACTTCCTGCCGAGCAAACGGCCGCGGCGCTCGCCCTGGGGCGCGGCCGGGGTGCACGACGCCCTGCGCATCGACGTCGACGGCCTGCGCCGGGAGCGGACCGAGGCCGCAGGCGTGCCAGTGGAATGGCACGTGACGCGCGCCGTGCCCCTGGCGCCGTTCCGGCTCGAGCGCGGTTTCGAGGCGTACGAGCAGGGACGCGCCACCGGTCGCACCGCGGCGGAGCAGATCCTGTCGTAGTACCTGGACCTCGCCGCGGGACTCTAACCTGCGGTGTGGCGTGGGATGCTATCCACTCCCGCCCTCCTCCGGATCGAGCAGCTCGTAGATCATCGACAGCAGCTCACTCTCGGTGAAGGGCTTCTGCAAGAAGGGCACCTGGTCCTGCTCCACGCCGTGCCGCAGCAGGGCGTCGCGGGGATAGCCCGATATATAGAGCACCTTCATCTTCGGGCGAGCGCGGAGCAGGTGCTCCGCCAGCCGACGCCCGCTCAGTCCCGGCATGATCACATCGGTCAGCAGCAGGTCGATCGTGATCTCGAACTGTTCGACCATCTGAATCGCCTGCTCGGCGTCGTGGGCGGCCAGGATACGGTAGCCGTAGCGCTCGAGCACCTTCTGGATCAGCACTCGCACCGGCTCCGAGTCCTCGACCACGAGCACCGTCGCCTTGCCGGATCGCCGCTCCTCGACCAAGGCCTCGGGCTTGCTCTCGACCAGTGGCAGGTACACCCGGAAGCTCGAGCCGCGGCCGACCTCGCTGTGCACGGAGATGCGGCCCTTGCTCTGCTTCACGCTCCCGTACACCGACGCCAGCCCGAGACCGCTGCCGTCGCCGACGTCCCGCGTGGTGAAGAAGGGCTCGAATATGTGCGGCAGCGTCTCCGGATCGATACCCACGCCGGTGTCGCTGACCACGAGCAACGCGTACGGCCCGGGCTCGACCTCGCGCAGCTCCGGCGGGCTCGAGTCGGCCTCGATCGTCACGTTCGCGGTCCGCAGCGTGAGCTCGCCGCCCTCCGGCATCGCCTGCTGCGCGTTGATGATCAGGTTCATCAGCATGTGCTCGACCTGCGCCTCGTCGGCGATGACCTCCTTCAGGTCGGGCGCGAGCTCGGTCACGATCTTGATCGGCTCGCCGACGAGGCGCTTCATCACGCCCTCCATGCCCGCGATCACCACATTGAGCGATATCGGCCTGGGCTGGACGAGCTGGCGCCGGCCGAAGGCGAGCAGCTGGCGCGTCACGGACGCGGCCCGCTCGCCGGTGCGGCGGATCTGGCTGGCGTAGCCCCGGTCCTCCGAGTCCTCGGGCAGCCGCTCGAGCAGCATGTCGGCGTACCCGTTGATCACCTGCAGCAGGTTGTTGAAGTCGTGAGCCACGCCGCCGGCGAGGCGGCCGATCGCCTCCATCTTCTGGGCCTCGCGCAGGCGCGACTGGATCTTCTCCCGCTTTCCGGTCTCCTTCTCGGCCGTCTTGATCGAGGCGCCGAGGCTGCTCGCCATGTCGCTGAAGGCGCGCGCCAGCCTGGAGAACTCGTCGTTGCCGGCGATCTCGACGCGCGCTTCCAGGTCGCCGGCCGCAAGGCGCTCGGTGCCCTCGAGCAGCATGCGAAGCGAGCGACTGATCCGACGACTGGTGCCGAGCAGCAGCGCGATCATGATCGCGACGACGGCCACGCCGATCGGACCGATTGTGAGCCGGAAGCGCTTGGCGCCGACGAGCAACCGCTCCTCGGCGCGATGCACACCGGCGGCGATGTCGGCGAGGATCTCGGAGACCAGCGACAGGAACTCCTCGTCCATCTGGCGCGACAGGTTGTCCTTGAGGAAGGTGCCGACCTCCTCGCCGGCACGCTGGCGCCGCAGAACCTCGGCCACAGCTCTCCGTCGCTCCCGGACCAGCACGCGCAGCCGGAACAGGCGATCGCGCTCCTTTGCGCCCTCGACGACCGACGGATCCACGGCAATCGCCGCCTCGATCTGCTGCAGCTCGGAGTCGCAGCGCGCGAAGAAGGTCTCGACCTCACTGGCCCCTACCACCGCGTCGAGCGCGTCGTTGAACCGTTTCATCGCCCAGAAGGCGTCGGTCTGCACCTTGATCACCCGGCCGCGCAGGGCCTCGCGGTCGCGGATCTGTCGCACCATCCCCTCGGTGCGATACCAGGCCAGGACCGAGAAAACGGCCGCGGCCACGCCGAGCAGGCCGACCAGGTAGGTCACGACGAGCAGGCGGGTCCGGACAGCTACTCTCATGCCTGTCACCATAGCGACCGGTCGGGTGCCGATCCGGTCGGTCCGACGCCCCCCCCCCGGGGGCGCGCTGTCCTGTTACTGCGCCGGGTACAACGTGGAGAAGCTCAGGTCATCGATGGCGTAGCCGTCATCCTGGTCGAATTCGATCACCACCCGGTGGAAGGCCACATTGCCCGCGAGCGTGACGTACTGCACGCAATCCACGCCGCCGTCCGGGCAAGCCGCGGTGCTGAACGTGGCCACGGCCTGGCCCAGCAGGTCGTAGCCCGTGATCTGCTGGCCGTCTGTCTCGGTGTTGCCGATGAAGAAACTCACCGAATAGGTCATGGCCGGCGCGCTCGAGTCGTAGGGATCGAAGAAGGCCACGCCGATCTCGCGATCGAAGTACGGCCAGTTGCCCCGCAGCGACGAGCACACCTGTCCCTGGGAGTCGGACTGGCCGTCCATGTCCCAATAATTCTGCGCCACAACCCTCACACCCTGCTCCACGGCAAAGAACTTGGCGCCCACGTTCTCGTAGAAGGTCGTCATGTCCTCGTTGTCACTGCACTGCGCGCCGGTCTTGGGGTTCTCGTCGAAATCGAGCGTGGCGCCGCACCAGGCGAAATCGCCGCTGGCGAACTGGCACTCGTGACCGGCCACGCAGGTGTCGGGGTCGTCACAGCAGTAGATCGGCGGTCTGCCCGAGAACTGCATGCAGACATTCCCCGGCCCGCAGCCCATCCCCGGCGGGCAGTCGCAGGCCGTGGTGCATGGATCGCCGGGGCTGCCGTCTGGATCGAACAGCGCGCCGTAGCTCACGTCATCGATGGCAAAGTCGCTGTCAGTGCCCATGCTGATCCACAGCTCGTGGAAGGGCTCGCTGCCCTCGACGCGCAGCAGCTGGTTGCAGCGCTCCGCGCCGCCCGGACAGGCGCTGGTGGTCACCGTGGCCACCACGTTGTCGTCCACATCCGACGCGGTGGCTATCAGGCCGCCCTCCCAGGAGCTTCCGATCCACAGCTCGGCCCAGTCGGTCACCATCGGCTCGTCGCGGTCCGAGGGCTGCATGAACCACAGGCCGATCTCGCGATCCCAGTAGCTCCAGCTCCCGCCGCTCCTGCGTCGCGACGAGCAGGTCTGCGCCTGGGAATCGGATTCTGTGATCTCATACTGGCTGTTGGCCGTGACCTCGACCGATCCGTCGGCCACGAAGCGCGCACCGATGTCGTTGTAGAAGGTGCGCATGTTCTCGTTGTCCGCGCAAGGGGCGCCGGTCACCGGATGGTCGTCGAAATTCAGCGTGGCGCCGCAGAGGCCCATTGCCCCGGTGAGAGCCTGGCACTGGCTGCCCGGTACGCAGGTGGCTGGATCGTCGCAGCAGTACACCGGCAGGAAACCGCGGATGCAGCCACTGTCTGGATCGCACATCATACCGGGCTCGCAGTCGCAGGCCGTGGTACAGCTCGTACCAGTGTCGGTATCCGTATCCGTGTCCGTGTCCGTGTCTACGTCCGTGTCTGTATCCGTGTCCGTGTCTGTATCCGTGTCTGTATCCGTGTCCGTGTCGGTGTCGGTGTCCGTGTCTACGTCCACGTCCGTGTCCGTGTCCGTGTCTACGTCCGTGTCCGTGTCCGTGTCTATGTCTGTGTCCGTGTCCGTGTCCGTGTCCGTGTCCGTGTCCATATCCGTGTCCGTGTCCGTATCTACATCTGTGTCCGTGTCTGTATCCGTGTCCGTGTCCGCGTCCGTGTCCGCATCCGTGTCCACATCTGTGTCAGCGTCCGTGTCTGCGTCAATATCTGTGTCAGCGTCGGTGTCTGTGTCAGCGTCGGTGTCTGTGTCAGCGTCCGTATCCACGTCAAGATCCAGGTCCGTGTCCGTGTCTAGGTCCATGTCCACGTCTGTATCCCCACCCGATGGCACGCTCGCCCCGGCACCACAGGCCGAAAACAACGTGGCAACCGACAGAAACACGACTATCGAGCAAAACCTGGCTACAACCTTCATAACGTGCCTCCCAGACCTCAAAAACCTTTTCCATTTCGCCATATTTCCGCACGGATCGCAAGCATCGCCTCCACCAAGCCACACGTGCCGCCGAGCCCGTTCGCCGAGCCCAACCGAGAGCAATGCCTGGGACACCCCGGGGCCGAGTGGTCGCCCCCCTCCCTCCCGTTTGAACTCCAAACGTCCGGATTCCCGGACCCAAAATCCGGATTTCCGACGCTGACCCAAAATTGAATTCC
>Ga0272442_10000047_pt1 | contig 187334 bp, 135 predicted proteins | sample SSMForm2O_FD_200262 | JGI IMG/M metagenome (GOLD analysis project Ga0272442, IMG submission 200262) | Marine sediment archaeal communities from Little Sippewissett salt marsh, Falmouth, MA, United States - SSM-Form-2O | ecosystem: Environmental > Aquatic > Marine > Wetlands > Sediment ...
GCCGGGGCACGGGTCCCCCCCGGGTGCTCGAGGCACAGGGGGGTAATGGTGCTCCCGGCGGGCTGGCCGACCTCTATGCATCGGTGCTAGCATACCTGCTACCGAGGCTGCTTCAATGGTACAGGGGCGTGTCAAGTGTGACACTCGGTGCTCAAGGGCTCCGCCTGAGGCGGAGCCCCTGAGCCAGCGGTGTGCGTATTGCGGGATCGGACTAATCTCGATAGAGTCATTGCACCAGCGAGTCGATGCCCACGGACAGGCTGATCAGGTAGTGTCCTGCAACGCTGCCTGTGGTACGATGGCGCTACCAGGGGAGTCACATGCCGACCTGCCCAATCCATCGCGATGTGTCACTCAAGCGGACGGGCAACGGTTGGTACTGCCCCTGCTGTGACCGAGCCGTAATCATCGACGGGCAGGAGACACTGCCCGGTATCGACCTAGAGCCTCTCCCGTCCTTCCTGGCCCTGCCGCTTACCGCATGGGCCGCTGCAAGCGATCCCTTTGCCCGGCTGTGGAAAATCGTCTACGCCGTGGAGTCACTTGTCCGCTATCTAGTGGCGATCGGTGTCGCCGACTGGATGCGGCGGGGCGGTCTTCCCGAGGAACTGCGGGCGCGGCTCGCTGGCCGCATGGAGCGGCCAACCTTCGGCGCCTGGATGGGAGTGGCTCGTGAATTGCTGGTCGAGAACGTTGTTGCCGGTGCGGCGGAGCCCTCGGCGGCGTTCGCGAACGCGCAGCGAGCGTACCGGGCGTTGGCGGCGATTGTGGGCAGCGGCAACGATCCGTACGATAAGCGACTGCTGCCGCTACGCAATCAGGTGCTCGCTCACGGGGGCTGTCAGGATCTTAAAGAGGCGGAGCGACAGCTCGACGAGTGTGGCCACGAGCAGCGGGCGCTCGGGTTGTTCCGCGGCGAGCAACGCTGGCTGGGCGAGCACATCGTTCTGCACGTGGCCGCGGCCGGCCACTACCGCCAGCTCCGCGGCCCGCGGCCGGAGGCCACGACCGCGGGGCCGTTCGCAGCGGAGGTGCGAGCAAGACTCGATGATGCAGTCGGTAGTGTGGTGCTGCTGGATCCCGAAGGGAATGTACTCGACCTTGGGCCGCTCTGCGCATTCGGCATCCCCGAGATCGTGCGGGCCGGCGGTCGCAGGGTTCGTGGCCAGGCCGAGGTTCCGGAGGTGTTCTTCCGCGCCCAGGCAGCGACGCTGCTCTATAGTGCACTCGGAGGAAAGCCTCCGTTTGCCGAGCGAGTCGACACGGTCGAGCGCTTCCGTGCGCTCTTCGGCGCGGCGCCCGGGGAGAGCATGCCCGGTCGAGTCGCACCAACCGACTTCTGGCCGGAGTTCGAGGCGGACAGCAGCGGGTGTGTCGGCCGCGGGAATGAGTTGCGCTACGTGGTCGGGGAACTGAGGAAGACGCAGAGCGGGGTTTTTTGGCTGGCGGGCACCGTGGGGATCGGCAAGAGCATGCTCACCGCAGCGGTCGCTTGCCATAGGAAGATCCGCGGGGACCGGAACAAGCTGCTCGTTATCCCTCATCGCTTCCGGGTGGGAGACGCCCGCTGCACGCGAGCGGCGTTCCTGAGACAAGCGGTGGCGGCGCTGCAGGCCTGGCAGCCGCTCGCCGGCCACGAGTCAAGCGAGGCGCCGCTCGAGCCGACCACAGCCGAAGACACCGAGCTGGAGCGGCGCTTTGGTGCGCTACTTCAGCGAGTTGCAGATCTGCCTCCCCGGAGCCGAGATCCACGGAGCCGACCGCCGCGGGTTCTTCTCATCCTCGATGGCCTCGACGAGATCGCCGCTATCGACGCAGGTATGGTGGAATTCCCCTTGCGACACCGGCGGGATAACGTGATCTGGCTGCTGACAGGTCGACCCGAGGCCGGCCTGGGCGAGAGCATGAGTCTGGCGATACCGCTCTTTCCGACAGAGGCGGGGCTGGCTGGCGGCCTGCCGCCGATGTCAGACGGCGACATCCGTGCCATGCTGCTCACGGGGGCGGAGCGTATATGCGATGATTTACTCGCGCGCGACCGCGAGGAGGCAGAGCGGATTAGGAACGATGCCATCGAGGCGGTGGCTACGCGAGCCGCGGGTCTGCCGATCTACGTCAAGCTGGTGTTCGACGACCTAGTGGCTGGAAACCTGCGGGTGGACCGGCTTGTCGATGATCTACCGGAATCGCTGGAGGCATACTGCGAAGAACTGCTGCGGCGCTACGGCATTGATGACCTGCACCAAGTGCTGACGCCGCTCGTGGCGTCGCTGGTAAAGGCTGAAGAGCCGCTCGGCGACGGGGCGCTGGCCGCGCTGCTGGCAAGGCGCGGGCTGATCGAGCCGGGAGGCGAAGGACCGAGGCTAGTGAGGCGCGCGCTGGGAGTCGCAGGCGCCATGCTGCGGCTTGGCCCATTGGCCGAGGGAGGCTCGGGCTATACGCTCTATCACGACAGCTTCCGCAGACATGTCTGCACGAGCGAGCGGACACGCCAAGCCGTGCTCACAGCGGCGAATGCGCTTGCCGACGCGGCTGCAGCTTGGCAGGAGCAAGGGCTCGAGCCGGCCTGGCCCTTCTTGTTCCGTCGCGGCATCGGCATGCTCTGCGCCCGGGACGAGCGGGTGACGGCGGCGCGGCTACTCACCTCGCTCGATTATCTGCGGAGTCGGTTGCGGGTGCTCGATCGTGATGGGCTGCCAGGGCTGTTCGACGATTACGCCTCGGTTCTTCACCAGCGTGTCGGAACAGAGGACCCATCGCGAAAGGCGCTTCCGGATGAGGTTTTCACGCAGGTGTTGGAGTACTATCGATTCTTTCGGCGGCACGCCGCCTATATTGCCTCGCGCCCCGATGGCATCGTCGCCCAGGCGCTGTTCGATGCCGACTTTCCGGAGGTGCGCTGTGACGCCGAAGGGCTCGCCGCCACCGCGGGACCGCGGCTGCAGCTCGTCGGCTCCGCGTTGCCAGGGTCGTCGCCGGCGGTGCTGTGGCACGAACCGACGTGCATCCCGACGGCGGTCGCTCTCTCGGCCAGCGGACGCACGCTCGTCACCGGCGACGGCGACGGCGTGTTGAGGACGATCGACGCCGTAACCGGACTGGAGGAGCGTACCCACGAGACCGGCGGCGCACCGATCCGGGCACTCGCCGTCACGCCAGAAGGATCGCGTGTCGCCGTGGCCCATGCGGGCGGAGCCGTGGGCCTTTGGGACGTCGCGGCCAAGACCTACCGCCCTTTCACGGGTCTCTGGCGGATTCGTGTCGTGCAGCTCGACGATGACATCACCGACGACCTTAACACGTGGTTCTTCGGCTACTCCGACGGAACCCTCGCCATGAGAACCCGTGGTGACTCTGGGCGTCGGACGCGTACGGACGAGGAGGTGGCCGCGGATCCGATAGACCGGTTGTGGGGCCAGCGTGTGACCCACCATATTGAACGCCTGTCGAGCGGAGGCGTCGCGCTGACTGATTGCGGGCGAACGGGCCGTGTCCTGTTCGATCCGGTTGACGATCCACAGGCGCGCACGACTGCTGTACTGGACCGCGAGCCCGGTCGGACCGCCTTCAGCGGGCACATCGACGGGACCATCCGCGAATGGAATCTCGAGACGGAACAGGAGATTGACCGGCTGCAAGAGAACGCCGCAATCGTCTACCTCGGCCTGACGCCGGATCAGGGGACGCTGATCGCGGCGACTGCCGATGGCTTGATCGGGCAGTGGAATCTGGAGCAACGCAACAGGAAACCGCTGCTCGATCGACAAGGCGACCGGCAGCGCTCAGCGGTCGCCGGCGATGGCTCCCGGTGGGGCGCCTCCTGGCAGGACGGCAATCGCCTCGTGTTCACCCTATGGACGAGAGCGGACGATGGCACCGTGCACCGCCGAAGCGCAAGCACCGACGCGCCGACCGACGCGCCTGGCGCGGCCGGGGGTTTCGCTGTCGAAGCATCCGATCTCCACGTCGTCGGCACTGCAGAGAGTGCAACGGTCGCGGTCTCCGATGACGGAGCGACGCTGATCGCCGCCGGCGGCAACGACTTCCAGGGCTGTCGCGTGGCGACCTGGCACACCGAGGCGCCCGACGACCCGGTTCTCCTGGTCGGTTGCCAGGACGAGCCGACAGCGCTCGCGCCGGGACCAGGCGGCCTGGTGGCCGTCGGCTCCTCGCAGGGCGAGGTCTGGGTGTGGGAGGGAGCAACAGGCCGGGTGGTGGCCCGACATGACTTCCAGCAGAGAATCAATGCCCTCGGGTTCGCCGACGGGCGGACGCTGCTGCTCCTTCACGGCGCCTTCCTCGAACCCGCGAACATGGCGAAGCTTACCCTGGAAGATGACGAACGCGCGACAGAAGGTGCTGCCCTGACCTGGTCGGCCTCGGACTACTGCGCCGCCACGACCTGGCGCGGAACCCTGGTGGTGCTGGCGCACTCCGACAACGAGGCCGGGCTCGTCGAGTTCGACTCGAGCCTCCAGTGCCTCGGGAGCACACGCTCCAGCCTCGGTCTCGGGGCGTACTCCTTCTCTGCTATGGCGCTGGCCCCCGACGTGACGCGGGCGGTTCTCGTGTGTCCTAAGAGCGGTATCTACGCCATGGGTGACGAACTCTTCTCTAGAGCGGATGCACCGCAGGTGCAGCCGGACACGACCGCACCACCCTACGCGGAGATCCGACTCGCCTGCGAAGATCTCATCGTGGGAAGAGAGGACGAGTCGCTGGAGCGGGGTAGGGAACGGATTGTGGTCTGGGACGCCGCATCCTGCAAGGCGGTCCATGTGGTGGAGTCCGAGCGTCGGTTTGCCGACTGGACGGTGACCGAGGACGGCAGGGAGATTCATCTGCTCCCGAACGATGATGGGCCGGTGCACCGCGTGCGGATCTCGAAAAAAGGTTCGTACACTCCTCTATGGATGTCGAGTACCACTCTTGGCTTGGTTGTTACCGTCGTCTTACTCTTGGCGATGTGGGTTAACGCGATACTAGTGTATTTACCATACGTGATTCGGCACCCGGAAATCCTCGGGATTGGACTATTCTGGACTACGTTACTCTCCGATTGGACATTTGATACCGCCCTTGTGGCGTTGATTATCTCCGGCCTGTACTGGTGGATCCTCACTAGGCAGCGGCGACGGATCAACCGCACCATCTCAAGCATGCGCTTGCGCAGACTCCGCCCGCCCGCCCGCGTCCGACGGCGGCCCGCCGGAGAGAAGGGAATCGCTCTGTCGAGGAACGGTCGATGGGCTGTCGTGGCGAAGGGGGATATCCTGAAGGTCCTCGATCTCGATGCTCGCTTCGCTTCCCGCCGGCGTGATGTGCTGCTTGTAAGAAAGGCCGAAGGATCTTGCGCACGGGTCGATTGCGATGGCCGGTGGATCGTCATCGTGCACAAGTACGCCAGTCTCACAACGGCCTTCATCGACCGCCCATGGCCACATGGAGTCTGTCATCGGCATATACCTGGTGGAACGGGGGAGTACGTGGTCTTCGAAGTCACCGAAGATGGCCTGGCCGTGTTCCGGACCCTCGATGGAGGCCTCGAACTGCGGCTCGCCGATCCCCGTCTATGCGAGGCCTCATCGGACTACGAACGTCGTTCGGACGATGTGGTCTGCCCGTGGAAGGGGGCGGGGATGTGCCCTCTCGTCACGCAGGAGAACGGGCACCTGGTGCCAGGCCAGAACGCGCCCTGTACGCTTCGTCTGGAGCCATCCCCGGATCCCGAAGCGGCCCGCGATTGCGCGTCCCGCGTTGCCAAGCCGTACCCCGTGAGATCCTCGCCGAAGTTCGGCCTCGTCGTGTTCAGCCATGATGGCGGAATGGTCTCGACCGAGAGCGCAGGATCTATCTCGATTTGGACGCTGCCGGAGGGGCTGCCCATCGCCCGCCTTGAGGGGCACACGGCGAGAGTGAATGACATCGCCTTCAGCGTCGATAAACACCGACTTGTATCGACTTCGGACGATGGAACGGTTCGTCTGTGGGACCTGGACGAAGCCCGCGAACTGGCTTCGCTGCATCTTCCGTCGCGGCCAGGCTGCTGCGCCATCGCCCGGAACGGGAGAATCGCGGTGTCGCTGGTCGAAGGCCCGATGATCTTCCTCGACTATGTTACGCCGACTCCTGTATAGTTCTGCCTATACATATCGAACAAGGGTGGCTGGATGGCCAGGATTCCCACAGTTCATTGGCGCAGCGGTGATCCTGCTGCTCCTGATCGCAGTGGGCCTGTTCATGCTGGATGTCAATTTCCAGCATACCGTGGACGCCGCGCGTTTCTTCTCGGAGGATCCCGAACTGGCTCGGCCATGTCCTGCCTGGAGACGTGGGTCACCGGGTACCGGGCCCGGTGTTCAGGGTCGTAGTGTTCCTCCAGCGGGCTGTTGCGCGGCCTGGGGTGCGTCGTCTCCTCGCAGAACCGCTCGTACTCCTCCTGCGGGACCTCCCAGATGTCGGCCGCGATGGGCGGCACCTGCACCGCCAGGAGCTGGCCGCTGGGGTCATGGTCGTCCTCCCCCGTGCCGGACGAGTACTCCTCGGGGGGCAGGAGCAGGGTTCCCCCGGGCAGGAGCACGTAAGGGCCTCCGCGCCCATCCGCGCGCTCCCAGCAGGTGCAGAAGCCCGAGTCCGTCCAGGAGCAACGGTCGTCCTCGTCGAGTCCGGCGCACTCGTCGGCAGAGCCGGCGATGCCCGTGACCGTGCCGGGACCCTCGAGCTCCTTGGGGCCGGGATCCTCCTCGGTGAACGTCTGATCCTGGCAGCTGAGCTCGGGTTTCGCGTTGGGCGGTCTGGATTTCGGCCGCTTCTCGATCAGCGTGACCTGGGCACGCGCCAGCTCGTGGGGTGCCTCTGCCGGGCCGCATCCTGCCAAAGCTTTCAGGGCCAGGGTGCCTGTCAGGGTGATCAGCTTTCTCATAGCGTCCTCCGTTCCCGGGCCATGGGCTGTTGTCGTTGCCATGCCCGCATCTAGGGAATAGGACGGGGCAGGCGAGGACACCTGACAATCGGCGTCGTCCTATCCGGCCATTCGCTTCGTGGAAACGGCTTGACCGGCTCGAGCCGGGTGGGCGCGGGGGTCGGCTCGGGACCGGGCTGGTCTGCGCCAGGTTTTACAGGATGGGTGGGTGCAGGGAGGCGCTCTTCTGTTGCAGGCACCTCCTTGCCGCCGCACCTACACTGCCGAAGTCCGTGGCTTGGGTATTGCATTGTATTATGAGCAGGGCCATACTTGCGGGCGGGTGCGAGGGGGGGGCTGACTTCGGTCTGTCGGCCAAGGCCTGGGGGAAGTGCAATTGGAGATCGTGTTCCAGAAGTTCGAACGCCGGGGCGAGCTACAGCCGGGCAAGGGAGAGGTCTTCCTGGTTCCGGCTGATCTGGCGGAACGCGACCGGCGGGACCTCGCGAAGTACGTGCTGGAGAATGGGATCGGCGGGCTGCTAGGCGGTGAGGGCAGCCCGGCCCGCGTCGTGGTTTCAGAGGATCCGACGCTCGATGACATGATCGCCGCGACGATGGTGTGCCGCATCGCGGAGGGCGCCGATCTACCGCGCGGGCTTGAGGCTCTGGCCGAGTATGCACGGCTCGCGCGGCAGGGGCTTCGCCCGGCCCCCGAGCGGCCCTCCGGGGACAAGCTGCCGCCGGAGGAGTCGATCGAGGGCGTCTTCCTCGCAGCCAAGGATGGCGTGATTCGCGACGCGAACAGGAGTGATCCGGAGAGCAGGAAAGACCTGACCGATCCGGGAATCGCGGAACGATTCCTAGAGAAATGGGCTCGCATGGTCGCCGTCCTCTGGGAGGCGGCCGAAGGCGATGACAGCGGGACGCTCGGCGAGAGGCCGATGTTCTCGCACGACCTCGCCTTTGCCGCCGAGCGCGAGTACCTCTCGAAGGACCGCTGGAATTTCCGACAGGCAGTGAAGCGCCAGGGTACGCGGTGGCTAGTCTCGTTGCCTGGCACCGCGGAACCTGTCTCGGCGCTGATTCTGTCCGGAGAGCCGGAGAAAAGCGACCTGTGGAAGTTCTGGGCTCGTGAGGATGAAGAGGCACCCACGGGAGGCGGCCACCTGTTCCTGGGTGTGAAGACCGGGCAATGGGGATGGGTCTTCACCACGGATCCGGCATACCAGGTGGAGATCGGGGATCTGGCCAGGATCCTGCAGCAGGCCGAGGTGGCGAAGACCGGCGAGGCGAGCGCTGGCGGTGGTGTTGCGGATACCCGGCGCTGGTACCTGGGCCATAGCAACACCCTGGTGGCCGAGCCGGACGAGCGAACCGCGCTCGAGGATCATGAGGTGCTGGATGTCGTCAGGGACTGGGCGCAGGCAAGATCGGTGCCGAGCATCGGCTCCTGGAGGAGGCGCAGGCTCGCGGTTGCGGGCGGTCTGATCGTGCTGGCGGTGGCTAGCGCCGGTCTGGTCGGGTACTTCGCGACCCGCTCGTCCGCCGCGTACGTCCCCAACTTCTGCGCCCGGGGCAAGGCGCTGGCCCAGCCGGCCGTAGCGCAGGTGAAGTCCGTGTGTGCGGAGATCGAGAGCTATGCCCTGATCATCGGGGTCTGCGAACGGCAAGGGAAGTACGATCCCCTGGGCGGCGCGTGCACTGGTGCGGCGGATTTCTACACGCTGCTGCGCGATCGGTATGGATTCAAAAAGCAGAACATGCGGCTGCTTGTCGATCGGAAGGGCGATGTCGAGGTCACGCCCGGTGGTCCGCTGGACATCGAGGAGGGCAAGCCGACTCGTAAGGCCGTGTTCAAGGCCATCCGGGAACTGGCAGAGGAATCGCGCACGGTCCCCTGGGGCCAGCTGTCGAATTTCATCTTCTACTACGGTGGCCACGGCCATCAAGAGGATCTGGCGAGAGGGATCGGCTATCTAGTCCTGTCTGGCTTCGACGCCGACAACCCGGAAACGACTGGTATCAGCATGACCCATCTCTCCCAACTCGTGAGGGAGCGTATCACAGCCAGCCATCAGATCCTGATCGTCGATTGCTGCTACTCCGGATTCGCAACCCTCATTCCGCGCGGTGAGTCCTTGCAGTGCGCCGAGGACGAGCGGATCTTCGAGCTATGGAAGAGGCGGGCTCACGCTATTCTGACTGCGGGCAAGTCCGATCAACTGGCGTGGGAGAAGGAGCACTACTCGATCTTCACCGAGCAACTCCGTAACGGCCTGGGAACTCCCCTGCTGGCGGACGAGAACGGCGACGGGATCGTCACCGACGCCGAGTTGGGCAAGCACCTGGCCACGGCGGTTTCTAAAAAAATTGAAGAAGTGGCTAGAGGTGCAGGTACAGTTCCAGGATATGCTAGTATGACGCCACAGTACTTCCGCGGCATCGAGGGTGACGATGTCGGTCAGTTTCTGTTCATCCCTCGGCGCTGACGTATGACGTCGCGGCCGAGGACAAAGGAGAAGTGCCGGGATGTCAGTGAAAAAATGCGCAAGTAGCAAGGGACTAGCCTCGGCCGGTCTCGTCGCGTTCTGCATCGCGATGTCGAGCTTCGGGAGTGACGTTTGCGCCAAGGGTGCGGCTGTCGTCTGCAGTGATCTGGATCCCCAATGGGACATCGAACGGGGGTGGTCCTACTGGACCAGCAAGGAGGAGACGAAGCAGAGCAAGGCATACAGGGGTTTCAAGTGCACCCAGTACAAGATCAAAGAACTGAAGCGGCTCCTGAACGTGAAGACCACGCGACAATTCGCTCAGGCGGTCGACATCATCCTGTATCGAGCCACACCCGGATCGCTGCCGAAGAAGACCTGGGACGAACAGGTCGAGGCGATGGAGAGTCTGAAGCAGGAGATGCTATTGGACCTGTATCGAAACCCGGCCCAGGAACTGTGCGAGCCACTCCGGCGATACCTCCTCGCCGTGCTGCTCGGTGAAGTCGAATCGTACGATCCTCGGCGACTCGAGTCCTATCTGGAAGGTAAGAACGAGTCCGATGCAGCGGGCAAAGCGATTCTCAAGCCCCGCGAGCTTCGCGGACTGTACCGAAGAATCATCAAGGCAGGCGTTCGCCAGTCCGAGGCCTACCTCTCCCCGTCCGTGGTACCCAAGCGCAACAAGATAGCGGTAGACGAGGTACCCACTCCGGAGTTCTGGCTCACTTTTCTTGGCTTACACGGATGCGGAGAGCCTCCGGTCCGTCGTCTACCCAAAATCGAGCAAGCCGTGAGCATCCACGCACGGTTCGGCCTCCTGAGGGCCTGGTGGCTGTCCTTCCACACCGGCCGGCAGGGGAAACTCAAGGCTCTGCTGCTCAAACGGGCGAAGTCCAAGACGGAAAGGGAGCGACGCGAGTCACTCGATCCCTATCAGGTGCGCTTCGAACTCGCGCGGATTGCAGAAGAGAACGTAGACGATTACATCGCGCTCTTCGAAGTCCATGCGCCGTACTTCGCGTTCATTCCGACCGCCGACGTGAGTCGACGATTCAGAACCATCTGGTACGAGTTGGCGTCCTGGCGCCGGCTTCTCCTGGCGAGCAGGCAGAACATCTCCTACCGCGCAAGGGAAATCGCCATACTCGCAATCAACGGCACGCTCTCTGAACTCGGTGGAGTGAAGAAGGGCAAGAAGGCGATTGAAGAGATCTTCATCGACCCGGTGGCAGAGGACATCAAGAGGATCGGGAATCCGCAGGACCGGAACGTGGTGATCGAGGCCGTGATTCGCGCGCTGCCGTGGGGGGATTTGCCCCGCGATACGCCCGGGCTGGAACGGTTTATCGACCTCCTCAGGGATCACACCGGATGGGAGCCGGACGAGAGCCTGCAGGCCATGGGTGGGCCGCCAGATGCGCGCACGGCCTGGATCTCGGCGATCACTCACGCCTCGGCCATGCTTCTCGGAGCCACCGGGAAGGAAGCTCCGGATGCGGGTAAGAAGGCGCTGAACTCCATGGATAACGCGCTCATCGCGGTGTACAAACGATACGAATGGCACTGTGACAAGCCGAGCACCTCTGAAGCCTCTCATTACCGAAAAGAAATCAGGGAGATGGAGCAGAGGCTGTCAGATCTGGAGATCGAGATCACGAGGAAGAACCTCAGGGCGTGGCGCGATTTCAGCCTCAATCGGAGCTTCGGGCGTTACTACGAGGCCCTCGGGCAGATGCGCAATGCCTGGAAGCCCTTTCAAATATGCCAGTATCTGAGCGAGCGCAAATGTCTGGAGCGGGGTGCCAAGCGACCTGGTCAATGTCCGCCATACAACAAGGTGCTGGCAGGGCTGGGGCGGGAACCCGAGGAGATGCTCAAGACACTCGAGGCGTGCTTGCACCACCGCGGCAAATGCGTGTACGACAAGGACACGCTCACGCGGATCGTGCGCAAGACGCTGGAGCAGCATAAAGGCCTGTACTTCAACAAGCTGACCAGGATTCTCGTCCCCAAGTGCCTGGATTCCCAAACGTACTATGGTCTGCTTTCCTGGGCGCGATCCGTGCCTGTCGGTCATCGTAAAGACGACAAGGTCGATCTCGGAACAGGACAGCTACTACGTTTTCTGGATCGCTTCCTCCCTCCCGTCGATAAGTTGGCTGGCCAACTCCGTCCCGCGGGAGGCGTCAAGCCCAAGGGCCCCGAGGAGCTTTTCATACTCAGGCGCGTCGTGCCCGCCGGGCAGATCGCTTCCGAGTTGCTCGCGATGTCGGACTCCTATCCCGAGGCACCATATCGAAAGGCGTTGCTCGTGGGGACTCTCGAGAAGGCAGGGGCGGATCAGGCCAGGCTCCAGGATCTGGGGCGCTGCCTCCGGCAACTCTTCATCGAGGTGGTCAAGGACAACTCGAAACTGACCGGAGCCGAGGCGCGGGCCGAGGCCGAGCGACTTGTCAGCGGTGTTTTCCTCTACGACGAGTTCTTCGGAATGTACAATCAGGAGCGTTCCTTCTTCGAGGAATTCACACACCGCCGGGTCGATGCCAAGCACACCGTTTTCCCCGAGGCCCTGGTCGACGCCGCAACTTCTATCCTGTCCGCGAGGGACAAGCTCTCACACCTGGAGCGGCGGGAACTCGACCTGCTGCTTCAATCCATCAAGCGCGGAGTCTTCAAGGAGAACACGTTGTCCATTCGCACGGCGCAGAAGTTCTTGGCAGCATTGGCGCGGGTGCGCTCCGGTTATCTGGATGAGGACACGTTTAAGCTCGTGGAGGTCATGGTTCGGCAACAGAAATACGTCGAGTTCAGGAGGTCGATGGCGGTCATTGGCCCCATCGGAAGCTCGACGCGTTTCGTCAAATGGATTGTCGAGAAGGAGGAAAACCTCGCTACGTGGGTGCCGGACTCGAACAAGGCGAGTTCGGTCCGGCTGGATCTCTTTCTGGCGTTGCTGCAGACGGTGGATCCTGCGGAGAGGAAACTGAACGCGCAGATCTTCAGGGAGGCCAAGGCGATAGCGGGGCGGATAGAAACAAGCGAACTGAGCTGCGACGACCTCGAGTATTTCTTTAAGACGTACTTCCACATGAAGCGGTCGTCCCTGTCGAGGGTGCTGGGATACTATGTGCTCACTGACGATATCGAAAGCTGGCATGCGGATTTCAACCGGCGTATCCTAGTAAAGAGGTGCTCGGAGCCCTGGGGATACAGGAGGACGCTGTAGTAGAGTCATCTGGTCAGGCCGTCATCCGCGTTGCTGCAGTAGTAAAATCAGAAAGGGTACTCGAAGGACAGGTCGACGACGCCTTCCATAACCCAGTCCTGCTCGTTCTCGGATGATGCGATACGCAGACCGGAGTTGAGATAGAAGTACGAATGGAGCTTCAAGCTGCCGGTGAAGGCGAAGTACTCCCGGTTGCTGTCGAACTGGAAGAAGTCGCTTTCATCATCGAAGTGCCGCAGGTGATAGACGAAGTACAGATCGAAGAGCATCGACGTCCAGGGAATCGGGATGTATCGCAGATCCAGGCTCGCGGCAAAGGAACGCGGTCCGAGGCCGTCATCCGGTGTGTCTCCGCGCAGCGAATCGTCCTCGTACAGCACGCCCATCGTCACCCGCCTTTGCCAGGACAGCGTGGTCTCGACGCAGATACCGGCCGCGATTGGCTCCGCCGGGCGACGTTCGAGCAACGTGAGCTTCGGTAGGTAGATCGTCTCCGAGTCGAGTGAGTCCACACGGGCGGCGTTTCGCCGCTGGAGTGGATACGTGGCATCGAAGTAGGAGTGCTGGAAGTTCGCCTGGTGTAACCTCCCCTCGGCTCGCAGGCGAATCCAGAACGTACTGTCTTTCATGATCTTGATCCGCCATAACATGCCTCCGGATCCGCCGAAGATCCAGGAATCGGGGATGCGCAGGCTGGAGGCGTTGAAGTACAGCGTCCAGTCGATGTAATCCCTGTCGAGAAGGACGGTTTCCAACTCACCGCTGACGACGTGCAACCAGGCTCGCGTGATATCCGAGCCGGGTGCGCCCGGTGTTGCCTCGGGATCAGACAGCCTTGGTGCCGCGGTATCTCCACCATACTGGGCGGCGAGTGTCAGCGACTGGATCGGCGTCGCCAGATCTTCGAGCGATCCGAATGGTCTCAGGAAGAGCCGACCCGCGAATACGGCAGAACGGGCGAGGAACGGGTTGAGTACGTCATCGATGAACAACTCGAAACCGCCGCTCTCTCCATGCAGGTCGAAGGCGAGAGAAAGGCTGTTGCGTTCGAGGTTCCAGCCCGGAATCTGACGCAGACCCAGATTGGGAGTGTGGTTTCGGAAGATCTGGCCGTGACCTATTGTGGCGTTCCCGGTGCGCGAGAGGTCGAAGAAGACCATAGCTTCCTTCTGGCCGACTCGGACCTGGTGAATCAGATTCGTGTAATGGTGCCAGCTTGCGAAGAGCTCCTGGTTGATCAGCCGGGGGTCATCCAATTCGGTGGCGACCATGCCGAGAGGGAATGCGAAAATGGCGCCGACATTGTGCTCTGGTAACAGTATGCTGAGCTGCGGAGAGGCGACCAGCACGTACCGGTCTTCTGTGAAACCAGAGCCGAGCTTGAGACCGATGGTGCTGGTCGGTCGCACGGGCCTTCTCGGGCCCATGTCGGCGATGACGGATTTGGGCGCAGAGGTGCTCTCGAGAGCGGAAGGTTCCTCCCGATGTTCTGTCGGTTTCAGTACCATCAGGGTCGTAGCGTCGGGTTTTACTCTGGTTCCGTCGGTGCGTCGAGGCGTCCACCGGCTCGCCGGTACGGTAGGTGGAGGTGGAGGTGGAGGTCCGTAACGAGTCGTTGCATCATGGTACTGCTTCTTGCTGGGTCTCGGCGTGCTTTGCGGTTCGGCACGGGAGAGGGGCGCTGTATCTCGCGTTGCATCTATGGTCTCGTCTTTGGTGCGCGATCCTTCGTGGAGATCTCGATCGCTGGTATCTTCGTCTTCTTTGGCAATCTGGATCGGCTGGGGCTGTGGCGGCGGTTCCGGTATCAGCATCTCGTCGTTTTCGCTACTCGCGTCCGAGCCCGTTTCCTGTTCGTAGTCCTTGGTTTCCTCCGGGACCGGGGGTACCTGGCCGTCATCGCGGACTGTGTCGAGATCCTCTGCCCAGCGGTCTGTCTCGGGCGCCTCGGCTTCTACGGCCGTGGTTCTGGTCTCGAGCGCCACCGGCTCGGGAGATACGGGCTCGTGCTCCGGGTAGGACACGGCGCCATCGGCTTGAATCCGCTGGCGGGTTTTCGAGCACCCGGGATCCAGCACTCCCGGATCGAGCCCGAGCACTCGGCGGGCGGTAACGAAGTGCCTGCTGTACCAGCGGGAGTCGAGGTGGCTGACGATCACCCCGTGGCCCTTGGCTGCGTGAATGAACTCGCCGTCGCCGATGTACATCCCGACGTGGTTGATGGCCCCGATCTGATCGAGTCGGTTGGGATTCGACGCCCAGAAGAGGAGGTCTCCTGGTTGGAGCTCGTCGTCGTCTGCGCCCCGGCCGGGTGGAATGATCTCGTCTCCAACTGTGGCGATCTGCCGCGAGACGCGAGGGAGGGCGTAGCCGTTCTCTGCATAGACCTTGTTGACGAAACCAGAGCAATCGTATGCATCCGGGCCGACACCACCCCACGAGTAGGGTGTGCTCAAGAGCCGCCTCGCCGTTGTCAGCAGATCGGCAAAGGACGGCGGAGTCGATTTCAGATTGAGCGCCAGGCTCTCTGGTCGGCGGTACCCGGCAATCACCCGGGCGAGTTCGATCAGGAAACCAGTGAAGGAGTGTGCGTGGTGGGTGCGGGCAGTTGCCGGGCCGAGTTCCTGGAGTCGGGATTCCAGAACGGGCAACGCTGGTCGCCCGGAGAGGGGCATGCTGCCCTCCTCGCCCGACTGATCGTCGGCCGGAGCGCCGGTTGCCAGGGCCGGCAGCAGGGCCAGCGCAGCGGCGGCAAGGGCGACCCAGCGCGATCCGAGCGTCACCGCATCTCCATCACCGGGGTTTCGGGCGCGACACGCTATCATGCGACAAGTCCAGGTTATCTGATTGGGGATGCACGCGCAAGCACTGGTGCCTTCTTGGCTCCGCATCGGGGGCGGGTCATTAGCGAATGCTGCGGATTCTTGACTCCCTGTGAGGAATTCGTCGATACTGGCTTCGTACTCCGTATCGCTTGCGAGGTGTGGGAGATGCGTTGCATCACGGCTCTGTCGACGAGGCACCGGTCTTTCAGCGCTGTGGCCGTTGCGATTTCGCTCGTGGCGCCGTCGGTTGTCCTGGCCGGCGGTTTCGAGGATGCGCTCGTGCCGGTGGATCCCTTGCCTTCGGACATCGAGCTCTCTGGATTAACTGTGCACCTGGAGATCGGACCGGATACCCTGCAGGTGCAGCGCACCTACAGATTCAACAATCGTGGAGATGCACCGCACCAGCTCGCCTTGAGCTACCTGTCAAGCGGTCCGATCCTGGTATCCGCGGGCAGCAAGAGCCTGGAAGCAGAGAGGGGAGAACCGCTGTCCGCGGTTGCGCTGTTGCGCCGGGACGAGCCCGGGTCGGAGAGCACAACAGCGCTGGCCCTTGCTTGGTTGGACAAGATGCAGCCTCGGGGCAACCAGGAGGACTTGGCTCGTGGGCGTTGTGGCGAGGGCGATCGATTCGCCTGCGCCGCTCTCGCTGCGATTCTCCATCAGGAGGGGCGTCCGCAGGAGTTGGCGGTGCTGGAGCGCCGCGTCTGTGAGGGCGAGAGCGCACAGGCCTGCGAGGCGGTCCGCGAGGTGATGAGTCGGATGAGAGAAGCGGGCGAGACCAGAGGAACAGCGCGGCGAGATAGAGCCTTGCTGAATTTACCCGAGGAAGGCTCCGAGGAGGATCGAACAGCGCCCGAATGGCGAATCTCGGAGGTCGTCCTACCTGCCGGGAGCGCGGGTGAGCTCACCGTGACGCAGCAGGAGCAACAACTCCCGGAGCCCTCGAAGCCGCTGGAGATCCCTGTCTGGGGGGAAGCACTGCTCAATCCGAATGAAGGCGCGAAGATCGAAGTGGTCATCGATAAGCCCTACTGGGCCGAGGGGTACATCGTTGCACCGACCGCAGGGCCCGGGCGAGGGCGGCTGACGCGGATCGCGGCCGGGCACGGGCTCAATTTCGCGCATGTCAAGTCGCCGGAGTACGACATGCCTGGATTGTACAGCCCGCAGGACGATACCGGCATTTTGGTCTATTTCGACATTCCAGTCGGCCTTATCCCGCGAATGGCGCTTGGGGTGGGGAACGATATGGATAAGAGCCAACTCGCAGTGCATCTGGACCTGTTGCTCACGATCTACGAGTCGCGCAGCTCCACGCACGCGCTAGGCCTAGTTGCCGACCTGTACCTCGCAGGGGCCGAGGGAGACTCCATAGCACGTCGCTTCCTGTTCGGTCCGGCCTTCGAATGGTCGTACGTGTTCAAGGCAGAGCCGGCTCCCTACGTTTCTCTCTGCCCCCACGTGCTCGTTCAGGCGTTACCGGATTGGGAACTGGGGGGCGGGCTGGGTGGCAGCATCGGAATGCTGGTAGGTGAGGTGATGATAGCTTTACGAGTTTCGTACCAGGCGACGAGTGAGCCGGTGCACGTCGTGGCCGGTGCAATACAAATCGGTACCCGCGCGGCCGTGCTCGGCGACTGACAGCATGTTTGCACGGATAGGTCGGCCTCTTGGGTGTGGAGCCGCTGCGGCATGAAGCCGTGCCCGTCTTGCGGGAAGCGGCTGTACCCGCATCCGATTCAACACGGCTTGGCGTGGAGCTGTCTTCGTGGCCACGGGATGGCCGTGGCATTGGAGGTGCTGGAGTGCACGGATTACGGCTGGTTACTGGAGCTCCTGGCAGAGCCCGAGCCGCCTGTCAGCTCCGGTGACCGCAGGCCGTGCCCAGAGTGTGCAAAGCAGATGGACGTGGTTCACCTGGACGAGCCGCAACAGTTCGTTGCCCTGGACATCTGCCGCTCCTGCCGGGTTGTCTGGTTCGACGCCGGAGAGTACGGAGAGGTCGTCTTCCGCTGTCCCGTGTGTGCCAGACCTCTCTTCCGGCACTGGGCGCCGTACGGCTGGGTGCATAGCTGCGTCCGGCTCCACGGAACGGCAATCACAGAAGGCGAACTCGAGAGGAACGATCTGGCGCACTTCCTTGAGATGCTGCGCGAAGCACCCGACCATGCGGGCGGCGAAGCTCGGCGACCTTGCCCGGCCTGTCGGCGGCCGATGTGTAAGGTGGACTTCCCGCTGTCGGATGGGCAGGTGCCCCTCGACAGGTGTACCGAACACGGACTCGTCTGGTTCGACCGGTCCGAGTTCAAGGTCGTCGCCAAGCACAGCGACCGGCAGGCGGGCCGCACACCGGGCCCCGGGCCCGACGAGCCGCTTCAGGTGGCGGATCTGGCCGGCGCGGACAGCATGATGCAGTTCCTCGCAGGCATCTTCCTGCTGCCGGTCGAGTTCGGCCCGAACAGGATCCGCTCGTTCCCGTTGGTGACCTGGAGCCTCGTCTTCTTGATGCTGCTCGTGCCCCTGATCGCCTTGCTGACCGCGGGATTCGAGTGGTTCGGATTCCATGGAGGTGCCAGCGCGCTGGCGTTCAAGGGGAGCGAGTACTATCGCTTCGGGGGCGTAACCCTGCTCACCTCCCTGCTCATCCTGAAACACGGCTGGCAGCTTGCACCGGCCGCATACTTCATTCTTGTCTTCGGTGACAACGTCGAGGACGATCTCGGGCACTGGCGGTTCCTGTTGCTGTTTATCGGGGCACATATTGCCGGCCTAGCGGCTCATGCCGTCCGCTGGCCTGAGATTCCGTGCTCCGGTGCCAGCGCCGCGGTTGCCGGCGTGCTGGCGTACTACGGTATCGCCTTCTACCGATCCCCGATCGGTTTACTGGGGCCGTACGCCTACTTTCGGTTCCTTCGAGTACCCGCGTACGTCGCACTGCTGCTGTATCTCGTGATCCAGATCGCCGGCATCCACGCTACATGGGGGGCGGTGTTCCCTCCGGTGTCGTTCACCGCACACCTGGGAGGTTTTGCAGTGGGCGCGGTTTTAGCGGTCGTGGGATACGTGCTCAAGAATCGAACGAGGAGCATCGTCAGGTCTGGCTCTTCTTCCTCCTGAGGACGAACCAGGTGAGAATACCGATGACGAGCAGGGCCGCCGGCGCCAGCCAGGCGGCTGACGGAAAGCGATCGGGCACTGGGAAACCTGCGGGCAGCTTGGCCCCCGCCTGAACCGGATAGGCGCAGCGGGCGCCGACGAACTTGACCCTGAGCAGCGGACTGAACACGAAGTCGCGGTTGGTGGAGCGAGCGAGCCAAACCGAGTGGCCGTACGAACCTCCCCGGACGACTCGCCCCACGTGCTGCTCGTCTCCGACGCGGTGCGGATCCTCGGCTTCGGGTGAGAGGGAGTCGTAGAACCCGGGATCATACGCATCGAACACCCACTCCCAAACGTTCCCTGACAAGTCGTATGCTCGGGTCGTTGCGCGGCCCTCCTCGTGGGTTCCAACCTCGTCCGATCGCCCCAGGCAGCCGAAGTAGTTCGCGTAGGAGCACCGGGTATCGTTCCCCCAGGGGAAGAGCGCGTTGTGGTTCTTGTGGGTACGCAGTCCCCTGGCAGCCAATTCCCACTGGGCCTCGGTCGGCAGGTCGCCGCCGAGCCACTGGCAGTAGTCCCTCGCCTCGTACCAGGTGAGTCCCGTCACGGGATGCTTAGGGATTCCTCCGGGGTTCCAGTCCTGGAGTTCCGGGGGCGGATCCTCGCCCATCATGTCCAGGTATTTCCTGTAATCGGCTTGTGTTATCTCGTTCGTGTCGATCATGAACGGTGAGAGGCATACCGAAGCCTTGTTATCGCTCACCTCGTCTTCTTCGCAGGTACCGGTTCCGTGTATCGCGGGATCGCAGCCAATCCTGAAGCATGCGCGTTCCGGGACGAGGATGTAGGATCCTCCTCGTTTGTCCTTGTCTTTACGCTTGCACTCGAACAGACCCTTGGTCCACTCGCAGCAGGTGTCACCGTTGGGTTGCTTCTTGGCATTCGGGCAGGGGGCCTTGGTTGGCTGGCCCGTGCTAGGCTCGGCGGTTGGCGCGGCTTCCTTCAGTGTTTTTGCTCCAACCGGTAGTTCGTCCTCCGGCTCGTCACCTGTCGTGGCCACTGGGTGTTCTGCTGAAGGTTTTGACTCCTTTTCGGAGGTGGGCCGGGTCTCTCCTGTCTCCGTCAATGTACCCGATTCGGTCTCTGCGGGCTCTCCGAAGTCGGGTCGTGCGGTCGGCTCGGGTTTCCTGCGGTCTGGTTCGGCCCCGGATCGGCTGGTGGGTGGCGCCGTTCGTTTCGATTCACCACACCTGGAAACCGCTTCGCAGTTCTTTGCCTCGAGGATGCATTCGGCCATGCCGAGTTCCAGTTCGCTGCAAAGCGTGGCGCAGTCGCGGCCGGCGTCACCGGCGCAACGGCTCTCGCAGGCGCTCGTGCAGTCGTACTCCGGTGGTGGCGGGCACCAAGGGGGGCAGCAGCCTGCGCAAGCGAAGATGGCTATCGCGAGTGCTTTGACGTGCCTTGTCATGCCCGGGCCTCCTTGCGCATCATTGCATCAAGCCAGACTTTTACAAGAAATGTGCCAGCACCGCAAGCCGTGGCGCCGACGTCCTGACACCGCGGACTTGCCGCTGGCGCAAGTCATTTGCGCCTGCCGAACAGGAGCTGGATCACCCGGGCGAAGTGTTCTCGGATCTTCGAAGACGAGATCGATACGAACACGACAAGCAGCGTGGGCACCCACAGCCAGAGGGCCTCGAGAGCCGCCAGGCCAAAGGACTCTGGCCAGGCATCGATCCAGGCGTCCTTGCTGAATACCGTCAGGTTGAGGTTGATGAACACCGTGGCGAGAGACAGCAGGAGAACGACGACAGCGATCGAGTTGAGGGATCGCTGCTCGTTGCGCAGTTCGGAATCGAGCCAGGCCCGGAGTTCCTCTCGGAGCTCCGGAACCAGCTTCTCCACGCCGAGAGTGCTGCGCGCGGCGCGGTACAGACCCTGGATCGCCAGCTGGTTGGACACCACCGAGAAGTCGTACTGCGTTGTGTACTCCTCGAAGAGCCGGACGAGCTCCTCGTTGTTGCGCCGATTCTCCTGCAGGGCTTCGAAGTACGACAGCCAGGAGAGGTTCTGACAGAACATCGCCTGATGCAGGGCGAGGAGGTACGTGGTCAGGTACTCGCTCCCGATCCGGCTGTCCCACGCGTTCCGCTCGAACTCGGTCTGAGAGACTGTGAAGGCCACGAAGGCCTCGGACGAGACATGGATCCTCCGCAACGGCCCGAAGGGAATGGTCTGGAATTCTTCTCGCTGTGGCTGCGAGGCGAGCGGTGGTGCGATGCCAGAGCCGGCAGGATGGCGCATGCAGCGTGCCGCCGCGCTCTCGACCTCTTCCAGATCCGCAGCCGCGGCCCGCGCATCGGCCTCCGGTCCTTGGAGCCGCTCATCCCAGGGCAGAACGATGTGGGTCGCCACGGGAAGGCGACCTCGAAAGCCGAGGTACGGCTTGCAGTCCGGTAGCCGAGACATGAAGGCATCCCTGACCGTCATGTGCAGGGAGGGAAGCTCGAGCGAAGCGCTACCAGTAAACGTGATCTCGAGGTTGTGCACGGTGAGCCCGTAGCATTGCTCGAGATGCTCGGGCTCGATCGGAACTGCGACCTGCCCCTCTGCTTCGGGAAAGCGGCCTTGAACCCGGGTCTCCGATTCGCCGAGGTCGCGAACCCTCTGTCGGAGCTTGCTCGCGATGGCATGGGGGAGAACCAGGAGCTGCTGCTCTCCCGGGCTCAATCTCCGGTGCCCGACGTCTGCGTGCGCGGCGAGGTAGTTGATCCGCATCGCCTGGGCCAGCGAAAGCGCGCGCCGCTTTTTGGTCCGGCTCGCCTGGAGCTCGAACAGGACGAGTAGCATGCCCGCCTTGGAAACAAGAGCACTCACGGTCATTCTCGAGCGGGCGATGACCTCGACGACGGGCCCGTCCTTGGTCATCCGGAGAACGCCGATGCTCGCCTGGCTCAGCAATTCGGGCTTGAGGACTCGGCCTTCCGTCTGCTCCATGCCCTCCTGCGAGAGCTCGAGCCACTGGATCTTGGGTTCTCTCGGCTCGCCCGGCTCGTCCTTCTCGTCGCCCGGCTCCGAGCGGAACAGCGCCCGGACCTCACGGATAAACCAGCGGTCAAGGCCAACCTGCTTCAGCTGACGGAGCTGCCAGCCCTTGGGAGGGTTCTCGAATACCCGAGCGATATCGAGGTGGAACGACGTGATGCTCCTGCTCGTTGAGGGCGGCCTCTCGAGCAGGTAGGGGTGAATCGACCACAGGCTGTACCGCTCGAGATCGGGGCAAAGCGCTTCATCCGTTCCTAGACCCATTGCTTCTCGACCCCTCTTCGGTTCAGAGGATAACTGCCAGATGCTCGTTGCAAAGTCAATGCGCCGCTGTCTGCTACGCGGCTTCGGAGCTCAACGCACAATGAGAGCCGTTTCCTATCTGCGAGGGCCAGCGAATCCCAAGAGGAAATGCTGTTGTGTTTTTTTAGTAGGAGACAGTAGTATATCCTTGCTTGAGTCGGTTTGGAGGAGAGATGAACTCGTCTATCGGAGATATTCCCTATCCGCTGGCGGCTCGGTATGATGAACTCGTTAAGCAGCCTGTTCTGGCGACCGATCTCACGCAACACATCCATGCTGTAGACCTCCTAGCAAGGTACCTGGCGTTTATCCACGCAGCTAAGTACTACGAACTGGAGGAGCACGATCAGCGTGTTAATCATGCCATCGAGCGTCTGCTTGCCTCATATAGTCTGTTTCATTATTTCAACGTCGCACGGACCATTATCAGATACCTCGATGATCGCGGGAATTCAATCCACGCGTCGTTCAAGGATATCTTCAAGATCACTTGTAGCAGGTTACCGGGGAACGAGGACGTGGACAAGAAGGTCGAGGATAAGGCCAGTGGGTTGGATTTCGACACGAAGAATATCAATCTCCTGATAAACACGAGAAACTTTATGGCCCACGGAGGGGCGCAACCGAACCAGGCCGTGAAGGAGGCTCTGTGCACAGGAATTCGCATATTCCTAGGGAAGTGCTTCACCTTGCCGTGCTTCACAGAGTGTAAGCTCGTTACCCAGCCGAAATCCGGTATCATGGGGGGGCACCCATTAGTGATGATGGGTCCGAGTTCCCAGTCGTTCGCCGACGAACCTCTCGCGCACGACCAGGGTCTTTTCCTGGTCACGGGCAAGGAGACAATCCGGCTCGATCCGTTTATGATCATCAAGGCCGACGAACAGCGAGGCAGGAATGTTGTTGGCCTGTTCTATCGGCAGGAGATCGACAAGAACGAGCGGTACTACACTCCGGTGGAAAAAGCCGAAAATGTATTAGTCGAAAAAACCTCGGTCCATGTGCCCTGGATGGCATTGAAGGTCAGCCGTAGAATCCCGAAAATGATCTTCCCGAGACAGGTGCACGAGATCGTGCTCGAACTGGAAAATGTCAGTCAGCACGACATGCGTATTGCGCCGATCACCGAGACGCTTCCGGACAACATCGAGAGTGAGACGGGTGAGGAATCGGTCTTGATCTGTGATGAGATCGACCTGGCTGTGAAGGGCAAGAGGAAACTGCGATATAGTGTTGTCGGTGGGGACAGTGAGTCAGTGCGAGAATTTTCGGACGAACCTGTAATAAAATATGAGTTTGCAGACCGCTACGGAGAGGTTCGAGTCGAAAGCGAACGCAGGGTTAAGGTAAGAACACTCTCGGGGCCGAAGTTGTCAAGTAGCTACAGCATCTCCCTCGCGGACGGCGGTACGCTGGAAAAGAATACAGTGAAGCTTGATCAGGAGTTGATTGTACAGCGGACGATCCGCTCCCTGGGGGACGAGGTTGGTGAGGTCGTCTTCACGGACCACGTGGAAGGCGGAATCGTTCTGGGTAAAGGAGACAACGAGATTCGCCAACACTTCGCGAGAGTCGATGTCCAGGAACCTGTCCGCTGGGAGTATCGCCTGGTCGTTACCGATGAGAGAACCCTGCATATCAAGACGGAAGTCAACGCGCCGCGTGATACTCGGTTTTGTACACCTGATGATGTAATACTGGACGTTGAAGATCTTCCTCCTCCACGCGTGGAACTCCGCTGGTCGAGTGTGGAGCGGCAGGATTCAGGCGTCGGTCGAACAGCAGTGGATGTGCGGATTGCAGCCAGAAATACTGGAGGGACTCGGGCCTACGACGTCTCGTTCAAGGCCTCGGTGCCTTCCAGCGGTATCACGCTTCGACCACATGGCGATGAAAACCCTGTTGTGCTACCGCGGGAGCAGGAGCACATGCAGGGTTATCAGATCGAGTTCGATAAACTATGCTGTGATACGGTTCGGTTCCAAGTGCAGTATCGGTCAATCAGTGGAGTGGTGTTTCGTGATGAGCTGGAGATGCCACTTGAACAGATCGTGGTCGATGACCTGAACAGCATACCACTCATCGGACGCAAGAAAGAGTGCGAGCATCTCTATGATCTTTTCAAGACCGCTGGATTCCGCTTCGTCGGGATCCGCGGGCAGCGGGGAGCAGGGAAGTGCTATTTCATAACAAAGATGCTTGATCGGTTGAAGAACGCCGAAGGTGTCGCTGTCGAATACCTCAAGACGGACTGCGAGATGTCCTCGGGCATCGTGGATTGTTTCGCCCACCTGATAGAGCAGATCGTCTACAGTGAGCATCCGTCGGGTGAAAGGAACAACGAACGGATTTTTGCTGACTACCTCGATCGGATTGGGTTGCCAAAGAAAGAAAACGCACACCTGGTGCAACAGCTCGAGCAGCTTTTGTTCAATCGTGACCGGGCTGCGAACTGGTCTGCTGTGGCGACCTTCCTGCGAAAGGTCATCGCAGCCCGGGGGCTCGAACTCTTGGTCATTCATCTAGAGCACGTGGATGAACTGGAGAGAGCATCCGGAATCGCGACCACCCTGAAGGCTTTACTCGGTCTGCAGCGTGACGCCAAGGATCTCCCGATCGCCGTCGCGATGACTGGTGAGCAGCCCTTGTCCAGGTACGGTATTGAAGCTGCTGAAGAGATAGTGCTGAGAGAGTTCAGCGAGGATGACTGCCAGGCATTCGTCGAGGCTGTTTTTGTATCTCCACCGCCGCAACCAACCCTGAAAAAGCGCATCTTCGAGCGAACCAGCGGGATCCCGTCCAACTTGAAGTCACTGCTCCAAAACATCCTGGATACCCGGGGCACGGTGCTGAATTTCAAGCATCCACAAGGTGTTTGTATTCTTGATGAGAGGATTTTTAATGAACTACCCACAACACTGCGGGATCACGAACGAACACGCGCAGAGAACAGCAGGATCGATAAAGGACTGCTCTCAAGTATCGCACTGAGCGAAGGCGCGTTCACAGCCGAGATGATCTTGGAGGTCGTCAAACACTTGAATCGACGGATAGCCGAGAGCGAAGTTAAGGCCGCCCTTGCAAAATCTGCTGAATACGGCTGGCTCAGTACCGAGGACGATCGCCTCTACGAATTAAGCGGATCGATAGTTCGCGATGCGTTGCTTGACGTCGTGCCGGATTCGCTGGCCCGCCAGACGCACTCCGCGTACACCAGCATATACAAAAGGGAAGGGCGATCTGCCGAGACAATGCTACCGCACGTTCTAAAGCTGTCTGACGATGTACTTGTCGATAAGATTGATTTGTTGCTAGAGGGCCTTCGGCAGGCACTCGGTAATGGTGACTACGCCTTCGTGAGGCTAGGCCTGACGAGGATAGAGAGCATTGCCAGCGGCCTGGGGCCTGTTGAGAGTATGTGCGCCAGACTGCTTAGGAGCGAGCTATCGTTCCTGGAAAGCGGGCAACTGGATCAGAGGGAGATCGAGGAGGCCCTGGAGCGTGCGAGAAAGATCCGTCCACGGGCGAGGAGGCGATATTTTAATGCAAGGATACGACTCTTGCAGAGTCGCTGGATTTCTTCTCATGAAGGCAATTGGCAAAGTGCAATAGAAGCGGCTAGTAGTGAGCTGCGTCTGTCGTTATGGGGGAGACGACTTCGGGTCACGGACCCTGAACTGGAGTTCGATTACTACTTGAACCTCTGGCACCTTCACTATCAAGCAGGGGACGAGTTTGGGTTCAAGCGAATCGATAAACGTGTTTGGGAACTGCTAAGGAAGAAAATTAACGGAGTAATTTCCAACGAAAATGTGGCGAAATTCCTAAGTCTGTTCCTTGACGTACATTCGGAATTCAAGAGTGACAAAGACCGAATGGAAAAATTCCCACAACCGTACACGACGATAGCGGGAAACCGAGTACCATTGCGCGAGAACCTCATCGAGATCAGAACGAGACTCAGCGTGATCCAGGAGTCGTTCCTAGGTAAGTATCTTAGTCAGCCCGGTACCTTGGACCTTCGAAACCGCATGCTACTGGGGCGGCTCTATTCGCGGGCCGGACAAGGATACTGGCGGTCGATGCCCAAGGGCGAAAAACTTGTGGAAGCGCGTCGACTGGCCAAAACGCTTTCGGGATCGGCCCTTGGAGGAGGTGTGCGCCCACATGAGGATTACCTGTTTCCTGCCGAGGCTCTCTTCAGGCAGATCGGTGCAAAGAACGAACAGGCGCAGATCCAGAGAGACATCGGCGTGACATTCTACGACATGATGAGACTGGCGCAGGATCACGGACAACAGCAACTTGTACAGAAACTGTACAACCTGGGGAAAAAGTGGCTGTCATCGTCGGTTGGGTTGTTCAGGGAACTGGGATCAGAGTCCGACGTCGGCGAAACACTCGAGCTCATGGCGCGGACCTCGTACGAGTGGGCCAATCGTCTGGCTAGCGAAATTGAAGGCGCTATTCAGGCGCTTGAGCAAGTAATGGATGAACCGGGTGTCTGGAAAAGGACGGAGAAGTTGGACGAGCTCGGTCTCTGCCTGTTCGACCTGCTGTATCGGGAGAAGATGTACTATCGGGCGGAACAGGCCCTGTTGGATCAGTCAGAGATAGACGAAGTGACAGGACTCCTGCTTTCCGTGGTTGCAGTGCATCGTCTGTCGGAGCCGGATGTCTCCCTCGGGGACGACAACGTTCGCTCCTTCGAGGATCACCATAACAGGCTAGCGAAGGCCATCGATCGCAAGTGGGACGAGGCACCCGAGATCGTTCGCCCGCATCTTGAAATAGAGGACATCGAGCAACTTGTGTCGACACTGTCCTGGGATCTGCTCTCGTACTACCTCGAGCAAGATGATCAGCAGCGGACCCTCACATTCTTGCGCAACAACCAGAAACACCTTTATTCGGACGACGCGTGGCTGACTCGGCTTCGCGCAACAGTACCGGGAAGGATTGTGGACCTGTGGTTTTATGAAGGGACCAGCGACGATTCAATAGTCGAGGATTTTGTTTCTCTCGTAATGCCGCTTGTCGATTCCGGGACAGCCGAAGAGATCTCGGCGGTCGTCGATCGGGTCGCTGCATGGGAGTCCGAACGGGGCGACAGTGCGCAACACCTGGCGTCCTATGAGATGCGTGTCGTACTCGCACGCGGTTTCTTGAAGTTAAAAGACGACAGTCACGCGCGCAGGATTCTCGAGAGTGTATTTAGGGATTCTAGTACTCTGATCCTACGGTCGAGAGATAGGGCCGCGGAGATAGCCGCCAAAGCATTGCGTGTACTGATCGAGTTGTGCCGAGGTCATGAAGATGCGTCGGAGTTTGAGTCGCGTACCGAGTTAATCGTCAGCGAGTATGAGTCAAACGAGGAGTACGATGGGTTGCTCCTCTTCTTAGTCACTCTGATCGAGGAGATTCTTGCTCTTCACCAGCAGGAAAGAGATGACTGGTATTATGAACAGACTCGTGAACTGTCAAGGCGACTCAAGTCTGTCCAGCAGCGAAGTAGCTATCTACTGCAAGTCATTACGAAATTGATACTGCTATACCTGCAACTGCCGGAAAGGACAAAAGACGCGGTTGAGTTGATGAAAACCCAGTGTGAACGACTGCTCGATGAAAAGGATTATGATGGACTGTCATCCTATTTATCGTTCTTGAGTGATCTTAAGTCTAATGCAGGCGCTGATGGCCCGGAGCCGGACCTTGGCTCTTGCTCGTTACAGGTTGAGAAGCCGGGTGACATGACTCCAGGTTCAACCCAGGGCCTATCGATCAATTCTCTGACATTGCAGATCTGTCTGACCATTATGGAGGCGATGAGACATGCAGACATCTATCCGTACCAGATGCGGGGGGTACTCTACAACGCTGCCAAGTTGATTCCAAGTACAACTGCTTGGGATGTTGCCGCGGCGATATATGCAAAATTGTATGATGTTGGCGTTGGAACACAAGGGTCTGATGTGTGGGCGTTCTACATTAGCTTGAATGCTGGCCATAAGGACTTCGGTGACTTTCCGGAGCGGGATGCTCTGGCTCTGGTTATGCTGGCAAATCACGACCTCGAGAACGCGGACGGTACTGAGGTCGAGCCTCATTATCGTAACTACCTGATTAATGCTGTAGAGAGGAATGCCATTCTCGCAAGGCATGTTGGCGAGGAGGTACCTCCTGCTGAGAACGAACTCGTTCGAGTATACCTCGAGTTTTGCTTGAATGTTATCCTGGTGGAATACATCCAGGATCTGCCAGTAATCCTAAGAAACGTGGATAGCATTGATGCCGCGGCGGAGGTTTCATTTATATACAGGTTCATGTTCGGTCCGGATGAAGAGGCCCCACCCTGGCGATTGGTGGAGCGTATTCAGAAGAAGCGAGACGATGTGATAGCTGCCAGAAATGCGCTGCTTGATTCCTTGATTAAGGGAATAGTGGCAGAATCATGGCTTGACGGAGCCGCTATTACCGACTCATCGAGTATCGAAAGCGCAATCAATCTCATCCGCGGGAAGACAGAAAAACTGGTCATTCGCTACCGGCGTCGGGGCGCGGACATTATGAAGCTGATCCAGGAGCGAATCCACAATCACAGCATGGATGAGATACTTGAAGAAGTTCTACGTTTACTCAAAGATGGCCGGCGGTCGATTGACTATACTGGTATTGTATCTCCACCATTCGAATAGAGGAGGTGCCCGCTGTCTGAAATCGCGCTTAGTGATAGCTTAAATCTCCGAGTACCGGATGCTCGTAACTCTTCGCTACACCCCGTCGTGACGTCCGGCTGAGAGACCGTGCACTCGCCTATCTCTCCAGGGCGAGATCCCAAGGCGATTCTATAGTATGGCGGGGTATGACACCCTACGCGCTGGGATCGACCACGACCTGGCATCGGAGGTGCGTCTTGCTCGGAACCGTCCGCCAGGGGACACGATCCTCTCGTGAGCCGGAGCAGGCATGATCCGCGAGGAGCGATACGGCGAGGTGCGGGCCTTCGAGATTGCGCGCTCCGTGGCGGGCCGCGCGATCTGGACCGTGCGCATCTTCCTCGTCGGCAAGGTGCTGATCGACACCGGGCCGCCCAACATGCGGCGCGCAGTGCTCGACCTGGCCCGGCGGCTGCAGCCCGAGGCCGTGCTCGTGACCCATCACCACGAGGATCACGCGGGCAATGCCGCGGCCCTGGCTCGCGAGCTGGGCCTGCCGGTCTTTGCCTCGCCCCTGGCCGTGCCGCTGATGGCCGACCGCTTCCGCGAGGCCCCGTTCCAGATCCTCACCTGGGGCCGTCACGTGCCCGCGATCGCGGTGCCAATCGACGAGCCGCTCGAGCTCGGCGGGCTGGTGCTCGAGCCTGTTGCCGCGCCCGGCCACAGCCCGGACATGACCTGCTGGTGGGTCAGGGATCGCGGCCTGCTCTTCTCCGGCGACCTGTACCTGGCCGATCGCATCCGCTTCTTCCGCGAGGACGAGAGCTTCGCCCAGACGATGCGCTCCCTGGAGCACGTCTCCGGGCTCGACTTCGAGGCCCTGCTCTGCGCGCACAACCCCAGGCCCAGGAACGGGCCGGCGCATCTGCGGGCCAAGTTGTCGTTCATGCAGGGTTTTCAGGAAGAGGTCGCGGCCCGGGCCGCGCAGGGGCAGGAGCCGGCGCGGATCGCGAAGGAGCTGCTGGGTTCGGACTGGTTCCTGCGCTGGTTCACCAGCGGTCGGGCCTGCTCCGAGCACCTGGTGCGATCCGCGCTGGCGTCGCAGATTTCCGGCGGGTGACGTGAAAAATCTGCGCACCCGGTGACAAGTCAGCCAGCCTTCCTGCCGGGTACAGGATCCGGGATCGATACTTTTCCGCGAACAAAAACCAAAGCATTGGCACTAATTAGCAGAATATGACGAGGATCACGAACACGCGCGGCCGTGTGTGGTATATATCTTGCTCGTGCGTGGCGGAGGGAGTTGTGTATTGATGCGCGTCCCTGCCTGCCTGGTGCTGGCTCTGACCTGGCTGCTCCCAGCGGCGGCAGCGGCCGGATCCGACCTGACCACGCTGCTGCAGCAGGCGCGCCACAAGCTCGACGGCGTGGAGCGGGGCATCCGGCTGCTCGATCAGACCCTGGAGGGCTGCGAGCGGCTCGACGATCGCAAGCGCCAGGTAGATGCGCTGAGCGCGGCCGAGCTCGACCTGCTGCTGGAACGCCCGGCCATCGCGGCCGAATCACTGGCCAAGCTGGTCGAGCAGCCTTCGCTCGCCGACACCCCGCAGCGCTCCCGGGCGCTGGCCCTGCTGGCCCGCGCGCGGGCCGCGGTCGGTGATCCTTCCGGCGTGCAGGCCACGATCGGGCGGCTGCTCGCCGAGCCCGGTTACGAGCCCGCCGAGCCGGAGTTCTCCGAGCTGTTCCAGCTCTGGCTCGACGCGGCCGAGCGCTCGGGAGAGCTTCGCGGCTTCGAGCGGATACTCGCGCTGCACCGCGCCCTGCGCACGGGCCCGGCCGGCGCCGGGCCCGGCCGGGTCTCCGGCTCGTCGGCGTCGCTGTCCATGGCCCTGGCCCGGGTCCAGCTCTGGCGCGGCGACTGGGCCGGCGCCCTGGAGGCGCTGGCCGAGCGTCCGGCTCGCCACGGCAATCTGGCGCTGGCTCGCTACTTCACCGGCGCCGCGCTGGCCGGGCTCGGTCGGCTGGAGGATGCGGCTGCGGCCTTCACCGAGTCCGCCTTCCTGTACGAGCGCGAGCGAGGCGACCCCGAGGGCGCCAACCTGGCCACGCTCCAGCGCGCCCGCGTTCTCGCCGATCTGGGGTGGTACGTCCGGGCTGCCGAGATCTACCGCAGCCTGTCCGCCGAACCGGGTGTCGGCCTGTCCGCCACCCGCGAGCTGGCCCTGATGCGCTTGCTGCAGGACCGCGCCGACCTGGGCGTGGAGGAGCTCGACGCGATCCTCGAACAGACGCCGGGGCATGCCGGGCATGCCGAGTTCGGCCTGGTGGCCGGCGAGCTGTACGTCTTGGCCGGGGCCGAGGAGCGGGCCGACGCGGTGCTGCTCGAGGCCGAGCGAGTCGAGGCTGCCCGTCGCGACGTGCTTGGTGGGTTCCTGCAGCAGCCGGATGCCGGCGACCGGGCCGCGGCCTTCTTCCGCTCCCGCGGGAGCTGCCTGCTGGCGGCCGATCCGGATGCCGCACCGCCCGCGCCCGTGCTGGCCGCGCTCGAGCGGGTGGAGAATCCGGCCGCGATCGTGTCGATCCTCGATCGGCTGACCACGGCCGACGAGGACCTGCGCCAGGCCGAGGCGATGGCGAGCCTACTCGAGCGCCGGGCGCCCGGGCAGGTCAGCGCCGAGCAGTTCCCTCTGCTGGCCACGGGCCGGCGGTACGGCGAGTTCCTCGCCGGCGTGGTCGAACGGCTGCACCAGGAGATCCAGCGGATGCGGCGGGAGGTCGAGATCCGCGGCCCCGGGTTCTGTCCGGCTGCAATGCGTCCCGCGGTCCGCGTGGCCGGGTCGCTAGAGTCGTTGCCGGTAGTTTTTTCCAGTATACCGCCGAGCGATCGGAGTGACTGGCAAGGCGTGACGACGAAGAAATACCAGCAGGTATTTCGAGGAGGAGCAACGACGCCAGGCGCTTCGAGAGCCGGCGGGATGCGGAAAAGACTATCGGCAACGGCTCTGGTGGCCACCGGCGCGGGCTCGCCCTGCCTGGTTGCGGTCCAGCGGCTGGAGCAGCGCGCGGCCGAGCTGCGCGAGGTCGTGGCCGAGCGCAACAGCCGGCTCGAGGCCGAGCTCGAGCAACGGAGAGCCGAGCTGCTCACCGGGCTCGAGCGCGAGATCGTGGAGCTGCGCCAGGCTCGGGAGGAGCTGGATCGGGTCCTGCGCGAGGGCGAGGCGCTGCTGCTCGAGACCGTGGGAAGCGCGATCAGCGACGCCCGCGATCGCGCACACCTGCTGGCGCGGAGCGCAGAGATTGCGTATCGCGACCGGCCCTGGCGCTCGTTGCTGCGGCTGGAGGGGATCGAGGTCGAGCTGCGCGGGCGCTACAAGGCCGAGATCGAGCAGCTCCGCCGCGACTGGAGCGAGGCCGGACGCTAGAGCCCTCGCGCCAGCTGGGTGGCCTTCTTCAAGTTGCGTCGGATCTCATCACAGGATTTGATCGCCGAGTTCGAGCACGAGATGCAGCCCGCCAGCTCCCTGGACGCGTTCCGCAGCAGACCGCCCATCGGCTTGGGCACGGCCGCAGAGCGGTGGACCAGGTCGCGGGAGTAGAACAGCGCGCGTTCCCGTAGCTTGTTTCGCAGAGCCACCTGGGCCTCGGTAGCGCCTCTGCTGCAGCCGGGGCGGAAGGCCGACTCGAGCCCGAGCCACTCGCGCAAAGCGCCGAGGACGCGGCGTTGCTCCCTGGGATCGGGTCCGAGCACCTCGCCGCTGCCGAGCACGTCGCCGCTGTGGTTGATCCGGAAGCCGCGGGTACCCCAGATCTGCGGGCCGCGCGGGCTGGTCCCGATGAAGGGTCCGACCAGGCGCTCGAAGTTGTCTCCGATGACAGCCTGCACCGACCGGGGCTGGGTGCGCGGATTCGAAGCGGAGACCCGTGCGATGAAGGCGCTGGGCTCCACGCCGTAGAGGTCGAACACCTGGCTTCGAAACGAGCCGTGTCGAACCACCACGGTCTGCCTCGTCGCGAAGTCGAGGTCGAGGCCGTCGATCTCGGCCAGCAGTCTGAAGCCGTCCGGCAGGTTGGCCGTGCCGTGCAGCACGACCCGGTGCGGACCGGCCGGGAGCGGGCGGAGGCCGAGGGAAACCGAGAGCTGGTCACCGGAACGCGTGTAGGCCAGGATGCCGCCGAACACGATGGCGATCAGCAGGAGCAGGATCGGGATCGGCCCCAGCGGCGTCTCGCAGTTGGCGCAGAGCCGGCGATCGTCCGGGATATCGGCCTGGCATTGCGGGCAGGTTTTCATTCACGTGGCTCCTGTTCGGATTCGAATCCGCCGGACGATGGCACGCTAGCGTTGCAGCGGCGGGAGGTCGCGGTACAGCTCCAGCGCATCGGGGTTGGCCAGGGCGTCCTTGTTCTTGACCTCCTCGCCGTGGATCATCTTCTGCACCGCCAGCTCGACCTTCTTGCCCGAGATGGTGTACGGGATCTCGGCGACCTCGATGATCCGCGCAGGCATGTGGCGCGGTGTTGTGTTCTGCCGGATCGTGTTCTTGATCTTCAGGATCAGCGGCCCGTCCAGTGAGTGGCCCTCGCGCAGCTTGACGAACAGGATCACCCGCACGTCGTCGTCCCAGTTCTGACCGATCACCAGCGAGTCGAGCACCTCCTCGACGCTCTCCACCTGGCGGTAGATCTCGGCGGTGCCGATGCGCACGCCGCCGGGATTGAGCGTGGCGTCGGAGCGGCCGTAGATAATCACGCCGTCGTGCTCGGTGATCTCCACGAAGTCGCCGTGGTGCCAGACGTTCTCGTAGCTCTCGAAGTATGCGGCCTTGTACTTGGCGCCGTCCTCGTCGGCCCAGAAGTAGATCGGCATCGACACGAAGGGCGCCTCGCAGACCAGCTCGCCCTTCTTGCCCACCACCGGGCTGCCGGCGTCGTCGTACGCCGCGACCTTCATGCCCAGGCCGCGGCATTGCAGCTCGCCGCGCCATACGGGCAGGATCGGATTGCCCAGGGCGAAGCAGGAGATGATGTCCGTGCCGCCCGAGATCGAGGAGAGGCACACGTCTTCTTTGATGTCGCGGTACACGAAGTCGAAGCTCTCCTCGGTCAGCGGCGAGCCGGTGGAGCAGATCGTCCGCAGCGCCGAGAGATCGAACTGCTTGCCGGGCTTCACGCCTTCCTTCTCCAGCGCGGCGAGGTACTTCGCGCTGGTGCCGAACACGGTCATGCCCTGGTCCTGCGCGAAGCGCCACAGCACGTCGGGCTCGGGCGCGAAGGGCGATCCGTCGAAGAGCAGCACCGTGGCGCCGGCGGTCAGCGAGCTGACCAGCCAGTTCCACATCATCCAGCCGCAGGTGGTGAAGTAGAAGATCTTGGAGTCGCGCGTCAGGTCCGTGTGCAGCCACAGCTCCTTGATGTGCTGCAGCAGCGTGCCGCCGGCGCCGTGCACGATGCACTTGGGCACGCCCGTGGTGCCCGAGGAGTACATGATGTACAGCGGATGGTCGAAGGGCAGCTGGGCGAACTCGATCTCCGTGGCCTCCGCCGCCATGAAGTCTTTCAGCAGCACTGCGTTGGGCACGCCGCTGATGTCCGGCGCCGCCGCGGTGTACGGGACGACCACCACCTTCTGCACCGAGGGCAGCTGGGCCAGGATGCCCGAGATGCGCTCCAGGGAGTCGAAGGTCCGCTCGTTGTAGAAGTACCCGTCAGCCGTGAACAGCACCTTGGGCTCGATCTGGCCGAATCGGTCCAGCACGCCCTTGATGCCGAAATCGGGCGAGCAGGAGGACCAGATCGCACCGAGGCTGGTCGCGGCGAGCATGGCGATGATCGCCTCGGGCATGTTGGGCATGAACCCGGCCACGCGGTCGCCGGTCTGCACGCCCATCGCCTTCAACGCCTGGGCCGTGCGCGAGACCGCGTCGTACAGCTCGCGGTAGGTCATCGAGCGGACCGGCTGTCCTTCGCCCTGGAACACGATCGCCGGATGGTCGTCGCGGTGGCGCAGCAGGTTCTCGGCGAAGTTGAGCTTCGCGCCGAGGAAGAACCGTGCCCCGGGCATGGCCCCCGGGTTGCCGACGATGCGCTCGTAGCGCTCGCTGAAGCGGACCTCGCCAAACTCCCAGATGCTCTCCCAGAAGGCGGCGCGGTAGTTGACCGACCAGGTCCATAACTCTCCGAATGTATTGAACTTTTTGCCCTTCTTCTCTTCGAGGAACTTCATGTAGCGGGTCATGTTGGCGCTGGCGATACGGTCGGGCGAAGGCGTCCACATCGGCTCGGTCATCGGCTGCTCCTCCGTGAGGTCTCATCGAGGACGGGAATCTAGCAGAGAGCCGGGAGCCGTTCAAGGGTGATGGGCGGTCCAGGATCCCTTGACCTTCTTGCGGGATCAGTGGAGACTCGAAGCAGCTGGGGCTTGCTGGGGAGGAGGCAAGTCCGGCCAGAGTCGTGGAGCGACGACATGGCGCCGGACGAGGCCGAAAAGGGCAAGGCTGAAGCCGCGACCGAAGGTCATCCAGGCCGCGACATGGACGAGCGCTCGCGGGACCTGCTGGCCTCGTTTTCCCAGATCCTGATCCAGACGCTGCTCAAGACCGGCCTGTACGATCCCCGGCACCCGACCTCCAGGCAAGCGCTGCAGGGGCTGTACCAGTCGTTCCGGACTGCCATCTCGGGGCGTCTCGAGATCACGTACATCGCGGTGCGAGGCGTGGAGCACTCGGACGTGTTCATCGACGGGTTCTACGAGGAGGCAATCTCGCTGTCCGATGTGCTGCGTTCTGGCACGGCCAACCTGTACGTGCCCAAGTTCCTCGCCTACCTCGACCGGCACAAGCTGCACAGCCTGTCGCTGAACCATCGTGTCGACATGGACGAGATGCGTGGCTTCATCGGCACGCTGCTGCAGAGCCTGGGCACGGGCCTGACGCCGGAGCAGGTTCGCGAGACGCTGGCCCAGCGCAGGGTGGAGAACATCTCGCTGCTGTTCATGGAGGACGCCGTCGGGGCCGGCCGCCGTGTCTCGTGGCGCGCCGAGCTGGCGCTGACGCGGCTGGCCAAGGACCTGCGGCGCGTGCCGATGTACACCCATCTGAACCGCGAGCAGATGCTCGAGGTCCAGAAACAGGTTTTGGCCGACGTGCTCCGTCCGATCAGCTCGGGGGACCTGATGGCCGAGCTGCTGGTGAACCTCGATCTCGTCGAGGAAGAGATGCGGGGCTACGACGTCGCGGATCCGCTCGGCACGGTGGTGGAGCACACAGGGGTGGAGACCTGCCCCTCCACGATCCGGGCGCTCCAGCTCCTGCTGGATCGCGTGACGAGCGAGGGACAGCCGCGGTCCCGGGAGCGCCCTGATCTGGCCGACGCCACGGCCGATCTGATCCGCATCGTGGCCCAGAAGGTGGCGGATAGCGGCCGCGGCGAGGACCTCTCGATGATCGAGGAGCTGGTCGCCGCACAGATCATCGCCGCCGAGCAGCTGCCGCCGGCGGTCAGGGAGACGATCGAGGTCCGCGCGCAGGCCAGCGAGGTGCTGGATGCTCCGAACAGACATCTCGCCGTGATCAAGGAGTCGCTGGACCCGGAGGAGCTGGCCGGAGAGCTCCGTCTGTACGCCAGGCTGGTACCGGCGCTGATCAGTGATGGCGGCGGGACCACGGTCGGCGCTGCACTCGCAGCGCTGTGGGCGCGCCGCAACGACGCGGCAACGCCAAAGGCGATCATGCCGCTGTTCACGGCGGCGATGCGGGGCATCCTCTCCGAGGAGACCTTCGAGGCCGCGCGCGTGCGGTTCACCGAGGCCAAGAAGGAGGAGCGGATCGAGCTGGCCCGGGTGCTGCGGCTGTTCGGAGTTCGCGGCGCGCGCGCCATGCTCGAGCTGCTGCGCACGATCGAGGACCGCTGGGCCCGCAAGAGCCTGATCGATGCGCTGAGTGCGATGGGCCCCGGCACCGAGGAGCAGCTGATCGAGGAGCTCGACCGTCCCGGCAATCCGTGGTTCGTGCTGCGCAACGTGCTGGACGTGGTGAGCCGGGTGGGCACGCTGGTGTCGGCCCCGGTGGTGCAGAAGATGCTGAAGCACTCGGATCGCCGGGTCAGGGCCGCCGCGGTCGCGGCCCACGTCCAGATCCACCGCTCCGCAGCGGAGAAGCAGCTCGTGGCGATGCTCTCCGATTCGACAGAGGATGTGCGGATCGCCGTGATCGAGGGATTCGGTCAGATCCGGTGCGCCCATCCGGCGGTGGCGACCTTGATCAGCTGCCTGTTCGATCCGGAGCAGGACGAGGAGTACTCGATGCCGCTCCGGAGGGCCGCGTGCCTGGCGATCGCGCGTATCGGCAACTTCGCGATCACCCAGGATCTGGATGCGGAGGGCATGCTCTGCTCGGCCCTCGAGCCCCGGGGACGCAAGCTGCTCGGGATCAAGGTGCAGCAGAAGCGGCCGTTCACCCCTGCGGTGCGCGCGCTGCTCTGCGATACGCTGGCGCAGATCGGCGGCGAGCGGGCCCGTGAGGTGCTGGAGCAGACCGCCGAGGACGACGAGCCGAGCGTGGCCGAGCAGGCCCGCCGATCGCTCGCGGCCCTCGATCAGCGCTGACGGATCGGGTTTACCCGGACTCGGTCCGGCGTGAGATCCCCAGCAGCCGCGGAAGCTGCTCCTCCAGCCCGGCCTCGGCCTCCTCCTGGGTGCGGCCGATCGAGATCACGTCGAGCTTGCCCGTGCGGGCCAGCGGACCGACATTGTAGAACAGGAAGTGTCCCCGGCCGGTGTGCACGTCGTACGCCTCGTCGCCCACGCGCTCGAGGATCTCGGGCAGGCCCACGCCGATCAGATCCGGGTGCTCCACGTCCTGGGCCCGGTACGGCGGCCAGGGCCGGCCCAGCGTGCGATCGATCAGCTTCATCGGCGTGCTCGTCCCGCCCCAGCGGCCGTTGCACTCGGTGAGGCAGACGCGGAACTCGCCTGCCGGGTCGCCGAGCACGAGGAAGTCCATGGAGCAGCGGCCCCGGTACCCCGCGGCCTGCAAGCCGGCGGCGAGGCGCAGCGCGGCGCGGGACAGGGCTTCGTGGACCGGCTTGGGCAGGCGCGAGGGCCGGCTGCCGATGAAGATCTTCTCCGGCCCTTCGAGGATCTGATCGTAGATTCCGTCGAGCCGGGGAGCGCCCGCGCCCAGCGGCGGGATCCACAGCTGGGTCGAGGGCGACTGCTCGGTCTCTTCCCAGGCCACGGCCTGCACCTGCTCGTCGCCCGGCCACTCGGTGCGCTCGAGAAAGGCGCGGACCCGCGCCTCCGTTGCCTGCGGGCCCTGCTCGAGCAGCTCCCGCGCATCGTGCACCTCGTTGCCCATGGCCGAGGCGCAGCGCAGACGTTTCAGGCCGACCCTGGGGTGGCGGCGGGCCAGGTCGAGCAGAGCCTCGGCGAGCCGCCGCGGATCCTGCGACGCGGTGCATTCCACCAGGAAATCATCGCCCAGCAGCGCTCGCACCAGCGCGAAGAAGTTCTCCTTGTCGTTGGCCAGCCAGGTCACGGGCGGCGGCGGCGCGATCACCACGACCGGCACACCCGCCTCCTCGCCGATTCCGGCGGCCAGCTCCCAGACGCTCTCGATGCCCATGAAGGGATGGATCTGCAACCCGCCGGCCTCGCGGGCGCGCTCGATCAGCCGGGCCCGGCCCGGGCCCGGGGCGGACAGGGCCTCTGATATCGCGAGCGGAGGACCGCTGGGATCGACCGGGATGAACTCGGTGGGCGGCAACCCGAGCCGGGCCTCGCAGTACTCCTCGTACCCCCCGGGCACGGGGGTCACGGCCGTGTACATTTCATCGGCCAACACGCGGCAGCGAGCGCGGTGCTGGTACTCCTCCACCCCGGACACGCCGAGCAGGAAGGGGATCCCGGTGAAATCCTCGACGTGCAGGACGGGCCTGGGCAGCTCGCTGCCGTCCCAGATCAAGGGCTTGAACTCCTGGCAGCGCTCGGCCAGGTCCAGTCGCTCGGCCAGCGCCTCCAGGTTGGCACGGCCCTCGGCATCCAGTAGCTCGTGTTCGCTGTTCACGGGTGCGGTCCTCGCCTTCCTAGAGGAAATCGTTATCGCGATACCAGTCGTACGCGTCGTCGACCATCCTGGCCAGCGGTACGATCCGGTAGTCCAACTCTCGCACGGCCTTGCCGCAGTCGTAGAAGGCCCTGATCGACATGTAGCGTGCCATGCCCGGGTCGATTTCGGGGGGCTTGCGCGTGATCGCCGACAGCCACTGCATCAGGTACCCGTACGCCACGAACAGCGACCGGGGCATGGTCAGCCGGGGTGCGTCCCTGCCGAACTTTTCGGCGATCGCCTGGAACACCTCGCGGTAGGTCACGTTGTCCCCGGCGCAGATGTACGCCTCGCCGGGCCGGCCTCGTTCGGCGGCCGCGATGTGGGCCCGCGCCACCTCGCTCACGTGGCCGAAGCCCACGCCGCCCGCCGGGCAAGCCGGCACCTTGCCGTCGCGCAGGTCGAAGTAGAGCCGGCCGTACTGCAGGGTGAAATCGTAGGGCCCGATCATGCTGCCGGGGTGGATCACCACGACCTCCAGCTCCGATCCGCAGAGCTCCATCACCCGGCGCAGGCCCTCGCGCTTGGTGTCGGCGTAGTTGTATCCCGTGCCGCCGTAGCTGTAACCGGTCCAGGTCTCGTCGGCCGTGCCACCCGGATCGAAGCCCAGGATGTCCACGGTGCCGGTGTGCACGAGCCGTTGCACACCGCGCTCGATGCAGGCGCGCGCCACGTTCACCGCCCCGTCCACGTTGATCCGGCGCTGACGCTCGAAGTTCTTCTTCCACCACGAGGTGTCGCCGGCCACGTGGAACACGGTGTCCATGCCCTTCACCGCGGCCTGGACGTCGGCGGGTTCGGTGATGTCGCCGAGCTGGATCTCGGCGGCCGGCTCCTCGATGTACCGCGTCTCCGAGCCCGGCAGCCCGAGGGCGCGAACCCGCCAGCCTTCCCGCGCCAGCTCGTGCACCAGGTTGGTGCCGAGGAAACCCGTGGCGCCGGTCACGAGGCACGAGCGTCCTGCGGTCATGAGTCGCCCCGGCGCGTCTTCCGCACCCTGGCGATGGTGCGGTCCATGATGCGCTCGACGAGCCCGGGGGCGAGTCGTTTGGCCAGCCAGGTCAGCCGGCCGTCGAGGCCCGGGATGATCACTGGCCGGTTCCTGGCGATCCCGCGGATCAGCGCTGCGGCCACGGCGTCGGCCTGCATCACCTTGGCCTTCTCGGAGATGGCCCGAGTCTCCTCCGGCTTGGTCTGGTTCTCGGTCTGATAGCCCGGCGTGTCCGTGTCCGGCGGGCAGAGCACCGAGACCCGGATGCCGTGGGGCTTGACCTCGCTGCGCAGCGCCTCGGAGAAGCCGAGCACGCCGAACTTGGAGGCTGCGTAGTCGGTGTACCCGAACACTCCTACAAAGCCTACGATCGACGAGGTGTTGACGATGTGTCCCTGGCCTTCGGCCTTCATCCGGGGTAGCAGAGCAGCCACCGTGTTCCAGGTGCCGTACAGGTTGATCCGCATCGTCTGATCGAACTGCTCGTGTGTGACCTCCTCGAAGGGGCGGGGCAGGGCCCGGCCCGCGCTGTTGATCAGCAGGTACGGCGGCCCGAGCTCGGCCACGGCCCACTCGCAGACCTCGGTCACGGCGTCGCGGTCCGCCACGTCCACGGCCAGGCAGGCGAAGCGCTGGTCGTCGGCGACCCTGCAGCCGCGGACGCTCTCCAGCGCCCGCTCCAGCCGCTCGGCATTGCGCGCGAACAGCACCACGTGGGCGCCGAGCGCGGCGAGCTGCCTGGCCGTCGCCAGACCGATCCCTGCGGATCCGCCGAAGAGGTAGGCTGTCCGGCCGTGGAACTCGGTCCGCCCCATGCCCCTGATCACCTTGCGCGCTCGAGCCAGCATACGCGCCCGCGCTGGAAAGAGCCGTCAGTGCTCGTGATCGTGCGGCTCGCCCGGGTGCTCTGGATCGTCGAGGTGGTCGTGATGCTGCTCGCCGCCGTCGTGGTCGTGGTGGTGCCGGTGCTCGTGCGTGTGCCGCTCCCCTCCGTGTGCGTGCTCGTGAACGTGAACGTGATCATGGCCGTGATGATGCGTGTGCTCGTGATCCCCGTCCCCGTGGTCGTGGGCCACTCCCCGCAGGTGCTGCAGCATGTGCTCGGCATCGCCCAGGGTTTCGATCCAGCCGTTGTTGGCGTCGTCCTTGGCGTCGGTGGCCTTGATGTACGGCTTGAGGTCGAGCAGCGGCGTGCCGTCGAGCACGTCGAGTGGCGAGGTGAACACCTGGTTGCCCTCGATCCTGATCACCCGCACCACTGAAAGTCCGATCAGGTTCGGCCGCCGCGGCGAGCGCGCGGCGAACACACCCACCTGCTGGCCCCGGGCCCATGGTGGTCGGGACAGGCAGTCGGACTTGGACACGGACCGGTCGAAGTGGAACAGCACGTGCACGTACGCGAAGCTGTCCAGGTCTTGTAGCCCCTCCTGGAACTCCTCGTCGAGCTCGATCACGAACTCGCCCTGGCCGCTCTCCAGGGGATGTTGCGGTGCCCAGTCAGTGTAAGGGGTTTTTATTGTTCCGATTTTCTCGAACTCGATCGCCATTGGCAGACCTCCGTCCCTCCCTGGAGCCCGGGATAGCACTGGCCGGTTGAAACCTCAATATAAATCACATCGCCAAGGATTGCGCGCGCTCGCGCGACAAGAAAATCTCGCAGCGCGACCTTTTTGGGGTTGACACGGCGCGTCAAAGAGCCCAGATTGATGCATCAAGAAGGGACGCGGTGCGTCCGATAGTCGTGTGTCGGGCGCGAGGAGGTGCAGCATGGAGTTCATCCGCGTCGTGGCCCCGGACAGGCAGTTCGCTGGCAATGCCCTGGAATGGGCGCTGGACCGGGAGATCGAGCTGGCCCGCATGGCGGTCCAGGTGAGCAAGGACCGGATCAAGGAGTTCGAGGACAAGTACGGACGGAGCCTGCGCTCGGCTCTGGTCCGTAGAGGCAAGGTCGATGAGCTGGATCTGGCAGAGTGGGAGGGGGAGGTCGAGGCTCTGGACCGGCTGAAGCGCAAGGTCGCAGCGCTCAAGGACATCCGGATATGGAACGAATAGGCGATAGATTCCTGGTGATAACGACCGCGATCGAGGCCATGCCGGCCGTGGATCGCAAGCGGCTCACCCTGGACGAGCGCGACCACCAGGTGGGCGTGATTCGCGGCGAGGTGGTCTTCATCGACGGGTCGTGTTTCCGCTTCATGGAGCACCTGGACCTGAACGCACCGGACTTCCGGCGCCGCTACGCGTACGAGTACCGCCGGCGCCCGGCCGGCGCCCTGGTGTTTCGTTACGACAACGTGGCCCACGAGGAACTGGAGGAGCTCCAGACCTTCCCGCACCACGTGCACCGGGGAATCACGGACCGCATCGAGTGCGCCGAGCCCCCGGACGCGGTGGAGTTGCTCGACGGGCTGCGGCGCCAGATCCAGGTGGATCGCCGGCCCGCCCCGGCGCGGCCAGTGCGCGTCGCCGAGCGCAAGATCGCGGGATAGCTGGGCCAGTTTTCGTTAACTTCGAGGACGAGCGGCTGCTTCCGACGACCGCGGATGACCTGCAGCAGATCAGCGAGGTCTTCTATCGCCGTGACCCGGGACTGCGCGAGCAGGAGTGTCACTTCGTCCAAGCCCCGTGAACCCCCGGCGACCCGGAAATCCTTTACACTTTCGTCCCGTTCGTGTACAACCTCGCGCGTTCGTGCGCGGGGCCGCTGTGAACCCGCGCGAGGAGGCGAGATGAGACGGATTCTCGGTATCGCTCTGGTGTTCGGTCTGGTCCTGCCCGCGCTGGCCGAAGAGAAGCGCGATCTGGAGTCGAAGGACGAGAGCCAGGAGGCGTACTCCCGCAAGTCGATGACCTACCTGGGCATCTTCGGCGAGGCCGAGCAGAAGTACCTCGACAAGATCGAGAAGATGGTCCGCTCGCAGCTGGAGATGAAGCGCTTCGACTACAACCGCGTCAACATGGGCAAGGTGTTCACCATCGACCAGTTCGTGCAGGCCATCCGCGAGTACGTGGCCGCGGTCAAGCTCGACCGGGCCAAGGCCGAGGGCGAGTTCTCCGAGCGCTTCAAGGAGATCAACGTCACCCTGCAGGACGTGGACAAGATCGCCGACTCGGCCTACTTCTACCAGATCCGCGTGCCGCGGCTGAACTTCGGCAAGAAGACCGCCAGGGAGACCTGGCGCTTCTGCGTCTCGCCCAACGCCGGCGCGATGACGCTCAATCCCGGCGCCAAGATGGGCAGCAAGCAGAAGTGCGCGATGTCCGTGATCAGCGTCGGCGTGACCCGCGAGTTCTACGAGGCCCAGCTGACCACCGAGGCCGACTTCTTCCACGTCAACATGGACCCCGAGGCGGCCAAGGGCTACGAGAAGATCCAGACCGTGTCCGCCTCGAAGACCAACACCTCGGAGCGGCCGGTGGTGGTCAGCGTGGTGGTCAAGGGCGGCTCGGTGAAGAGCCGCGACATCCGTTACACCGAGGAGCCCGAGCAGACCAAGCAGCGGGCCTTCAACGGCCTCAACTTCCTGATGCTGGCCAAGGAGCTGCAGAAGCAGGAGCGCAGCATCGAGGCCTTCAAGCTCAAGGTCGCGGTCGAGTCCTCGGACTGGAACGGCGTGTACTTTCCGCTGGGCAAGCGCGAGGGCCTGTGGAAGGACATCGGCTTCTACGTCAACGAGTTCTCCACCTCGGGCAAGAAGGCGCAGATCGGCTACGTCAAGGTGCGCGACATCGGCAACAACGAGAAGACCCCGCCGGAGAGCTCCTGGGCCCAGACGATCACCTCCAAGCACGACTGGAGCTTCGAGGGCGGCGAGCAACTCGAGGAGTATCCGCAGATCGGGTACAACATCGTGCTCGGCGTGGGCGTAGCCTCTCTGATGACCGACGCGGCGCGGATCAGCGACAAGAACTCGATATTCGGCGGCGGGCCCTTTGGGATGGGCATCTCGATCCATCTCACCGGCGAGTGGAATCTGGCCGAGTACCTCGGCATCTCCGAGTTTTACCAGACACTGCATCTCTCGGCCGATCTGTTCAGCAATTTGACCTTCGCCAACATTGGCCTGGGCATCCTGTGGAAGCACTACATCCACCGCTTCGCCTTCGGCATCGAGGTGTACGGCTTCTACGGCCGGCTCGCCGGCGAGTACGATGCCAACGGCGACGGCAACACCACGGCCGACGTGACGATCGACTTCGATCAGGGCGACAACCACAACGGCGGCGCAGGCGCCCGCCTGGTGCTCGAGATCTTCCTCACGCCGGACTGGACCCTGGCCCTGCGCGCCGGCGGCCGCTTCGCCGGCTCCACGGCAGTGGGCGTGCCGGCGTACCTGCTCTCCGGCCCGGTGGGCCATCTCGGCATTGTTTACACCTTCTAATAAAAGGGAGGGGACATGATCTCTCGCAAGTTTGGAATGGCGGCGGCGCTGGCCGCCCTGGTCGTGGCCGCGGCGTGCGGCGGAACGCAGAAGAAGTCGGTGCTGCCCAACTCGCGCAACGCGGTGTACATCGAGGACCTCAACCCCGACACCGTGCGCATGCGCGGCATGGGCGAGGCCGGCAAGTACCCCGACGCGCTGGTCGACGCCAAGAAGGCCGCGGCGTACCAGGTCGCGCTGGCCCTGCTCTCCACACCCGAGGAGAAGCAGCTCTTCGCCCAGCTCGAGGAGAAGTTCTTCAAGGGCTGGGGCCGCTACATCATCGGCAGCGAGGTCGTGCTGTCGAAGAAGAAGACACCCGACCGCAAGAAGACGCTGGTCGAGATCCGCATCGATGTCTCGCGGAAGAACATCGGCGAGGACCTGGTGGCCTGGGGCGTGATGCGCGAGATGAAGCAGCTCTCCGCCGAGGTCGGCCGGCCGGTGCTGATGGTCTGGCCCGAGAAGTCGATCCGCGAGAAGGACTGGATGAACGCGGCGCGCAACCACGTCAACTCGTATCTCACGAGCCAGAAGTTCGAGCTCAAGGACGCCGAGGCCAAGAATGATCTCTCGGAGATGGAGCGGGCCGCGGCCGAGATCGCCGAGGCCGACGACGACGAGGCCGCCGGTCTGGCCGCGGTGATCGGCGCCGACGTGTATGTCAAGTACGAGGTGCTGGTGAAGCGCGAGGGCGAGGGCGTCAAGGGCACGGCCACGGTCAAGGCGTACGAGACCACCACCGCCTCGCTGCTCGGCTCACACACGGCCTTCTCGCGGACCTATCCCAAGACCGCGGGCGTGGACGAGAAGTGCGTGATCGAGGCGCTGTCCGACGCCAACGCCAAGGTGATCCAGGATGTGATGTCCAAGTGGAAGACCTACGTCGAGGAGGGGCAGCCCTACTCGGTTGCGATCACCGGCGACTTCGAGGGCTCTGACGGCCGCAAGCTGCAGCGGGCGATCTACAAGGCGCTCAAGGGCATCTGCCGCTCGGTCAAGACCGAGACCGAGACCGAGGGCACGCTGAAGTACACCGCGCGCACCGACAAGAACCCCGAGGACTTCAAGATGGCCTTCGAGGAGACCCTGGACAAGGTGCTCGAGGAGATCGTGGGCGAGGCCGCGTACAAGCGGGTGATGGCCTCGCGCAAGATGCTCGTCTATCATCTGGGCGAGGAGTAGGGGCTCGGAGCAGTGACTATGTCTCCTCGGAGCCTGGGATTGAAATCCCAGGCTACGTACGCCCGCCGCTTCGCGGCGAGGGCTCGTACCCCGAGTGGCTCGAGGACTGTCTGGGGCGCTCGCCCCGCAGGGGCGGACGTACGTAGCCTGGGGCTTCAGCCCCAGGTTGCGCGTGTGATTTTCCCCCTGCTGCTGGTCTTGCTCGGCTCCCCGGGAATCGCTCTCGCCCAGGAGACCATCGACGTCAAGGAGTACCGCGTCGATCTCGACGTTGACCCGGCCACGGGCAGCCTCGACGGTCAGGCAACCATCCGCTGGACGGCCAAGATCGGCAATATCGATGTGGTGTCCTTCGACCTCGAGGCTCTCGAGGTCACCTCGGCCCGTTTCGGGCGAGCGGACACCCACTTCAACCAGTTCGGCGGCCGGGTCAAGGTCTTCCTCGAGTCGCCGGTCTGGGAGGCCGGCACCTTCGAGACCACGATCCACTACCGGGGCAAGCCGAGCAAGGCGTTGTTCTCCTCGACCCGGCCGGGCGGTGGCCCGGCCCTGGCGGCCCGCGGTCGCACCGACTGGGCCCGCCATCTGTTCCCCTGTCTCGATCATCCTGGCGACAAGGCCAAGTTCACGATCAGAATCGCCGTGCCGCCGCGCTACTCGGCGGTCTCGGTCGGCCGCCTGGACAAGATCGAGGAACTCGGCGGCGGCCGGCGGCGCTTCACCTGGCGGACCAGCGGCGACATGCCGACCTTCGGCTTCGGGCTGGCCGTGGCCGAGTACGCCAAGATCGAGGCCGAGCCCGCGACGCGAGGCGGCCCAGCGCTGGCGGCGTACGTCTTCCCGGGCCACGAGCGGCAAGGCGAGGCGCTGCTGCGAAAGCTGGCCGCGGATATCTCCTCGCTCTCCGAGTTGCTCGGTGACTACCCGCTGGATGGAATCACCGTGGCCGAAACCGGATTGCCCGCCACGCTGGAGGCGTACGGTCTGCTGCTCCTCGGCGAGAGTCGGCTGGCCGGCGGCCCCAGCCTGCTCGACGCCCTGGCGCGCCAGTGGCTGGGGCTGAGCTGTACCGCCCCGAACTGGAACGAGGCCTGGCTGTTCGACGGGTTCGCCGCGTACGCCACCGCCCTGCAGGACGCCGAGCGGCGTCCAACCGGCTCGCTGGAGGGCGCGATGGCTCGAGCCCGGCGGCGGCTCATTGCCGCGGCCGAGCGCCGCCGCAAGGGCAAGTCGACGCCCGGCTATGGGATGCTGACCCTGCGCGGCTCCTGGGTCGCGCACATGCTGCGCTCGGCCCTGGGCTCGGACCGGTTCGGCAAGTTCCTCACCAGCCTGGGTCAGCGCTATCGGGGCAAGTCGGTGACCGTAGAGGAGATACAGGAGCAGGCCGAGCGGCAGCTCAAGCGCAGGGAGAAGCTGACTTGGCTCTTCGAGGGCTATGTCCGTCGCGGCGGGATTCCGCGGTTCAAGATCACCTGGTGCCTGACGCGGAACGGGATCGATCTCGACGTGGACCAGGAGCAGCCCGGGCGCGTCTTCAGCGGACCGCTCGAGGTGGCGCTGATCATGCGCGACGGACGGCGCCGGCTGGCCGTGATCGATCTGTCTCCTCGGCGCAGGCAGATGTACCAGGTGCCGGCCGAGCAACCGCCGGTGATGGTGATTCCGGATCCATACGGGCAGCGGCTGGCCTCGGTGGAGTCGCTGCCCTGCGACGCGCCGGCCCACGACGTCGAGACTAGCGAGGGGAGCCCGCCGGAAGGAGAGGCCGCGGAGGAGAGTCCCGGACCGGCCGTTGCCCCGGCAGCGGAGCCGCAGCCGCAGCCCAAGCCCAAGCCCAAGCCGAAACCACGATCGGAGTCCAAGCCCAAACCGAAGCCCAGGGTCAGGCCGGCGCCGGCCGCGGCGCCTGGTCCGGAGCCTGCGGCAGAGCCCGAGCCGCCCGAGCCCACGGCGCCCGCGGTCGAGCCGGCGCCCGCGGCCAGTACCGCGGACGAGGCCGCGACGCCGAAGCCGGAGCCGGCAACGACCGAGAAAAACGAAGGCAAGACCGAGGAAACAGACCCCGGGTCGAATTGACACCCGTGAAAACGCGGTGCTACCGTGTACTGCGGTGCGCACGCGAGTGGAGGTAGCGATGAGGTTCCGCTTGGTGGGGGCGTTGGCGCTGGTCGCCGGTCTGAGCCTGGCCGTGGCCTGCGGCGGCGGTCAGAAGAAGAAAGAGCAGAAGCAGACCCAGAGCGAGGACACCGAGGCGATCCGCAAGGCCAAGAACGAGAAGGCCGCGCGGGACGCTGACTGCGCGATCGCGATCATGAAGAACGCCCAGGAGGGCACGCCGATCCCCGCGCACTGCAAGGGTCGCGGCAAGGCCGGTACCGGCTCCAAGGACAAGGTCCGGCCGCGCGTGCACCGGCCCTCGGGCAGCGGAGGCGGGGGTGCTGTCAGCCGCGAGCAGGCCGAGAAGGTAAAGGTCGAGGAGGCCCCGCCGCCGAAGAAGGCCAAGCCCTCCTGGGTCGATTCGGGCACGGTCAACATGCCCGACTACTACATCGGTATCGGCGAGGCCGCCGACTGGGAGGGCGCCACCACGCGCGCCTTCGACCAGATCGGCGCCCAGATCAAGGTCACGGTCAAGAGCGAGGCGCGCAACGTATTCCGTGAGAAGAGCATCCAGCTCCACGAGGGAAAGGACGGCCTGGCCTCGGCCGGGCGGACCGAGGAGCGCACCGACTCCGACGCCAGCCTGCTCGTCGACCAAACCCTCGAGGGCGTGGAGATCCACGAACGCTACACCAACGGCACGCGCTACTGGATCCTGGCCCGGCTGTCCAAGGCCAAGCTGAAGCAGCTGCTCGCGGCCAAGCTCGAGGCCGCGCGCGAGGCGGCGATCGCCAGCTTCAAGATGGCCGGGGAGGCCCTGGCCCGCGGCGATGTGGGGGATGCCCTGCGCAACTACGTGCGCACGCTCACCGCGCTGCGAACCTTCCAAGGCGGGCAGGTCAAGGCCGACGTGAACGGCGACGGCAAGGACGACGTGCTCAACGCCATGCTGTACAAGGCGATCCAGCGCGTGCTCGCGGGCCTGAAGCTGAAGCCGCAGCAGGCCAGCCTCTCCGGCACCGCCGGCGCCGCGCTCTCCGAGCCGCTGCGGCTCGGCGCAACGTACAAGGGCGGTCCGGCCAAGCGCTTGCCGCTGCGCTTCGACTTCAGCACCGGCTCGGGCAAGGTGGAGCAGGGCGTGGTCACCGACGACGGCGGGCAGGCCTCGGCCGGCGTGGCCAAGGTGTTCGGCAAGCCCGAGGCGGTGATCCTGGCCAAGGTCAACCTCGAGGCGCTGTGCGACGATCCGCGGCGTGAGTACCCGCCGATCAAAAAGGTCTATGGCAAGGACATCGACCGCGCGGTGGGCAAGTTCCGCGTCAGCCTCGGTGCAGCCAAGGTGTACGTCAAGATCACCGAGAAGAACCTGGGCCAGAAGGCCAGAGCCGGCATTGCCGCCGCGGTCAAGGACGTGGTCTCGGACAAGCTGGGCCTGACCTTCACCAACAATCGCTCCGAGGCCACGATGGCGATCGAGGGCACGGTCGACACCGGCCGCTGCAAGGAGTTCTTCGAGCAGCGTAAGTGCAAGGCCACGGCGCGGATCTCGGTCAAGGATCTCGCCAGCGGCCAGGAGCTGTTCTCCAAGACCGTGACCGCCAGTGGCACCGATCCCTCCAACGACAAGGCCGCCGGGCTCGACGCCCTGTCCAAGGTGGGCAAGAAGATCGGCAAGACTCTGGCCAAGAAGCTGAAGAAGTAACGCGCGCGGCCGTTCCGCGCGGGATGGGCGTTCGGTTGTGAGTCGCTTTGCCGCGACAGTGGGGTCTTTCTGGTGCGCGGCGCTTCTCGTCGTCGGGTGCGCCGGTGGTGGCGGCGCGGCCGATGACGAGCTGCAGGCCCTGCGCACGCGCCTGCTGGCCGGCGAGCGAGAGGCCCTCGAGCTCGTGATCGGCCGATTGGGCCATCCCGATCCGGCCCGGGCGGCCGCGGCCGAGGAGGTGCTGGCCGGCGTGGCCGGCGAGTACGGCGCGTACTTGAGAGCCGCGACCAGGCGCAACGACGCCACCACGCCCGGCCTGCTGCGGGTGCTGGGGCGTACCGGCAGCCCGCGCAACGTCGCCCACCTCAAGCGCCTGGCCAAGGAGCCGAAATACACCCGCGCGGCCGAGCTGGCGCTCGAGGTGGCCGAGCAGAAGGCCTTCGAGGACGTGGGCTTCGATCTTCGACGATTGCGTGACTACGAGCGGGCCTTTCCCGAGGGTCTGTACATCGCCGAGGTCCGGGACCGGATCCGGATGCTCACCGATCTCAACGAGTTCATCGCGATGGCGCATCCCGATGGCGATGGCGAGCGGCTGCGCGCGGCCGTGGCCAACATCAGCGACATGAGCCCGGTCTGGCAAGAAGAGCGGCGGACTCTCGCCGGCCAGTATCTCAAGAACGCCCGGGCGGCCCTGGCCGATCGTCGCCTCTCCGATGCCTTGCGCTTCAAGGACTGGGCCGTCCGGCTGGCTCCTGAGCTCCGCGTGGGCCTGCCGCGCTTCGATCTGGAGCTGGCCCGAGCGGCCGCACAGCTCGGCGCGCTGGAGATGGCGCTCGACGCTCTCGAGCGGGCCGTGATCAACGACCCGGCGCTGGAGGGTCGGGCCCGACCGCTACGTGAGAAGATCTTCCTTGCCCGCGGACGGGATGAGGCGGTCTATGAGGTGCGGGTGATACGCCTCGTGATCAATGACCGGGGGAGCAGATCGCGCCGCGAGAGCGGCGAAGCGGCCGAGGTGCGGGTGGTGCTGCGAGTCGGCCTGACCGAGGTCAGCACCGACATCGCGCATAGCGGTGGCGTGGCCGAATGGCCGGACTCGCCGCGCCTGCGAGTGGGCGTCAACGAGGAGATCGCCATCGCCGTGGTCGACGACGGCCGCGGCCGCGATATCAGCCGCTTCGGCCCGTCGCAGCTTCCGCTGACCGGCTTGATGGGGCAGGCCGAGCTGGAGTTCGACCGGGTGAGAGAGCTTGTCCTACAGTACCGCCGCGTGCGTTAGTCTTGCCTAACTAGTTTAGTCCTGCTATCCTCCGGCGGCGAGGTGGCGATGGCCGAATCCGGCCGCAAGGTGCTGCTGCTGGGCAGCGTCAAGGTTGGCAAGAGCGTGCTCTTCGAGCGTCTAACCTCGGGAGCGGTGCGCGAGCGCAGTGTGCCCGGAACCCGGCTCGTGGTGCCGGAGGGGCGGATCGAGGCCGGTCTGCTCGGTCGGCTGCGAGCCAGGCTGGGTCGGGGCACCCGCGACGACGACGGCGCCTGGACGGCGGTTGCTGACGAGCCGGACCGCCTGCTCGATGCTCCTGGCGCGTCGAGCCTGCTCGCCCGGGGGCAGGACGAGCAGGTGTCGCGCGGCCTGCTGTTGTCCGCCGAGGTGGACGCGATCCTGATGGTGGCCGACGCCAAGAACCTGCGGCGCTCGCTGGCGCTGTTCCTCCAGGTCGCGGAGTTCGGCCTGCCGATGGTGCTCGATCTGAACATGACGGACGAGGCCGAGAGCCTGGGCGTGTCGGTGGACGCGGCCGGTCTCGCCGAGCGGCTCGGCGTGGAGGTGAACGCCTCGGTGGCCAGCGAGGGCCACGGTGTGGCTCGCCTGCCGCGGCTGCTGGCGCGCGCCAGCGTGCCCCGTCGGTCGGTTCGCTTCCCCGGGGCCGTGGAGTCGGCGCTGCGGAGTCTGGAGCAGGTGCTCGCCGCCGCACCGGTTTCGTCGCGAGCACTCGGCCTGCTGCTGCTCGTCAACGACCCGGCCGCGAGGGCCTTGCTCGAGGAGCGCTTCGGCCGGGGCGTGGGACGGGAGGTGCAGAGCATCGTCGAGCGGGCGCGGACGTCCCTGCATTCGCCCCTGGAGCAGGTGATCGCCGAGGCCTTCTACGAGGCGTCCGAGCGGCTGGTCGGCGAGACGGTCACGCTGGAGGCGGCGGGCCCGGCGGTGCTCAACCGTTTTGGCCGCTGGGCCGAGCATCCGGTGCTGGGTATTCCCATCGCGCTGGTCGTGCTGGCCGCGGCCTATCTCTGGATCGGAGAGCTGGGAGCCACGCTGGCCGTGGACCTGATCGACCGGCGTCTGTTCCAGGAGCTGCTGATCCCGGCCGTGGAGAGCGGGCTGGAGTGGGTGCCGTGGCCGCTGGTGCGCGACGCCTTCATCGATCCCGACTTCGGCCTGATCCCGACGGGTCTGTTCCTGGCCCTGGGGATCGTGCTGCCGGTGCTGTTCTTCTTCTACTTCTTCTTCGCCGTGCTCGAGGATTCTGGATATCTGCCCCGGATCTCGGTGCTGCTCGACCGACTGCTGCGCCTGATGGGGCTCAACGGCAAGGGCGTTCTGCCGCTGGTGCTCGGGCTCTCCTGCGTGACCATGGCGATCATCACCACGCGGATGCTCGAGACCCGAAAGCAGCGCGTGATCGCCAGCTTCCTGCTGCTGCTCGGCTTTCCCTGCGCGCCCCTGCTGGCGGTGATGCTGATCGTGCTCCAGCCGCTGCACTGGAGCGCGGCGGCCTCATTGTTCGGCTTCCTCATCGTGCAGCTCGTGCTGGCCGGGATGATCGCCAACCGTATCGTGCCGGGGAAGATGCCGGAGTTCATCCTCGAGCTGGCGCCGATGCGAAGGCCGCGGCTGGGCGTGGTGCTGATCCGCACCGGGCGGAGGACGTACCAGTTCCTGCGGGAGGCGCTGCCGATCTTCCTGCTGGCCTCGCTGGTCCTGTTCGGTCTCGATCGCGCCGGCGGACTCGACGCCCTGGAGCGGGTCTCGCGGCCGCTGATCAACGGTTTTCTCGGTTTGCCCGATCAGGCGGTGCAGGTGTTCATCAAGACCTTCATCCGCCGGGAGAACGGAGCCGCGGAGCTGAACCTGGTGAAGCACAACTTCGATTCGGTGCAGGTGGTTGTCACGTTGCTGGTGATGACGCTGCTGACGCCCTGCGTGAACTCGGCGATCGTGCTGTTCAAGGAGCGTGGTTTCAAGACGGCGCTGTTGATGATCGCCTTGGTGATGGTCTACGCTGTGATCGCCGGTGGCGTGATGAACCAGGTCCTGCGCGGCCTGGGCGTGGATTTCGGCTGACCGGAGGCTGGATGCGCGAGCACGACGAGGAGATCCTGGAGGCGCTCTGGACCGCGGCCGAGGAGGGGCGGCCGACCCTGGAGGCCGTGCGTGAGCGCTGCGTCGACAGCTTCACTGGCGGCGACCTGGATCGCCTGGAGCGCGCCGGTCTGATACGACGCGAGGGCGACGAGCTGCTCCTGAGCGGGGAGGGCAGCGGCCGGGCGCGCGACGTGGTCCGGCGCCACCGGCTGGCCGAAGCCCTGCTCTACGTTGCGCTGGACGTCGAGCCGGAGCGGCGGGCGGAGGTGGCCTGCGAGGTCGAGCACACCCTGGTGCGAGAGCTGGCCGACGGCATCTGCACCTTGCTCGGCCATCCGCGGGAATGCCCGGACGGCAAGCCGATCCCGCCCGGACTGTGCTGCGAGGCGCATCGGCAGGTGGTCTCCTCACTGGTCACCAGCCTGGCCGATCTGGAGCCGGGCACGCGGGCGCGGATCCTGTACATCAAGCCCAAGCACCACGAGCGGCTGCACCGGCTGACCTCCTTTGGCCTGACCCCGGGAGTCGAGTTGGAGCTACACCAGCGCACGCCGGCGTACTGCATCGCGTACGAGGGCACCGAGCTGGCGCTGGATCGGGACGTGGCTTCGGATATCTTTGTCAGCCCGATCGAGCCAGAAGAGGGCGGCGAGAAGGGCGGCCGTCGGCACCGCGGGCGGGGTCGCGGGCGGGGTCGCGGGCAGGGCCGCGGGCGGCGTCGCGGGTGGTGGCGCCGCGGTGCATCGTGAGGAGCTGGAAAGGCATCGCCCCTAGGGCTTGATCTTGCGGCGGAAGGCCTTCAACGCGCCGCACGCGCCCCCCTTGTCCGAGCTCAGGTAGTCGAACAGCTCGGCCAGTCGTTCCACGGTCACCCGGCTCAGGTGGTGCTCCAGGCCGCAGGCGTCGGCCTCGGCCGTATTCGCGTCCACGAACAGCACGTCCTGCAGGAAGCGCCGCAGCAGGTCGTGGCGGTAGAGCAGCTTCTCGCCCAGAGCCGCGCCCCCGGGCGTGAGCTCGACGAACTCGCGGGCCTGGTACTTGACCAGGTCGGCCTTGGCCAGGCGCTTGAGCGCGCCGGTCACGCTGGCCATGCTCACGCCCTTGTGTGCGGCGATGTCGCGCACGCGGGCCACGGGCTTGTTCCTGAGCAGCGAGGCGATGATCTCTACGTAGTCCTCGAGCGACTCGGAGAGCTCACCGATTCGTGGGCCTGCCATGATCGGCTCCGGGTTAATTCACTTAGTTAAGGCTAATTGGTGTGGTCTGCGCTGTCAAGGCGCGAGCAGAACAAGCCGGGCTGCCGGCGTCCTGCGCGTTGATGGACAGCTGGCTGGCGTGCTATGGCTTGAGCCGGAGGGTGACCATGGCGCTGCAGGCGGGTTACGCCAAGATCGACATCCTGCCCCCTTCGGCCGAGCTGCACCTCGCCGGCACCTTCGCCCGCGAGCCGCGCCTCGGGCTGCACCACCGCGATCCGCTGCTGGCTCGCGCCCTGGCCCTGCGCGAGGGCGAGCGAACCGTGGTGATCCTGGCCGTTGACGTGCTGTGCATCTCGGAGGAGCTGCACGCGGCCTTGGTCGATGCGCTCGACGAGCTGGGACCCGAGTCGGTGTTCCTCGCGGCCACGCATACCCACAGCTCGTACGGCGGCTTCTTCATGGCCGGCGCGGCGAGCTCGATCCTGGGCGCCCCGCGGCAGGAGATCTTCGACTTCCTGGTGAGCAGGCTCGCCGAACTGGCGCGGCTGGCGCTGCTCGACCTGGCGCCGGCTCGCGCGCGGGCCGCGAGCGCCGAGGTGCCCGGCCTGGTCTCCAGCCGGCGGCAGGCAGACGGGCCGCACGACGACCAGCTCGTGCTGCTGCGGCTGGTGCGGACGCATCGCAGGCCGATCGACGTTGTCGCCGTGTCCGGGCACCCGGTGATGGTCTCCGAGCGTTCGCCGAACACGGTCAGCGGGGACTATCCCGGCGAGCTGTGCCGTCATCTCGAGGCCCGTGGCAGCGATCCGCTGTTCCTCTCGGCCGCGCTCGGCGGGGTATCGATCCTGTTCCCCGAGTTCCAGATGGACCTCGAGCGGCACATGGAGCTGGTGCTGCGGCAGCTCGACGAGGGCCATCGGGCCGCGGAGGAGGCGCTGCAGCCGGTGGCGCGCGGCGTGCTGGAGCGAGATCTCGTGTACCTTTCGCACGGTCCGCACCAGAGCCGGCTGTTCTCGGGGCTGGGCCTGGGCGGGCGGCTGCTCGACGCGCTGCTGGTGCTGCCGAGGCGGCGGTTTCGCAAGACCTTCGAGAAGGGGCTGATCCTGGAGCAGGGCGTACCGCTGCATCTGGTGCGGCTGGGCGACTTCTGCCTGGTGGGCACGCCAGCCGACCTGGGCGTGAGCGTGCTGCTCGGCATGCGCAAGGCCGCGAAGCGCAAGGGATCAAGGACAACGCTGGTGGCGTCCCAGGTGAATGCGTACGCGGGGTACATCCACACGTCCGAGGTGTACCGCAGGAAACCGGAGAAGGGGTACCGCTTCATGGCGTACTACGAGAACGGGCTGGCCGTTTTCGGGTACGAGCTGGGTGATCGGATGGTGGAGGCGGTTGCGGAGCGTCTGGGTTAGGACGAGGGTGACGGAGACGTCCAAGCCGCAGGCAAAGGTGGGCCGGATGGGATTCGAGAGCAACGAGTATTTGAGCTGGTACCTGCCGCGTGTTCGCGGCGAGTCGGCGAAACCCGCGATCAACCTGCACGCCAGCGGCATGCCCGCGCTGTCCGCAGACGAGCTCGCTCCCACAGCCGGGGAGCCGTGGAGCATGGCCGGCCGCTTCGAGGCCGCGCTCGGCGAGTGGCTCGGTATTCCGGCCGAGGAGGTGGTGTTCACCTCCGGTGCGACCGGCGGCACGCTGCTGGCCCTGCTGTGCCTGGCCCGGCCCGGCAGTGCGGTGCTGATCGAGAGCTCGATGTACGAGCCGATGCGGAGGCAGGCCGAGCGGCTGAACCATGTGCGGCGGCTGCCGCGGAGCATCGATGACGCCTGGCGCGTCGATCCCGCTTCAGCCGATCTCGGCGGCGAGGTGGCGATGGTGCTGATCACCGAGCCGCAAAACCCCAGCGGCATCGCCTCGCCGCGCGAGGCCGTGCTCGAGCTGGCCGCGCGCTGCGCCGATGCCGGGGCGGTTCTGCTGATCAACGAGGTGTACCGCGGATTCACCGACGCGCCGAGCTATCACGGGACCGCGGAAAGCACCGTGGTGGTGAGCAGCCTGTCCAAGCTCTGCGGCGCGTACGCAGCCCGGCTCGGGTGGCTCTCGGCTCGCCCCGAGATCTGCGTCCAGCTGCGGCAGGGACTGTGGAACGCGAGCGTCACGCCTGGGCCCACGGCAGCAGCGGGCGTGACCGTGATGCAGCGCATCGACGAGCTGGCGGCTCGCGCGCGGGAGACCTCCCGGGCCGGCGTGGGCGTGGTGGACGACTGGGTGGGCGCCACGCCGGGACTGGAATGGCATCGGCCCGACGTGGGCTTTGGCTGCGTGAGGCTGCCCCAGGGCATCGGCGATCTGGCACTGGCCGAGCGCCTGCACGACGAGCACGGCGTGCTGGTCGTGCCGGGCACCCTGTGGGAGGCGCCGGGTACGCTGCGCATCAGCTGGCTGCAGGCGGGCGAGCAGCTGCGGTCGGGGCTGGAGCGCATCGGGACGGTGCTGGCAGGACGATGATCGGGGAGGCCATGAGCTGCCCGAGCCGGATCGCGTGGCTCGTCCCGGCCTGGATGCTCGTGTCCGGCTGCGGCGGCTCGATCCAAGGCTCGCTTTGCGAGCCGGGCAGCCTGCAGGACTGCGAGTGCAGCCCTGGCAGACTCCCGGGCAAGCAGATCTGCGACGCCGAGGGCGATTCCTGGGGCCCGTGCTACTGCGGGGACGCGGACACGGACGTGGACTCCGATACCGACGCGGACTCCGATGCTGATACGGATTCCGACGCTGACAGCGACTCCGACGCTGACAGCGATTCTGACGCTGACAGCGACTCCGACGCTGACAGCGACTCCGACGCCGACAGCGACTCCGACGCCGACAGCGACTCCGACGCCGACAGCGACTCCGACTCCGACGCTGACGCGGACTGCAGCGCCCTGCAGGCCGCGGGATGGACCGTGTTCGATTCCCTGGGCCTCGCGCTCCGCGACTATGCAGTGCCCATCGCCTCGGCGCCCGTGGGCGGTGCGCGGCAGTACGCGCCGCCCGATCCGCACATCTTCGTGGCCCTCGATCCGCAGGGTGGTGTGGTGCTGGCCTGGGCCGACGGCAGCCAGGCGGTGCACATCACCCGAACCGATCTGATCGGTGTGGCCGCGGGCGCCGATCTCACGGTCGCGGGCAAGTCGGTTCACGGCCTGGCCGTCACCGACGACGGTTTCGCCGTGCTGGCACACCGCCCAACCGACGAGCTGCACCTGGTCAAGGTCGACCGCACGGGCAGCGAGCTGTTCGATACCGTGGTGCTCAGCGGTGCGTACTGGTGGCAGACCACCTGGTGGATGGGCGACGGCCGGCTGATCTGGACCGAGAACCAGTACGCCTCGTACACCAAGGTCAGCCACAACGGGCACGAGGGCGACACGCTGAAGTACTTCGATGCCGGCGGCAACCCGCAGGGCGGCGGCTGGTCCTGGGGCTGCAGCCACAGCATGGACCAGCGCCTGGCGCATAACGGCACCTGCATCGGGCCGGTCTGCTCGTCCGACTGCTATCCCGGGTACGGGGCCTTCTTCAACCACCACACCACGGTCTCGCAGGAGCCGTGGGGTGACTGCCGCGGCCAGGTCGACGGCACGCTCGGCGGGCTGGCGGCCGTGGACGACGGGTTCTGGCTCACCGTGGGCTCCACCGTGGACGTGGACGGCGAGGACATGGCCCTGTTCCACATCGACAACAGCGGGCGCGTGGGCGAGCGGATCTGGCTCACCAACACGCCGGATCAGAACGAGTCGGCCGGCCACCTGGCAGCCTTTGACGGTGGCCTGCTGGCGGGCTGGCGCCTGGGCAGCGTGTACACCCTGGCGCGGATCGATCTCCAGGGGCAGATGCAGGGACAGCCGGTGGCGATCCCGGTGCGGCTGTCCGAGCACAACGACTTCTTCCTGCACGACAACGGAGACGTGGGCTGGGCGTACGCCACGCGCGGATCCAGCGAGCTGACCCTGGCACACGTGCGGCCTTGCCAGTAGCCCGGGTTCAGTACGGTCCGGCTCCGCTCAGCAAGTAGACCGCGAAGCTGGCCAGCCAGTGCTCGCCGCCGTACCCGGAGTCGAACATCTGCTTCAGCCCGCGCGCGCGGTGCTTGACCGCCAGATCGCGGAAGGCCGCAACGCGGGCGTCGCCCACGGGCAGGGCCGAGGCCACGCCCTCGAAGCACCATGCCCGCTGGAAGGCCAGGCCGATCAGGTGGCCGATGCGGGGATCCTCGAGGTCCTTGATCGCGACCGGCTCCCGCAACGGCGCGAACTCGGCCGAGTCCAGCCGGGGCAGGAAATCGCCGAGCCAGCGCACGAATTGCTTCTGATCCAGCACGCGCCGCATCAGGTCGGCCTCGGCCAGGCAGGGCGAGATGAAGTCCTCGCCCGAAGGCTCGTACGCGGTGGGGCAGCGCCGATCGCCGAGATAGAACTCGCGCGAGCGTTTCACGATCGCGGCCTCGAGCTTCCCGTCCTCCACGATCCGCGCATAGTCCAGCATGTGCGTCATGCTGAAAGCCGTGTTCTGGTGCGTGCCCGCGCGCACCGGCACGGTGAGCCGGTTCAGGTAGTCGATCGTCCGCGAGGCGAGAAAGGTGTCGAGTGACTCCAGCGCCGAGGCCCACACGCCGGCCTGCGGGTCCTCGAAGGTGTGCAGCTCCGCGGCCAGACGCAGCAGCCAGCCCCAGCCGTACGGCCGCTCGAACAGCTTGCTCCGCTCCTCCTTGAACAACGCGAGCTCGGTCTCCACGATCTCCTCGGTCAGGTGCGCGGACAGGCGCTCACGGATCGTCGGAGCCTCGGGCAGTGTGGGAACGGTCTTGAGCAGCCGTACCATGGTCCAGTGGCCGTGAACGGCCGAGTGCCAGTCGAAGCAGCCGAAGAAGGCCGGGGTCAGCTCCCGGGGCGGCCTGAGGTCTTCGTCGCTGTGCAGCACGTGGCCCGGCTTGTACGGGTACGGCCGGTCCACGCACTCCAGCGAGAGCTTGACCAGCTTGCTGGCCAGGGCAGCATCCAGCTCGGTCGCGGGCGCCGGTGGCTGGCCGGGGACGGCGGTTTCGGCGGAGGCCTGTGATCCGGTGGCGGCTTCATTCGTGGGCGCCTCGTCGCAGCGGCAGGCCGGTCCACAAACCACGAGCAGGAGGGCCAGCGGTACGATCAGGGCCTGACGGATCGTGGGACAGGACATGGCCGGACCTCTTCAGGGTTCGAGCGATGTGCGGAACAGATACGAGTCCTGGCTCACCGCCGGCGAGTGCACTGACAGGTCGCGCAGCTCGAAGTCGTCGTCGTACGCGAAGGGTTTGCCCTCGCCCAGGGTGTATGCGTTGAGCTCGAGCTCCAGCGTGTCCGCCGCGTACACGTGCGGCGGCAGCGGGTCGTCATCGTCGTTGGGCACGGGGTTGATCAGCACCGGCTGGTTCGGCGCGCTCGCGTCGAGCACGGGCAGCGCGACCGAGGTCCGGCTCCCGGGCAACATGATCTCCCACACAGGATGCGCCGAGGGGCCGCCGATCGAGTACCCCGCGACGAAGCTCTTGGGGGCGCTGGTCATCACGTTGAGCCGCACCACGTACACGTCCGGTCGGGCAGGGCGGGTCACCGGTTTCCAGGTGAGGAATCCGCCGCCATGCTCACCGCCGACCTCGAGGGTGCCGCCGACCGCGTCGATCTCCGAGTCCGCTGGCGGGGGCGCGGGTTGCTCGCCCTCGGGCAGGTCCCACCACTGGCTGGCCGCGGCAAGGCTCGGCCGATCACCCGGCTCGAAGTCGCTGAGCACCACCACCGAGATCCCGGGCGGGTCGGCCCCCTTGTGGGCAGCCCGGCCCGACAGCGCCACGATCAGCGGCGTCAGCTCCAAGCCGAAGCGCGATACATCGGCCTGCGCCGGGAAGGGGATCGAGACAGGATTCTCGAACTCGTCCATGTTGAACGAGCCGTCCACGTCGGCGAAGATGAAGCCGTACTTGCCCGTGTCCATCACCGGCAGCACGAGCACGTTTTCGAGCGCCCGCCCGGTGTGCGGGTCGGTGGGGATCATCTGGTCGGAGAGGTCCACATGGACCATGCGCTCGTCCGCGCTCAGATCGATGTCCAGCGCGATGTCCTGCTCGGTGGTCTCGCCGGCTCGTACCTCCACCTCGGCCATGCCCAGGGCCAGCGCCTGGAACTGCATCGCGTACGGATCGACCACGGCCGACACCGCGTCGCGTCCCCGTCCGGCGATGGCGAAGATCAGGTGGCGCCCGGGTCGCAGGTCGGCGAGGCTGTAGCGCGACAGCTCGGGTGAGTATTCGGAATGAACCGCCAGGTTGGCCGGCACGGCAAGCGCCGCGTCGGGATCCTCGGGCGGCTGGAGTACGGTGCCGATGCTGATCTGGGCCAGCGGCACGTTGACCATCGCGGCGTTGACGATCGCCACGTTGGCCTCCTCGAGGATGCTGCCGCCCGAGGGGAAGGGGGGGAGCCCGTACTCGCCCTCGAAGCCTTCGACCAGACCGGTGATCCTGCCCACGGCATGATCCCCGGTGCCGGTGAGCGGAGGATCGAGCGGATAGATCGGCAGCGCCACGTACCGCGCGTCCACGTCGGCGATCGTGACGTAGCGACAGTCCGGCGCGGACGCGGTGATCGTGAATGGTCCGTACACGCCGTCGAACTCGATGAAGCCCAGCTCGTCGCTCGCTCCGTGGCGGGTGCCGTCCGGTGAGTCGATCTGCACGTACGCGCCGGGAAAGGGCGAGGGCGGAAAGTCGGGCTGCAGCGCGAATGCCGCGTCGACTGTGTACACGCGGACCAGACCGTCGGCCGGGCCGCTGCCCGTGTAGGGTGTGGTGTTGATCCCGGGCTGCGGCAGGTTCTTCTCGGGCAGCAGGCTGACCCGCGCCTCGGCCCGGATCGGAGGATAACCGTCGTTTGGTGCGTCATAGATCACGGCCACGTCTGCGACCAGCGGAGCGTTCGACTCCAGCGTCAGGCGGTAGTCGCCGCCTCCGCTGTCCTCGATCTCGTGGAGCGTGCCGGCGTCGGTACGGGCCGAGAGGTGCGTGACCGCAGCGGTCAGCGGCGCGCCGTCGCCGTCTCGCAGTCTCAGGCCCAGGACGGCGCGATACTCGGGCGGCTCCAGCACGAGCCCGACGAGCCGCAGGGACAGGGTCGGCAGCGAGGTCAGCGCCTCCAGCGGCCGGGCGTCCGCGCCGTCGTTCAGGCCGTCGCCGTCGCTGTCCGGGCTGCTGGGGTCTGTGCCGAGCTTGCGCTCCTGCGCGTCGGTGAGGCCGTCGCCGTCGGAGTCCTTGCCGGGCGTGGAGGGGCAGCCAGCGATGACGAGAGTGAGGAGCAGGGTGAGGAGCGGCGCCACAGTTCTGCGGATTTCCAACCCGCGGCCGCCAGCCATCGCCGTCATCTAGAACTCCACCCGCAGCTCGACGCCGAAGCTCAACAGCACGGCCCGTCCGCTGACCGTGGGCCAGACCTGGGGCTGGTCCGGCCTCGGTTCGACGTACAGGTCGGGAACGCCGTCACCGTCCGTGTCGGCCACGTCCTTGTCCCAGCCGGTCTCGGGCATCACCTGCATCTGCACGTGGGCGTCCAGCGCAATCGACGCCGGCGCGCCGTCGGGCAGATCGGCCAGGGTGTAGCCCAGGCCCACGGCCGCGGCGTGGCGGTGTCCGTCGAGCAGGTTGGTGAAGCCCCGCTGCGATGGCACCGGCGAGGAGATGTACCCGTAGCCGGCCCGCAGGGCCAGCCCGTCCAGCGGTCGCCACTCGGCGCCCGCGCGAGGCATGAAGCTGTCGTGGAAGCGCTGCGCCGGGCTGCGATCGCGGAAGACCGGGGCGCAGGCGCCGGAGCGGCAGTGCTCGGGACAGTCGTCGCCAGAGCACTCCCGCGGGCAGGCCGCGCACAGGCTCACCTCGGGCGCGGCGACCCGCCAGTCGCCGTAGTAGGCCCAGGTCAGGTCGAGGGCCAGCGTCCAGTCCGGGCTCGGCACGAACTCGCAGCCCAGGGCCAGGGCATGCGGCACGGCGTACGCCGGTGCGGTGACCCGGGCCTGAACCGGATCCAGGTTGGCCGCCACGTCCACCCGCACCGGGAAAAGGTCGATGCGCGTGTTGTGGCCGCCGCGATACGCCAGTCCGACGGACCAGGCCTCGGCCGGCCGGAACTTCATCCCGGCCACGGCGGTCACGTTGTAGTCAACGTCGATCTGCGCGGTGTTGGTGCCGCCCGCGCCCTTGAGGTCGACCAGCACCGAGGCCGAAACGTCGGGCAGCAGGGAGACGCCGAGGCCGACGTACCACCAGTCGAACAGGCGCGCCGCCAGGCCGCCGACCAGCGAGAGGCGCCGGTTGCGCTCGCCGAGCAGGGGGAACACCGGTGCTCGGTCGTCGGGCAGGTCCACGTGGTACAGCCCTTCAGTGGGCAGACTCACGGCCAGGCCCAGGAACAGCCGGCGCGAAAGCCGTTCGCCGAGGGGCAGCGGCGCTGCCAGGCCGAGCTGCACCAGCGTCAGCCACCGCTCGGGCTGCTCCTCTCCGCTGATCTCGAACCAGGAGCCAGTGACCAGCAGCCCGGCGCCCGCGGTGACCCGCTCGAGCCCGGCGATGCCGGCCAGGTTGTAATACGCGGCCTCGTGCTGCTCGGCCGCGGCCGTGAATCCCCCGCCCATGCCGATCGCGCGGGAGGTATAGCCGAAGGTGTCGAGGGGGTTGGCCGTGACCGCGCCGGCCGGGCCGAGCATGGCCAGCAGCGCCAGGCCCTGGAGCAGCGTCCGGAAACCGCGGCCGCGGCTTTGTATCCACATGCGGCAATACTATTGCCAGCATCGGGCAGCGGCAAGTAGAATCCAGGACGATGTCTGTGCCGCTCCCAGCCTCCGGCCCGCCCGTGGAGAGCGAGGTGCCACCGCTCGTGTCCTGGCACGGACTGCGCCGGGAGTTCCTGCTCTACCTGCCGATCTGGTTTATCTACTTCGAGGCTGTCGGGTTGCTCCATGCGGCGCTGGCCAACTTCCCGCAGGAGGGCTTCACCGCTGTCGGCATCCCGCGCTGGCAGTTCGCGCCGCCGATCCTGTTCCCGCTCGCCTGGATCGTCCCGTACTTCGTGCTGCGTATCCGCAGCTCGGCGCGTCTGCAGACTCCCTGGAAAGCGTACCTGGCCCTGTTCTTCCTGACCGTAGTCGTGCCCCTGGCCACTGCGCTGTTCTACCATCCCCATCCGCTGTCCTACGAGCAGCTGACGGTGCTGTTCGAGGTATCGCAGTTCGTGTGGGTCGCCCTGCTGGTGGCGCACATCGTGCTATCCCGCGGCTGGTGGGCCGTGGTGATGTTCTTCGGCGTGACCTTCGTGTACGGCCTGATTCTCGAGAACACCGGCATCATCATGCACTACTTCTACGAGCCGCGGTTCCATCTCTACCTCGGGCCGCTACCCGCGCCGCTGGCTACCATGCTCGGCTGGTGCGTGGTGTTCTACGTGACCGTGGCCGTGACCCAGCATCTCGTCGGGTGGATACCCTGGCTCGGGAAGACGATCTGGCGTCGGGCCTGGACCGCGACCTTGCTCGCACTCTGTCTCGACGCGCAGCTCGATCCGCTGGCCTCGATCTCGGGTGTGTTCTGGCGCTGGAACGAGCAGCTCCCGCCCTTCTTCCTCGGCGTGCCGATTGTCAACTGGGCAGCGTGGTTCGGCGCCTTCTTACCTTACACCTACTTCGTGTTCAAGATCCTCGACCGCGAGAGCTGGGATATGCGACGCAAGAACTGGGAGCTGTTTCTGCGCGTGCCGCTCGCCGCCTTCCTCGCTGGTGTGCTCTGGCTCGGGGTGATGACGCTGTTCGAGGGCGGGACCGCTGGTCCGACCTGGGACATCCTGCGGGCTTTCGGCGACCGGCTGCTGCCGTACTAGCGGAAGTCGAGCACAGCGCGTGGACACTGCTGATTCGATGAACAGTCTGGGCCATCGACTGTGGCGCCTGCGCTGGTGGTCGCTGGCCGCGGCAGCGGTGCTGACCGTGGTGTTCGGCTACGGGCTGTCCCGGCTGCGGATCAACAACGACCCGCTGGAGTTGCTCGACCGCGACGATCCCGAGCTGCAGGACTACCTGCGCTTCCTCGACCGCTTCGGACACGAGGCCTTCGTGGCCGTCGCCTTCGAAGTGGAGGACGTCTTCTCGCCCGGGACGTTGCGCTTTGTCGACCGACTCTCCCGGCGCCTGCGCGAGGAGATCCCGGGCGGCGAGAGCGTGCTGAGCCTGACCGAGGCGCGGGTGATCCGCTCGCTTCCCGTGGGCGACGGAGAGGCGGAGCTGAGCGTGAGCCGGCTGATCCCGCGGTCGGTACTCGCTCCGGGAGCGACCGCGGGCAGCGAGCTCGAGCAGGCACGACAGCGTGCGCTCGCCGATCCGCTGCTGCGCGATTCCGTGGTAGGCGCCGGCGGCCGCGCCACAGCGGTGGTGCTCCGGCTGGAGCCGCGGAGCCACGATCCGAACTACGTGTTCCAGGTGACCGAAGCAGCGGAGCGCATCGCGGCCGAGGAATCGCGGCGCAGCGGCCGGAGGCTATACCTGGCCGGGGCGCCGATTTTCACAGACCACTATCTCGGCGCCGTGACCCGCGATCTCGAGCTGTTCCCGCCGCTCACCACGCTGGTGATGGTGCTGCTGCTGGCACTGCTCTACCGTAACGCGCGTGGCGTGCTGCTGCCGGCCGGCGTGGTGCTGGTGGGACTGATCTGGACGCTGGGCGTGATCGCCCTGGCCGGCAGCGAGATCAATCTTGTGTCCACGATCATCCCTCCGCTGATCCTGGTGATCGGCGTGGCCGACGTGGTGCACATCCTCAACCAGTACGACGAGGAAGCGGCGGCCGGCGTTGGTCGCCGCCGTGCCCTGCAGCGGGCGATGACGCACATCACGGTGCCGTGCCTGCTGACCAGCCTGACCACGATGGTGGGCTTCCTTTCGTTGGCCAGCAATCGTGTGGTGCCGGTGCGTGAGACAGGGCTGTTCTCGGCCTTCGGAGTGATCGCGCTGTTCGTGCTGGCCGTGGTGGTCTCGGTGGCCGTGCTCTCGCGGCTGAAGGTCCCCCGGCGGCTGGCGCGACCTGCCGCCGCGCGCGACTGGCTGGTACGACTACTCGAGCGCAACGGTGCCCTGGTGGTGCGGCGACCCTGGTGGGTGCTGGTCGGCAGCGCGGCGATCGTGGTCCTCTCCATCTGGGGTGCGACGTACCTGGTGGTCGAGACCAACCTGCACAGGTACCTGCGCCACGACGACCCGGTAGTGCAGGCGCATGAGTTCATGGCCGAGAACCTGGCTGGCGTGACCGAGCTACAACTGACGATCACACCGGAGGGGACGCGAGGCGTCAAGGAACCGGACACCCTGCGTCGGATGGCCGCCCTGCAGTCGGCGATCCTGCCCTTCGACGAGGTCGGCGCCACAACCTCGCTGGCGGATGTGGTGCGAATGCTGCACCGGGCCTGGAGCGACGACGATCCCGCGGCGTACACCGTTCCGGATTCGGCCGCGGCGGTGGCCCAACTGCTACTGCAAATCGAGGGCGGTGACGGCGACGTGCTCCTGGCTCGTCTCGCCACCGATGACTATCGCTCGGCGCTGATCAACGTCCGTGTCGACAATATCGGCTCGCGTCAGCTGCGGGCGCTGATCGAACGCATCGAGACCGAGGCCTCGCGGATCTTCGACGGTTGGTCCGGTACTCGCTCGATCGTCGGCTCGGCCGTGATCGTTGCGCACATCGAGCGCTTCGTGGTCGACGGGCAGATCCGCAGCCTGGGACTGGCGCTGGCGGTGATCTGCGTGATCATGGCGCTGGCGCTGCGCTCCTGGAAGCTGGGACTGATCAGCATCCTGCCCAACTGCCTGCCGATCCTGCTGGTGTGGGGGGTGATGGGCGTGGCCGGGATCCCGATCAACCTCGCAACCTGCATGGTGCCATCGATCTCGATCGGCATCGCCGTGGACGACACGATTCATTTCCTGGCGCGCTACCGTCGGGAGGTGCTCGCCGGCGCCGAGGTGTCGGAGGCGATCCGCACCACGCTCAGGACCACCGGCCGGGCGATGGTCACCACCTCGCTGGTGCTCACCGCCGGCTTTCTGGTAATCCTGCTGTCGCAGTTTCCGACGAACGTGTACTTCGGCGTGCTCTGCGCGCTGACCATCGCGGTGGCGCTGCTGGGCGACCTGCTGCTGTTACCGGCGCTGCTGCGCGTTGCGCGGCCGCGGCTGTAAGGGCGGCCCCGCGTGGCCGCCCCTGTAGGGCACCCACATGGGGGCGCCCCTACGCGTGCGGTTGCGTCAGAAGCTCCACTTCAGACGAACGAAGCCCGCGCCCTTGGCAGTCGGACCCGCGCTGACCTTGGGCGCGGCCGGCGGCGGCGCGGCCTTGCCGGGCTCACCGGTCTTGGCCCCGTCCTCCGGTTCGTACGCCAGCACCTCGTACAGGGCCCAGCCCAGAGCCGCGAGGCTGATCCCGGAGGTGATGTACCCGGCAGTGGTCAGTCCCACGTAGTTGGTGTGCGAGTCGTCCATCCTGTCGCCCCACTTCTGGGCGTCCGAGGCCGTGGTCGCGCCCTCGTACAGCTTCTCGGCCGAGGTGTAGTCGACCCGTGCCTTCTCGCCGACGGCGAGCAGGGCGATGCCCGCGGCCAGCGTGCCGGCCGCGGTGCCGATGGTGACCTTGGCCCACAGCATCGGATCTGGGATCTCCTCCTCGATCTGCGCGGTGAGCTTGGCGCTGGCCTCCTCGTCCTTGAGCGCTTGGGCCAGGTCGTCCTTGAGCGGGATGCCGAGGTCACGAATCAGCCCGGTCAGCGCATTCAGCTTGACCTTTTCCGGTGCGTTGCTCGGCCCCTTGGCGCTGGCCGCGGCGACCACCGAGCCATCGGCGAGCTTGACCACCCGAGCGTTGAGCAGGAAGATCTTGCCGTCGTCGCGATACCCGCCGGTGACCACGGCCTCCACCGCTTCCATCCCGGCGATCTTGGACAGGTCCTTGTCCTCCACGCCCATCATCATCTCGTCGGCCAGGGCCTTGAGCACGGCCTCGCGCTCGTACACGTCGATCCCGCCGTTGGCCACCAGCCCGTTCTTGAAGTACTCGCGATAGGCCATCATCGCGGCCTTGCTCTTCTTGCCCGTTAGGTCCTTGAATGGCGCCACGGCCACCGAGAGCTGGCCCGCGTCGCCCTCCACGCCGACCTTGGTCTGCGACTTGATGTAGCGCTTGAACTGGTCCAGCGAGGGCTTGCCCGCGGCGAGCAGGGCCTTCTCCTCGGGCGAGATGTCGATCTTGAGCACCTTGGCGATCTGGCGCGCCAGGTCGGCCTGCAGGCCGAACAGATCGTCGAGCGGCCCGGTGACCTTGTCGGCCATCAGGATCTGGCCGCTCTCCGCGTCGACCATCCGCGCGTCGATCTGCAGGTTCTTGCCCATCACCTGGTAGCCGCCGATGAGCAGGATCCCGGCGCCGACGAACTTTCCGATCTCCGCGGCGTTCTCGATGTTCATCGCCTGGGCGAAGCCGTGCTCGTCGAGCACCTTGTCGATCGCCATCCGCTCGACCATGAAGATTCCGGTGACCTTCTTGATGTCTGTGGTCAGCGACTCGGCGATGCCCTGCGAGAGCCACTCGTGCTCCTTGCTGCCGGCCGTGTTCTTCAGCGGCAGGATCGCCATCGTGGCCGCGGCGTCGCCGTAGGCCTCGGTCATCTCGTCGAGCACCGAGGCGTAGCGCGGATCCTCCTCGAGGGCCTTCTGGAAGTACTCCTTGGCTTCCGAACGGTTGCCGTCGAGCAGCAGCAAGCGGCCCTGGGCGATGTTGCGCAGGTTGTCTAACGAGGTCTTGGCCCCGGCGAGCAGGGCGCGCCGTTCCTCGGGCGTGACCGCGGCCGTGCCCTCGACGATCTTCAGCGCCAGGTCACGCTCGACGCGGAACAGGTCGTCGATCGGGCCCTTGGAGCTCGCCGCGCGCAGCACGTTGGCGTTCCTGGCGTTGATCAGCCGGCCGTTGATCTGGATCTCGTTCTTGACCATCGAGAAGCCGCCGAGCATCAGCAGGTCGGCCTTGAGCCGCTCGGCGATCTCCACCGCCTGCTCCTCCTCCATCACGCCAGACTGCTTGAGACCCATCTCCTGCAGCATCTCGGCGATCTGGTTGCTCTCGACCACGCGCAAGCCGGATAGGTTGGCGAGGTCGGTGGTCAGCGCTTCGGGGATTCCCATCGAGAGCCAGTCGTTCTCGGCCTTGCCGCTGTTGTTCTTGAAAGCCACCACCGCGACGACCTTGGCGTCGACCGCCTTCTTGGCCTCCTTCTCCTTGCGCCGTGCCTCGGCAGCCTTCTTGTACGCGGCGGCGGCGCGCGTCGACGCGCCTTCCTTGTCGTACAGCTCGCCCAGCTTGGCCTGGGCCTCGGGGAACTCGGGCGCCAGCTTGACCACGCGCTCGAGCTCGCTGCGGCCGGTGATGGCCGCGCCGCGGGCGAGCAGGATCAGCGCCAGTTCGAAGCGGGCCAGCACGAAGTCGGGTCGGGCCGCGATGGCGCGCCGCAGGTGCGCCTCGGCCTCGTCGGGCTGCTGGCTGTCCAGGGCGAGCTTGGCCGCGAGGAACTGCGCCTCGGGCAGGCCCGGGTCGACGCTGATCGCGGCGCTCACCTGCTCGCGGGCCTTCGCGGCGGAGCCCGTCTCGTAGGTCAGGGCGGCGATGTTGTGCAGCACGTATGCGTTACCCTGGCCCTGGCCTCCGGCCATGATCTCTCTGAACAGCGCTCCGGCCTTGTCGGCGTCACCGGCGCGGGCCCGGGCCACGCCGAGCAGCAGCTTCTTCAGCATCCCCGTGGTCGCCTTCTCCAGGGTCTTGATCGCGGCCTTGACATCGCCCGTGTTGAGCTGGGCCGCGGCCAGGGCCAGGGCCGCTTCGGGCGGCACCTGCTTGGCGCGCAGCGCGAAGTCGAGGTCCTCGATCGCGGCCTGGCTCTTGCCCAGGTGCAGCCGCGCCAGGCCGAGGTTGTAGCGGCCCGGCACGTACGCCGGATCCACGTCCGCGGCGCGGGAGAGCGCTCGCTCTGCAGCGGAGAGCTCGCCCTTGTCCAGGTGCGACAGGCCGAGCGCGGTGAGGGCCGCGGCCGGGCTGACCGTGGTGTCGCCCACCGGCAGGAGAGAGGTGAAGGCCGGCGTGAGCAGGGATCGCCGGTGGTTGGTATAGTCGGTCGGTCCCGGCGGCGGCGCCTTGAGGTCGGCGAAGCGGCGGTACGCCTCCTCGGCCGCCGCCGCGTTGCCGGTCTTCTCCAGGGCCACGCCGAGCTGATAGAACACCTCGGCCCGGTCCGGCGTGCGCCGGGCCAGATCCTGGAGCAGGGGCAGGGCCTTGCCCCAGCGTCCCGCACGAACGAGCATGTCACCCAGCGGCAGCAGCAACGACATGTCGCCGGGTGAGACCTTGAGCGCGCGCTCGTACGCGGCAATCGCGTCGTCGGTGCGCTTGGCCGCTGCGTACACCTTGCCGGCCAGCCGGTCGAGTTCGGCGTCCCTGGCCCTGAGCTTGAACGCGGTGTCGAGATGCTTGGCCGCGGCTGCCGGGTCGCTGTCCTGCTCCAGCCGGGCCAGGCCTACCAACGCGCCGACCATCTTGGGATCGCGGACCAGGGCGGCGCGATAGGCCTTGACCGCCGCCTCCTTCTTGCCGCGTGCCTCGGCCACGGCGCCGAGCACGAAGTGCGGGGCCGCGGCCTTGGGCTGCTTGTCCACGGCCTGCTTGGCCACGGCCTCGGCGGCCATCGCACCCTTGGTGTCGAGCAGCAGCTTGGCCAGGGCGGCCGCGGCCAGCCCGTTGTCCGGGTCGGCCTTGAGCGCGGCCCGGAAGTGCTTCTCGGCCGCCTCGTTCTTTCCGCCGCGGGCCTCGATCCGGCCGAGGATCACCAGCACCTCGGGATCGGCCTTGCCCTTGGCCGCGAGCGGGGCCAGCACGTCGCGCGCCTCGCCGCTGCGACCGAGGTCGGCCAGCGTCGAGCCGAGCTTGCGCCGTATCTTGTCGTCGCCGGGCTTGGCCTTGAGCAGCAGGTTGAGATAGAACACGCTCTCCGAGAGATGGCCCTCGGCGCGCGAGCGCTCGGCAAAGTCGGACAGCGTCTCGGAGTACGAGGCGCCCTTGCCCTTGCCGCCGCGCGCGAGCGCGCCGAGCAGCTTGGTCGCCTCGCCCTTGTTGCCCAGGGCGAACAGCGCGCGGGCCCGCAGGAAGGCGCTCTCGGTATCCTTGGGATCGGCCTTGGCCAGCAGCTTGGCCGCGCCGGCGAAGTCGCCGGCGGCGAAGCTCAGCGCCCCGAGCGCGGCCGCCGCTTCCGCGTGCTTGGGATCGGCCTTGAGAGCCGTGCGGAAGTGGGCGGTGGCCTTTTCGGCGGAACCTGCCTGGCGGGCGATGCGGCCGAGCCGGTACGCGGTGTCGGCCTTGCTCTTGCCCGCGCCGAGCGCCTGCTCTAGGAAGGGTCGGGCCGCTGCGTCGCCGCGATCGTCGAGGATCACGCCGAGCAGGTACGCCACTCCGGCGTCGTCCGGGTTGGCCTCGTGCGCCTTGCGCAGGTGCTTCTCGGCCGCGGCGAGGTCCTTGCGCTCGTAGAACAGCCGGCCGAGCTCGGCCTGCACGCCCTGCTCGCTGAAACCGGCCTCGGCGGCGGCCTTGAGGTGGATCGCCAGGGCGCCGCGATCCTTGGCGGCGCGGGCGATCACGGCCAGCCAGGCGTGGGCCTGGCCCGCCTCGGTGTTGGCGGCCACGGCCTTGCGCAGCGGCCCGGCGGCCTCCCTGTACTTCTTGCCCTCGAAGTGCAGCCGGCCCAGCGCGAAGTTCAGCTCGCCGCTGTCGGGCTCCTTTTTCAGGCCATCGGTGAGGATTTTCGCCGCATCCTTCTTCTTGCCCAGCTCGAGCAGCAGGCCGGAGACCACGCGCGCGATCTCGGGTGTGACCAGGCCGCCCTGGTACGCGGCGTACAGGTACGACTTGTAGCTCTCCTGGTCGCCCTTGGCCGACGCGATCTCGGCCAGCTTGACACTGGCCTCGATGCGATGCGAACCGGCGTACGCGGCGCGCTGCAACAGGGGCAGGGCGTCGTCGACCTTGCCCGCCTCGAGATAGATCAGGGCCAGCTCGTACCCGGCGTCCGCGTCAGAGGGCGCCAGCTTGAGCGCCTTTGCCAGCGCGCCCTGCCGGGCCTCATCGTCCTTGGCTGTTTTGTACAGCCTGGCCAGCTTAAGGTAGTCGTCCGCCGTGACCTGGTCCTTGGCCTGCGCCATGTGACCTGTCGCGGTCGCCGCGTCCTTGCTGGCCAGGGCGACCCGAGCCAGCGCGATGCGGACCTCGGGCGTGTCACGGCCGCCGCCGAGCGCGGTGTCGAGCAGGCCCCTGGCCTCGCTGTAACGGCCGGCCTCGTACGCTGCCTTGCCCAGCAGGTAGCTCGCCTCGGCGTTGTCCCTGTCGTTGGACAGCACGGCCCGCAGATGCCTGGCAGCGGCGCGGCTGTCCTTGCGCGCCAGCGCGGCGCGGGCCAGGGCCCAGTACACCTCGACTCCGCCGGCGCCGAGCTTGGACGCCTTGAGGTACGCCTGCTGCGCACCCTTGGTATCGCCGGCCTTGCTCGCCAGCTCGGCCAGGGCCAACCAGGCCTCGGCCTTCTGGGCCCGGGTGCCCTTCTTGGCCACGTCGAGCAGCGGATCCCGGGCCTCGGTACCCTTGCCCGCTGCGATCAGCAGCTTGGCCAGCTCGTGAGCCACCTCGACCTCGCGGTTGCCCAGCGTGCGCGCCTGCGAGAGCGACGCGATGGCGTTGTCCTTCTCGCCGGCCGCGAGCTGGAGCTTGCCCAGGGCTGCCATCGACCTGGCCGTGGCCATGCCCGCGGCCGCTGCCGCGGCATAGTGCTTGCGGGCGGCCTCGGCGTCCTTGAGCGCAGAGGCTGCGCGTCCGGCCAGCATGTGTGCCTGGCCCTTCTGGTATCCGGCCTCGGCTGCCGTGGCGAGATGCTCGAGTGCCTCGGCATAGCGCTTCGCCGCGAACTCGATCTTGCCCAGCAGGAAGCTCGCTTCGGGGTGGCCGGGCTTATCGGTGAGCGCGCGGCCGAGCAGCGAGGCCGCGTCCTTGCGCTGCTTGGTCTTCTTGGCCGTGGCCGCTGCGCGGGCCAGCGGCATGACCACGTCGAAGGAGCCGCGGCCCAGGGACAGCGCGGCCTTGAAGAACTTGAGCGCCTTCTTGTCGTCGCCGCTCCTGGAATACAGCCGTCCCAGGCGCTCGGCCGCCTCGCCCTTGTGTGCGCCGTCCTTGGCCTTGTACACCATCGTGTAGTACTGGCCGGCCAGCTTGGCGTTGCCCGCGTCGTAGGCCAGCACGGCCAGCAGGTACGGGATCTCCTTGTCCTTGGACTTGAGCTGCATCGCCTCGGTCAGCTCGGCCTCGGCCTTGCCCTTCTCGCCCGCCGCGTAATGCAGCTTGCCCAGCGTGGTCAGCACCGCGGCTGTGCGGTACCCGGCGGCGACCGCCTTCTCGAGGTGCTTCCTGGCGTCCGGCTTCTTGTTGCTAGCCATGGCGAGCTGGCCCAGCAGGCCGTCCGGCTCGCCCTGGCCCGCGCCGGCCCGGGCCGCGTCGAACAGGTACTCGCTGGCCCTGGGATCGAGCGTGTTGAAGGCGATCTTGCCCAGCGCCAGGTTGATCTCGCCGTCCTCGGGCTTCTTGGCCCGGGCCTTGAGCAGGTGGGGCTTGGCCGCGGCCGCCTTCTTGGCCCTGGCCAGCGCCAGGCCGAGGAAGCGGCGCGCGCCGTAATCCTCGGCGCCGAGCTTGAGCGCCTTGCTGTAGAACTTCAGCGCGTCGCTCTTCTTTCCGGCGCGCTCGGCCAGCGTTCCCAGGCGCAGCATGCAGATCGCCGCCTGGACCTTGGCCTTGAGCGCCTTCTTGAACAGCGCACTCGCGTCCTTGTCCTGGCCCGCGGCGAAGCGCACCTCGGCCAGCAGGAAAATCGCGCGCTTGTTGCCCTTGGATAGGCTCAGCACGCGCTCGGCCGCCTTGCCCGTGCCGGGGTACTTGCGGGCCGCGTACGCGTCGTTCGCGGCCTGCAGCGCGGCCTTGATCAGCTCCTGGCGGACCGTGCCGGTGAGCGTCTTGACCGCCTTCTTGACGCCCTTGGTGTCGACCGCGTTCTTCCTGGAGACGGAGATCTTGTACGACTTGCTCGCCTCCTGGGCCGGGGCGTCGATCATCCGCACCGCGGCGACGATCTTGAAGGCCTTCTTCTTGGCCTTCTTCTTGGACTTCTTCTTCTTGCTCCTGGGTTCCACCGCGGTCACGGTGCCCACGAGCACCAGGTCCGCGCCCTTGACCGAGCCGGCCGCGCCCACGATGCACACCACATCGTCGCCGCACTTGACCATCTCGGTCGCCGGGCCGGAGTTGACCTGCGGGGAGAGGGCGGTCAGCCCGCCGATGGCCGACGCCGCGTCTGCCAGCGCCGCGGCCAGCTTCTCGCCGATCTCCTCCGGAGCGTTCTCTCCGGTGCCGACCACTACGGCGACCTTCTTGTCGTCGAGGGGCCCGGCCTGGGCTGCGCCGGCCGCGGCCACCAGGGTGAGTGTGGAGAGCAGGGCAATGGTTCTATTGAGATAATACACCGCTCGCTCCTTTGCGATATCGTGTAGTTCGGTAGTCATCTTCATCTCCCCTGCTGCCTAGGGTCCTGGATCCGGCTGGCACATCATCACCATCGTCGGGCCGTACATGACCAGGTCGCAGAACTGCGACGGCGCACACTCATCGTCTTCGCAGCAGGGCTGGATGCACTGGCCAAAGCCGCAGTACCCGGACTGGCACTCCATTTCACTGGTGCAGTTCTCGCCGAGCTGCTTGGATCCGGGTATCCCGCCGAGGAAGTCGTTCATGTCAGTGCAGGCCTTGAAGTGCTCCTCTTCGCCCGCGTTCCAGAACGTGCAGAAGTAGCCCGGCGGGCAGTCGCCGTTCTCGCAGCAGAGATCCGAGCAGTAGTTCTCGCCCGGCATCCCCTGGGTGTACGGCAGGCAGGTGTTGCTCTCGCAGGAGTCCGGTGTGCTGCAAGGATCCCCGATCGAGAACGGCCCCTGGTCCACGCCGCACATGCCGCCGAGGCGTCCGTCCGAGCTGCGACCGTAGTCGAGGTAGCACTTGAGCCCGATCGGGTCGCAGTGACGGTCGGTCGTGCAGATGTCGTTGCAGATGCTGGGCACCATGTGGCCGCCGCAGATACCGGACTGGCAATCATCGTTCCCTTCGCAGGCCTCGCCCATCTGCAGGTTCTCGTTGCTGGAGAGGAAGCACTCGCCCACGCCGTCGGTGTTGCCGGCGTACGCGAAGCAGGTGGTGTTGGTCGGACAGGTGCTGTACGTGCTGTAGCACTTGGGCCCACAGCCCTCGTCAGTCATCCCGTTGCAGTTGTTGTCCTTGCCGTCGCAGTCCTCGCTGTGGCCGGGGTAGATCTCGTCGTCGAGGTCGTCGCAGTCGTCGCCCGAGCAGAACTCGGCGTCGTGGCCGTCGTTATCGGCGTCGGGTCCGAGGTAGTACGGCGGGTCGCCGATGAACTCGACGTCGTTGGCGTCGATCTCGCCGTCGCAGTCGTTGTCCAGGCCGTCGCAGTACTCGGGCGCGTCGAGATAGACTCGCGGCTCGGTGTCGTCGCAGTCGTCGCCGTCGCCGACGTGGCAGTCCGCCGCGATGAAGTGGCCGTCGCCGTCCTGGTCCCAGGGATCGTCCACGATGCCGCTGCAGTCGTCGTCTCGGTTGTTGCAATTTTCCGGTGCGTCCGGGTGGATGTCGTGGGCAAAGGCCGGCTCGCAGCCGGGTACGGGCTCGGTGCCCTCGTCGCAGCAGTCGTCTCCGCCGCAGCCCGGGTCGGCCGAGATGTACCCGTCGCCGTCGTTGTCGCGGTCGTCCACAGCGCCGTTGCAGTCGTTGTCCAGGCTGTCGCCGCAGACCTCCTCCTCGGGCGTGCCCGGGGTTGCGCTGCACTCCATGCCCTCGCCGCAGGCGTTCCACACGCCGGTGTCGCGGCAGATGCCCTCGCCCTCGCTGCACGGGCCCATCCAGATCGCCGGATTGGGCTGCACCGCGATCAGCTGGCTGGGGTAGCTGTCGTAGATGAAGTACAGCGTGCCGTTGCCGTCCGTCACCATCTCGCTCTGCTCCATCTGCGTGCCCATGGTGTTGAGCGGGAAGATGGCCGACCGCAGCCTGGTGGGATTGGCCGTGGTGATGCTGTTCGCGGTGTACATCTCCAGCGAGAGGTACCCGTTGGAGACGTTGTCGAGCAGCACGTACACCAGGTTGTCGTCGATCGCAATCTGCCAGCGGTAGTAGTCGCCGTCGTCGCTGTCGTTGTACACAGGCGGGTCGAGGTCTCCGGCGCCGCGCAAGTCCACGGCCCAGATCTCGTCGCCGTCGTTCGCGGTGGCCCATGCGATCTGGTCGGCCACGGCGATCTCGCGGACCTGCTCACCCGAGAGGGCGATGGCGAGCTCCACCGGGCTGGTGGGATCGGACACGTCGTACACGTGCAGGCTGTCGTAGGTATCGGTGGTGTAGTAGAGCCGGTCGCCCTGCACGACCACGCTGAGCGGCGGGTCCATCGGGTCGCCCATAGTCGGCCGGGTCCTGGCGACCCGCAGTGGCTGGGTCGGATTACGCACGTCGAAGATGTCCACGGTCGGAGGCTCGGGATCCTGGTTCGGCAGGTACGCGAACCCGCCGGACAGGGCGATGTCGCCCTCCCCGGGCCATCCAATCCAGTCCATGCTATTCTGCAGGACTATACTGGGGTTGTCGGGATCGCTGATGTCGACCAGGCTGAACAACCCGCTCCACTTCACCACGATCGCCAGGGTGTTCTCCACGGCCACGTAGCGCAGCGAGTCCATGAAGTCGTTGCTGGTCAGCGAGCCGCGCGTCTGCGGGTTTGTCGGATCACTGATGTCGTAGATCTGGAACACCGTGAGCGGCGCCATGTCGGGCTCGCCGACCGCCACCAGCAGGTCGCGGTCGGTGTCGATCGCCAGGTCATAGGCCATGCCCATGGGGATGTTCGGCTGGGCCATGATCTGCGGATTGAGCTGCCACTCGTTCTCGTTGACGTCGGTGTTGCAGTCCTCGTCCACGCCGGGGTTATCGCACTTCTCACCCCCGCTCGGCATGCACGGGAGAGTTGCCTCGCAGCCATTTCTCGGGTCCGTATCGAGGTCCTGCCAGCCGGGCAGGCAGCCGCCGTTGGCCTGCGCGTCGTCAATCTCGCAGCTCCCGTCAACGCAGAGGTGCGCACCCGGCGCCACGCCGAACAGGTCACACACATTGCCGCAACCGCCGCAGTTCTGCGGATCGGTCTGCAACAGGAAGCCCTCGTCAACGACCGTGTTACAGTTGTCGTCGATGCCGTTACACAGCTCCGGCGCGCCGGTGAAGACGAAGGGATTGGCATCGTTGCAGTCGTCACCGCCGAAGGTCGTGCAGTCGGCGGTGTGGCCGTCACCGTCCATGTCGGGATTCACGTTCTCGTCGGTCTGCCCGTCGCAGTTGTTGTCCTTGTCGTCGCAGACCTCCATGGCCATCGGATTGACCGTGATGTCGTTATCATCGCAGTCACTGCCCATACAGGGCATGGTCTGGTCGATGAAGCCGTCGCCGTCCGTGTCCTTGTTGTCGGTCTGCCCGTCGCAGTCGTTGTCCAGGGTATCGCAGACCTCGGGCTGCGGATCGCCCGGCGTGACGCCACACTCCAGACCGCCTGGCCCGCAGGTCCACGAGCCCACGCGGCGGCACTCGCCGAGGCCTGCGGCGCAGGGCGTGGACCAGGTCTGCGGGTCGGGCTGGATGATGTCGAGGTAGGTGTCGTTCTGCCGGCCGCGTCCGAGGTATAGCGTGCCCTGGCCGTCGCTGACCATCTCGCCTCGCCGGGCGTATTCCAGGGCGCCGGAGAGCGTGATCGTGTCGATGAAGTATGGGTCGCCGCTCAGCACGCTGCCCGTCGAGTACACGCGCACGAATGCGTTACCCGTGGAGGGCTCGCCGAGCACGTAGAACAGGTTGCGGTCCACGGCCACGTGCCACAGGTCGCCGCCCATGGGCGGCATGGCTTGGAATAGCGGCGGCTCGGGCGTGGAGCCCGGCCGCAGGTCCACGGCGGTGATGTAGTCGCCCTCGTAGTGCCCGAGGTACGCGATCTGCTGCGATAGCTTGACGTCGCGGAAGTGCACGCCGGACAGGATGCCCTGGATCTCGACCGGATTGGCCTTGTTCGAGATGTCGAACACATGGAAGCTGGTGTTGCCCGTGGTTACGTACAGCCGATCGCCCACGGCCAGCACGTCAGCCGGGTCGGTCGGAGTGCCGCTGCCAGAGAGGTCGGCGTCGCCCACGTGGCGCGGCGCCAGCGGGTTGCGCACGTCCCACACCTGGACCTTGGACTCGTCGCAGTTCGGGATGTAGGCGTACCCGTTGGCCAGGTCCAGGCCGCCGGCATAGTTGAACATCACCGAGTCGGTGTTGCGGTAGATCACCCGCGGATTGTCCGGGTCGCCGATGTCCACCAGCGCCCAGTAATAGGAGTGCGCGCCCACCAGGGCCAGATCGCCCTCCACGTCGACGAACTGCGGGCTCCAGATGTCGGAGTCGTGCAGGCCGCCGCGCTGCATCGGATTGGCCCGATCGCTAACGTCCCACACGCGGAAGGTGATGCCCGTGGACCACGACGGGCCGACCGTCACCAGCAGGTCGCGCTCCCGCTCGAGCGCCAGGTCATGGATGCCGTCCTGCTCGACCGAGAAGGAGTTCACCACGCCGCCGGCCAGTTCCCACTCGTTTTCGTTGACGTCGCCGTTGCAGTCCTCGTCCGTGCCCAGGTCATCGCAGATCTCGGCGCCGGTCGGCGAGCAGGCGTGCACCTCGCAGCCGTTGGCCGGGTCGCCGTCGTCGTTCGACCAGCCCGGCTCGCAGCCGTTGTTGGGTGCCATGGTGTCGATCGCGCAGGCGCCGCCCGAGCAGATGTTGGCGGCCACGCGGAACAGGTCGCAGACCGCGCCGCAGCCGCCACAGTTGAGCGGATCGCTGTCGAGGTCGCAGCCTTCGTCAATCTGGCCGTCGCAGTTGTCATCCAGGCCGTTGCAGAGCTCGGTGGCGTTGGGGTGGATCATCGGGTTGCCGTCGTTGCAGTCGGAGCCGCCATAGCGAGTGCAGTCGGCGATGTATCCGTCGTTGTCCAGGTCGGATTCGAAGCCCTCGTCGGTCTGGCCGTTGCAGTTATTGTCCTTGTCGTCGCAGTATTCAGTGGCGAAACCGTTGACCGTGGGGTCGTCGTCGTCGCAGTCGGTGCCGCCGCAGGCCTCATCGAGGTCGCCGTCGCTGTCGTTGTCCTTGTTGTCGGTCCCGCCGTCGCAGTCGTTGTCAATGCCGTCGCCGCAGACCTCGGGTGAGGTCTGCAGGCCCGGGTCGTCGGTGTCGGTCTGTCCGTTGCAGTCGTTGTCCTTGCCGTCGCAGACCTCGATTGCATTCGGATTCACCTGATCGTCGGTGTCGTCGCAGTCCAGGCCGCCGCAGAGTTCGGCGGTGAAGCCGTCAGCGTCGAAATCGTCATCCTCGTCGGTCTCGCCGTCGCAGTCGTTGTTGATCGTGTCGCAGATGTCGATCGCGTCGGGGTGGATCGCCGGGTCGCCGTCCTCGCAGTCGCCGCCCATCACGATCGGGCAGTCTCCGAGCCAGGCCACGGCCCGGGCCAACAGCATCGCCGTGTCCGAGCCCGGAGCAAAGGGCTGGTAGCTGCCGACCGTTGGCGGCGGGGTGCCGGTCACCGCGAAGTGACCGAAGGGTCCGTCGCCGTTGCGGAAGCCGACCGCGAGGAAGGGAACATCAACGCCGGCTGACACGAGGTTCGACTGGACGATGCTGGTGCCGAGCTCCGTGGTCTCGCCGTCGAGGACCATGCTGCTCGGCTCGGTCAGCGGCCAGTCGAGTTTGGCGACGATCGGGTGCACGGCGTCCTCCTGGAGTGGGCCGGGGAAATCCATCGTGCCGCCACCGCCTCTCGGCTCCAGGAGCAGGAAGTCGTCGAGATCGGCGAACAAGGAGCCGAAGCTCTTGAAGCCAGCGAACTCGGTGAACAGCAGGGCGCCGCCGTTGGTCTCCACGAATCCTCGCAGCCACGTCTGGCCAGCGGCAGGCATGTCATCCATGGTCCACTGGTCCCCGTTCATGTACCCGCCGTCGGTGAGGATCGCCACTTCGTAGTCGCCGGGCAAGTAACCCGTGCCGTCGAAGAGCCGCTGCTCCGGGCCCACCGTCACGTCGGCGATGCCCCAGCTGTTCAGCTCGGCCTCGATGTCCAGCTCGGTCCGGCCGTCGCCGAGGATCAGCACGGCCGGCATGGTGCAGGCCGCAGGCGTACAGGCCATGTACCCGTCCTCGTCGAGGTCCTGCTCGTCTGCGGGCAGGGTCGTGTCGCAGTTGTTGTCCACGCCGTCGCAGATCTCGGAGGCGGCCGGGTTGGTGTTGGGATCGGCGTCGTTGCAGTCGTCGCCGCCGGTGCACCGATAGTCGTAGTGACCGTCAGAGTCGAGATCCAGATCATCGAAGGCGCCCGAGCAGTCCTCGTCGGTGTCGTCCGGATCGCCGCAGATCTCGATCTGCTCGGGATTGATGTCGGCTGCCAGATCGTCACAGTCATTGCCGCCGCAAGCCGAGGCATCGAAGCCATCGAGGTCCACGTCTTCGACCTCGTCGTCCTCACCGCTGCAGTCGTTGTCCACACCGTCGCCGCAGACGTCGATCGCGCCGGGGTTGATGCCGCCTTCGACGGTCACGCAGTCACCGCCGAAGACACAGTGGACATCAAGGATGCGGTTTGTCAGCCAGCGCATCAGCGCCGGCTGATCGCGGAACGGATGGAGGTCGTAGCCATCGTCCGTGAGCGCACCGCCGATTCCGCTCTGGAACACGAAGCCATCGAAGTGCTCCGTGTTCATCAGCGCCGGGTCGTCGTCGCCGTCAACGAAGCTCGCCTCGGCAGAGGCCTTGAGATCGAACTCGAACCAGGGGCCGTCCACCGGGAAGGCAAAGGGCAGACCCGCGTAGAACGTCTCCGATTCGACAGACGGACGATGGAGCGTCGCCGATGTCGGCCACATCGTACCCGTCGCCGACTCGGCCGGGAAGAACCACCAGTCGTCAAGGTCCAGCACGCCGGCCGGTGCGATCGGCACCAGTACGCCGCCCGCGGCCGTCCAGTTGGCCAGCACACTGCGTCCGGTACTGTTCATCCTCGGCGCGTCCCAGCTGCCCTGATCGACCGTGATGTCCGGCGCCAAAACCACGGCGTCCTTGCCGTCGAGGAACTCCCCGGTGTAGTCCGTGTAGCTCACGCTCGACACCTGCACGAAGAAGCCAGCCGAGCCGAGCGCCGGCGCCAGGTCAACTTCGGCCGCGCCGGTTCCGCCCTCGCCGATGATCAGCACCGAGAGCGGTCCGCACACGGCGTCGCAGGCCACGAAGCCGTCCATGTCGCCGTCCTGCTCGTCGGTTGGTATGCCGTCGACGCAGTCGTTGTCCTTGCCGTCGCAGATCTCGGTGGCGCCCGGATTGCTGTTGGCCTCGTCGTCGTCGCAGTCTCCGCCGCCGTTCGGGCAGCTGGCCGGGTTGCCGACAACTGTCATCCCGTCGTCGCAGTACCCGTCAGCGTCGTCGTCGCAGCCCTCGTCGATCTGGCCGTCGCAGTTGTTGTCGACGTCGTCGCAGACCTCGGTGGCGTTGGGGTGGATCTGATCGTCGCCGTCATCGCAGTCGGCGCCCCCGCAGGGTATACCGTCGAAGGTGTCGCCGTCACCGTCGGCCACCTCGTCGATACCGTCTACGCAGTTGTTGTCGATGCCGTCGCAGATCTCGGCGGCGCCGGGATTGACTTCCGGATCGGTGTCGTCGCAGTCCGCGCCGCCGCAGGCGATGCCGTCATAGGTGTCGTTGTCGCCATCCTTGACCTCGTCGATGCCGTCCAAGCAGTTGTTGTCGATGCCGTCGCAGACCTCGGTGGCGGCGGGGTTGACGTTCGGGTCGGTGTCGTCGCAGTCCGCGCCGCCGCAGTATGTGGCCTCGACGAAGGTGTCGTTGTCGAAGTCATCGATCACGTCCGGATCGAGGTCATCGACCAGCGTGTCGCAGTCGTTGTCCTTGCCGTCGCAGATCTCGGGAGCGCCGGGGTACACCTCGTCATCGGTGTCGTCGCAGTCGTTGCCCAGGAACACGCCGGTCTGGTTGGTCCACCAGACCGCGTTCTCCAGCAGCGTGCGGACGTTTTCGTCGGTGAACGGATTGCTGCTGCCGAAGAGCATCGATTCGTGCGCGCCTGCCAGGTTGAAGTGCACGGTGCGGTTGCCGCCCGCCCCCTGGTCGCGGACGAGCACGCCGATCGGGGCGTTCATCGTCTGGATCAGGTGCTGGGCGTCGGGTGCGGTGTACGTGACCGTATTGCCCATCATCACATCGTAGAGGTAGAACCAACCGGTGCCGAGGTTCTGGGCCACCGGGTGGCCTTCCATACCCGGCATCACGCGCCAGTCGTCGTCCCGGTTGAAGGAAAAAGACGAGAGGTCGAGTTCGAACAATGGCAGGGCGCCCAGGTCCTGGCCGTTCGGGAACGGTGGGACCGAAATGCGGCCGCCGGCCACCTCGAACAGCACCAAGCCGCCGCCGGACGCGGCAAACCCGGTGAGCGCCGTGATTTCCTCCGGCGTGAGCATCGCGGGCATGGGGAACGATCCACCAGGCTGGTTAATGCCGTCGGCGAACACGATCACGTCGAAGCTTGAGGCTGGCAGCGCCGCCGTATCCCAGCTTCCGATTAACCGCTCGGTCGCGGTCAGTCCCCGGCTGTTCAGCGCGTTGCGGATCTCCGGCTGGTTGAGGCTGTCAGCCAGCACGAGGATCTCGGGATCATGGGCTCCGGAGAGGTCGCACTCCACGTAGCCGTCGCCATCGTCGTCCGTCTCCAGCGGTCCGAGGCTGCCGTCGCAGTCGTCGTCCTCGCCGTTGCACCGCTCGGTGGCGTTCGGGTGCTTGTCCGGATCGTTGTCGTCGCAGTCGTCGCCACCGCAGAGCGGATTGTCGTCGATGTACGTGTCGCTGTCCTCGTCGCGGTCGTTGTCCTGGCCCGAGCAGTCGTTGTCGATTCCGTCGCCGCAGATCTCCTCCGCGTCGGGGTTCACGTCCTCGTCGGCGTCGTTGCAGTCGGTGCCGCCGCAGATCGGATCGCCGTCCACGAACCCGTCTCCGTCCGTGTCCTTGTCGTCGATCACGGTGTTGCAGTCGTTGTCCTTGCCGTCGCAGAGCTCGGGCGCTCCGGGATACACGGTGTCGTCGTTGTCGTCGCAGTCGCCGCCCGGCACGTAGGTCAGGGTGAGGCCCTCGCGCAGCACGGGCTGGTTGTACGAGTATTGCGCCCAGACGCTGCCGTCGAAGTTCTGGAAGCCGACGGTGGCGCTCTCGCCGAGGAAGGCGTCGATGCACATCTCGACCGCGCCGCCGCCGCCGCCGCCGCCGCCGCCGCCGCCGGGCTCGCACGGCGGCTCGTTGCTGTGCAGCGTCTGGTAGCTGAAGAAGAACTCGCCGCTCTCGTACAGGATCAGCTGGAAGGTCAGCTCCGCGCCGAACTCGTCGCCGGTGAAGTTGCGCCACTCGAAAACGTGGTACCGGTCGGGCGCGGTGCCGCCCGAGCCGCGGAACAGGCCCTGCTCCGGGTCGTAGTCCGCGTGCAGCGCGTCCCAGAACGGGGCGAGCAGCGTGTACGGCGGCGGGGAGAAGGGGATGCTCCTGTTGTCGGAGTACAGATCCTCGTCGAAGAAGGAGACCGTGCCGTTCGAGGTGATGTACGGCCGGTCGTACGCCTCGCCGAAGAAGGGGAAGCCGAAGCTCATCGTGAAGCTCAGCCAGCCGGCGCCCCAGCCCTGCAGGTCCGGACCCTGCGAGGTCGGCATCCAGCGCCAGTCGGTCTCGACCAGGCCGGGCTCGCACTCCACGAAGCCGTCGTGGTCGTCGTCGGTCTCGTCGGCCGCGGGTGAGCCGTCGCAGTCGTTGTCCTCGAGGTCGCAGATCTCGGTCGCGCCTGTGTACGTGGCCGGGTTGTCGTCGTCGCAGTCCAGCCCGCCGCAGTTCTCGTCGATCTGCCCGTCGCCGTCGGCGTCCTTGTCGTCCGCGATACCGCTGCAGTCGTTGTCCACGCCGTCGCCGCAGATCTCGGGCGCGCCCGGGTTGGTCGTCGGCTCGTCGTCGTCGCAGTCGTCGCCGTCGAGGCAGGCCGGATCTCCATCGATGTGACCGTCGTTGTCCGCGTCCTTGTCTCCATCCTGTCCGGAGCAGTCGTTGTCGATGCCGTCACCGCACACCTCGGGTGCGCCCGGGCGGATCTCCGCGCTGGTGTCGTCGCAGTCGTCGCCGCCGCAGAGCACGCCCGCGAAGCCGTCGCCGTCGCCGTCGCCGAATCGGCTCTGCAGGTCTGGATCGTTCATGTCGATGAGCATATCGCAGTCGTTGTCGATGCCGTCGCAGAGCTCGTCGGCGCCGGGATACACGTTCGGATTTCCGTCGTCGCAGTCGGTGCCTCCGCAGAGCAGCCCGGCGACGCCGTCGCCGTCGCCGTCGCCGTCGGACAGATCAGGGTCGGCCGTGTCGATGAGGGCGTCGCAGTCGTTGTCGATGCCGTCGCAGATCTCGGGCGCACCGGTGTACACCCGGTCGTTGCTGTCGTCGCAGTCGTCGCCGCCGCAGAGAATGCCCTTGTGTCCGTCGTGGTCGCCGTCGTTGATCTCGTCGGTGTACCCGTCGCAGTCGTTGTCCTTGCCGTCGCAGTACTCCGGGGCGCCGGGGAAGGCGGTGTCATCGGCGTCGTCGCAGTCGTTAGCCTTGAATGAGCCGCACTGGTTGGCCCATCCAATGGCGCTTTCGAGCAAGGCAGCTATTTCGCCATCGTCGAAGGGAGTGAATCCGTGGAAGCCGTTGTGTCCGGCGAGATTGACGTGGACAGTGCGCCCGCTTATCCCGCGATCCTGGACCAGCACGGCGGGCGTGTCCCAGGCCCGGATCACCTCTGTGGTTCCGGGTTTGGCCGAGGCGTCGCGGAACCAGACGCTGCGCCTGGGCCAGAAGGTGGTCGGCAGATTCTCGGTGACCGGGTGCCCCTCGGTCACGGTCCAGAGTGGGCCATCATCGGTCCAGTCGGGTGACGACGGGACTTCGAACAGACCGAGCGCGGCCAGCGCCTCCTGGCCGAAGCGATGCTCGCGCATTGCAGTCAGCTCGAACAGCACCAGGCCGCCTCCGCCGATCCCGAAAGCGCTCAGCTCCTGAAGCTCGGCCGGGGCCAGCGGATTGATCTCCGGCTCGTTCTGTAGCAGTCCGCCGTCGGCGAACACAACCACATCGAAGTCCGAGGCCGGCGTGACGACGGTGTCCCACGAGCCGATCTGGACCACGGTGATCGACGGACCCTCGCCCGGCGGGTGATACCGCAGGGCGGCGTTCCGGATCGCCGGCCCGCTGCTGGAATCGGCAACGACCAGGACCTTGGCCTCCCGGTCGCAGACCAGGGTGCAGCCGGCGAAGCCGTCGCCGTCGTTGTCCTGCTCGAGCGCGCCGAGCTGGCCGTCGCAGTCATTATCCTCACCGTCGCAGATCTCCGGTGCGTCGGGATTGAACGCCGAGTCTTCGTCATCACAGTCCGTTCCGTTGAGGCAGAGCGGATCGTCGTCCACGAAGCCGTCACCGTCGGAGTCCTTGTCGCCGTCCTGTCCGGAGCAGTCGTTGTCGATACCGTCCCCGCAGATCTCGTTGCCGTCGGGGCTGATCGAGAAGTCGTCGTCGTTGCAGTCCGTACCACCGGTGCAGTTCTCGTCGATGTGCCCGTCGGAGTCGGCATCCTTGTTGTCGATCGTGCCGTCGCAGTTGGTGTCCTCGCCGTTGCAGGTCTCGGCAGCGGCTGGCGACACAGCGTCGCTGGTGTCGTCGCAGTCCGTGCCGCAGGCCAGAGCGATCGTGGTGCCCGCGGACAGCGAGGCCGTGTTGTACGAGTACTGCGTGCCCCTGCGGCCGTCCATCGATTCGATGCCCACCGTGGCACTCGCGCCCAGCGACGCGGGATTCCCCGGCGACAGCATCTGGTAGCTCAGCCAGGCGTTGCCGTTCTCGAACAGCACGATCTGGAAGGTCAGTAGATCGGAGGTCCCATCCCGCCAGACTCGGTCCCACTCGACCGCGAGGTAGCGGTTGGGCGCGGTGCCGCCCCAGCCCGCGTACACGCTCCCGCCCAGCATACCGCAGTCGACCATCAGGTCGTCCCAGAAGGCCGCGATCAGGCCGTCGGGATCGGCCGTGCTCGGGATTGGCAGGTTGCTGCCGCTCTCGGCCCCGTCCCAGTCGAAGCTCAGGAAGCCGTTCGTCGAGACGAAAACCCGGCTGTAGAGCTCGTCGAACAGCGGGAAGTCGAAGGGCAGGTTGACTTCCTCGTAGCTGTCGTCGCCGCACAGCTCGTGCAGCCGGAACTCGTTGTCGTGAGGCACCGGGATCCAGATGTATGGAGCGGCCTGGAACGCGCAGTCGGACAGACACTCGGCGAAGCCATCTCCGTCGTCGTCGCGCTCCATTGCGTCGAGCTGGCCGTCGCAGTTGTTGTCCGCGCCGTCACAGACCTCGAGGGCCTGGGTGTTGACGTCCTCGTTGGTATCGTCGCAGTCCGGGCCGCCGCAGTTCTCGTCGATCTCGCCGTCTCCATCGGCGTCGCGGTCGTTCTCGGCGCCCGAGCAGTCCTCGTCGACGCCGCTGAAGCAGATCTCGAGCGCGCCGGGGTTGACGGAGGGGTCGTCGTCGTTGCAGTCGTCGCCGTTCGCGCAGGCCGCGTCGTCGTCGATGAATCCATCGTCGTCCGCGTCCTTGTCGCCGTCGCGGCCCGAGCAGTCGTTGTCGATGCCGTCGCCGCAGATCTCTTCGGCGTGCGGACCGATCGCCGGATCGGTATCGTTGCAGTCGGTGCCGCCGCAGAGCGTGCCGGCCGTGCCGTCACCATCGCCGTCGCCGGGCACGGGAGCCATCTGCATGTCGGGATCGGCCATGTCGACGAGGCCGTCGCAGTCGTTGTCCTTGCCGTCGCAGAGCTCGGGCGCGCCGGGGTACACACTGTCGTCGTTGTCGTCGCAGTCGATCACGGTGGAGCCGCACGGCCCCTCGAAGCCGTCGCCGTCCGCGTCGTCGCCCACGTAGTACGGCGCTGTGGCCGACGGGTTGCCGCTGTTGTCGTCACCGTCGATCGCGGTGTCGCAGTCGTTGTCCAGGGCGTCGCAGACCTCGGGTGCGCCGGGGTGGACCGCGTCGTTGGTGTCGTCGCAGTCGTCGCCGGCCGCGTCGCAGAGCTCGCCGACGTGCCCGTCGCCGTCGCCGTCGCCGCCGACAGCCTGCAGATCGGGATCGGCCATGTCGACCAGCGTGTCGCAGTCGTTGTCCTCTCCGTCACAGAACTCGGTCGCGCCGGGGTGCACCAGCGGATCGGAGTCGTCGCAGTCGTTGCCGCGGAAGCCGTGGCACTGGTTGGTCCAGTCGAGCGCGTTGAACAGCAGGTAGATCATGTCCATGCCCTCGAAGGGCTCGGTCTCGGTGCCGTCGCAGCCGGTCATGTTGAAGTGGGCCACGCGGCCGCTGCCGCGCAGGCCGGCCAATAGCAGCGGCGTGCCACCAACTGGGCCGCCCGGGTCCGCGGAGTAGATCACGGTCGTGCCGGGACGCGCCTGCGCGTTCGGCGCGACGACTATCCGCGGGCCTCCGAAATGATCGGGGACGTTCGCGGCCAGAGGATGGGCCGGAGCGTGGAGGAACCAATTCCAGTTGTTCGCCCAGTATTCATCGATCGGTCCGGGGTCGAACAGGCCGAGGTTTTCGAGATCCCGCGGGCCGTCGAAGCGTTCGCGCAGGGCCGCGAACTCGAGCAGCACCAGGCCGCCGCCGTCTTCGACAAAGGCCTTCAACGCGGCCGCGCCCCGGTCCGAGAAGGGCCGCGGCTCCAGGTCGCCCGGGCCGTTCCTCCGGCCGCCGTCCGCGAAGAGCACCACGTCGAAGCCGTCGGGCGACGGGTTGGTCCCGTCCCAGGCCTCGATGTCGGCGTGGACCGAGTTGCGGCTGACCACCGGGATGAACTCGTTGAGCTCGCTCCAGGTCCACGAGTCCGTGACCGTCAGCACCCTGGCCATGCCCTCGCAGGCGACCTCGACGCAGGGTGCGGCGCCGTCGCCGTCACCGTCGAGCTCGGTCGCGGCGAGGGCGCCGTCGCAGTCATTGTCCCGGCCGTCGCAGATCTCCGTCGCGCCGGGATAGGTGTTGGCGTCGTAGTCGTCGCAATCATCACCGCCGCACATCGGGTTGATGTGGCCGTCGCCGTCGTTGTCCATGTCGTCCACGCCGCCCTGGCAGTCGTTGTTCTTGCCGTCGCCGCATTCCTCCCACTCGCCGGGGTTGACCTCGTCGTCGAGGTCGTCGCAGTCGTCGCCGCCGCAGGCCTCGGCCACGTACCCGTCGTGATCGGCGTCGAGATCGTCCAGCTCGCCCGAGCAGTCCTCGTCGACCTGGTTGCCGCAGATCTCGGTCTCCCCGGGGTTGACATCCGGATCGCTGTCGTCGCAGTCGCGGCCGCCGCCGCACATATCCGAGACGTACCCGTCGCCGTCGGCATCGGTCGCCACCTCGTCGATTCGCCCGTCGCAGTTGTTGTCCTTGCCGTCGCAGATCTCCTCGGCGCCCGGATGCACCTCGGCGTCGTTGTCGTCGCAGTCGTCTCCGTCGCAGGCGAGCGAGTCGTACCCGTCGCCGTCGGCGTCGCCCTCGTTGACCGTGCCGTTGCAGTTGTCGTCGTACGGCGTGCTGCAGTCCTCGTTCTGCCCGGGATTGACGTCGGGATTGTCGTCGTCGCAGTCGTCGCCGTCGCCGCCGCAGGCGGCACTGTCGTCCTTGTACCCGTCGCGGTCGGCGTCCTTGTCGTCGAGCACGCCGGAGCAGTTCTCGTCCACCGAGTTGCCGCAGATCTCGGCCGCCGCCGGGTTGATCGTGTCGTTGTCGTCGTCGCAGTCGTCGCCGCCGCAGGCCGAGGCGATGAAGCCGTCGCTGTCGCCGTCGCGATCGTCGATCGCGCCGTTGCAGTCGTTGTCCACCCCGTCGCAGACCTCCTCCGCGTCCGGGTTTACGTCGGGATCGAAGTCGTCGCAGTCGTCGCCGCCGCCGCATCGCTCGGAGATGTACCCGTCGTTGTCGAAATCGGTCGGGTCCTCGTCGATATCACCGTCACAGTCGTTGTCCCTGCCGTCGCAGGCCTCGGGTGCGTCGGGGTACACGCTGTCGTCGAGGTCGTTGCAATCGTCGCCGCCGCAGACCTCGGCGATGTACCCGTCGTCGTCGGCGTCGCGATCATCGAGGCTGCCGGAGCAGTCCTCGTCCACGCCGTTGCCGCAGAGCTCGAGCGCGCCGGGATTGATGTTCTCGTTGCCGTCATCGCAGTCGTTTCCGCCGTGCGGGCAGATCGGCGGCTCGCCCACCAGCGTCAGGTCGGCGTCGCAGTACCCGTCGTGGTCGTCGTCGCAGCCCTCGTCAATCTCGGTGTCGCAGTCGTTGTCCTTGCCGTCGCAGATCTCGTCGGCCCCGGGGTAGGTGTTCTCGTTGTTGTCGTCGCAGTCGTCGCCGTCACAGGCGATCGAGTCGTGGCCATCGTTGTCGGCGTCGCCCTCGTTGATCGTGCCGTTGCAGTTGTCGTCGTACGGCGTGCTGCAGTCCTCGTTCTGGCCGGGGTTGACGTTGATGTTGTCGTCGTCACAGTCGTCGCCGCCGCACTGATCGTCGATGTACCCGTCGCCGTCGGCGTCGGTGTCGTCGATCACGCCGTTGCAATCGTCATCGATCTGGTTGCCACAGATGTCCAGGGCGCCGGGATGCACGTCCGCGTTCCCGTCGTTGCAATCCGTGCCGCCCAGGCAGGTGCTGTCGACGTACGTGTCGCCATCGGCGTCCTTGTCGTCCGGCGTGCCGTTGCAGTCGTTGTCCACGCCGTCGCCGCAGGTCTCGGGCGCGCCGGGGTACGCGCTGTCGTCGTCATCCTCGCAGTCGTCCCCGCCGGTGCAGGCCGCGTCGATGTGGCCGTCCCCGTCCTCGTCCTTGTCGTCGGCCGTGCCCGAGCAGTCCTGGTCGATGCCGTCGCCGCAAATCTCCCGCATGTCCGGATTGATCGTGTTGTCGTCGTCGTTGCAGTCGTCGCCGCCGCAGGCCTCATCGATGTACGTGTCGCCGTCCGCGTCCTTGTCATCCGGATCGCCGGAGCAGTCCTGATCCACCTCGTCGCCGCACTGCTCGGCCGCACCCGGGCGAACCTGGTCGTTCGAGTCGTCGCAGTCGGTTCCGCCGAGGCACTCGATGTCGACATGCCCGTCATCGTCCGCGTCCTTCTGGTTCTCGTCGATCTCGGTGTCGCAGTCGTTGTCCTGCATATCGCAGATCTCATCCGCGCCCGGATAGACCGTGTCGTCGTTGTCGTTGCAGTCGTCTCCGCCGCAGGCGTCAGAGTCGTGGCCGTCGCCGTCCGCGTCCTGTTCGTCGATCTGGCCGTTGCAGTTGTCGTCCACGGTGTTACCGCAGATCTCGTTGGCGCCGGGGTTGATCGTGTCGTTGTCGTCGTTGCAATCGTTTCCGCCGCAGGCCTCGGCCACGTACCCGTCGTCGTCCGCGTCGAGATCGTCGACCTCGCCCGAGCAGTCGTTGTCCACGCCGTCGCCGCAGACCTCGTCGGCGCCGGGGTTGATCGCGTCGTCGCCGTCGTGGCAGTCGTCGCCGCCCGGGCAGGCGCTGCTCACGTACCCGTCCTGGTCGGCGTCGATCGGCACCTCGTCGGTCTCGCCGTTGCAGTCGTTGTCGCGGCCGTCGCAAACCTCGTCGGCACCGGGGTGCACGTCGGGATCGAAGTCGTGGCAGTCGCCGTCGCAGAGTCGTACGCCGTCGCCGTCGGCGTCCTGCTCGTCCGCCGGCAGCACGCCGTCGCAGTTGCTGTCCTTGCCGTCGCAGATCTCCTCGGCGCCGGGGTGCACGTTCGGGTCGTTGTCGTCGCAGTCGTCGCCGCCGCAGCCGGCGCTGTCGAAGCTGTCGTTGTCCGCGTCCTGCTCGTCTACGTCGCCGTTGCAGTTGTCGTCCACGCCGTTGCCGCAGATCTCGTTGGCGCCCGGGTTGACGGAGCCGTCAGCGTCGTTGCAGTCGTCGCCTCCGCAGGCCTCGTCCACGTGGCCGTCGCCGTCGAGGTCGACGTTGTCGGTGAAGCCGTCGCAGTCGTTGTCGATCCCGTCGCCGCAGAGCTCGGCCGCGCCTGGACGCGCAGCGGCCTCGTCGTCGTCGCAGTCGCCCTCGCAGCCCTTGAAGCCGTCGCCGTCGGCGTCGCGCTCGTTCGCGGGCACGTCGCCGTCGCAGTTGTTGTCCTTGCCGTCGCAGATCTCGGCCGCGCCGGGGTAGGTCGCCGCATCACCGTCGTCGCAGTCGTCGCCGCCGCAGGCGGTGCCGGCGTGGCCGTCACCGTCGCCGTCGCCGCCCTGCAGATCCTCGTCCTCGCCGTCGATCAGGCCGTCGCAGTCGTTATCCTTGCCATCGCAGACCTCGGGCGCGCCGGGGTGGGTCGCTGCGTCGACGTCGTCGCAGTCGTCGCCGCCGCAGAGCCCCGAACGGTATCCGTCGCCGTCGGAGTCGCCGCCCACCATGTCGTCGTCGTCCGCGTCGGTAGCGCCGTCGCAGTCGTTGTCCTTGCCGTCGCAGAGCTCCGGGGCGCCGGGGTGCACCGTGGCGTCGCCGTCGTCACAGTCGTCGCCGCCGCAATACGTGCCGTCGTGGCCGTCGCCGTCGCTGTCGTCTCCGGCGTAGTCGTCGTCCGCGGCGTCGATCCGCCCGTCGCAGTCGTTGTCCTTGCCGTCGCAGATCTCGGACGCGCCGGGGTGAATCCGCGCATCGCTGTCGTTGCAGTCGGTGCCGCCGGCGCAGTCGCTGGAGACAGCGCCGTCGCCGTCGAGGTCCACGCTGACCTCGTCGATGTTGCCGTCGCAGTTGTTGTCCTTTTCGTCGCAGAGGTCGATGGCGCCCGGGTTGACCGAGGCGTCGTTGTCGATGCAGTCGTCTTCGTCGTAGCCGTCCGCGTCGAGGTCCTCCATCGCGTCGTACACTGCCACCCGGGAGGGCGGCGACTCGCCGTACGTGGCATGGAAGGCCGTGACCCAGTAGTGGTACTTGGCGCCGCCGACGATGATCGCCTCGTCGAGCAGCGTGCTGCTGCTGCCGGTCACCACGGCGTAATGCGCTTCCGGCTTCTCGGCTCCGTCGGCGGGCTGGCCGTCGCTGCTCGCGCCGGCGCCGAGTACCTCCAGCTTGTACACCCGGTACTCCTGCACCGGTTGCTCCAGCGCCTTCCAGTTAAGGCGCAGGGCCAGACCTTCGGACTGCACGGTCAGCTCGAACACGTCGTCGGGCTTGTCCGGGTTATCCGGGTCGAAGGGGTTGGTTCGCTTGGTTTCACAGCCGCCGGCCGCGACCGTCAGCGTCAGCGCAACCAGGAACGCAGGAAACAGGCCAAGGGTACGAAGTCGTGCGATCATCTCTAGACTCCCTCTAGTGGGTGTTCAGGCCCTCGGGCGCACGGGCGCGCTCGTATGAGTGAGGCTTCCGTGCTTGCGAGCGGCGCGCGTGCGCCGTGCGGACCTTGAATACACATATTCCCTCGTGCAGGGATGCGGCGGAGTCTAGGCGGTACCTGTGCGCTAGTCAAGGGTCAGAAGGCGAAGGACTTGACGTAGATGTGGCTTTTGTGATCCGCTGGAACCGGTGCCTGGTGACGGCCATGCAACGACAGAGGTATGGTGGCTGGCAACGTAACGGGATTTGGGAAGTGATAATGATAACTTACCGTGATACTAGGGTATGGGGTGCCCTGCTGGCCGCTGTTCTGCTCGGCGGCTGCGGCGGCGCCCGACCGTGCCCGACCGTACGCGAGCCCGGTGTGCTCGCCCCCACCGAGACGCTGCTCGTGATGCGCGGGGCCGAGGGCGAGCCCATGTCCGTGGTCGAGAACGACAGCCCGGCCGGCGACGTCTTCCTGCGTACGCCGAGCCTGCCCGTGCGCCCGGGTGATCCAGCGGTGACCCACCTGCTGGCCCGGATGATGGCCACGCTGCTCGAGGAGCAGGGCGTGGGCATTGCCGCACCCCAGGTCGGCATCAACCGCCGCGCGATCTGGGTCAAGCGCGTCGATCTCGAGCCGGAGCAGCCCTTCCGCTCGTATCTCAACATCGAGCTCGTGGACAGCTCCGAGGAGCAGCTCGAGGCGTGGGAGGGCTGCCTGTCGATCCCGGCCGGCTTCGGCAAGGTCTGGCGTGCGGCGTCGGTGACCGTGAGCTTCGATCGCGAGGACGGCACGCGCGCACAGGAGACGATCGCGGGGTTTGCGGCGCGCATCTTCCAGCACGAGATCGATCACCTCGACGGCATGCTGTTCATCGATCGCCGGCCCGGGGATGCGCCGCCGCTGATGCCCAAGGCGGAGTACCGCGAGATGCGGCGAAAGGAGAATGAGGCCGCCGGAGCCGGCATTGCGCCGGAAGGGGGCGGGGACGCACCCGATGGCGAATGAGTACCTCGTCGTCTCCGACCTGCACCTGACCGACGTCGAGGACAACCCCGACGGCTGGAAGGCGTACAAGGCCTCGCGCTTCACCTATGACCCGGAGTTCGCCGCGCTGCTCCGGCGCTTTTGCGGACAGGCGGGCCAGGACACCGAGCTGACCCTCGTCCTCAACGGCGACATCTTCGACTTCGATCTGGTGACGGCCGTGCCCGATGATCCGCCGTGGCCGGTCAATCGCTCGGAGCGGCGCCGCGGTCTGAATGGCAGCGAGCCGAAGTCGATGTGGAAGCTGCAGCGGATACTCGGCGATCACCCTGGGTTCACCGACACGCTGGCCGACTTTCTCGCCGCAGGGCACCGGATCGTGTACGTGCTGGGCAACCACGACCGGGAGTTCCACTTCCCCGGCGTGCAGAACGTGCTGCGCAGCGCACTGCGGGAAGGCGTGGCCGCGCGCGGCGGCGAGCTCCAGGACGACGCCCTCGTCTTCGAGCCGTGGTTCTTCCACGTGTCCGGCGAGATCTACGCCGAGCACGGCCAGCAGTACGACTACTACACCTCGTTTCGCTACCTGCTCTCGCCGGTGGTGCTCCAGGGCGGCGAGGAGCGGCTGGCGCTGCCGATGGGCAACCTGTCCAACCGCTACCTGATGAGCAAGATGGGCTTCTTCAACCCGCACGCCTCGGACTACATCCTCAATCTCTTCGCCTACGCAGCTCACTGGTTCCGGCACTACGCTTTCTCACGGCGCAGCCTGGCCATCAGCTGGCTCTGGGGCAGCCTGGTGGTGATCGGCAAGCTCCTGCGCATCCGCAAGAAGCTGCTGCGCCGACCGCGCGATCTGCGGAGCCAGCTCGAGGCGGTGGCCGGGCGCTACGACCTGCCGCTCGACACGGTGCGCGCGCTCTACCGCCTGCAGCAGCCGCCGATCACCAGCCGCTTCTTTCGCATCATCCGCGAGTTCTGGATCGACCGCGCCTTGATGGCCGTGGTGATGACCGGCGGCACCGTGGCCCTGGCCCTGGTGCCGATCCCGCTGTGGATCAAGCTGATGGTGCCGCTGACCGGGTTCCCGCTGCTCTACTTCATCTACGAGTGGGCGGTGAAGGGCCGCAGCATCCACACCATCGAGCGCGAGTTCCCGGACGTGGCCCGGCGCGTGGCCGACCTCGTCGACGCGCGCGTCGTCACCTTCGGTCACACCCACGTGCCGAGGCTGCTTCCGCTGCGCCGGGGCCTGGACTTCGTGGACACCGGAACCTGGGCGCCGATCACCGACCGGCGGCGGCCGGACTGCCTGGTCGAGGGGTACCGCAACCTGCTGCGGGTGAGCTTCTCGGGCGCCACGCCTCGCGTGCACTTCGAGTCCTGGATCGAGCGGTGCGAGGACGATCGAACGGCCGCTGACCGCTGACGCCGGCCCCCAGGCAGCGGGCGGCAGCCCCGGGCTTGCCTCGGAGACCGAAAAACGGTTATAGGAAGCTGGAGATAACGGTGCGAGGTGGACCATGCCGTCCCCCCGTCGAAAGAAGCTGCTCCCCTTCGACCGGGCCCTGGCGCGTACACTGTCCGTTGCCCGCCGGTTGCCGCCCGAGACCGTGCCGCTGCGCTCGGCGCTCGGCCGGGTGCTGCACGGCGATGTGAGGAGCCGGCTCAACATCCCGCCCTTCGACAGGTCGGCGATGGACGGCTACGCCGTGCGCGTGGCCGACCTGGAGGGCGCCAGCCGGGAGACGCCGGCCGTGCTCGAGGTGGCCGCGGTGCTGGCGGCTGGCCACCGGAAGAAGCAGCGTCTCCCCGCCCACTGTGCCGCCCGGATCATGACCGGCGCGGCCCTGCCGCCCGGGGCCGAGGCGGTGGTGATGCAGGAGTACACCGAGCGCCGGGGTGATCGCGTACGTGTCTTCTATCCCGTGGAGCCCGGCGAGAACTGCGGCCAGGTCGGCGAAGACGTGGCCCGGGGCCAGGTGGTGCTCGCCGACGGCAGGGTCCTCGGCCCGGCCGACCTGGGCATGCTCGGCGCCACCGGCCGGGAGCGGGTGCGGGTCACGCGACGACCGCGGGTCGCCGTGATCTCCACGGGCAACGAGGTGGTCGCGCCGGGCGGCAGGCTCGGTCCGGGCCAGATCCACGACGCCAACGGGTACTCCTTGCTGGGCCTGTCCTCGCGTGTCGGCGCCGATGCACGGTTTCTCGGAATCGTCGGTGACCGCCCGGGCGCCCTGAAGAAGAAGCTCGACCGCGCCCGCAAGGACGACGCGATCCTGCTCTCGGGCGGCGTCAGCGTGGGCGACTACGACCTGGTGCGGCGGCAGCTGCTCGACCTGGGCTTCAAGGAGGTCTTCTGGCGCGTGGCGATGAAGCCGGGCAAGCCGGTCTTCCTCGGCAAGCGCGGCAAGCAGGTGGTGTTCGGTCTGCCGGGCAACCCGGTCAGCGTGATGGTGGTGTTCGAGATGCTGGTGCGCCCGTATTTCGAGACGCTCGTCGGCAAGACGCGGGTCGGCCTTCCGCGGATGACCGCGACCCTGGCCGGTCGGGTAAAGCTCCGGGGCAGCCGCCGCAAGTTCCTGCGCGGACTGCTGGCCGCGGGCGAGGGCCGGCCGATCGTGATTCCGTACGTCAACCAGAAGTCGGGCGTGCTGCGCAGCATGGTGGAGTGCAACGTGCTGATCGACGTGCCCGGCGAGTTCGACGAGCTGGTGGCCGGCGACCTGGTGGAGGTGCTGCCGATGGAGGTCCCGTGGGAGACGAGCTGACGCACATCGACGGCGAGGGCCGGGCCTCGATGGTGAACGTGGGCGACAAGCCCGTGACCCGTCGCGTGGCCCGCGCCTCGGCGCTGGTGCGCATGGCAGCCGGGACGGCCGAGGCGATCAAGGGCAGCCGGCTGGGCAAGGGTGAGGCCCTGGCCGCGGCGCGGCTGGCCGGCATCCTTGCGGCCAAGCGGGTCGACGAGCTGATTCCCCTGGCGCACACCCTGCCCGTGGATCATGTGAGCGTGGACTTCGAGTTCATCGACGAGGGGCTGGTGGCGCGTGCCGAGGCGTCGGCCACGGCTCGCACCGGCGTGGAGCTCGAGGCCATGCTCGCCGCGGCGATGGCGGCGATGACGATCTACGACATGGCCAAGGCGATCGACCGCGGCATGCTCATCGAGCGCGTGCAGCTGGAGTACAAGGCCGGCGGCAGGTCCGGCACCTGGGAGCGAGAATAGGGGCACAGCATGCTGCGCCCGGCGGATACCGCCGGAGGAGGTCGCATGGGCCGCATCGTCTCGATCAACGTCAGTCACAAGAAACACGTGACCAAGGGCCCGGTGAATCAGGCCAACCTGCTGGAGGATCTCGGCATCGAGGGCGACGCGCACGCCGCACCCGGCGACCGGCAGGTGAGCCTGCTGATGCAGGCGTCGGTCGACAAGATGCGGGATCTGCTCGCCGAGAAGTGGCGCGAGGAGCCCGATCGCAAGCGCAACAAGAAGCTCGCCCTCGATCCGGGCGCCTTTGCCGAGAACCTGACCGTGGATGGGATCGATCTGCTCTCGCTGTCCATCGGCGACGAGCTGACCGCGGGCGAGGGCGTGATCCTGCGGGTGAGCAAGATCGGCAAGGAGTGCCACCACGGCTGCGCGATCTTCAAGGAGCTCGGTGACTGCATCATGCCGCGCGAGGGCATCTTCTGCGCGGTGGTGCGGGGCGGCCTGATCCGCCCGGGAGATCCGATTGTCCCGCGTTGACACCCTGCGCGTATCGGTCACCGACCGCTGCAACCTGCGCTGCACGTACTGCATGCCGCCCGAGGGCGTGCCGCCCAAGCCCCACGACGCGATCCTGCGCTTCGAGGAGATCGTGCGCGTGGTGCGGCAGGCCACGCGGATCGGCGTGCGCAAGGTGCGGCTCACCGGCGGCGAGCCGCTGGTCCGCCGCGGTCTGACCGGCCTGGTCTCCGAGCTGCGCTCGCTGCCCGGAGTGCAGGATCTCCCGCTGACCACCAATGGCGTGCGGCTCGCCGAGTGCGCCGGTCCGCTGGCCGACGCCGGCCTGACCCGCGTCACGATCAGCCTCGACAGCCTCGATCGCGGGCGCTACGCCAGGATCACCCGGAGCGATGAGCTCGACGCGGTGCTGCGCGGCCTCGACGCCGCGATCGCCGCCGATCTCTCGCCGGTGAAGATCAACGTGGTTGTGCTGCGCGGCGTGAACGAGGACGAGCCGCCCGCCTTCGCCCGGCTCGCCGCGGAGCGCGACCTCGAGGTGCGCTTCATCGAGCAGATGGCCTTCATCGGTACGCCCACGGGCTGCGGTGAAGGCACCCGTCCACTGGTCACCTCGGCCGAGGTGCGGGCGCGGATCGAGGCCGAGCACGGTCCGCTGGCCGCTGTTGACACCGGCCCCGGGGGCACGGCCCGCGTCTTCGACCTGCCGGGCGGCCGTGGCCGGATCGGTCTGATCAGCCCGATCACCAAGCCCTTCTGTGCTTGGTGCACGCGGCTGCGTCTCACGCCGGACGGCAAGCTGCGGCCCTGCCTGGCCAGCGACCACGAGATCGACGTGCATGGGCCGCTGCGCAGCGGCGCCTCCGACGACGAGCTGCTCGCGCTGCTCGAGCGGGCCGTCGCGGAAAAGCCGGTGCGCAATGCGGCCTGCTTCGACCACGGCCATGGCCGCGGCATGTCGCAGATCGGAGGTTAGCATGGAGTTCTCGGCCGGCGTGCTGACCGCCAGCGACAGGGGCTCGCAGGGCGAGCGTGAGGACAGCAGCGGTGCTGCAATCGAGGAGCTGCTGGAGTCCGTCGGCGGCAAGATCGAGCGTCGCGACGTGGTGCCGGACGAGCGCGATCGGATCGCGCAGCGCCTGATCTACTGGGCCGACGCCGGGATCGACCTGATCGTCACCACCGGCGGCACCGGCTTTGCCCCGCGAGACGTGACGCCCGAGGCCACCCGCGACGCAATCGAGCGCGAGGCGCCGGGCCTGGCCGAGGCGATGCGGCTCGAGGGCCTCAAGCACACCCCGCGGGCCTCGCTCTCCCGCGCGGTGGCTGGGATCCGCGGGCGTACGCTGATCGTCAACCTGCCTGGCTCGGAGAAGGCCGTTCGCGAGGGCCTGGGCGCGATCCTCGGGGTGCTGCCGCACGCGATCGAGACCGTGCGCGGCGAGGGCGGCGAGTGCGCGCGGTAGAGGAGCTTCGCGCAGCTCAGCGAAGCTCGATTGCATCCAGTGGACAGGCTTCGATGCAATCGCCGCAGGCCAGGCAGAGGGTGAAGACGTAGGGCGGCTCGCCGGGAGCGTCCTGCTTCAGCACCCGCTTCTCGCAGACTTTCACGGCCGGACAGCGCCCGTCCGGGCTGCACTGGTCGGGCTTGCAGCGGTCGAAGATCACGGTGGCCGTGGGCTTGGCCATCAGCGGCCCTCCGGCTCTGCTCCCCGGAGTGCGGCGATCGCCTGCTCCAGCTCCTCGAGCTCGATCAGCATCGAGGGCGGCACCGAATGCGCGGGCCAGCGCGCCTTGAGATCGGCCAGCTGTCGTTCCAGCTCTGCCAGGGGCGTATCGGGATCGACCATAGCACACCTCCTCCCGCTGCAGTTCGGCCGCCGCACATCGCGTCTGTATCAGGCGGCGAGAGTCTTGTCGATGGCCGCGGCAAAGTCGGCCTTGGGCCGTACGCCGACCAGCACGTCCTTGACCTCGCCGTCATGGAACAACGCGATCGTGGGGATCGAGCGCACGCCCAGCGCCCCGGCCACGCCCTGCTCCTCGTCCACGTTGACCTTGACCACCCTGGCCCGGCCCTCGTAATCCTCGGCGATCTGCTCGAGCACGGGTCCGACCTGGTGGCACGGGCCGCACCAGGGCGCCCAGAAGTCGACCAGCACCGGCACCTCGCTCTCGACCACGACCTGCTCGAAGTTCCTGTCAGTTCCCTGCACGATACTGTCACTCATCGATCCTCTCCCTTCAATGGAGCGCCTCCACGTCCACACCTTGTCAGAGCCATCGAGGGGGGCTGACGTGTCAAAAAAAAGCTCTGCCCGACGCGCCGGGGCGGTACGCGGATCCGCGCGGGCTTGACCCGTCCGGCATGCCCGTGAGTAGATCCGGCGGCCCGCGAATAGGAGGCGTTGCAGGATGACCGAGCAAGGCCGCTGCCCTGACTTTGCCGCGCTGCTGCGCGAGGTCTCGCCAACGGCCTCGCTCACCGAGCAGATCGTGAGCTGCTTCTCCGGCGAGATGACCCGCGCGGCGCAGCGTTACTGCCAGGATGGAGCCCTGGCCGAGGACGCCGCGCAGGAGGCGCTGCTGACCCTGGTGGAGCACCTGCCCGAATTCCGGGGTGATGCGCCGATCGATACCTGGCTGCGGCGGCTGGTCCGCTCCTCCTGCTCCCGCCTGCGCCGGGGGCGCAAGAACGATCCGGCCTTCAACCTGCCCCTGGACGAGGCACCCACTGACATCGTGCCCGCCGAGCCGCCCGAGCAGGAGCTGCGGGTGCAGCTCGAGGAGCGACTTTCCGTCCTGCGCGAGGTGCTCGAACGGATCGCCGAGCCCGACCGCTCGCTGTTCCTGCTCCACGAGGACCGGGAGCTCTCGCTGGCTGCCCTGGCCGGGCAGTTCGGTCTCTCGGTTGACGCGGTCAAGGCGCGGCTCAAGCGGACCCGGGCCGCGATCCGCGTGCAGATCCTGGCCATGGCCGAGGGCTCGGACAGACCCTAGGTCGCTGCCGTCGCTCCTCCGAGACCGCCGGACCGGTACGATGCTTGCTTGCATTTAGGCCAGGACCCGGAGGGTAGAGTCATGGAGCAGGTGGCATACGGATACTCGAAGGCGCTGGGCCGGCTCGGTTTCGCCGAGGCCGAGCGGCGGGTGATCGAGGCGCTCAAGGGGCAGGGCTTCGGCGTGCTCACCGAGATCGACGTCAAGGCCACGCTGAAGAGCAAGCTCGACGTGGACTTCCGGAAGTACAAGATCCTCGGTGCCTGCAACCCGCCGCTGGCGCACCGGGCGCTGTCCGGAGAGCTGCTGATCGGCCTCCTGCTGCCCTGCAACGTTGTGCTGTACGAGGAGGACGACGGAGAGGTCGTGGTCTCGGTTGCCAATCCGCGGGAGCTGTTCAAGGTAGTACACAACCAGGAGCTGCTCGGAATGGCCGAGGAGGTGGACGGCAAGGTGCGCGCTGCGCTAGAGTCGCTGGGATAGACATCCGTTTCAAGCTGTCCGGATGTCTCGCCGAAGGTCTCATACCTCTCGCGCGAGACGAGACTGCGGAGGCCGGTTCATGCTGCTGGATGCCGAGCTCGAGCAGCTCCTGGATACCGTGAGCGACGGGATCTACTTCCTCGATCCCCAGCGCCGGATCACTTTCTGGAGCAAGGGGGCGGAGCGGATCACCGGGTACGCCTCGGAGCAGGTCATGGGTCGGCGCTGCTCGGATAACATCCTGGTCCACGTGGACGATCAGGGCACCAACCTCTGCGTGCACGACTGCCCGGTCAGCGGCTGTCTGGCCGACGGCACCCCGCAGGAAATCGATGCCTATCTGCAGCACAGGGACGGGTATCGGATGCCGGTCTCGATCCGGGTCTCCCCGCTGCTGGACGCGGCCGGGGAGGTGGTCGGCGCGGCCGAGGTTTTCAGCGATCGCACGCCCAGGATCACCCTGGCCCAGCGGGTGGTGGAGCTGGAGCGGATGGCGCTGCTCGACCCGCTCACCGCGGTGGGCAACCGGCGCTACCTGGAGATGCAGCTGGCCTCGCGTTTCGACCTGCTGCAGCGGAACGACTGGTCATTCGGCATTCTGTTCGTCGATATCGATCACTTCAAGAAGATCAACGATCGCCACGGGCACGACGCCGGAGACCGGGTGCTGAAGATGATCGCCCGCACGATGCAGAACAGCCTGCGCTCCTACGATCTGGTCGGCCGCTGGGGCGGAGAGGAGTTCCTGGCCATCGTGACCAATGTCGAGGCGCCTCAGCTCGTGGCGGTGGCCAACAAGCTGCGGCTGCTGGTCGGGCACTCGAGGCTGCAGCTAGAGGATACCGGCGAAATACTGCAGGTGACGGTGTCGATCGGGGCGACCCTGGCCAAGGCAGAGGACAGCCTGGAGTCGCTGGTCAAGCGGGCTGACCGGCTGATGTACCTGAGCAAGGAAGGCGGCCGCAATCGGACCAGTGTCGAGCTCGCGGCGCCGAAGCCTGTCGTGGCCGGGGAATCGGGCTAGACAACTCCGTACTCGCTCTAGCTCACTGAGAGACAGTGTCTCGTTGCGAGACATGTGTCTCGACTGGCGTCCTGCTGGCGGTTCGAGTTGAGACACGGCCAGGCGCTCCATAGTCAGAAAGCGCAATGATATCAGAATGATGTTTGCCGGACCCGTGATGGCATGGGCATTGCGAAAGAAGCTTGCCAGGAACTCAGCCAGGAAAGGAGCATGGAGACGATGGCAAGCCTGAAGGGTACGCAGACCGAGACGAACCTGCTCACCGCCTTTGCCGGCGAATCACAGGCGCGCAACCGGTACACCTACTTCGCCAGCAAGGCCAGGAAGGATGGGTTCGTGCAGATCGCCGACATCTTCGAGGAGACCGCGAACCAGGAGCAGGAGCACGCCAAGCGGCTGTTCAAGTTCCTCGAGGGCGGCGAGGCCGAGATCCAGGCCGCCTTCCCCGCCGGGGTGACCGGCTCCACCGCGGAGAACCTCGAGGCTTCGGCCGCCGGCGAGAATCACGAGCACACCGAGATGTACCCCGGCTTCGCCAAGATCGCGCGAGAAGAGGGCTTCGAAGCCGTGGCCATGGTTTTCGAGGCCATTGCCGTGGCCGAGAAGCAGCACGAGGAGCGCTACCTGGGGCTGCTGGCCAACGTGGAAGCGGGCACGGTGTTCAAGAAGGACCGGCCGGTCACCTGGCGCTGCCGCAACTGCGGGTACCTGCACGAGGGCACCGAGGCGCCAGGGGCCTGTCCGGCCTGCGCCCACCCGCAGGCCCACTTCGAGGTGCTGGCCGAGAACTGGTAGGCGAATCGTCACGGCGGCAGCGTCCTGAGCAGGGAGAGGCGAGGTGATCCGTGGTGATCGGAGTCCCAGCGGAGACCCTTCCCGGTGAGCGGCTGGTGGCGCTCACGCCCCTCTCGATCGAGCCCCTGACCGCGGCCGGGAACGAGATCCTGGTCGAGCCGGGCGCCGGGCTCGGCGCGGGCTTCTCCGACGCCGAGTACAGGGAGAAGGGGGCGCGGATCGCCGCCGATCGGCACGAGGTGCTCGGTCGGGCCGAGATCCTGGTGCAGGTGCGGACCCTGGGCGCAAACCCCGGGGCGGGCCGCGCCGATCTGGAGCGCCTGCGTCCGGGGCAGACCCTGATCGGCTTCTCGGATCCGCTCGGCCGGCCCGAGGCCGCGCGCGAGCTGGCCGCACGCGGGGTCGAGCTGTTCGCCGTGGAGCTGGTACCCAGGATCACCCGGGCCCAGAGCATGGACGCCCTGTCAGCTCTGGCCAGCATCGCCGGGTACAAGGCGGTGCTGCTGGCCGCCGAGCGGCTCCCGCGGATGTTCCCGATGATGATGACCGCGGCAGGCACCATCGCTCCGGCCCGGGTGCTGGTGATCGGCGCCGGCGTGGCCGGCCTGCAGGCCATTGCCACGGCTCGCCGGCTCGGAGCGGTGGTCGAGGCGTACGACGTGCGGCCCGCGGTCAAGGAGCAGGTGCAGAGCCTGGGTGCGAGGTTCGTCGAGCTGGAGCTGGACTCCGAGAGCGCCGAGGGCTCCGGCGGGTACGCCAGGGCCATGGACGAGGAGTTCTATCGCCGGCAGCGGGAGCTGCTGACCCGCGTGGTGGCCGCGAGCGATGTGCTGATCACCACCGCGGCGGTGCCGGGCAGGCAGGCTCCGCTGCTGGTGACCTCCGAGATGGTCGGGGGCATGGCCGCAGGTTCGGTGATAGTCGATCTGGCCGCGGCCACGGGCGGCAACTGCGAGCCGACGCGGGCGGACCAGGTCGTGGCGCACTCCGGGGTGACCGTGCTCGGCCCGAGCAACCTGGCTGCCACGGTGCCCTTCCACGCCAGCCAGATGTACGCCCGCAACCTCACGGCCCTGCTGCTCCACCTGGCGCCCGGGGGCGAGCTGCGCATCGATCTCGACGATCCGATAACGGCCGGCGCGCTGGTGACCCGCGGCAGCGAGATTGTCAATCCGCGGGTCCGGGAGGCGCTCGGCCTGGATGCGGAGTCTGTCGCGGCAGGGGAGGGCGGCTGATGGAAGCGCTGGTGATCAGCCTGACCGTGTTCGTGCTGGCCGTGTTCGTGGGCTTCGAGGTGATCACCAAGGTCCCGCCCACGCTGCATACCCCGCTGATGTCCGGCTCCAACGCGATCTCGGGGATCACCCTGATCGGGGCGCTGGTCTCGGCCGGGACCGAGCACAGCACGCTGTCCACGGCGCTCGGGCTGGCCGCCGTGATCATGGCCACGATCAACGTGGTGGGCGGGTTCCTGGTCACGCACCGCATGCTGGCGATGTTCCGGCGGAGGGATTGAGGCCATGCTCGGCTGGCTGGTCAATCTCGCATACCTCCTGGCAGCAGTGCTGTTCATCCTCGGCCTGAAGGGGCTGGCCCATCCCCGCAGCGCGGTGCGCGGAAATCTGCTCGGCGCGCTGGGCATGCTGCTGGCCGTGGTGGTGACCCTGCTCGACCAGCGGATCATCGGGTACGGCACGCTGATCATCGGGCTGGTCGCGGGCAGCGGTCTGGGCGCGCTGCTGGCGCTGACCGTGAAGATGACGGCCATGCCGCAGCTCGTGGCCCTGTTCAACGGATTTGGCGGCGGCGCCTCGGTGCTGGTGGCCGGCGCGGCCCTGGCCGAGACCACCTCGGTCGAGGCCGGCCCGCCAGCGACCTTCCTCGTCGCGGTGGCCGCTTCCGGGATCATCGGCGCGGTGACCTTCTCGGGAAGCCTGGTGGCCTTTGCCAAGCTGAAGGAGATCGTCCGCGGCTCGCTGCGCTTCCCCGGGATGCAGGTGCTCAACGCGATGCTCCTGCTCTGCGCTGCAGGAGCGGGCGCCTGGCTCGTGGCCGAGCCGGCGAACGGCTGGAACTTCTGGTCGATCGTGGCGCTGGCCTCCGTGCTCGGGCTGCTGCTGGTCCTGCCGATCGGCGGCGCGGACATGCCGGTGGTGATTGCACTGCTCAACTCGTACTCCGGCCTGGCCGCAGCTGCCACCGGCTTCGCCCTGCAGAACAGCGGCCTGATCATCGCCGGCTCGCTGGTCGGCGCCTCGGGCCTGATCCTCACCGGCATCATGTGCCGGGCGATGAATAGATCGCTGACCAACGTGCTGTCCGGCAGGGTGGGCGGGGCAGGCGCCGGAGCGGCGAGCAGCGGCGAGGAGATCTACGAGGGTCGGGTCAAGGCCTCGAGTGCCGAGGAGGTGGCGCTGCTCTTCGATGTGGCCCGCCGCGTGGTGATCGTGCCGGGCTACGGCATGGCCGTGGCCCAGGCGCAGCATGCGGTGCGGGATCTCTGCAACCTGCTCGAGGGCCGGGGCATCGAGGTCGAGTTCGCGATCCATCCGGTGGCCGGGCGCATGCCCGGGCACATGAACGTGCTGCTGGCCGAGGCCAACGTGCCGTACGACAAGCTCAAGGAGCTCGAGCGGGCCAATCCCTCGTTTCCCCAGACCGATGTGGCCCTGGTCATCGGCGCCAACGACGTGGTCAACCCGGCGGCGCGCGAGGAGCCGCAGAGCCCGATCGCGGGCATGCCGATTCTGGAGGTCGACAAGGCGCGGACCGTTGTAGTAGTAAAGAGGAGCTTGAGCCCGGGCTTCGCCGGTATTCCCAATGCGCTGTTCGCCGCGGACCACACGCTGATGCTGTTCGGTGACGGCAAGCAGGCGCTGCTCGATTTGGTCGCCGCGGTCAAGGAGGCGGCCTGAGGGGGGGGGCAGTCGATGGCCGAGGATCGGATTCCGGAAGGGCGCGTCGAGATCGACACGATGGGTGAGATCGAGGTGCCGGCCGGGGCGCTGTACGGCGCGCAGACCGCCCGTGCCGTGGAGAACTTTCCGATATCGGGCCGCGGCATTGGCCGGGAGATGATCCGCGCGCTGGGGCAGATCAAGCTCGTCGCCGCGCAGGTGAACCATGAGCTCGGTCTTCTCGCTCCGGATCTGGCGGACGCGATCGAGCGGGCCGCGCAGGAGGTGATCGACGGCGCGCTGGACCGGCACTTCCCGGTCGACGTGTTCCAGACCGGCTCCGGCACCAGCAGCAACATGAACGCCAACGAGGTGATCGCCAACCGCGCGATCCGGCTCCTCGGCGGTGAGGTCGGCGCCAGGGAACCGGTGCACCCCAACGACCACGTCAACCTCGGCCAGTCGAGCAACGACGTGTTCCCGGCCGCGATCCACGTGGCCGCCACCGAGGGCCTGGAGCGGGCGCTGCTCCCCGCGCTGGAGGCTTTGCGGGCCGCGCTGGCCGACAAGGGAGAGGCCTTCGACGACGTGGTCAAGATCGGCCGCACCCACCTGCAGGACGCCACGCCGATCCGCCTGGGCCAGGAGTTCTCGGGGTACGCCAGCCAGCTCGAGCATGCGGCCGGGCACCTGCGCGACGCCTTGCCCCGTCTGCGCGAGCTGGCCATCGGCGGCACCGCGGTGGGCACCGGGATCAACACCCACCCCGAGTTCGGCCGTCGCGTGGCGGATGCGCTCTCCGCCGTCACCGGCCTGCAGTTCACCGAGGCGCCCAACCACTTCGAGGCCCAGGCGGCCCAGGACGCCGCGGTGCAGGCCAGCGGAGCGCTCAAGGCCCTGGCCGTGGCCGTGCTCAAGATCGCCAACGATATCCGCTGGCTCGGCTCCGGGCCGCGACTGGGTCTCGGCGAGCTGAAGCTCCCGGCGGTGCAGCCCGGCTCGAGCATCATGCCGGGCAAGGTCAATCCGGTGATCGCCGAATCCCTGATCCAGGTCTGCGCCCAGGTCATCGGCAACGACACGGCGATCACCCTGGGCGGCATGATGGGCAGCTTCGAGCTGAACACGATGCTGCCGCTGATCGCGCGCAACCTGCTGGAGCAGATCGATCTGCTGGCCGCGGGCACGAGTGTTTTCCGCGAGAAGCTGGTCCAGGGCCTGGAAGCGGACGTCGAGCGCATCGAATCGCAGAACGAGCGCTCGCTGTCCCTGGCCACGGTGCTGGCCCCGCGCATCGGATACGACCGCGCGGCCGAGATCGCCAAGGAAGCCCTCGGCACGGGCAGGACCGTCCGGGAGATCGCCGAGGCCCGGCAGGTGCTGCCCGCCGAGGAGCTGCAGGCCGTGCTGGACCTGCGGAGCCAGACCGAGGGAGGACGACGTGGCTGAAGCGGACGCGACCAAGAATATCGGCCTGCGCGGCGTGACCGTGGCGGACACACAGGTCAGCCTGGTCGATGGTGAGAACGGGCGGCTGCTCTATCGCGGCTTCGCGATCGAGGATCTGGCCGAGAGCGCGGGCTTCGAGGAGGTGGTGTTCCTGCTGCTGATGGGCCGGCCGCCCGGCGAGGAGGATCTGCGGAGCACGCGTCTGGCCCTGGCCGAGGCGCGCGCGGTTCCCGGGCCGGTGCTCGACATGCTGCGCGCCCGGCCGGACACCGCGGATCCGATGGACGTGATGCAGTCCGCGGTCAGCGCCCTGGCCGACCACGATCCGGATCTCGGCTCGACCGAGCGGGCCGCCGCGGTGCGCTCGGCGATGCGGCTGATCTCCCGTTTCGCCGGGGTGGCCGCGGCCTGGCACCGGCTGCGCAGCGGCGAGGAGCCGGTGCCTCCCGACCCGGCGCTGTCCCATGCAGCGGCCTTCCTCCATGGCCTGTGGGGCCGGGTGCCGACCGAGGACGAGACCCGGCTGATGGACCTGCTGCTGGTGCTGCACGCCGAGCACACCTTCAACGCCTCGACCTTTGCCGTGCGGGAGGTGGCCTCGACCCTGGCGCACCTGTATGCCTCGATCTCGGCCGGGGTTGGCGCGCTGTCCGGCCCACTGCACGGCGGCGCCAACGCCCGGGTGATGCGGATGTTGCTCGAGGTCGGTGATGCGGAGCGCGTGCCGGGCTGGGTCGAGCAGCGGATGGCCGCGGGCCAGCGGGTGATGGGCCTGGGACACGCGGTGTACAAGACCGAGGACCCGCGCGCGGGCATCCTGCGCCGCGTGGCGCAGCGCGTGCTGGGCGGACGCGGCGGAGAGCGCTGGCTGCGGCTGGGCCTCGAGATCGAGCGCGTGGCGCGTACCGCGCTGCGGGAGCGCAAGGGGCTCGACCTGTACCCCAACGTGGATTTCTACTCCTCGCCGGTGCTGTACGGGCTGGGACTGGCCGTGGACATGTTTCCGGTGTTCTTCGGCGTGTCGCGGGTGTCGGGCTGGTGCGCGCACTTCATCGAGGAGCGCTTCGCCGAGGCACAGCCCAAGCCCGCGCTGTACCGACCGCGGGCGCACTACACCGGGAGGTTCTGCGGACCCGAGGGCTGCCGCTGGGTGCCGATCGAGGCGCGCGGTGCGGGCTGTCCCTGCGGCAACGAGTTCGAGGGCTGCGACGAGGAGATGGCCGTGGCAGAGCCCTGAGGGGCGTCGAGCGCGATTCTGAGGTGCGGAATGGGAGCTGTGGCTGCGGGACTGGATCCGGCGTATCTCGAGGCGTTGTACGAGCAGTGGAAGACGGATCCAGGATCGCTGGACGTTTCCTGGCAGATGTTCTTCCAGGGATTCGATCTGGCATCCTGCGATCGGAGCTGCGTGGCGGCCGAACAGGCCCGGGACCAGTCGCGCGTGGCCAGCCTGATCTACAATTACCGCGACCAGGGCCACCGCATCGCGCGGACGAATCCCCTGCACGAGCCGGACCTCACGCTGACCGATCTGGAGCTGTCCAGCTTCGGCTTCGAGGACTCGGATCTGGAACGCGTCTTCGATACCGGCCACCTAGGCGGCCCGCAGCGGGCGCCCTTGCGCGAGATCGTGGAGATCCTGCGCCGGACGTACTGCGGCTCGGTCGGCGTGGAGTACCTGCAGATCCAGGACGTCGGCATCCGGCGCTGGCTGCAGGAGCAGATGGAGCCGGGGCTCAACCGTGCCCGGCTCACCCGCGAGGAGAGGCTTCAGATCCTCGAGCTGCTGATCGATGCCGAGCTCTTCGAAACCTTCATTCAGGGGCGCTACCTCGGTCAGAAGCGCTTCTCCCTGGAGGGCGCCGAGAGCCTGATCCCGCTGCTGCACTGGATCGTGGACAATGCGCCGGATGCCGGGATCGAGGAGATCGTCATCGGCATGGCCCACCGCGGTCGGCTGAACGTGCTGGCCAACCTGCTGGACAAGTCGTATTCCACGATCTTCTCCGAGTTCGAGGACAACTACCTCACCGGCAGCGTGGCCGGCGACGCCGACGTCAAGTACCACAAGGGCTTCGGCTCGGTGCACGTCTCCCATCGCGACGGGCGTCCGGTGCACCTGGGCCTGACCGCCAACCCCAGCCACCTGGAAGTCGTGGATCCCGTGGTGCTCGGCCGGGTGCGCGCCAAGCAGCGGCAGCGCGGCGACATGGCGGAGCGCGTCAAGGTCGTGCCCGTGCTGGTCCACGGCGACGCCGCCTTTGCCGGGCAGGGCATCGTGGCCGAGTGCTTCAATCTGTCCCGCCTCGACGGGTACTGGGTCGGTGGCTCGATCCACGTTGTGGTCAACAACCAGATCGGATTCACCACGCTGCCCGGGGAAGCGCGCTCCTCGCTGTACGCCACCGACGTGGCCAAGATCGTGGAGGCGCCGATTTTCCATGTCAACGGCGACGATCCAGAGGCCGTGGTGCACGTCGCCGACTTGGCGCTTCGGTATCGCCAGGAGTTCCGTCGAGACGTGGTGATCGATCTCTTGTGTTACCGGCGCCACGGGCATCAGGAGATCGACGAGCCGGGATTCACCCAGCCGGGAATGTACCGCGAGATCCGCGAGCACCCGACAGTCCGCCGGCTCTACACCCATCGCCTGCTCGACGACGGGGTGCTGAGTCCGGAGGAGGCCGAGGCGACCACGGCCCGGTTTCAGTCCCGGCTCGAGCAGGCGCTGGACCAGGCCAGGACCAGCGGCGAGCCCGAGCCGGCCGAGCCGGCGTACGAGGCGCTGTGGGAGGGACTGGACGAGCCGTACTCGGATGCGACGATCGAGAGCGGCGTGGCGCACGAGCGGCTGGTCACCGTGGCGCGGGCGCTCACCGAGGTGCCCGAGGGATTCAGCCTCAACCCCAAGGTGGCGAGGCATCTGCCGGCGCGCCGCGAGGCGGTCGAGCAGCGCGGTGAGGTGGACTGGACACTGGCCGAGGGGCTGTGCTTCGGCTCGTTGTTACTCGAGGGGACTCCGGTGCGCCTCTCCGGACAGGACAGCGCCCGCGGCACCTTCTCGCAGCGTCACGCAATATGGCACGACTCCGAGACCGAGGCGCTGCATGTACCGCTCAACGCGCTTCCCGGAGCCCCGGCCCGGTTCTGCGTGTACAACAGCCCGCTGTCCGAGGCCTCGGTGCTCGGCTTCGACTACGGGTACTCGCTCTCCGAGCCGCGGATGCTGGTTCTGTGGGAGGCGCAGTTCGGCGATTTCGCCAACGGCGCCCAGGTGATCATCGATCAGTTCCTCGTCGCCGCGCAGGCCAAGTGGCAGCGAGGCAGCGGGCTGGTGATGCTCCTGCCCCACGGGTACGAGGGGCAGGGGCCCGAGCACAGCAATGCGTACCTCGAGCGCTATCTCGCGGCCTGCGCCTCGGACAACATCCAGGTCTGCAATCCGAGCACACCGGCGCAGCTGTTCCACGTGCTGCGGCGCCAGGTGCTGCGCCCCTTCCGGCGGCCGTTGGTCTTGATGACGCCGAAGAGCCTGCTGCGCCATCCACGGGTCCGCTCTCCGGTCGGTGATCTGATCGGCGGGCGTTTTGACGAGGTGCTCGACGACCCGTCCCCGCCGGAGCAGCCCGAGCGTCTGGTGCTCTGCTCGGGGAAGCTGTACTACGATCTCATCGAGGGGCGCGAGGCGGCTCACTCCGCGGCCGCCCTGGTGCGCGTCGAGCAGCTGTATCCGTTTCCGGAACCCAAGCTGGCCGATGCGCTCGCCCGTCATGCGGCGGCCGGGGAGATCGTCTGGGCCCAGGAGGAGCCGCGAAATCGTGGGGCCTGGAGCTACGTCGAGCCTCGTCTGCGGTCGATGCTACCGGGTCGCACCCTGCGCTACGCCGGCCGTCCGGCCAGCGCGAGTCCGGCCACGGGCTCGCTGCACCGTCACCGGGAGGAGCAGGACGCGGTCGTCAAACAGGCGCTGGGAGAGGGGGAGGAGCGATGAATGTCGAGGTCAGGATACCCGAGGTCGGCGAGTCGATCACAGAGGGTGTGCTCGCGGTCTGGCTGCGCGAGGACGGTGAGCTGGTCGGTATCGGCGACGATCTGTTCGAGCTCGAGACGGACAAGGTGACGATGGCCGTGCCGGCCGAGGTCGCCGGCCGGCTGTCCCGGCTGGTGCCCGAGGGCGAGGTGGTCGAGATCGGCCAGGCCGTGGCCGCCATCGACACCTCGGCGGCCGAGCGTCCGGGCGCGGGCGAGGACGTTGGAGCGCCGACCGCCGCGCCTGTCGAGAGCGCGGCCGCCGGGAGGGTCGAGATCGCCCCAGTCGCTCCGGGCGAGGGACCGCCGATCGCGCCGCCGGCCGGGCTGCCGCAGGCCCGGGCCAGGCTGGCGGCCGCGGGCGGGGACCTGCCGCTCTCGCCAGCCGTGCGCCGCCTGATCGAGGAGCACGGGCTCGACGCCCGGGCGATGCCGGGCAGCGGAAAGGACGGGCGGCTGACCAAGGAGGACGTGCTGCGACACCTCGAGCAGCGGGGGGCGCCAGCCCCGGCTCCGGATTCGGTGTCGACTCCGGCCCCGGCCGCTGCCTCCGCGGCGATGGCGTCCACCGCCGAGGTCAGTCCGGCCGTGCCCGCGACGCCGGCGGCGTCTCTGCCGGCTCCGGTCTCGCCGATGGTGCCGGTGCGGGCCGCGGATCCGCGGGAGACGCGGGTGCGGATGAGCCGCCTGCGACACCGCATCGCCGAGCGTCTGGTCCAGGTCCAGCACGAGGCAGCGATCCTGACGACCTTCAACGAGGCGGACATGTCCGCCGTGATCGCGGCCCGCAATCGGTACAAGGGTGATTTCCAGGAGAAGTTCGACACCCGGCTGGGCTTCATGTCCTTCTTCGTCAAGGCGGCAGTGGATGCGCTGAAGACCGTGCCGGGGCTCAACGCCCGGCTCGAGGGCGAGGAGGTCGTGTACCAGCACTACACCGACATCGGTGTGGCCGTGGGCACCGAGCACGGACTGCTGGTGCCCGTGGTCCGCGACGCCGATGCGCTGAGCTTCGCCGAGATCGAACGCCGGATCACGGACTTCGCCCGCCGGGCGCGGGAGCGCAAGATCGCCCTCGACGAGCTGACCGGCGGATGCTTCACCATCTCCAACGGCGGGATCTACGGCTCGCTGCTGTCGACTCCGATCCTCAATCCTCCGCAGAGCGGAATCCTCGGGCTGCACCGCATCGAGAAGCGGCCGGTGGTGGTTTCGGACCAGATCGTGATCCGACCGATGATGTATCTCGCCCTGTCCTATGACCACCGGATCGTGGACGGCGCCCAGGCCGTGACCTTTCTCAAGCGTATCGTGGACTGCATCGAGGATCCGGAGCGGATGCTGCTCGAGGTGTGACCATGGTGAAGAAGTGGATCTGCACCGTCTGCAACTACGTGCACGAGGGGCCAGAGCCGCCGGACGTCTGCCCGGTGTGCGGGGTCGGCCGGGAGATGTTCGTTCCGTATTCCGAACAGGAGCCCGGCGCGGACGCCGGCTCCGAGCGGGACGGGGATGGAGAACCGCAGACGCTGGAGCAAGTCCGCGACCGGGCGCGGGATCTGCTGCGCGGGATCTGCGCGGTGTACCCGCACTGCAACGGCGGCTCGCAGAACATCTGCCAGCGTGAAGCGTACGGCCATCCGATCGGCCTCGGCGGCGCGGGTCGGGGGCTGGCCTTCAGGGCCAATGTCGAGGCACTGGAGCGGATCCGTCTGCGGACCCGGCTGGTGGGGCCGCACTTCGAGCCGCGGACGCGCTTCGACTTCTTCGGACAGGCTCTGACCATGCCGATCATGGGCGCCTCGACCAGCGGGGTCGGCCGGTACCACGAGGCCATCGACGAGGCCGGGTTCTGCCGGGCCCACGTGGAGGGGTGCCGTGAGGCCGGCACGATCTCCTGGCGCGGCGACACCTTCTTCTACACCGAGGACGACCATCCGGGTCTGGACTCGCTGGAGGCGGCCGGAGGAGCTGGCGTTCAGATCTTCAAGCCGCGGGCCCAGGACTCGCTGAAGCGGCTGTTCGCCCGTGCCGAGCGCGTGGGCTGTCCGGCGGTGGGCGTGGATCTGGACGGCTGCGGCTCGACCAACTTCGCCCGGGCCGGGCAGCCGGTGTACCGCAAGAGCCCCGCGGAGCTGCGCGAACTGGTGAGCAGCACCGGGCTGCCCGTGATCTTCAAGGGCATCATGGATCCGGAGGATGCCGAGGCCTGCCTCGAGGCCGGGGCGCGCGCGATCGCGGTCTCCAATCACGGAGGGCGGGTGCTGGATTCCACGCCCGGCGTGGCCGAGGTGCTGCCCGCGGTCGTGGAGCGTGTGGGTGGCGGCGCGATGGTCGTGGCCGACGGCGGGGTGCGCACCGGGTACGATGTGCTCAAGCTGCTCGCGCTGGGCGCTGACGCGGTGCTGGTGGGCCGGGATCTGGTCCGAGCGGCGGTCGGCGGGGGCGCCGCCGGTGTGCGGATGCAGATGGAGCGTCTGGGCCGCGTGCTGGCCAAGGCGATGCTGATGACCGGCAATCCAGATCTCGCTGCGATCGACGCGCAGACGCTGGAGCCGGCGGCCGCCGGATTTATGGCGTGAACCGGAACTGTCCGTCGAGTGTTCCGCCCACCACCACGCCGCGCTGTCGGTCCGCATCCCCGACCGAGAACAGGGGAGCGACATAGGGGCTCAAGCCCAGCTGAAAGTTGAAGTCCTTCCCCGGGCGCACGAAATCGAGACCCACGTAGGCCCCGAGCCTGGGCCCCAGGGCGAAGAAGGACGATCCCCTGCCGTCGCCGGATCTCTCGGAGTTGTAATCGGGGCCGTAGTGGAGCGAAATGCCCAGCGCGGGTCCTGCCACGAGATGCAGCTTGTCGTTCACGCGGTGATGGAAGTTCAGCGAGACGTCGGGCTCGAACTGCAGCATGCGGAATGCCGCTCCGAAGAGGATCGGACGGAACACCGGCAGGTTGATGCCCAGGCTCATCCTGTCGGTCAGGCCGATGTCCATGAACAAGGAGACGTCCATTGCTGGCCCGCCCTTGAAACCGGCCGGGGTCGCGACGCACATCCTCACGTTGTCGTACCGCCCGCCGACGCGAAGCTTGATTCCCAGGATGACCCCGTCCGCCCCAAGGGAGCTCTGGCCATGGGCCTCGCTCGGCAGAGCCGTGATGCCCAGGAGAACGGCCAATATGCTGATGGCGGGGAATTTCATCGGGGCCTCCTTGTCAGCTTACGAAGCAGGGTCGATGCCGAGACTGGAAGGGCCATGGATAGTATAGTTCGCTGTCTGCCAGATCACCAGACCTCGGGGAATGCGATGTCTACGAATACCTGCTCGAGCCGCTGCTTGTGGGATCGCTCCATCCGCGCCAGGTTCTCGTAGACCCCGCGGAACTCCGCGTCCTCACAGCTTCGTGCCAGCGCCTCGTACATCTCGCCGGCGCGCTGCTCCTTCTTCATTGCAAGCTGGATTGCGTCCTTCGGCGCCATCTCGGTGGAGAGCCGTGGCTCGGGCGTCCCTTCCGCGACCTCGAGATCCACGCCCGCATCCTCGAAGCGCATTCGCGCCGTGGGATCGAAGCGGAAGGTCTCCAGCGTGTTCCGATGCTGCTCTTCTTCACGTGCGAGGTCGCGGAAGATCTCCCTCACTCCGGCATCCTCCACCCGGCTGGCCGCCGAGAGGTAGAAGTCCCGGGATTCGATCTCTCCCTCGATAGCCCGGAGCACGATCTCGTTGAATCGCCTCTCGTCCATCCCCGACCTCCTGTTCCTGCTCTATGGGCCTGCCCGGTACACCAGGTACGAGGGCTCGAACCCGGGATCGGTCTTCAGTGGAACCAGAACCCGTTCCTCGCTGCCCTCAACCTGGACCACGCGCGCGAACCCGTCCTCGAGCAGCTCCTCGACGAGTTCGTCGAAGGCAAGGATCCAGAGGAAGGCTCCTGCCTTGTTGTCCTCGAAGTCCCAGTCCACATCCTCCCACTCGTGATCTGTCAGCGCCCTGAACACGGCCTGCTTCCACAGAGACGGCGTGGTGGGACCCAGCGCCTCGAGCTGGCGGACCATCTCGGACTTGACCAGTATCTTAGTGCTGTTGGCGATTATTCCCTCGTTGATCATCGCTCTGCTCCAACTCTTCCCCCGCTGCACCTTACAAGCAAGCGACGTGCCATCGGAGCGGATCTGCTGATCCGTTGAAAACTCAAGTGTTACGGGATGTTAGGATTGGGACGGCACTGTCCCGGCCGCTGGCGAGCGAGACACCTTGGGAGACAGGACGAGCGAGATCGGCTCACGGGCGCCTCGGTCCTAGAAGGGGAGGTAGCTCGTGCCGTACACCATCATCCCGCCGTAGTGCCCGGCCACCGCGATCAGCAGGCAGGCGGCGCCGATCAATCCCAGATAGGCGAGCTTGATCGCGCCCTGCAGCCTGTTGCGCGAGATCGTGCGCAGCACCAGGGCGGTGAGGGTCAGGCCGGCCATCACGAAGATCAGCGTCCGGTGGGTTGCCAGCAGCCCGGCGATTTCGCCCTGCTGCGGCAGCGCGTCGGCCCGGAGCAGGCCGGAGATGATCGCCGGGACGAAGCATAGCACCGTGCCGTACAGCAGGTATCTCCCCCACTCCTCCCACGAGCTTCGGCGCAGGAGCCAGGCGCCCGCATCGACCAGCAGCAGCGCGAGCAGCCATCCGATCGGCAGGTGCGTCAGCGCGGGATGCAGCCGGCCGAAGATCTCGAGCACGCTCAGCTCCTGCTCGGATCCGCTGGCGGCCGGTGTCGCGGGCTGCACCTCCTCTACGATCTCTACGACCTCGACGACCTCGATCTCCTCGGCCTGCGCCGCGCTGCCCGGACCGCCGATCGCCGCCAGCAGGACGAGCGCAGCTCCAGCCCTCATCGCTCATTCCTCCACGGTGAACACGATCCGGTCACCGTCCAGCCGGGCCGGGTAGGTCTCGAGCGGAGCCGGGGACGGACCGGAGAGCACCTTGCCGTCGAGATCGAATGCCGATCGATGGCACGGACACTTGATGCGGTTCGATTCGGAGTGATAGGCGACATCGCATCGGGCGTGGGGGCAGGAGGGGTTCACGGCGCGGATCGATGCCTGGCCGTCGCGGATGAACAGGATCTTGCGCTTGCCGATCTTGAGCGTTATCGAGCCGCCGACCTGCTTCAGCTTCTCCGCCTTGTCCAGCGGCAGGGCGAGCTTCTTCGATCTGGCCCGTGCGATCGATGCGGGCAGGGCGGCCAGCGCACCGACGACAGAGGTCGCGAGCTCGAGGAACCGTCTTCTTCCGAGCATCGATCCTCCCCGGCCCAGGAAGGGGCGATTCATTCTACAGGGTTTGACCGGTCCCGCAACTGTCGGGCCAATTTTTACCCATCGGCAATCCAGCAGCCGCGCTGCTGGCCCCCGGTATCGGCCGGCTGTCCGCCGTGTCTCACGAGACAGCGCTCGGCCTGTATTGATGAGACATCGTCCCGGGACGCGGGATGGGTCATTCTGAAAAATATTTAGTAATTCGTGAAAGTTACGTATCTAGCGGATGTGGCACGCGCGTTGCGTAACATGAAAACCGATGATCCTGGTTGGCGGATCGAGCGGAGGTCGCAGATGGCCTGGGAGTACAGCGAGAAGACCAAGCAGCTGTTCATGGACGCGGTCCACGGCAAGCCGGGCACCCATCTCGGCGAGGTTGAAGATCCGGACGGCATCGGCGAGCACGGCTCGATCGCCTGCGGCGATGCCCTGCGCTTCAGCTTCAGGGTCCGGCGCCATCCCGAGGATCCGCTGCGGGACGTGATCACCGAGGCCCGGTACCTGACCTTTGGCTGCACCTCGGCCATCGCCGCTTCCGAGGCGCTGTGCGCCCTGATCGAGGAAGACGAGTACACCCCGATCGAGGCACTGAAGATCACCAACCAGGATATCGTGAAGTACCTCGAGGGCCTGCCGCGGCAGAAGATCCACTGCTCGGTGATGGGAGCCGAGGCGCTTCAGGCCGCGGTCTTCGACTGGGCTCGCAAGCGCGGAGTCGATCTTGAGCACCTGGGCGTCGACATGCACACCGAGGAACAGGAGGAAGGCCGCCTGGTCTGCCAGTGCTTCTCGCTGAGCGAGCCGTACATCCGGCGCAAGGTTGGTGAGCTTCAGCTCAAGACGATCCCGGAGATCACCGACGCGATCAAGGCCGGCGGGGCCTGCATGTCGTGCCACCACATGCCCGGCGGCCTGCAGGACATCCTCGACGAGACCTGGGGCGAGCAGACCACGGCGACTCGCGAGGAGCGCGGGACCGCGGAGCCGGAGGCGGAGCTCTCACCGTACCAGTTCAGCAAGCTCGTCGAGAAGACGATCGAGGAGTACATCCGGCCGATGCTGCAGCGCGACGGCGGTGACCTGGAGCTCGTCGATATCAAGGACACCCTGGTCTACTGCCGGCTGATCGGCGCCTGCGCCGGCTGCGCCGGGGCGGGCCAGACGCTCAAGCTGGCCGTGGAGCAGACGCTCAAGGACAGGGTGGACGAGCGCATCCGGGTCATCGACGTCTGAGAGGGAGGACCATGAACCAGATAATCTACGCCGACAACAACGCCACCACCGCCGTGGCTCCGGAAGTGCTCCGGGCCATGCAGCCGTATTTCACCGAGCAGTACTTCAACCCGAGCTCGATGTACGAGGCGGCGCGGCCCGCGGCAGACGCCGTTGCCCGCGCCCGGAGCACGGTCGCCGGCGCGCTCGGCGGCGTCGCGGCGCGGCAGGTGCTGTTCACCTCCTGCGCCACGGAGAGCAACAACGCGGCGATCCAGGGCGCGGCCCGGGCCAAACCGCAGCGGCGGCACCTCATCACCACCGCGGTCGAGCATCCGGCCGTGCTCGAGGTGTGCAAGGACCTCGAGCGACAGGGATACGAGGTGACGTACCTCGACGTGAACGAGCGAGGTGAGCTCGACGTCGCCGACTACGTGCGCGCGCTGCGGCCCGAGACGCTGCTGGTCACGATCATGCACGCCAACAACGAGACCGGCGTGGTCTTCCCGATCGGGCAGCTCTCGCGGCTGGCCAAGGAGACCGACCCGGGCATCGTCTTTCACACCGATGCCACGCAGACCATGGGCAAGCTGCCCCTGGATCTGAAGCGCGAATTGATGCACGTGGACCTGCTCTCCTTCTCGGGTCACAAGCTCCACGCGCCCAAGGGTGTGGGAGCCCTGTTCATCAGGCGCGGCACGCCCTGCCGGCCCTTCCTCATCGGCGGTCACCAGGAGGAGAGCCGGAGGGCGGGCACCGAGAACGTGCCGTACATCATCGGCCTGGCCCGGGCCGTGGAGCTGGCCCTGGGCGACCGGCAGGAGGTCGAGGGCCGCCTCGCCGGATTGCGCGATCGGCTGGAGCAGCGCCTGCTGGAGCGGATCCCCGAGATCCAGATCAACGGCCTCGGCGCGTCACGGCTGCCCAACACCACGAACATCGCCTGCCACTACGTGGAGGGCGAGGGCATCCTGTACCAGCTCTCGGAGCACGGCATCTGCGCCTCGAGCGGGTCTGCCTGCACCTCGGGCTCGCTCGAGCCATCGCACGTGCTGCGTGCGATGCGGGTGCCCTTTACCGCGGTGCACGGCTCGGTCCGCTTCAGCTTCAGCCGTTACACCACCGAGCAGGAGATCGACCGGATTCTCGGGGTGTTCCCCGGGATCGTGGCCAGCCTGCGCCGGCTCTCGCCGTACTGGGACGACGAGACCGGCCAGCCGCGGGCGGCGCCGGGCCTTTCGCCAGTGCTGGAGGCTTGATGCTGTTCCTCGTGGGGTTTTTGCCAAACGGGGGTGATCCATGGTCACCAGGGGATTGAGGATCTGGTTCGTCGTGCACTTCATCGCGGACATCCTCTTCGCCTTGCCGCTGTTCGTGGCGCCGGAGTTCACGCTCGGACTCTTCGGCTGGACCGCGGTCGATCCGGTGACCACCCGTCTGGTGGCGGCGGCGCTGTTCGGCATCGGCATCGAGTCGCTGCTCGGCCGGAAAGGGGACGTCGAGGCCTTCCGCGCGATGCTGAACCTGAAGATCATCTGGTCCAGCGCGGCCGTGGTCGGGTTCGTGTGGTGCCTGGCCGAGGGTGCGCCGTCGATGGTGTGGGGCTTCCTGGCGATCTTCGTGGCCTTCAACATCCTCTGGGTCACATACAGACTGATGCTGCGCGGTGCGTCCTGAGCAGATGCGGTGCGCCCGCGATTTGCATACCGCCGTCGTCGGTAATAGATTGGTTGCGCTGCGGGTCGAAATTCATCGCGACGGGGGTGAACAGATGTTGAAGAATGGAGATCGGGGCGTGGTGCTCCAGCGCGACAAGCAGACCTATGCCGTGGCGCCGCACATCCCGTGCGGCGTGGTCACTCCGGAGCTGCTGCGCAAGCTCGCCGACGCGGCCGAGAGGTTCGGGATCGAGGCGATGAAGATCTCCTCGGCGGAGCGGATCCTGCTGGTCGGTCTTGCCGAGGACCAGGTCGATGAGCTGTGGGCCGAGCTGGGCATGAGCCCGGGAGCGGCGGTCGGCCTGTGCGTACGCAGCGTGCGCTGCTGTCCCGGCACCACGTACTGCCGCTTCGGCCTGCAGGACAGCCTGGGCCTGGCGCGCTCGCTCGACCGCGAGTACCACGGCATCGAGCTGCCGGGCAAGATGAAGATGGCGGTCTCGGGCTGTCCCAACCAATGCGCCGAGTCGATTGTGCGCGACATCGGTCTGGTGGGTAAGAAATCGGGCTGGGGCATACTGCTCGGCGGCTGCGTGGGTGCCCGCCCGCGGCTCGGCGAGGCGTTTGCCGACGGGCTGTCGGACGGCGAGGCGCTGGCGCTGGTCGCGCGGGTGATCGAGGCCTATCGCAAGACAGCCAAGCCCAAGGAGCGGCTGGGTCGGATGATCGAGCGCCTGGGCGGCATCGAGGCGTTCCGCGGGCAGGTCGGCTGAGGCTGGTCTGTCGGAGACCTTGATGGAAGGTAGCGTCCTCACCGCCTTTGGCCTGACTCTCTTCGCTGGCCTGTCCACCGGTCTGGGCAGCCTGATCGTGTTCTTCTCCCGCAAGCCGAGCCTGAAGATCTTGAGCTTCGGTCTCGGCTTCTCCGCCGGGGTGATGATCTTCATCTCCCTGGCCGAGCTGCTCCCCCAGGGGGCGACGGAGATCGGCAGGGCGCTGGGCCGGTCGGCCGGCGGCTGGATCGCGCACGGCGCCTTCTTCGGCGGCATCCTGATCTCGGCGCTGATCGACAAGCTCGTCCCAGAGCCGGAGAACCCCCACGAGGCCGTCTCGCTGGCAGATCTCGAGCGCGTGTCGGCCGGCAGCACGGCCGCGGCCGAGGCTCCGAGCAATGCCCGGCCGCGCTCCCTGGCTCGCGTGGGCCTGCTCACCGCCCTGGTGATCGCGATCCACAACTTCCCCGAGGGCATCGCCACCTTTGTCAGCGTGATGAGCGATGTCTCGCTGGGCCTGTCCGTGGCCGTGGCCGTGGCCGTGCACAACATTCCCGAGGGGATCTCGGTGGCCGTGCCGGTGTACTTTTCCACGGGCAGCCGGCGCAAGGCCTTCCTGTACAGCTTCGCTTCGGGCCTGGCCGAGCCGCTCGGCGCGCTGGCGGTGTGGCTGGTGCTGATGCCCTTCATCGGCGACGTGATGGTCGGCGTGATGCTCGCCGCGGTGGGCGGGATCATGGTCTTCATCTCCTTCGACGAGCTGCTGCCCACGGCCCGCGAGTACGGTCACGGTCATATGGAGATCGTCGGCATCGTGCTCGGCATGGCGGTGATGGCGGTCAGCCTGCTGCTGCTGTGACGCACGGAGGGTGTAGCGCATTGGCGACCTGGCTCGACGGGCTTCGCCGGAACCTGATCGCGAGGCACGATAGCGACTCGCCGGACAACCGCGACCCGGAGATGATCCATCGGCTGTATTCCCTGCTCAAGCGTCCGCTGTGGCGCTACTTCCGACCGGTGATCAGCGGACTGGAGCGCATCCCCGAAGGCCCGGGGATCTACGTCGGCAACCACAACGGCGCGATGCTGATGCCGGATGTGCTGATCTTCGGCGCCGCGCTGTACGAGCGCTTCGGCGTCGAGGATCTGCCTCACGGGCTGGCCCACAGCTTCGGGATCTCGCTGCCCGCGGTACACCAGTTGCTCACGCGACTCGGCGCATTGCGCGGCAGCCAGTCGAACGGAGTCAAGCTGCTCGAGGCGGGCCGCAAGGTCTGGATCTATCCGGGCGGCGAGCTGGATTCGATGCGTTCTTTCTGGCGGCGCGACCGGGTGATCTTCGGCTCGCGACGGGGCTACATCCGCCTTGCGCTCCGCACGGGGGCGCCGATCATTCCCTTCGTGGTGGCCGGCGCGCACGAGACGCTCCTCGTTCTCGACGACGGGCGCTGGCTGGCCCGGCTGCTGCGAATCGACCGCCTGCTGGGGGTCAAGACCTGGCCGATCGTGCTCTGCCTGCCCTGGGGGCTGTGGATCGGCGTGCCGCCTCCGCACTTTCCGCTGCCCTCGCGGGTCTTTGTCGAGGTCCTCGAGCCGATCCGCTTCGATCGCGTGGGCGAGCAAGCGTCGCGGCAGGCCGACTACGTCGAGGCGTGCCATCGCCTGGTCCACGGTCGGATGGAGGCCGCGCTGCGCCGTCTGCTGGCGCGGCGCAAGTCCGGTAACAGTCTCGAACAGCGGGGTTTACGATCATGAAGCTGGTACTCCTGCCCGGAATGGACGGCACTGGGGATCTGCTGACGCCCTTCGTCAAAGAGCTCGACGAACGCGGGATCGCGAGCCAGGTGATCAGCTACCCCACGGACGTGGTGCTGGGCTACGAGGAGCTGATCGAGCGTGTCTCGAGTGCGCTGCCCGAGGATGACGAGCTGGTGCTGCTCGGCGAGTCCTTCTCCGGGCCGATCGCCCTGGCGCTGGCGCAGCGGGACACACCGGGACTGCGCGGCCTGGTGCTGGTCGTGACCTTTGCCGAGGCCCCGGACTCGATGCTGCTGCAGCTCACGCGAGTGCTGCCGGTGAAGTGGATCCTATCCCAGCCGGTACCCTGCTGGATGGCGCACAAGCTGATGCTCGGCGAGGTCCGGCCGAAGACCAACCAGGAGGCGCTGTGCAGGGTGATCAAGAATATCTCGCCGGAGGTGATCGCCGAGCGGCTGCGCGCGGTGCGCGAGCTGAAGCTGTCGCCACAGCCGACCGACCTGCCGAGCCTGTACATCCAGGGCACCAGGGATAGCCTGCTGCCGGAGAGCGCGCTGGAAAGCGTGGAGCGCCTGGTTCCCCGCCTTCGCGTGGAGCGGGTTGAAGGACCGCACTTGGTGCTGGATATCGAGCCCGGGCGCTGCGCCGAGCTGGTGAGCGAGTTCATCTCCTCGCTCTCCGCCGAGATTCATCGATGAGACGCTTCTTCCGCCGTCCGCGGGCGGTTCTCGCGGTGATGACGATCCTCGTGCTCGGCGTGGGCCACCGGGCGTTGTTGATCCAGCTCGACAATTCACCCGAGACCTTCTTCACCGCCGACGAGGAGGCGCGGGAACGGTACCAGGCGATGGTCGAGACCTTTGGCTCCGACGAGGTCGTGCTCGTTGAGCTGGGCGGCGCCAGGCTCGACAGCGCAGAGGATCTGCAGACGATCACCCGGCTGGCCGCCGAGGTCGAGTCGCTGCCCGGCGTGGTGGGTGTGCTGTCGGTGGCCCAGGTCGTGGAGCAGATGACGGACGAGCCGCAGGAGGAGCTCGACGAGATGGTCGTCGAGGGCGTGGCCCGCGAGGTGCAGGCTCTGCCGCTGTACCGCAAGCTGGGCATCGTGCGGCCGGAGCTCCCGTCCCTGGCCCTGATCGCCTCGATAGTGATGCAGGGACCCCGGGCGCGCACAGACCTGACCCGGGCGCTGCAGGAGGTGGCGGAGCGCCACGCCGGCTCCCGATACGCGCCGGCGGTGGCGGGCTTGACGCCGACCCACGCGGCCTTCGACCGGCAGACCCGCCGCTCGATGTTCCTGTTCATGCCGGCGACGGTGGTGGCGATGATCCTGCTCGGCCTGGCGCTCTTCCGTTCGGTCCGGGCTCTGGTCGCCCTGTTCTTCCCGGTCGCCGGCACGGCGCTGCTCGGCGTGGCCGGGCTCGAGCTCGCCGGGCAGAGTCTCAACCTGGTCACCGCCGTGCTGCCGCCCCTGGTGCTCGCCATCGGGTTCGCCGGGGCGATCCACCTCGTCTCGCACTACGCCACGCTCTGCGAGGAGGGCCTCGAGCACGAGGACGCAGCGCTGCGTACAATCCAGGACAAGCTCACTCCCACGGCCTTTGCCTTCGGCACCACGGCCCTGGGATTCGGCTCGCTGGGCTTGAGCGGCGTTCCGAGCGTGATGGTGCTAGGGCTCGGCTCCGCTGCGACCCTGCTCACCACCCTGGTCCTGGTCACCTTTGGCACGCCGTGCTTCCTGCTCGTGCTCCGGCCGCGGATCCACATGCCGCCGCACCGCAGGCGGCTCCTCGAGAACCTGGCGCGCTTCTCGCTTGGCCGGCGCTGGCTGGTGCTGGCCGGCGCCGTGGTGCTCGTCGGCCTGGCGGCCGCCGGGATCCCCCGGCTGCGTTCCTCGATCAACGGCATGCAGCTGCTGCCCGAGGACATGGCCGAGAGGACGACGTACGAGCGGCTCGAGCGCGAGGGACTGGGTCTGGCCAACCTCGAGCTCTGGCTCCACCTGCCGCTGCCGGACGATGCTGCGCTGCTGGCCGCGGCGCCGCGGCTCGAGCGGCTGGCCGGGAGGCTGGACGGCCTGCCGCGAGTCACCGGCGTGGTCGGCGTGCACGATCTGCTGCAAAGCGTCAACTACCGGATGACCGGCTCGGCCGCGCTGCCGCTATCGCTGGCCGCGCTGGAGCTGCTTCCGCCCGCAGTGCGTCAGGACTTCCACGGGCAGCTGGATCACTTCCGGCACCAGCAGCACGGGCTCAAGCTGACGATCTTCTCCTTGACCGCGGACACCGAGCAGCAGGTCGAGTCTCTAAAGCGGGCGATCGGCGAGGCCGCGGCCGAGTTCTTTCCAGGCGTTGAGGCCGAGATCACCGGGCATTACGCGATGCTCATCGCCACCCCGGGGAGCTTGATGCAGACGCTGGTGGAGAGCCTCGTGCTGACCGTGGTCGTGGTTGCGGCACTGTTCTTGCTGTTCCTGCGATCTCCCGGCCTGGCGCTCGCCGGCATGGCGGCCAACCTGCTGCCGGTGGCTGTCGCCATCGCCGTCATGGGATGGATCGGGATCCCGCTCGACGTGGCCACGGTGATGATGGGCAGCGTGGCCTTCGGCATCGCGGTGGACGACACCTTCCACTACATGTTCCATCTCCGGCGGAGCGGCAGCATCACCCGCGCAGCGGCGATCGCCGGCCAGGGTATCGTTGGCACCACGATCGTCGTGGCCAGCGGCTTCGGCGTGCTCGGCCTGTCGGGATTCACCCCGATGATCCGCTTCGGGCTGCTGACCGCCTTTGCCGCGCTGGTCGCCCTGATCGTGGACGCGCTGCTGCTGCCCGCGCTGGTCGGGCGTCGGACCGAGAAGGCTGGAGGAGAGTAGCCTAGTTCTCCTTGAGCACGTAGTCGTCGTACTCCACCTCGAAGCGGAGCTTGTGCTTGGCCTCCTCCTGGGCCAGGGCCTGGAAGATCTGAGACAGGGTCTCGTCCTCCGTGGCCGCCGCCAGATTGGTGTACAGCAGGAAGGCCTTCTTCTCCTTCTTCATCGCCAGGATCAAGGCGTCCTGGTAGTCCATCTTCGGATTGGGCTCGTCCGCCACGAGGTAGTCGCCGATCTTCAGATCCTGGACCTGCTTCTCGGCCGGGAGTAGCTTGTGGCCGTCCTTGATCCCCTGCAGCTTTGCCTTGTGGCCTCGCTCTTCGCCAGCGAACTGCTCGAAGATCTGCTTCATCCATTCCTTGTCGACCCGCCCCGCCAGGTCGGTGTAGAACTGGACGGCCTCCTCCTCCCGGGCGATAGCAAAGTCGAGTGCCTCATTCACCGAGCCGAAATTGCTCATCTTTTCCTCCTGTACTTTCTTCTCCGGCACATCGGGCCGGGCATTCGTCGCTGGGCAACGGAGACATAGCAGGCAAGATATCGCGTCGTCAACCGTCTTCGGGCATCCATATTGAATCCACTCAGGTGGTCAACGGATACCGGTTCGATGGCAGTACCTCCGGATCCGGAGAGCGAGTCTGCTCGAAGGTCAGTAGCTCTCTTCACCCAGCACGACCTTGCCCCTGAACAGTCGGTAGATCCAGATCGTGTAGCCCAGCACGATCGGCATACCGACCAGCGCCAGGATCAGCATCACGGTCAGCGTGTTCTGGGAGGATGAGGAGTTGTACACGGTTAGGCTCAGCGCAGGGTCGTTGGCTGCGGGGACCATGTCGGGGAACAGCGTCGCCCCCACCGCACCGAAGATGCCGACCATGGCCAGGGCCGAGGAGAGGAAGGCCTTGCCGTGGGCGCTGCGGCCGGCGAAGAGCTTGATCCCGACGATCGCGGCCAGGGCCAGTGCGCTGGCGATGGCCGGCAGAACCGGCGAGCCGCGCTGAAAGGCAGCCAGGCTCCAGCCCGTGGAGGCGAGGAACAGCACCAGATAGGCTAGCCAGGCCTGGCCAACCCAGCCGCGCGCCTGCTGTTGCAGCTCGCCTTCGGACTTGAGCACCGCGAACAGCGCGCCGTGGGTGGCGAACATGGCCAGTCCGGTCAGCCCGACGAGCAGCGCATACGGATTGAGCAGGGCGAGGAAGCCGCCCACGTAGTTGCCAGCGGCGTCCAGCTGGAGCCCGCGCACCACGTTGCCCAGGGCCACACCGAAGAGCAGGGCGGGCAGCAGGCTGCCGAGCGAGAAGGCCAGGTCCCAGAGCCTGCGCCAGCGGTCGTCATCCACCTGGTGGCGGAACTCGATGGACACCGCGCGGAAGATCAGGCCCAGCAGGACCAGGATCAGGGCCAGGTAGAATCCGCTGAACACCGAGGCGTACACCGGCGGGAAGGCGGCGAAGATCGCCCCTCCGCCGGTGAGCAGCCAGACCTCGTTGCCGTCCCATACCGGCCCCACGGCGTTGAGCAGCACCCGGCGGTGCTCGTTCTTCTTCGCGAAGAGGTGCCAGGCGCCCAGGCCCAGGTCGAAGCCGTCGAGAATGGCGTACCCGGTGAGCAGGATCCCGATCAGCAGGAACCAGATCACCTGCAGCGTGCTCATGCCGGCACCTCCTGCGCCTCGTCCGGGCCGTGCTTCAGCTTGCGGCGCAAGAGGAAGATCCAGACGAAGAACAGCAGGGCGTAGATTGCGGAGAACAGCAGGATCGAGAACAGGATCTGTCCTGCCGGCACCGAGGTGGAGACAGCGTCGCTGGTGCGCATCAGACCCTGGACGATCCACGGCTGTCGTCCGACCTCGGCCGCGATCCAGCCCAGCTCGTTGGCGATGAAGGGCAGGGGGATCGAGAGCAGGCAGAGCCGCAGGAACAGCTTGCTATGATACAGCTTCTCTCTCCAGAGCAGGAACAGCCCCAGCAGGGTGAGCGCGATGAAGTACATCCCGAGCGCGACCATCAGGTGGAAGCTGCCGAAGGTCAGCAGCAGGGGAGGGCGGTCCTCCCGGGGAAAGTCCTTGAGCCCCTGCACCACGGCATCGGAGGAGCCGCCCACGCCGATGCTCAGCAGTCCGGGAAGCGAGACCGCGTAATCAGTGCGCTCGGTCTCGGCGTCCGGAATACCGAACAGCAGCAGCGGTGCGTTGTCCTGCGTCTCCCACAGTCCCTCGAAGGCGGCCAGCTTGGCCGGCTGGGTCTCCGCCACCTGCACCGCGTGCAGGTGGCCCAGCGGGAGCTGGGCCAGCGCGGCGAGCAGGCCGACGATCAGCGACATCTTCAGCGAGCGCTCGGCGAACTCGCGGTGCCGGCCGCGCAGCAGGTAGAACGCCGAGAGCCCCATGATGAATATCGCGCCGGTGATCAGCGCGCCGTCGATGGTGTGCAGGTAGCGCTGGATCGTGGAGGGGTTGAACACCGCGGCGAAGAAGTCGGTCAGCTCGGCCCGGCCGTTGACGATCGTGTACCCGGCCGGCGTCTGCTGCCACGAGTTGGCCACGATGATCCAGAAGCCCGAGAGCGTGGAGCCCACGGCCACCATCAGACCGGAGAACCAGTACACCCTGCGCGAGACGCGCTTCTCCCCGAACAGCAGCACGCCGAGGAAGGCCGACTCGAGGAAGAAGGCCAGGATCCCCTCGGCGGCCAGCGGCGCGCCGAAGATGTCGCCCACGAAGCGGGAGTAGTCGGCCCAGTTGGTGCCGAACTGGAACTCCATCGGGATGCCGGTGGCCACGCCGATGGCGAAGCTGATCGCGAAGACCCGGATCCAGAAGCGGGCCATCGTGCCGTAGATCGCCTCGTTGCTGCGCAGCCGGCGCCACAGCATCCAGACGATGATCCAGCTCATGCCGATGGTCAGCGGCGGAAACAGGTAGTGGAAGCCGATTGTCAGCGCGAACTGTACCCGGGCCAGGATCACCGGCTCCATCGCGACTCCTGCTAGCGGCTCTCGATTTCCCGCTTCTCGGCGCGCAGCAGCTCCAGCACCGCCCTGAGCTTCTGTTCGTGCACGGCCTCCTGCTCGGACAGCCGCTCGAAGAGTAACCGGGCCATCTCGTTCGGAGCCCGGGCCGCGGTCTGGCGATACAGGTTCCGGGCCTCCCGCTCCTTGGGAATCGAGCGCAGGATGACCTCGATCAGCTCCTCGATTCGCTTCACCTCTTCGCCTGCCATTGCGATCTCCCTGCGCCTAGCGGGGGAACGTTATGTTGCCGCCGAGGAATCCGATCGCCGCCACGGTCGGCGCGTGGGCCAGCACCAGGACGGCATAGACCCAGTGCAGCGGCGCCTCCGGTCCGAAGCTCTCCGGCAGCGCGAGCCTCAGGGTCAGCGCGACCGCGGCGAGGAGCAGCAGCAGCACCGAGAGTGCGGTCTTCCTGCGGAAGATCGGCGTCCACACGCCGCCGTAGTTGTAGCGCCAGGACAGTAGCCCGGTGAGGATCGCGGCGGGTGCGGCCAGGACGCCGAGGCCCAGGTTGTACAGCGCGGCCCGCTCCAGGGACGGAATCCCGAAGATCAGGGCCAGCAGGACGAACAGCGCCGCGGTGGTGCAGAGCGCGATCGGGAAGTGTACCGAGACCGGGTGCGGATGCAGGGCCAGGACCCGGGCCAGCAGCGCGGGCGGCTCCGGGAACTGGGTCGCCCGGGCCGGCGCGCCGGGCTCGGCCAGCTCGCCGACCTGCTCCACGCGCTCCAGCACCTCCGGGCCGTGGGGTGCGGCCTGCAGCTCCAGGGTCAGGTCGCGACCCGCGGCGTGGGCCTTCATGTGCTTCCCGTCGGCCCACATCCGGCTGGCCGAGACATCGTACACCCGGCCCTCGACCGCGACCAGCGCGGGTCGCCCCTCGACGCCATCGCCGCCTTCCAGCTCGTCGCCGTCGATCGATCTCATCGTCAAGCTCCGTCCAGGCCCTGCCGGCCGTGCTGCTCCAGCCAGCCCTCGGGATCCTGCAGGTAGAACAGCGAGTCCTTGATCGACAGCATGTGCTCCCGCTCGATGCCGGAGAGGAAGCGGAAGAACTCCCGCTCCATCGGGTTGGTGCAGCTCTGGGCCAGGTCGGCGTAGAATCTGGAGCCCTGGTCCTCGAACTCGGCGGCCCGCTTCAGCGCGGCGATGTCGTTCTCGTTCGTGTCGGCGTCGCTGCCCTGCCGACCGAGCACACCCTCTAGAGCCTGCTTGACGTTGGTCCCGGCGACTTCGATCGGAAGGTCCTCGGGCCACTTCTGCTCGGTTAGCAGGCGCTCGTGCAGGGCCTTGATCCGTGTCATGTGCTCCTTCTCGTCGTCGGCCAGGGTCTTGAACAGCTTCTTCACCACCGGGTTGGCCGAGCGCTCGCCCTGCTCGAGGTACCACTGCATCTCGGCACCCTCGTTCTTCATTGCCAGCTTGATCGAAGCGATGCGGTCCATCGTGGTCCCCCTTCTAGGCCTCGCTCGCCGAGGCCCGGTTCCTGTCGGCGATCCGCTCCAGAGCCCAGGCCGTGCCCTCCTCGAATGGCGACTCCACCAGGAACGAGGACAGCTGCCCGAGGTACTCCTCGTGCAGCTCGGGCACGTGGAACAGGATCTCGCCCAGGGCCTGCGGGGCGAAGCGGATCAGGTTGCCCGACTCGTCGTTCATCGACCAGAACAGGATCCGGATCAGGTTGCGGACGGCTTCCAGATCCTGCGTTGCGATTCGAGCGGCGAGGCGGCCCAGCGCCTCGGCTGCTCGCCAGCGGATCGACTCCTCGTGATCGTGGAGCAGCGAGAGCAGGGCTCGCTGGGCGCCAGGCTCTGCCGTGGCCCAGCCGAGCAGACCCGTGTAGTCTCCGGCGCGGAGGAAGTCGCGCACCTGCTCTTTGCGTAAAGCGTTGCGGGTCATCTGGCCCTTCCAGGCGATTGCCTACGGACCCATCATCGGCATGTCCGGGAAGTCCGAGTACCAGGTCTGGTCGCGGCGGTACGTTTCGAGCTCGGTCTTCAGCAGCGCAGCGTGGTGGCGCTCCATCTCCGCGAGGTAGCCCAGGGCCTGGCGGCCGCTCTGGTCACGGGCTTGCCCGGCGGCCCGGTCGTAGAACACGGCGGCCTGCTCCTCACGCTGGATCGCCAGGTCGAGCAAGCTCTCCAGGTCCTCGGTCTCGCCGGGCGGGGAGGCGACCTCGGCCACCTCCGGCTCGCCCGGGATCGTGGGCGGAGCGTACTCCTCGCCGGTCATGCGCTTGTACAGCTCCAGCAGGAGCGATCGGTGGCGGACCTCCTCGCGGGACAGGTCCTCGTACCGCCCGCGAACCAGGGGGTTCTTGATCCGCCTGGCGATCTGGCCGTAGAACCGGGACGCCTCCTCCTCGCTGCGGATGCCCAGCCCCACAGCCTCGACCGCGGTCAGCTCCGGGGTATCAGCCATGGTCAGTTTCCTCCGGCCGCCGGCGGCGTGAAGGCCCGCGTCGCCAGCTCGCGATCGATCATCAGCATCCCGTGGCCGTTGTCCGCCACCAGGGTCAGCTCCTGGACGATCTTGTCGGCCGAGGCCTCCTCCTCCACCTGTTCGGCCACGAACCAGTGGAGCAGTTCCCGGGCCATGTGGTCCTTCTCTTCGATCGCCAGGTCCATCAAGTTGTTGATCCGTCGGGAGACCTCGCACTCGTGCTCATACGCGTGCTTGAAGGCCGCAAGCGCCGACTCCCAGTTGGTCTCCGGCCCGTCGATGGGCTTCATCAGCACCCGGCCTCCGCGATCGCTCACGAACTCATAGAATTTCATCGCGTGGGTGATCTCTTCCTGGGCCTGGGCCTTCATCCAGTTGGAGAAGCCGCCGAGGTTGATCGAGTCGAAGTACGAGGCCATCGACAGGTAGAGGTACGCCGAGTACAGCTCGGCGTTGATCTGATCGGCGATCGCTTCCTCGAGTTTCTTGCTGATCATGTTCCCGCCTTCCAGAAACCGTGGAGGTTGCAGTACGCCCGGGCCGTCACCGCGTCCGCCTCGGCCGGGAAGAAGGCCTCGGGTGCCCCTCCCGGAGCGAGGAAGGCGATGTGCGTCTCGTCGCCGGCGATGAGCTCGATCCACTCGATGTAATGTTCGTCGGCCATCGGGTGGGCCACCTCGCCGACCTTCACCTTGTACCCGCCGTCGACCTTCTCGATCACGGGCACGTGTTTCTCGGTCGCCGCGTCGGTGGTGTTTCCCTCGAGCAGCGTCATTGGCTGGCCGCAGCAAACGAGTTCCCCGCCGGCCTGGTGCAGCACCTCCACGATGTTGCCGCAGAGCTCGCAGCGGAATACCTGGGTACGTTTGGTCATTGCTTCCCCTCCTTATTCAAACGAGTTCTCTCGCCGCGTCGAGTGCGGCGTCGTAATCCGGCTCCTCTGTCACCTCCGGAACCAGCTGTACATAGCGCAGAATACCATCACGGTCTACAACGAAGATCGCCCGGGCCAGCAGCCGCGGCCCCTCGAGCAGCACGCCGTACTTTAGGCCGAAGGCGGCGTCGCGGTGGTCGGACAGGGTCTGCACGCGCTCGACGCCGGCGGCGCCGCACCAGCGCTTCTGGGCGAATGGCAGGTCCATGCTGATTGTCAGCACAACTATGTCTTCGCCGAGCCCGGCGGCCTCCTCGTTGAACCGGCGGATCTCCGTGTCGCAGACCGGCGTATCCAGGGACGGCACGCAGGCGATCAGGCAGATCTTGCCCCTGAAGGCCGATAGGCCGACCGGCTTCAGATCGTTGTCCACGGCCTCGAAGTCGGGCGCCGGCTCGTCGAGCCCGGGCGCGTCGCCCGAGAGTTTGATCGGGTTTCCCTTCATCGTGGCTGCTGCGGGTTTCTGGCCCATGACTACTCCTCGATGGCGAATCTCGCCAGTTCGGTCTTACCCGGCACGTACTCGCCGACAGCGACCAGTTTCTTGTTGAACTTGACGCAGTCCACGACCACGTTCCACAGCTCTGCCAGCTCGGTGATCTCGTCTTCGGATTCCGGCTCGAACTCAACCAGGTTCTCTCCGGTTCTGATCTTCATCTCGCACCTCCATCGGCGATTGCTCTAGTCCCACTTATCGAGTTCCTTGTGCCGCTCGCACTCCTCCTCCGCGACTCGCCGCAGGTTGTACGCCGTGTCGCGCAGCATGCCGTACACGATTCCGCAGGTCGAGTCGTTCCGATCGCGATCTCCCTCGTCGGCCAGGGCCAGCATCTCCCTGGTCAGCCGGATCACGCGCCGCAGGTTCTCGTTGAACGGATTCGAAGACACTGTGTCCTCCCCGGTCTGTAGCTATGCTGTTCCGGCATTCATCGAGCCGCCTGCTTGTGCCTGTCGATTCCGAGCTGGATGCGACTGCGCAGGGTGTGCGGCGCCAGCCGGCCGCATCGACCGCGCCCGTTGACCGGGCGGCAGATCCTGAAGCACCAGCCAGTGTGGTTCTTGGTCAGCGGACATCCCAGCGACCTGTACTCCGGGAGCTGGCGTCTGCGGGACCTGACTATTCCCATCTGGCTCCTCACTCTCTCGAATTGTCTCATCTGCCGTCTTTCTCGGCTGCGACACTCTCGAGTTCTGCAACCGCTGTGCCAGGTCGCTATCCCGCGAGAACTCGGAGTTATCGGCGGTTGTCGTGCCTCGCTGCAGTGTCTCTGTGTGCTATGGCGGTGTATCGGGGCGGCCTGCTGATACAGTTTCTCTCGGCGTCCGTGAACCGGGCTTGGGGCCGGTCAGTCGAGCATGCCCTGGAACAGCACCGAGCTCAAGTACCGCTCGCCCGCATCGGGCAGGATGGCCACGATGGTCTGACCCTCGAACTGCGGATCGCGGGCCAGGCGTACGGCCGCGGCCGCGGCCGCACCGCTAGAGATGCCGACCAGCATTCCTTCCTCGCGGGCCAGGCGGCGGGCGTACCCGATCGCCTCCTCGCCCGAGACCAGCTCGATGCGATCCACGAGGTCGAGGTCCAGCACCCCGGGCACGAATCCGGCGCCGATACCCTGGATCGGGTGTTTTCCGGGCCTGACCTCCTCGCCTTTGCGCACCTGGGTCAGCACCGGGCTCTCGGTCGGCTCCACGGCCACTGACAGGATCTGCTTCCCCTTGTTGTTCTTGATGAACCTCGAGACGCCGGTGATCGTGCCGCCCGTGCCCACGCCCGCGACCAGCACGTCGATCCCGCCGCCCGTGTCGTCCCAGATCTCGGGGCCGGTGGTCTGCTCGTGGATCGCCGGATTGGCCGGATTGTCGAACTGCTGGGGCATGAAGTACTGTTCCGGATCGGAGGCTGCGATCTCCTTGGCGCGCTCGATCGCGCCCTTCATGCCCCGAGCGCCCTCGGTCAGCTCGAGCCGGGCGCCGAAGACCTCCAGCACCTTGCGTCGCTCCAGGCTCATCGTGTCCGGCATGGTCAATGTGATCGGGTACCCGCGCGAGGCGGCGACAGAGGCCAGGGCGATGCCGGTGTTGCCGCTGGTCGGCTCCACGATTTGCTTGCCAGGACCCAGCAGGCCTCGCTCCTCGGCGTCCCAGATCATGGACGCGCCGATGCGGCACTTGACCGAGCACGAGGGATTGCGGCCCTCGACCTTGCCCAGCACCGTGGCCCCGGCCCCTTCGCTGATCCGGCCCAGCCGGACCAAAGGCGTACCGCCGATGCTGCGGGAGTTGTCATCGAAGAATCCAGTGCTCATCTTTTTAATCTCCCCATCATCCGAGACAGTAGACGCAACCGGGACGTCTCGCAAGACACTCCTGGGCTGGCGGGAAGGCCCCCTCCCCGGCCAGTGTCCGGATGGACAGCCGCGGAGGGAGCCGGCAGGTAGTCTCGGGGTTGATTGAGGGAATGCTCGCCCATCCTTTGTCTCGCGGGACTCGGAGTCCGGGAATTCCGGCCCGGCCCGCGGCTCACATCCAAGGGACGAAGCATGTTCCATGCCAGGGCACTGCGACGGCGGCCAGGATCGAGCTCGTCGCGGTCTGCGGCGTGGTAATCGGGCATGAGGTGAAGGCGCCCTGCGATGGTCTTGATCTTGCAGAGTGAAACGGATATCGATGGAATGAGACATCTCGTGAGACATTGCGAGACGGAGGCCAGCGAGTGACGACCCCACGCAAGAAGATCCGCGGCCAGGCCGGGGAGTCGATCGACGAGAACTTGAGCGCCGTGGTCGAGCAGCTGTGCTCGGCGCAGCACATCTTCGACGGGCCCAAGAGCGTGTGCTACGAGGGCTTGCCCTCCCGTGAGGTGCTGCGCGGGTTGGTGGAGCGGCTGCGCTCGGTCCTGTTCCCGGGCTTCTTTGGCCCCTCGGAGATCACCGGTCGGAGCGTGGAGTACCACGTCGGCTCCACGCTAGACGGCGTGGTCCGCACGCTGCAGCAGCAGATCCAGCGCGGGTTCTGCTTCATCTGCTGCGAGGGCGCTTCCTGCGCGGACTGCGAGCAGCAGTCTCTGGAGAAGACGCACGCGTTTCTCACCCGGCTGCCCGAGGTGCACCGCCTGCTGATGACCGATGTGCAGGCGCATTACGAGGGCGACCCGGCGGCGACCAGCCCGGCCGAGGCGGTCTTCTGCTACCCGGGTCTGGTAGCGATCACGAACTATCGCATCGCCCACGAGCTGCAGCTGCTCGAGGTGCCGCTGATTCCGCGGATGATCACCGAGCAGGCCCACAGCATCACCGGCATCGACATCCATCCCGGGGCCGCGATCGGCGAGAACTTCTTCATCGACCACGGCACCGGCGTGGTGATCGGCGAGACCGCGGTCATCGGCAACCGGGTGCGGATCTACCAGGGCGTGACCCTGGGCGCCAAGAGCTTCCCGCTCGACGAGGACGGCAACCCGATCAAGGGAATCCCGCGTCACCCGATCGTGGAGGACGACGTGATCGTGTACTCCGGGGCCACGATCCTGGGACGGGTGACCCTCGGTCGAGGATCTGTGATCGGCGGCAACGTGTGGCTGACCCGCAGCGTGCCGCCGGGCAGCCAGGTGACCCAGGCCGCTGCGCAGCAGGAGCAGTTCGAGCAGGGAGGTGGTATCTGATGGGCTCGTCCAGGCTTGAGGTCCTGTTCGTCTGTGGCAGCAACTCCTGCCGCAGCCAGATGGCCGAGGGCCTGCTGCGCGAGATCGGCGGCGACCGGATCGAGGTGAAGAGCGCCGGGATGGAATCGAGCGCTGTGCATCCGCGGGCGGTCCAGGTGATGCGCGAGCGCGGCATCGATATCGCGGCCCAGCGCTCCAAGTCCGTGGCCGAGCTCGGCCCAGGCGGCTTCGACCTGGTGGTCACGCTCTGCGATCCGGCACGCGAGTACTGCCTCAGTCCCGCGAGCGCCACGCCGGCGCCGGTTGTGGAGCCCGACGTGCCGGTGGAGAAGACTCCGATCTTCCGCGGCGATCCCTTCCACCTGCATTGGTCCCTGGACGATCCAGCGGCGGCCGAGGGCAGCGAGGAAGAAATTCTCGCGGTGTTCCGCGCGGTGCGCGATGAGATCGAGTCCCGCGTCAACGTGCTGCTGGAGCAGGGTTATGCCGAGACCTTCCTGGCGCAGCGCATGCGCCTCGACGAGCTGCTCGACTCCATCGAAGAGGGTATCGTGGTTCACGATCGGTCGCGGCGGATCTTCCTCTTCAACCAGGCAGCGGAGCGGATCACCGGACGGAGCCGGGACGAGGTGCTGGGCCGCGACTGCCACCAGGTCTTTGCCCCGGACGGCCTGTGCGGCAGCAGATGCCCCTTCGATCTGGGACCCACCGAGCCGCCGGAGCGCCGCGAGTACACCGCCCGCATCACCACCGTTGAAGGCGGGGAGAAACGCCTGCGGATGAGGGCGATCGCCGTGGAGCTGGGGTCGGCCGCAACTCGCGGCGTGCTGCTCTCGATGCGCGACGTGACCGAGGTCAGCGACCTGCGCTCGAAGCTGCGAGAGCGGCCCAGCTTCCGCGGCATGATCGGCGTCGCGCGCAGGATGCAGGAGGTGTTCCAGACCATCCGTGAGGTAGCGCCCTCGAACTACTCGGTGCTGATCAACGGGGAGAGCGGCACCGGGAAGGAGCTCGTCGCCCGCGCCCTGCACGATGAGAGCCATCGCGAGCAGGGATCCTTCGTGCCGGTCAACTGCGGCGCCCTGCCCGAGAACATCCTCGAGAGCGAGCTGTTCGGCCACGTGCGGGGCGCCTTCACCGGCGCGATCCGTGACAAGAAGGGCCGCTTCGAGCTGGCAGACGGGGGAACGCTGTTCCTCGACGAGATCGGCGAGCTCTCCCAGGCGCTGCAGGTCAAGCTGCTGCGGGTCTTGCAGGAGAAGAGCTTCGAGCGGGTGGGAGGTGAGAAGACGATCTCGGTCGACGTGCGGATCGTCAGCGCCACCAATAGGGACCTGCGCGAGATGGTCCGCGAGGGCGTGTTCCGCGAGGACCTGTACTACCGGCTGTGCGTGGTTCCGATCCAGCTCCCGCCGTTGCGCGAACGACCCGAGGACATGAGCTTCCTCGTCGAGCACATCCTGCAGACGATCCGCGAGGAGAGCGGCAAGCCGATCCGCGGGGTCTCTCCCACGGCGCTGGAGCACCTCCGGGGCTACCCCTGGTCGGGCAACGTGCGCGAGCTGATCAACGCGCTGCAGTTCGCCTCGATCCGCTGCAACGAGGAGCAGATCCAGATCGAGCACCTGCCGCCCGAGGTCGTCGGTTTCAGCGGAGATCCCGACCTGGCCGCGGATACCGGTCGCGCCCGCGCCGGCGGTCCGGTTGCGGCCGGCAACGCGTTTCCGACCGGGGTGGGCCGGCGCCGCAAGCTCGACGTGGCGTCGGTGCGTCAGGCCCTGGTCGAGACGGCCGGGAACAAGGTGCAGGCGGCCAGGCTGCTGGGCGTGGGACGGGCCACGCTGTATCGTTTCCTCAAGGACAACCCGCTCGAATAGCGGGTCATCCGTCCCGATGCCCGAGCTTCCCGAGGTCGAGACCGTGGCGCGCCAGCTGGCGCCGATGATCACCGGGCAGCGGCTGCGGGGTTTGGCGATCCTCGATCGCGCGCGTCTGCCGGTGCCCGGCCGCCGCCGGCTGGTGGGGCGCCGCATCACCCGCGTGTTCCGTTCCGGCAAGCAGATTGTGCTCGGGCTTCGGGATCGGCGCGGCGTGCTGTACCTCGCCGTGCACCTGCGCATGACCGGGCGGCTGCTCTACCGGCCGGATCCCGGCCGCGACGAGAGACAGCACCTGCGGGCCCGATTCGAGCTCGAGCACGGACGGCTGCTGTTCTACGATCCGCGGCGCTTCGGCACGCTGACGATCCGCGACTCCGAGGAGCAGCTCCGGCCCGTGGGCGTGGAGCCGCTCTCCGACGCGCTCACCGCGGCGCGCCTCGGCGAGCTGCTCGGCGACTCGCGTCAGCCGCTCAAGCCGTGGCTGCTGCGTCAGGACCGGCTGGTCGGCCTGGGCAACATCTATGCCTCCGAGATCCTCCACGCGGCGCGGCTGCACCCGCTGCGACCCGCCGGGAGCCTGCGGCGCGAAGAGGTGCGGCGGCTGCACCGGGCCTTGCGCGGGATCCTGCGCAGGGCCATCGAGTGCTGCGGCACCACCTTCTCGGACTTCCAGGACGCCCGCGGGCTGCAGGGCAGCTTCCAGCACCTTCTGGCCGTGTACGGCCGCGAGGGCGAACGCTGCCGGCGCTGCGGCGGACGGATCGCGCGCATGGTCCAGCAGCAGCGGACCAGCTTCTACTGTCCCGAGTGCCAGGTCCTAGATTTGGTTGACTGACTTGCGGCTCCTTGCTAACAGAGCTGTTCGTTTCATCGGGGGATCGATCCGCCGGGGGGAAGGGAGATGGAGAAGATGGCGAGCGTGAAGGGAACCCAGACCGAGAAGAACCTGCTCGGCTCATTTGCCGGTGAGTCACAGGCGAGGAACCGGTACAACTTCTTTGCCAGCGCGGCGCGCAAGGAAGGCTACGTGCAGATCGCGGACATCTTCGAGGAGACGGCCGGCCAGGAGAAGGAGCACGCCAAGCGCTTCTTCAAGTTCCTCGAGGGCGGCACGGCCGAGATCCAGGCCAGCTTTCCGGCGGGCGTGATCGGAAGCACCGCGGAGAACCTGCTGGCCGCGGCCAACGGCGAGCACGAGGAGCACACCGAGCTGTACCCTGCTTTTGCCAAGAAGGCCCGCGAGGAGGGCTTCGAGGCCATCGCCGTGGTGTGGGAGGCGATCTCCGTGGCCGAGAAGCAGCACGAGAAGCGCTACCGCGACCTGGCCGCCAACATCGAGGCGGGTCGCGTGTTCAAGCGCGGCGAGAAGCAGGTGTGGCGCTGCCGCAACTGCGGGTACCTCCACGAGGGTGAGGAGGCGCCGATCTCCTGCCCGGCCTGCGCGCACCCCCAGGCCCACTTCGAGATCCTCGGCGAGAACTGGTGACCTGACCCCCCGCGAGGGGCAGGGCCATGCCACGGGTCGACAAGATCACCGACACCCTGCTGGTCGTGGACCTGCAGAACGACTTCTGCCCGGGCGGGAGCCTGGCCGTTACCGGCGGCGACGAGATCGTGCCTGCCGTGAACGCCCTGGCGCGCCGTTTCGATGTCGTGGTCGCGACCCAGGACTGGCACCCGGCCGGACACGTCAGCTTTGCCTCGTCACACGAGGGGTACGAGCCGTTTCAGGTCATCGAGCTACCCGGCGGCGCCGCGCAGGTGCTGTGGCCGGATCACTGCGTGCAGGGCACGGCAGGCGCGGCGCTGCACCCCGAGCTCGACCTGCGGCCGATCCGGATGGTGCTGCGCAAGGGCGCGAGTCCGGACGTGGACTCGTACTCGGCGTTCCAGGACAACGACCGGACATCGCGGACCGGGCTCGGCGGATGGCTGCGGGAGCTCGGGGTGAAGCGCGTGTTCCTCGTTGGCCTGGCGCTGGACGTGTGCGTGAGTTTCTCTGCGATCGACGCGGCGTCCGAGGGCTTCGAGGCCTTTGTGATCCGCGACGGCTGCCGTGCCGTGGATCTCCAGGGATCGCTGGCTCGGGCCGAGGCGGAGATGGCCGAACAAGCCGTGACCCTGCTCTCGCTCGCGGACCTGGAGGGCTGAAGCCGTGGAGGACGACCGCGCCGGCGTGCCGCGCGGCTCCGCGCTGCTGACCGACCTGTACCAGCTCACGATGATGAACGGGTACCTCGAGCACGGCGAGGAGGAGACCCGCGCCGCCTTCGACCTGTTCTTCCGGCGGGCGGTGTTCGGCGGCCGGTACCTGGTGGTGGCCGGTCTGGAGGACGCGGTCCGCTTCCTGCAGGAGCTGGTGTTCACCGGCGACGAGATCGAGTACTTGCGCTCGCTGGAGCTGTTCGGCGACGAGTTCCTCGAGTACCTCTCCGGCTTTCGCTTCACGGGCGACCTCCATGCCATGCCCGAGGGTACGCCCGTCTTCCCGGGCGAGCCGGTGCTGCGCATCGAGGCGCCGTTGCTCGAGGGGCAGCTGGTGGAGACAGCGCTGCTCAACATCGTCGGCTACCAGACGCTGATCGCCACCAAGGCCTCGCGGGTGGTGCGCGCGGCCGACGGCGACCCGGTGATCGACTTCGGCCTGCGGCGGGCGCACGGCACCAACGGCGCCTTCCTCGCCACGCGGGCGGCCTTCATCGGCGGCGTGCAGGGCACCTCCAACGTGCTGGCCGGCCGGCGCCTGGGCATCCCGGTCCGGGGCACCATGGCGCACTCCTGGATGCTGAGCTTCGACAGCGAGCTGGAGGCCTTCCGCGCGTACGCCGACGTGTACCCCGAAGGCACGATCCTGCTGCTCGACACCTACGACACGCTCCGGAGCGGCCTGCCCAATGCGCTGACCGTGGCCGGGGAGATGAGGGAGCAGGGGCACCGGCTTCTGGGCGTGCGCCTCGACTCGGGCGAGCTGACCGCGCTCTCGCTCGAGGTGCGCGAGCGCCTGGACCGGAGCGGCCTCGAGGACGCGCTGGTGTTCGCCTCGGGCGACATGGACGAGCATCGCATCGCCGCGTTGAAGGCACAGGGCGCCTGCATCGATGCCTGGGGCGTGGGAACGCGGCTGATCACCGCGCACGGCGACCCGGGGCACAGCGGGGTGTACAAGCTGGCCGCGGTGGAGCGCGACGGCGCGTGGACGTCGAAGCACAAGGTCTCGGACGAGGAGGGCAAGGCCACCCTGCCGGGCCGCAAGCAGGTCTGGCGCCGGTTCGGTGACGACGGCCTGGCCGAGTCCGACCTGATCGCGCTGCACGACGAGCCCGTGGAGCACGGTGAGGCCGACGCGCTGCTGGTGCCGGTGCTCGAGGGCGGCGAGCTGCTCGGCCCGCTGCCCACGCTCGAGGCGGCCCAGGTCCGCGCACGCGCCGAGCTCGATCAGTTCGCGTCCGGGGTGCTGCGGCTGGACGAACCCGGGGCATACCCCGTCGAGGTCAGCGCCGGGATCGAGGCGCTGCGCTCACGTGAGTAGATCCGGACTGCTCATACTCCTCCCAGCGGCGCTCGCCTCCTGCCATTTCCAAGGTGCCAGCCGAGTAGTCCCGCCGAGTAGTCCCAGCCGAGTAGTCCCTGACTGGCCCCTGGCCTAACTAACTGGATTTTTGGCGTTTTGCATAACAACTTGCGTTGAATGTAACTTGCATGATATGTAAGTTGCATTGCAGGTAAGCAACATCGCTCGGGAGCCGGCATGATGCACTTCGTCAACCGGGAGCAGGAGCTCGCTGCCCTCGAGGACTGGTGGTCCCGGCCGGATGCGGGCATCGCCCTGCTCTGGGGACGGCGCAGGGTGGGCAAGACCGCCCTGGCCCAGCGTTTCGCTGAGGGGCGGCGGACCCTGTTCCACACGGCGAGCAGCCGTCCACCTGCTGACGAGCTGGAGGCGGTGAGTCGGCTGGCCGTTGCAACGATCGACACTGGGCTTCGTGACTTGGCTGCCAGGCCCTTCACGGACTGGATCGATGCGCTGGAGACGTTGGCCGAATCCGCCCGGCAGGAGCCGTTGCTCCTCGTACTCGATGAGTTCCCCGAGCTTCTCAAATCAGCGGGGGAGTTGGAAGGTGTGCTGCGGGCGGTATGGGACCGGGTACGGGATCGGACCGGGTTGCGCATCCTGCTGTGTGGGTCGGCCACCCGCGTGATGGAGAAGATCCAGGAAGAGCGGGCGCCGCTGTACGGCAGGGCAGATCTGCGCCTGCTGCTGCACCCCTTCCGTCCTCATGAGGCAGCAGCCATGCTCGGCGGGCTCGATCCGGCGGATCGGGCATTGGTGTGGGGCCTGGTGGGCGGCGTGCCGCTGTACCTCGAGTGGTGGAACACCGGAACCAGCATCGAGGACAACCTTACTCGGCTGGTCTGCACCCCCGGCGGCCGACTGCTCACCGAGGGAGCCTTCGTGCTGGCCACCGAGGGAACCTCCGGCGACCTGTCCCGGCAGGTCCTGTCGGCCATCGCCTCCGGGCGGACCCGGTACAACGAGATCGAGTCAGCGGTGCGGACCCCGCCGGCCCGCGTGCTCGAGTCCCTGGTCGAGCTGCGCCTAGTCGAGCGCGTCGTGCCGGTCACCGAGGATCCACGCCGCACCCGCCGTAGAATCTACCGCATCGCCGACAATTTCCTAGCTTTCTGGCTCGGCGTGGTGGAGCGCTACAGGGCCGAGATTGAACGCGGCCTGGGCCGAAGCATCCTGGATGTGCTGCGCGCCGATCTGGACGATCACCTGGGATCCCGGTGGGAGGAGGCCTTCCGCATGCATCTGCGACGCATGGCCGCCGACGGAGCGCTGGGCCGCGACGTCGTCGCGGTCGGGCCTTTCTGGGGTACCGGTCGCGATCCCGGAGAGATCGACGCGGTAGTGCTGGCTGGACGGAGCAGGACCGCGATCCTGGTGGGTGAGGCCAAGTGGGCGCATCGCGTGGACGGCCGGAGGACCAGCGTGGCTCTCGAGCGGAAGTCGGCTGCCCTGCGTTTGCGGGAGGGGCATCTCGAGTTCGCTGTCTGCGCCCGCGAGGAGGTGACAGGGGAGGGATCGTTTCTCCGCATCACGGCTACCGACATCTTCGGGTGAGGCCGTCCCTCGTTCTTCTCGTTCGTACTTGCCACCGGCGCGGAAGTGTTGTCTATTTCTTTGTTAATGAAGCACCGTGTCAATCCGGATCAGCTCGCCTCGCCGATGGCCGAGGCCGGCGTGCATCACACCCACCTGTACTTCGAGCAGATGAAGTCGAGCATCCGCTGGAAGCTGCTGGTAGCGTACATCACCCCGCTGATCTGCCTGTCGGTGTACTTCCACTTCCAGTACAACGCCACCCTGCGCGAGGGCATCGACAACCATCTGCGCTCCGTGGCCGAGCACCAGCGCAACACTGTCGATCTGTTCCTCAAGGAGCGCGTGGCCAACCTGCGCCACACCCTGCCGCAAGACGCCGATCCGGCACAACTCGACGACGCGGCGATACAGGTCGTGCTCACCGAACTGCAGCGCGAGAATCCGACCTTCACCGACATCGGCCTGTTCGACGCCCGGGGCAAGCTGGTCTCGTATGCGGGCCCCCACGTATCGCTGCTGGGCAAGGACTACAGCGAGGAACCGTGGTACCGGGCGCTGCACTCGGGAAAGCGCAACCACTACGTCAGCGACGTGTACCTCGGCTTTCGCGACCGGCCGCACTTCGTGGTCGCGGTCAGGCGCCTGATCGCCGGCGTGCTGTGGACCGTGCGTGCCAGCGTGGATCCGGAGGCCTTCGGCCGCTTCGTCAACAGCTCGCACCTGATGGCCGAGGGCGAGAGCTGCATCGTCAACGCCGATGGCGAGCGGCAGACGCTGGACGGCACCAACCGCGACCAGCCCGACCGCATCCCCGTGCCCGTCCGCACCGAGGAGACCCTGGTAACCGAGTTCGATCTCGACGGAGAGCTGTGCCTCGCCGCGCTGGCCTGGCTCACCGAGACCGACTGGGTGATGGTGGTCAGCGTGCCCGAGGTGGTGGCGTACGCGCCGTTGCAGCGCGCGCGGCTGGTGCTGGCAGGGATGATGATTGTGGCCTTGGCGTTGATCGTGCTAGTGGTCCTGCGGAGCACCAAGCGCATGGTCGGGCGACTCGAGGCCACGGACACCGCCAAGGAGAACCTCCAGCAGCAGCTGTTCAACGCGGCCAAGCTGGCCTCGGTGGGCGAGATGGCCGCCGGCGTGGCGCACGAGATCAACAACCCGCTGGCCATCGTGTACGAGGAGGCCGCGATGATGGAGGACCTCCTCGACCCGCAGTTCGGCGGCCAGCTCGAGCCTGACGAGACCCGTGAGCGCCTCGCGGAGATCAAGGCCGCGACCATGCGCGGCCGCGAGATCACGCGCAAGCTGCTGGCCTTCTCCCGTCGCCACGAGCCCGAGCCCGAGCCCATCGACGTCAACCTGCTGGTCGAGCGCGTCCTCGAGACGCGGAGCCAGGCCCTGGTGGTGTGCAACATCGATGTCGAGAAGCAGCTGGCCGCCAATCTGCCGATGGTGTTCGTCAACCGCAACCAGGCGGAGCAGGTGATGCTCAACCTGGTCAACAACGCCAGGGACGCCATCAGCGACGGCGGAACGATCACCATTCGAACCCGCCGCGGCGGACAGCTCGTCGAGATCGATGTCGAGGATACGGGTAGCGGGATGTCGCCCGAGACGATGAACCAGATCTTCTTCCCCTTCTTCACCACCAAGGGGGTGGGCCGCGGCACCGGGCTGGGCCTGTCGATTAGCTATGGTATCGTCAAGGCCGCTGGCGGCCGGATCGAGGTGGCCAGCGAGGTCGGCGGGGGGACCTGCTTTACGGTCTCGCTGCCGGCGGTGGAGCGGGCGTCAGGAGACGGCGAGACGCGGTCAGAGGGAAACGCGGATGGTTGACGACACAGAGCAGGAGTCCGGGGCTCCGGAGCCCGATTCGATCGACGAGGTCGAGGAGCAGGCGCCCGAGAAGGCCAGGGTACTGCTCGTAGACGACGAGGAGCGTTACCGCACCAGCCTGGCCAGGCGCCTGGGCATGCGGGGCTACCACGTCAGCGACGTGGGTGACGGCGGGGAGGCGATCCGGGTCGCGCGCCAGACGCGCCCGGACGTGGTGCTGCTCGACCGCAAGATGCCGGGCATGCAGGGCGAGGAGGTGCTCAGGGAGCTCAAGCGCATCCTGCCCCAGATCCAGGTGGTGATGCTCACCGGTCACGGCAGCATCGAGTCGGCCACCGAGACCGGCAGGCTGGATGCGTTCGCGTACCTCACCAAGCCCTGCGACACCGACGAGCTGCTCCAGACCATCGACGCCGCGCGCCAGGAGAAAGTCTACGCCATGGCGCGCGCCGAGATCCCGACCCCCGAGTCGCGCAGCGCCTGGACCTGGCTGCGGGGCACGCAGAACTCCCGGCCCGGTATTATCCTCCTCGGCATCATGCTCTTCGCCGGCGTGTACCTGATGCCGACCTCGGAGACTCTGCTCGGTCTGCTCGCGACGGAGAAGACCGGCGAGCCCGGCGACCCGATCGCGGGGTACCCGTATTACGCCAAGATGGACAAGGGCGAGACCATCGCCGGCTACTACAGCCGGGCCGGCTCGCGCTACGTCAAGCAGACGGCGGCGGACGGCACGGTCGCCAAGCGCTACCTGCGGCCGGAGGAGGCGGCGCAGAAGGCCAAGGTGATGGTCGGCGTGCTGATCGTGGCCGCGATGTTCTGGGCCACCGGCGCGCTGCCGATCGGCTTCACCGCGATGCTCGTCGGTGTGCTGATGTACATCTTCGGGGTCTTCCCTCCGAACCTGGTGGCCAAGGCCTACGCCAAGGACGCGGTGCTGTTCATCATGGGCGTGCTGGCCCTGGCTGTTGGCGTGGGCAAGACAGGTCTCGACCGGCGCATCGGACTGGTGCTGCTCGGCACCAGCCGCTCGCTCAACGCGTACCTGTTCCTGTTCTTGCCCCTGCTGGCGGTAACCGCCTCATTCCTCTCCGAGCACGCGCTGGTCGCCTTCATCGTGCCCTTGCTGATGGTGGTCTACATGGCCGGGATCAAGGCCTCGGACCTCAAGCAGGACAGGCACCTTGCCGTGCTGCTGCTGCTGTCGCTCAACTTCGTGGCCAACCAGGCCGGGCCCGGCTCGCCGGCCGCGGGCGGGCGCAACGCGATCATGGTCGGCATCCTCGCCGACTACGGCGCCGCGCCGAGCTTCGGCGAGTGGATGCTCTACGGCATGCCCTTCGTGCCGGTGATGGCGCTGACGATCGCGCTGTACTTCTTCATCATGGTCCGACGCAAGACCAAGGTGCGCAAGCTCAACGTCGCGGCCATCGTGCGCAAGGAGTCGACCAAGCTGGGCAAGATGACGCGCGGCGAGTACATCGCCGCGGCGGTGCTGGTGCTGGTGATCGTGCTGTGGATCACGGCCAGCAGCGAGCTGGGCATGGGCGGGCCCGCAATGCTGGGCCTGGTGCTGCTGGCCTGCTTCCGGCTGATCACCTGGAAGGACATCAACGGCATCTCGTGGGACGTGGTGCTGCTCTATGCGGCGGCGTCGGCGATGGGCGTGGGCATGGCGTACACCGGCGCGGCGCAGTGGATGGCCAGCGGCTTCGTGGCCGCTCTGCCCGAGTTCCTCTCCTACGGCGAGGGCCTGTGCGTGGCCAGCAGCCTGTTCACGGGCCTGCTGACCAACTTCATGAGCGACGGCGCCACGGTCTCGGCGCTGGCGCCGATCACCGTGCCGATGGCGCAGATCTCGGGGACCCATCCGTGGATGGTCGGCTTTGCCACGGCCTTTGCCTCGTCCTTTGCCAACATCTTCGTGATCGGCACGCCGAACAACGCGATCGTGTTCTCGCTGGCCCGGGATCCGAAGACCGGCAAGCAGCTGATCTCGCTGGGTGAGTTCGCCAGGCACGGGCTGGTGGTCACGGTGCTGGCCTTCGGGGTGCTGTGGGGCTGGACCTTCTTCGGTTACTGGCGCTGGATCGGGTTCTAGCGCCGCAAGAGGAGATTCCGATGTCGGACAAGATCAAGCTGCTGATGGTGGACGACGAGGTGCGTTTCCTGCAGACGCTGCAGAAGCGGCTCGAGATGCGTGACTTCGACGTGACCGCGGTGACCAACGGGACCGACGCGATCGAGGCTGCCGGGCGCGAGCGCTTCGACCTGGCTCTGCTCGACCTCAAGATGCCGGGCATCGACGGCGAGGAGGTGCTGGCGAAGCTCAAGCAGCAGGATCAATATATCGAGGTGGTGATGCTCACCGGTCACGGGTCGGTCGACTCGGCGGTGCGCAGCACCAAGCTCGGCTCCTTCGCGTACCTGCAGAAGCCCTGCGAGACCGAGGAGCTGCTCGAGGTGCTCAAGGAGGCGTACAGCAAGCGGGTCAAGGCCAAGCTCGATCTCGATCAGGAGAAGATGGAGGAGATGATGAGGAGCTTCACCGGCGAGGGTCCGCTGGGTATCCTGCGCAAGCTGCGCGAGCTGGAGAAGAAGGGCTGAACACCGCGGCATGGTCGATTCGAACAGCTTCGATACGCGAAGGCAGCTCGACACGGGCGCCGGATCTTTCGATTACTTCAGGCTCGAGGCGCTCGAGCGGGCGGGCGTAGCCGAGGTATCGCGCCTGCCCTTCACGATCAAGGTGCTGCTGGAGGCCGCGCTGCGCAACGAGGACGGCGTGGCCATCACGGCCGAGGACGTGCGCAGGCTGGCGAGCTACGATCCGCGCGCGCCGGCCCGGGTCGAGATCCCGTTCAAGCCGGCCCGGGTGCTGGTGCAGGACTTCACCGGTGTGCCGGCCGTGGTCGATCTGGCGGCCCTGCGCAGCGCGATCAAGCGCATGGGCGGCGACCCGGAGCGGGTCAACCCCGAGATCCCGGTCGACCTGGTGATCGACCACAGCGTGCAGGTGGACGCGTTCGGCTCGGACGCGGCCCTGGCGCGTAACGCGGAGCTCGAGTTTCAGCGCAACCGCGAGCGGTACGAGTTCCTGCACTGGGGGCAGAAGAGCTTTCACAACTTCACCGTGGTACCGCCGGCGACCGGCATCTGCCATCAGGTGAACCTGGAGTACCTGGCGACGGTGGTGCAGCGGAGGTCGCTCGACGACGCGGAGGTGGTGTTCCCGGACTCGCTGGTCGGGCTCGACTCGCACACCACGATGATCAACGGCCTCGGCGTGCTGGGCTGGGGCGTGGGCGGCATCGAGGCCGAGGCGGCGATGCTGGGCCAGCCACTGTTCATGCTGATGCCCGAGGTGCTGGGCCTACGGCTCATTGGCGTGCTGCCGGCGGGCGCCACGGCCACGGACCTGGCGCTGACGGTGACGCAGACGCTGCGGGAGCGCGGCGTGGTGGGCAAGCTCGTCGAGTTCTTCGGCGAAGGGCTGTCCTCGGTCAGCCTGGCCGACCGGGCCACGATCGCCAACATGGCGCCCGAGTACGGCGCCACCTGCGGCTTCTTCCCGGTGGACGACGAGACGCTGAGATACCTGCGCAGCACGGGACGGCCGGAGGAGCTGATCGATCTCGTCGAGCGCTACGGCAAGGCCCAGGGCCTGTTCCGCACCGACGAGACGCCCGAGCCCAAGTTCGCGGATGTGGTCGAGCTGGATCTCTCGATGGTGCAGACCAGCCTGGCCGGGCCGCGGCGGCCGCAGGACCGCATCGACCTGGGTGACCTGGCCGGACGCTTCAACGAGCTGCTGGGCGCGCCCGGACACGAAGGCGGCTTCGCGGTACAGAAGAACGCCCTGCAGCATCGCGCCGCGGTCGAGGGCGCCGACGCCACCATCGGCCACGGTGCCGTGGTCATCGCTGCGATCACCAGCTGCACCAACACCAGCAACCCCAGCGTGCTGCTCGGTGCCGGGATCCTGGCGAAGAAGGCGGTGGAGGCCGGTCTGGCGAGCAAACCCTGGGTCAAGACCAGCCTGGCGCCCGGCTCCAAGGTGGTCACCGAGTACCTCACCGAGACCGGCCTGCTGTCGTACCTCGAGCAGCTCGGCTTCAACGTGGTGGGATACGGCTGCACGACCTGCATCGGCAACAGCGGCCCGCTGCCGGACAGCGTGTCCGCGGCGATCGACACAGGCGATCTGGTGGTGGCCAGCGTACTCTCGGGCAACCGCAACTTCGAGGGGCGGATCCACCAGCAGGTCAAGGCCAACTTCTTGGCCTCGCCGCCGCTGGTGGTGGCGTACGCCCTGGCCGGCCGGGTGGATCTCGACCTGACCGCGGAGCCGCTCGGGCGGGACCGCAACGGCCGCGACGTGTACCTGCAGGACCTCTGGCCCACGCCCGACGAGATCGCGGCCGTGCTCGACCGGGCGTCGGATCCGGACAAGTTCCGCGCGGTGTACAGCAAGCTGCTCACCGAGAACCAGACCTGGAACGCGATCGAGGCCGGCAGCGAGGCGGTGTACGGCTGGGACGAGCAGAGCACGTACATCCACGAGCCGCCGTTCTTCGTCGGCATGACGCCCGAGGCGCCCGCGATCGAGGCGATCTCGGGCGCGCGTGTGCTGGCCCTGCTGGGCGACTCGGTGACCACCGACCACATCAGCCCGGCCGGGGCGTTTCCGGCCGATAGCGAGGCGGGCCAGTACCTGGTCTCGCGCGGCGTGGACCCGCAGGACTTCAACTCGTACGGATCCAGGCGCGGCAACGACCTGGTGATGACCCGCGGCACCTTTGCCAACATCCGGCTGCGCAATGCCCTGGCCGGCGGCCAGGAGGGTGGGTTCACCGAGCACCTGCCGAGCGGCGAGCCGACCACGATCTACGAGGCCGCGCAGCGCTACGAGAAGGACGGCACGCCACTGATCGTGATCGGGGGCATCGACTACGGCATGGGATCGAGCCGCGACTGGGCGGCCAAGGGGACCTTCCTGCTGGGCGTGCGCGCCGTGATCGCGAAGAGCTTCGAGCGCATCCATCGCAGCAACCTGGTGGGCATGGGCGTGCTGCCCTTGCAGTTAAGGGAGGGCGAGGACGCCGAGGCGCTCGGGCTGACCGGCCGCGAAACGTACACCGTGAACATCGGCGACGACCTCGCGCCGGGTCAGGACGTGACCGTGGATGTTACCGGCGAAGACGGCTCGACCCGCAACTTCACCGTGTTGTGTCGCATCGACACGCCGGTCGAGCTGACCTACTACCGCAACGGCGGGATCCTGCACACCGTGCTGCGGAAGATGCTGGCGGGGTAGTGCCGCATCAGTAGAACGCAGCCTGTAGCAGCCGCACGATACCCACCACGCCGGACCAAATCGCGAAGGCGAACAGGAACAGCGTGATGGCCGCGAGCACGAACAGCGGGCCTCCCTCGTATGTGGTACCGGGATGTATCCACGTTGCGATCTCGATCATGCCGAAGATGCCCGCACCGATGACCAGCGCAATGACCAGGTGCACCACGCCGCTGGACACACGCTGCCTTTGCGTGAGGCTCTCCGGAGCGGCCGTGAAGACCAGGCGCCTGCCCAGGAGCCGTCTGGCAGGGGTGTCGCGCTGATCCAGCAGGTGATTTCCAGCGGTCGTGATGCCGTACACGATCAGGACGATCGTCAGCACTCCCACGGTGAGCACAAAGGCGTCTTCCCAGCCCATCTCAGTCGCGCCTGTCCTTATCCACGTGCTCCGCGCACTTCTCGATCAGCCCCTTCATTTGCCCGGTCGGTCCATAGAACAGCAGGAGGCTGAGCCCGACCAGGGCCGCGAGGATGGTCAGCCCGCCCTTGGAGAAGATGCCGTCCATCGTACCGCCCGAGAACAGCAGAGTGTCCAGAATTCCCAGCAGGTAAGGCACGCAGCACAGCAGGAGGAGCTTCGGCAGGAAGGTATGTTTGAAGTGGACCATCAAACGGTACCCAGCCCCGTCGCTCCTGCACTCGAGTCCGACCTCGCCGCTGTCCACCGACGCCTTGAACCGGGGACCCTCCCAGAAAAACAGCGCGGACGTGTGGATGATGTCGAACTCTGCCAGGCCTGCGCCAGGACCGACCTTGTAGAAGAAGTGCCCCAGGCGGCGCCTGCGGAACTCGTCCTTCATCTTGACGAAGAACGGCTCGATCGCGGCCTGCTCGTCGAGCTCGGTCTCCCACTCGACGAGACCGATCTGAGAGAAGGGGAAGGGCATGGCGTCAGTCCCCGATCCGCCCCGCCAGCACCTCATGGATCGCCCGGTACGCCGGCTTGGGGGCTAGCTCGGTGTCGAGCAGCAGCGGCTCGTTGGGCGCGTCCATGTCGAAGGGGAACTGCTCGTCGAGCCACGAGCGGCCATCGTCCACGCCCCACACGGTCATCCCGGTGCAGCCATATACCGCAACACAGGCCGCGGCCATGGTGCGGTACACCTCGGCCTGGGCCTCGAACAGCTCGGTCCCTCGCCGCAGCTCGTCGGCGAGCGCGACCTTGGTCACGTCCATCTCGGTCAGCTCCACGTCCAGGCCCAGGTCGACCAGGCTCTGGATGTACCCCTGCAGCACCTCCTGCTCCGGCGGCTCGAGCATCACGTGTGCCTGCAGACCCACGCCATCGATCGGCACGCCGGCCTCGACCAGGTCAGCGATGGCGATGCCACCGGTGAAGACGGCGTATAGCGCAAGAGCAAGCGCGATCGCCGGGCCGGTGATCCAGAGCGTGCGTTTCCTTGGCATCGCTGCTACTCCACGAGCGCGTCTGTCAGCCTAGTCGAAGCCCGGCGAGTTCGGCAACGACTAGCTCAGCGGATGCCGCCACTTCAGCCCGGGAAAGCGGCTGTAATCCCGGTCCGTGGTGATCCACTCGCTGCCGGACTCGATGGCCAGCGCAGCGAGGAAGGCATCCGGCACCAGGTTGCCCCGTGCCCCGGCCGTCTCGCAGAGCGTGGTGAAGATCTCCCAGTGCCGCGGACCGGGCGTGATAGAAACACAGTTCGGCTGATCGCGGATCTGCTCGGCGAAGGCCAGCGCGTGCTCGAGCGGTGTGGGTGGATTGAAAACCCGGGGGTGCGTGACGACGCGGACGAATCCGCTCAACACGATGTCAAAGAGGCCGTACGCCTCCTCACCGTTGACGATGCTGTCGAGCCAGTCCCGGAATCGAGCATGGTCGGGTGTGTCCTCGCGGTGTGCGTAGACCAGCACGTTGACGTCAGGCAGGATCATCGTCGTTATCCATCAGGTCGAGCATCGAGGCCGAGTCGTCGAGGTCCACGCCTGGCTGGAGCCCATTGCCGTTGAAGGTGAGTAGGTGCACGTGATCGCTACGCCGTTTTTGTCGCTGTGCCAGCGCCTGGCGCAGGGCGTCCTCGATCACCGCGGTCAGCGTCCTGCCAGTTCGAGCGGCGACCTGCTTGGCCTCGGCGAGGAGCTGGTCGTCGAGTCGGATCGTGGTTCTCATGCATCAAAGCATACCAGTGAGGCATCAATATGTCAATAAGGCCTGCCGGTTGCCAAGTGCCTATAATTTAAAGGACATGTGTAGAAATCGTCGATCCGGGGAGCTCAGTCGCAGATGAACTCCATGTCCCCGCAATCCTTCTCGTCCGATCCGTCCGGGCAGTCGTCCTGACCGTTGCACTTCTTGGCCTCTGAGATCTCGCCCGAGCCGTCCGCACACTCGAATGTCGGGCAGCCCGCCTCGTCCGACTTGTCCGCGCAGTCGTCCCAGCCGTCGCACTTGCGGGTCAGCGGGATCGTCTGCGAGCCGTCCGCGCACTCGAAGGTCGGGCAGCCATCCTCGTCCGACCCGTCCGGGCAGTCGTCCCAGCCGTCGCACCTGCGGTCCTCGGGCACGGTCTTGGAGCCGTCCGCGCACTCGAATCCGGGGCAGCCGGCCTCGTCCGAGCCGTCGTCGCAGTCCTCGTACCCGTCGCACTTGTCGTATTCGTCGTACGTGTCCGAGCCGTCGGCGCAGTCGTAGGTCTTGACGTACTGCTGGCAGCCCCCCATACACAGGGCCAGCGACGCGCTCATCGTGTCGTTGCACAGGGCGTTCTTCAGGTCGGCGCAGCTCGCGTCGAGCATGCAGTCGGCCTGGCACCGCTCGGCCCGGTTCTCGGGCTCTTCGCAGACGAAGGTCCCGGGTGCGATCAGCCCGCAGGCCTCAAGCTTGTCCTCGCCCTTGTTGCAGAAGTCACTACCTCCGCCCCCGCCGCAGCCTGGGGCCGCGACGGCCAGGGCGAGCAGGCCGAGCGTCAGATTCGGGTACATGCTTTTCATGTGTCACCTCTTCCCAGGGTTGTCATCAGCCCGCTGACAGTATCAACCGGGCGCGCAGGCCGTCAATCCGCGGCCGGCGCAGCTCGCGCGGAGCTCGGCGGTCGCAGGTTCTCCTTGAGCCGCCGCACCAGGGTCTCGATGCCGTGGGGCGCCAGGTGGCGGTCGAGGGTGGTGACGAACTCGGCGTGGCCGCGGCCCTGGCGGTAGTCCGGCTCGTGCGGCGGGTGGGCGAGGTAGCGGATCATCCGGTCCAGCCTCGGATCGAACAGCAGGCTCGCCGAGTAGAGCAGGGTGTCGCGCGAGCGGTGCAGGCAGGCGCCGCCGATCTTGCGGTCGCCGATCACCAGATCCGAGATGCCGGCCCGCTCCACGCCGCTGATCCCGGCCACGGCCAGGCCGTCGATCAGCCAGCCGTTGAGGCGGCGGAGGTGTCCCTGGTTGTCGCCGAGGCCCGGAGCGTACTGGGCCGCCGACACGATCAGGTTTCCCGGATCGAGCAGCACCGCGCAGCCGCCGCCACGGCGCCGGAGGATCGGCACCCGGTCCTGCTCGCAGGCCTGCAGGTTCAGCTCCACGGCCGGCTTGCTGGCGCGGCCCAGCACGATCTGGAGCCGGTCCGGGCGGTACACCAGATGGCGAGTCGTGCTGTCGGCCCGGGTGGCCTTGAAGATCGCGTCGTCCGCCTCGTACGGGATCACTTCCATGCCGTCCCGTCTCGGACGCGATCGATCGCGCCCCGGCTACGCGTGTATCGCCCTGCCGTCGACCGCCAGCGCAGCCTCCCTGACAGCCTCGGCCAGGGTCGGGTGTGCGTGGATCGTGCGCGCCAGGTCCTCGCTGCTGGCCGAGAACTCGATCGCCAGCACGGCCTCGGCGATCAGCTCCGAGGCGTGTGGGCCGAGGATGTGCACGCCGATAATGCGGTCGGTCGTCGCGTGGGCCAGGATCTTGACCAGCCCGTCCGGCGTTCCCGCGGCCAGCGCCCGGCCGCTGGCGCGGAAGGTGGAGCGCCCGACCCTGTACTCGAGATCGCGCGCCTTGGCCTGCTCCTCGGTCAGCCCGACCTGGGCCAGTTCGGGCGTGGTGTACACCACACCCGGGATCGAGTCGTGGTTCACCTGCCCGGGCAGGCCGGCCAGCCGCTCGGCCACGGCCAGGCCCTCCTCCTCGGCCTTGTGCGCCAGCATCGGACCGGGCACCAGGTCGCCGATGGCGTACACGCCGGGAACCGAGGTCTCGTGATGCTCGCTGATCGCCACGCGCCCCTGCTCGTCCAGGGCCACGCTGTTCTGCTCCAGGCCCAGGCCGTCGGTGCAGGGCTTCCTGCCCACGGCCACGAGCACGTGCGAGACCGCGAGCTGCTCGGTCTTGTCGCCGGGTCCGAGCAGCGTGGCCTTCACGCCGTCGGGCTCGACCTCGGCCGCGCTGACCCGGGTATTGGTGCGGATCGTCATGCCCTGGGCCTTGAGCGCCCGGTCCAGGGTGCGCGCGACCTGGCGGTCGGCAAAGGGAACGATCTGGGGCAGCAGCTCGACCACGGTGACCTCGGCGCCGAGGCGGCGCCAGACCAGGCCCAGCTCCAGTCCCACCGCGCCGGCGCCCACCACGAGGAGGTGCGCCGGCACCTCGGCCAGGGACAGCGCCTCGGTCGAGCTGATCACGCGCTTGCCGTCAAAGGGCAGCTCGGGCAGTTCCGTGGGCACGCTGCCCGTGGCGAGCAGCACGGCCCCGGCCTCCACCTCCTGGCGGCCCTCCTCGCCGTCGACGGCCACGCGGCGAGTCGCGCCGTTGCCGGAGGCGGAGGCGGATCCGCCGAGCAGCGAGCCATGTCCGCGCAGCACGGTGACCTTGTTCTTCTTCATCAGGCCGGCCACTCCGCCCGTCAGCTGCTCGACCACGCCGTCCTTGCGGGACATCATCGTGTCCAGGTCCAGCCTCACCTCGCCGACCTCAACGCCGTGCGCGGCGAACTCGTCGTGCGCCGCGGCGAAGCGCTCGCTCGACTCGAGCAGGGCCTTGGAGGGGATGCAGCCCACGTTGAGGCAGGTGCCGCCGAGCGCGGCGTCCTGCTCCACGAGCGCCACGGTCTTGCCCAGCTGGGCCGCGCGGATCGCGGCCACGTACCCGCCCGGTCCGGCGCCGATGATCGCCAGGTCGTAGCGCTCCACCTTCACACCTCCAGCCGGCGGATGATCGGGCAGCGCTGCATGTCTGTCAAGGCATCTCGGCGTACAGCTCGAGCAAGCGCTGCACCACACCTTCGGGATCGAAGCTCTGCTCCAGGCGCTGGCGCCCGCGTTCGCCCAGCCGGCGCGCCAGCGCCTGGTCCGCGGCCAGGCGATCCGCGGCCGCGGCCAGCCCGGCCGGATCGTTGGCCGCGATCAGCAGCCCGGTCTCGTCGGGCTCCAGCCAGTCGCGCACGCCGCCCACGTCCGCGGCCACCACCGGCACGCCCGCGGCCATGGCCTCGAGGCCCACGATGCCGAAGGGCTCGGCCCACAGGCTGGGTAGCCACAGCGAGCAGGCCTGGCCGAGCAGGACAGCCAGGGTTTCCCGGTCGGCCCAGCCCTGGAACCGGACCTGCCCGTCGGGGTCTAGGGCTGCGCGCTTGATCTTGTCGGCCAGCGGACCCTCGCCCGCGATCGTCAGGGGCAGCCGGGCATCCATCGCGCGGGCCGCGGCCAGGGCCACGGCAATGCCCTTGTGCCGCGACAGCCTTCCCACGAGCAGATGGTGCTCGCCGGCGCCCGGATCGCCGTCGGCCGTGCAGGCCAGGCGATCGACAAAGGGCGGCACCACCTCGATCCGATCCGCGGCCACACCCGCGGCGGCTAGCTCGCCGGCCATGTATCGCGAGAGCACGGTGACCCGCCCCATGCGCGACACCGCGTCGAGCCGTCGCTGGGTCAGGTCGAGCACGGTGCGGCCGTAGTCCTCATCCTCGAAGCAGCGCAGGCAGCGCTCGCCCATCGGCTCGTTGCAGGCCCGATCATCGGCGTCGACCTTGCCCCGTCCCGGACAGAAGCAGCGGTGGTCCTGCACCATGGCGACGGCGCGACCCGTGGCCGCCGCGATCTCGAGCAGCTCCGGATCCATCACGTCGTTGACGTGGATCGCGTCGGGCGCGAAGCGCTCGATCGCCTCGGCCAGCCGCGCCCGGGCCGCCGGACCGGCCGGCCGGCCCAGCCCGCCGCGATCGAGTCCCTTGAGCCGTTCCCAGGGACCGATGCGCTCGCGCTCGGCGGCGGGCAGCTCTTGGTCCGCGTACCCGACGAGCAGCTGCGTCTCGGCCCGTCCCTGCAGGCGGGCCAGCACGCCCAGCAGCCAGCGGTCGGCTCCGCCGCGGTCGGACAGGCGTCGGTTGAGGAACAGGACGCGCATGGGACCATGGTAGCGGCGCGGGGCGCCGAAGTCGAGTTTCGAGCGTGTGGCGGCGAATCGGCTTCCCCGGTCGAGGTGTCATGGGTACAATCGCGGCGATGAGGAATTTCAGGTCCGAGCTCTGTGAAGATCGCTGCTGGGATCGTCTGACCCAGGTGCGTTTCGATGAGCGCGGCGAGGCGCTCGAGGATTGCATCCTGCAGAACCGCGAGGAGCTGATCGCGCTCTGTGGGTTCATCGAGGCGCAGCGGATCCGCAGCTACCTCGAGATCGGCACGTGGACCGGGCGGCTGGTCTCGACCCTGCACCGCCTGTTCCGCTTCGATCGGGTGGCCGCCTGCGACGATGGGTACGCCCGTCGCTTCGGCCTGCCGATCGCGCTGCCCGACGACGCGGAGTTCTTCGAGGGCGACTCCAGCTCCGAGCACTTCGTGCGCTGGCGCGAGGGGCTCGGGCACTTCGATCTGGTGCTGATCGACGCCAACCATCATTACCGCGGCGTGCGGCGCGACTTCGAGATCAACCGCGGCTTTCCGCATCGCTTCCTGGCCTTCCACGACATCACGGGACACATCCCGCAGACCCGCGGGGTGAAGCAGTTCTGGGACGAGCTGACCGAGGGGCGCAAGACCGAGATCGTGCGGCCGCACCGCGAGCTGGGACTGGATCACTCCACGATGGGCATTGGCATCTGGTCGGCCGCGGAGCGGATCAGTAGCGGCACCCCTGCGCCGCGGCCATGAAGGCCGCGTCCGTGTCGTCCACCGCGCCCGTGCGGTCGAGGTCGGCACCGATGCACCAGTCGTTGCCCTCGTCGCAGGTCGTGGCGGCGTACGCGGTGCGCGCCGACTCGAACAGGCTGGCGTCGGCATCATCCACGGTCCCGCTGTCGTCGAGGTCGGGACGCTCGCAGCCCAGCGCGGCCCAGGCACAGTCCATGTACCCGGGCAGGCTGGTACAGAGCGGCAGCCCGTGCAGCAGCCGCGTGCCGCCCACGATGTGGTGGTGCGGCCGGTCCACGGTGCGCCACGGCCACTCCGCCTCGGGGAAGCCCCGCGCCTCGTAGCTCTCGCCGTCGCCGCCCACGCGCACCGGCATCACGTCGCCGTACTCGTCGGCGAAGCGCGCCTTGACCGTGTCGGAACGGCCCGAGAGGTGATTCTCGATCTCGGTGCGGATCTGTGCGTCGGTCTTCATCACCGCGGGCGAGCTGTCGCCGAAGTCGAGCCAGCCCTCGATGTACGCGACACGCTCCTCGGCATAGCTCAACTCGTCCAGGTCGGCGACCGGGGTGGCGTCCAGTCCACCCCAGGCGTCGAACAGCGCGGCCTCGTACATCCGGCGGGCAAAGCGGCTGTCCTCGGGCGGATAGATGATCTCGGCGAAGACCCGCATCAGCGCCGCAAGGTCGCCCAGCGTGCCGCGCGCCAGCGCGCCCAGCTCGGCGTCGCCCTGCGCGTCGGCGTAGTTGACCAGCGCCACCGCGGCCAGCGCGATCTCGTAGAAGTCGTCCTGGAACCCGCCGATCACCTCCTCGGCCGCGCCGTGGCCCAGCGCGCGTACCAGGTCCAGCCAGGGGTTGCCGTAGATCTGGATGTCCTCCATCGTGGCCCAGGTCTGCCCGCAGAAGGCCTCGTCGAGCTGCCGGCACACGCGGTCGCCTTCGGGCAGCGGACAGTCCACGCCCTCGCCGATGGCGTCCACCAGGATGTACTCCACCGACGACGGCGCCTTGACCTCGGGGAGCGGGAGCGCCAATCCCTGGCTCGATATGGCGCGCGCAAGAAAGGCCATCTGGCAGTCGGCCAGGGTGCCCAGGTCCTCGATCTCGACCTCGCCGTCGGGTCGCACCGCGCCGCTGTTGATCAGGTCGTCGTAGGTGTGGTGCTCGTCCACGGTCATGATCGCGTCGTTGGCCACGATCAGGTCGCCGATGCGCTCGCCCGCCTCGACCACCTGCGCCGCGGCCGCGCGCACCGCCGCGCTGGCCTGCGGGTCGTTGACTGCCGCCATCGCGGCCACCAGGCCCAGCGAGAGGTCCGGGAAGTTGTCGCGCGAGTTGTGGTTGCCCCAGAAGGCGCCCTCCCAGGCATAGGGCGCGGGCGTGCGCATGATCGAGGCGCAGCAGTCGCTGCTGCGCAGGTACATCGGCAGGGCCGAGAAGCTGTACGTCACCGCGTACGCACCGGTCTCCCGGCCGGGCATGTAATTGAACAGGATGTCATCGACCTCGGAGCGGTAACTCACGCGCACCCCGTCCCAGAAGGTCTGCAGCATCTCGCTCTCCAGCTCCGGGTTGTACGGCGCGGGCGCGGTGACCGGCACGCCGGCGCGGGTGCGCGTCACCGTGCCCGCGATGCCGTCGGCCACCCGCGTCCAGCCCGGCCAGACCATGCGCGAGGTCATGCCCGGGTGGCCGCTGACCTGCTCGAAGAAGTGCAGGCCGTTGAACAGACGGATCAGCGCCAGCTCGAGCGGGCGGGTGCGGAACTGCTTGTACGCGTGGTACGTGGTCCAGGCCGATATGCCGATCGGGTTGTTGTCGTTGGGGCCGATCACCACCTCGTAATCATTGCCCTGGCGGGCGATGCCCGACTTGCCGATCACCGCGCCAAAGGTGGTGTCGCCCACGAGCATGAAGCGCTGGTACGCCAGCACGGCCCGCTCGGTGCGCTCGCGGTAGTACAGCTTGAAGGCCCGCGCCGCAGCCTCGACGTCGGGCACCGGATGGATCGGCCGGTCGCCGGTATCCGTATCGGTGTCGGTGTCGGTGTCGGTGTCGATGTCGGTGTCCGTGTCCGCGTCGCCCTCGCCGGCGTCGTCGCAGGCAGACGTTCCGAGCGCGAGTGTCAAGGCGAGCGCGAGTGTATGCTTCCCTGCCTTCATTGTGCCTCCAGCCAGAGTATTCCGAAGCGTGCGAAGTCGATCCGCGCGTAGTTCCGCTCCTCGTCGCCCGCCTCGAACAGCACGCCCACGCGGCTGTCGGCGGTCACCACCGGATCCGAGTACGCGGCCGGCCCGTCGTGGATCACCACGCCCTCGTCCCAGGTCTGCGCCTCGTCAACGGAGAGGCGCACCCGCATCTCGCGGCGTTCCTCGGGATGCGCCGGCCCGGTGTAGATCAGCCGGTTCTTCGCGGCGCCGCGGTCCGTGGCCGAGTATTGCAGCACCGAGCCCTGCACCACGGCCGTGGTGATCGCAGGCTCCAGGCTGTACCCGCCGTCAAGGCTCTCGCCGCCGTCGCTGCTGAAGGCGATTGCGCGCGAGGCTCCGCCGCGCTGCTCGTTGCGCGAGTTGACGTAGATACGCCCATCGGCCAGCTCCAGCGCGGAGCTTTCGTTGGGTGCGATCGCACCGGCGACCGGCTCGCCCACCGCGCCGATACGCCAGGTCTGGCCCAGATCGTCGGAGAGCAGCAGGTGGGTGTGCAGGAACTCCTGGCCCATCCAGTCGCCCTCCGAGTGATCGCAGGCCGCGATCAGCCGGCCCGCGTGCGGACCCCGGGAGAGCTGCAGCCCGTGGCCCGGGCCCGTGGCGTACCACAGAAAGCCCTCCTGCCGCGTCGTGTCCGAGATCTCGCGCAGCGGCTCCCAGTTCGCGCCGTGGTCGTCGCTGTGCGTGACCCAGATCCGCCGCGGCTCGCCCGTTCCCATGTTGATCTCGGGCAGGATGTCCTCGCCGCGGTTGGAGGTCAGGGGCAGCACCACGCGCCCGCTCTCGCGCACCACGATCGGCATTGGATTGCCGATCGTATCCTGGCCCAGGTCGGCCACCACCTGGAGCGGCTCCCAGGTCTGCCCGTGGTCGGGGCTGCGCTTCAGCACCAGATCGATGTCGCCGTGGTCGGCCGCGCTGTGGACCCGGCCCTCGGCCAGGGCCAGCAGCGTGCCGTCTGCGGCGCGTACGATCGCGGGGATGCGGAAGGTGTGGTAGCCCGACTCGCCCGCGGTGAAGACAGTGGTGATCTCCAGCGGCGCGCCGTTGTCCACGGGCACGAACTCGGCGGGGCCATTCCGGCCGCCGTCGCCGCAGGCGACGAGTGCGAACGCGAACGCGACGTGGTGGGGCAGGGTGGGCGCGTGTCTCATCGTGTCTGTGTTATTACCGCAGAAGCCGCCGGCGAACAAGGCGTGGGCTTTCCCTTTGCGGCGCGGATTGCTAACCTGCGCCTCGCAGGAGGGAACGATGAAGGGCTGGACAGAGGAGGAATTCGCGGACAGGAGGCTGATGGCGCCCTGCGGCCTGCTCTGCGCAACCTGCGGGGTGTACATCGCGCACCGCGACGGCAACCTGAAGTTCCGCGACAAGCTGGCCGCGCTGTACGGCAGCGAGCCCGGGGACACGATCTGCAAGGGCTGCATGCAGGACGATCCGCCGGAGTGCCTGTACAGCTTCTGCCAGAGCTGTCCGCTGCGCGACTGCGTGCGGAGCAAGGAGTATTACTCCTGCCATCAGTGCAGCGACTGGCCCTGCGAGCTCGTGGAGAGCTTCCCGCTGCCCGTGGGCCGGCGCGTGATGAAGAAGACCATCCCGCTCTGGCGCGAGCTGGTCGCCGAGCACGGCGCCGAGCAGGGCAGTGTGGCCTGGGTCCGCAGCGAGTGCGAGCGGTATCATTGCCCTGGCTGCGGGGAGCCGCTGTTCCGCGGCGCGATTCGCTGCCGGGCCTGCAAGCGCGAGGTCGCTGCCGAGCTCGACGGGCTCAACACCTCGTAACTATTAGGTAAACACACTTAGTTCTTGACTGACGCGCGGATTGGCGTATTATGGTTTGTAACGCAAACCGGTTTGCGCGGGAGATCGAGAGATGAACGAGATCGGATCGATCCAGAAGGCGGTCAAGGACGTGGCCATGATCCGCCGGGCCATCGAGCGCGCCAGCGGGCCGCGCCGCCCGGCCCTCGCCCGGCGCTCGGTGCTCGACGCCAACCTCGTGCTGCAGACGCTCTCGCTGGTGTTTGCCGCGACCCTGGCCGTCACCGAGCTGCTCTCGGATCACGTGATCACCGGGAGCATGCTGATCTCGAAGTACTTCCTCCGGGACAGCATCATCGGGCTGGGCCAGCTCGGCCTGGTGTTGCTGATGCTGGTGGTGTGCGTGTACTTCGTGGTCTGGCGCTCGTCCCGTCACAGCGAGCAGGAGTTCTCCGAGTACGTGGCGCACAACTTCCGCTATCTGCGCAGCGTGAGCTTCCTCGGCGATCTGCTGGTGAAGTACCTCGTGCTCTCGCTGCTGGTGCTCGCGCCGCGGCCGGAGTGGATCGCGCCGATGCTGGCCCTGTTCACCGGCGACTACCTGATCCAGGGGCGCTTCTTCAACCTGCCGCTCAAGCTCTCGCTGTTCCTCGGCGTCGCCTGCGTGCTGGTCGCGGCGGGGATGTACCTCAAGGGCATCATCTTCGTGTTCTGGCCGCTGCTGCTGTTCGTCGCGGTCAACCTGATCTCGCTCGCGCTGCTGGTGCGCAGCCGCATCAAAGACGAGGAGCCGGCCGAGGATCAGGAGGGCGCGGCCGCATGAAGCCGAGCGATCTGCTCACGGCCACGCATCCGCTGCTCTCGGACCGGGTGCGGCTGGCGATCATGGCCTCGCTGGCCGCGGCCGGGGAGCCGATCGACTTCAACGGGCTGCTCGAGAGCCTCGAGCTGACCAAGGGCAACCTGGCCTCGCACGTGAGGAAGCTCGAGGACGCCGGGCTGCTCACCGTGCGCAAGGAGTTCGTCGGCAAGAAGACCCGCACGACCTACCGCTGCACCGCTCGTGGTCAGCGGGAGGTACAGAACTACCTGGAGCAGGTCGAGTCCCTGCTGAAGAGCACGCTTCGGCCGGGCCGGGGGAGGGTGCGATGAGGATCAAGATGATCCTGCCCGCGCTGACCGAGGCGCGCAGTCCGTACTTCAGGCCGATCAAGTACTCGCTGTTCCCGCCGCTGGGTCTGGCCACGCTGGCCGGGTACTGCTCGGACGACGACGAGATCTCGCTGCAGGACGAGCACGTGCAGGCGCTCGATATCGACGACCACCCCGACCTGGTGGTGATCCAGAGCTACGTCACCTCGGCCTACCGCAGCTACCAGCTCGCCGAGCACTACCGCTCCCGCGGCGCCCACGTCTGCATCGGCGGCCTGCATCCCACGGCCGTGCCCGACGAGGCGCGGCGCCACGCCGACACCGTGTTCTTCGGCCCGGGCGAGGAGAGCTGGCCGCGGTTCCTTTCAGACTTCCGCCAGGGCCGGCCCCTGCCGATCTACCGCTCGCAGCGGCGCACCCTGCAGGGCGCGCCGGACGTGCGGCGCGACCTGATCGCACGCGAGAAATACCTGGTGCCCAACTCGCTGGTGGTCAGCCGCGGCTGCCCGCATCACTGCGATTTCTGCTACAAGGACAGCTTCTTCTCCGGCGGCCGGAGCTTCTATACCCAGAGCGTGGACGCGGCCCTGGCGCAGGTCGAGGCGTTGCCCGGAAGGCACCTGTTCTTCCTCGACGACAACCTGTTCGCGGACCGGCGCTTCGCGCTCGCGCTGTTCGAGGGGATGCGCGGCATGCGCCGGCTGTGGCAGGCCGCGGGCACGGTGCGGGCCGTGCTCGACGACGAGCTGCTCGACGCCGCGGCGGCCAGCGGGCTGAAGAGCCTGTTCGTGGGCTTCGAGTCGCTGAACCAGGATTCGGTGCGCGGTCAGAACAAGCGGCACAACCGCGTCGACGAGTATGACCTCGCCGTGCGCCGGCTGCACGAGCGCGGGGTGATGGTCAACGCCAGCTTCGTGTTCGGCATGGATCACGACGATCCGACCGTGTTCGAGCACACCTCCGACTGGGCCGTGGACCAGGGCATCGAGACCGCCACCTTCCACGTGCTGGCGCCGTACCCCGGCACCGCGCTGTTCCGGCGCCTCAAGCGCGAGGGCCGGATCCTCACCGAGAACTGGGACCGCTACGACACCCGGCACGCCGTGTTCCGGCCCGCGCGGATGTCGCCGGCCGAGCTCGAGGCCGGGTACTGGCGGAGCTACGAGCGCTTCTATCGCTGGAGCGGCATCCTGCGCGCCGCGCGGACCAAGCCCGGCCTGGTGGCCTTCGCCAGGCACGTGGCGTACTCCGGCGGCTGGAAGAAGCTCGAGTTCCTCTGGGAGCCGGTGATCAAGCTCGGGCTGCTCGGCCGTGCGCGGCCGCTGCTCGAGCGCGTGCTCGCCGCCGGACAGGCGCAGCCGGGAACTCGCAGGTTGGCGGGCGCCGCGAGCTTGCGCCGGGCCGCGTGAGGGCGATTCGCCTCCTCCTGTGAGCCTGGTCACAGACCCGCCAGCGCATCAGATGCAAGGTGCCCGCGCCTTTGAAAAACCAGGAGGGATCCCATGAGTCGCAAGATGGTGTTCGCGGTCGTCCTGCTCGTCGCCAGCCTGGCCCTCGCCGCCACGGCGAGCGCCAAGTGCTATCACTTCTCCAACGCGCCGAGCGACGTGTACGTTTGCTACGGCAAGAACGGCAGCGACTCCTTTGCCGATCGCAAGGCGGCGAAGAAGATCTGCGACGAGAAGGTGGGCAAGGACTGCGGCTCGGTGGGGAGCTACTCCTCGTCCTGCCACTCCAACAGCAACAAGTGCTACGACGAGAACGGCAAGGCGCATCGCTCGCTGAAGGGGTACTGACATCCGTTCACTGCTGGTAGCGGTACCCCACCCCGTGCACCGTGGCAATGATCTCGGGCTGCTTCGGGTTCTTCTCGATCCGCTTGCGCAGCTGGGAGATGTGCTGATCGAGGGTCCGCGAGGAGGGCAGGTAGTTCTGGCCCCAGACCTCGTTCATGATCCGGTCGCGGTCTAGCACCTTGCCCGGGTTTCCGGCGAACAGGCGCAGCAGCTTCACGTCGCGCAGCGACAGCTCGATCACCTGCTCGCCGCGGCGGCAGCGCAGCTCGGCGGGCAGCACCTCGAGGTCGCCGATGTGGAAGTCCGCGTCGTCGTCCGCCTCGCGCCGGCCCGATACCCGGCGGGTCACGGCCCGGATCCGGGCCACCACCTCGCGCACGCCAAAGGGCTTGACGATGTAGTCGTCGGCGCCGATCTCCAGGCCGACCACGGTGTCGATCTCCTCGCCCTTGGCGGTGATGAACACCACCGGCACCCGCGCGTCCTGCTTGCGGATGTGCTTGCAGACCTCGTACCCGTCCAGCTCGGGCATCATCACGTCGAGGCAGACGAAATCGGGCGACTCCCGCTCGAACAGCCGAAGCGCGTCCGCCCCGTTGTCGGCCGCGATCACCTCGTACCCCTCGGCCTCGAGGATCTCGACCAGGCCCTCGCGGGTGTGGCGGTCGTCCTCGGCGATCAGCACCTTCATCGTGATTCTCCCGATGCAGGAGGAGTGTTCAGGGTCAGCTCGAGGCAGGTGCCGCGCTCGCTCGGCACCACCTTCAGGTCGCCGCCGTGCAGCCGCGCCAGGTCCCGCGCGATGCCCAGGCCCAGCCCGGTTCCCGACACGCCGTCGGTGAGCTTGTCCGACAGGCGGTGGAAGGGCTCGAACACGCGGTCGCGCTGCCCCGCCGGGATGCCCGGTCCGCGATCCGCCACCCGCACCGCGGTGCGCTCGCCCTCCTGGCGGCTGGTGATCTCCAGCAACCCGCCCGAGGGCGCGTACTTCTCCACGTTGCCCACCAGGTTTCCGAGGATCTGCTCCAGCGCGTCGCCGTCCACCAGCACCTCGGCCTCGGCGCCGGCCTCGAATGTCACCGCCACCTCGCGGTCCGCCAGGCTGACGCTGAAGTGCTCGAGCACGGTGCGGATCACGTCGTCGACCCGGCCACGCGTGGGGTGCACCCTGAGTCGGCCCTGCTGGCCGCGGGAGAAGGCCAGCACATTGCCGATCAGCCGGCTCAAGCGCTGGCTCTCGGAGACGATCACCTCGAGCTGGTTCTTCGACTTGTCGTCCGCCTCGCCGAGCCGACCCTCCAGCAGCTCGGCGTAGAGCCGGATGTTGGTCAGCGGCGTACGCAGCTCGTGGGACACGCGGTTGACGAAGCCGACCTTGCGCGCGGCCTCGCGCATCAGCCGCGACTGCTGGGTCAGGAAGTACGCGGCCAGGCCGAGCAGCACCAGCCCGGCGGCGATCAGGCTGGTGATCAGGCTCAAGCGCACGCTCCCGCCCATCGCCTCGGCGAGTGCGGATCCGGGCAGGCTGCGGCGCAGGGTCCAGGCCGCGAGCGGGTGGCGCGGCGACAGCTCGGCCGCGAGCCCGCCATCGTCCGGCTTTGCGGCGTCGCCCCACTGGTACAGCACGCGGCCGGAGGCGTCCTCGAGCACGGTGCGGCCCTGCGGCGACTCGGCGTCCTGGACACCGGCGTGGGGCAGCTCGGCCACGATGTCGGCCATCAGGCGGATCGAGTCCAGTTCGGCGCCGACCAGCCCGCCCGCGGAGTGCCGGCGCCAGAAGAACACGTCGGCTCCGCTGCCCCCCACCGGCCTGACGTACCAGCCGTGATCCTCGTCTGCGGCGCCGCCGCCCACGATCAACCGCTGCGCCTCGCCATTGACCGCGCTTGCGCTTGCCTTCGCGCTCGCGCTCGAACCCATGCTGGAGGCGGCTCCGGCGTCGGTGGTGGCTTCAGGCGTGGGCTCGTTTGCGTTCGCGTTCGCGCCTCTGCTGCCTGCCCGACAGATTGCCAGCATGTCCGGCCAGATCCCGCCGGCCCGGGCCGCGAACTCGCGCTCGTCGCGGGTCAGCGGGCCGTCGACCGGCGGATGGATCCGGCCGCAGTCCCGGCCCAGCGCGAACAGCTGCAGCACGACCGGCTGCCGCCGCCCCTGCTTCCGCAGCACGCCGGGCTCCAGGGTCGGCACGTCGGTCAGCTCGAGCAGCTCCCGCCGCCGGCGCTCCACCACCCGCTCGATCACGGTGCGCGTGTCGGCCAGGCCTGACTCGAGCAGCGCCTGCATCCGCGCCCGCACCGCCTCCTGCTCGTCGCGGGCCAGGCGCACGCCGAGCCAGCCGAGCAGGCCCAGCGGGGCGATCACGATCACGAGGAATATGGCAATCAGGCGGGGTCTCAAGAGGGGTTCACCTCGCGGCCGGTCAGTACGCGGCGGCAGGCTCGTCGAGCTCGAGCTGCTCGTCGCGCATCCGCTTGCGCTCCTTCTTCCACTTCTTCTTCTTCAGGTTCTGCGAGGAGCGGAGGTTGGACTGGCCGAAATCGTAGAGCATCGGAGACTTGTACTGCTCGGACTGCTTCTGCAGGATGCGGTAGTTGTCCTCCAGCAGCTGCTGCGCCTCGCGGACGCGGCCCTCGTCGCGGTACTTGGTTGCCATCTTGTAGCGCTCGTTGGCCAGGTGCATGGCCACGGCCGCCATCACGCCCTTGTTGACGCTGCTCTTGACCGCGCGCGGCGAATCGGTGAAGTGCACGGCCGCCTTGCGTATCACGCGGTCGGTGGAGTGGCTCTGCATGTTGGCGTACGAAACATCGACCGACGCCACCTGCATCATGCGCGTGGCCTCACCGGCCGGCACCTCGACCTCGAGCAGCACGTACGCCTCGCGCCGGGAGTAGAGCTGGCTCAAGTGCGCGATCACCTCCTGGCCGAGGATGTCGGCCTCGGTGTTGAGCACGCGCACCGGGCGCACGCCCTCGGCGCAGAGGATCCGCACTGCCACCTCCTTGGCCGCCACGGCCAGGCCGATGCCGAACTCGAGCTCGAAGCCGCGGCTTAGGTCGTTGGCCGTGGCCGCGAAGAAGTGGTTGCCCTCGCTGCGGCCGGCCAGCTCGGTCATCAGGTCCTCGTTGAAGTCGAGGCCCAGGCCGATCGTGGTCACGCCGATGCCCTCCTTGCCCAGGCTGGCGCCGAGCGCGCCCAGCTCGCTGGGCGAGGACGGGCCCACGTTGGCCAGGCCGTCGGAGAGCAGCACGATGCGGTTGACCCGCTTGCGGTCGAGGAACTTGCGCACCTCCTCGGCGCCCTTGCACACGCCGGCGAAGAGCGCGGTGTTGCCTCCGGCGTAGAGCTGGCGGATGCCGGCCTTGATCGTCCGGCGGTCACGGGCCTTGGTCGCGGGCACGAGCACCCTGACCTGGTGGTCGTACGCCACCACGGACACGATATCGTCGGGGTGCAGGCGGTCCACGGCCATCATCGCGGCTTCCTTGGCCCGGCGCAGCTTCTGGCCGCTCATCGAGCCGGAGCGGTCGATCACGATCGCCACGTTCACACCCGGGCGCTCGGCGTCCTCCATCTCGAAGGCGGTCATGCCGACCTTGATGAAGGCGGACTGCTTCTGCCCGGCGAGCAGGAACGGATGCGACATCGCCGGATGGACCTTGACCTGCTCGGCGTGCGCCGTGGCGCAGCCCAGCACTGCGGTGACCAGCACCAGGCCGGTCGCCATCCTCGGCGTCCTCTTCTCGTGACCTTTCATGGCTTCCTCCTCTATAGTCCAGCCGGACAACCCTTTCAACGGCCCGGGTTTCGCTGTGCTGCCCGGGCCCCGTCTTTCGGCTCCATTTCACCCCATTCTGACGGAACAGTGGTCTATCCGGCGTAAGCAGTTTGTAAAAAGAGTGTAGGGCGGCGAACGGGAACCTGGCTCGAATTGATCAGCGAGGTAGCTCCAGCTCCGTCCTGGGCCGCAATACCGCGCTCGTGCGAAGCCGCTCGGCAATCTGCTCCAGCGTCCGGTTCGTCGCCGGATGCACGAACTCGGGGTCCAGCTCGGCCAGGCACACGGCGAGGTACGCCCGCTCGAGGATGCCCGGGTCGGGCAGGGTCAGCTCGGGCGTGGCCAGCACGAGCGAGCCGTACAGGCACAGATCCAGGTCGATCGTGCGCGGTGCGTATCTATCCGAGGTGCGCACGCGGCCGAGGTCGGCCTCGATCCGGCGCAGGCGCTCGCGGAGCGGCAGCGGCTCGAGCTCGGTGCGGACCAGGGCGGCCGCGTTGAGGTAATCCGGGGCAGGGGAGGGTCCGATCGCTGGAGTCTGGTACACGATCGAGACGGCGACGACCTCGCCGAACTCGGAGAGGCGCGCGACGGCGGCGGGCAGGTTCTGCTCGGGATCGATGTTGGAGCCGATGGCGATGAAGGCCGCTTCAGTCAAGGTCCGTTCTGCTCCGCTCGATCTCCACGCCCACCGAATCCGAGAAGCGCAGCGCGCCCGGCTTCTCCACCCGCACCCGGGCGCGGAGCGCCCCGGGCTTGCTCAGACAGATCCTGGCGATGTCCGCGGCCAGCGCCTCGACCGTGTACCGCCTGGCGGTCTCGAGCAGGCCGATCACCTCCTTGGTCACGGCTCGGTAATCCACGGACTTCTCGAGATCGTCGGTGGCGCCGGCCTCGGACAGGTCCGCGAAGATCACGATGTTGACCAGGATGTCCTGCTTCTTCTCCCGCTCCCAGTCGTTTATCCCGACGATGCCGCGCACCATCAGGTCCTTGATCAGGATCCGGTCCTCGGGCATCTCGTCTTCCCCCCTAGACCAGGTGCCGGCCGCCGTCCACGTGCAGGATCTCGCCGGTGATGTACTCCGGCCCAACGAGCAGGAACAGCAGCGCCGCCACCACCTCCTCCACCGTGCCCTGCCGGCCGGCCGGCACGGCCTTCAAGATTGGCTTGATGTCGTCCTCGGTCTGGCCCGGCGGGGGCAGGATCGCACCCAGGGCCAGGCCGTTGACCCGGATGCCGGGCGCCAGGTCGCGCGCCAGGCTCTGCGTCATCGCGGCCAGGCCGGCCTTGGCCGTGGTGTAGGCCAGGGAGCCCACGCCCGGCCGCAGGGCGCGCCAGTCGAGCAGGTTGACCACCGAGCCCGGCCGGTCGCCCAGGGCCCGGGCGAAGGCCTGCGTGATCAGGAAGGGCGCGGTCAGGTTCACGTCGATGTTGCGGCGCCAGGTGGCGAGGTCGGTGTCGATGAAGCCCACCTGGTCGAAGACCGACGCGCTGTTGACCAGCAGGTCGATCCGGCCCAGCTCGGCCGCTGCGCGGTCGAACAGGCCGGCGGCCTGGTCCGTGTCCGCCAGGTCGGCCTGCAGGGCCACGGCCCGCGCGCCCGTGTCGCGGATCAGGCTGCTCACCTCCTCGGCCTCGGCCGCGGAGCTGCGATAGTGCACGGCCACGCTGGCGCCGCGGCCGGCGATCGCGAGCGCAAAGGCCCGCCCCAGCCTCTGGCCCGCGCCCGTGACCAGGGCGGTGTGTCCGTCGAGATCCATCGGCAACCCTCCGCGCGAGGCCACGCCGGCACCTTCGGGGCGGGACTCTAGCCCGCCGGGCTTGGGCCGAAGGCCCTCCCTGACCGCGCGCTTGAGCGCGCGGATCTTTCGCCGGAGCGGGTATCAGTCCTGCTGCAGGATCACGAACTCCACCCGCCGGTTGTTGGCGCGGCCGGCCTTGGTCGTGTTGTCGTCGATCGGGTTGTCCTCGCCGTATCCCTGGGCGCGCAGCCGTTTCTTGCTCACGCCCTTGCGGATCAGGTAGCTGCGCACGGCCTTGGCCCGCTTCTTGGAGATGCGGCGGTTCTTCCTCGCCTTGCCCCGGTCGTCGGTGTAGCCCTGGATCTCGATAACCTTGATCTCGGAATGGGCCTTCAGCGTCAGCGCGACCTGGTTGAGCAGGTTGAACGACTTGCGCAGGATCCGCGAGCTGCCCGACCTGAAGTACACCTTGTCCTTGATCTCGATGCGCTCCTTGGTCACCACCACCAGGGTCTTGCCCTCGTCGGGGCAGCCGTCCTTGTCCTTGTACCCGTTGATCGTCTCCTTCTCGTTCGGGCACTTGTCCCGCTTGTCCGGGATGCCGTCCTGGTCGTTGTCCGGGTCGGGGCAGCCGTCCTCGTCCTCGAAGCCGTCCTTGTCTTCCTTCTTCCTCGGGCACTTGTCGTTCTCGTCGAGCACGCCGTCGTTGTCGTTGTCCAGGTCGGGGCAGCCGTCCTTGTCCTTGTACCCGTCCTTGTCCTCGGCGTCGCGCGGGCACTTGTCGCGCTTGTCGCGGATGCCGTCGTTGTCGTTGTCCAGGTCGGGGCAGCCGTCCTCGTCCTCCCAGCCGTCCATGTCCTCCTTGTCGGCCGGGCACTGGTCGATCGCGTCGAGGATCCCGTCCTTGTCCTGATCGCCCTCGGGGCAGCCGTCCTCGTCGTCGGTGCCGTTCATGCTCTCGGGCTTGTCCGGGCACTTGTCGTCGGCGTCCTTGATCCCGTCCCCGTCGTTGTCGTCGTCGGGGCAGCCGTCCTGATCCTCGAAGCCGTCCTTGTCCTCGGGCTTGTCCGGGCACTTGTCGTCGGCGTCCTTGATTCCGTCCTTGTCGTTGTCGTCGTCGGGGCAGCCGTCCTGGTCCTGGAAGCCGTCCTTGTCTTCCTTCTTCTTCGGGCACCGGTCGCTTCCGTCGAGTACGCCGTCCTGGTCGTTGTCCGGGTCGGGGCAGCCGTCCTGGTCCTGGAAGCCGTCCTTGTCCTCGGCCTCGTCCGGGCACTTGTCGTCGATATCGAGCAGCCCGTCGCCGTCCTTGTCCGGCGGCGGCGGCGGGGGCGGCGGCTCCCGCGGCGTGGCAAAGCCGAGGGAGAGGAACACGCGCCAGTTGGGAGCGCCGATGCCCGGCAGCAGCGCTCCGCCCGCGCCCGCGGACAGGCGGAATCCGTTGTCCAGGGCCAGCCGCCCGCCGGCCAGGCCCTCCAGCGGGTTGGTCGCCTCGTGCTTGTACGGGTAATGCGCGTCGGTCTCGGCGGACAGCTCGCCGATGGCGTAGAGCATGTCCTCGACGATCTCGACCTCGAGCGCGCCGCCGTACCCGAACAGGTGGCCGCCGCTGACCTCGGACAGCTCCTCGGGCTCCTCCTGCTTCTGCAGCGTGTAGTTGAAATCCAGCGCCAGGCGGATGCGCCAGACATCGATCTCGGTTACCAGGTGCGGGGTGAAGGCCACGCCTTCCAGGCCCGTGAGGTAGTCGATCGAGGTCGGCACCCTCACCGTCGGCACCACGGCCATGCTGAACACGCCGCCGGCGCGGGAGACCAGGTTCAGCTTGCCATCGATGCGCAGATCGCCGATCGCGGTGGAGTCCAGCTTGTCGACGCCGGGGACGCCGTCGCCGAACTGGTACAGCGCCGTGGGGAAGTTGACTCCGATCTCGACCCACTTGTAGAGCTGGATCGTGCCGCCTACGTCCAGGTAGAGCTGACCCTCGACCGAGTCCTGCAGCGTGGTGCCGTCGGTGGCGAGCAGCGTCAGCGGGCCGTCGCTGTAGTTGACATACAGCCCGATCTGGTAGTTGAAGCCGTCCGGGACATAGCTTCCGTAGATCTCGAAGAAGTCCGCGTAGCCCCAGGTGGGCTCGAAGCGCTGGACCTTGTAGCCGGCGGCGCGGGCATCCGCGGCCAGCAGGAACAACCCGATTCCGGCCGCGAGGATGGCGGAATGCCATTTCGTCCTGGAGTTCATGGTCTCCCCCTTGGGATGGTATTCGCCTCAGTACTAGCGCACCTTGGGAGCGGTGCGCAAACCTGTGGCTACACCTCTCCGGCGGACGTGCAACCCGCCCAACCCGGTGCTATAATGGGCCGGCATGAAGCACGGAGAGAAAAAGCTCCGCGATCTCGGTGCGCTGGAGCTGGCGACGCGGATCTACGAGATCGGCCTGCTCACCGGGCAGTCCGGCACGCTGGACGATGTGATCCAGGCCATGGTGCAGCGCATCCTGCAGGAGACCGATGCCAGTTACGTGGGCATCGGGCTGATAGACGCGGGCCGCCGGATGGTGGAGCATCGCTGGGGCGTGCTCGACGACGGTCGCGTCCAGCCCCAGGGGCATTGCCAGCCGATCGGCCGGGGCGTGGTGGGCCAGGTGGCGGCCACGGGACAGTCGCTGTGCCTCGACGACGTGCAGACCTTCTCCGATTACTTCGACGTGGTGCCCGGCATGCGCTCCGAGGCGGCGGTGCCGCTGAAGATCGGCGAGAGGATCATCGGCGTGCTCGACGCCGAGAGCCGTGATGTCGGCGTCTTCGGCCCGGCCAGCCTGGCGATGCTGCAGGCGCTGGCCACGCCCGTGGCCCAGGCGATCCAGAACGCGAGGGTCGTGCAGGAGGAGCGGCGGCGGGCCAACCAGCTGACCATGCTCAACCGGGTCAGCCGCATCCTCACCTCCACGATGGATCTCGACGAGCTGCTCGAGCGCACCGTGGAGATGATCCGCGAGCTGATGGACTACGATCTGGTCGCCGTGGGCTTGCTCGATGCGAGCGGCGAGCGGGTGGTGCTGCGCGCGGCCAGCTCCCGGGCGCGGCTCGACCTCCCGATCGGCCACAGCCACCGTCTCGGCCAGGGCGTCACCGGCGAGGTGGTGCGCTCCGGACGCAGCCTGCTGATCCCGGACGTGCAAGAGTGGCCGAACTACATCTCCGCGCTGTCGACCATCCGCTGCGAGATGTGCTGCCCGCTGCGGGCCGGGAACGAGAGCTTCGGCTTCCTCGACGCCGAGAGCAACGAGCCCGGCGCCTTCGACGGCCAGGACCTGCTGCTGCTGGAGACGCTGGCCGATCACATCTCGAAGGCAGTGGCCAACGTGCAGAACCTCGAGCGTATCAACCAGATGCGCGACGAGCTCTCGAGCATGGTCGTGCACGACCTGCGCAGCCCGATATCGGTGATCCGCTCGTCGCTCGACATGCTCGAGCCGCGGCTGGCCGATCCCGAGGGCAGCCGGTCCTATCTCGCCCGCGCCCAGTCCGCCTGCGACGAGATGCTGGTGCTGATCGGCGGTCTGCTCGATCTGCGCAAGCTGGAGTCCGGCGAGATCGAGCTCAAGCTCGATCCCTGCAGCGCGGGCGATCTGGCGCGGGAGGTCAAGCGGCGGATGGCCGTGGTGGCCGAGGTGCGGGAGATCACCCTCGAGGTAGAGGAGGAGCAGGGCCTGCCCATGGCGCGGCTCGACCTGGAGCTGATCACCCGCGTGCTGGAGAACCTGGCGGCCAACGCGCTGAAGTACACCCCGGCCGGCGGGCAGGTCACAATCGAGGCCTGCCGCGCGCCGGAGCAGGTGGCGCGCGAGCGCCTGTCCGGGGCCGCCACGGCGGTGCTGTACCGCGTGAGCGACACCGGTCCGGGCATCCCGGCCGAGGCGCGGGAGCGCATCTTCGACAAGTTCGCGGTGCTCGAGTCGCGGCAGGCCGGGCGCGGCCCGTCCACCGGGCTGGGCCTGAACTTCTGCAAGCAGGCGGTGAGCGCGCACGGCGGAGCGATCTGGGTCGAGAGCGGCGGCGAGCAGGGCAGCGTGTTCTGCGTGCTGCTGCCTGCGGACGGGTAGCACCGTTTTGAGGCCAGTCCGTTGCGCGGCAGGGCTTGCGTTTCCCGGTGAAAGCGGGCATTAGAATCACCTGCAAGGGTGCAGGGTTCTGGCCGATCGCCGGAGAGCGGTGCCGGGAGGAGGGGCGAGATGCTCGCGAAGATCTACCTGATCGCGGTGTACTTGATGGCCGCTGCCATGTTGCTGATCTCCGGGTGCGAGGGCTCGGACTCGCCGCCGGGCGGGGACACGGACGTGGACGTGGACACGGACACGGACACGGACGTGGAGTGCCACGAGTCGGGCGAGTGCCGGGTGGGCCGCATCTGCGTGGATGGCGTGTGCGTGGAGGGCTGCGAGTCGGACCGGGACTGCGCGCCCGGCGAGACCTGCGATCCGGATCAGGGCGAGCACGGTCGCTGCGAGGGTGGCGGAGATTCAGACACGGACGTGGACACCGACGTGGACACGGACGCGGACACGGACGTGGACACGGACACGGACACGGACGCAGACTCGGATACGGACAGCGACATCGACGTGGACAGCGACACGGACGCTGATACCGACACCGACACGGACAGCGACACGGACGCGGACAGCGACACGGACGCGGACAGCGACACGGACGCGGACAGCGACACGGACGCGGACAGCGACACGGACGCGGACAGCGACACGGACGCGGATACCGACACCGACACGGACACGGACGTGGACACGGACACGGATACCGACACCGACACGGACACGGACGAGCCGCAGATCCACGTCCAGATGACCTGGGACCACGCCGAGACCGACCTGGATCTGCACTACATGCGTTCCGGCACCCGGTACGGCGATCACACCGAGACCCATCCGGGCGGGGACTGCCACTACATGAACCCGCTTCCGGACTACTGCATTGCCGGCGCCGAGTCGGACGATCCTCGCCTGGATATCGACGACATCCGGGGCTATGGGCCGGAGAACATCAACCAGTACAGTCCCTGCGACGACGATTACCGGATCTGGGTCACGTACAGCGATGACAAGGGTCTCGGCTCCTCCACCGCGCGGGTGCGGGTGTGGCTCAACGGAGCGCAGGTCAGCGACCAGTCGCAGCTGCTCGAGACCGAGGACTGCCACTGGCTGGTGGGAACCGTGTCCTGGGCCGGGGGGGAGGGCAGCTTCAGCATTCCGGCCGGGGTCAACTATGTCTGCGACACCGGGAATCCCGAGTCTGGTGATGCGGACACGGATACGGATACGGATACGGATACGGATACGGACACGGATACGGACACCGACACCGGCGGGTACGGGTACCTGGTGCCCGTGCCCGACAGCATCGACTTCGGCGACATCAAGGTGGGGTGCTCCAGTGACTGGCAGACCGTGCGGGTGTTCAACCGGGGGACCGACACCCGCGAGATCAGCGGCGCCGAGCTCGAGGCCGGGTCGGCCAGCCTCTTCGAGTTCGAGCTGCCGCCGGTCGGCGGCACGCCGTGGCAGGTCGAGCCGGGCGGCGAATGGCGGATCACCGTACGCTTCACGCCGCTGGGCAACGGTCTGGTCAGCGACACCCTGCTGATCTGGAACGACGATCCCGGCGGCGCGGACGTGGCCGTGCCCCTGATCGGCAACGGAGCGGGCTCGACCGGCCAGATCGACATCTTCAACCAGCTCGAGGACGCGGCCGCGGATGTGCTGTTCGTGGTCGACAACACGGGCTCGATGTCGGACGACCAGGTGATGCTGGCCAACAACTTCCCGCACTTCATCCAGCGGGCCCAGACGCTGGACGTCAGCTTCCACATCGGCGTGACCACCACCGACGTGGAGACGAACGGCGCGCGCGGCGCACTGGTGGCCCAGCAGGGCAACCCGCGGCTGCTCACCGAGAGCACGCCCGACCTGGAGCAGGTGTTCTCGGAGAACGTGATCGTTGGCATCGACGGCTCGGGCAACGAGTCCGGGCTCGAGGCCGCGCGGCTGGGACTGGGGCCGCAGCTGCTGATCCCGCTGGCCGAGGGCGGCAACGGCGGCTTCGTGCGTGAGCAGGGCAAGGTCGCCGTGATCGCGGTCAGCGACGAGGACGACCAGAGCGAAGGCACGCTGGAGTTCTTCGAGTCCGCCTTTGCCGCGATCAAGGGCACCGTGGCGGGTGAGGCCTTCACCTTCCACGTCATCTCGCCCAAGGGCGATTGCGGCATGGAGGCGCCGCGCTACGAGGCGATGGCCGCGCGCACCGACGGCACGGTGGAGGACCTGTGCCAGGATTACTCCACCTCGCTGGCCAACCTGGCCGAGGCGATCTTCACCCTGCCGCGCGACTTCCGGCTGTCGCAGGATCCGGTGGACGGCACGATCACGGTCAAGGTCAACGGCAGGACCGTTGATCCGGGCGACGGAGTGACCAGCGGTTGGGTCTACATCGACGACGCGCGGTCGATCCGCTTCGGCGTCGACGACACGCCCCGGTCCGGGGCCACGATTGCCGTATCGTACGACGCCGAGTGCCTGTAGCTGCTCCGCGCTAGCTGTTAGTTGGTTCGACCGGGCAGCGCCCTATGCAGGATTGTGCCTCCGTGGTATTGATATGAGACCCGTGCAACCCGTTCCGGGGGGGTGTTGCGATGAGTCGCCGGTCCGGGCTCTTGCGCTCGATCACACTGTCCGGCCTTGTCCTGATATCGACCCTGTGGCTCTCCTGCGGATCCGAGTCGTCTGGCGGCGACGCGAGCCCGTGCAAGGGAGTGGACTGCTCGGGCCACGGGCGGTGCGCGGTGGTAGGCGGCGACACGGCGAGGTGTGCCTGCGACGAGGGGTATCACGCCGTGGGGCTGGACTGTGTGCCAGACAGCGGCGACACGGACGCTGATACGGACTCTGATACTGATACGGACTCTGATACTGACGCGGATTCTGATACTGACGCGGACTCTGATACTGACACGGACTCTGATACTGACACGGACTCTGATACTGACACGGACTCTGATACTGACACGGACACTGATGCTGACACGGACACCGACACGGATACGAATTTTGACGTCACAATGACCGTGGACGGCTCGGTGCAGCACCAGACCATCGACGGATTCGGCGGGGCCGAGTCATGGCGTGCGCCGCAGGCATCCATGTACCCGACATTACTAGACGAACTCGGCACGAGCATCGTCAGGTTCCAGATGTTCGCGTACACCGAGTCAACGCCCGACCTTCCCGGCGATCAGGCAGCAGACAATGACAACGACGATCCCTTTACCATCGACTGGAACGGGGTGAAGACGAACTTCATCGGGTGGTGTGCGCCCTTCCTCCAGGCAGCACAGAGCCGCGGGGCCAAGATCATCGCGACCACCTGGTCCCCGCCGGCCTGGATGAAGGAGAGCAATCTCGTCGAGGACTCGAGCCTGTTCTTGCCCGGGTACGAGGACGAGATGGCCGAGTTCATCGAGATCTGGGTCAGGGGCCTGGAGCTGAACCACGGCGTGCATGTCGACTCGGTCACGATCCAGAACGAACCGGACAACCTTCCTCCCTGGCCGGGCTGCAAGTACACGCCGGCGCAGCTTCGAGACATCATCAAGCTGCTGGGAGCTCGGTTCGAGGCGGCAGGGATCACCACCGAGATCCACGCGCCGGACACGACCACGCTGAACAGCTTCAACGGCAGCTGGGCGGACACGATATGTCAGGATCCCGTTGCAGATGGCTACGTGACCCGCCTCGCGACTCATCCCTACAACTGGGGCAGCTTTCTGGACCCGGACAGCCAGATCAGCAAGTGGGTTACCGCACATTCCACGGCCAGTGGATACGGCAAGCCGCTGTGGCAGACAGAGCACACCGGAAGGGGCGTCCGTGGTTATCTGGACGACGCCTTCATCCTCGTCCAGCACGCCCACAATGCGTTGTTCTACGGGCATGCGTCCGCGTGGCTGTGCTACGAGCTGTACAAGGATGGCGGCAGCTCGGACGGCGTGATCGGCGACGACGGACCGTATCCCAGGTTCTACACGCTGAAGCACTTCTACCGCTATGTCCGTCCGGGAGCGGTGCGGATCGATGCGACCAGCAGCGACCCGGACGTTCTGGTGACGGCATATGTACACGGCGCGCAGAGCACGGTGACGCTGGTGATGATCAATCGTAACGACACCGACATGACGATCGGCTGCTCGCTGAGCAGCCTCTCGGGGCAGGTCTCGAGCCTCTCGCGGTACCGCACCTCCTCCAGCGAGAACTGCATCGATGTCGGAGCGGTCGCCGTGACCGGCGGCGGCTTCCACGCGACGCTTCCGGCGCAGAGCGTGACCACCTTCACGGGAACCCTGGTGCCGTGACCAAGGAGTGCGAAGTGGAACGACGTGGTCTTTTGAGTGTCCGCTCGCTTGTGGCTATGCTCGTCACGCTGGTGGCCGGGCTCTGCTTCTCTTGCGGCTCCGAGTCGTCTGGCGGGGACGGGAGTCCCTGCAAGGACGTGGACTGCTCTGGCCACGGGCAGTGCGCCGTGGTCGGCGGTGACACTGCGAGATGCGTGTGCGAGGAGGGCTACCACGCAGTGGGGCTGGCCTGCGTGCCGGACAGTGGTGACACGGATACGGATACCGATACGGACACCGATGCTGACACGGACACCGACGTGGACTCGGACTCGGATATGGACACCGACGCTGACACGGACTCCGACGCTGACACGGACACGGATACCGACGCGGATACGGACTCCGACGCGGATACGGACACCGACGCTGACGCGGACACCGACGCTGACACGGACACCGACGCTGACACGGACACCGACGCTGACGCGGACACCGACGCTGACACGGACACCGACGCTGACGCGGACACCGACGCTGACGCGGACACCGACGCTGACGCGGACACCGACGCTGACACGGACACCGACGCTGACACGGACACCGACGCTGACGCGGACACCGACGCTGACACGGACACCGACGCTGACACGGACACCGACGCTGACACGGACACGGACACGGACACGGACACGGATACGGATACGGACACGGCAACAACCGCCACTGTGACCGTGGACGGTGCAATCGAGTACCAGACGATCAAGGGCGGGGGCGTGTCGGGTCAGGCAAGCTCGGAGGGCGACCTGCTCCCCGTACCCATGAGCGACATGGCAGCCCAGACCCATGCCCTGGGCTTCCGCCTGATCCGCATCGAGGCAGGCGACTTCCACGAACTGACCAACGACGATGCCGATCCCTTCAGCTACAACTGGGACAGCGGACCCAGCTCCTTCAACATCCAGTTCGCAGCCGCAGACGAGGTCCTGCTGTTCTCGAGGACGATGCAGGACGCGGGCCTGGAGATCTGGACCGAGACGCTCAACATGCCCACCTGGCTGTGCACCGCGGACAACCTGCACTTCGATTCCACCGTGCCCAACGCGTACGAGGAGGTGGCCGAGTACTGGGCCGCCTGGCTGCTTTACGCCAAGAACAACTACGGGGTCGACTACCCGTACCTGAGCTTCCAGAACGAGCCGGACTGCAATGTTTGCTGGACCCACTGGACCGCGGTGGAGCTCCGCGAGGCGATGAAGACGACAGGCGCACGCCTCGCGGCCGAGGGGCTGACCACGCGCATCATCACGCCCAACACGATGTACGCCGGCAGCGCGCGCAGCTACCTGCAGACCATCCTGGCTGATGGCGAGGCAGCCGGGTACCTGGCGGCCAACGTGTATCACGGGTACGACAGCAGCTCGATCCGCAACGGCCCCGACGTGGTGATCAACAACATGCGCAGCTTTGCCAGCGACGGCCTGATCCAGGCCTCGGGTTTGCCGATCTGGTTGACCGAATGGGCGCTGTGGTACGACAAGCGCAACGAGGCGTACAGCAGGACGCTTCGCTACGCCCTGGATCAGTCCAAGATGATCCACAACTGCTATGCCGAGGGTCAGTGCTCGCTCGCAACGGTAGACTCCGGCCACGTGGCGTACGCGAGAGATACTGGAATGTACGGGCCGGGCCTGGAGCGAGGCGGTCTGCTATTGAAGAAGCACGGCCACGCGACCACCCAGTATCATCGCTTCATCGAGCCCGGCAGTAAACGCATCGACGCGACGATCGCCGGGGCGTCCGCCCTGTTCGTCACCGCCTTCAGGCATCCGCTGAGCGGGGCTCTGGCCGTGGTGATGCTGAATCGCTCCACTGGCCCGGAGCGGGTACGGGTCGACTTGGCCGGTCTCACAGCACCGGCGAGCATGCGGGGCGTGCGCACGTCGGCGACCGAGGACGGCGTCGAGCTGGCCAGGGTTCCGGTGTCAGGGAGCTCCTTCACGATCGACGTGCCCGGCGAGAGCATCGTGACGTACGTGGGCTCGACCGTGGCCGATTCCGCTGCGCCGGACGTGCCCCAGGACGTCGTTGCCACGGCCCTGAGCGACACCCTGGTCCGGGTGACCTGGAGCGCGAGCACGGACGACGTCAGGGTGGCCGAGTACAGGGTCTACCGGGACGGTGTGCCGATAGCGGTAACCGCCGGGACGTCCTGCGTGGACAGCGGCCTCAAGGGAACGACCGGATACTCTTACACCGTGCTGGCCTTTGACCTCGCCGGCAACGAATCGGCACAATCGGCTGCGTCGAACGTGACCACCCTGGCGGACACCACGTCGCCTTCCGTACCCAGGCAGGTGGAGGCCACGCCGCGGCCCGGCGCGGCGGTCGTGACCTGGAACCCGAGCATCGACGTCGTGGCTGACCACGATCTCACCGGTTTCAGGGTGTACCGGGCCGCGTCGTCCGGAGGGCCGTACAGCCTGGTCGTCGAACTGGCCGACCCGGCCGCAGTGGGCCACGAGGACACCACGGTCAGCCGCGGCCAGGACTACTACTACGTGGTCACCTCGTACGACGACGAGAGTCCAGCTAACGAGAGCGCGTACTCGGTCGAGGCGAGCGCGAGGCCGGATTCCCGTCTCGCCGGCGGCCTACCGGGCGACTACTACGACGCTGGCATGGCGGACCAGGACGGTGCGCACGCCTGGGACTGGTTCCACACCTTCAACACCAGCCGAACCGATGCCACCGTGGATTTTGACTGGGGTGCAACAACGCCGCCGGCCGGGAGATTCATCCGGGGCTACTGGAGCCTGTTCGGCGTGCGCTGGCAAGGCGAGGTGCTGGCGGATTACTCGGAGACGTACACCTTCGAGATCCGCAACATGGACGGCGCGCGGCTGTGGATCGATGGCCGGTTGGTCATCGACGACTGGCGCGGGTGGTTTGCCCACACCAACACCGCCTCGGTGGCGCTCTCGGCAGGGTGGCACGCCATACGGCTGGATCACTATCGTTACCACCCGGACGCGGCCGAGGTCGGAGTGATCAGGCTGTACTACTCGTCTCCATCGGTTTCGAAGCAGATCATCCCGGCCGACCACCTGGCCGGGCAATGAGCGATACTCGAGGAGGAACGATGTCTCGCCTAGTCGGTTCTTTTCGTCTGACCGGTCTCGCCTGTTTTTGCATTTTGGCGATCCTGTGGACCTCTTGTGGCGACTCCGGGGGGAGCTCGGCGGATCCCTGTGAGGGAGTGGACTGCACGGAGCACGGTGAGTGTGGGATCCTGCCGGACCACACCGCTGTCTGTATCTGTGATAGCGGGTATCACGCCGACGGTCTGACGTGTGTGCCGGACAGTGGTGATTCCGACACGGACACGGACACGGACATGGACGCGGACACCGACGCTGATACGGACGCTGATACGGATGTGGATACGGATGTGGATACGGATGTGGATACGGATGCGGATACGGATGCCGACTCCGACGCTGATACAGACACCGATGCTGATACTGACGCGGACACGGATACTGACGGGGACACGGATTCTGACGCGGACACGGATACTGATGCGGATACTGACACGGACACGGATACTGACACGGACGTGGACCAGGACAGCGACGGGTACACGGTTGCGCAGGGGGACTGCGACGACGGCGACCCAAGGGTCAACCCGGGCATGCTCGAGCTCTGCGGCAATGCAGTGGACGAGGACTGCTCTGACACTCTCGACGATCTCGATGCTGACGGGGACACGTACATCAGCGACTCGCCGCTGTGCGGCGGCACTGATTGCGACGACGATCCGACCACCGGTCCGGGCGTCAACCCGGGTGCGACCGAGGCCTGTACCGATTCCATCGACAACGACTGCAACGGCGACGTGGACTGCGCCGACGCGTACTGCCTGGCCAACGAGCCTGTCACCTGCCCGGGCACCTGTGTGGACAGCGACAGCGACGGCATCGCAGACTGCGGCTCCGGGAGCCCGGACTGCGATGACTCGAACCCACGCATCTTCCCCGGCGCGGTCGAGGCCTGCGACTCGGCCGACAACGACTGCGACGGCAGCGACGACGAGTGGGCCATCAGCACGGCGGCCGGCCTGCATTCGGGCGGATACACGGACGGCACGCGTCAGCAGGCGCAGTTCAACAAGCCGATCGGCCTGGCCTGGGCGGCCACGGGGATGTTGTTCGTGACCGAGACCTCGAACGACACCATCCGGGCCGTGGACCTGAGCAGCGGCAATCCGGACACGGACGTGACCTACGTGACCACTGTGGCCGGCATCCACGGGACGCCGGATCCGCTCACGGACGGGTCGCTCCAGCAGGCCACGATCAAGGGTGCCTGGGATGTGGAGTGGGTGTCGGGCGGCGTCAACGGCGGCCTGTACGTGTCGGACAAGGGTCATCACGCCATCCGCTACGTGGACCTCGAATCCGCGGATCCGGTGACCGATACGAGCTACGTGACCACGATCGCCGGAACCGGAGCGGCCGGCCACAACGACGGCGCCGGCGCCACGGCTCAGTTCGACAGCCCGACCGGCCTGGTCGTGGACATGTTCGGCAACATCTTCATCTCGGACAGCGGGAACGCCTGCATCCGCAAGATCGATCCGAACTTCGTGGTCACGACCTTTGCCGGCCAGATCGGCAACCCGGGATTCGCAGACGGTGCATCCGGAGTGGCGCAGTTCGATAACCCGCTGGGTCTGGCCATCGATCCCGCGGGCGCGCTGCTCGTCGCCGATTCGGGAAACAACCGTATCCGCCGGGTGGACCGCTCCGGCAACGTGACCACCATCGCGGGTACTGGAACCGGAAGCTGGGCCGACGGGCCGGCACTGACGACCGCGGAATTGTGGTCGCCGGCCGATGTGACCATGGACTGGAGTTCGGGTAACATCTACATCTGCGACATGCAGAACCAGCGGGTCCGCGTGCTGGATCCGACCGGCTGGGTGCTGAGCATCATCGGCACCGGCAGCGAGGGGTACGGCGGCGACGGCCCGGCCTGCGGGAGCCCGATTGCCGATCCTTTTGGCATCAGCGTAGACGATGCCGGGAACTTCTACATCTCGGATACCAACAACTGGATGATCAGAATGGTCACACCTTAGGCGCTCATGATATAATCCAGTGATAACAGGACATTAGCACCCCTCTTGAACCGGCCGCCGGCTGCTGGTAGTCTCCGCCGCGAACCTCTTGTCAAAGGAGTCGGGAGATGGGCCTGGAAGAACTGAAGCTGGAAGACCTGGTCCCGGAGAAGTTCGTGGACGAGCAGGTGGCCGAGATGAAGGCCGCGGTGGGGGACGGCGTGGTGATCAACGCGCTGTCCGGAGGCGTGGACTCGTCCGTGACCACGCTGATCGGGCACCGCGCCCTGGGGGCCAAGCTGCGGACCTGCTTCATCGAGAACTCGTTGATGCGCGAGGGTGAGCCCGAGTACATCGTCGGCGTGTTCGAGAAGCTGGGCGTCGAGGTCGAGCTGGTCGACGCGCGCGAGGAGTTCCTCGGCGCACTCAAGGGGCTCTCCGATCCCGAGGAGAAGCGCGAGGCCATCACCCAGACCTTCTACAAGGGCGTGTTCGGCCGCATGGTCAAGGAGAGCGGCTCGAGGTTCTTGCTCCAGGGCACGAACTTCACCGACGTCGAGGAGACCGTGGCCGGCGTCAAGCGGCAGCACAACATCCTCGAGCAGCTCGGCATCGATACCGAGGAAGTTTTCGGCTACAAGGTCCTCGAGCCGATCCTGACGCTGCGCAAGCCGGCCGTGCGCAAGGTCGGCGAGTACCTCGGCCTGCCCGAGGAGATCTTCAACCGCCCGCCCTTCCCCGGTCCGGCCCTGGCCGCCCGCATCGTCGGCGAGGTAACCGCGGAGCGGTTGGACCTGGTGCGCAAGGCGACCTGGATCGTGGAGGAAGAGCTGAAGGACAGCGGCGCCTTCCAGTACCTGGCCGTGCTGCACGAGGACATGGTCACCGGCGTGCGCGAGATGAAGCGGGACTACGGCAAGCAGATCGAGGTCCGTTGCTGGGAGAGCACGGACGCGGTGACCGCCACGCCGACCCGGCTGTCCTGGGACAAGCTCGAGACCCTGGCCAGGCGCATCAGCACCGAGGTGCCGGGCATCGTCAGCGTGACCTACAACATCACGAACAAGCCGCCGTCGACGATCGAAGTCGTGTAGCAATCCGATGCGCGTACTTCTCTGGTACTTCGACCGCATGGCCTGGACGCCGACGCGGAAGACCATCGAAGAGGCCCCGGACGGCGAGTCTGGCGAGGCCGCGGGCGCGGTCGGCGCCTGGATTCACGTCGAGCCCGAGGACCAGGGCAGGGCGGGAAAGGTCGAGACCAAGCTGGTCAAGAACTGCAAGTGGCTGGCCGGCAAGTGGGAGACCAAGCGGATCATCCTGCACAGCTTCACCCACCTGGCCGAGGACAAGGCCGATCCCGAGTTCGCCCAGGGGCTGGTGACGCGGGCCCGGGAGCGCCTCGAGGGCGCGGGCTACGAGGTGATCGAGACGCCGTACGGCCACTTCAACGACCTGGAGCTGAGCGCGCCGGGGCATCCGCTGGCGCGGGTGTTCAAGCGCTTCTAGGGGCGGTGTGATGCGGGCCAAACGGGCGCGGGCGTTCACGCTGATGGTCTTGACGGCCGCCGGTTTGCTCGGCTGCGGCGACGAGTCAGACCCAGCGCCGCGCAGCGAGGTCACGGTGATGACCTTCAACGTGCTGTGCTCCTTCTGCAGCGGCGACTACGATCCCTGGGACGAGCGGCTGAGCTACTTCGGCGACATCTTCGAGCGCCACGACCCGGATCTGCTCGGCCTGCAGGAGCTGACCTGGCCCGACGAGGTGGACGAGCTGCTCGCGCTGCGGCCGGGCTTTGCCGCGGTGTACTTCGAGGGCGACGAGCCGGGTCCGTTGAGCTTCACCGACTATCCGGACGCCACGATCCTGTACCGCACCGCGCGCTTCTCGCTGCAGGAGCGGGGCAGCTACTGGCTGAGCCCGACTCCGGAGCAGGCCTGGTCCGCGGGCTTTGCCGACGGCCAGCTGCCGCGGCTGGTCGCCTGGGCCAGGCTGCGGGAGAGCGAGACCGGCCGGGATCTGCTGTTCGTCACCACGCACGTGGACAACAACACGCCGAGCCAGGAGAAGAGCGCGCCGCTGATCCTCGAGCGCACCGAGCCCTGGGCTTTGCAGATGCCGGTGCTCATGACCGGCGACTTCAACTCGCAGACCTATGACCCGGCGTACGAGATCCTGGTCGAGGGTGCGGACGGCCAGGGCTTCCACTTCGAGAACGCCTTCGACTTCGCCCAAGCCTGGAGCATCGACACCAACCAGGACCCGGTGCCGGAGTACGACGTGCCGGGGCGGATCGATCACATCTTCGTTGCCGGCGAGGGCGCGCGCTGGACCTGCCCGCAGTGGACCGTGGACATGCGGGTGTACGGCGACGAGGACCGCTACCCCTCGGATCACCGGGCGATTGTGGCCGAGCTGACGTTCTAGGGCTCGATACAGGTCCGCGTCACCGTATCGCAGACCAGGCCCGCGAAGCGCTCCTCGTCCCAGTGGCAGGTCTCGGTCTCGCAGCGTGGCGTGTGCTGCAGGCAGGTATCGCCGTCCATCCGGCAGTGCGGGGTGCCGCAGTCCCAGTCCTGCCCGGTGCACGCCAGCTCGTACGGCGGCGGCGGGCAGTCCTCGGGGCAGGTGCACCAGTTCTCGTTGAAGTGGAGCTGGCAGGCGCCGTCCCCGCAGGGTGCGCAGATTCGCGACCAGCAGGAATCGAAACAGATCACGGCGTCGGGCTGCTCCATCACCATGCCGCTCATCGGGCCGCGCGAGGGCATGGCCCGCAGCCCGGGGCAGCAGTACCCCTGCATCGGGTAGTACGACTCGCCGTACCCGGTGCAGCGGTTCGGCAGGCAGCACAGCGGATTCTCCGCGGCGCAGCCGTGCGAGTCACCCGCGACCTGTCCCTCGTAGCAGTACTCCTGGTCGGCCACACACTGCCCGCCCAGCCGCTGGCACTCGATCTCCTCGGGGCAGAGCGACGGAGCATCGCCGCACTCCCAGAGCTGATTGCGGCACACACACCACTCCACTGGATCGCCCCAGGGACAGAAGTGCACCAGCCGCTCGCCATCGGTGCACGGCCCCGGGCAGTCCTCGGGGCAGCTGCGCAGCAGCGCCTCGACCTCGTCGCACACGCCGTCCCCACACCTGCCGGCGCAGACGCAGGACTGGGTATCGGGCCGGCAGCGCGGCGTGTCCCTGCCGATCACCATCGGGCAGTCGATGCCCGCGCAGTGCTCGTCCGAGCCGCAGCCCACGCAGAACTGGACCACGCAGTGCTCGTCGCCGCAGCTGCCCTCCTGGCAGGAGCAGCGGCAGGCGCCGAGGTTGAAGTCGCAGTACGGCTCGAGTCCGCCGCCGCAGTCCAGCGGCGCGGTGTCGCAGGCGTCCCAGGTCAGGCAGGGGATGGAGCAGAGTAGCTCTCCGGGCAGACCGCGGCAGGCGAGTGAGGGCGCGCACTCGCAGTCGTGACTGCAGGAGTCTCCCAGCTTGCCGGTCGGGTCGCAGGTGTCGGTGTCGGTGTCGGTGTCGGTGTCGGCGTCGGCGTCGGTGTCGGCGTCGGTGTCGGCGTCGGTGTCGGTGTCGGTGTCGGTGTCGGTGTCGGTGTCGGCGTCGGTGTCGGCGTCGGCGTCGGTGTCGGCGTCGGTGTCGGTGTCGGCGTCGGTGTCGGCGTCGGTGTCGGTGTCGGCGTCGGTGTCGGTGTCGGCGTCGGCGTCGGTGTCGGCGTCGGTGTCGGCGTCGGCGTCACCGCCCGAGCCGTTGCAGGCTCCGCCGGCCATACCGAGGACGACCAGCAGCGCCAGGATCTGCAAACGTCGGATCATGTTTATCCACCCCTGTGCCCGCGATGCGGTCCGGCAAGAGACTCGCACCAAAGCAGGGATTATCGCAACCTCGTCGTTACGCCCACCGGCTGGCAGCGGCCCATCCATGGCGCGGCTCGTGCTGTCCGAGGTCACCGCGGAATACCTCGACAAGGGGGTGGCCGTGGTGGGTATCAGCGCCAACGACGTGGCCAGCCATCCCGAGGACAGCCCGGAGCGGATGGCCGAGGAGATCGAGGATGCAGGGTACGTCTTCCCGTACCTGTACGACGAATCGCAGCAGGTGGCCCGGGCGTACCATGCCGCCTGCACGCCCGACTTCTTCCTCTTCGACGGAGATCGGCGGCTGGTCTATCGCGGCCAGTTCGACGACAGCCGGCCGGGCAGCGACGTCCCTGTGACAGGCGCCGACCTCAGGGCGGCGATGGACGCGGTGCTCTCGGGCCAGGCGATCCCCGAGAGCCAGACCCCGAGCATCGGCTGCAACATCAAGTGGCGTGCCGGAGCCTGGCCGGAGTACCTCGATTAGTTGGTGTGCCTACCAGCTCTGGATGTACTGGTAGAGCAGCTCGATCGTCTCCTGGCGGTCCTGGACCTCGTCGGCCAGCAGGTCGCCGCTGGTGACGATGCCACACAGCTTCTCGTCCTGGACAACGGGCATGTGGCGGATCCGCTTGTCGGTCATCACCATCTTGCAGTACTCCAGCGGCGTATCGGGCTTGCAACAGACGACTGGCCGGCTCATCATCTCGCCAACCTTCACCGTGCAGGGATCGCTGCAGGCGCTGACCACCTTGGTCATGATGTCCCGCTCGGTGAACAACCCGAGCACCTCGTCGCCCTCGACGACTACCAGCCCGCCGATCCCGAGCTGGTTCATCCTGGCCGCGGCCGTGCCGACATCGGCCTCCGGGCCGATCGTGACCACATCGGTGCCCTTGCGAGCCAGTATCTCCTGTACCGTGCTAGCCATGACTCCTTCCCTCCATCGCCCTGGTGATGCACACGCCGGGCCAGATCCGTTCGACTGTTCCTGGCACGGTGCGTGCATCGGTTCAGTGGAGATTCGGCGATGGCCGAAGCAGTGCGAACCGATCTTGGGGGCCGCACGGACTCTCGAGACGAAGACTGCGCATTGAAATCCCGCCTTTCTCCCTCCCCCCCTGCCGGGCCGGTCCGGCCGGACAAACGCCTGGCAGGGGGGCCTCGCCCGCCAGCCCGGGAGCACGGACTGTCTTGCTTGGACTGTCTCCCGGGTGATCCTGTCTCGCAACCGGAACGGCCCTGATACAGTTGCCGCGCGGTTGACAGGCTCGCCGGGCTCGTGCTCGGATGAGCAGCCGAGCCTCGGCAGCCCCGCCAGAGAAGAGGAGTGACGGATGGGCGTGGAGAAGAGCGTGACCCGGCCCGAGAGGGGTGAGGCGCTGCGTGTGGACGACGAGGGCCGGCTCCGGGTGCCGGACGAGCCGGTGCTGCCCTTCATCGAGGGCGACGGCACCGGCCCGGACATCTGGCGCGCCACGGTGCGGGTCCTCGACGCTGCGGTGAAGCGGGCCTACTCGGGCAAGCGCAGGATTCGATGGCGCGAGGTGCTGGCCGGCGAGAAGGCCTTTCGCCAGACCGGGGAGTGGCTGCCCGCCGCGACCCTGGAGGACTTCCGTCACTACCACGTGGGGATCAAGGGTCCGCTGACCACCCCGGTCGGCGGCGGGATCCGCTCGCTCAACGTGGCCCTGCGCCAGGAGCTGGACCTGTACGTCTGCCTGCGGCCGGTGCGGCACTTCAACGGCGTGCCGAGCCCGGTGCGCAGGCCGCAGGACCTGGACGTGGTGATCTTTCGCGAGAACACCGAGGACATCTACGCCGGCATCGAGTGGATGGCCGGCACGCCCGAGAATGCCAGGGTGCTCGAGTTCCTCGCCGAGACGATGGGCGTGACCGGGATCCGCTTTCCCGGGAGCTCCTCGATCGGGATCAAGCCGATCTCGGAGCAGGGAAGCAAGCGGCTGGTGCGGGCGGCGATCCGCTACGCACTGGTGCAGGGACGGAGATCGGTGACCCTGGTGCACAAGGGCAACATCATGAAATTCACCGAGGGCGCCTTCCGCGACTGGGGCTATGCCCTGGCCCGGGAGCCGGAGCTGCGGCCCCGCGTGCTGAGCCAGCGCGAAGCCTGGGTGCTCGAGAACCTGGAGCAGCGTCCCGGGATCTCGGTGCAGGAGAACGCGCGGATGGTCGAGCCCTGGTTCGATCAGCTCGATCCGGCCGGGCAGCAGGACGTGCTCGACGTGGTGGGCCAGGCGCTCGCGCTGCAGGAGACCCACGGCGGCGAGCAGCGCGCGGGCAAGCTGCTGATCCAGGATCGCATCGCCGACATCACCTTGCAGCAGGTGCTGACCCGGCCGACGGAGTTCGACGTGATCGCCACGACCAACCTCAACGGAGACTACATCTCCGACGCGCTGGCCGCGCAGGTGGGCGGCATCGGCATGGCGCCCGGCGGCAACGTCAACTACGAGACCGGCCACGCGGTGTTCGAGGCCACCCACGGCACCGCGCCCAAGTACGCGGGGCAGGACAAGGTCAATCCCTCGTCGCTGATCCTCTCCGGCGTGCTGATGCTGGAGCATCTCGGCTGGAAGGAGGCGGCCGAGATGATCGTGGCCGGGATCCAGCGCGCGATCGACGCCCGGACCGTGACCTATGATCTGGCGCGGCTGATGCGCGCCGAGGGCAGGGACAGGGTGCGGGAGCTGAAGTGCTCCGAGTTCGGGGACGAGATCATCGGGCACATGGGGTAGACCTAGACAGAAGTTCCCCCGGCGTCCACAACCTCCGTTGAATTGAATGCCCAGTGTCCACGGGGAGATTTCTCGTTCAGGGCGCAGTTTTGCATGCAAGAATGTAGCCATGTATTATGCAAATTAATA